>Ga0326727_10000227_pt1 | contig 242785 bp, 221 predicted proteins | sample MB2enrmetagenome_FD_207643 | JGI IMG/M metagenome (GOLD analysis project Ga0326727, IMG submission 207643) | Lab enriched peat soil microbial communities from McLean, Ithaca, NY, United States - MB29MY | ecosystem: Environmental > Terrestrial > Soil > Wetlands > Peat | place: USA: New York...
GGGCTTGGCCGCCAGGATCGGGCTCAGGATGGCGTCGAAGTTGGCCTTCTCCTCGGTGCCGGCGAAGCCGACCACCTTGATGCCCTGGGTCTCGGCCTCCTTCTGGAAGTATTCGGCGATGCCCTGGCCGTACGCGGTCTTGTCGTGCAGCACGTAGGCGGTCTTGATGTTCTTGCTCTTGGCGAACTGGGCGCCCACCGCGCCCTGCACGTCGTCACGGCCGCAGACCCGGTTCACTTCCAGGTAGCCGCGGTCGGTGACCTTGGGGTTGGTGTTGGCGGGGGAGACGTTGCACAGGTTGGCGGCGTGGTATTCCTCGGACGAGGGGATCTGCACGCCGGAGTTGTAGTGGCCCACCACGCCCAGGACGGCCGGGTCGGAGACGATGGCCTTGGCGTTGGCCACGCCGGTGTCCGGGTTGCCCTGGTCGTCGAAGGGCGCCAGCTCGACCTTGAAGCCCATCTTGGTCAGGGGCTCGGCGAGCTGCTCGAGGGCCAGCTGGGTGCCGTTCTTGATGTCGCTGCCGATCACCGACATGGCGCCGGACAGGGGGCTCTGGGTGGCGATCTTGATGGTCTTGTTCTCCTTCTCGCAGCCGGCCGCGAGGAGCAGGGCGAGGGTCGCGACCGACGGCGCGAACCAGGACAAGTGCTTTTTCATGGGTGGACCTCCAGGGTGGGGTTTTCCTTGATTAACCGCGAGCGACAGACGCTCAGGCTGACGATGGTCGAGGACGGGGGGTGGAGGAGGGGGAAAGACGGGAACGTCCTGGCCGCTCAGCCGTCCCATGAAGCAAGGCGCGGGTTTCCGCGCCGCCGCGGGGAGGTGCGGCGGGTAGCTCTGGGAGCCGGGGGCCGGGTCGTCCGGGGGTGCAATTTCAAATGAACGAAAGGATTAAAGTGAGCAGTGTGTTGCCTAACAATATAGGAAACACTGCGTTAGTCAAGAAAATAATTTGTGATCGAAATCATTTTAGAAATAAATATTGAATAAATTTCAAATAAAAACGCCTGAAGATCAGGATATGTGTAAATTATCCCGACATCCAGGCTATGAGGTGAAATTCGCCATGGGCTTGAGTCCGGCCCATGAGAAGGGCTAGCCTCATTGGCCGAAAACATTCCCAGGCATTCAAGCGGCCGAGAAACACTGAATTGGGATAGTGCTACCAGGGGTCACTCTGGAGATGAGTATAACTTAATTGTTCTCAACCGGGTTGAGAAATCTGCCCAAGGGCGGGAATGGCTACACCTGCGGTGGCTCGTTGGGTGATTTTCCGCAAACAACCCAGTGGCCGGCGATTCTGTCCTGGTGTCTGTTCTCCGCGTCTTTGCTCCTCCGCGTCCTGGGGCGCGCGGAAGCCCCTGGAGCTCTCGGCGTTGAGCCAGTCCTCGAATGGATCCGAAGAGCCTTTCAGGCCAGGGCGGCGGCCAGGTCGGCCTTGGGATCCTCGCCGGTGAGCTTGAGGCCGTAGGCGTCCTGGAGGACCTTGAACAGGCTGGGCGTGAGGAAGGCCGGCGCGTTGGGGCCCACGGCGATGTTCTTGACGCCCAGGTGGAGCAGGGTCAGCAGGATAGCCACGGCCTTCTGCTCGAACCAGGACAGCACGATGGTCAGGGGCAGGTCGTTGACTCCGCAGCCCAGGGCCTCGGCCAGGCCCGCGGCCACCTTGATGGCGCCGTAGGCGTCGTTGCACTGGCCCATGTCCAGGAGCCGGGGCAGGCCCAGGAGGGTGCCGTAGTCGTGGTCCATGATGCGGAACTTGCCGCAGCCCAGGGTGAGCACGAACGAGCTGGCGGGGGTGAGGCGGGCGTATTCGCTGTAGTAGTTGCGTCCGGGCTCGTTGCCGTCGCAGCCGCCGATGAGGAAGACGTGGGTGAGCTGGCCGGCCTTGACCGCCTCCAGGAGGGCCGGGGCGGCGCCCAGCACCACGCTGTGGTGGAAGCCCACCGGGATCCGGCCCAGGTCCCGCCGGGGCAGGGGGCCCAGGGCCTTGGCCCGGGCGATGACGGCGCTGAAATCGTCGCCGGCCAGGCGGGTGGCGCCCGGGACGGCGGTGACGCGGGTGGTGAACAGGCGGTCCCGGTAGCTGTCCCGGGCTTCCTGGATGCAGTTGGTGGTCACCAGGATGGCGCCGCCGAAGGCCTCGAATTCCTTCTTCTGGAGCTGCCAGGCGCCGCCGAAGTGGCCGGCCAGGCTGGGATGGTCGCCCAGCCCGGGGTACATGTGCGCGGGCAGCATCTCGCCGTGGGTGTAGACCAGCACGCCGGTGCCCTCCACCTGCTGGAGCAGGTTGGCCAGGTCCAGCAGGTCATGGCCGGAGACCAGGATGCCGGGCTGGGGACGGGTGCCCACCTCCACCTGGGCCACCCGGGGCTGGCCGAACCGGGTCACGTGGGCTGCGTCCAGCATCTCCATGACCTTGAGATTGTGCTTGCCGCACTGGAGGGCGAGGTCCAGGAGGGTGGGCACGTCGAAGTTCACGTTGGTCATGGTGGCGAACAGGGCTTCTTCCAGGAAGGCGTTCACCCCCTCGTCGCTGCGGCCCAGGCGGCGGGCGTGGTGGGCGTAGGCGGCCATGCCCTTGAGCCCGTACAGGAGGGTCTCCTGGAGCGCCTGGACGTCCGCGTCCTTTCCGCACAACCCGGATTCGGTGCAGCCTAGGCCGTCTTGGGCCTGTTCACACTGATTGCAGAACATGGTCGCTTCCTCCAGAAGGGGGCCCCGGGGAGGGGCCGTCATGGAGGCAGTCTCCCGGATCCCCCTGGAAGAATCCTTGACGGATATCAAGGTCTTCTATTTTTTAATGGCCGGGGCCGCCGGGCCTTCCCTTCTATTTCAGGGAATGCTTGGCCTTGAAGGCAGGCCAGGCGGCCTTGAGCCGGATGAAGGCGGCCAGGTCCAGGCAGAGCAGGAAGGGGTTGCTGGCCAGCTCCCAGGCCACCGTGGAACTGGGGCGCGCGCCGTAGTCGTGCCCGGGCCAGACGGCGGCGTGGGGCGGCCACTCCCGCATGAGGCGGCGCAGGCTGTCCCACTCGGTCCGGGCGTCGGCGTCGCTGCCGGTGCCGCCCACCTTGCCCACGAACAGCAGGTCCCCGGTGAAGCCGGCCTCCAGGGGCTCGGACAGGAAGGCCAGGTGGTCCGGGCAGTGGCCGGGGACGTGCCAGACCTTCAAGGCCATGGCGCCGAAGGCCACCCGGTCGCCGTCCCGCAGCACCCGGTCCAGGGGCCCCGGGTGCCCCGGGCCTCCAGCCACCGGGGCGCCGGTCAGGGCCTTGGCCTCGCCGTTGCCGTTGGTGTGGTCCGCATGGCCGTGGGTGTTGAGGATGGCGGTGATGCGCAGGCCCTGGGCCCGGGCCCGGTCCACCAGCAGCCGGGGGTCGAAGGAGGGATCGATCAGGATCCCCTCCCCGGCCTCCCGGTCCCCCAGCAGGTAGCCCAGGTTGCGGTCGCCGCCGACCCGCGCCTGTTCGAAGATGTAACGCATGGGTCGCCTCCGCCCACCAGCATACTCGGCTGGGTATTCTGGTGGCGTGGAGGCGGAATGCTGCTGGACGAACGGACGGGGCTGGGAGGATGGGCGGACCTGGACCGGCTCCTGGATGCGGACCCGGGGGGGGAATGGAGCGAACTGTCCGTGGGCGGGGCCCGGGTCCCGGTGCTGGCCCGCGAGTTCTGGACCGCCCGCCAGCGCCAGGCGTCCAACCTGCACGAGGTGAGCTACCGGGCCTGCTACAAGCCCCAGCTGCCCCGGCTGTTCATCCAGGCGTTCACGGCGCCCGGCGACCTGGTGTACGACCCGTTCGCCGGGCGGGGCACCACCGCCGTGGAGGCGGCCCTGCTGGGGCGGCGGGTGGCCAGCAACGACATCAACCCCCTGTCCCGGCTCCTGGCGGAACCGCGCCTGGCCCCGGCGGACCCGGAGGCGGTGGCGGCGCGGCTGGAAGCGATCCCCCGCGCCGGGGCCGGGACCGGCGCCCCGGACCTGGGCATGTTCTACCACCCGGACACGGAGGCGGAGGTGCGGGCCCTGCGCGCCTGGTTCCTGGACCGGGCCGGGCGGGGCGCCGAGGACGGCGTGGACCGCTGGATCCGCATGGTGGCCACCAACCGGCTCACCGGGCACAGCCCGGGCTTCTTCAGCGTCTACACCCTGCCCCCCAACCAGGCCGCCAGCGCCCGGACCCAGCACCTGATCAACCAGCGGCGGGGCCAGATACCCCCGTACCGGGATACCCACGGCCTGATCCTCAAGAAGACCCGCCAGCTCCAGAAAGGGCTCACCCAGGATGAGCGGGCCAACCTGCGGGCCGCGGCGGCCTGCGCCCGGTTCCTCACCGGGGACGCCCGGCGCACCCCCGGCCTGGAGGACGCGGCGGCGGCCCTGACGGTCACGTCGCCACCGTTCCTGGACGTGGTCCAGTACGCGGCGGACAACTGGCTGCGGTGCTGGTTCAACGGCCTGGACGCGGAGGCGGTGGCGGCCGGCCTCACCATGGCCCGCACCCTGCCCGCCTGGAGCGCGGTGATGGGGGCCGTGTTCCGGGAGCTGCACCGGGTCACCCGCCCCAACGGGCACGTGGCCTTCGAGGTGGGGGAGGTGCTGCGGGGCACCGTCCGCCTGGAGGAGGCGGTGCTGCCCCTGGGCCTGGCGGCCGGGTTCCAGGCCCTGGGCGTGCTGGTGAACCGCCAGGCCTTCACCAAGACCGCCCACATCTGGGGCGTGGACAACAACCGGGCCGGCACCAACTCCAACCGCATCGTGCTGTTCCGGAAGCCGGGATGACGCAGGGCCGGCTGTCCCCGCTCCTGGTCGCGACCATGGCGGCGGCCACCGGCATCGCCGTGGCGAGCAACTACTACGCCCAGCCCCTGCTGCCCACCATCGCCCGGGCCTTCGGGCTGTCCGCGGCGGGCGCTGGGTTCATCGTCACCACCGCCCAGCTGGGGTACGGCCTGGGGCTGCTGTTCCTGGTGCCCCTGGGCGACCTCCTGGAGCGCCGCGCCCTGGTGGTGGGCATGTCCCTGCTCACCGCCGCGGGGCTGTTCATCACCGCCTCGGCGCCGTCCATCCGGGTGGTGCTGGCGGGCACCGCGCTCACCGGCCTGTTCTCGGTGGTGGTGCAGGTGCTGGTGCCCTTCGCCGCCACCCTGGCGGCCCCGGAGGAGCGGGGCAAGGTGGTGGGCACGGTCATGAGCGGGCTGCTGCTGGGGATCCTGCTGGCCCGCACCGTGGCCGGGGCCCTGGCCAACCTGGGGTCCTGGCGCATCGTCTACTGGGTGGGAGGCGCCTGCATGATCCTGGTGGCGGCGGTGCTGCAGCGGGCCCTGCCCCGGCACCACGAGACGGTGGGGCTTGCCTATCCCCAGCTCATGCACTCGGTGGCGGCCCTGTTCCGGGAGGAGCCGGTGCTGCGCCTGCGGGCGCTCCTGGGCGCCTGCACCTTCGGGGCCTTCAGCGTCCTGTGGACGTCCATGGGCTTCCTGCTGGCGGCCCGGCCCTACGGGTTCTCCCCCGGGGCCATCGGCCTGTTCGGCCTGGCCGGGGTGGCGGGGGCCCTGGCCGCCTCGGGCGCCGGGCGCATGGGCGACCGGGGGCAGGGGGCCCGGGCCACCGGCTGGGGGCTGGCGCTGCTGGTGGCGTCCTGGGGGTTCCTGGCCCTGGCCGGGCACTCCCTCGCCGCCCTGGTGGCCGGAATCCTGATCCTGGACCTGGCCTCCCAGGGGGTGCACATCAGCAACCAGGCCGCCATCTACCGGATCCGCCCGGAGGCCCGCAGCCGGCTCACCGCCGGCTACATGACCGTCTATTTCGCCGGCGGGGCCGCCGGGTCCCTGCTGTCCGCCTCCGCCTACGGCCGGGCCGGGTGGCCGGGGGTGGCGGTGGTGGGGGCGGTGGTGAGCGGGCTGGGACTGGGCGTGTGGGGCCTGGCCCACCGGCGCCGGTCGGCAGCATTGCCGGGTTCCGCGGCGGCAGGACCCTGACCCCTGCCCGGATCCGGTTGAATTCGTTGATTTCGTGCCCTCCCCCGCGCAGCTTGGGACCGAATCTGGAGCGTCTCCTTCTTCTTCGAGATGGATTTCTTCACCGACGCTGCCGGCAAGGTTGTGGGCGGCGACATCAACCGCTTCTTCGCCGGCGGACGGAGCACCGGAATCCTGGCCGGCGCCTTCGTCTTCAAGATGTTCGGCCTCCTGGCCGCGGCCCTGGGCTGAAACAGGCCGCATGGTTCTCAAAGGTGCAAGGCCACAATCGAGATCTGAACCCTGGGGTCAATGAGAGCCGGGAAGGCCATGGGTCCAGTTCGGCCTTTCTTCATTTTCATCCCTCGCTCGACGGGGAGTCGAGCCTGTGGAGAAACTGGGCAAACACCGCTGGGTGGTGGAACGGACCTTCGCCTGGTTCAAGCATTTCAAGCGGCACACGGTTCGCTACGAAAGGCGGGCGGATATCCACCTGGCGTTCCTCAAGCCCGCAGCCAGCCTCATCTGCTTCTCAGCCCTGGGGTGGTGACGGACGAAAGGGCTACAAGAACCTGGATGCGTGAGCCAAGATTGATGCAATCTAGTCCAATCGTTTTGAATACAGGGAATATGTCTCTTCCTGGCGCTCGGGATGTCTCACAGGTGCTGTGATCCTGGATTGGCAAGGCTCACTGCGGTCTTTTGAGCCCACTCGGAATGGTTCCGAATCGAGAGACCGGCCCCTCGATGTCCCTGGAGGAGTGGTGTTCGGGAACCCGAGACGCTGCGACCCGTCCAAGAAAAGGAGACCAACAAGGAAGCTGCGCGGGGAACCAGGAAGGCGCCCAATCAGAAACCTATGGGGGCAGCTTACCTTGTCCGGCCTGCTGACCGGGGTTTTGGAATCCCTGGAACATCGGATGCCTAGAAGGGCTTGGGTCACGCCATTTTCTGTCATTTGCGGCTGATCTTTGACATCGGCTACCAGCGCTTTTGCCGATCATTTCATTAGCCTGACCAGCGAGATCCCTGCTGCAACCGGACCCTTCACCTGATAGGAGACCACCCATGAACCTGACTGATTCCAAGGTCCTAACCTTCGACTGCTACGGGACCCTGATCGATTGGGAGACTGGAATCAGCGATGCCTTGACGCCCTTGGCTGAGCGGGCCGGGAAGATCCTGACCAAGGACCAGAAGTGCGAGGCCCATGCCAGGTTTGAGGCGGCTCAGGAAGCGGAGACGCCGACCCTTCGTTACTCTGAGGTGCTGGAGAAGGTTCACGACCGCATTGCCCAGGAATGGGGCGTAGCTCCCCTCCCAGTGGAATCACGGGCCTACGGGCAGTCGGTGAAAAACTGGCCGGCCTTTCCGGATTCTGCCGAGGCCCTGCAGTATCTGAAAAAACACTTCCAGCTGGTGATCCTTTCCAATGTCGACCTGGTTAGTTTCAGGGCCAGCAGTCCAAGGCTGCAGGTGGATTTCGACCAGGTCCTGACGGCCGAGGAGATCGGTTCGTACAAGCCCGACCTCCGGAACTTCGAATTTATGCTCCGGAAGATGGAAGCAGCCGGCTACCGCAAGGGGGACATTCTCCACACCGCCGAAAGCCTGTTCCATGACCATCTGCCAGCCAACAAAATGGGCTTGGCTTCGGCTTGGATCCACCGCCGCGCCGGCAAGCCGGGCCACGGCGCGACCTTCCCCCCGGAATCCATGCCTGAATACACATTCCGGTTCACCAGCCTGGGGGAGATGGCTCGGGCTCACCAGTCTCTTCTCCAGCACTGAGGGGGAGCCTTTGCAGTCGGCCCGGCTTGAAGGGATTTCAGACCATCGGAAAGGGGTCTTCTACACGATTGCAGCGGCTCTGCTGTTAAGCTCGGCCGGACTATTCATCAAGGCCCTGAGTCTGGGGCCCTTCCAGATTAACCTGTACCGCTCGTTGATCGCCGCCCCGACCATCCTCCTGGTGCAACGGCATCGTCGCCAGCCGCTGAACCTGGACCTCAATGTCCAGACCCTTGCCTGTGGGCTTTGCTACGCAGGGGTGATGATACTGTTCGTGGCCGCCACAAAATTCACTACGGCCGCCAATGCGGTGTTCCTCCAGTACACATCTCCGGCGTTCCTGCTGGTGATGGAGCCGTTGTGGTTTCGTTTGCCCTTTTCTCGCCGGGATCTTCTGACCGTAGCTGCCTGCCTAGCCGGGATGATGCTGTTTTTCACCGGGCGCATGGAGGGCGGCAGCGTCCTGGGGAATTTGCTGGCGGTGGCTTCTGGACTGTCCTTGGCACTTTTCTCCCTGCTCCTGAAAGTCATCCAGCGTCGCCACCCGGAGTATGAAACCTCCGGGATCATCGTGCTGGGCAACCTTCTGGTGGTCCTCATATGCTTGCCATTGGCACTACCTCATCCGGCCTTGAACCTCAGCCAGATCCTGGCCTTGGTCTACCTGGGCGTGTTCCAGCTTGGGCTGAGCTGGATGCTGTTTGCGGCTGGGATGCGATTCCTTTCGGCTACCACCGCGGTCATCACCTGCATGATAGAAACGGTGTTCAACCCCCTGTGGGTGTTCCTGGGCATTGGCGAGCGGCCTTCCGGCTTTGCCATCTTTGGCGGGATGGTCATGGTTGGAGTCCTGGTGTGGTACCACGCGGGGCGGACCTCTGCCGGCACGCGCAGAGAGCCTCCCGTCCGGATTCCCGCTTTCCCCGAACCCGACTCCATTAGACCGGCAGATTGAAATCGCCTACTCTGCCTCGTTTATCGAAGACCAAGCCGCCGTGCTCAAAGTGGAGGAGCAAATCACCGACGCCCTGGGCAAGGGCACCCGGCTTCTTCTGGGCGGTCAGCGCCATGCCTTGGGGGGCACCTGTTTCCAGCCCACGGTGCTGGCGGAAGTCACTCCTGACATGGCTGTGAGCCTGGAGGAGACCTTCGGCCCGGTGGCACCCCTTTCCCGGTTCCGCACAGAAGAGGAAGCCATCCGGATGGCCAACGACACCCCGTTCTGCCCGGCCGCGTATTTCTATTCGCGGGACCTTGCCCGCACTTGGCGAGTCTCGGAGGCTTTGAAATACGGCATCGCCGGGGTGAACGCAGGAATCATTTCCAATGCTGTGGCCCCATTCGGAGGGGTCAAAGAATCCGGTCCCGGCCGGGAAGGTTCCAAATACGGCATCGAGGAATTCCTGGAAGCCAAGTACCTTTGTATAGGCATTGGATAAGTGAGGGCAGCCCCATGTCCCAGATACCCAAACTGGACCAGATCGATGTTCACATCCTTGCGGAGTTGCAGCGGCAGGGACGGATCGACAACAAGGATCTGGCGGAGCTCGTGGGGCTCACCCCCAGTCCCTGTCTCAAGCGCGTCCGGGCCTTGGAGACCGCAGGCTACATCAGGAATTATCATGCCGACCTGAACCTGGCCAAGCTGGGGGATCCCCAGGTCGTGTTCACCCAGGTCACCCTGGCAAACCATCGGCGTGAAGACTTCCTGCGCTTCGAGACGGCCATGTTGGTCGTGGAGGAGTTGCTGGAAGCGCATCAGGTGAGCGGAGGGTTCGATTACCTACTCAAGTTCATGACCACGGACACCGCCCATTACCAGACACTGATGGATGATCTCTTGGGGCGGGACCTGGGCATCACCAATTACTTCAGTTTCATCGTCCTCAAGTCGCCGATCCTGAAAGTCGGATACCCCCTCGGTGTGGTGTTGGAGGAGCCCAAGAACTGAAGCCGTGTTGCCTCAGAAAGACACCCTTCGTCTCTGGCTTTCCGCCCGGAGGAACCCGAGGAAGGGTTCGCGTGGCTCGTCCCGGCAGGGGTGGGCCCTTGCCGGGTGACCGAGATTGGGGCACCCGCCCTGCACGTCCGGTTATCCCCCGGCCCGAGGAGCTTCCCTAAAAGCGCGAGTCCGTCGTTGTTGTTTTCGTTACAAGATTTAATATATCAACAAAAAGATAAACATTTCCCTACCTCCATCTGTCACATCTTCTGTGGGGGTGGGATGAGCGGGATTGGGATGCGAGGGTCAAAGGGCCTGGTACTCACCGGCGTGGGCGGGATCGCCTTGGTCGGGAACGCCCTGTTCCGCTACACGGACTTCCGCTCCACCTTCATTGACCAGATCGGTCCGGGTTCGGACCAGGTCCTTCAGGGCTGCCATTTCTGGCGTCGGCCTCGCCCAGGCGAGGGGATGCCTTTCAAATCCATACCGCGCCAGGGCCCTGGCATCCAGGCCATCCGTCCTATTGAACCGTTCGACCAAAAGTTCTGTAGGATTTCTCCGCATGGCTGCTCTTGCTGCAATTGGCTGCCGTAGAATACCTGGCCCACCATCGAGGCCCTTGATCAGTGCGTGATGTAATGAATCAGCTGCTCGATGATGACGCTTTTCTCGGAGATCACTTCCTTGACCAGGTCGCCGATGGACAGGAACCCGGCCACCGATCCGTCCTCGGCCAGCACCGGCAGGTGGCGGATGTGGCGCTCGGTCATGATGGCCATGCAGTCCTCCACGGTCTGTTGGAGGGTCACGTAGATGATCTTCGCGCTCATCACGTCCCGCACCGGGGTATTGCTGGCCTCCCTTCCCAGCAGGACCATCTTGCGGGCCAGGTCCCGCTCGGAGAAGATGCCCGCCGGCTGGCCCTGGTCCGTCACCAGGAGGGCGCCGATGTCGTACTGGGCCAGGATGCGCAGGGCCTCCAGCACGGTGGCGCCGGCATCCACGGTGATGAGACGGTGGGGCTTGGCGTTGAGGATCTGCTGGAGCAGTTTCATCCGTTCCTCCTGGCCCCGGCGCCGGGCGGGGTTGGGCATCAAGCATAGGCCATCCAGGCGCCCGGCTGGGAAGAAAAAGTCCTGTCTGGGCTCGGCCATTGATTACCCGGGTGTCCTTTACCGGTAGCTGCCCAGGCGCTCCAGGCGCAGGGCCGGCGTGCCGGCGGCCCGGGAGGCGGCCAGGTCCACGTGGAATTCCGCCGCCCAGTCGTTGAACCCGTCCGGGTCCACCAGCATCTGCTGGACGCGCCAGGCGTCCGCCGCCGGGTCCGGCAGCACGTAGGTGTGGCGCAGGTTGCGCCCTTCCGGGTCCAGGCGGAACAGGCCGTGGTCGGCCCGGTAGGCTTCCAGGAGGGCCTTGAGCCGGTCCGGGGTCCAGGGCCGCCCGTCCGGGTCCGCGCCCTCTCCGGCCCCGGGCGGGGCCAGGGCGGCCGCGGCGGCGTCCAGGTCCTGCACCTGCAGGGCGCGCAGGAAGGTGAAGACCCGGTCCCGGATGGCGGCGGTGAAGGCCCGGGCGTCCCGGGTGATGTCCCGCTCGGCCTCGTCGGCCCCGGGCGGGCGCAGGTCCCGGGCCTCCCGGGGGCGGTAGGCGGGATCCCGCAGCTTCTCCCACTCGTCCAGGAGGCTGGAATCCACCTGGCGGATCATGGCCCCCAGGTAGACTTCCATCTCCCGCGCCTGGTCGTCCTTGGCGCTGTCGGGCACGGTCTGGGCGAGCACCTTGTAGACGCCGTTCAGGTGGCGCAGCAGCAGCCCTTCCGAGCGCTGGATGGCGTAGGCGCGCACGTAGTCCGAGAACGAGCTGTACTGCTCGAACATCTCCCGGGCGATGGACTTGGGGCGGATGTTCTCTTCGCCCACCCACGGGTGCCGGGCGGCGAACTCGTTGAAGGTGCCGTAGACGAAGTCACGGAGGGGCTTGGGGTACTCCAGCTTGTCCAGCTCCGCCAGCCGCTGCTCGTATTCGATGCCTTCCATCTTCATCTCGGCCAGGCGCTTCTGCTTCACCCGGTCCAGCTGCTTGCGCAGGATGATGTCCGGGTCCTCCAGGATGGCCTCCACCAGGGTGAGCAGGTCCAGGGCGTAGTCCGGGGACTCGGGGTCCAGCAGGGGGATGGTCTCCAGGAGGTACAGGGACAGGGTCTGGTTCATGGAGAAGTCGTCCTGGAGTTCCACGTTCACCCGCACCTTGGCCTCGCCGGGCCGGTGCGGGACGAACTCCACGATGTTCCGGGACAGCAGGGCCCGGAACAGCTGCCAGGCGCGCTTGCGGTGGGCGGCCTTGGCCGGGTCCCGGTCGTGGCAGCGGCGGATCAGGCCGCGCATGGCCTCGCAGCCGTCCCCCTTGCGGCTGAGCACGTTCAGGAGCATGCCGTGGGTCACCTGGAACCGGGACTGGAGCCGCTCCGGCTGGGCGCCCTTGAGGCGCTCGAAGGTCGGCTGGTCCCAGTTGGCGAAATTGCGGTCCGGGGCCTGGCGGCGCACGAACTTGCGGCCCCCGGCGGCGGCCTTGGCCGCCAGCCGGCTGTTCTCGATGACGTGCTCGGGCGCCTGGGCCACCACCCAGCCCACGTCGTCGAACCCCTTGCGCCCGGCCCGCCCGGCGATCTGGTGGAAGTCCCGGGCGCTCAGGACCGCGGTCTTCTGGCCGTCGTACTTGCACAGGCGGGTGAACAGCACGGTGCGGATGGGCACGTTGATGCCCACGCCCAGGGTGTCGGTGCCGCAGATGATCTTGAGCAGCCCCTTCTGGGCCAGCTGCTCCAGCAGCACCCGGTACTTGGGCAGCAGCCCGGCGTGGTGCAGGCCGATGCCCTGGCGCAGCCAGCGCTTGATGTCCGGGCCGTACGGGGAGTTGAACTTGAAGTCCTCGATGGCCGCCTGGATGGCCAGCTTCTCCTCCTTGGTGCACAGGTTCAGGCTGGTGAAGTCCTGGGCGCTGGCGGCGGCCTCCAGCTGGGTGAAGTGCACCAGGTAGACCGGGGCCTTGTCCTCCTGCACCAGGCGCTCCAGGGTCAGGGACAGGGGCGTCTCGGCGTAGCTGAACTCCAGGGGCACCGGGCGCACCTGGGACTTGACCGCCACCGTGGGCCGCCCGTTCAGGCGGGTGAGCTCCTCCTCGAAGAAGGCGGTGTCCCCCAGGGTGGCGGACATGAGCAGGAAGCGGGTCTGGGCCAGGGTCAGCAGAGGCACCTGCCAGGCCACACCCCGGTCCCGGTCGGCATAGTAGTGGAACTCGTCCATCACCACGTCCTGCACGTCCAGGCCGGCGCCCTCCCGCAGGGCCAGGTTGGCCAGCACCTCGGCGGTGCAGCACAGGATCGGCGCGTCCCGGTTCACCGAGGCGTCGCCGGTGGAGAGGCCCACGTTGTCGGCGCCGAACTCGTTGCACAGGGCCAGCCACTTCTCGTTCACCAGGGCCTTGATGGGGCAGGTGTAGACCGAGCGCCGCCCCTGGGCCAGGGACTTGAAGTGCAGCGCCGCCGCCACCAGGGACTTGCCCGAGCCGGTGGGGGTGTTGAGGATGACGTTCCTGCCTTCGAACACCTCCAGGATGGCGGTCTCCTGGGCCGGGTAGAGCCTGAGCCCCTTTGCGTCCGCATAGTCCAGGAACCGCCCAAGGAGGGTGTCGCTCTTCAGGTCCCCGGTGCGGGGGATGAGGTCCGAGAGGGTGGGAGGCATGGGGCTCCGGGGGTGGGACGGCCGGGGACCGGCAGGCCCAGGCGCCGGATTAACGTATAGCACCGCCCGCCGCCCGGCCGATAATCCGGGTGGCGGCCACCGGCCCGGGGGCCGCGGCCCGGCGCCGCCGGGCCGGAGTCAGCCCACGTGCTCTTTGGCCCCAAGGTGCTCCAGCAGCGCGCGGATGGTTCCCTCCCGGGCCACCAGGCCGGCCTTGTACTCCATGTTCCGGGCGTGGTGCACTTCGACCCTGGTCTCCTCTAGTTCCTTCACCAGCAGCAGGCGGAGAAGTTCTGCTTCCTGGTCCAGCAGTTCGACCTGCATGGCGCCTCCCCACGGTGGGAACGGGCCGGACGTGCCCCGTCCTCCATAAAGTACGGTCCCGGCCACCAGGGGCAAGGTCAGCGCCAGGTTCGGAGCTATGATCGTCGCCATGGCCACCCTGCGCGCCCTCCAGGCCGACATCACCACCCTCCCGGTGGACGCGGTCGTCAACGCCGCCAACAGCTCGCTCCTGGGCGGGGGCGGCGTGGACGGGGCCATCCACCGGGCCGCGGGGCCCGGGCTCCTGGAGGAGTGCCGCCGGCTGGGGGGGTGCCCCACCGGGGACGCCAGGGTCACCGGCGGCCATCGCCTCCCCGCCCGGCACGTCATCCACGCGGTCGGACCGGTGTGGCACGGCGGCGGGCGCGGGGAAGCGGAAGCCCTGGCCTCATGCTACCGGCGCTCCCTGGCCCTGGCCGGGGGGCTGGGCCTGGCCAGCCTCGCCTTCCCGTGCATCAGCACCGGCGTCTACGGCTACCCCGCCGAAGCGGCGGCGGCCATCGCCGTGGCGGCGGTGCGCGCGGGCCTGGCGGCGGCGCCTTCGGTGCGGGAGGTGATCTTCTGCTGCTTCTCCAGGGAGGACCTGGCCCGGTACCAGGCGCTGCTGGGGTAGGCCGATCGCTCCGGCGGCCGGGCCGACTGGGATAGACTGGTTCCCAGGGAAGGATCGACCATGGACCCCAGGACCTGCTCCATCGCCCCGGAAATCTTCGCCCGTTTCCCGGAATTCCGCCGGGGGCTGGTCATCGCCCACGGGGTGGGCAACGGCCCCTCCTCCCCCGGACTGGTGGGCCTGCTGCGGGAAGCGGAGGCCTCGGTGCGGGAGCGGTTCCAGGGCCAGGAGATCACCGCCCATCCGCGCATCGCCTCCTGGCGGGCCGCCTTCCAGGCCCTGGGCATCAAGCCCAAGGACTTCCGCCCTTCGGTGGAGGCCATGGCCCGGCGGGCCCTCAAGGGCCAGCAGCTGCCCGCCATCAACGCCCTGGTGGACATCGGCAACATCCTGTCCCTGCGCCACCTGGTGCCCATGGGCGGGCACGCCATCGACGGCGCCGCCCAGGGCTACTGCCTGCGCCCGGCCACCGGAAGGGAGGTCTTCGTGCCTTTCGGCACCGACCAGGAGGAGCATCCGGACCCGGGGGAGATCATCTTCGCCGAAGGGGACACGGTGCTGACCCGGCGCTGGGCCTGGCGCCAGGCCAACCGCAGCCTGACCCTGCCCGGGACCACCGCCATCGAGTACAACGTGGACGGGCTCCCGCCCGTCACCCGGGCGGACGTGGAAGCCATCTGCGGGGAACTGGCGGAACTCATCGCCCGCCACTGCGGGGGGCGCGTCCGGGTGGGCGTCCTGGACGCGGCCCAGCCCAGCCTGTCGATGGAGCCTTGAGCCGGGCCAGGGCTTCCAGGGCCAGGTCTTCGGCCAGTTCCAGGACGTCCTGCAGTTCCTGGGCCTGGATCCGGTCCAGGTGGATGCCGCAGGCTACGCACACCGCCCCCCCCAGCCCGGAAGCCAGGCGGGCGGCCAGAGAGCGGGCCAGTTCGTCCTCCTTGTGCCCCAGCAGGGTGATCACCGACGTGGAAGCGCTGGTGCCGCCGTCTTCCAGGCCGCTGGGCCGGGGCTGGCTCAACGCCACCGCCCCCAGGTGGGGCCGGTCCCCGCCCGCCAGGGTCACCGCCAGGTCCCGGCCCATGGGCACGCAGGTCAAGCGCAGGGCGAGGCGCCCCCGCTCCCGGGTCAGGACCAGGGGGGCACCGGGGGGAGGAACGGGAGTACCCTGCACCAGTCCAGGTTAGCGGAGACGGAAGGAGGCGGCCGTGGTTTCGGGAGACGAGGGCAGGGAACTGGCGGCGCTCATCGACCACACCATGCTCAAGCCGGCGGCCACGGCGGGGGAGGTCGCGCAGCTCTGCCTGGAGGCCCGCGACTACGGTTTCGGGGCGGTGTGCGTGAACGGCTTCTGGGTGCCCCGCTGCCGGGACCTGCTGCGCGGGGCCGGGGTGAAGGTCTGCTGCGTGGTGGGCTTCCCCCTGGGGGCCATGACCCCCGGGGCCAAGGCCTTCGAGGCCCAGGAAGCGGTGGCCGGCGGCGCGGACGAGATCGACATGGTCCTGAACCTGGGCGCCCTCAAGTCCGGGGATGCGGCCCTGGTGGAGGAGGATATCCGGGGGGTGGTGGCGGCGGCCCGGGGGCGGGCGGTGAAGGTCATCCTGGAAACCGGGCTGCTTTCCGAAGCGGAGAAGGTCCTGGCCTGCCAGATCAGCCGGCGGGCCGGGGCCGCCTTCGTGAAGACCGCCACCGGGTTCGCGCCGGGCAGCGCCGCCACGGAAGCGGACGTGGCGCTCATGCGCAGGACCGTGGGGCCGGCCATGGGGGTCAAGGCCTCCGGGGGCATCCGCACCCGGGCCGACGCCCGGCGCATGATCGCCAGCGGCGCCAGCCGCATCGGCACCAGCTCGGGCGTCGCCATCGTCGCCGGCAGCTCCTGACGGCCGCCGCGGCTCCCGCCGGGCCTCGGAGGAGATAACTAAGTTATGGTTTTGCAACGGCTTAGCCGGAGCTATGCTGGTTGCCCCCGGAGCCGTGAAGTGCCCGACGCCCCCGTCCACCCCATCCAGGTCCAGGCCGATGCCCCGGCCGGGACCGGGACCGCCCCGGGCGAGGCCATGCAGGACCTGGTGCGGATCGCGGCGGCCCTGGGCGGGGGGCCGGCGGTGCTGACCCTGGGCGCCGGCGCCGGGGCCGGCGCGGGCCTGACCCTGGACCAGTGGCGGACCCTGGCCGGAACCCGGACGGGCGCCGGATGGGCTTCGGCCCTGGCCGCCCTGGGCCTGGGGATCCTGGCCCAGGCGCCGGTGGGCGGGACCGGGGATCCGGAGGGCGGCTGCCTGTGGCTCCTGGGCCGCGCTCCCGCCGCCTGGGACCCGGCCCGCCAGGAGGCCCTGGAGTTGCTGGCCCGGCAGGTGTGGCGGGCGCTGGAAGGCCGGGGGGAGGGGAACGAGCAGCGCGCCCGGGCCCGGGGCCCCCTGGGCAGCTCGTTCGTGCCGGGGCTGGTGCACGAGCTGCGCAACTTCAGCTTCGGCATTTCCGGCAGCCTGGACGCCTTCCAGGCCCGGCAAGGGGATCCGGCCCGGTACGGGGGCGTCATGCGCGCCAGCCTGGACCGCCTGAACGCCTTCCTGGGCGAGCTGGCGGACTACGGGGATCCGGCGGAGCCCGCCTGGACCGGACGGGACCCGGAGGCGCTGCTGCGCGAGGCGGTGGAATGCCACCGGGACCGGGCGGCGGCGTCCGGAACGGAACTGCGCCTGGACCTGGAGGGGCCGCTCCCCCTGATCCGGGCGGATGAGCGGAGCCTGGGCACGGCCCTGGCCCGGCTGGTCCAGGTGGCCCTGGGGCCGCCGGGGGCCGGGGGGCGGGTGGTGGTGCGGGCGGCCCCGGCGGCCCGGGCGGGCGGGCAGGACCTGGAAGGCTGGGTGGAGGGCTCCCGGCGGGCGTTTCCGGGCCTGGACCTGGCCCGGCTGTTCGAACCGTTCCACTTCCGCACGGCTGGCCTGGGGCGGCTGGCGCTGCCCGTGGCCCGGCGGGTGTTCGAGCGGCACGGCGGCAGCCTCCGGGCCGTCCCCGGGCCCGAGGGCGGGGTGCGCATGGTGTTCCGCCTGCCCGGAGCCTAGGAGGCTGTCCATGGCCAAGACCAGGCTCCTGGTGGTGGACGACGATGCGGCGGTCCGGTTCGCCCTGCGGGACTTCCTGGAGCAGAACGGCTACGAAGTGGAGGAGGCGGCCTCCTGCGCCGAGGCGGAGGCCAAGTACCGCAGGGACGTGTACGACCTGGTGACCCTGGACTATGCCCTGCCCGACGGCAACGCCCTGGACCTGCTGCCCCGGCTCAAGGCAATGGACGCGGGGGTGCCCATCGTCCTGGTCACCGCCTACGGCAGCATCGAGCTGGCGGTGCGCAGCATCCAGCTGGGCGCCGAGCAGTTCCTGGTGAAGCCCCTGGACCTGGCGTCCCTGCGGCTGGTGCTGGACCGGACCGTGGAGAACCAGCGCAACCGGCGCAAGGAACTGGCCAACGCCGCCCGGGACCAGCCGGGCCGGGCCCTGGACCTGTTCCTGGGCTTCAGCCGGGCCATCCGCAGGGCGGAGGAGAAGGCCCGCCAGGCCGCGGGGGCCGAAAGCCCGGTCCTGATCCAGGGCGAGACCGGCACCGGCAAGAGCGAGCTGGCCCGCTGGCTGCACCGGCACAGTTCCCGCTCCCTCGAACCCATGCTGGAGCTGAACTGCGGCGGCTTCACCCGGGAGTTCCTGGAGACCGAGCTGTTCGGCCACGAGAAGGGGGCCTTCACCGGCGCCGTCGCCGCCAAGGTCGGGCTCCTGGAGGCGGCCCACCGGGGCACCGTGTTCCTGGACGAGATCGGGGACATGGACCTGCAGATCCAGCCCAGGCTGCTCAAGGCCCTGGAGGAGAAGCGCTTCCGCCGGCTGGGGGACGTGCACGACCGGAAGGTGGACTTCCGCCTCATCGCCGCCACCCACCAGAACCTGGAGGCGCTGGTGCAGGAGCGCCTGTTCCGGGCCGACCTGTTCTACCGGGTGAGCGCCATCCAGCTGGTGATGCCGCCCCTCGCGGAACGGGTGGAGGACATCCCGGGCCTGGCCCAGAACCTCATGGACCGCCTGACCGACGATTGGGGCCGGGAGCCGTTGGGCTTCACCAAGGCCGCCCTGGTGCAGCTGCAGAAGCATTCCTGGCCGGGCAACATCCGGGAGCTGCGCAACGTCCTGGAACGGGCCCTGCTGAGGGTCAGCGACGGGCGCATCGACGAAGACACCCTGGATTTCGCCAGCCACCCCAGGAGCCTGCCCGGGAAATCCGGCTTTGCCACCCACCTGACCCTGCGGGAAGTGGAGCGCCTGCACATCGCCAACGTGCTGAGTGAGGAGGGCGGGCACGTGGAGCGGGCGGCGCGCCGGCTGAACATCCCGCGCAGCACCTTGTACCAGAAGGTCAAGGCGTACGGCCTGGAGTCCTCACGCTAGCTTTGCCGCCAGTTCCAGGAACGCGGCCAGGGCCCTCTGGATCTCGGTCCGGGCCCGGGCCTCCACCGGCGCGCCGTCGGGGCCCAGGTTCCGGTCCGCCAGGGGCACGGTGATGGCTCCCGGCGCCGCCAGGGCGCCCAGGTTGGCCAGGGTCGCCCGCCAGGACAGGAGGGCCCGGGCGCCGCCGAAGGCGCCCGGCGACGCGGCGGCCAGGAGCACCGGGAGGCCTTTCAGGGGGTTGGGGGCCAGGGTGGACAGCCAGTCCACGGCGTTCTTCAGGTGGGGCGGCACGCCGGCGTTGTACTCGGGCGAGACCAGCACCAGGCCCTGGATGCCCTGCAGGGCGTCGCGCAGGGCCAGCACGCCCCCGGGAACCGGCAGGTCGGCGTCGTACAAGGGCAGGCGCAGGGCCTCTCCGGTCACCGGGCGCACCGCATGCCCCAGGTCCGCCAGGGTCAGGGCCAGGTGGTCCAGGAGGCGGCGGTTCAGGGAGTCCTTCCGGAGGCTTCCGCCCAGGAGCGCGAGTTGCATCAAGTTCCTCCCTTGGTGGTCCCACTATTCGGCCCGGACCCAGCCGGCGCAAGGGAATTCCCCGGAGGGAAGCCCGGCGCCCGGAGGACGGGATAAGCTCGAAGCACCCTGGAGCCCGCCATGAGCCCGATCTCGGTGGAAAAGACCCTCGGCATGCTGGCCATGCCGGCGTGCCTGGCATGGCTGCTGATCCTGGCCCTGGCCTGGCTGTGCCTGCGCCGGCGCCAATGGCTTCCGGGGACCCTGGCCCTGGCGGTGGCGCTGCTCTACGCCGGCCTGGGCAACATCTACCTGGCGGAGGCCGCCGCGGACACGCTGGAGCGGCAGGTGCCCCCGGTGCAGGTGGACCGGCTGCCCACCTTCGACGCGGTCTGGGTGCTGGGGGGCGGCGTCGACCAGGACCAGTCCGGGCAGCCCGAGCTGGGCCCGGCCGGGGACCGGGTGTTCCTGGCGGCGCGCCTGTGGCACGCGGGCAAGGCCCGCCTGCTGGTGGCCAGCGGCGTGGCCCCGGACGGACACGGGGGCCTGTGGGACGGCGGCTGGGAGACCGGAGCGCTGTGGCGGGCGGTGGGCGTCCCCGGCCAGGCCATCCTGGCGGTGCCCGAGCCCTGCTGGGACACCCGGGACGAGATCCGGGCCTGCGCCCGGCTGCGGGCCGAGCGCGGCTGGAAGCAGGTGGCGCTGGTGAGTTCCGCCTCCCACCTGCCCCGGGCCCTGGCCCTGGCGGCCAAGGCCGGGCTGGCCGTGACGCCCCTGGGGGCGGACCGCATGGCCCATCCGCGCCCCTTCCAGTTCCAGAGCCTGCTGCCCCAGGGAGAGGCGTTCGCCGTCTGGCAGCTGACTGCCTGGGAGTACCTGGGGCGCTGGGTGGGCCGGTGAAGGCAGTTCCTGGGGCCGGGCCCTTGACCGGGGGTTTGTTTCAATTATAAATTTTGCATGGTCGGTTTTGGGAACGGTTTCGCCCGGAGTCCCCTTCCGTGAGGGTGGATGAACTGCCTCCCGGTCCTCCCGCGCCCGAGTTGCGGGCCCGCCTGGCGTCCTTCGAACGGCGGTTCCTGTACCCCCTGGGCCCCAGCCTGCGCTTCCGCATCGACCACGGGCCGGACTACCGGGCCTTCTTCACCACCCTGGGCCCGTCCCGCACCTGGCTGGCCTGGGACGGGGAGAGCCTCGTGGGAGTCGCCTCGGTGGCCCTGCGCCAGGTGGCGGTGAAGGGCCGGGAATGGGTGGTGGCCTACCTGGGGGACCTGAAAGTGGACCCGGAGCACCGGTCCGGAGCGGTGCTGCACCGGCTCCTGGAGCGCATGCTCCCCCTGGGCGGCGCCCAGGCCAGCGCGGGCTACGGGCTGGTGCCGGAGGGCGCCGCCACCGCCCCGGACCGGTACTCCGGCCGGCTGGGCCTGCCCCGGATCGAGCCCCTGGACCGGGTGTACATCGAACGCCTGGCCACGGCGCCCCTGGAGCGGGCGGCGCGCTTCGCCGACCCGGGGGAGGGCTATCGCCTCTACCGCCACCTCACCTGGGGCTCGGCGGCCCTGGAACTGGGCATCCCCGAGCGCCGCTCGGCCATGCCGCCCCGGTGGCTGGACGCCGGAGGCCAGGCCTGCGGCCTGCTGGAGGACACCCGCCGGGCCAAGCGCCTGTTCCTGGAGTCCGGCGAGGAGCTGGTGGCGGCCCACCTGAGCTTCTTCACCTTCGAGACCACCAGCGCCGGCAAGGCGGTGCTGCGCTCGGCCCTGGGCGAGGCGTTCCGCCGGGGCTACCCCCAGCTCCTGGTGGCCCTGGACGACGGCCAGCGGGAGGCCCTGGCCCCGGCCCTGGAAGCCCTGCGGGTCACCGAGGCCCGGGCCACCCGCTACGGCACCGACGCCCTGTGCCGGTCCATCCCGGTGAACACGTCGGAAATCTGATCAGGTCTCCGCCAGCACCGCCAGGCGCTCCGGACCCTGCAGCACCTGCCCGGCCGTCACCAGCACCGCCTGCACCCGGCCCGCCCGGGGGGCGCTGATCTCGAACTGCATCTTCATGGATTCCACCACGAACAGCAGTTGGCCCGGTTCCACCGGCTCGCCGGCCACCGCGTGCACCTCCAGCACTTTGCCGGCCATGGGGGCCAGCACCTGGTCCAGGTCCCCGCTCCCGGCGCCCCGGGAAGCGGCCAGGCGCGCCAGGGGGTCCTCCACCACCAGGGTCTCCCCCAGCACCGCCATGCCCATGGCCGGACCCTCCAGGCGGCAGGCGGCCAAGGGCAGGGACGGATCCCCCCGCCGCTCCATGGCCCGCGCCAGCCCCGGTCCCCGTTGGGCGGGGCCCGGCGGATCTCCGGCCACCTGCTCCAGCACCGCCCCCAGGGCGGGTCCCCGCAGGGTGAACTGGTGGGGCTCCGGGCCGGGCTCCAGGAGGAAGGGCGCCTGCTCCCGGGCGCTGCCCACCCGCAGTTCCGGGCCGGCCAGGGCCGCCAGGCGGCGCGCCGGGCCCGGTCCGGGCCGGCCCAGGCCCCGGAAGGCGCAGGACAGGGCCTCCCGGAACCGGCCGCCGCCCAGGAAGGCCTGGAAGGGCGCCGGCAGCAGCGGCCCGTTCAAGGCTTCCAGGTGGTCCTGGATCCAGGTGGTGGACAGGCGTCCGGCCTGGAAGTCGGGGCTGCGGGCGATGGCCTGGAGCAGGGGCAGGTTGGTGGTGCAGCCCAGGATGGTGAAGTCTTCCAGGGCCTCGGCCAGCCGCGCCACCGCCGCAACCCGGTCGGGACCGTGAACAATGAGCTTGGCGATGAGGGAGTCGAACTGGGCGTCGATGCGGTCCCCGGGGCCCACCCCAGAATCCACCCGGATGCCTTCCCCCCCGGGTTCCCGGTACACCCGCAGGGGGCCCGGGGTGGGCAGGAAGCTCCGGCGGGGATCCTCGGCCAGGATGCGCGCCTCCAGGGCCACCCCTCCCGGCTGCGGGAGCGCGAAGGTCCCCGGGTCCCCCAGGGCGGCGGGCCAGCGGCCCTCGGCCAGCTCCAGCTGGGCCCGCACCAGGTCCACGCCGCAGACCATCTCCGTGACCGGGTGCTCCACCTGCAGGCGGGTGTTCACCTCCAGGAAGTGGAAGGCCCGGTCCGGGCCCAGCAGGAACTCCACGGTGCCGGCGCCCCGGTACCGGGCCGCCCGCACCAGGGCCAGGGCGGCGCGGCCCAGCGCCTCCCGCAGGGGCGGATCCGCCGCCGGGCTGGGGGCCTCTTCCAGGACCTTCTGGTGCCGGCGCTGCAGGGAGCATTCCCGCTCGCCCAGGAACACGCCGCCGCCGCGCCCGTCGCCGAACACCTGGGCCTCCAGGTGCCGGGGCGCCTCCAGGTAGCGCTCCACGAACACGGTGCCGTCGCGGAAGGCGGCCTCCGCTTCCAGGGCGGCCCGGCGCACCGCCTCGGGCAGGTCCCGGGCCGCGGCCACCACCCGCATGCCCCGCCCGCCGCCGCCGCCGCTGGCCTTCACCAGGTACGGGGGGCGGATGCCCCGGGCCGCCAGCTCCGCCTCCCAGCGGTCCGGAGGCAGGGCGGCCAGCTCGAAGGAGAGCAGGGCCTCCAGCACCGGCACTCCGCATTGCCGGGCCAGGGCCTTGGCCGGCTCCTTGCGCCCCAGGGCGCGCATGGCGTCGGGGGTGGGGCCCACGAAGGCCAGGCCCGCGTCCTCCACCGCGGCGGCGAAGTCCGCGTCCTCGGACAGGAAGCCGTAGCCCGGATGCAGCAGGTGCGCGCCCCAGGCCAGGGCCGCCGCCACGATGCCGGCCGGGTCCAGGTAGCTCTCCACCGCCAGCACCGCGTCCGCTTCCCGGCAGGCCCGGGAGTCCCGGTCCCGGGGCGGCGCCACCACCGCCACCGTGTAGCCCAGGTCTCTCCCGGTCCGCAGGATGCGGCGGGCGATCTCGCCCCGGTTGGCGATGACCAGGCGCCGGGACGTCAAGCCTCCTCCCCGAGGAGCCAAGGGGGCGCGGCCCGGTCGAAGTAGGCCCGCAGCCCGGCCTGGCCCTCCTGGGAGGCCCGGGCGGCGGCGATGACCTGGGCGGTGGCCTCCTGCAGGCCGGACCCCGGCAGGGGCGCCACCCGGCGCAGCAGCTCCCGGGTGGCCCGGGCGGCCTCGGGCCCGGCCCCCAGGAATTCCTCCATGGCCCTGGCCAGGGTCTGCCCGGGAGGCTCCCCCGGCTCCACCAGGCGCTGCACCAGGCCCGAGGCCAGCGCCTCCCGGGCCAGGATGCGGCGGCCGGTGAGCATGAGCGGGGCCGCGTGGGCCAGGCCCAGGCGGCGCACCACGTACGGGCCGATGACCGCCGGCACCAGGCCGAGGGTGACCTCCGAGGTGGCGAACACGGCCATGGGGTCGGCCAGGACGAAGTCGCTGCACGCCGCCAGGCCCAGGCCCCCGCCGATGGCCGCGCCCCGCACGAAGCTCAGCACCGGGGCCGGGAAGGCCGCCAGGTCCGCGAACATGCGCGCCAGCTCCCGGGCGTTCTCCAGGTTCCGGTCCGGCCCGGCCGCGGCCTGCTCCTTCATGTAGCCCAGGTCCGCCCCGGCGCAGAACACCGTGCCCTCGCCCTCCAGCACCAGCAGGCGCAGGCGCGGGGCGGGCAGGGCCGCCAGCTCGCCCAGGACCTGGGTGATCTCCTGGATCATCCGGGCGTTGAAGGCGTTGCGCACCTGGGGGCGGTTGAGCACCAGCCGGGCCACGCTCCGGGCCAGGACCTCCACCCGGATGGTCCCGCCGGCGAAGAAGACGCTTTCCTGGGGGAAACCTGGAAGGGTGGTCATGGGTAGACTCCGGGCGGGAACAGTTCGCCGGGGCAAGGCTGATCCTCGGGGGCGATGGTGTCCAGCAGGGATTTCGGCACCCGCACCCGGCACCGGAGCAGGGCCTGGGCCAGGGTCTTGCCCTGGGCGTCCAGGTACAGGCTCACGGTGCCGCCTCCGCCCAGGGTCTCCTCCAGGAGGAAGTTCAGGGCCCAGAGGCGGGGCACCAAGTGACGCTGCACCCGGCCCCGGCAGGAGTCCCGGAACCAGCCCTCCAGGTCCTGGGCGGTGACGTGGTCCCGGAGCCAGGCGTAGCAGGGGCCGGACCGGCCGATGAGGCCGATGTTGGCGGTGTCGCCCTTGTCGCCGCTGCGGGCGTGGGCGATGCGCATCAAGGGCAGGTGGACGGAGGGGCCCGTCTCCGGCACGGAGGGCCAGGGGTCCGGCAGGTCCGGAGCGGGCGCGGGGCCGGGGGTGGCGGGCCAGGGCAGGGGTCCGGCGGCGCGCGCCGGCTGCATCCGTCCGTCCCGCTCCTCCAGCAGCCGCACCGTGGGCGGGACCAGGTCCCGGGGGATGAGGGCGGGCCAGTAGCCCACCACGTCCGAAACCGCCGGGGCGCCGCCGGTGACCGCCACCCCGGCGGGCCCGGAGAGGATCATGGCCGGGAGCAGCTTGCGGAACGGCTCCAGGGGCTCGGGGCGGTCCGCCCGGGCGGACAGGCGCAGCAGGATCTCGCTGGGCTGCTGGGAAGGCGTGAGGCCCCGGTGGGTGGCGTCGTCCCCCACCCGCTCGGTGCAGGTGTGCTCCAGGGCGGGCAGCCCGGCCCGCTCCAGTTCGGCGCCCAGGCGGTCCCAGAACACCCGGGCGAGCAGGTCGGCCTTGTCCCGGGCGTCCGGGCCGGAGACGATCAGCGCGCCGCTGGCCTTGTACCCGCCGGCGTAGGCGATGCTCACCTTCAGCTGGCTGGTGGGGGGGCGGCCCTGGACGCCGGAAACCCGCACCCGGCCCGGGCCGTCCGGTTCCAGGCGCACGGAGGCGAAATCCGCCACCACGTCCGGGGTGAGGTAGGCGCGGGGATCCCCCATCTCGTACAGCAGCTGCTCCCGCACGGTGGCGCAGGTCACCAGGCCCCCGGTGCCGGGGTGCTTGGTGACGGTGAAGGTGCCGTCCGGCCGGCATTCGGCGATGGGGTAGCCCACGTCCTGGTAGGTGGGGACCTTGCGCCAGTCGGTGAAGTTGCCCCCGGTGGCCTGGGCGCCGCACTCCAGGATGTGCCCGGCGACGATGCCCGCCGCCAGGAGGTCGTAGTCCCCGGGACCCCACCCGAAGGCGTGCATGAGGGGGGCCAGGGTGATGCCCGTGTCGGTGACCCGGCCGCAGATGACCACGTGGGGATCCATGGCCAGGGCCTCGGCCACCGGCATGGCCCCGAAATAGGCGTTGGCGGCCAGCACCTGCCCGGCCAGGCGCTGGAAGGGCTCCTGGGTCTCCAGGTTGCGCAGGTCCGCGCCCCGGGCCAGGAGTTGGTCCAGGCGCGGGGCCAGGTCGTCCCCCTCCACCACGGCGATGCGCAGGCTCAGCCCGCGGCGCCGGGCCGCGGCGCCCAGGGCCTCGGCGCAGGCCTGGGGGTTGACCCCGCCGGCGTTGGTGACGATCCGGATGCCCCGGTCCAGGATCTCCTCCAGCAGGGGCTCGATCTGGGCCACGAAGTCCCGGGCGAAGCCCGCGGCCCGGTCCCGGCCCTTCTGCTTGCGCAGGATGCTCATGGTCACTTCCGCCAGGTAGTCGATGGAGATGTAGTCCAGGGGCAGGGGGCCCCGCACCTGCCGGCGCAGGGCGTACGGGTCGTCCCCCCAGTAGCCGCCGGCGTTGGCGATGCGGATCAGGTCGGGTCGGGGCGTCGGTCGGGGCATCGTCGTGGACATGGGTCGGGGCCTCACATGCGCAGCACGCCCATGCGGGTGGGCGCCATGGGGGTGGACAGGGCGCAGGCCAGGGACGCGGCCAGCACCTCCCGGGTGCCGCGCAGGTCCACCACGCCGTCGTCCCAGAGCCGGGCCGAGGCGTAGTACGGGTTCCCTTCCCGCTCGTACTTCTCCAGGATGGGCCGGGCGATGGCTTCCGCCTCGGCGTCCTCCAGGCGCCGGCCCTCCCGCTCCAGCTGGTCGCGCTTGACCGTCACCAGCACCTGGGCGGCCTGCTCCCCGCCCATCACCGAGATGCGCGCCGTGGGCCAGGACCACAGGAAGCGCGGGCCGTAGGCGCGGCCGCACATGCCGTAGTTGCCGGCGCCGAAGCTGCCCCCCAGGAGGAAGGTGATCTTGGGCACCTGGGCGGTGGCCACCGCGTGCACCATCTTGGCGCCGTCCTTGGCGATGCCGGCCCGCTCGGCGGCGGCCCCCACCATGAAGCCGGTGATGTTCTGCAGGAACACCAGGGGGATCATCTGGCTGGTGCACAGCTGGATGAAGTGGGCGGCCTTGAGGGCGCTCTCCCCGAACAGCACGCCGTTGTTGGCCAGCAGCCCGCAGGGCAGGCCCTCCACGTGGGCGAAGCCGGTGACCAGGGTGGTGGCGTAGCGTTCCTTGAACTCGAACAGGCGGCTGCCGTCCACCACCCGGGCCAGCACTTCCCGGATGTCCCCCTGGCGGCGCAGGTCCCGGGGCCAGGCCCCCAGGAGCTCCTCCGGGTCGTAGGCCGGGGGCTCGGGGGTGCGCAGGGCGGCGGCCGCCTGGGGCGCGGGCCCCAGGTGGCCCACCAGCTCCCGCAGGATCTGGACGGCCTGGGCGTCGTCCTCGGCGAAGTGGTCGGCCACCCCGGAGAGCTCCGTGTGCACCCGGGCGCCGCCCAGTTCCTCGGCGCTCACGTCCTCGCCGGTGGCGGCCTTCACCAGGGGCGGGCCGCCCAGGAAGATGGTGCCGGTGCGGTTGACGATCACCGTCTGGTCGCTCATGGCCGGCACGTAGGCGCCCCCGGCGGTGCAGCTGCCCATGACCGCGGCGACCTGGGGGATGCCCTGGGCCGAGAGGACCGCCTGGTTGTAGAAGATGCGCCCGAAATGCTCCTTGTCCGGGAACACCTCCGCCTGCAGGGGCAGGAAGGCGCCGCCGCTGTCCACCAGGTAGACGCAGGGCAGCCGGTTCTCCAGGGCGACCTCCTGGGCCCGCAGGTGCTTCTTCACCGTGAGGGGGTAGTAGGTGCCGCCCTTGACCGTGGCGTCGTTGGCGATGACCATGCAGGGCCGCCCGTGCACCAGGCCCACCCCGGTCACCAGCCCCGCCGCCGGCACCGGGTCCTCGTAGACCCCCAGGGCCGCCAGCAGGCCCACCTCCAGGAACGGGGCGCCCGGGTCGCACAGCGCGGCGATGCGGTCCCGGACGAACAGCTTGCCCTGGGCGGTGTGCCGGGCCATGGCCTTGTCCCCGCCGCCCCGGCGCGCCAGCTCCTTGCGCTCCCGCAGCGCCTCGCACAGGGCCAGGTTGTGGGCGCGGTTCGAGCGGAAGGCCTCCGAGGACGTCTGCAGCCGGCTCTGGATCAGGGTCACGCTCCGGTCTCCTTGACGATGTGGCGGGCGATCACCATGCGCAGCACCTCGCTGGTGCCCTCGCCGATGGTGCAGAGCTTCACGTCCCGGTAGTACTTCTCCACCGGGTAGTCCTTGATGTAGCCGTAGCCGCCGTGGACCTGCACCGCCTCGTCCGCCACCCGGCAGGCCATCTCCGAGGCGAACAACTTGGCCATGGCGGCGGCCTTGCCGTAGGGCCGGCCCTGGTCCTTGAGGCAGGCGGCCTGGTACACCAGCAGGCGGGCCGCCTGGATCTGGGTCTGCATGTCCGCCAGCTTGAACTGGATGGCTTGGTGCTCGTGCAGGAGCTTGCCGAAGGTGCGCCGGACGCCCGCGTACGCCACGCAGGCGTCGAACGCGCCCTGGGCCATGCCCAGGGCCAGGGCGGCGATGCCGATGCGGCCGCCGTCCAGGGTCTTCATGGCCTGCTTGAAGCCCACCCCTTCGGCCCCCAGCAGGTTCGCGGCGGGCACCCGCACGTCCTCCAGGATCAGCTCCGAGGTGTCGCTGGCGCGCATGCCCAGCTTGTTTTCCTGCTTTCCGGCCCGGAAGCCCGGCGTGCCCTTCTCCAGGATGAAGGCGCTGATGCCGTCGGTGCCCAGCCCGGACCGGGTGCGGGCCATGACCACGGCGATGTCCCCCACGGTGCCGTGGGTGGCGAAGGCCTTGGTGCCGTTCAGCACCCACGCGTCCCCGTCCCGGCGGGCGGTGGTGCGAAGGGCGCCGGCGTCGCTGCCGGAACCGGGCTCGGTGAGGGCCCAGCAGCCCACCGCCCGGCCGCTGGCCAGGGGCTTGAGGTACTTCTGCCGCTGGGGCTCGTCCCCCTGGGTGTAGATGTGGTTGGAGCACAGGCTGTTGTGGGCGGCGACGCTGAGCCCCACGCTGCCGTCCACCCGGGACAGCTCCTCGATCACCACCGCGTACTCCAGGTAGCCCATGCCGGCGCCCCCGTACTCCTCCGGGAACAGGACCCCCATCATCCCCATCTCCCCGAGCTGTCCCATCACGTCCAGGGGGAAGGTCCGGCTTTCGTCCCATTCCATCACGTGGGGACGGATCTCCTTCTGGGCGAACCGGCGCACCTCCTCCCGGAGGGCCTCGACGTGATCGGGCAGGGTGAAGTCCACGGGTAGCCTCCCAAGTCGCCTGGGTGAAAATGGCGCTGGATGCGAAAGATCGGGCCGGGTATTTCTAAGCTACTCCATGATATACCGGGTCGCCGGCCTTGGCCTGGCCGGCCCCGGGAATTTTTCAGGGCGCGCCGGTCCCGGCCACGTCCGGGTGGGCGAGCCAGGCCTCCACCCACTGGCGCATGCGCCGCACGTGGGGCCCCTCCCAGAACACCCGCCGGCACTGGGGGCATTCCCAGAACCGGTGGTAAGCCTCCCGGGTCCCTTCCGGCAGGCGGTCCAGCACCGCCTCCCGAACCGCTGGGTCCAGGGGCCGGTTGCACACCAGGCAGCGGGTGAAGGGCGCCACCCGTTCGGCCGCCCCGAACCGGTGCAGCACTTCCACCACCTGCTCCCGGGGGTCGGTGGCCCGCACGAACCCCCCGTGCACCACCTCCCGGCGCATGAGCACCCCCTTGTCCCGGGTGAGCAGGATGCGGTCCTCGGCCACGGCGGTCCGGGCCAGGTGCGCGTCCTCCACCGAGGCCCAGTGGGCCGCGTCCAGCCCCAGCAGGCGCAGGTAGGCGGCCAGCCGGGCCAGGTGCTGGTCCAGGGCGAAGCGGCCCCGGGGATAGGGCGGGCGCAGGGGCAGGGGGCTGGGGCCCTTGGCCAGGAACGGGTAGACGCTCACCCGGTCCCCGTCCTGCAGGTGCTGGGCGAAGGGGGCCGTGGCTCCGTTCACCAGGATCAGGTCCACTTCGGTGTGGGGGATGCCCTGGGCTTCGATGCGGTCCTTGAGGGAGGCGGGGGCGCGGAAGGCGTGGGGGAGGTCCCGCTGGCGCAGCTTGCGCGGGAGGAGCTCGTTCAGTTCAGCGTAGAAGCGGAAGAGGGCCTGGGCCATCTGGAGGGTACCTGGTGGAGGCCGCGCGATTGCTTTGGAGCGTCCAGAACAGCCCGTGGCTCAGCGTATTCCGGTCCTGGAAATAGAAGGCATTGGCCGGCATGAAGGGGATCAACGGGTAGAACAGGGGGTGCAATAGCCCCGGGCCATTGACGCATGCTCGCGGCGCGATCGATAATCCGGGACCGCTTTTCTAGCTTTCTCCTGCTTGGACCTCCTTGGCATGGGCGCCATCCATCGGGGCGGTACCAGGGCGCAGGATTCTGATTTTTCGTGGGCTTGCCACAACCAGGGCCCCGGCCCAATCCTCGGTCTGCTCCATTGAAAACCAAGCGCCGAGGAAGTCAGCGGCTTGCCGCTGTTCACGGTCGTCAAGCCGAACCAGCATGATCCCTGCATGGGAGCCGGGCACGAAGCGCCTGGTATCCGAAAAATCCAGATCCTGGGTTATCAAGAACCGTCCCTCCGACCGGGCGGCTTCCCAGGCCATGGCATCGCTCTGTCCGCCGAGGCCCTCCTCGAGTACGGTGTCAACCTCATGGCCCAATTCCCGGAGCCGTTTGGCCGCTTGGTACGGGAGGTTTTCATCCAATTTTATTTTCATGCAGCGTTCCCCGCACGCGGTCCGGGCGGGGGAGCTGGCAGATCCTCGGCCGCGGAAGCTGCGGCAAAGGCGATGCAGGCTCGAAGATGGTCCTCAGTGAGGCTGGGGAATTCTTCCAGGATGGTCGCTATGGATTCTCCCTGGGCCAGGTAGCCAAGCACGACCCTGAGCAACACCCGGGTGCCCCGGAGTGTGGGTTGGCCGTTGCAAAGGGATGGATTCCGGACGATCCATTGACCTGGATCAAACATGGCCAGTCCTCCAGAGAACATTGTACGCAGCGGGTACCCTTGTTGCTTTGCATGGATATTTTCAAACGTCATGACCTGCCTCTTCGCCAGAATGGGAGTTGAAAAAGAATTTCGCCAATACGCTGGTACCGGCAGGCCATGGTGCCATGGAATCAGTTGTCGCCGCATTTTTAGCAGGGATTTTTCTATAATTAAATTATTTAAAGTCCCAGCCTGACCGTCAGAACACGCTCCACCCCGTGCGGGTGGTGAACCGGTCCAGGGCGTCCACCCCGGCAGTGCTATTGCCGCCGGGCTCCAGGGCCGGGCCCCAGACGCAGACGGAGCACCGGCCCGGAATGATGGCCAGGATGCCCCCGCCCACCCCGCTCTTGCCGGGCAGGCCGACCCGGTAGGCGAAGTCGCCGGCGGTATCGTAGGTGCCGCAGGTGAGCATGATGGAATTGACCCGCTTGGCTTCGCTGGGGGTGAGCAGGCGGGCGCCGCCCCGGCCCACGCCCCGCTTGGCCAGGAACAGGCCGGCAGTGGCCAGGTCGGCGCAGCTCATGGCGATGGCGCACTGGCGGAAATAGTGGTCCAGCACCTGGTCCACCGGGTTCTCCAGGTTGCCGAAGCTGGCCATGAAATGGGCCAGGGCAGCGTTCCGGTGGCTGCATTCCGCCTCGGAGCGGGCCACCTCCGGGTCCGCGTCCAGGTCCGGCCGGCCGCTCTCCTCGCGCAGGAAGGCCCGCAGGTGCCCGAAGGCGTCCCCGGCGAGGGACAGCAGCCGGTCCGTCACCACCAGGGCGCCGGCGTTGATGAAGGGGTTGCGGGGGATGCCCTGCTCGTGTTCCAGCTGGACCAGGGAATTGAAGGGGTCCCCGGACGGTTCCCGCCCCACCCGGGCCCACAGCCGTTCTCCGTCCCTGGCCAGCACCAGGACCAGGGTGAACACTTTGGAGATGCTCTGGATGGAGAAGGGCGCCCGCCAGTCCCCGGTGCCCAGCAGCTCACCGTCCACGGTGGCCAGGGCCATGCCGAACCGGTTCGGCTCCACCCGGGCCAGGGCCGGGATGTAATCGGCCACCCGGCCGGTCGCCGCAAGGGGCGCCGAAAGCGTGGCGATTTCATCCAGGAGGGCTTGCAGGTCCATGCTTCCAGGTTAAGGCCAATGGAATTCTTCAGGTAAGGCAGGCCGGCCCGGAGCCAACCTGGTCGCTCCATTTTGCCAGGGCGCTCCAGGACCAAGTCCAGTTCCGCCTCCGCTGAAGTGCGGAAATAATTCTGAGAGTGAATCCATTTCCCATTTACATCGCCTGCCCGCCTGCTAGACTTCCTCGGCGTCACGGGAAAAACCCAGGAGGATGCATGCGGACCAAGGCCATGTCCATGCTGGTGCTCGCCGTGGCCCTCCCGGCTGCCACTCCCCAGGCCGCCCAGATCAAGCGGGGCGCGTACCTGGTGGACATCATGGGCTGCGAGCACTGCCACACACCCCATGAAATGGGGCCGGAAGGTCTGGTGCCCATCCAGTCCCTGCGCCTGTCGGGCCATCCGGCGGCCATGAAGCTGCCTCCGGCGCCGGACCTGGGGCCGGGGCCCTGGGTGTGGAGCGCGGTGGGCAGCAACACGGCCTTCGCCGGCCCCTGGGGGGTCTCGTACGCCGCCAACCTCACCCCGGACCGGGAGACCGGCCTGGGCTCCCTCTCGGAACAGGACTGGCTGGCCCTGTGCCGCAACGGCCGGCACCTGGGCAAGGGGCGCCCCCTGCTCCCGCCCATGCCGGTCCAATCCCTGGCCGCGGCCAGCGTGGCGGACCTCAAGGCCATCTGGGCCTACCTCAGGAACCTGCCGCCCATCCGCAACGCGGTGCCGGATCCGGTGGACCCCCCCGCCCACCCCTGATCCGAACCCCATGCTGCCCCTGGCCTTCCTGCTCCTGACCGCCGCCGGCCAGGTTCCGGCGCTCCCGCCCCGTCTGTCCCAGACCGGGTTCGACCCCCGCCCGGGATCGGGCCTGCTGGCCTACTCGCCCCAGTACCCCCTGTGGTCCGACGGCGCCGCCAAGTCCCGGTGGCTCCGCCTTCCCTCCGGGGGCCGCATCGACGACCGGGACCCGGGGGACTGGAAGTTCCCGGTGGGAACCCGGTTCTGGAAGGAATTCCGGTTCAATGGCCGGAAAGTGGAAACCCGCCTGCTGTGGCGGGCCACCGCCGGCCGGTGGGTGTTCGCCAGCTACCGGTGGCGGGAGAACCAGCAGGAAGCGGACCTGGTGCCCCCCGAGGGACTGGACGGAGCGGCGGACCTGGGCGGGGGGCTCAGCCACCGCATCCCCTCCCGGGCGGACTGCGAGGACTGCCACGTGAACCGGGCCAGCCCGGTGCTGGGGTTCACCGCCCTGCAGCTGTCCCCGGACCGGGACCCCCTGGCCCCCCACGCGGAACCGGCCCTGGCGGACCTGCGCGTCCTGGAGGACCGGAAGCTCCTGGACCCGCCGCGTCCGGAACGGCTGGAACATCCCCCGCGCATCCAGGCCCCCACCCCCCGCGGCCGGGCCGCGCTGGGCTACCTGGCGGCCAACTGCGGCCAGTGCCACAACCCGGAAGCGCCCATCCGGGGCGTCACCCTGATCCTGGCGCACCGGGACGGGGCCGATCCGGAGCCGGGCTGGGCGACCACCGTCGCCCGGCCCTCGCACTTCCGCCTTCCGGGCCGGGGGGAAGGGGATTCCATGCTGGTCCGCCCGGGCCATCCGGAGGACAGCACCCTGGTGTACCGCATGGAATCGCGCCACCCGGCCGCCCAGATGCCGCCCCTGGGGACGGTGCTGCCGGACCAGGACGCCCTGGCGCTGATCCGGGCGTGGATCCGGGACGACCTGGCGGCGCCCTGAACGGGGCCGGCCGGCCGGGAATGCTATGATCGGCTAGCCCCCGCCCAGCCCATGCCCAAGCCGCTCCCCCTCTTCCAGGACCTGGCCCTCCTCAAGCGACAGGCCACCCAGTCCGTGTTCGAGTGCTTCGACCAGCTGGCCGAGGGCTGCCTGGTGGTGGACCAGGACGTGCGGGTGGTGATGATCAGCGACCGCTACGCAGCCAACCTGGGGGTGGACCCCAAGGACGTGCTGGGCAAGGAGATCGAGACCTTCCTGCCCAACAGCCTCATGCGCCAGGTGGTGGTCACCGGCAAGCCCATCCTGCTGGAGATCTTCGAGACCGGGGAGCACACCCTGGTGGTCACCCGCATGCCCATCAAGGGCGAGGACGGGACCGTCGTTGGCGCCATGGCCTTCGCCCTGTACAGCGACCTGGAGCCCCTCAAGCCGCTGGTGGACCGGTTCGCCCAGCTGGAGGCGGAGCTGGCCCGGGCCCAGCGCCACCTGGCGGAAGCCCGGCGCTCCAAGTACACCTTCTCGTCCTTCCTGGGCCACAGCCCCCAGGCCATGGAGACCAAGCGCCTGGCGCGCCGGGCGGCGCAGATCGCGGCGCCGGTGCTGCTGCGGGGCGAGACCGGCACCGGCAAGGAGCTCATCGCCCATGCCATCCACGCCGGCGGCCCCCGGGCCGAGCGCCCCTTCGTGCCGGTGAACGTGGCGGCCATCCCCGACACCCTCCTGGAGGCGGAGTTCTTCGGGGTGGCGCCGGGGGCCTACACCGGCGCCGAGCGCAAGGCCCGCCCGGGCAAGCTGGAGCTGGCCGACGGCGGGACCCTGTTCCTGGACGAGATCGGGGACATGCCCCTGGCCCTCCAGGCCAAGCTGCTGCGGGTGCTCCAGGACCAGGAGTTCGAGGCCCTGGGCTCCAACCGGGTGCAGAAGGTGGACATCCGGGTCATCACCGCCACCAGCCGGGACCTGGAGGCCATGGTCCGGGCCGGCGCCTTCCGCCAGGACCTGTTCTACCGCCTGAACGTGCTGAGCATCCCCATCCCGGCCCTGCGGGACCGCATCAGCGACCTGGACATGCTGTGCGAGCACCTGCTGGAGAAGATCGCCCACCACAACGGCACTCCGCCCCGGGACCTGGCCCCCGGGGCCCTGGCGGCCCTGCGCCGGCACTCCTGGCCCGGGAACGTGCGGGAACTGGAGAACGTCCTGGAGCAGGCCATGCTCGCCACGGACGCCCGCACCCTGGAAGCGGACGATCTGGCCAGGCTCCTGCCCAGGTCCGGAACGCCGCGGGACGAGCCCGCCACCTTCGCCGGCGCCGTGGCGGAAGCGGGGGACCGGGCCCTGGAAGCGGCCCTGGCCGCCTGCCACGGCAACCGCGCCCAGGCGGCGCGGCGGCTGGGCATCGGCCGGACCACCCTGTACCGCCGCCTGGAACGGCTGGGGAAGAAGCCCTAGCCGCGGGTCTCTGCCAGGTCTTCCTTGGCCGGGAGTTCCTGGCCCCGGAGGCGCAGGGCCTCGAAATTGGCCAGGGATTCGGCGGCCAGGAAGATCCAGCCTGGGTTCACTTTCTCTTTGCCGTTGGCGCCGTTGGCCGGCGCGGGGGATTCCATCTTCTTGGGCCGGGTTCCGTTGGCCATGGCCACCTCCAGAGGGGGACGCGCCGGCGGCTGCACTTGGGCCGGACCCAGGAAGGCCTCCATCAGGTCCAGGGAATCGGGCTCCGCTTCTTCGCACCCGGGCGGGAACAACACCGGCGCCCAGGCCTGCCTGGGTTCGGCCCGCTCGAACGCCGGCGACCGCTCCAGCTCCTGCTCCAGCCAGTCCATGGAATCGCCGAGCACGCTGTCCCGGTCCTCATCCAGCCATGGGTGGCTGACCAGCCCCGCACCTGCCATGACCACCTCCCAGCCGACCGCAAGGGCCAGGCCGCCTGCGCTCCCCCAACCCTGAGCAGGGGCCGTGCCATGGGTGGGGAGAAGTTAACCCTTTTGTTTCCAAGGCGGCCATGAGCGCGGGGGGAACCGGGGAACGTCCAGGCCCGGGGCACCTGTTCCAGTTCCGGAACACCCCGCCCCAGGGCCGAATGGGCCCGGGGTCAGGGGAGGGCAGCCAGGATTCCCAGGCCGTCCAGGAATCCGGCGGCCAGGTCGGCGCCGGAGCTGTGGCCCAGGCGGCAGAGGGCGTCCAGGGCCGCCAGGGCTTGCACCTCCCGGTCCCCGGCCAGGGCCGCGGCCAGGTCCGCGAGCGGCGCCGGCCAGTGCCCGGCGGCGGCCGCGCGCAGCAGGGAGGCGCTGATGTCGCCGGTGCGGGACAGGTTCGCCAGCACCGCCTGGCCCAGCCTGGCCGCCAGGGCCGGACGGCACCCCCGGGCGGCGGCCAGGAAACCGCATAGGTAGTCGTCTCCGGCGGGGGTCAGTCCGGGGCCCAGGCCCACCAGGGCCGCCACCGCCCGGCCCAGGGCCGGCGGCAGGGGCCGGGCCTCAAGCAAGGGGCCGGCCCAGGCCAGGTCCTGGATCGTCGCGCCCAGGGCCCGGGCCGCCCGGGCCAGGGGCGCGTCGGCCCCGAAGCCCGGACGGCAGCCCAGGTCAGCCTGGATGCCGCGCAAACGGACCGCACAGGTCCCGTAGGCTTCCCCCAGCCGGGGGACGGCGGGCATGGGCCGGAGGGGCGGGTAGACTGCCCTGGCCAGGTCCACCACCACCCATCCAGCCAGGGTGCGGATCCGGAAGGACTGGCCGCCGACCCAGCCGGGATCCCCGGCGGCCAGCCCCAGGGACGCCAGGTCCTCCTCCCGTCCGAGGACCACCGCGTGGGGGTAGAAGGCGCCCCCGGGTCCGGTGAGAGCCACCAGCAGCGGGTGGCCCTCCACTTCCAGGTTGGCGGTGGAAGGGAACACGCTGTGCACCCGCAGGGCGGTGCCGGACCGGCCCAGGGCCGGCGCCGCGGCGGGGCCCACCGCCAGCGCCCACCGCACCGGGGATCCGGCGCGTGCGGGGGAGCCGGTGTCAGAGCAGGTCATCCAGGAGGACGGCCAGCTGGGCGTCCCCTCCCGCCGGTGGCGACCAGTCCACCTGGACCACGTCGTAGCCGGCCGCGCGCAGGCTGTCGGCGAAATCCCGGACGCCGACATTGACGAACACGGGCCGCTCCTGTAGCAGGCCGCCGAGCGTCTGGGCCATCAGGCTCCCTCCTTCCCCAGCAGCACCGCCGCCTCCCGGCAGAAGGCCGCGGCCTGGGCGCCGGTGGCGAAGACCCGCACCCCCGCCCGGTCCAGGGCGGCGGTCTGGGCCTCCAGGCCCTGGGCGTCGTCGCCGGTGCCGCACACCGAGGCCGCCACGCACAGGTGGCCGCCCCGCCGGCGCGCGGTCTCCCGGGCCGCGGCGACCGCATCCAGCAGGTCGCCCGCCGGGTCCCGGGAGGCCACCGCCCCCAGGACGAAGTCCAGGAGCAGCACCGCCACCTGCGGATCCGCGCCCTCCTGCTCCAGGCGCCGGCGGCGCAGGGTGGCGTCGATCATCGGGTGGGGCCGGCCCCGGACGAACAGTTCCGCGCCCAGGTCCACGAAGCTGTGCCCCAGGCTGCAGTACGGGTCCGGGAGCTCCCCCATCCCGGGCAGGGGGGCGTTGGCATGGGCCGCCAGCCCGGCCTGGGCGAACACCGCCTGGGCCTGGTAGCACAGGGTCCCGCCCGAGAACAGGCCGCGCACGAAGCGCTGGCCCGGGGCCAGGCCCGCCAGCTCCGCCGCCGCGGCGGCGCGCAGGGCGGCCGGATCCGCATCCAGGAAGTCCGGCCGCGGGTGGCCCGCCGCCGCCAGGGCGCACCCGACCGCCTCGTCGATGGTGGCGGCGAAGTTGACGCCGGATCCTTCCGGGCGCCGGGCGCCCAGCAGGCAAAGCACCGCCGGCTTGGCGCACCGGCGCAGGCGCTCCAGCACCGCCGCGGCGGTGGCCGGCCCCGGCGGCTTGGCCAGCACCGTCACCACCCGGGTGTCGGGATCCGCCTCCAGGGCGTCGATGCCCGCCAGGGTGGTGAGGCCGCCGATCCGGTCCGACAGGTCCCTCCCGCCGGTGCCGATGCCGCTGGAGATCCCCGAGCCGGCCCGGTGCACCAGGCTGGCGAACTCCTGCAGCCCGGTGCCGGCGGCGGCGACGATGCCCACCGGACCGCGCCGCACGGCGTTGGCGAAACCCAGCCCGGCACCCCCCAGGTGGGCGGTGCCGCAGTCGGGGCCCATCACCAGCAGGCCCCGGTCCCGCGCCTCCAGCTTGAGGGCCAGCTCCTCCTCCACCGGGACGTTGCTGGAGAACAGGAACACGTGCAGCCCGGCGCGCAGGGCCGCCCGGGCCTCCCGGGCGGCGTGCTCCCCGGGCACCGACACGAGCGCCACGCTGCAGTCCGGGCGCCGCTCCAGCGCCTCGGCGAGGGAGCGGGGCTCCCGGGCCGGGCCGGCGCCGGGGCCGGCGCTCCGGGCCAGCCAGGGCTCCGGGTCGGCGGCCACCGCCGCCACCGCCGCCGCCTCCCCTTCCAGCGCCAGCACCAGGTCGTTGGGGCCGGCCTCCTGGAAGTCCCGGTCGCCCGCCCCGTAGCCCAGCCCTTCCAGCACCTGGCGGTTGGCGGGGGTGCCCAGCTGGGCCGAGGCGTCCCGCATCCCCGGCCGGGCGGCGATGCGGCGCGCCGCCTGCATGAGGAACACCGAGTCGTAGTAGCGGTTCTTGAGCACGACCGTGCGGCGCGCCATGGCCGGCCCCCTCACTCCCGGTACTTCTCCCCGAAGCGCACCAGGGCCTTGGTGAAGCAGGCCAGGGGCGGGCGCACGATGCCGCCGCCGATGATCCCGTGCCCGGGCTCCCGGTGGGCGATGGCGGTGTCGATCACCGGCACCAGGTTGGTGCGGGCCACCTTGCGGATGTCGATGCCCACCGCCGAGCCGGCGAAGTCCAGGGCCGGCAGCAGGTAGTCGGGGCTGAGCCCGGTGGTGATGGTGCGCATGTCCCGGCTGTACGCCAGCGCCTGCTCCGCGGTGCCCCCGGTGAAGCTGAGGATCCCCGGCGCGCCGCCGATGGCGAAGCCGCCCCAGCCCACCGTCTCCGTGATGGCCGAGTCGCCCATGTCCAGCCCGGCGTCGGCCTCCGTCCACCCGGGCAGGAACAGGCCCTGCACCCGCGGGGAGGGCGCGGTGAACCATTCCCCCTCCAGCCCGCTCACCTGGATGCCGAAGTCGGTGCCGTTGCGGGCCATGGCCGTCACCAGGGTGCTGGCCTCAACGCCCCGGGCAGGGTCGGCGGCGGCCTTGCCCGCGGCCATGGACAGCCCCAGGAACAGGAACGGGTGGTTGCCCACGTAGTACAGGGTGGACACCACCTGCTCCCCGGGCAGCCCGCAGGTCACCAGCACCGGGGCCACGGCGTTGGCGAACAGGCTGGAGGAGGCCACCACCCGGTTGTGCAGTTCGTCGCCCATCATCAGGGCCTTGGCGATGAACGGCTTGAGGGGCACTCCGCCCATCTTGCGCACGGCCGCGCCCAGGGCCGGCCCCCAAACGTCCCGCCACTGGCGCAGCAGGTCCAGGGCGTCCTTGGAGTGGTCGCCGAACTGCTGGAAGCTTTCCACCTGGCGGCAGCAGGCGCGGTTGCCGAAGGCCCGGTTCTGCACCACCCACACCCACATGTTGGCGGTGATGGTGCCGGCCATGGGCCCCACCGCGGCGTGGTGGTGGTTGGGTTCCAGGGCCACGGCGCCGGTGCGGAGCAGCTCCTCCGCCCCGGCCGGGTCCTTGGCCCAGCCTTCGAACAGGCACATGCCGATGGCCGCGCCCCGCTGGGCGCCGCACATGCGCTCCCAGGCCACGGGCGGGCCCGAGTGCAGGATCATCCGGTCCCGCAGGCCCGGGATCACCGCCCCGGCCGGCGCCACGTCCACCAGCACCGGGTCGGCGGCCACCAGCCGCCGGAAGGCCTCTTCATTGGCCGCGTTGATGCGTTCCTTGAGGGTCATGGCTCACCTCACCTTTCCCACGACGCCTTCCACGTACCAGTTCAGGCCGCCCATCTGGTCGGCGCCCACGGTGGCGCCGGGGGGCAGGGCCAGGGCCCCGGTGTTGGTCTTCAGGGGGCCGGTGAAGGGATTGAAGCCCTTGGCCACCTTGGCGGCGGCGGCGTTCACCAGGGCCTGGACGTCCGGGGGCACGGCGGCGCCGAAGGGGGCCATGGCCACCATCCCGCCCAGGCCCTGGTACACCGCTTCGCCCCGGAACTGGTTGGCCATGACGCTCCTGGCCACCTTGGCCACGAACGGGGCCCAGTCGAAGCCCAGCCCGGTGAGCCAGCCCTTGGGGGCCAGGGCCCGGGCCTCCACCGACTGGAAGCCGATGGACATGCCGCCCCGGGCCTCCACCGTCTGGATGATGGTGGCCGGGGAGTCCACGTGCATGGCCACCACGTCGCAGCCCTGGTCCAGCAGGGCGTTGGCGGCGCCGGCCTCCTTGGCCTTGTCGGACCAGCCGCCGGTGACCACCACGAAGGTCCGGGCGGCCGGGTTGACCGACCGGGCCCCCAGCTCGAAGGCGTTGACGTTGCCCAGGGCGTAGCCGATGGGCATGCCGATCACGAACCCCAGCTTGGCGCTCCTGGTCATCTTGCCGGCGGCCACGCCCATGGGGTACCAGGCCGCCTGGGTGGAGCCGAAGAACACCCCGAAATTCTTCGCGGTGGGGCCGTCCCCGGCGAACTCGAACGCCACGTCCTTGTGCCGCTTGGCCACCCTGCGGGCGGCATCCTGGTAGCCGAAGCTGGTGGGGAAGATCAGCCTGGCCCCCTGCTGGATCATGCCCTCCATGACCCGTTCCACTTCGGCGCTCTCGGGGACGTTCTCCGCCTCCAGGAGCTTGACGCCCGGCAGGTCCTTGCCGACCTGCGCGAAGGCGTCGTGGAACGACCGGTTGTAGCCGTAGTCGTTGACGCTGCCCACGTAGACGGCGCCGATGACCAGGCTGGGGGTGTCGGCCCGGGCCCGGCCGGATGCCAGGGCCAGGGCGGCCAGGGCCAGGATGCTTGCGCCTTTGTGTTGCATGGGGACCTCCGGAAGGGGGGAGACGATGTCAGTCCAGGCCGTAGAAGGTTCGTCCCAGGGCCGCCGGGGCGAACAGGCGGCGGGAGCCGCCCCAGGCCAGCAGCACCAGGATGGTCAGCAGGTACGGGAACATTTCCAGCAGGAACGGAGAAATTCCGGCGCCCCGGGCCTGGAGCTGCAGCTCCAGGGCCTCCGCCCCGCCGAACAGCAGGGCCCCGGCCAGGGCCCGCAGGGGGCGCCACTTGGAGAAGATCACCAGGGCGATGGCGATGAAGCCGCGCCCGGCGGTCATGTACTCGGCCCAGGTGAGGGTCAGGGACAGGGCCAGGTGGGCGCCGGCCAGCCCCCCCAGCACGCCCCCGGCGGCCAGGGCCTGGTACTGCAGGACGCCCGGGTCGCGCCCGGAGGCGTAGGCGGCGGCGGGGCTCTCGCCCACCGCCCGGACGCCCAGGCCCCAGCGGGTGCGGAACAGCGCCCACCAGACCAGGCCCGTCACCGGCGCCGCCAGCCAGATGAGGATGTCGTAGTGGAACAGGGTGGTCCCCCGCACCCAGGGCAGCTCCTGCAGGAAGGCCGGGCGCCACTTGGGCAGGCCGGTGATCACCGCGCCCACGTAGGGCGCCCCGATCAGGGCGCTGGCGCCGAAACCGAAGAACAGCATGGCCAGGCCGCCGGCCAGCTGGTTGGCGCGGCGGGTGACCACCAGCCACCCGAACAGCAGGTTGCCCAGCCCCCCGGCGGCGGCCGCCGCCCCCAGGCCCAGCCACGGGCTGCCGGTGGCGGCGGTCGTCGCGAACCCCACCGAGGCGCCCATGAGCATGATCCCTTCCAGGCCCAGGTTGACGATCCCGGCCCGCTCGCCGAGGGTCTCGCCCAGGGTGGCGTACAGCAGCGAGGTGCCCGAGAGCACCGCTCCCGCCGCCACGCCCAGGGCCAGGGGGGCGCTCATGGCCGGTCCGTGCGCGCCGGGCGCCGCCTGCCCCCGGCGGGAGAACGCGCCAGGACCACGAACAGGATGATGGCCAGCAGGAGGTTGATGGCGGAGTAGGGCAGCCCCTGGGTGATCTGGAGGGTGTCCCCGGCGGCGGTGAGGATGGCGAACAGGAAGGCCATGAACAGGATCCCCAGGGGGCGTCCCCCGGCCAGCCAGGAGATGAGGAAGCCGGTGTAGCCGTAGCCCGGGGACAGCCCCTGGCGCAGCCGGCCGTGGATGCCCATGGCTTCGCCCATGCCCGCCAGCCCGGCCATGCCCCCGCCCAGGGCCAGGGCCACCACGATCCAGGTCCCCACCGGCAGGCCCAGGCGCCGGGCGGCCTCCGGGTTGCCGCCGATGGCGCGCATGTCCACCCCGAAGCGGGTCTTGTCCAGGAGGATCCAGTACGCGCCCAGGGCCGCCAGGGCGATGAACAGCCCCGCGTGCACCCGGGTGTCGAACAAGGGCGGCAGCAGCGCCGCGTCGGCGAAGGCGGCGGACTGGGGATAGGCGGAACTCTCGGTGGCGCGCCAGGGGCCGAACACGAAGTAGCTGACGATGAGCGGGGCCACGTAGTTGAGCAGCAGGGTGGCGATGGTCTCGTTGACCAGCCTGGCGGCCCGCAGCAGCCCGGGCAGGGCGGCCCACAGGGCCCCGCCGAGGAAGCCCAGCAGGATCACCAGGGGCAGCAGCGCCCAGGCCGGCCAGGACGGGAACGCCAGGGCCCCGGCCGAGGCCAGCCAGGCGCCCAGGTACAGCTGGCCTTCCCCGCCCACGTTGATGAGCCCCAGGCGGGAGGGCAGGGCCACGGCCACCGCGGTGAGCAGCAGGGGGGTCATGCGCACCAGCAGTTCCGAGAGGCCGTAGGCGCTGGCCAGGGTGGCCTTGAAGGTGTCGGCGTAGCCCCTGACCGGATTCTTGCCGGCCGCCAGCAGGATGACCGCGAAGGCCGCCAGGGCGATGGCGCACACCGCCGCCCCGCGGATCCCGGTCCACCAGGCCTGGGCGGCGCGCCCGGAGCGGGGGCGGCGGACGTCAGGCACGGGCCGCCTCCCGGGAGCCGGTCATGAGCCGGCCCACCGCTTCCGCCCCCCAGGCGCCCCGGGGGAACGCCCCCGCCAGGGAGCCCGCGTACAGCACCAGCAGGCGGTCCGCCATCTCCCCCAGCTCGTCCAGGTCCTCGGAGATGAACAGCACCCCGGCGCCTTCGTCCCGGGCCCGGCGCAGGAACGCCCGCACCGAGGCGGCGCTGCGCACGTCCAGGCCGCGGGTGGGGTAGAGGGCCACCACCAGCCGGGGCCGGTGGGCCATCTCCCGGGCGATGACCAGCCGCTGCAGGTTGCCTCCGGACAGGGCGCCCGCCGGCAGTTCCGGGGGCGGCCGGGGGAAGCCCAGGGCCCGGAAGGATGCCGCCATGGCCGCGTCCAGGGCCCGCCAGGCGATCCCCAGGCCTTTCCGGTAGCGCCCTCCGGTGCCCAGGTACAGGTTCTCCCGCACCGTCATGCCGGACACGGCCGCCATCCCCAGGGGATCCTCCGGCACGACGGCCATGCCGGCCCGGCGCATGCGGGCGACGCTCCAGCGGGTGGCCTCCTCGCCGCCGAACCAGCGGCTGCCCTGGGACAGGGGGCGCAGCCCCTGGATCAGGTCGCCCAGTTCCTTCTGGCCGCTGCCCGAGACGCCGGCCACCCCGACGATCTCCCCGCCGCCCACGGCCAGGTCGAGGTCCTTCAGGGCGGTCTCGCTTCCGGAGGCGCGGCAGGAGGCGCCGCGCAATTCCAACAGGGGCGCGCCGGCCATCGGCGCGCCGCCGCCGGGCGCCTCCTCCCCCAGGCGCTCGCCGAACATCAGGGTCACCAGCGCGTCCGCGTCCGCCTCCCCGGGCCCGAAACCGCCCGCCACCCGGCCCTGGCGCAGCACCGTGATGCGGTCGGCGCAGGCCAGCACCTCCCGCAGCTTGTGGGTGATGAACAGGACCGCGTAGCCCTCGGCCCTGAGCGCCGCGAACACCTTGAACAGGGCGGCCACCTCGTGGGGAGCCAGCACCTTGGTGGGTTCGTCCAGGATCAGCACCCGGGCCTCCCCCAGCAGCAGCTTGAGGATCTCCACCTTCTGGCGCTCCCCCACCGGGAGCTGGCGCACCGGGGCGCGCGGGTCCACCACCAGCCCGAAACGCTCGCCGTACGCCCGGATGCGCTGTTCCAGGCCGCCCCGGCCCGGCGAGCCCGGCAGGAACAGGGCGATGTTCTCCTGCACGTCCAGGGCCGGGATCAGCATGAAGTCCTGGAACACCATGCCGATGCCCCGGGCCCGGGCGTCCCGGGGCGAGCGCAGGCACACCGGGGCGCCGTCCAGCAGGATCTCCCCGGCGTCCGGGCGGATGAAGCCGTAGAGGATCTTGGACAGGGTGGACTTGCCGGCGCCGTTCTCCCCCAGCAGGGCGTGCACCTCGCCCCGGCGCAGCTGCAGGTCCACCCGGTCGTTGGCCAGAAGCTCCCCGTAGCGCTTGGTGGCGCCGCGGATGTCAACCATGGGGGGGCGGACGGGGCCGGTCATCGAATGGGCTAGGAATGTGGAAAGAGGATACTTCCCCCGCCCTCCGGCGCCTTTGCGGTTCTTGCTTTTTGTGTTCCCGTTCTGGCGCTGTTACAGGGGGCGCACCGCCAGGCAGATCTCCACGGCGATCCACCCGTCCGCATCCGCCACCGGGTCGTCCAGGTAGAACTCGAAGCGCGGGCGGTCATCCGGCTGGAAGCCGCTTCCCGGCAGCCAGCCGCCCATGAGGGTGTCCCAGGCTTCGATGAACTGGTTGGCCCGGATGCGCACCCGGGCCACCGCGTAGGTGCCCCCCTCCAGGATCCGGGCGCCGATCTCGCCGTCCGGGGCCGTGCCCTCCGGCACGGTGACGGCGGCGTCCAGGCGCAGCTTCTGGGCGTCGGTGATCTCCGGGGCGTCGTGGCTGATGCTCAGGAGGCGGGCCGGGGGAACCTGGAGCCCCCGGTGCCGGGCCCAGGCGCGGATGCGTTCCAGGAGGCGCTGGAACAGCGCCGCATCTTCCTGGTACGGGCCCACATGGCGGAGGTAGGCCACGGGCATGGGCTGCAGCCGGCGCACCTGCACCTGCAGGGGCAGGGTGAAGGCCCGTCCCCGGAACCGCCCGGCTCCTTCCGGAGGGGCGTACAGGTTCCGGTGCCGGCGCCACTCGCTGGCGGAGACCCCGTGGAAGGTACGGAACGCCCGGGCGAAGGTGGACGGCGAGGAGAACCCGCAGTCCAGCGCCACCCGGGTGATGGTCTTGCGGGGGCTGTAGGCCAACTGGGCGGCGGCCCGTTCCACCCGCAGGCGGAAGATGTAGTCGTGGATGGTCTCCCCCATCCAGCCGTGGAACAGGCGGTGGAAGTGGTACGGGGAGAAGCAGGCCACCCCGGCCAGGGTCTCCAGGTCCATGGCCTCGCCCAGGTGGGCCTGGATGTGGTCCATGACCCGGTTGAACCGCGCGGCGTACTCGGCTCTTCGGGAATCCGCGGGGAAGGCGTGAGCAGGCATCGAGGGATTATAAGGTTTCCCATCGGCCGGAGACTACTGGAGCTGGAGCAGAGTCGGGGCCTCCACCTGGGAGCCCAGGTGGAGGCCCAGGAAGTTCTCCAGGGCGCGGCAGAACTCCATCCGGGTCTCTTCCCGCCAGTTGTTCCACAGGTGCCCCTCCCGCTCCAGTTCCAGGTACGGCACGTGCCGGCCCTGGGCGCGCAGGGCCTCGGCCATGCGGTCCGACTGGTCCTTGGCGACCCGGGAGTCGTTGTCCCCGCGGGCCAGGAGCACCGGGATCCGGATCCTTGCGGTAGACGAGGCGGTCCCGGCTCACCCTGACCACCTCTTCGATGTCCCGGTCCACCACCTGAGTGATTTGTCGGTTGATCCCGGCTTCGCGCACGAACCCGTTCAGGCGCCCGGGCGCCTGGGACGCTGGAAGCAGCATGGCGCTGCGCTCCCCACCGGGGGCGGGTTGCTCTTGGGGGTTGTGGCTCTTGACGAACTGGGCCAGGGGCACGAGGCCGGTGCCAGGCCCGGGCCCGTGCTGGCCGCCCCCGCAGCCCATGAGGACGGGAAGGGTCAATAAAAATATTTTAAATAAATGAGCCTTAAGACTCGTGGTCCCTCCGCGCTGGCCTTCTGGATGGCCGCATTCGGCGAGAGGTTCCGACAGGCCAGGCGCTCCGGAACGTCTCCTCGAGGGGCTCCGGTGTGACTCAGGTATGAACAACGTATTGGTTATTTTTTGCCATTTCTAGGTCCTGCGATCATTATAATGAGGTTGATGGTTGAGTTTTTTCACTAAACATAAAAATACATTTATTAAATTATCTATGACTTCAGATCAGTCGCTTCAAAATCTCGCGGGAATCCTCCCCGCCTGGCAACCTTTCATCAACGGCCAATTCGAGGCCGGCGTCAGCGACCGTCGCCTGGTGGACCCCGCCACCGGCGAGACCCTCTGCCAGGTATCCGAGTGCGGCCCGGGCCAGGTGGCCAAGGCCATCACGGCCGCCCGCCAGGCCTTCGACCGGGGGCCGTGGAGCCGCCTGGGCGCGGACCGCAGGGCCCGGTTCCTCCACCAGCTGGCGGACCGGGTGGAGACCATGGCCGATCCGCTGGCCATGGCGGAAACCCTCAACCAGGGCAAGCCGGTCCGGGAATCGCGCTGGGACGTGGCTGACGCCGCAGCCTGCATCCGCTTCTACGCTGAACTCGCCGCCCGGGGCCAGGACCGGGACCCGGCCGGGGCCGGGGCCACGGTGGTGCGGGAGCCCATCGGGGTCTGCGGCCAGATCGCCGCGTGGAACTTCCCCCTGCTCCTGGCGGTGTGGAAGCTGGCCCCCGCCCTGGCCGCCGGCAATACCTGCGTCCTGAAACCCAGCGAATTCACGCCCCTCACCGCGCTCATGCTGGCCCGGGCGATGCAGGACCTGGACCTGCCCCCCGGCGTGGTCAACATCGTGCCGGGCGATGGCGCGACCGCCGGGCAAGCCCTCGCCGGGAGCCCCTGGGTGGACAAGGTCTCCTTCACGGGCAGCGCCGCCACGGGCAGGGCAGTGACCCGGGCCGCCTTGGGCAACCTCAAGAAGGTGGCCCTGGAACTGGGCGGCAAGTCCCCGGTGATCGTGTTCGCCGACCAGGACCTGGAGACCGTGGTGGACTATGCCCTGTACGCCGCCTACTGCAACGCCGGCCAAGTCTGTTCCGCCGGGACCCGGTTCATCGTCCAGGATCCGGTCCACGGGGAGTTCGTCCGCCGCCTGGCGGAACGGGCCCGGCGGATCGTGGTGGGACCGGGCGCCGATCCCGGCACGGAGATGGGGCCCCTGATCCACGGCCGGCACCTGGACCGGGTCCAGGGGTACATCCGCGCGGGCCTGGCCGAGGGCGCCCGGCTCGAGGCGGGGGGCGGCCCGCTGCGGGGCGGCCGGTTCGGCTCGGGGTTCTACCTGGAGCCCACCCTGTTCAGCGGCGCCGAGCCCGGCATGCGCATCGTCCAGGAGGAGATCTTCGGGCCGGTGGCGGTGGTGCAGCGCTTCGCCACCGAGGCCGAGGCGGTCGACCTGGCCAACGGGACCCGCTACGGGCTGGCCGGGGCGGTGTTCACCCGGGATGCCGAGCGGGCCGTCCGGGTGGCCCGGGCCCTGCGGGCCGGGGTCGTCTGGGTCAACGGCTACCACGACAGCGGCCCCGAACGGCCCTGGGGCGGCTTCAAGGAAAGCGGGTGGGGCCGGGAACTGGGGACCTTCGGCCTGGACGCCTATTGCGAAATCAAGCAGCTGAATGTCGCCCTCGAACCCGCGCCCATCCACTGGTTCAAGGCCTGAGGCCGGCCGGAGGGCGCCCATGAAGAACCGATCCTGGACTGTGGTGGCCGTGGTCGCCTTCGCCCTGTTCACCGATTACCTGGTCTACGGCGTCGCGCTGCCCTTGATGCCGTTCGCTCCGGCCCAGGCGGAGGGCGCGCGCCGGCTCGGGCTTCTCTACGGCGCGTATGCCACCGGCGTGCTCGGCGCGACGCCCTGCTCCGGTCATCTGGGCGGCCGGATGGGGTGCCGTCCACTGCTGATCCTGGGCTGCGCGCTGATGGCGGTGTCCGCCGGCCTGTTCGGCCTGGGCCGGCCGTTCGAGTTGCTGCTGGTCGCCCGGTTCCTCCAGGGCGCATCCTCCTCGTCCGTGTGGACGGCGGGGCTGGCCCTGGTGGCGGAGCACTACCCCGGCCGGCGCGCCCAGATGATGGGATTCGCCCTGATGGGCAGTACGGCCGGTTCGCTGGTGGGCCCCATCCTGGGCGGCTGGCTGTTCCAGGCGGGCGGCTTCGCCCTTCCCTTCCTGGTGGCGGGGGGCCTGGCGGTGGCGGCCGGGGGCCTGGGATGCGCGGGGCTTCCGGGCGGGCGGCCTTTCCGTCCGGGCCGATCCTCCGTCTGGACCCTGCTCCTGGACCGGTCGGTCCTGACCGCGGCCCTGGCCGTGGCGCTGGCCGCGGCCGGCTGGGGCGCCGTCGAGCCGATCCTGCCGGCCCATCTGGCCCGTACCACCGGAACCACCCCAATGGCCATCGGCCTCATGTTCACCCTCGCGACCCTCGCCTATGGCCTGGTTTCGCCGGGGGTGGGCTGGATCGCGGACCGCTGCTCGACCACCCGGACCCTCTGCTTCGGCATGGTCTGCATGGCCTTCACCCTGCCTTTGCTGGCCATGGTCAAGGGGCGGCCGCTGATCACGGCGGTCCTCTGCCTGGTGAGCACCGCCTTCGCCTTCGCCCTCAACCCCACCTCCGCGGCCCTGGGCAACGTGGTGGACTGCCGGGGGCTCGGGAGCTACGCTCCGGTCTTCGCCCTCTACAACGTCGCCTATTCCTTCGGCATGATGGGCGCCAGCGCCCTCGCCTCGGCCTTCACCGGAACCCTGTCCGCGCTCAGGACCCTGCTCTGGCTGAGCGCGGCGATCCTGAGCGCCCTGCCGCTGCTCATGGCCATGGAGCCCAAGGCGGCGGCGCGGCCCGCTCCCTACCCCGGAGACGAACCATGAATCACATCCTGCCCCCTCTCTGGGCGGTCCTGGAGACCCTGGACCGCGGCGAATCCCTGCCGGCATGGTGGTACACCGATCCCGCCGTCCTGGACCGGGAGATGGAGCGCATCTTCCGCCGCAGCTGGCAATACGTGGGTCCGGCGGCGAAGCTGACGCACGTCGGTGACTACCTGACCGCCCAGGCCGGCGGGATCCCCGTGGTGGTGGTGCGCAATCCGGGCGGCCTCGCCGGGTTCGTCAATGTCTGCCGGCACCGGCGCCACGAGGTGATGAGCGGATCCGGCCGCGCCCAGGTCCTGCGCTGCCCCTACCATGCCTGGACCTACGACCTGGAGGGCGGCCTGAAGGGGGCCCCCGGCACCGGCGGCGAGCCCGGATTCGACCCCGGCGACTTTCCGCTGCTGCCGGTCAGGGTGGGCCTGCTGGGCCCCTTCGTGTTCGTCGCCGCCAACCCGGAAATCGCGCCGGTGGAGACGTTCTACGGCAGCCTTCTGGGAACCATCGCCGGCTGCGGGCTGGACCTGGGCAGCCTGGTGCTGCACAGCCGCGAGGAATGGCGCTCCGGCGCCAACTGGAAGACCCTGCTGGAGAACTACCTGGAGTGCTACCACTGCCCCGTCGCCCACCCCGGGTTCAGCGCGGTGGTGGACGTGGACCGGGACCGCTACGGGCTCTCTTTCCAGGACGCCTGCCTGAGCCAGACCGCCCAGGCCCAGCCCCCGCGGCCGGACGCCGGCGTCTACGACGGCTCCGGTCCCATCACCGAGGCCCAGTACCATCTGGCCTGGCCCAATTTCACCCTCAACCTCAACCCGGGCTTGCCCAACCTGTCCGTGGACGTCTGGCATCCCGACGGTGTCCGCGCCACCCGCGGCTTCACCGAGCAGTACTTCGCCCCGGGCGTGCCCGGCGCATGGGCGGAGGCCCTGATCCAGTTCAACCGGCAGGTGGGCGAGGAGGACGACCGCCTGACCGATTCCGTGCAGCGGGGGCTGGCGGCGGGCCTGCCGGAGACCGGACGGATCCTCCCCCGCCGGGAACGGCTCATCCTGCAGTTCCAGCGCCGGGTGGCGGAGGCCGTCTGCGGTCAGGCTCCTAGCGTTCGAACAGGGGCACGTAATGGTTGAGGGTGGGCCCCTGGTAGATCTGCCGCGGCCGGTAGATGCGGCTTTCCGGATCCTCGATGACTTCCTTGTAGTTGGCGATCCATCCGGGCATGCGCCCGATGGAGAAGATCACCGTGAACATCTCCAGGGGGATGCCGATGGCCTGCATGATGATGCCGCTGTAGAAGTCCACGTTGGGGTAGAGCCGGCGGTCGATGAAGTAGGGGTCGTTCAGGGCCGTCTCCTCCAGCTTCTTGGCGATGTCCAGCAGGGGGTCGCTGATGCCCAGCTTGGCCAGCAGCTCGTCGCACCGGCGCTTGATGATCCGGGCCCGGGGATCGTAGTTCTTGTAGACCCGGTGCCCGAAGCCCATGAGCTTGGCGCCGCCGCCCCGGTTCTTCACCCGGTCCAGGAACCGGGTGCCGTCGTCCCCGTCCTTGCGGATCTCCCTGAGCATCTCGATCACCGCCTGGTTGGCCCCGCCGTGCAGGGGCCCCCACAGGGCGCAGACGCCCGCGGCGGCGCTGGCGAACAGGTTGGCCTTGCTGGACGCCACCATGCGCACGGTGGCGGTGGAGCAGTTCTGCTCGTGGTCGGCGTGGAGCAGGAAGATCAGGTCCAGGGCCTCCACCACCGACGGGTCCAGGGGGTAGTCCTCGTCCAGCTCCGAGAACATCATGTGCAGGAAGTTCTCGGTGTAGGTGTACTTCTTCTTGGGATAGATGGAGGGCAGGCCCCGGGACTTGCGGTAGGCGTAGGCGGCCAGGGTGCGCACCTGGGACAGGAGCCGGGCCGCCTGCTGCTCGAACACCTCCGGGTGGTAGTCGTTGGTGAGTTCCGGAATGAAGCACCCGGCGGCGTTGATCATGGCCGAGAGGATGGCCATGGGGTGGGCCGAGGAGGGGAAGCCCTCGAAGTGGAACTTCATGTCCTCGTGGATCATCTGGTACTTGGTGAGCAGGTTGGAGAAGCGCAGCCGCTCGGCCTCGGTGGGCAGGTGCCCGAAGATCACCAGGAAGGCCGCCTGGACGAAGGTGGACCCTTCCGCCAGCTCCTCGATGGGGATGCCCCGGTAGCGCAGGATGCCCTTCTCCCCGTCGATGAAGGTGACCGTGCTCTGGCAGCTGCCGGTGTTGGCGTAGGACTCGTCGTAGGTGATGTACCCGGTCTGGTTGCGCAGGTTGCGGAAGTCGATGGCGCGCTCCCCTTCGGTGCCCACGATGATGGGGAGTTCCAGGACCTTGCCGTCCAGTTCCAGTTTCGCGGTGTTGGCCATGGTCACCTCGTGCGCCTTGGGGGGTGGGGGGTCTTGGAGGGCGGTTTCGGACTTCTTGATATTATTTCCCATTTGACTCATCCTCCTGAGGTTTTCCATAGCAAATGCAAAATTTCCCGCTTCGACGCACCAGGCCATGGCCCTGCCCGCCTGCGCCCACGCGCCGGCATCAATGGGCGCCCAGGGCGTTGAGGGCCGAGCCGGCCCGGAACCAGCCGATCTGTTCCTGGGTCAGGGTGTGCCGGGCCTGGATCGTCACGGTCCGGCCGCCGGGCTTGTGCAGGACCACCTGCACGGGCTTGCCGGGAGCCAGCCCGGCCAGGCCCGGCACGTCCACCCGGTCCTGGGCCTCCACCTGGTCCCAGTCGGCCGGGTCGGCGAACACCAGCGGCAGGATGCCCTGCTTCTTGAGGTTGGTCTCGTGGATCCGGGCGAAGCTGCGGGCCAGCACCACCTTCACCCCCAGGTACCGGGGCGACATGGCGGCGTGCTCCCGGCTGCTGCCTTCCCCGTAGTTCTGGTCGCCCACCACGAGGGTCCCGATCCCCTTGGCCTGGTAGTCCCGGGCGATCTGGGCGATGGGCAGGCCGGCCTGTCCGGTGAAGGCGTGGGTGCCCTTGCCCCGCTCGCCGGTGAAGGCGTTGGTGGCGCCCAGGAACAGGTTGTCGCTGATCTTGTCCAGGTGCCCCCGGTAGCGCAGCCAGGGGCCGGCCGGGGAGATGTGGTCGGTGGTGGTCTTGCCCACGGTCTTCAGGAGCACCACCAGGCCCCGGAAGTCCTGGCCGTCCCACCGGGGGAAGGGCGCCAGGAGGGCCAGGCGCTGGGAGCCGGGAGCGATCTCGATGGCCACGTCCCGGCCGTCCTGGGCCGGGGGCCGGAAGCCCGAATCGCCCGGCTCGTAGCCCGCCGGGGGCAGTTCCTCGCCCGTGGGGGGGGCGAACTGGAAGGTGCGGCCGTCGGGCCTGGGCAGGCTGTCGTGGACCGGATCGAAGCCCAGGGTGCCGCCGAAGGCCATGGCCATGACGATCTCCGGACTGGCCATGAAGGCGTGGGTGTCGGCGCGCCCGTCGTTGCGCCCCGGGAAATTGCGGTTGAAGGAGGTGATGATGGAGTCGGCCCGCCCGGGCACGGCGTCCGGACGCGCCCACTGGCCGATGCACGGGCCGCAGGCGTTGGTGAGCACCGTGGCACCCAGGTCCTGGAAGGTCCGCAGCATCCCGTCCCGCTCGATGGTGCGGTAGATGCGCTCGGAGCCCGGGGAGATGAACAGGGGCGACCGGGGCTTGAGCCCGGCGCCCAGGGCCTGGCGGGCCAGGTCCACGGCCCGGCTCAGGTCCTCGTAGGAGGAGTTGGTGCAGCTGCCGATGAGGGCCGCCCGCAGCTCCATGGGGTAGCCCTTGGCCGCGGCCTCGGCGGCCAGGGCGGTGGTGGGCCGGGTGAGGTCCGGGGTGTGCGGGCCCACCACCTGCGGTTCCAGGGCGGACAGGTCCACCTCCAGGATCTCGTCGAAGAAGCGCCCGGGATCCGTTTCCACCTCCGGGTCGGCGACGAGCAGGTCCCGGTTGGCCTCGGCCAGGTCCGCCAGCCCGGACCGGGAGGTGCGGCGCAGGTAGGCCGCCATGCGGGCGTCGAAGGGGAAGATCGAACTGGTGGCGCCCAGTTCGGCGCCCATGTTGGTGATGGTGGCCTTGCCGGTGCAGCTGATGGTCGCCACCCCGGGGCCGAAGTATTCCAGGACCTTGTTGGTGCCCCCCTGGACCGTGAGCTTGCCGCAGATGTGCAGGATCACGTCCTTGGGGGCGGCCCAGCCGCCCAGGGAACCGCTGAGCCTGACCCCGATCAGGCGCGGCTGCAGCACTTCCCAGGGCAGCCCGGCCATCACCTCGCCGGCGTCGGCGCCGCCGACCCCCACCGCCAGCATCCCCAGGCCCCCGGCGTTGGGCGTGTGGGAATCGGTGCCGATCATGAGCGCGCCGGGGATCGCGTAGTTCTCCAGCACCACCTGGTGGATGATGCCCGACCCGGGCTCCCAGAAGTCGATGCCGTACTTGCGGGCGGCGCTGGCCAGGAAGTCGAACACCTCCCGGTTCTCCTCCAGCCCCCGGGTGAGATCCTCCCGGGCCCCGTCCCGGGCCTGGATCAGGTGGTCGCAGTGGATGGAGGAGGGCAGGGTGGTGCGCTCCCGCCCGGCCTGGATGAACTGCAGGAGGGCCATCTGGGCGGTGGCGTCCTGCATGGCCACCCGGTCCGGGCGCAGGGCCAGGATGGCCTTGCCCCGCTCCCAGGCCTGGGCGTCGAAAGCCACCGCGTGGGCGGCGAGGATCTTCTCGGCGAGGGTGATGGGGCGCCCGAACCGCTGCCGGGCCTTGGCGCTGGCCGGCCGCATCCGGACATAGAGAGCAGAGGCGAGTTCCAGCGACATGGGCAACCCCCTTTCATAAGAACCCATCCATCGTCCCGAAAGGAAAAATACGGCATCCTGCGGGCTTCGACCCCTCATTGCACTGGACCTGGGAGGGCAAGTCAAGCGGTAACAACGTGCACCTTATATTGAAATCGTCCCTTGAAGCAGGGGGGCGGACCGTCACGCGAAGGCGGCCGGATGCACCCTATTAGACGGGGGGGTGAACCTTGAGCATCCGGGGCGCGGCCTTGTGGGGCATCACGGGTATGATCGGGCTGGGCGGGGTGCTGGCCTACGGCTTCCTGCAGGGAACCGGGACCCAGCCGGAATCCCTGGCCCAGACCACCGGCACCACCACGGCATCGACGGAGGCGGGCGTGGACCAGAAGGGCGGCAAGTACTCCAAGGAGGAGCTGAAGAAGAGGCTGACGGCCATGCAGTACCGGGTCACCCAGGAGAGCGCCACCGAGCCTCCCGGCACCGGCGAGTACTGGCAGAACCACGCGGCGGGGATCTACGTGGACGTGGTGGACGGCAGCCTGCTGTTCACCTCCAAGGACAAGTTCGACTCGGACTGCGGCTGGCCCAGCTTCGACAAGCCGGCCCAGAAGGACGCGGTGGTGGAGCGCAAGGACACCACGTTCGGCATGGTGCGCACGGAGATCCGCTCCAGGAACGCCGACTCCCACCTGGGCCACGTGTTCAACGACGGGCCCACCGCCACCGGGATGCGCTACTGCATCAACTCCGCGGCGCTGCGGTTCATCCCGGTGGCCAGGATGGAGGAGGAGGGTTACGGCCAGTACCTGCCGCTGTTCGGGCTGGCCGCCGCAGCCGGGACGGCGGCCAAGTCCGGGACGGCCCCCAGGACCGAAGAGGCCACCTTCGCCGCAGGCTGTTTCTGGGGCGTGCAGGAGCTGTTCGAGCACCAGCCCGGGGTCATCTCCACGGTGGTGGGCTACACCGGCGGCACCACCCCCAACCCCACCTACCAGATGGTGTGCACCGGCGCCACCGGCCACGCGGAATCCATCGACATCACGTTCGATCCCGCCAAGACCACCTACGAGGCCCTCGTCACCTACTTCTTCCACATGCACGACCCCACCACCATGGACCGCCAGGGGCCGGACATGGGCGCCCAGTACCGGTCGGCCATCTTCTACCATTCGCCCGAGCAGAAGGCCGTGGCGGAGAAGGTGAAGGCCAAGATCGCCGCGTCGGGGTACTACAAGGGGACCATCGCCACCCAGATCGTGCCGGCGGGGCCCTTCTACCGGGCGGAGGAGTACCACCAGGAGTACCTGGCCAAGAACCCCGGCGGGTACCAGTGCCCGACCCACTTCTACCGGAAGTTCTGAACCGTCGGGACCCGGATCTCCTCATTCCGGCTTGAGGAACCTGTCCAGGTCGCCGCCCAGCATGCGGATCTGGCCACGGTTCCGGTCGCTGAACAGGATCGATCCATCCCGGAGGATGGCCAACCCCGTGGGCTCGATCGGCGCCGCCAGCGGGTCGTCCTGAGGGCCATGGACGTCGGCAGGGGGGCCGGAGGCTTGGCCGGCAAGGCGCATGGCGGTGAATTCACCCCGGTGCCCCGGCGTCGGGGTCGGGGCCATGATCCTTTTGGCCTTCGTGTCGACAAAATAGATGGATCCGTCCGGCCCCTGGACGAGATGTTGGAGATTGGCAGCAACGTCCCCGCTGAATAGGGTTCTCGCCTCGCCGTCCTGGACCTGGACGAGCCGAACGGTTCGCCCGGACACGACCGAAGCAGGAGGCCCATCAGTATGCTTGTGACCCTCATGGCATGCCTCCTCGGACGCCCAGCCAGTGGCCTGTATTAAATTATTTATTTTTTTTCACTGTCAAGCCCCCCACCTCTGGGTCGGTGAAATCCATGGGGCAGGCCCACAGCAGGGCTGGAAGCCGGGCGCCCTCCCGGTATCCGGGCGGCAACTACCGAGTGAACCACAAGGCCGCCCCGCCCCCCGGGACGGCGAACCGCCGCCGCAATAGTTGAAATGCGCCGACCTGCCTTCCGGCCGAGGCCAACGCCGGCGGGCGGTGAATCTTCCGCCGGCCCGGCCTCACTAAGGGTGGTAGCGCCGAGGCTCAAACCACTGTGCTGGCCTCAGGAAGCCGCTTGTCCCAGCCGCGAGAGGCATGCAGCAAGGCTGCGCCATGCCCGCCGCCACCATGCAGAGGGTGAACCGATGAACATTCCCACCATGCCCCGCGCCCGCACCTTGCGGCAGGCGGGGCGCGTCCTCTTCCTGAGCGTCTTCCTGGGGGCGCCGGGGGCGGGCCTGGCGGCGTCCCAGCCGGCCTCCCCTGCGGACCTGACCGCCACACCGGCCGTCCTCAAGGCCATCGACTACCGGAGCCTCACCCATTCGACCGTCATCGGCTTCCGGGGCACGGTGCTCATGCCCGAGGCCAAGGGCACCGCCAGGATCATCCCCCGGCCCGGCGGGATCCTGCGCATCAAGGCCAGGTTCGGGCAGCTGCGGCCGGCCGGTGCATTGGGCCCGGAAAACCTCACCTATGTGCTCTGGGCGGTGACGCCGGTGGGGTTGCCCACCAACCTGGGGGAGGTGGCGACACGCCGGAGCGGCCGGGCCGAACTGGAAGTGGACACCAGCCTCCAGGCCTTCGGCCTGCTGGTGTCCGCCGAGCCCTATTTCGCCGTCACCCGGGTGAGCCGCCTGGTGGTCCTGGAGAACCTGGTCACCCAGGACACCCGGGGCCCGGTGGAGGAAGTGGAGGCCAGGTGCGAGGTGCTCCCCCGCGGGGCCTACCTGCCGGAAGGGGGCGCCCAGGAGCTCCCGGCGCCGGACCAGGACCGCAAGGTCAGCCCCTACGTGCGCCAGGCTGGCAACGCCATGCGCATCGCCCGGGCGGAGGGGGCCGAAGAGGCCGCCCCGGAGGAATTCCGCAAGGCGTCGGAGCTGATGGTGCAGTTGGAGGCGGTAAAGAAGAAGTGGAAGAAGCCGGCCGTCATCCTGGCGCGCCAGGTGGTGCAGGCGGCAGAGGACGCCCGCCTGGTGGCCCAGAAACGCCAGGGGGAAGCCCGGGTGGCCCGGGCCCAGCAGGAGGCGGCAACCGCCCAGGCCCAGGTGGAAGCGGAGAAGCTCGCGGCCTCCCGGGAGGCGGAACAGGCCAAGGCCCGGGCTGAGGCGGATGCCCGCCAGGCCCGGGACCAGGCCAACCGGGAGGCGAGCGCGGAAAAGCTGCTCCTGCGGCGCAAGCTGCGGGACCAGCTGGACCGGCTCCTGGCCACCCGGGAGACCGAGGCCGGGCTGGTGGTGAGCCTGTCGGACCTGCTCTTCCCCACCGGCAAGGCCGTCCTGCTCGGGCCCACGCGGGAGAAGCTGGCCAAGGCCGCCGGCATCCTGCTCGCCTACCCGGGCCTGCAGGTGCACGTGGAGGGCCACGCGGACGCCACCGGCCGGCCCGCCTTCAACGAGCGGCTGTCCCGGCAGCGGGCCCACGCGGTGCGGGACTACCTGGTGCGCCAGGGGCTGCCCCCGGACCGGGTCACTGCCACGGGGCACGGCAGCTCCCGGCCCATCGCCTCCAACGACACGCGTTCGGGCCGGCAGCAGAACCGGAGGGTGGAACTGATCCTCACCGGGGGCGTGATCGGGTTCTGACCGGAAAAGGCGCCCGGAAGGGCGCCTTTCCATTGGGACGGTCGGTACGCGGGGGTCCTAGTCCTCCCGCTCCACGTTCTTGAACGCGTCGGCCAGGGTGGCGCGCTTGAAGGGCTGCATGCTGCTCTTGGCCGCCTCGATTTCGCCCCGCTCCTGGTCCATGTCGTACTGCTTCACCGACAGGCCGATGCGGTGCTCGGTGGGGTCCAGCTTGACGATCTTCATGGTCAGGTGCTGCCCGGGGCTGAACTCCTTGGTGATGTCCTCCACCCGCTTGCGGGAGAGTTCGCTCACGTGCACCAGGCCCTCGATGCCGTCGCCCAGGTCCACGAAGGCGCCGAAGTCGGTCAGGCGGGCGATGGTGCCGGTGATGGTGTCGCCCACGTGGTGGCTCTCGAAGAAGATCTCCCAGACGTTGGGCTCCATCTGCTTGATGCCCAGGCTCATGCGCTGGTTCAGGGGATCCAGGCTGAGGACCTTGGCGGTGACCGTGTCGCCCTTCTTGATCACTTCGCCCGGGTGCTTGATCTTCTTGGTCCAGCTGAAGTCGGAGACGTGGATCAGGCCGTCGATGCCCTCCTCCAGTTCCACGAAGGCGCCGAACTCGGTGATGTTGCGCACGGTGCCGGAGACCACCTGGCCGATCTGGTACTTCTCGGCCACCTCCATCCAGGGGTTGGGGGTGATCTGCTTCATGCCCAGGGAGATGCGCCGGCTCTCGGGATCCACCTGCAGGATCTGGGCCTCGACCATGTCGCCCAGGTTGACCATGCCCTTGGCGGACTTGACCTTCTTGGTCCAGCTCATCTCGCTCACGTGCACCAGGCCCTCGACTCCGGGCTCCAGCTCCACGAAGGCGCCGTAGTCGGTGATGGAGACCACCCGGCCCTTGACCGTGGCGTTCACCGGGTAGCGCTCCTCCACGGTGAGCCAGGGATCCGGGAACTTCTGCTTGTAGCCCAGGGAGACCCGCTCGGTCTCCTTGTCGTACTTCAGGATGGCCACCTCGACCTTGTCGCCCACCTGGAACATCTCGCTGGGGTGGTTCAGGCGGCCCCAGGACATGTCGGTGATGTGCAGCAGGCCGTCCACCCCGCCCAGGTCCACGAAGGCCCCGTACTCGGTGATGTTCTTGACGGTGCCTTCCACCAGCTTGCCCTCTTCCAGGCCGGCCAGGGTCTCTTCCTTCAGGTTGGCGTTGATGGTCTCCAGGAACAGCTTGCGGCTGAGGACGATGTTGCCGCGCCGGCGGTTCACCTTGATGACCTTCATGTCGAAGGACTTGCCCAGGAACGGGTCCAGGTTGCGCACCGGCTTGGTGTCCACCTGGGAACCGGGCAGGAAGGCGCGGATGCCGATGTCCACCGCCAGGCCGCCCTTGACCTTCTCGAGCACCACGCCGTGGACCGTGAGGTTGGCCCGGAAGGCCTTCTCCACCTCGTCCCAGATCTTCATCTTCTCGGCGCGCTCCCGGGACAGGCGGACGTTGCCGTTCTGGTCCTCCAGGTGCTCCAGGAGCACCTCCACCACGTCGCCCACGGCCACGCCGGGGGTGCCGTCCGGGTTGTTGAACTCATCCATGTTGACAGTGCCGGAGCCCTTGTAGCCGATGTCGATGATCACGTCCTTGCCGCGGATCTCCACCACGACCCCGCGCACCACTTCCTCCTCCCGGAGGGCGCGGGTCTCACCGTTCAGGGCGTCCAGGAACTCCTGGGTTTCCGGGGTCTCGTCCTCCAGCATCGATGCGTCCAGCACGGTGATGCGGCCCAGCTGCTTGGAGCCCTTGCCCTTGATGAGTGTTGAAAGTTGGGACATTCGTCCACCTCTAATTAGTTGCCCCCTCCTGGAGGGCTGGAATCCCGGCCCATACGTCCGGCAGAAAAATCAGCGTATCGCGGAAGATCAGCCCCGGATAGTGAATTTCCTTGAAAATCCTCAGGGTTCCCCGACCGCGCCGGAGGCCTCGGCCACCATCGCCGCCAGGGCGTCCAGGTCGGCCTGGGGCGGCGGCGCGCCCGCAGCCGGGTCCGGGGGGTAGTTGTTGAGCAGGAGGGCGAACGCCAGCCGGCCCGAATAGCCTGAAAGGGCATAGGTGTCCCGCAGGGTGCCGGTCTTGGCGTTCAGGATTCCGGCGGCGGCGGTTCCGCCCAGGCGCTCCCGCAGGGTGCCGTCCACCCCGGCCAGGGGCAGGGCGGCCCGGAACGCGGCCCCGGCCGGCTGGCGGTCCATGTAGGCCAGCAGCTGGACGATGGCCCGGGGCTGGACCAGGTTCCGGCGGGACAGGCCGGCCCCCTCCTCCAGCACCGCGTCCCCGGGCCGCAGCCCGGCCCGGGCCATCCAGGCGTCCAGCACCGCCAGCCCCCGCCGGGCCGTGTCCCCGGCCACGGCAGCCCCGGCCCGGGCTCCGGCCTGGAGCAGGACCAGCTGGGCGGACAGGTTGTCCGAATCCTTGAGCATGTCCTTCAGGATCGTGCCCAGGGGAGGGCTCTCCAGGTGCCCCAATTCCACCATCTGGTCCGGGCGCAGGGGGGTCCCCCGGTCCTGGGCGTGGCGGGAGCGGACCCGGCCCTCCAGCCGGATGCCGTGCCGGGCCAGGGCCCGCTCCAGGAGCCGGGCGGCGAACAGGGCCGAATCCCGGATGGTCACGGCCAGGCGCACCGGCCCGGCGCCGGCCGCCAGGCTGCCGGTGACCCGGACGGCCGCCTCCCCTGGGGCCCGGTCCGCCCGCACTCCCTGGCCCGCCCCGGGGGCGGCGGTGCGGGTGTCGTTGCGCAAGGCCACCAGCCCATGCCCCGGCTGGGCGAACAGGAAGCAGGGGGTGCCCGGCGCCGGTCCCGGGTACACCCACAAGTCCACCCAGTTGTGGTGGACGGCCAGGGCCGTGGGCTCGGCCCCGTAGGGGAAGCGCAGGTCGGCCCAGTCCGCGCCGGGGCCGTAGGGCGGGGCGGTGAAGCAGCTGTCGTCCCCCACCAGGTCCCCCCGGATGCTCCGCACCCCCTGGGCCTGGAGCTGCTCCGCCAGCCGTTCCATGGGGTCCGGCCGGTACGGGCCGCCCCGCCAGGGGGCCATCAGGGACGGGTCGCCGCGCCCGTACAGGACCAGGTCCCCGGCCAGGGCCCCGTCCCCTCCCGGCCGGGCGGAAGCGTACAGGGAGGTGCGGATGCGCAGGTCCGGGCCCAGCTCCTGCAGGGCCATGGCGGCGGTGAACAGCTTGGTGTCGGAGGCGGGCAGGAAGTACTTGCCGGCGTCCTGGTCGAACAGCACCCGCCCCGTGTCCAGGTCCAGCACCTGGATGCCCCAGCGGGCGGCGGCGAAGCGGGGAGCCTGGAGGAAGGCCCGGATGCGGGCGCCCAGGGCCTTGCCGGGCTCCGCCGCGACTCCGGCCGCGCCCTGGGCCGGGCCGGGGGCAGCGCCTCCGCCCAGGAGGGCGGCGACGAGCAGCCAGGTGCCCAGGCGGCGGTGCGGATTCAGCGGGCGGACGGCTCCCATGGTTCCCGGTCACCCGCCGTCGGGGCCCAACCGGACCAGCTGGTCCAGGATCTCCTCCGGGGCCGGCGGCTTGGCCAGGTGGGCGTCGAAACCTGCCTCCAGGGCCCGCTGGACGTCCTCGGGCCGGGCATAGCCGCTCACGGCCACCAGGCGCAGGCCCTTGCCCCAGGCTGCCCGCAGGTCCCGGGCCACCTGGAAGCCGTCCAGCCCCGGCAGGCCCAGGTCGCACAGCACCAGTTCCGGCCGGGCCTCCCGGGCGGCCCGCAACGCTTCCAGGCCGTCGTAGGCCAGGACGACCTGGTGCCCCATCAGGCGCAGGAGCATGGCCAGGGTCTCGGCGGCATCCCGGTTGTCGTCCACCACCAGGATCCGCCGGGAACCCTGCGGCGGCTCCGGCCCCCCCCGGCCCAGCCCCGGTTCCGGGCTGGGCGCCGCCAGGGGCAGGCGCAGGATGAACTCGGCGCCCAGGCCCGGCCCGGGGCTCTGGGCCTGGACCGTGCCCCCGTGCAGCTCGGCGATGCCCTTCACCAGCGCCAGGCCCAGCCCCAGGCCCCCTTCGGTGCGGGCCAAGGTGCGCTGGCCCTGGACGAACGGGTCGAAGATCCGGGGCAGGAGCGCCGGGTCGATCCCGGCCCCGGTGTCCCGGACCCGGATCTCCGCGGCGCCGTCCGCCGTGCCCACGGACAGGGTCACGGCGCCCCCCGGGCTGGTGAACTTGGCGGCGTTGTGCAGGAGGTTCCCGATCACCTGGGTGATGCGGGTGGGGTCCACGTCGGTCCAGGCCGCCTGGAGCGGGAGCCGGACGTCCAGGGCCGCCGCCAGGTCCGGCATCAGGCCCCGGAAATCCTCCGCGGCCCGGGCGACCAGGGCGCACAGGTCGACGCGGGAGCGGCGCAGCTCCACCTTGCCCCGGGCGATGCGGGTGACGTCCAGCAGATCGTCCACCAGGCGCGCCATGTGGCCGGCCTGGCGGTCGATCACCCCCTGGGCGTGGAGGGCCGGCGGGGTGCCCGGGGCGGCGTGGCGCAGGATGAAGACGGCGTTGCGGATGGGGGCCAGCGGGTTGCGCAGCTCGTGGGAGAGCATGCCCAGGAACTCGTCCTTGCGCTGGTCCGCCTCCTGGAGGCGGCCGATGGCCTGGCGCAGCTCCTGCTCGGCGGCGGTGCGCCGGCGCTCCTGCTCCATGGCGTCCAGGGCGAAGGACAGGTCGGCGGCCAGGGACTCGATCAGGTCCACCTGCCCGGCGGTGAAGAAGCCGGGGCGGGAGGCGTAGAAGGTGATGGCGCCGATGGCCTGCCCGGCCCGGTGCAGGGGGAAGGCCGCCGAGGCGCGCAGCCCGTGGCTCCGGGTGGCGGCGCGCCAGGGCCAGGTGGCCGGGTTGCTGTCGAAGTCGTCGTTCACCACCGGGCGGCCCTCCCGGATGCAGGTGCCGGTGGGGCCCTGGCCCAGGTCGCCGTCCACTTCCACGCGGATGCGCTGCAGGTAGCCGGCGGCGGGGCCCCAGCCAGCGGCCACCGCCACCTTCCGGTCCTCCACCAGGCCCACCCAGACCAGGGGGAAGCCGCCCTCCTCCGAAACGATGCGGCACACCTCCTGGTACAGGGCGCGCTCCTCCCGGATCCGCACGATGGCCTCGTTCACCCGGCTCAGCATCGCGTACAGGCGGCTGATCACCCCCAGGTCCGCCTCCGTCCGCTTGCGCGCGGTCATGTCGGTCATGGAGATCACCCCGCCCGCATGGCGACCGGAGAGGATCAGGGGCTTGCCGCTGATGTTCAGCCACCGGGGCGCGGCCTGCCCGGCCCGGACCGAGTACAGGGCCCCGGGCACCGTCTCGCCGCGCACCGCGGCCCGCACCGCCACGTAATCCTCGATGCGCTGCAGCGCTCCGTCCTCGGTGTGGATCTCGTATTGCCGGCGGCCCCGCTCCTGCACCGGCAGCCGGCGCTCCTCCGGCGGGATCCCGAGCATGCCGTCCGCGGCCGGGGAGGAACGCACGGTGCGGCCCTCCCGGTCGTAGACCACCACCCCGTCGGCGATGGTGTCCAGGACCGCCTCCAGCAGCCCGGCCCGGGCCCGGGCTTCCTCCTCGCTCTCCCGCAGCAGCCGTTCCGCCCGCTTCTGCTCGGTCACGTCCGTGAAGGTGGCGACGGCCCCGCGCACGGCGCCGTCCGGGTCGCGGATGGGCGCCGCCCCGGCCAGGATCCGCACCGGCTCGCCCCGGGGCCGGAGCAGCTCCATCTCCACGTCGTGCCGGCTCCCGCCGCGCAGGGCCAGCCAGGTGGGGGTCTCCTCCAGCGGGAACGGGGACCCGTCCGGCCTGGCCAGGCGGAGCAGGGCCGCCCGGGCCTGGGGCGCGGCGATGGCCTGCAGCCCGGTCTGGTCGATCCCCAGGATCTGCTCCGCGGCCCGGTTCATGCGCAGGACCTGGCCCGCGGTCCCGAGCACCACCACCCCTTGGCTCAGGGAGGCCAGGAGCGCCTCCAGGGCCGGGTCCGCCCAGGAGACCGGGGAGCCGTCGCCCGGTTCCGGGGTCATGACCGAACCTCGCCCGTGCCGGCCGCTGGGGGAAACATGGTCCGATTGTCCCGCCAATCGGCTGTCCAGGCCAGATGCTTTGATTTTCGCGATTCAGGTCCGCGCCAGTTCCTGCAGGTTGCGCACCCGGGTCTCCCCGCGGATGGAGTCCACCGCCTCGCAGGCCGCCAGCGCGGCGCTCATGTTGGTGATGCAGGGGATCTTCAGGCGCAGGGACTGGCGGCGGATGTTGGTCTCGTCCGCGTAGGCGGCCTTGCCCTGGGGGCTGTTCACCACCCACTGGATCTCCCCGTTCTTGAGCAGGTCCACGGCGTTGGGCCGGCCCTCGTTGACCTTGTGGATGCGCCGCACCCGGTAGCCGGCCTTCTCCAGGGCGTCGGCCGTGCCCTCGGTGGCGCACAGGCCGAAGCCCAGGGACACCAGGCGCCGCACCAGCTCCGGCAGCTGCGGCTTGTCCTGGTCCTTGACGCTCAGGAACACCGTGCCGCTCAGGGGCAGGGACAGGCCCGAGGCGGCCAGGGCCTTGGCGTAGGCCTCGCCGAAGCTGGACCCCAGCCCCATCACCTCGCCGGTGGACCGCATCTCCGGGCCCAGCACCGGGTCCACGCCGGGGAACTTGGCGAAGGGGAAGACCACCCCCTTCACCGCCACCGCCAGGGGCTGGCCGTCCTTGACCCCCTGCTCCCGCAGGGACACCCCCAGCCCGATGCGGGCGGCCACGCTGGCCCAGTTGACGCCGGTAGCCTTGGAGATGAAGGGCACCGTGCGGCTGGCCCGGGGGTTCGCCTCCAGGCAGTGCGGCACGCCGTCCTTGATGGCCCACTGGAGGTTCAGCAGCCCCAGCGCGCCCAGGGCGAAGGCCAGGCGCCGGCTGTGCTCCTTCACTTCGGCCAGCACGCCCCCGGGGATGCCCAGGGGCGGAAACACCGCGAACGAGTCCCCGGAATGCACCCCGGCCTCCTCGATGTGGGCCATGACCCCGGCGATGGCCACGGTCTCGCCGTCGCACACCAGGTCCACGTCCAGCTCCGCGGCGTTCTCCAGGTAGCGGTCGATGAGCACCGGCCGGTCCTCGCTCACCAGGGAGGCCTCGCGCATGTACCGGGCCAGCTGGGCGTCGTCGAACACGACGGCCATGCCCCGCCCGCCCAGCACGTAGCTCGGGCGCACCATCACCGGGTAGCCCAGGTTCCCGGCCACCGCCTGGGCCTCCTCCAGGCTGGTGGCGGTGCCCCAGGGGGCGGCCGGGATCCCCAGGCGCCGGAGCATCTCGCCGAACCGGTCCCGGTCCTCGGCGTCGTGGATGGCCTGGTGGGCGGTGCCCAGCAGGGGCACCCCGGCGGCCTGCAGGCGCCCCGCGAGCTTCAGGGGGGTCTGGCCGCCGAACTGGGTGAACACGCCCAGCAGCCTGCCGCCGGCGGCCTCCCGGTCCACCACCGCCTGCACGTCCTCGAAGGTGAGGGGCTCGAAGTACAGGCGGTCGGAAATGTCGAAATCGGTGCTGACCGTCTCGGGGTTGCAGTTCACCAGGATGGCCTCCACCCCCTGGGCGCGGATGGCTTCCACCGCCTGCACGCAGCAGCAGTCGAACTCCACCCCCTGGCCGATGCGGTTGGGGCCGCTGCCCAGGACGATGGCCTTGGGGCGGTCCGTGGGCGGGGCTTCCGAGCGCTCCTCCCAGGTCTGGTACAGGTACGGGGTCTCCGCCTGGAACTCCCCGGAGCAGGTGTCCACCCGCTTCACCGCCCGTTCCAGGCCCAGGGCCCGGCGCAGCCGGGCCGCCTCTTCCTCGCCGGCGCCGCAGAACCGGCCGATCTGGGCATCCGAGAACCCCGCCCGCTTGGCCTCGAGCAGCAGGTCGAAGGGCAGGTTGTCCAGGGGGAAGCCCCGCAGGCGCCCCTCCAGGATCATGATCTCCTCCATCTCCCGGATGAACCACGGGGAGATGTTGGTGAGCCGGCTCAGCTCCGCGACCGTGTGGCCCACCTGCAGCGCCCGGTAGATCCAGAAGATGCGCTGGGGGCCGGGCATGAGCAGGTGCTCCTTGAGCCGGGCCAGGTCCAGCTTGCCCCTCAGGGCGCCGGCCAGGCCCAGGTAGCCTTCCTCCAGGCTGCGCAGGGCCTTCTGCAGGGCTTCCTGGAAGCTGCGGCCGATGGCCATGGCCTCGCCCACGCTCTTCATCTGGATGCCCAGCACCGGCTCGGTCTCCGGGAACTTCTCGAAGGTGAACCGGGGCACCTTGATCACCACGTAGTCCAGCACCGGTTCGAAGGCGGCCTTGGTGCGCCCGGTGATGACGTTGGGCAGCTCCCACAGGCGGTAGCCCAGGGCCAGCTTGGTGGCCACCCAGGCGATGGGGAAGCCGGTGGCCTTGCTGGCCAGGGCCGAGGAGCGGGAGACCCGGGGGTTCATCTCGATGACCACCATGCGCCCGGTCTCGGAGTTGAGGGCGAACTGGATGTTGCTGCCCCCGGTCTCCACCCCCACCCCGCGGATCACAGCCTTGGCGGCCTCGCGCATGCGCTGGTACTCCGGGTCGGTGAGGGTCAGGATGGGCGCCACGGTGATGCTGTCGCCGGTGTGGATGCCCATGGGATCGACGTTCTCGATGCCGCAGATGACCTCCACGTTGTCGTCCAGGTCCCGCACCACTTCCAGCTCGAACTCCTTCCAGCCCAGGATGCTCTCCTCCACCAGCACCTGGCGGATGGGGGAGAGGTCCAGGCCGCGCTGGACGGTGGCCTCGAACTCGTCGATGTTGTAGGCGATGCCGCCGCCGCTGCCGCCCAGGGTGAAGGACGGGCGGATGATGGCCGGGAACCCGGTGACCTTGGCCAGGGCCCGGGCCTCCTCCAGGGAATGGGCGAAGCCGCCCCGGCAGGTGCCCAGCCCCAGGCGGTCCATCAGGGCCTTGAACTTCTCCCGGTCCTCGCCCCGTTCGATGGCCGCCGGCTGGGCGCCGATCAGGCGCACCCCGAAGCGTTCCAGCAGCCCGGACCGGTGCGCCTCCATGGCCAGGTTCAGGGCGGTCTGCCCGCCCACCGTGGGCAGCATGGCGGTGGGGCGCTCCCGTTCCACCACCTGCTCCAGGGCCGCCAGGTTCAAGGGCTCCAGGTAGGTGGCGTCGGCCCGCGCCGGGTCGGTCATGATGGAGGCCGGGTTGGAGTTCAGCAGGATGGTGCGCACCCCTTCCTCCCGCAGGGCCTTGAGGGCCTGGGTGCCCGAGTAGTCGAACTCGCAGGCCTGGCCGATCTGGATGGGGCCGGCCCCCAGCACCAGCACGCTCTCGATGGACAGGTCCCTAGGCATGGTGCTGCTCCATCAGCTGCAGGAAACGCTGGAAGGCGGGGCGGGCGTCGTGGGGGCCCGGGGAGGCCTCCGGGTGGTGCTGCAGGCTGAAGATGGGCAGGCGCCGGTGGCGGAAGCCCTCCACGGTGCCGTCCGAGAGGTGGCGGTGGGTCACTTCCAGCTCGGGGGGCAGGGTGTCCTCGGCCACGGCGAAGCCGTGGTTCTGGGCGGTGATCTCCACCTTCCGGGTGGCCAGGTCCAGCACCGGCTGGTTCGCCCCCCGGTGCCCGAACTTGAGCTTGAAGGTGCTGGCCCCCAGCGCCTGGCCCAGGAGCTGGTGGCCCAGGCAGATGCCGAAGATGGGCAGGCGGCCCACGCAGGCCGCCACTTCCCGGCACATGCCGGGCAGGGCCGCCGGATCCCCGGGGCCGTTGCCAAGAAAAAGCCCGCCGAAGCGGGCGGCGGTGAGTTCACCCGCCGGGGTGTCCCAGGGGAACACTTCCAGGTACAGCCCGGCCTGGTGCAACTGCCGGAGGATGGAGGCCTTGATCCCCCCGTCCAGCACCGCCACCCGGAACCGGGGGTCCGGGTGGGGAATCTCGTAGGGCGCCTTGCAGCTCACCAGGCCCGCCAGGGCCTGGCCGCTCATGTCCGGAAGCCGGGCGGCCCGGGCCACCCCCTCCTCCAGGGGACCGTCACCCTCGGGCCAGATGAGCCCCGGCTGCGCCCCCGCGTCCCGCACGTACTGGGTGAGGGCCCGGGTGTCCACTTCGGTGATCACCGCCACCCGGTGGCGCTTCAGCCAGGTGCCCAGGTCGCCTTCGGCGAACACGTGGTCCGGCTGGGGGGTGATGCGCCGGCAGATGAGCCCGGACGCCCAGGGCCGCTGCCCTTCGTTCAGGTCGCCGTGCACCCCGTAGATCCCCAGCTCGGGAAAGGTCATGATCACCATCTGCCCGGCGAAGCTGGGGTCCGTGAGGATCTCCTGGTAGCCGGCCATGGCGGTGGTGAACACCACCTCGCCGCTGCCGCCGGCGGCGAACGGCGCCCGTCCGGTGAACCTCTCGCCGTCTTTCAAGATCAAGTGCGCACGCACGTGGCCCTCGCAATCGTTCGCCTAGACTAATGGATAATCCCAAGTGATTCCAGACTTGAACCGCGAGATGGGCTTACGGCATAATGACTTCATCCTTCCAGCCGCACCACCGTGCGCCCCACGTGGGTTCCGGCCAGCAGTTCCCGCACGCAGGCGTCGATGCCGTCCAGGGCCACTTCGGAACTGATGGGCTCCAGGTCCACCTTCCAGTCCGTGGCCAGGTGGTTCCAGATGCGCACGCGCTTGGCCGAAGGGGTCTCGGCCGAATCGATGCCGGCCAGGGCCACGCCGCGCAGGATGAAGGGGTACACGGTGCTGGCGAACCGGTTTCCGGCCGCCATGCCGCAGGCGGCCACCGTGCCGCCGGCGCAGGTGGCCTTGAGCAGGTGCTCCAGCAGCGGTCCGCCGATGGTGTCCACCACCGCCGCCCAGCGTTCCTTGAGCAGGGGCTTGTCGCTCGGTTCCAGTTCCTGCGGGTCCAGCACCTCCCGGGCCCCCAGTTGGCGCAGGCGGCCGCGGATGGCTCCCCCCTTGCGGGTGAGGGCCACCGCCGGGATGCCCAGCCTGGCCAGGAGGGCGATGGCCACCATGGCCACCCCCCCGGTGGCGCCGGTGACCAGCACCGGGTCGGCGTCCCGGCGCCGCTCCTGGCGCAGGATGGCGTCCAGGCACAGGGCCGCGGTGAAGCCCGCGGTGCCCAGGCGCATGGCCTCCAGGGCGGTCATGCCCGCGGGCATGGGCACCGCCCATTCCGCCGGCACCCGGACGTACTGGGCCAAGCCGCCCCAGTGGTCCATGCCCAGGCGGTAGCCGGTGACGAGCACCGGGTCTCCCGGGGCGAACAGCCCGGAGCTGCTGGCCGCCACGGTGCCCGCCGCGTCGATGCCGGGGATGTGGGGGTAGGCCCGGGTCACCCCCGGGTGGCCGGTGGCGGAAAGCGCGTCCTTATAATTGACGGAGGAATACTGGACCCGGATCAGCAGTTCGCCCGGGGGCAGCTGGTCCAGGTCCAGGTCGGTGCGCACTTCCCCGTGGCAGACGCCCTTGTCGTTGCGGGTGACCAGATAGGCGGAAAATCGGCTGGTGGCAGGCATGGTTCCCTCGCTGCGGCGCCGGGGCGGGTCGGGGGCCCCCGGATTTCCCGCCAGCATACTCCCGCTACCATGGAGGCCGGGAGGCGGATCCATGCACGTGATCGTCGATTTCACAGTCGTCCCGGTGGGCACCGGGCTTTCCCTTTCCCCTTACGTGGCCGAAGTGGAACGCGTGCTGCGCCGGTCGGGGCTGCACCATCAGCTGCACGCCAACGGCACCAACGTGGAAGGAGACTGGGACGCGGTGATGGGCGCCATCCGGGACTGCCACCTGGCGCTGCACGCCATGGGGGTGGTGCGCATCCACACGGACGTCAAGCTGGGCACCCGCACCGACCGGGACCAGTCCATGGCCGACAAGGTCGCCAGCGTGGAGGCCAGGTTGTAGTCAATGGCCCTGGCCTTTCAGGAACTGGGCCAGGCGGCGGTCGTCCTCCTGGGTGTGGTGCACCACCCAGCATTCCAGGAAATCCACCAGGGCCGGGGTGAAGGACAGGGACCCATCCCGGATCCGGGCGATCAGGTCGCTGATCTGCCCGATCAGGCGGGCATGGTTCATCTGGTGCTCCCGGGCCCGGGGGTAGCCGATGCGCTCCATGAGGGTGTCCTCCACCCCGAAGTGGGTCAAGGTCAGTTCGGAAAGGGTGGTCAAGGCCCGTTCCTGCTGGTTCCTGCGGCCGCCCAGGCCCACGGTCTCGACCAGGTGGTTGAACGCCTGCAGGAGTTGCAGGTGCTGGCGGTCCAGCATGGGGCAGCCCATGTCCGCCTCCAGAGTGGCCAGGGGGGGCTTGCGCGGTTCCGGGGAGCCGGTTCCGTTCATCAGCTCTTCGTGGGCCAGCGCCAGGCGGATGGTCTGGACCAGGCTCTGGAGGCGGTACGGCTTCTGCAGGAACCCGGCGATGCCTTTGCTGCGGAAGTGCCCCAGCACGTCCGATGCGGAGAAACCGCTGGTGAGGATCACCGGGGCCAGCAGCCCGTGGCTGCGCAGGGCCCGGTAGGCCTCCTCGCCGTCCATGCGGGGCATGGTCAGGTCCAATACGATGAGCCTGATCTGGGTCCGGTTGGCCTCGAAAACCCGCAGCGCCTCCAGCCCGTCGCCCGCTTCCAGGGTGGTGAAGCCGATGCGCTGGAGGGCCCGGGCCGCCGCCGTGCGCAGGGACTCCTCGTCATCCACCACCAGCACCGTCCCGGCTCCCCGGTAGTCTGCCGCCGCCTGCTCCTGCTCCAACTCCGGCTCTGCCGCCGGGCCCTCCGGGGCAAGCCGCGTCGCCGCCGGGAACAGCAGCCGGAAGCAGCTGCCCCGGCCCGGCTCGCTGGTGACCTGGATGCCCCCCCGCTGGGCCCGGACCGTGCCCAGCACCGCCGACAGGCCCAGGCCGCGGCCGGCGAACTTGGTGGTGAAGAAGGGGTCGAAGATCCGCTCCAGCACCTCCGGCGCCAGGCCCGGGCCGGAGTCGGCCACCTCCAGGACCACGTACCGCCCCGGCTGGAGGGCCTGTCCGGTGAAGCGGTCCACCACCGCCAGGTCCAGGTCCCGCTGGGCCGTGCGCACGGTGATGATGCCCCCCTCCTCCTCCCCCTCCACCGCCTCGGCGGCGTTGAACACCAGGCACATGATCGCCTGCTGGAGGCCGGAGGGGTCCGCCTGGATGGGCGGCAGGGCGGGGTCCGGGACGAACTGGAGCGCCGCCTTGCGGGACAGGGACGACCGCAGCAGGCGGACAGTCTCCTCCGCCTGGCGGTTCAGGTCCAGGGCCCTGGCTTCGGTCCGGCCGCGGCCCGCGTAGGCGAGGATCTGCTGGACCAGTCCGGAGGCCCGGATGATCAGGCCTTCCAGGGTGTCCAGGAACGGCATCACCTCCGGGGAGGCCGGGACCAGTTGGGCCAGTTCCACGTTTCCGGCCATGGCGCCCAGCAGGTTGTTGAAATCGTGGGCCAGCCCCCCGGCCAGGATGCCCAGGGACTCCAGCTTCTGGGCCTGGAGATGGGTCTGCTCGGCCTGCTTGAGCATGGTGATGTCGCTGATGATCACCCCCACCCCCCAGCACTGGCCGGCCCCGTCCACCAGCGGGAAGCGCTGGGCCAGACAGGTGCGGGGCGGCCCGCCGCCCCAGGAGAACTGTTCCTCGGACTGCACCTCCTCCATGCGCTCCAGCACCTGGCGTTCCTTCTCCAGGCAGGACCGGCAGGACTCCCTGGGCAGGAGCTCGGGCAGGGTCCGGCCCAGGATCTCCGCTTCCGGCTTGCCGACGAACGCCTCGAAGATGGGGTTGATGAGCAGGAACCGGCCGTCCCGGCCCTTGAAAGCGATGGCCACCGGCGCATGCTGGATGAACCCGCGGAGCCGGGCCTCGCTCTGGCGCAATTCGGCGGTCTGGGTCCGGACCTTGGTCTCCAGCTCCACGGCCAGGGCCTGCAGGCGTTCCTCCGCCCGGCGCGCCTCGGTGATGTCCCGGGTCACCTTGCTGAAGCCGCTCACCCCGCCCTGACCGTCCAGCAGGGCGGTGACCGTGACGCTGGCCAGGTACCGGGAACCGTCCTTGCGCACCCGCCAGCCTTCCTCCATGAAGATGCCTTCGCGCCGGGCCCGGTCCAGGACCTGCCCGGGCTTGCCCGCGCGCACATCCTCGTCGGGATAGAAGCGGGAGAAAGGCTCGCCCAGGATCTCTCCGGCGCCCCACCCGGTGATGCGCTCCGCCCCCTGGTTCCAGCTCACCACCCGGCCCCGGGGGTCCAGGAAGCAGATGGCATACTCCCGCACTTCATGGATCAGGCGCCCCAGTTGGCTTTCCCGTTGCCGCAGCACGTCCAGGGCCTCGTCCTTGCCCCGGCCCAGCACCTGGATGAGGTTCGGGGCGGAGGCCTGGAGCAGCCGCGGCACCTGGCGGAAGAAGATCACGGCCACGACCATCCCTCCCAGCGCCGCGGCCTGTCTGATGGGCGCCGTGGGAGCCGGCGGCCCGGCGCCCTCCAGGACATGCATCAAGGCGAAGAGCAGGAACGCGCCCGAGATCAGGCCCGCCTGCCATCGGTCCCGGGCGGGGGCGCCGCGCTTGCAGGCCAGCACGGTGAAGGCGAGGCCGGCGAGCAGGGCGGCCAGAGCCAGGGCCGCGCCGACCGCGCCGCTGGAACCCTGGAGCCAAGGGGTGCGCAGCCAGTGGAAGCACCGGGACACGGGGGTTAAGGCTTGGACGTGGATCATGGACGGATCGGGGTTCCGCGGGGTCTGGTGCCGGGTCGGGCGCCGCTCCTGTGGAGTGCTGGCGGACCGTCCCGGGGCTTCATCCGCCGTGCGACCGGCCCATGGTGGCTGGTGCCAAGGGCTCCATGTCCGAGTCGTGACTCGAGAGGAGCAAAGGTTTCTGGATTCCCGCCCCGTCCTCGGCTAACCTAGGCCATCATCTTTTTCACCAGAGGATGAGTCCAGATTGGCAGTGCGAAGGTTGTCACCTCGCCGGGCAAGGAGAAGGGATATGACGTTCAGGCGGGGCATGGTCACGGCGGCGGCGGTCCTGGGGCTGGGCGTCCTGGGTGCGCAGGCCCGCGGCCTCCAGGTCAGCCCGCGGCTGGTGCTGCGTTCCGCCGCCGCCCTGGTGCAGGACCAGCGCACCGGGGAGGTCCTGGTGCAGAAGCAGACCGACGCCACCCAGCCCATCGCCTCCATCACCAAGCTCATGACCGCCATGGTCCTGCTGGACGCCCAGGCGGACCTGCACCAGCCCATCACCGTCCTTGAGGAAGACAAGGATCTCCTGCGCCATAGCCGGTCCCGGCTGCCAGTGGGCACCACCCTCACCCGGGGCGAGGCCCTGGTCCTGGCCCTGATGGCCTCCGAGAACCGCGCCGCCCACGCGCTGGGCCGCACCTACCCGGCCGGGCTGGCCGCCTTCGTGGCCGCCATGAACGCCAAGGCCGCCGCCCTGGGCCTGACCCACACCCACTTCGAGGATCCGGCCGGGCTGTCCAGCGACAACGTATCCAACGCCCTGGACCTGGCCCGGATCGTGACCGAGGCCTACCAGTACCCCATGATCCGCACTTGCAGCACCCAGGAGGAGACCACCATCCAGGGCCCCCGCCACCCGATCCAGTTCCACAACACCAACCGCCTCCTGGCCAGTTCCCGCTGGCGCATCGGCCTGTCCAAGACCGGCTACATCGACGAGTCCGGCCAGTGCCTGGTGATGCAGGCGGAACTGAAGGAACGCCCGGTGGTGATCGTGCTGCTGGACTCGGTGGGCAAGGGCTCGCGCTTCGGCGACGCCAACCGGATCCGCCAGTGGATGGAGGGGGAGGACCCGGCGGCGCCCAGGGGCCACAGGGTGGTTCGGCTGGCCAAGGTCCACCGGCGGAGGATCCGGGCCTAGGGTCGTCGTTCAGGTCCCCCCCATCGCCCGGCCGTTCCGTTGGATTTGGACCGCGCCCCTGGGCCGACGGATGCTCATGTCGTTGGGGCCCAGGGGCGCGGTCCAAATCCAACGGGGGAGGTTCCCGTCCTCCTCCTGCCTGGACTCGGCGGGACTTTGAACTGGCCCGCAAGGATTCATTCCGGGTTTCACGCCCTGGGGGGGAAAGCGACTGTCTCGTCAGGGCTAACCTTGTATCGCTGAAGAGTCCCATGCAGAAGGTGACGAAGCCGGTGACCGAGATCAAGCGCCACGCCACCCAGGTCATGGCGGAACTGCGTGAAAGCGATATCCCTGCCGCTATCACCGAACATGGCGAGATCGGCGCCTATATCGTCGATCCCGAAACATTCGAGGCGAGGATCCGCCGGCTGGAGATCCACGAAGGCATCGCGCTTGGGGGAATGGACGTCGTTTCAGGGCGCACGGTAAGCCGCGTTGAAGCCAGGAAACGGGCTGCCAAGTGGTTCGCCCGACCGTCATCTGGACCGAGCGGGCCTTGATGGAGCTTTCAGGCTAACCCATTTCCTTGCCTAGTCTCGACGAGTCTCCGGACTGGCCGGACAGGCTCCCCGTTGTCTTTGGAAAGTGCCTCTGGGCCCCCACCCCATGAGCAAATGTCGGCCCAGAGGCACTTTCCAAAGACAACGGAACTGACGGACGTACCGGGGAACCCGAGCGCCCATACCCCCCCCGCCTCACACCGAGATGACGATGATCTCCGGGTCCACTTCCTTGCGCAGGATCCCCTCGATGGCCATGAGGGTGCCGGTGAGCCCGGAGGGGCAGGAACTGCACGCCCCCTGGTAGCGGATCATCACCTGCTTCTCGTGCCGGCCCACCACATCCAGCCCGCCCCCGTCCGCCGCCAGGGCGGGCATGATGGAGGTGGCGAGCACCTTGCGCACGTCCTGGATGAGCCGATCGTTCTCGTCCACCTCCGGCCGGTCCCAATGGGGGGCTGTGGCCGGCCCCTGGCCGGAGCTGGAGGGGGCCTGGCGGATGGGCGGGGCCAGCTTGGGCAGGAGCTCGGTCCAGCCCACCCCGTCGTCCTTGGTGACGGTGATGAACTTGTCCTGCATGAACACCGAAATCACGTGGGGCACCGCGAACAATCCCTTGGCCAGCTCGTCGTACTCCGCCATCTCCCGGTCCCGGAAGGCCTTTGGGAAGCCCTGGGTGACCGGCTCCTTGAGCACGAACTTCACCGCGTTGGGATTGGGGGTGTACTCGATTTCCGCGATCTTGGGCATGGCGGTCCGGTCCTATTCGGTGCTGACGGTCTCTTCCCCCTGCAGGGCGCTGTGCAGGGTGGCCCAGGGCAGCACGGCGCACTTGACCCGGCTGGGCAGGTTCTTGACGCTCTCGAACAGGGTGAGCCGGCCCAGGATGTTGGGCTGGGCGGACGGATCCAGCCCGCCCCGGATCATCTCCCGGAACTGCTCCACCAGGGTCTCCGCCTCCGCCACGGGCCGGCCCTTCACCTGCACGGTCATGAGGCTGCAGGAGGCCTTGGAGATGGCGCAGCCCTGGCCCTGGAAGCGGATGTCCCGGACGACCCCGTCCTCCACCACCAGCTTCAGGCTGATGTCGTCCCCGCACAGGGGGTTGAGCCCGTGGGCTTGGTGGGTGCAGGCCTCCAGGTCCCCGAAGTTCCGGGGCTTCTTGTTGTGCTCGATGATGACCTGCTGGTAGAGCTCCCGGGGATCACTCACTTGAAAATCTCCTGCACCTTAAGGATGCCAGAGACCAGGGCGTCGATGTCTTCCCGAGTGTTGAAATAGGAGAAGGAAGCACGCGTGGTGGCGGGAATGGCCAGGCGTTCCATGACCGGCTGGGCGCAGTGATGGCCGGCGCGCACTACTATTCCTTCATGGTCCAGGATGGTTCCCACGTCATGGGGGTGGATGTCCTCCAGCACGAACGACAGCACGCTGGCCTTGTTCCTGGCCTGGCCGATGATGCGCACCCCGTCCAGGGCGGCGAAGCGCTCGGTGGCGTAGGCCAGCAGGTCGTGCTCGTGGGCGGCGATGCGCTCCAGGCCGAGCTCCCGCAGGTAGTCGATGGCCGTCCCCAGGCCGATGGCCTGGGCGATGGCGGGGGTGCCCGCCTCGAACTTGCTGGGCAATCCGCAGTAGGTGGTCTTCTCCCACTTGACCGAAAGGATCATGCTGCCGCCGCCTTGCCAGGGGGGCATGGCCTCCAGCAGCTCCCGGCGCCCGTACAGCACCCCGATCCCGGTGGGCCCGGACATCTTGTGCCCGCTGAAGGCATAGAAGTCCGCGTCCAGGTCGGCCACGTCCACGGGCAGGTGCGGCACCCCCTGGGCGCCGTCCACCAGCACCGGCACCTTGCGGGCGTGGGCCCGGCGGATGATCTCCTTGACCGGGTTGATGGTCCCCAGCACGTTGGACACGTGGGTGACCCCCACGATCCGGGTGCGCTCGGTGAGCAGGCCGTCCAGGCCGTCCAGGATCAGCTCCCCGGCGTCGGTCATGGGGATGACCCGGATCCGGGCGCCTTTCTCCTCCGCCAGGATCTGCCAGGGCACGATGTTCGAATGGTGCTCCATGGCCGAGAGCAGGATCTCGTCCCCGGCCCCCACCTGGGCGCGCCCGAAGGTCTGGGCCACCAGGTTGATGCTCTCGGTGGTGCCCCGGGTCCAGATGATCTGGGCCGCCGTGGGGGCATTGATGAAGGCGCGCACCTTCTCCCGGGCCTCCTCGAACCGGTCGGTGGCCTCCTGGCTGAGGGTGGAGACGCCCCGGTGCACGTTGGTGTGCTCGTAGGACTGGTACTTGGCCATGCGCTCCACCACCGGGCGGGGGGTGAGACCGCTCACGGCGCTGTCCAGGTAGACGAGCCGCTTGCCGTGGAAGGGGGTGGTGAGGGCCGGGAAGTCCTGGCGGATCCTGGCCACGTCCAGAGGGTGGGTTGCGGTCGGGGGAGTCATGGCAGCGTATCCAGGTTTTCGGCGTTGGTCCGGGCCAGCACCGTGGAGCGGAGCTGGCGCCTGAGGCTGGGCAGGGGGATGCCGGCCAGCAGGTCCGAGGCGAACGCGTAGGTGAGCAGGTTGCGGGCCAGGGCCGGGCGCATGCCGCGGCTCTGGAGATAGAACAGGGCCTCCGGGTCCAGCTGGCCGATGGCCGCCCCGTGGGCGCACTTCACGTCGTCCGCGTAGATCTCCAGCTGGGGCTTGGCGTCCACCTTGGCCCGGGAGGAGAGCAGGAGCCCGCGGCACTGCTGCTGGGCGTCGGTGCCCTGGGCGTCCCTGCGCACGAAGATGATGCCGTTGAACACCGCCAGGGCGTCGCCGTCGGCGATGGCCTTGTGCACCTGGCGGCTGGTGCCGTTGGGCACCTTGTGGTCGATGAAGGAATGGGTGTCGGCCACCTGGCCGTCGCCCAGGAGCGCCAGGCTGTCCAGCACCAGGTTGGCCCCCCCGTCCACCAGGTCGACTTTGGGGGTGGACCGGGACAGGCGAGCGCCGAAGGCGATGGTGCGGCAATCGTACTGGGCGTCCTTCTCCAGGCGGACGGCCAGGGTGGAGAAGTGGTAGGCCTCGGTGGACTCCCGTTGGATCCGGGCGTGGTTCAGCCGGGCGTTCTCCCGCACCAGCACTTCGCTCACGGCGCAGGCGAGGGTGCGGCCCCGGCCCTGGTACTCCTCCACCAGGGTGGCGGCGGCGTTGCGTTCCAGCACCACGAACAGGCGGGGCAGGGCGCAGGTGGGCGCCTCCCCTTCCTGGGCCTGGACGAACAGGATGTGGATGGGCGCCTCCACCTGGGTGCCCTTGGGGACGATGAGCAGGGCGCCGTCCCGGAACCGGGCCGTGTTGAGGCTGATGAACGGGTCGTCGCCGCCGGCCCCGGCCAGGGTGCCCAGGTCGTGGGCCAGTTCCGAGGCGGCGGCCAGGTTCAGCAGGCGCACTCCCGGGGGCAGGTTGGAGGTGTTGCTGTGGTGCGGGTCGAAATGCCCGTTCACGAACACCAGGCGGGAGCCCCGGGCCTCGGGCAGGATCAGGGGGCCGATGTCCACCGGGGCCGGGAGCCCCGGGGCGAAGGCCAGGTCCTTCAGGGGGGCCAGGTCGGTGTATTTCCAGGCTTCCTGGCGGGTGGTGGGCCAGGTCTGGGCCGCCAGGGCCGCCTCCGCCCGGCCGCGCAGGAGGTCCCAGCCGTGCGGGCGGGCCAGGGCCTGGAGCGCCGGCAGGAAAGGGGCCGCCAGAAGCGGGCGCTCGGTGACAGTGGCCATCATGCCCTCCCGGCGGCGGCCGTCTCGGCCGGGGCCGCCACCGGCTTGAGCCAGTCGTAGCCGCGCTCCTCCAGCTCCAGGGCCAGCTCCATGCCCCCGGAACGGACGATCCGGCCATCGTAGAGCACATGCACCCGCCCCGGATGGATGGCCTCCAGGATGCGCGGGAAGTGGGTGATCACCAGCAGGGCGCGCTGGGGGCTCAGGAGGCCGGTCACCACCTCCCCGAGCACCCGCAGGGCGTCGATGTCCAGGCCCGAGTCCAGCTCGTCCAGGATCGCCAGCTTGGGTTCGAGCACGCACATCTGCAGGATCTCGTTGCGCTTCTTTTCGCCCCCCGAGAAGCCCTCGTTCAGGCTGCGGTCCAGGAAGGAGTTCTCCATCTTCACCATGTGGATCTTTTCCTGGATGAAGTCGTCGAACTCCAGGGGGTCCAGTTCGTCCCGGCCCTCGCTCTCGGCCTTCTTGTTGTAGGCCAGGCGCAGGAACGAGGCGTTGCTCACCCCGGGCACCTCGATGGGGTGCTGGAAGCCCAGGAAGATGCCGGCCCGGGCCCGCTCGTCCGGGGCCATCTCGAACAGGTTGCGGCCCTCGAACAGCACCTCGCCGCCGGTCACCTCGTACGCTGGATGCCCGGCCAATACCTTGCCCAGGGTGGACTTGCCGCTGCCGTTGGGCCCCATGATGGCGTGCACTTCCCCCGCCTGCACTTCCAGGTCGATGCCCTTGAGCACTTCGTTGTCGCCGACGCGGGCAGAGAGGTTGCGGATGGAGAGCATGCTTGACTCCGGGAAGTGAGGTTCGGGTTCGTGCATCAGCCTACGCTGCCTTCCAGCTTGAGGCCCAGCAGGCGGGTGGCCTCCACCGCGAACTCCATGGGCAGCTCGCGGAACACGTCCTTGCAGAAGCCGTTGATGATCATGGAGATGGCATCCTCGGCCGGGATGCCCCGCTGCTGGAAGTAGAACAGCTGCTCCTCGCCGATCTTGGAGGTGGTGGCCTCGTGCTCCACCTTGGCGCTGGGGTTCTGCACTTCGATGTAGGGGAAGGTGTTGGCGCTGCAACGGCTGCCGATGAGCATGGAATCGCACTGGCTGAAGTTGCGGGCGCCCTCGGCCCTGCCCATGACCTTCACCAGGCCCCGGTAGCTGTTGCTGCTGTCCCCGGCGCTGATGCCCTTGGAGATGATGGTGGACCGGGTGTTGCGGCCGATGTGGATCATCTTGGTGCCGGTGTCCGCCTGCTGCTTGTGGTTGGTGAGGGCCACCGAGAAGAACTCGCCCACGGCGTTCTCCCCCAGCAGCACGCAGCCCGGGTACTTCCAGGTGATGGCGCTGCCGGTCTCCACCTGGGTCCAGCTGATATGGCTGTTGCGGCCCTTGCACAGGCCGCGCTTGGTGACGAAGTTGAAGATCCCGCCCTTGCCGTCCTTGTCCCCGGCGTACCAGTTCTGCACGGTGCTGTACTTGATCCGGGCGTCGTCCAGGGCCACCAGCTCCACCACCGCGGCGTGCAGCTGGTTCACGTCGAACTGGGGCGCGGTGCAGCCTTCCAGGTAGCTCACCGAGGCGCCGTCCTCGGCCACGATCAGGGTGCGCTCGAACTGTCCGGACTCCTTGTTGTTGATGCGGAAGTAGGTGCTCAGGTCCATGGGGCAGGTGACGCCCCTGGGGATGAAGCAGAAGGAGCCGTCCGTGAACACCGCCGAGTTGAGGGCGGCGTAGAAGTTGTCGGCGGGGGGCACCACCGAGCCCAGGTACTTGCGCACCAGGTCCGGGTGCTCGCGCACCGCCTCGCTGAAGCTGCAGAAGATGATCCCCAGGTCGGCCAGGCGGTTCTTGTAGGTGGTGGTGACGCTGACGCTGTCGAACACCACGTCCACCGCCACCCCGGCCAGGGCCTTCTGCTCGTTCACCGGCACGCCCAGTTTCTCGAAGGTGCGCAGGAGCTCCGGGTCCACCTGGTCCATGCTCTGGTACTTGGGGCTCTTGGGCCGGGGCGCCGAGTAGTAGACGATCTTCTGGAAATCCGGCCGTGGGTAGGAGACGTTCGCCCAGGTGGGCTCGGTCATGGTGAGCCAATGCCGGTAGGCCTTTAAACGGAACTCAAGCAGCCATTCGGGTTCCTGCTTCTTGGCAGAAATCATCCTAATGACATCTTCATTAAGACCCGGGGCGACGCTGTCCGCCTCGATGTCCGTCACGAATCCATATTTGTATTCCTGGCTGGTGACCTGCTGCAGCGATGTGCTCATGGTCAACTCCCCTTCCTGCATTATTCTGCAATCATGACCTGAATTGTCAACTTTGTCACGGAAGGTTTTCTCGACCTCAATCGTGTCCCAGGCTCTTCTCCAGGTCCTTGATCATGGCCTGGATCTTGTCCCGCAGGAGTCCGGCCTGGTCCTCGGGCAGGTCCCCGGGGTCCGCCTCGATGCCGTCCCGCAGCACGCCCAGGCCCTCCTCCAGCTCCTTGAGCGCCACCAGGGCGCTGCCCATCTGGAAGTGGTTGATCATGGTGGACTCCGTCGCCATGACCGGGTCGATCAGGTCCACCACCTCCTGGGGGCGCTTGAATTCCAGCAGGTACTGCCCCAGCAGGGTGCGGGCCCGGGGTTCCTGGCCGGGCAGGGGGTTGGCCTGCAGGCGGCGCACCTCCTCCAGGTCCGCCTCGCCCACCTTGCCGTTCATCAGGCGGTGGGCCTGGCGGATGATGGCCGCCTCCCAGGCGCCGCTGCTCTTGGGGTGGGCCGCCAGGAACGTGTCAAGGGCCAGGTTGAGGCCCTTCTCGTCGTTCCGGTCCATGTAGAGGTCCACCGCCAGGTGCAGGGCCTGGAAGCAGAGCCGGGGATGGCGCCCGGAGCCGGCGAAGGCGATGGCCCGGGCCAGGCCGGCGGCGGCGTCCCGGCGGAAGGCCAGGAGCAGTTCCAGCCACTCCAGGCGCTCGCTGCGGTCCTTGCGCCGGGCCCGCTTGAGGGCCGCCTCCGCCTCGGCCAGGTTGCCTTCATCCAGCCAGTCCTCGGCGTCGTCCAGCTGGTACACCGCGTCGGGCTTGCCGCCCCGGGCGGAGCGCAGCTGGGCGGGGTTCTCCGTGTCCAGGAGCAGCAGCAGGTCGTGGTCGCCCGGGTGCTGGCGCAGGAGCTCCTGGAGGATGGTGAAGGCCTTGGGGCGCTCGTCCGCCAGGATGTAGCCCTCGGCCAGGAGTTCCCGGATGCGCAGGTCCCCGGGCATGAAGCCGGAGGCCTCCTTGAGGAGGGGGATGGCCTTGGGCGCTTCGTCCTTGGCCAGGAGCGTCTCCGCCAGGAGGCTGAGCGTCTCCCCGTCGCGCTGCAGGGCTACCGCCTCCTTGGCCGAGGCCAGGGCGTTGGTCAGGTCGCCGGCGTCCAGTAGCAGTTCCGCCAGCTGGTGCTTGGGCGCCACTTCGTCCGGACGGATCTCGGCGGCGGTGCGCAGGGTCTGGATGGCATCGCCGGCGCGCTCCGGATCGTCCTGGAGCAGCTTGGCCAGCAGCATCCAGCCTTCGTAGTGCCGGGGGCTCAGCTGCACCACCCGGCGCGCCAGCTGTTCCGCCTCCTCCCAGTTCTGGGCCACTTCCTTCAGGGCGGCGACGGTGAACACCAGCTCGTAGTTCTTGGGATCCAGGGCCAGGGCCTCGTCCAGGCGGGCGGCGGCCTCGGGCAGCTGGCCGTTCTCCAGCAGGGCGGAGGTCTCCAGCAGCGCCCGGCGCAGCTGGGAACCGGCCTTGGGCTTGGCGATGGGCAGGATGCGCGCCCGGTAGCGGGTGAAGATCTCCCGGGCGCTGATGAGCTGGAGGTTCTCCTCCACCAGCTGCTCCCAGCGGGAAGAGAAGGCGCGGCCGTCCAGCTGGCCCTTCTGCTCCATCTCCTGCACCAGGGACATGAGCCCGTTGCGCAGCATCACCTCCGACCGCTCCAGGCGTCCCAGCTGGTCCGAAACCGTCTCCAGGTAGGTCTCCACCCGGCGCAGGGTCTCCTCCAGGCCGGTGATGCGTTCCAGGAGATGTTCATCCAGGTCATCTTCGGTCTCGATGGCCTCTTCCTCGTCCCAGGTCTGGTCCCCCGCCACGATGAGCAGGCGCGTACCGCACTTGCGGCAGATCTCCCGCTCCCCTGGGTTCCAGGTGAAGCAATTCTGACAGTAGGTTCCCGGCGAATCGTTGGCCATGGGACCAGAATACAACCATCCCCTTGGCCGTTGGACGGCCCAGGGTCATGTTTGCCCGGCCGCCAAGCCAGGGGCCATCAATCATTTCTAGCCGGCCCCGGCGCCGGGTTTTCCAGGATAAGTGCTGGCAACGGAGCGCCTGGATTATCCTATGCTGTAGCCCCTGAGGCCGCCATGAGCAACCAAGAGAAACGACAAGAGGCCATGGAACTGGTGGGGAAGGCCTACCAGCACCACATGCGCGGCGAGATCGAGCGGGCCATCGAACTCTACACCAGGTCCCTGGAACTGCACGGCACCCCCGAGGCCTATACGTACCGGGGCTGGGCCCGGTCCTACCACAAGGAGTTCGAGGCGGCCATTGAGGACTGCCACCGGGCCCTCGACCTGGATCCGGAATTCGGCGCCCCGTACAACGACATCGGGGCGTACTACCTTGAGCTGGGGGCGGTGGAGGACGCCGTCCCCTGGCTGCGCATGGCCCTCAAGGCCAAACGCTACGAGACCTATTGCTATCCTCACTTCAACCTGGGGCGCGCGTTCGAGGCCCAGGGCCGCCTGGAGCTGGCCCTGGACCACTACCAGAACGCCCTGCGGGAGAACCCGGGGTACACGCTGGCGGCGAAGGCCGTGGAGCGGATCCGGGAAAAACTCTCCCTGCGGGAGAACGCCCAAGCCGGAGGCCGTTGATGCCTTTCACCATCGCCCACAGCCCTGATTCGGACGACGCCTACATGATGGCGCCCCTGGCCCGGGGCTGGCTGGACCCGGAAGGGTTCGACTTCCGTTTCGTGCGCAAGGACATCGAGACCCTCAACGGGGAGGCCCTGGAAGGCCGCTACGAAGTGACCGCCATCAGCTTCGGCGCCTACCCGGAGCTGGCGGACCGCTACGAGCTGCTCACCGCCGGCTCCAGCATCCAGGAGGGCACCGGGCCCCTGGTGGTGTCCCGGGAACCCATGGTCCCCCAGGACCTGCGCCGGGTCACGGTGGCCATCCCGGGACGGCGCACCAGCGCCTACCTGGCCCTGCGCAAGTGGATGCCGGACCTGCGGGTGGCCCTGGTGCCCTTCGACCAGATCCTGCCCGCGGTGGCGGCCGGACACTACCCCGCCGGGCTGCTCATCCACGAGAGCCAGCTCATGTACCAGGAGCAGGGCCTGCACCTGGTCCAGGACCTGGGCGCCTGGTGGAAGGCGGACTGCGACCTGCCCCTGCCCATGGGCGGCAACGCCATCCTGGCCAGCCTGCCGGGCCCGGTCAAGGAGCGGTTCGCCCGCCTCATGCGGCGCAGCGTGGAACTGGCGATGGCCCGGCACGAGGAGAGCGTGGACTACGCCCAGTCCTTCGGCCGGGGCATGGACCCGGCCATGGTGGGGCGCTACGTGCGCGCCTGGGTGAACGGGTTCACCGTGGACCCGGGCCTCCGGGGCCGGGCGGCCGTCGCCCGCCTCCTTGGCATGGAACCCCGCTGGGTGCAGGGGTAGTTTCCCCTGTTTTTTCAACTTCAAGATGAGTCAACCAAGAACTTAATTGATTTTTACGACCGTGCTAGGATGATTCACTGAGAATCCTCTAACACTCGTAAACTTCCCGTTCTTTCGTGCAGGCTAGTCGAAACCCTTCCAGCAGGGGCACCCATGCGGCCATGGACCTTAACCTCCCATGTCTTGTTTCCTCTTGCGCTTGCGGGGCTCCTGGCGGGCTGCAGCGGCAGCGGGGGGTCCTCGGCCGGGGGCAACGTGCTGCCCTCCGGCTCGGGTCCGGTGACCACCTACGGCGGGTATTCGCCCAGCGGCTCGACCACCCTGAACGAGTTCCAGACCTACACCTTCTCCGCCAGCGCCACGGACGGCACCATCGGCCGGACGGTGACGAGCTTCGTGTGGAGCTTCGGGGACCAGACCGCGGCCCAGACCGTCGCGGCCAGCAGCAGCGCCTGCACCGTCACCCATAAATACGCGAGCACCGGCTCGTTCACCGGCAGCGTGTACAGCAAGGACGACCAGGGCACCGCGGGCACCGCCACCCCCTTCAGCGTGACGGTGGCGGCCGGTTCCTCGCCGGTGACGGTGAGCTTCACCAACGCCCCGACCAGCGGTCTGACCGTGGGCGTGGGCCAGTCCATCAACTACAACTTCATCGTGAGTGCGAGCGATACCGCCGCCGCCACCATCAGCGCCTCCGGGATCACCTTCACCGCCGGCGACGTGTCCGGCTTCACCCCGGTGGTGGGGACCGTCACCGCGAACGGCGGCGGCACCTTCACCATCCCGGTCTCGTACCCGGGCGGGACGACCACCGGCTCCCGGACCGTGACCCCCACCGTCCAGGCCACCGACAGCCTGGGCAACGCCAGCGCCGTGGTCCAGAGCCCCTTCACCCTCACCACCACCGTGGCCAGCCAACCTCCCACCGTGCTCATCACCACCCCGGCCACCCCTTCCACCAGCGGCTGGACCTCCAAGCCGGTGAGCCTGGCCTTCACCCTCGGCGACCTGACCGGCAACGTGGTTTCGTACACGGTGGCCTGGGGCGACGGCACCACCAGCACCGGCACCACCGGCACCGGCAACACCGTCGCCGGCGTGAGCATCTCCCTCACCCACGCCTACGCCGACGCCTTCGCCTACGCCCCCAACAGCAATCCCAGCACGGCCACGGTCACAGTCACCGCCGACAACGGCAGCACCCCCACCCCCCTGCCCAGCGCCAGCTGCGCCTTCCTCATCAGCTACAACGCCTATCCCACCGCCACCATCACCAGTCCCCAGGCCAGCGACGTCCTGCCCAGCACCACGGCCCTGCCCAGCAACCCCGCCACCGGCCTGGTCAACCCCCCCAGCGCCACCAGCCCGGACCTGGTGGTGATCCCGGTGGGCGGCATGCTCAATTTCTCCGGCGCCGGCACCGCGCCCGGAAGCGGCGATCCGGGCCTGACCTACACCTGGACCTTCCAGAACGGGGTTCCGGTGAATGCCGCCCTGGCCAGCACCGCCAATCCCGGCCCGGTGTTCTTCAACGGCGCCTCCGGGGTGATCACCCCCTGCCTGGTGACCTTCACCGTCACCGACGCCTTCAACCGGGTCTCCGCCAACGGTCCCTCCGCCCAGGTGAACACCTACGAGAAGTGGGTGATCGTGGACGGCACCAACAGCCAGGTGTTCAACCTGTCCTTCCTGTTCCGCCAGCGCTCCGGCACCCCCGCCCCGGACACCTACGCCTACGCCCAGACCGGGACCAACGGCAACGGCGCCGTGGCGAGCATCTTCCAGGATGGGATGAACAACACCTACACCGTCACCGGCGGCAGCGGCGCCTCGGTGGCCATCCCGGTCCGGTCGAACGTGCCCTTCTGGCTCAGCATCCCCGCCACGGTGGGCGGATCCACCGGCGACACCAACGGCTACCTGTTCCGGATCCCCAACCAGCCCGGGGTCGACCCGGACATGGAGAGCGCCAGCCCCGGCCCCCTGAGCCTGTCCCTGGGCACCGCCTTCGCCTTCCAGAACAGCAGCTACCCGTGGAACCCCCAGCTGCAGCTCACCACCGCCTCCAGCTTCGGCACGGAACTGATGAGCGCGGAAACCCGGACCTTCCAGGGCTCCATCGACATCCACAACAACGAGTGCTACGCCTCCGGGTCCCTGGTGCTGACCCCGAACGTGCGCTGGCTGGACCGGCTTTCCGTCCAGACCACGGACGCCCTGCCGGTGCTCAATTTCTCCACCATCTTCCCGACGCAAGCCAGCCTGCTCACGGACTTCAGCGGCATCCTGGGCTACCAGAGCATTCCCGAATGGTTCGTGTTCCTCAAGGCCATGGAGACCCGGGACTGGAACACCCTGGTGCCCAGCAGCAACCTGGGCGGCTTCGGCACCATCAGCGGCCCCACGGACATGGGCTTCGTGGTCAGCGACAACTACAACGGCGACACCCAGTCGTCCCAGCACTGGTCGGTGAGCGCCATCCAGGCCTTCCGGGCGCCGGCCTCCACCTCCGAGCCGTACGACTTCGACGTGATGAAGACGATCAGCCAAGGCACCGGGAACACCGCCCTGGCGGACACCGCCCTCCTGACCAACGGCGTCACCGGCTCACCGACACTGACCGGCAACCCGGCTCCCGCGGCCGGGCTCAATCCCACGCCGGTGGATGGCGACGCCCTGAACTTCCTCGGCGGCCTGGTGCAGACCGATCCCGGGAGCGGCCCATTGACGGGCGGCTTGCTGCACATCACCGTGCCCTACGACGCCAACGCCATCGACCGCCCCCCCACCCAGTCCGTCACCTACGAGGCCTACCGGACCCGGTCCAATTTCAGCTACGCCGAATACCTCTGGACCTCGGCCTGGGCGCGGCCGCTGGTGGTGAACCGCACCAACCTCAACTGGCAGGACACGGCTGTCTTCAACGGGACGTACCTTTTCCCGAATCCTGCGGCCCCGGCGCCCGATGAATGCACCTCCAGCAGCGGCACCGATAACCTGACCTTCCCGTTCTTCTTCTACAGCAGTCCGACCAACCCCTGGCCCAGCATCGCCAAGGTCTCGCCCGACAACTCGGCCTACGACCTGAACGTGGTGAACGGCGGCGTGTTCGACGCCAGCTCGCCGGTCACCGAGAACGGGCTGACCGGCACCAGCACCGCGGTCGGCCGGTTCTTCTGGACCGCCTTCACGCCCCACTACAATGCCGACGAGGGTGCGCTGATCTCCCGCACGTGGCTGGCGGACAACGTCACCAACCCGAATCAGGTCCCCGTCGCCTTCTCCGGCAGCACCAGCGACGCCACCACCGCCTGGGGCCTCCTGCCGCCCCAGGACACGGCCGTGGACAAGCGGGCCCGGGGCGCCGACGGCCTGCCCTTGTCCCCGGCCACCACCGGCGGCTGGCGGGTGATGTGGTACAACCCCACCAAGAACGGCACCAGCGGCCCGGTGGCCCCGGACTTCTGGGCGGTCCAACTGGTAAGTGAGGGTTCCTCCCAGATCTTCCTGCTCTCGGCCAGTTACCCCAGGATCACCGCCCCGACCCTGGGCGACTCCCTGGTCACGGACCTGGCGGTCTACCTTCCTTCCGGGGATTCCACTTACCAGACCGGCGACCTGGCCGGCCCGGGCTACTGCTGGTTCGACGTGCCTCCGGAACTGCGCCCGGCCACCGGGACCACCGCCACGGTCACGGTGTTCGCCCTCAAGTCCATCCTCAAGAACAACCCCGTTCCCGGGGCCCGGATGATCAACCGCAGCGAGTGGCTCGAGGCGGTCAAGACCGTCACCGCCAGCATCAGCACCGTGTCCAACGGCAACGACGTGAGCTTCGCCCACAAGATCCCCTTCCGCTACCCCTGGGACATCGTGGTGGTCAACGGCCCCGCCGTCCCGGTGGCCCCCTGATGCCGTCCTGATTCCGGGCGCCGGCCCGCCGGCGCCCACCGTGCTTGCCCTTCGCCACCTTTCGCCCTTCGCCACAAGGAGGATTCGTGAAAACAACCAGCATCCTGATCATGGCCCTGGCGGCCGGCACGCTCGCCGCCCAGGATGAGCCCCGCCTTGATGCACGGTTCCAGCTGTTCGCGGAACTTGCCTGGCCGGCCCAGATCGTGGTGGCCCAGCCGAACGCCAGCACCAACATCAATGACCAGCCCGGGCGGCAGACGGGGATCGGCTTCCGGTTCCTGGGCGAGATCGCCCCGGCGCCGGGGTTCTACTACGAGCTGGGCGGCATGTTCGACGCGTCCTCGCATTTCACCTACAGCGGCACCCTGCCCGGGGGCGCCACCCTGGACATGACCGACGCCAAGCTGACCAACAGCTACTTCTCCCTCGGCGCGGCGTGGATGCCCAAGTTCGGGGACAACGTCACCCTCGGGCTCCACCTGGAGGCGCGCGGCGAGTACCTGCGGGTGCAGGGGGGCGTCAACAGCTCCTCCCTGGGCGGCACCGTCCAGCAGGACCAGTCCGTCACCTACCTGGTTCCCTGGGCGCGGGGCAGCTTCGACTACACCTTCGGCGACCCCGGCAAGAACCTGCGTCCCTTCCTGGGCGTGGAAGGCGGCTGGGCCATCCTGAGGACCTCCCAGACCCGGGTGCCGGACTTCACCAACGGCAACCTGGACAACCGCACCGTCGAGTCCCTGGCACCCCACTACTCGGGCGCCGTGTACGCCGGGCTGCGGTTCTAGAAACAGGGATCCGGCTCCCGCCATTGCGGCCTGGTCCATGCCCTGGCCGCCATCCGAATGTACTAGCCGCAGAGGGCTTGCTTTAGTTTGAGGAGGGCCCAGTCCAGCTGTTCGCGGGTGATCACCAGGGGTGGGGAGAGTTGCACCGTGTTCCCCCGGCATGAACCGCACAGCAGGCCTTCCTGGCGCAGGGTGTCGCAGAGGGTCCGGCTGCTCCCGGCCTCGGGGGCGAGTTCGATCCCGGCCCACAGCCCGATGCCGCGGATCTCCTTCACCCGGCGGCTGTCCAGGGTGCGCAGGCGCTCCTGCAGGTAGGCGCCCAGTTCTGCCGAGCGGTCCACCAGCTTCTCGTCCATCAGCACATCCAGGGCGGCGGAAGCGACCGCGCAGGCCAAGGGGCTGCCCCCGTAGGTGGAGGGGTGGGTGCCGGGCGTGAAGACGGCCATGACCTCCTCCCGGGCCAGGAAGGCGCTCACCGGGTAGAACCCCCCCGAAAGGGCCCGGCCCAGGATCACGGCGTCCGGGCGGATCTCCTCGTGCTGGAAGGCGAACAGCTTGCCGGTGCGTCCGAGCCCCGACTGGACCTCGTCGGCGACGAGCAGGATGCTCCGGCTGTCGCACAGTTCCCGCAGCCCCCGCAGGAAGCCCTTGGGCGGCAGCACCACCCCCGCTGTGCCCTGGACCGGTTCCACCAGGATGGCGCAAGTGCGGGGGCCCGCCGCGGCCTTCGCCGCGGCCAGGTCCCCGAAGGGCACCATCCGGAACCCCGGGGTGGGCGGGCCGAAGCCCTCGGCCACCTCGCGACAGTCGCTGCAGCCGGCCAGGGCGAGGGTGCACCCGTGGTCGTGGCCGCTGAAGACGATGACCTCCGCTTCGCCGGCGGGCACGCCCTTGCGCTGGTAGCCCCACTTGCGCGCCGCCTTGAGGGCGGTCTCCGCCGCCTCGGCGCCGCTGTTCATGAGCAGCGCCCGCTCGAATCCGCTCAAGGTGCACAACTTCTCCAGGAACGGCGGGAGCCGGTCGTTGCGGAAGATCCGGGAAGTCAGGCCCAGGCGCAGGCACTGTTCCACCATGGCGGCGGCGATGCGGGTGTGGTTGTGCCCCTGTGCCACGGCGCCGCCGCCGGCGCAGAAGTCCAGGTAGCGGCTGCCCTGCACATCCCACACGTAGGCGCCGTCGGCCCGGGCGCAGACTACCTCGAAAGGCAGGTAGTTGCGGGCCCCGTACTGGGTCTCCTGGTCGATGAGGCGGCTGGGCAAGGTTGGATCGACGGACATGGACGCCCTCCGGTTCCCTAGCCAATGCGTCCATGCAGCCCAACGTTCCGAATTTTATAAAATATGTATGATGCATAATTAAAAATGAAATGGAGGCCGTCATCCAGCCCCCCAAACCGATCGAGCCGCCGGTCGGAAGCCCGGCCGGAACCGCCCCCCCGTAGTCTCTGGAAAGCGCCTCCGGGCCCCGCCCCAAGAGCGGACCCAGGCCCAGGGGCGCTTTCCAGAGACCACGGAACGGGACGGGCGGCTTGGCTGGACCCGGACGCCCTACAACCGGTCGATGCGGATCTCGAACTTTCCGGGCTTGGCCGGCTTGGAACTCTCGTGCTTGCGTTCCGGGGCTGGCTCGGGGCGGCTTTCGTGCCGGTGCTCCTGGCGGTGCTCGGCCCGGAATTCCGGCCGGGGCTCCGAACGGGGTTCCTGGCGCTGGGGAGCCGGTTTGGAGGGCTGGGCCGGCGCAGGCGCCTGGGCCGGCGCGGTCGCCGGGGCGTTCTTTCCGGCCCAGGCCAGGCCCACCTGCTTGACCCGGTCCTGCAGCCGCTGGGGCTCCAGCACCTGGATGCCGTCCCCGAACTGCATGACCCAGCGGGTGATGGCCCGCAGGTCCGTGGCGGTGAAGGTGACCTGGGCCTTGCCTTCCTCCAGGTCCTCGATGGTGAAGTCCGGGAACGGGGCCGGCGCCTGGCGCACGGCGAAGATCCACTGCTTGAGCAGGATCGCCTTCACGTGGATGGGCTCGCCGCCCAGCCAGCCGCCGATGTGGTTGGCGGGGGTGCTGTCCTTGTAGGGCCCCTGGGCCGCCCGCCCGACCCCCTCCACCAGGTTCACCTGGGCGATGAGGCTGAGCAGGTGGTGGCGCTCGGCATTGTAGCGCCGGTCCCAGCCCCACACGTACCAGCCCTTGGCGAAGGTGTCGAAGATCAGCTGGCGGGGCTCGAACGTGCGGGGGGGATTGCTGTCCGCATCCGCGAACAGGAATTCCACGGCCCGGCCTTCCTGGATGGCCTGCAGGACGGCCCGGGCCTGGTCCGACACCAGGGCGGAAACGTCCACCGCCTGCGGCACCGGCAGCGGCGCCGGCGGGGCGGGCGGCTCCGCCTCGAAGGCGGGAACCGGCACCGGCGGCGCCTCTTCCTGGGCGGCCTTGGCCTTGGCCCCTCGGGTCCGGGGCGCCTTGGCGCGGGCCGGAGCCGGGGCGGGCGGGACGGGGGCGGCTTCCGCCGGAGCCTCCGGCTCGAGCACGGGGGCGCTGGCGGCGGCCTTGCGGGTCCGGGCCGGGGCCTTCTTGGCGGCCGCCCCGCCGGGGAGGCGGGAGGCCGAAGGGTTTCTCTTGGTGCTTGCCGGCGCGGCCGGCGTTTCCGCTGCGTGCATCGGTTCAGCCTGGTCGGCTGGAGCGGAAGTCGAGGATTTGCGGGGGGGCATCGCGTGGATCTCCAAGTCCAATCATGGCCCCAAGCGCCTCTGGCGTCCACCCGGGGATGACGACCTAGCTCGGCGGGGCGGACCTGGGGTGCAGACGGTCATACAGGGCGCGCAGGCGGGCCTGGTGCACGTGGGTGTAGATCTGGGTGGTGGAGATGTCCGCATGGCCGAGCATGGCCTGCACCGCGCGCAGGTCGGCGCCGTGGTCCAGGAGGTGGGTGGCGAAGGCGTGGCGCAGCACGTGGGGGCTCACCGCGCCCGGAAGGATGCCGGCCTTGCGGGCGTGGGCCTTGAGCATCCGCCAGAAGTGCTGGCGGGTGATGGCTTCGCCCAGCCGGCCGACGAACAGGGTGTCCTCCCGGGGATGGAACGACGGACGCAGGGTGAGCCAGGCGCGCATCCAATGCTCGGCGTTCTCACCGAAGGGGATCAGGCGCTCCTTCCGGCCTTTGCCCACAACCTTCAAAAATCCTTCATCAAGGTACACGGTCCGGGAGGACAGGCCCGCCAGCTCCGACACCCGCAGGCCCGAGGCGTAGAGCAGTTCGATCCACGCCCGGTCCCGCACCCCCAGGGGCGTGAGCAGATCGGGGGCCGCCAGCAGGGCCTCCACCTGGGCCTCGGTGAGGACCCTGGGCAGGATCCGGGGAGGGCGGGGCGGACGCACCACCGCCTCGGGGCCGGCGGCCCCCTCTCCCTCCATGCGCAGGAAGCCCAGGAACTGGCGCAGGGCCGAAGCCATGCGCGCCATGCTCCGGGCGGCCCTGCCGGTGCCCTGCTGGGTCACCAGGAAGGCCGTCACCCGGTCCCGCTGCAGTTCGGCGGGCGGGAGCCCCTGTCCGCAGGCCCATTGGGCCAGGAACTGCAGGTCGGAGAGATAGCCCGCGACGGTGTTGGGGGAGAGGCCGCGCTCCACCGCCAGGAACACCTGGAACTCGCGCAGGGAACCGCCCCAGCCGAGGGGCCAGCCTCCTTCCGGTTCCGGGTCGTGGGGTGTTTTGGGCATGGGTTTCGGCCTAGCCGCTTGGCATACGAGGCATGCTGTGATAGCCTCTCCGGGTTCTAAGGAGAAATCATGGCTGAAATCCGCAAAAAGGTAATTGCGATCATTGCCGAACAGCTTGCCAAACCCGAGGATTCAATTTCTGAGAATAGTCACTTTGTTGATGACCTCGGCGCCGACAGCCTCGACACCGTGGAAATCATCATGGCCATCGAGGAGGCCTTCGGAATCGAGATCCCGGAGAGCGAGCAGGAGAAGATCCGCACGGTGGGCGACGCCATCTCCTACATCGAGAAGAACGCCAAGGCTTGAACGGTTCCAGAGCCCATTTTATCGCCGCAGGGTCCGGCCCTCTGCGGCGATTGCTGTTGTCCTCATTCCCCAGGTCCGCCCTTGGGGTCCTCCGGGCCGTGCCTGACCTTGGCATGTGACCATGATCGGGGCAACCTGTGGCATTCTTGGGAAGCTTTTGAGGTGACGTCATGACTACCATCCAGCGCCGCCGTGTCGTCATCACGGGCATGGGGACCGTCAACCCCTGCGGCCTCACCGTCGCCGAGACCTGGGACAACCTCCTGGCCGGCAGGAGCGGCGTCGGCCTGATCACCAAGTTCGACACCACCGATTTTTCCTGCAAGATCGCCGGCGAGGTGCACGGGTTCGAGCCGGACCGCTACATCGAGAAAAAAGAGCAGAAGAAGATGGACCTGTTCATCCAGTACGCCATGGCCGGGGCCATGGATGCCATGAACAACTCCGGCCTCGGCCAGATGCAGCTCTCCAAGGCCGAGCGGGAGCTGTTCGGCATCTACATCGGCTCGGGCATCGGCGGGCTGTCCACCATCTTCGAGGAGGCCAACGGCTACCGTGGCCCCCGGCGCACCAGCCCGTTCTTCATCCCCAGCCTGATCATCAACCTGGCCGGCGGGTTCGTGAGCATCCGCTACGGCCTCCAGGGCCCCAACTCGGCGGTGGCCACCGCCTGCGCCACCGGCACCCATTGCATCGGCGACGCCGCCCGCCAGATCATGTTCGGCTACGCGGACCGGATGATCGCCGGGGGCAGCGACTCGGTCATCAATCCCCTGGGGGTGGGCGGGTTCGCCGCCATGCGCGCCCTGTCCACCCGAAACGACGCGCCCCAGCAGGCCAGCCGGCCCTTCGACAAAGGCCGGGACGGCTTCGTCATGAGCGAAGGGGCCGGGATCGTGGTGCTGGAGGAGTATGAATTGGCTATAGCTCGTGGCGCCAGGATCTACGCTGAAATCGCCGGCTACGGCATGAGCGGCGACGCCCACCACATCACCAGCCCCAGCGAGGACGGGGACGGTCCCATGCGGGTCATGAACGCGGCCATCAAGGACGCGGGCATCCACCCGGAGCAGGTGGGCTACGTGAACACCCACGGCACCTCCACCCCCGCCGGAGACCGCATCGAATGCACCGCCCTGAAGCGGGTGTTCGGGAACTACGTCAAGGATCTGAAGGTGAGTTCCACCAAGTCCATGACCGGGCACCTGCTGGGTGCCGCCGGGGGCCTTGAGACCATCATCTCGGTCATGGCCGCCCAGACTGGGAAGATCCCGCCCACCATCAACGTCACCGACCAGGACCCGGACTGCGACCTGGACGTGACCGCCAATGTGGCCGGGAGCTTCGACGCGGAGTACACCCTGAACAACAACTTCGGCTTCGGCGGCACCAACGGTTGCCTGGTGCTGCGCAAGATCTGATCCTCGCGCCTGGCCGCCGGAGGTAGACTCGACCCCTATGGCCAAGGCGATTCCATTCAAACTCCAGGCGCCGTACCAACCGGCGGGTGACCAGGCGGAAGCCATCGATCAGCTGGTCCGGGGGATCGAGGCGGGGGACCGGTGGCAGACCCTCCTGGGGGTCACCGGCAGCGGCAAGACCTTCACCATGGCCGCGACCATCGCCCGCCTGAACCGCCCGGCCCTGGTGTTCGCCCCCAACAAGACCCTGGCGGCCCAGCTGTTCTCGGAGTTCAAGCAGTTCTTTCCCGACAACGCGGTGGAGTACTTCGTCAGCTACTATGACTACTACCAGCCGGAGGCGTACGTCCCGGAGCGGGACCTGTTCATCGACAAGGACGCCAAGATCAACGAAGAGCTGGAGAAGCTGCGCCTGTCCGCCACCCGCAACCTGCTGGAGCGCCGGGACACGCTGGTGGTGGCCTCGGTGTCCTGCGTCTACGGCCTGGGCGACCCCAGCAGCTACCTGCACCTGTCCACCCACCTGCGGGTGGGGGACACCCGGGACCGGGCCATGCTGCTGCGGGACCTGGTGGCCATCCAGTATGCCCGCAACCAGATGTCCTTCGAACCGGGAGTGTTCCGGGTGCGGGGGGACGTGGTGGAGGTGTACCCGGCGTACGAGGACACCGCCTACCGCATCGAGCTGTGGGGCGACGAGATCGAGCGCCTGTCGCGCATCGACCCGTTGCGGGGGGCGGTGCTGGAGACCCTGGCGGAACTGACCATCTGGCCCAAGACCCACTACGTCACTCCCGAGGACCGGCTCAAGGACGCCATCCGGGAGATCAAGAAGGACCTGGAGGCGCGGGAGGAGGAGCTGCGCTCCCAGGGGCGCATCGTCGAGCTGCAGCGGCTGCACCAGCGCACCATCTACGACATCGAGATGATGAAGGAGATGGGCTACTGCTCGGGGATCGAGAACTACTCCCGCTATCTGGACGGCCGCCGCGCCGGGGAGCCGCCGCACACCCTCCTGGACTACTTCCCGGAGGACTTCATCCTGTTCATGGACGAAAGCCACGTGGCCACCGGGCAGCTGCGCGGCATGTACCTGGGCGATCGGTCCCGCAAGGAAACCTTGGTGGACTATGGCTTCCGCCTGCCGGCGGCCCTGGACAACCGGCCCCTGCGGTTCGAGGAGTTCGAAGCGAGGGTGCGCCAGCTGGTGTTCGTGAGCGCCACCCCCGGGGACTATGAACTCCAGCAGTCCGGGGGGGTGGTGGTGGAGCAGGTGGTGCGCCCCACCGGGCTGGTGGATCCCCAGGTGGAGGTGCGCCCGGTGGGCACCCAGGTGGACGACCTGCTTGAGGAGATCGGCCGGGTGACCGCCCGGGGCGAACGAGTGCTGGTGACGGTGCTCACCAAGAAGCTGGCGGAGCAGCTCACGTCCTATTACCAGGAGCTGGGGGTCAAAGCCGAGTACCTGCACAGCGAAATCGACACCCTGGAACGGGTTGAGCTTCTCAAGAACCTGCGCCGGGGGGTGTTCGACGTGCTCATCGGCATCAACCTGCTGCGGGAGGGCCTGGACCTGCCGGAGGTGAGCCTGGTGGCCATCCTGGACGCGGACAAGGAGGGTTACCTGCGCAGCGCCCGGAGCCTGATCCAGACCATCGGCCGGGCCGCCCGCAACCTGAACGGCAAGGCCATTCTGTACGCCGACGTGGTCACCGGCTCCATGCGCCAGGCCCTGGACGAGACCCGGCGCCGGCGGGACAAGCAGTTGCAGCACAACCAGGTGCACGGCATCACCCCCGAGACCGTCAAGCGCCAGCTGGACGACGTCATGGGCGCCGCCCTGGCGCGGGAATTCATCACCGTCCCCAGGGAGGACCGGGCCGCGGAGGAGCCCCTGCTGTACCTCACCGACCGGGAGTTCGAGCGGGAAATCGGCAAACTGGAGGCCCAGATGAGGGTCCTGGCCGGGAAGATGGAGTTCGAGCAGGCGGCCCATATCCGGGACCGGGTCCTGAAGGCCCGGCGGGAGCGATTGGTTGGTTAAAACAACACGAAAATTCCAACAATCGCTAATAAATGTAATTGATGTAATGGAGTGACTGTGAAAAATAATTTGCTTTGAGCCTTGCTTGTTCCCCCGCTTGCCGATATTTGAAGATGCGGTGGAGTATCGTCATGGAAATCCGTCCGGTCTGGGCCCAGGCCCCGCTGTCCACCCGCCCCGGCGGGTCGATGGTGGTGTTGCCGCCCCTGACCCAGCCGTCGTTCCTGGCCAACGACCCCTTCGCCGCCTACCTGCTGTCTCTCACCGACCCGGCGTCCATCTCCCAGGCGGCCCTCACCCGGGCCGCCACCCAGGTGCAGGTGGGCACCGCCGGGACCACGGTCCGCCTGACCACCGCGGCCACGGCCGCCCTGGCCGCCACCGCCCTGGATGCCGCTGCCCAGGCCCCGGAGCAGGCGGCCGTCGCCTTGGCCGCCGCCGGCACCCCGGCGAACCGGCTGGCCCTGGCCCAGAACGCCGCCGTTGCCGCCGCAGGCACCCTGGGGGGGGCTGCGAACACCGACCTGACCCCGGCCAATGCCGCCACCGCCCCCAACCCGCCCACGGACTTGGCCGCCGTGCAGGCCGATCAGGCCGCCACCCAAGCCAATACCCAGGCCAACCTGCAAGCGGATGACCAGGCTGCCACCCAGCTCACCGCGGACCAGGCGGCCATCGCCGCCGGCAGCGCCACCTTGAACGCCTTCACCCAGACCACCGCCGCGGAGGCGGTGGCCCAGGGCGCCAGCGGCCTGGCCACCGACGCCACCGCCAAGTACATGGGGGCAGGCACCTTCGCTCCGGCGGCCGGGCCGGGTTCCGCCGCCGCCGTGGCCGCCGCGGCCTACCAGACCTTCCAGGAGTCGGTTCCCGTGGTCACCGGCGCCTCCACCCCTCCGCCCCTGGCCTTCAACGACCAGGGCCGGCGCCAGAACCCCGCCCTCCCCCAGCCGCCGGCGCACCGCATCCCGGCAGTGGCCCTCCCGGCCCCACCCTCGGCGCACCTCCTCGACCTGGTGACCTGAGCGGGCATCGGGAGCCCGTCCCGGCAGCGGATTCAGGAATCCATGCGGTAGTTGGGCGCTTCCTTGGTGATCATCACGTCGTGGGCGTGGCTCTCCCGCAGGCCGGCGGAACTGATCTGGACGAAGGTGGCCTTGGCCTGGAAATCCGGGATGTCGGCCCCGCCCACCAGGCCCATGCCGGCCCGCAGGCCGCCCATGAGCTGGGTCACCAGGTCCGCCAGGCGGCCCTTGTAGGGAACCTGGCCCTCGATGCCCTCGGGCACCAGCTTGCCGCTGTCCTTGCCTTCCTGGAAATACCGGTCCTTGGAGCCCTCCTTCATGGCCCCCATGCTGCCCATGCCCCGGTAGGACTTGAAGGTGCGCCCGCCGTAGAAGATGGTCTCCCCGGGGGCCTCCTCGGTGCCGGCGAACAGGCCGCCGATCATCACGCTGTCCGCCCCGGCGGCGATGGCCTTGGCCACGTCCCCGGAGAACTTGATGCCTCCGTCGGCGATGCAGGGCACCCGGAACTCCCGGCAGGCCCGGGAGGCTTCGGCGATGGCGGTGATCTGGGGCATGCCGGCCCCGGTGACGATCCGGGTGGTGCAGATGGAACCCGGACCGATGCCCACCTTCACCGCCGAGGCGCCGGCCTGGCAGAGGTCCCTGGCCCCCTGGTAGGTGGCCACGTTGCCGGCGACGATGGGCAGCTCCGGATAGGCCTCCCGCAGCTTGCGCAGGGCGGCCAGGACGCCCTTGCTGTGGCCGTGGCTGCTGTCCAGGCACAGCACGTCCGCCCGGGCGTCCACCATGGCCCGGGCCCGGGCCAGGAGGTCCGGCCCCGCCCCCACCGCCGCCCCCACCCGCAGGCGCCCCTGGGGGTCCTTGCAGGCGCAGGGATACTCGGTGGACTTCTGGATGTCCTTGACGGTGATCAGCCCCCGCAGGGCGCCCAGGTCGTCCACCACCAGCAGCTTCTCGATGCGGTGCTTCTGCAGGATGGCCTTGGCCTCCTGCAGGGTGGTGCCCACGGGCACCGTCACCAGGTTCCTGCAGGTCATCACCTCCCGCACCGGCAGTTCCCAGCGGGTCTCGAACCGCAGGTCCCGGTTGGTGAGGATGCCCACCAGCTTGCCGTTCTCCACCACCGGCACGCCCGAGATGCGGTACTTGGCCATCATCGCCTCCGCCTCCCGGATGGGCGCGTCCGGGTGGATCACGATGGGGTCGGTGATCATGCCGCTCTCGGAGCGCTTGACCTTGTCCACCTCCTCCGCCTGGCGGTCGATGGGCAGGTTCTTGTGGATGACTCCCAGGCCGCCCTGCTGGGCCAGCGCGATGGCCAGCCGGCCCTCGGTGACCGTGTCCATGGCCGCCGAGAGCAGGGGGATGCCCAGCCGGATTTCCGCCGCGAGCCGGGTGCCCAGGTCCACTTCGGCCGGGTGCACTTCGGAGGGCCCGGGCACCAGCAGCACGTCGTCGAAGGTCAGGGCTTGAGTCAAGGGCAAGGTCAGCATGGGAGCCTCGAGGTCAAGAGGGGGTCCGGATCGGCGGGACCTTGCATCCCATGGTCGCACGGATCCGGCCCCCAGAGTGCCCCCAAGCCCTGATCCTTGAATAATTCAGAATTTTTCGCCCACCGGGGCGAAGTAGGCCTGGGGCTTCAGGCACACCGGGCAGACCTTGGGCGCCGCGGCCCCTTCGTGGACGTGCCCGCATTCCATGCAGCGCCAGTAGATCTTGTCGCCCCGCTGGAACACCGAGCCGTTGGCCACGTGGTCCAGGAGCCGGGCGAACCGGGCTTCGTGCTCCTTCTCCACCTTGGCGATGGCTTCGAAGGTGCGGGCCACTTCCGGGAACCCTTCCTCCCGGGCGACCTTGGCGAACTCCGGGTAGATGGCGGACCACTCCTCGTTCTCGCCCGAGCAGGCGGCCTTGAGCTGGGCCAGGGTGTCCCCGGCCACCACCGGGTAGCCGGCGGTGATCTCCAGGGCGCCGGGCGCCAGCTTGGCCAGGTGCTGGTAGAACAGGCGCGCGTGGGTCAGTTCGTTGGCGGCGGTCTCCTCGAACACCGCGGCCACGTGTTCCAGCCCATCCTGGCGGGCGGCCGCGGCGGCGAAGGTGTAGCGGTTGCGGGCCTGGCTCTCTCCGGCGAAGGCTTTCAGGAGGTTCTTGGCGGTCCTGCTGTCTTTGAATTCCACGGCTGCTCCTTGGGGTTGGGATGAAAATTCCGGCATTGACGAATATACTACGCGACCTCATATAACAAACATATTATTATTCTATTTTCATCGCGATTCATGCCCGCCTTGTAACTTAGGACACACATTCCCTGACCGGTCTGAAATGGCCCCTGACCGGTCCGGAAGGGCCATTGATCATTAGCATTTGCCGTCATAAACTTCCAAGGTGTGAAGCAGATGGAGGTCTGGCTTTTCAGCCCTGCTTCCCCCGGAATTCGAAGCGCAACTTCCCGCCGGTTAACGACCGTCAAGACTAGAGGAGGCACGGCATGGCCGAACGACGCATGGTTACCCTCGATGGTAACGAAGCTACGGCATCAGTCGCTCACCGCACCAACGAGGTGATCGCCATCTACCCCATCACCCCTTCGTCCAACATGGGCGAGTGGTCCGACGAGTGGAGCGCCCAGGGCAAGAAGAACATCTGGGGCACCGTGCCCCAGGTGGTGGAAATGCAGTCCGAGGGCGGCGCCGCGGGCGCCGTGCACGGCGCCCTCCAGGCGGGGTCCCTGACCACGTCCTTCACCGCCTCCCAGGGCCTGCTGCTGTTCATCCCGAACATGTACAAGATCGCCGGGGAGCTGATCCCGTTCGTCCTGCACGTGTCCGCCCGCACCGTGGCCACCCACGCCCTGTCCATCTTCGGCGACCACTCCGACGTCATGGGCTGCCGGCAGACCGGGTTCGCCATGCTGTCCTCGGACTCGGTGCAGCAGGCCCACGACTTCGCCCTCATCGCCCAGGCCGCCACGCTCAAGTCCCGGGTGCCGTTCCTGCACTTCTTCGACGGCTTCCGCACCTCCCACGAGGTGAACAAGATCGAGATGCTCAACGACGGAGACCTGCGGGCCATGATCACCGAGGAGATGGTCAGCGAGGCCCGCTCCCGCGCCCTCACCCCGGACAAGCCGGTGCTGCGCGGCAGCGCCCAGAACCCGGACGTCTTCTTCCAGGCCAGGGAAGCCTGCAACAGCTACTTCACCGCCTGCCCCGGGATCGTCCAGGGGGAGATGGACGCCTTCGCCAAGCTCACCGGCCGCCAGTACCGCCTGTTCGACTACTTCGGCCACCCTGAAGCCGAGAAGGTGATGGTCATCATGGGCTCCGGCGCCGACACCGCCCAGGAGTACGTGGAATGGGCCATGGCCAAGGGCGAGAAGGTGGGCGTGCTCAAGGTGCGGCTGTTCCAGCCGTTCTCCATCAAGCACTTCGCCGGCGCCCTGCCGAGGACCGTCAAGACCCTGGCGGTGCTGGACCGGTGCAAGGAGCCCGGGGCCGTGGGCGAGCCGCTCTACCTGGCCGTGGTGGCCGGGCTGCGGGAAGCCGCCGAGGAAGGCATCAGCAGGTTCGCCGCGGCGCCCCGGGTCATCGGCGGCCGCTACGGGCTCTCCAGCAAGGAGTTCAACCCCAGCTGCATCAAGGCCGTCTACGACGAGATGGGCCGGGACAAGCCCAGGAACCACTTCACCGTGGGCATCGTGGACGACGTCACCCACACCTCCCTGCCCATGGACCTGGACTTCGACATCGAGGCCAAGGACGTGAAGCGGGCCATGTTCTACGGCCTGGGTTCCGACGGCACCGTGGGCGCCAACAAGAACTCCATCAAGATCATCGCCGAGGAGACCGACAACTACGGCCAGGGCTACTTCGTCTACGACTCCAAGAAGGCCGGGGCCATCACCATCTCCCACCTGCGCTTCGGCCCGCGCCCGATCCGGGCGGCCTACCTCATCAAGAAGACCAATTTCGTGGCCTGCCACAACACCTCCTTCCTGGACAAGTACGACATGCTCGCCAGCGCCGAGGTGGGCGCCACCTTCCTGCTGAACACCCCGTACGGCAAGGACGAGGTCTGGGCTTCCCTGCCCAGGGAAGTGCAGCAGTCCATCCTCGCCAAGAAGCTCAAGTTCTACGTCATCGACGCCTTCGAGGTGGCCCGCCAGACCGGCATGGGCGTGCGCATCAACACCATCATGCAGACCTGCTTCTTCGCCATCTCCGGCGTGCTGCCCCGGGAAGAAGCCATCGCCCAGATCAAGAAGGCCATCAAGAAGACCTACGGCAAGAAGGGCGACGCCGTGGTGAAGAAGAACTTCGAGGCCGTGGACCAGACCCTGGCCAACCTGCACGAGGTGCAGGTGCCCGCCGAGGTCACCGCCACCCGCGCCATGCCCCCCACCGTGGCCGTCGAGGCGCCGGACTTCGTCAAGCGCGTCACCGCCATCATGATGGCCGGCAACGGCGATCTCCTGCCCGTGTCCGCCTTCCCGGTGGACGGCACCTGGCCCACCGGCACCACCAAGTGGGAGAAGCGCAACATCGCCCTGGACATCCCCGTGTGGGACAAGGCCATCTGCATCCAGTGCAACAAGTGCTCCCTGATCTGCCCGCACGCCGCCATCCGCCCCAAGGTGTACGAGCCGGCCCAGTTGGCGGGCGCTCCCGCCACCTTCAAGTCCACCGATTACAAGGGCAACGAGTTCAAGGGCTTGAAGTACACCATCCAGGTGGCCCCCGAGGACTGCACCGGCTGCGGCATTTGCGTGTCCGTGTGCCCGGCCAAGGACAAGTCCAACCCCAAGCACAAGGCCATCGACATGGCGCCCCAGGCGGCCCTGCGCGAGCCCGAGGCCGAGAACTACAAGTTCTTCCTGGACCTGCCCGCTCCCGACCGCACCGTGCTGAAGAACGACGTCAAGGGCGTGCAGTTCATGGAGCCCCTGTTCGAGTACTCCGGCGCCTGCGCCGGCTGCGGCGAGACCCCGTACATCAAGCTCATGACCCAGCTGTTCGGCGACCGCGCCATCATCGCCAACGCCACCGGCTGCTCCTCCATCTACGGCGGCAACCTGCCCACCACCCCCTACACGGTGAACGCCGAGGGCCGGGGCCCCGCCTGGGCCAACAGCCTGTTCGAGGACAACGCCGAGTTCGGCATGGGCTACCGCCTGTCCATCGACAAGCACGCCGAGCACGCCACGGAAATCCTCCATGAGCTGGCCGCCAGCCTCGGCGACGAGCTGGTGGCGGGACTGGTGACCGCCGACCAGGGCACCGAGACCGGCATCAAGGCCCAGCGCGAGCGGGTCGCCGTGCTCAAGGAGAAGCTGGCCGCCCTGGGCACCCCCCGGGCCAGGCGCCTGGCCCTGCTGGCCGACTACCTGGTGCGCAAGTCCGTGTGGATCGTCGGCGGCGACGGCTGGGCCTACGACATCGGCTACGGCGGCCTGGACCACGTGCTGGCCTCCGGCCGCAACGTGAACGTCCTGGTGCTCGACACCGAGGTCTACTCCAACACCGGCGGGCAGGCTTCCAAGTCCACCCCCATCGGCGCCTCGGCCAAGTTCGCCATGGCCGGCAAGGCCCTGCCCAAGAAGGACCTGGGCATGATCGCCATGGCCTACGGCAACGTCTACGTGGCCAAGGTGGCCATGGGCGCCAAGGACATGCAGGTGGTCAAGGCCTTCCAGGAGGCCGAGAGCTACGACGGGCCGTCCATCATCATCGCCTACAGCCACTGCATCGCCCACGGCTTCGACCTGGTCAAGGGCTGCGAGCAGCAGAAGCTGGCGGTGGACGCAGGCCACTGGCCGCTGTTCCGCTACGACCCGCGCCGGGTGGAGGTGGGCGAGAGCCCGCTGCAGATGGACTCCGGGGCTCCCAAGATCGAGCTGGGCGCCTACGTGCGCAACGAGACCCGCTACCGCATGGTCGAGCAGCAGAACCCCGAGCACTTCAGGCACCTGCTGGCCATGGCCCAGCGCGAAGTGACCAACCGCTTCGCCACCTACGAGAACCTGGCCAAGCTCACCATGCCGGTGAAGACCGTGGCCGAGGAAGAAACTGAATAATTAAAGGAGGAATTCCACCTCCGGTACCCCGGGAAGCACCCCAAGCACCTGCCCGTCATTGGGAAATGTGCTTGGGGTGCTGTTATTTCAGATAGCCTGCTGGGAAAAACCAGGCTAATCTCCTCTGGTCCCACCTCGGAGGATTTCCATGAACCTGAAAACCACCTACCTGGGCTTGCGCCTGGACAACCCGCTCATGGCGGGCGCCTCGCCCCTGCCCAACGACCTTGACATGGCCCGCCGTCTGGAGGACGCGGGTGCGGCCGCCATCGTCATGCCGTCCCTGTTCGAAGAGCAGATCACCCGCGAGCAGTTCGGCACCATCTACGACCTGGAGGCCGGGTCCGAGTCCTTCGCCGAAGCCACCACCTATTTCGCCCGGCTGGACGACCTGCGCCTGGGCCCGGACCACTACCTGGAACAGATCCGCAAGGTCAAGGCGGCGGTGGGCATCCCGGTGATCGGATCCCTCAACGGGGTCACTCCCTCCGGCTGGCTGGAGTTCGCCGGCCAGATCCAGGAGGCCGGCGCGGACGCCCTGGAGCTGAATCTCTACGCCCTGCCCACGGACCCGGGCGTCTCCGCCGAAGGGGTGGAGCAGGGCCTGCTGGATGCGGTGCGCACGGTCAAGGCCGCCGTGACCCTGCCGGTGGCCGTGAAGCTCTCGCCGTTCTTCACGTCCCTGCCCCACTTCGCCAAGGCCCTGGAAGGGGCCGGGGCCAACGGCCTGGTGCTGTTCAACCGGTTCTACCAGCCGGACCTGGACATCGAGGCCCTGGAGGTGGAGCCCAGCCTGAACCTCTCCACGCCGTCCACCCTGCGCCTGCGCCTGCGCTGGCTGGGCACCCTGTACGGCCAGACCGCCCTGCCCATGGCCGTGAGCGGCGGCGTGCACAGCGCCGAGGCCGCCATCAAGGCCATCATGGCCGGCGCCACCGGGGTGCAGCTGGTCTCGGCCCTGCTGCTGCACGGCCCCGGACTGCTCAAGACCCTGCGCGCCGACCTGGAGCGCTGGCTGGAAGAGCACGAGTACGACTCCCTGGACATGATGCGGGGCTCCATGAGCCTCACCAAGTGCCCCAACCCCCAGGCCTTCGAGCGCGCCAACTACATGCGCGTCCTCTCCGGCTGGAGAGGCTAGCCCCACCGGGACGTCCGGGTCCCGACCCGCGGCAGGCCCACCGTACGGGTTCCGCGGCTTCGCGCCGCCACACCGTTGGTGGCCGCGAATCGGCGTGCGCGCACTCCGATTCGCGGCCACCGGCCGTCGAGCCGCATCGGACTTTGGGGTCGGCGATTCACGAGTAAGTTTGAAGGCGTCCAGCTGGCTGACTGGGCTTGGCGAATCCGCTTGGCCTGGCCGGCATGGAAGGACCTGTGGAGTTTGCGGAAGCGATTCCCGCCGTCCACCTCGAAGTCACCGATACCTATCACCTTTGATCGGCTCCGACGAGCACCGGTGGGGCGGCGCGATCCCTTGGGAACCCAAACGCCGGACCTGCCGCCGGCCGGGACCCGGCCGATGGGATGGAGGATCACCACTCGTTCAGGTGGATCAGTTCGGGGCGGTAGCGGTCTTCGGCTTCGGCCCTTTCGGCCGGGTAGCCCAGGGGCACGAGGGCGAAGGGGACGATGGCTTCGGGGAACTCGATGAGCTTGCGCAGGGGCTGGATGCGGTCCTCCCGGGGATGCACGCCCACCCAGACGGCGCCCAGGCCCTTGGCGTGGGCCGCCAGGAGCAGGTTCTGGGTGGCGGCCGCAAGATCCTGGACCCACATGCCCGGGTGCTTCTCCTGGCGGGGGTCGGCGCAGACCAGCACGGCCACGGGGGCCTCGGACATCATGCCGGCGTAGGGGTGGAAATCCGGGATCTTGGCCAGGATCTCCCGGTCGGTGATGATGAGGAAGTGCCACGGCTGCTCGTTCCCGGCGGACGGGGCATGCATGGCTGCCCGAATCAACTCGCGCACGATGTCCAGGCTTACGGGCCTCGAGGTGAAGGCGCGGATGCTCCGTCTCGTATTGAGGGCTTCTATGGCGTCCATCGATCCTCCTGGTTTGCTGCAGGAACGCCTATCATACTCCCATTGGTTTCTTCCCGCGTGCGTTACACTTTCCGCACACATTATCCGGTGATTGCCCATGTCACGCACTCTGGATGTCCCCTGGCTCTGCGACCGCCATTCCCACGTCTCCCTGTACGCGGCGCTTGGCGGCTGCCCCAACCTGGCGGGCCTGGAGCCCGGGGCGGCCATGGACCTGTTGCGCGGCCTGCCCGGGGACCGGGTGACCTTGGTGACGGGATGGCACAGCTCCAGGCTGAAACTGGGCGCGGACGACCTGGCGGCGCTGCCTCCGGCCATCCTGGTGAACTTCAGCTTCCACGGCTACGCCCTCACTGCCGGCGCCAAGCGGCTCCTGGCCCCGGAGCACCCGGACCTGGTGGCCCGGGTGGACGACCTGGCCTGGTGCGAGCTGAACCTGGAGCGGCTGCTGCAGTTCTTCGGCCGGACGGCGGGCCTGACTCCGGCCGGTCTGGACACCTTCATGGTCGGGCTGCAGAAGGCCGGCATCGGCGCGGCGGAGGACATGCTGCTCACCGGCCGGGAGGCCCTCAAGGTGATCCTGGCGTCGCCCTGGCGGGGCCGGATCCGCTGCTGGGCCACTCCGGCGCTGTTCCGCTCCCTGGACCCGGAGGACCAGGAGGCGATCACCGGGCTCAAGCTGTTCACGGATGGGGCCCTGGGGGCCCGCACCGCCGGCATGGAACGGCCGTTCCTGGACGGCACGGAAGGCCTGCTCCTGTACACCCAGGCGGAGCTGGAGGAGGCGCTGGCGGCCCTGCACCCCCTGGGCAAGCCCGTGGCCATCCACGCGATCGGCGAGCGGGCCATCGAGCAGGCCCTGGTGGCCCTGGAAGCCCTGGCGGCCCGACGCAAGACTTTCCCCTGGGTGCGCCTTGAACATGTTCAATTCATTACGCTCCCCCAGGCCATCCGCGCCAAGGACTTGGGCGTGATCCTGTCCATGCAGCCCAACTTCAACAGCGACAGCGTGGACTACGCGGACCGGCTGGACCCCCGGGACCTGGAGGCCAACAATCCCTTCCGCATGCTCATCGACCAGGCCGGGTTCACCTGCGGGGAGGACCTGATCTTCGGTTCCGACGGCATGCCCCACGGGGTGGAGTATGCCCTCCAGTGGAGCCTGTTTCCGGCCTATCCGGGGCAGCGCCTGAGCCTGGAGGAGCTGACCGCCGGCTACGGCCTGGCGACCGAGGGGCGGGGGCATTCGGTGCTGATGGTGGACGAAGACCGCCGGAAGGTGCGGTTGCTGAGAGAAGCCTGAAGCGGGCGATAACGTTCGTTGGCTCGAAAAAGGTGAGCGCCATGTCACGCACCGTCGCCATCCCTTGGTTATGGGACCGCCACTCCCACGTCTCCCTGTTCGCCGCGCTCCCGGGCTGCCCGAGCCTGGACGGGCTGGAACCGGAGGCGGCCATGGCCCTGCTGGCGGGCCTCCCCGGGGACCGGGTCAGCGCCGTGACCGGCTGGGACGATGCCCGCCTGAAGCTCCCCCGGCCGGTCCTGGCGACCCTGCCTCCGGCCATCCTGGCCACCTCGAACCTGCGCCGGTTCGCCCTTACCGACGCCGCCAGGCGAATCCTGGAGCCGGACCATCCGGACCTGGCGCGGGCCCCGGGCGACCCAGGGTGGTGCGAACGCAACCTCCAATGTCTGCAGCAGCTGTTAGGGCAGGCCGGCCGCCTGACCGCGGCTGGCCTGGACCGTTTCATGGCTGGCCTCCAGCAGGCCGGCATCGGGGCGGCGGAGGACCTGCTGCTCACCGGCGCCGGCGCCCTGCGGGTGATCCAGGCCTCGCCCTGGAAGGACCGGATCCGGTGCTGGGCGGCCCCGGCCATCTTCCGCACCCTGGATGCCGAGTCCCGGGAGGCGGTCACCGGGCTCAAGCTGTTCACGGACGGGGCCCTGGGCGCCCGCACGGCGGCGCAGGAGGGCGGCTACCTGGACGGAACCGAGGGGCTGCTGCTCCACCCCGGCCCCGAGCTGGAACGGGAACTGGCCGCCCTGCACCCCCTGGGCAATCCCATCGCCATCCACGCCATCGGCGGACGGGCCATCGAGCAAGTCCTGGTGGCCCTGGAGCACCTGGCGAAGGCCGGCCAGACCTTTCCCCGGGTGAGGATGGAGCACGCCCAGTTCATCACCCTGTCCCAGGCCATCCGCGCCAAGGGCCTGGGCGTGATCCTGTCCATGCAGCCCAACTTCAGCAGCGACAGCGTGGATTACCCCGACCGGCTGGGCCCGCGGGACCTGGAGGCCAACAACCCCTTCCGGATGCTCATCGACCAGGCCGGGTTCACCTGCGGGCAGGACCTGATCCTGGGTTCGGACGGGCTGCCCCACGGCGTGGAGTACGCGTTCCAGTGGACCTTGTTCCCGCCTTATCCCGGGCAGCGCCTGAGCCCGGAGGAACTGGTCGCCGGGTACGGCCTGGCGCCGGAGGGGCAGGGGCAGGCGGTGCTGATGGTGGACGAAGACCGGCGCGCGGTGCGCCTGCTCCGCAGCGATGGCCAGGCTCAGCGGTAGCCCGCCGGCGTCAGCTGAACGAACTTGGCGGTCTCGAACACCGTCTCCTCCGGCGGCGTGGTGAAGCCACCCTTGATGCCCTGGTGCAGCAGGGGCATCAGGATGGTGTCCCGGAAAGTCTCCCAGCTGGCCTTGGTCTCATGGACAGCGACGACGGTCCAGCCACCGGGCGACGGGCCGGCCGCGTGGAAGATCTGCCCCTTGGGCAGGCTGTCCTTGCCGGGGTGGACCGCGGCCACGGACGCCTCATACTGCTCCTTGGTTCCGCCCGGGAAGAAATGCACGATCCCATAAGCCATTACCGGCCTCCTTGTGGGGGTGGCCGGGCCCATGGGTCCGGCCATGGTTTGAGTGGGAAAAGCGGCAGCACCCAGGCCTGGATGACCCGGCGCCCGGACGCTGACGCGGCCGCACGCCGTCGGGGAAAAATCGGCCCATCCGGGGCCGTCCGCAAGGCCTGGACGCCTCTTTTCTTGATTACAAACATGCAACTGCCCCGGCCAGGCCGTTGGTGCTCGCAGAGGGACTCGAACCCTCATGACCTTGCGGCCGGCGGATTTTAAGTCCGCTGCGTCTGCCATTCCGCCATGCGAGCACTGCAGGCACGAGTCTACCTCAGGTCGGCCCCGGAGCATGCGCCCGGCCGGACCTGATCACCAGCAGTAGCCGATCCCCGCCAGGAACGCATCGGTGTCCCGGTTGTCATCGGACAGCGTGCGGTCCCACTGGAACCGGGCCTCCCAGTTCCGCCAGATGCGCCGGGTGGCCAGCAGCGAACAGCGCAGGGCGGTGCGCTGGCTCAGATCGGGGGGGGCGCCGGTCTGGGCCGGGTAGACCCGGTTGAAATAGGGGCCGAGCCCCGCCGAGAGGGCGAAGCCCGGCCCCTCGGCGCGGCCCCAGAACTGGGCGGCCAGGCCTTTGCGCGTCGCGGAGTCGACCCGCCCTTCGTCGCAGTAGGTAAGGGAGGCGTCCCAGTGGGCCGCCAGGGTGCGCCGGTAACCCAGGGCATAGGATTCCAGCCCGGGGGTCGACGGGCTGGAATAGTCGTTCAGGACGGTCTTGCCGACCATGAAGGTGACTTCATTGGGCTGGCCGTCGGGCGCCGTCCTCCCGGGCCGCGCGGCGCCGGCCTCCAGGGCTGCGGGCCCGAAGGTCAGGCCGCACCCCACCAGGACGGTCAAGGTATGCGGCGCTTCGCCGCCGAAGGTGCGGTTCGCCTGGATGAAGGGCACCCAGCGCCCGGCCAGGGCCGGGCCTTCCGCGCGCAAGCTCGCGACCGCCAGCAATCCGTGGCTGTCCTGGTAGCCGGAAGGGTCCTGGCCCCGGGTGGTGTCGAAAAACGCGAAGGCGCCCAGTCCCAGCCCCAGCCGGGCGCGGTCCCCCAGCTCGCTCATGGCCCAGAGCTGGAGGCCATATTCGTCCCGGTGGTGGTCGTCCACGTGGCCCTCGTTGAGGTAGCCCACCGAGGCCGCCAGGGTCTTCCCCAGGGGCATGAAGTATTGCAGCTGCCAGGAATAGGTCAGGTCTCCGGTGGCCGTGTTGCGGAGCAGGCCAAGGCCGGCAGAGACCTCCTGGGCCTGGATCCTCGGCGGCCAGGCCAGGAGAGGCAGGATGAGGAAGATCCTGGCGGCCGGGACCATCCTTGACCGGAGTCCTTGTTGAATAACAGCGGGCAGACAGGGCAGCGCCGGGTCTCCCGGCGGTGCCGGGGAGGTGCCGGAAGCGACGTCGGGGGCATTGCAATCGGGTTCCTTGGATCCTCAGGTGGATGAAGGTCAAATGAACCTTGGACTCATCCTCATATTGTGTTTTTAATCAAAACCCGCAAGGTTTGATCCACGGCTTTTCGGGCCCTGCGCCGGGATCACCGCCGCAGGGCTCGCCGGGCCTTTTACCGGCCGTCCCCAGGCTAGACTCGAAGGATGCACCCTGACGATCCCGAACACCCCCTGCTGCGCAACCTGAATCCTCCCCAGCGGGAAGCCGTGACCCACGTGCGCGGGCCGCTCCTGATCCTGGCGGGGGCCGGGTCCGGCAAGACCACGGTGATCACCCGGAGGATCGCCTGGCTCATCGAGGAGGAGGGGGTGCGCCCCGGCGCCATCCTGGCCATGACGTTCACCAACAAGGCCGCCGGAGAGATGGCGGAGCGGGTGCAGAGGCTGGTGAGCGTGCCTGCGGGCCAGCTTTGGGTGAGCACCTTCCACAGCTTCTGCACCCGCATCCTGCGCCGGGAGGGGGACCGCACCCCGGTGGGCCGGGACTTCGTCATCTTCGACCCGGCGGACCAGCGCAGCCTGGTGAAGCAGGTGCTCGCGGAGCTGAAGCTGCCCGAGAAGCAGTACCACCCCAAGCGGATGCTGGAGGTCATCTCCGACTTCAAGAACCGCTGCCTGCTGCCCCAGGAGGCCCGGGCGGAAGGCTACCAGGACGCCTGGACCCGCAAGATCATGGACGTGTATGACTTGTACCAGAAGGGCCTGAAGAACAACCGCGCCTGCGATTTCGACGACCTGCTGCTGCATACCGAGCGGCTGTTCCGGGACGAAGCGGTGCAGGCCGTTTATGCTGAACGGTTCCAATACATCCTGGTGGACGAGTACCAGGACACCAACCGGGCTCAGTACCTTTTGGTCCAACACTTGGCCCGCCGCCACCACAACTTATGTGTGGTTGGTGATGAGGACCAATGTCTGGAGGCCGGCACTTCGATTCGGATGGCTGATGGCGCTGGGCGCCCTGTAGAAGACATCAAAGATGGCGACATGGTCCTGTCTTGCTTCGGCAGCGGGGATTTTCGGCCAGCCAAGATAATCGGGGCAACAAGCCGGGAAGGGCGGCAGGTCGGCATTGCCATCACGACCAGGACCGGGAAGCGGATCGTCAGCACTCCGGAACATACTCATTTCGCAGGCTATCGCCTGGGCACGTCGGTCCAGAAATTCTTTGTCTACTTGATGTTCAAGCGTGGCTGGGGATTCCGGCTGGGGACTTCGCAGGTCTACACCGAGGGTCAACTTACGCCGGTTGTCGGCTGCATCCAGCGCGCAAGACAGGAACGGGCCGATGCCATCTGGGTGCTGTCAACCCATGCCAGCGAGAACGATGCCCGCATGGAAGAAATGATACTTTCCCTGCGCTATCAGATTCCGACCCTGCCCTTCGTTGCCCGCAAGGGAGCTTCTGCGCATGGGCTGGTCCACGACAGCGGCAAGCTCAAGGCGATCTTCGATTCTTTCGACACGCCCGCCAGTGGGAAACGCCTGCTGTCAGATCTGGGTTTGACGGATGATTCGCCCCATTTCACGCCTGGTTCACGAAACTCCAGTCGGCCGACGGTGACGATCACGTTGTGCGGAGATCGCCGCGGCGCAGCGCCGATGCACCGGATCTCAATGGTCGGGAACGATCCGAAGGTACTGGGGAAACTCCGGAACCTCGGCCTGAGCGTCAGGCCTGCCAAGAACGGATCAGGTAGCTGGCGTTTCGAAACGGTCATGAAGGATTATCGGAAGGCGCTTGCCATTGCCGAGGCAATACGAGAAACCCTGGGTGAGGCCACCCTTTCCCTCCAGGCACGCCTGGGTTCGACCGATCCGAACGCAACCGGCACCGTCTCTTTGCCTTTCCTGCCTGCCGCGTCCGTGCGTCCAGGCATGGCCATGTTCAATGGAGAAGGCAGCTATGAGATCGTCGAGACGGTCGAACGGATCCCGCTCGATGGCCCGGTGTTCGACCTGGATGTGGAAGGCACGCACAACTTCATCGCCAATGGAATCGTGACCCACAATTCGATCTATGGGTGGCGCGGGGCCGACATCCGCAACATCCTGGACTTCCAGCGGGACTTCCCGGAGGCGGTGCAGATCAAGCTGGAACAGAACTACCGCTCCACCCAGAAGATCCTGGACGCCGCCAGCACGGTCATCGCCCACAACACCCAGCGCCTGGGCAAGACCCTGTGGACCGACCTGGGGGCAGGGCACAGCATCACCTTCAAGCTGCTGGACGAGGGGCGCCTGGAGGCGGACTACGTGGTACAGCGGATCCAGGAGGAGCGCCGGCGCTACCCGGGCGGGCGCCTGGCGGTCCTGTACCGGGCCAACTGGCAGTCCCGCCTGCTGGAAGAGGCCCTGCGGGCCGAGAACATCCCGTACAAGCTGGTGGGGGGCGTCAAGTTCTACGAACGCCAGGAGGTGAAGGACCTGCTGGCGTACCTGCGCCTGGTGAGCAACCCCTTCGACCTGGTCAGCTTCCGGCGCTCGGTGAACGCCCCGGTGCGGGGGGTGGGCCCCACCACCCTGGCGCGCATCGAGGCGGCCATCCCCGAGGACGGCACGCCCCTGGACGGGGTGGCGGCGCTGCTGCGGTCGGGGGAGCTCAAGGGCCGGGCCCGGCGGGAACTGGTGGGCTACCTGGACCTGTTCGCCAAGGCCCGGGGGGAGGTCCGGGTGCTGGGGCTGGCGGCCCTGGTGCGCTGGGTGCTGGTGGAGTCGGGCTACGTGCAGGTGCTGGAAGAGGAGGGCACCCTGGAGGCGGAGGGGCGCCTGCGCAACCTGGAGGAGTTCGTCTCCGCCGCCGCCGAAGCCGAATCCCTGGGCCTGCGCCTGGCGGAATTCCTGGACCGGGTGTCCCTGGCCTCGGACACGGACGACCTGGAGGAGGCGGCCCTGCTCTCCCTCATGACCATCCATTGCGCCAAGGGCCTGGAGTTCCCGGTGGTGTTCCTGGTGGGCATGGAGGAGGACGTGTTCCCCAACCGCAACGCCCGGGAGACCGATGACGGCCTGGAGGAGGAACGCCGCCTGTTCTACGTGGCCATCACCCGGGCCCAGCACAAGCTGTACCTCACCGCTGCCCGGCGCCGGCGCATGATGGGCCAGGAGGCGCTGGCCATGCCCAGCCGGTTCCTGCGGGAACTCCCGGCCGAGGGCCTGGAGACCCCCATCCGCTGGGGCACGGAGCTGTACCAGGCCGGCCAGGGGGGCCAGGCACCCCTGCGCCAGCTGGGGACCGGCGCCGGCGCCGGGGGCGGTTCGGTCTCCTCGGAGCTGCACCGGATCCGGGGCTTCTTCGAACGGGTGAAGGCGGTGGCGGCCGGGGAGCTCTCCCGGTCGGAGCCCGGCCCGGAACCCGAGGAGCCGGCTCCCGCCCCGGGGACCGGCTGGGCCAGTGGCACCCGGGTGCGCAGCCCCCGCTTCGGCCGGGGGGTGATCACCGCCGCCACCGGCAACGGGGACGGGCTCACCTACACGGTGCGGTTCGGGGACGGGGAGCGGCGCATCGTGGCGCGCTTCGGCATGCTGGAGAAGGAGACCTGACCGGTCATTCCTTCCAGGCCTTCGCCTCCTCCCTGGCCAGGTGCTTCAGCCGCCCGGAGGGCCTGTCCCCGTAGGCCGCCGTGTCCGCCTCCCGGGCCAGCCTGGCCAGGGGCGCCGCCCGCTGGGGACGCGCCTGGGCCAGGCGTTCCAGCCAGGACCGGGCGGTCTCCGCTTCCCGGGGCGGCAGGAGGCGGCGGGCGCGGCGCACCAGGGGGTCCAGCTCGCGGATCCGGCCGGGGCCGCCCGGATGCGGCCAGGGCCAGGGCGGCCGCCCCGGACGGATCAGGAGCCAGGCCAAGGCTCCCCCCAGGCCCAGGATGCCCAGGCCCATGGCCAGGGAACGGGACCACCGCCGGGCCAGGGCGTCGAACCCCAGGGTCAGCCGGTCCAGCCCGGCCACCTGGTCTTCGTCGGAGAAGCGCACCACGTTCCGGTCCCAGCGGAAGCGCACCGCGTCGGTCCACCGGGCCAGGGTGGCCAGGAAGGTCTCGGCGCCGAACCGGGACGGGGGGGCCGGCGGGGTGGGATCCGCGGCACGCCAGCCGCCCGCTTCCGGGTCGTAGTATTCCACCCAGCTGTGGGCCTCGTTCTGGGTCACCAGGAAATAGCCCCCCTCCTCGATCCAGGGGCCCAGGCGGAAACCGTTGACCACCCGGGCCGGAATGCCCCGGTAGCGCAGCATGACCGCCAGGGCCGAGGCGAAGTACTCGCAGTGGCCCGCGTGGCTGCGTTCCAGGAAGTCCTGGAGAGGGTTGGCGGCGGCGCCGGAGGGGTTGTCCAGGGTGTACTTGAACTCCGACCGCAGGGTGAGGGCCAGGTTTTCCGCCAGTTCCCGGGGCGGCAGGGACACCGGCACGATCCGCTGGCTCCAGGCCCTGGCGCTCTCGCAGCCGGCGCCGGTGGCCGTGAGCTCGGCCAGCCGGCGCCCCCGGGGCGGCGGCGCCGGCTGCACCGGGTCGGGAGTCAGGCCCACCCGCAGGGCGGTGGTGCGCCGCACCGGGAAGGTCCAGCGCAGGCTGCCCCCCGGGCCCAGGCGCAGGGGATCCATGCCGGGGGGCTCCACCACCAGGTCTCCGTACGGGAGGGGCAGGGTGCCCAGCAGCCCGGGGCTGAAGAAGAAGTCCGCGGTGACAGGTTGGGCGCCCAGGGCGCCGGCCGGCTCCGGGCGGGGCCCGGGCGTGTCGGGGCCCGTTTCCCAGCGCTGCCCGTCGAGCCGTTCCAGGACATAGCCCCGCAGGAGGGCCAGGGCCTGGCGGTACTGGTCCCATTCCTGGGCGGTGAGGGTCCGGACGGGCTGGATGCGCAGCGCCACCTCCCGGCTGCCCAGGACCAGCCCGCCGTCGCTCAGGTCCAGCACGTCGCTCAGCCCGGCCCGCAGGCCGCCCAGGTCGTGCGCCCCCAGGGGCAGGCGCCGGGCCCCCAGGTGCAGGCGCGGCAGGATGACGAAGAACCCCGCCGCCAGGACCAGGGTCCACGCGGTCCAGCGCACCGCCAGGACCCGGGGCGGGGGCTGGAACGGGCCCTGGCGCAGGGCCGCGGAGGATTCCCAGGTGAGCTGCAGCAGCACGGCCCCGGCCCCGGCCACCCAGGCTGCGGACCACGCCAGGAAGTCCAGATCGGCGGTAGTGACGGTGGTGGTGAGGAACAGCAGGAAGCCCATGAGCAGGATCTGGCGGCGCTGGGGCAGCCCCCGGGGCAAGGCCAGGCGCACCCCGCAGAGCAGGAACAGCAGGTAGACCACCGTGAGCAGGACCCCCGCCCGCAGCGCCAGCAGCGCCAGGCCCGCGCCCAGGCAGGCCAGCTCCAGGACGCGCCGCCAGGGTTCCAGGGACCAGCCGCGCCACTGGACCAGGGCCGCGCCCAGCAGGGGCAAGGCCATGGTGCCCAGTTCCCCGGGTTCGTAGGCCCCGGTGGAGGCCAGCGCGCCCCAGGCCAGCCAGGGCGGCAGATGGTCCAGCCAGCGGCTGCCGCTCACGACCGGTCATCCGGCCCGGGGGTCCAGCTGCCCAGCACCGCCGCCCGGGATGCCCCGGTCACCTGGGGCAGGGCGCCCGGCACCGCCGCCAGCACCTCCTGGCGCAGGGCGGGGGGATAGGGCTCGTGGCGGTGGCCCAGGAACTCCAGGAACGGACTGCCGTCCCGGAATCCGTCCGGCTCCACCCGCACCAGGGCCGCGTCGGCCCCGTCGGCGCTGGTGCCGGACATGAGCCCCAGGACGGTCCAGGGACCGGCGGCGCGGAGCAGGGGACGGGCTCTCATGGCCTCCCAATCATGCCACTCCGGGCCGCCTTGACAAAGGGATGAGACCCGGCGTGAAATTAGCCACTCAAGCAAACGGGGGGATGCTGTGTTCGACGCCGTCCTCAAGAGCCACGGTTGGTCCCTGGAGGCGGAAAGCCTGGATCGGGTGAACGGCCAAGGGTCGCCCCTGGACGCCGCCCTGACCCTGGCCCTGGAGATCGCCGGGGAACCGGTGCCCGACGACCTGTCCTCCTGGCGCGACGCCCTGCAGGACGAGGCCCGGCGCCGGCTCTATCCCCAGCGCTTCGGCCCCGGGCCGGGCACCGCCCTGGGGGAGGTGTTCTTCCCCCTGGCCCAGGCGGCCCTGCCGTACCTGCCCGCGGAGGGCAGCATCGCCGCCCGGGTGCCGTTCCGGCCCCTGAGCGAGGAAGAACTGCAGCTCTGGCCCTCCGGGGAGGAATACCGGCGGCTGCTGGTCCACCTGGAGCACGACGGGTTCCTGGTGGCCATGGCCATGGCCCAGCACTGGCGGGGCCTGACCATCGAGGACCACGTGCTGGGGGTCACCGGCCTGGCCCTGTGGTTCGGGCGGCAGCTGGCCAAGTCCATCCCGGTGGACCTGCCGCTCCTGCACGGCGGCGCCATCGGCCACGACGTGGGCAAGTTCGGCTGCGTGGGCGACGAGGCCCGGCGCATCCCGCGCCTGCACTACTACTACACCAACCAGTACTACGCCGCCCGGGACCTGGGCGGCCTGGGGCACATCGCCACCAACCACTCCTGCTGGGACCTGGAGTCCATCCGCCTGCCCATCGAGACCCAGGTGCTCATCTACTGCGACTTCCGGGTCAAGGAAGTGCAGGACGCCGACGGCCGCCGGCGCATGGCGGTGATCTCCCTCAAGGAGGCCTTCGACACCATCCTGGACAAGCTGGAGGACGTGGACCAGGAGAAGCGCCGGCGCTACCAGGCGGTGTACCGGCGGCTGCGGGACATGGAGGACTACGCCCTGACCCTGGGGGTGGTGCTGGACCCGCCGGGCCTGCCCCTCTCCGGCCGGGTGCGCCCGTACCTTCCCGAGGGCCTGGACATCGTGGCGCTCATGGGCGGCCGGCAGCGCCCGGACACCGCCGCCCTGGCCAACGGGCCCCAGGTGGCCAGCGTCACCCGGCTCCTGGCCACGGCCCACAGCATCGGCGTCATGGAGCGGCTGCGCGACCTGCCCAGCCTGCGCCGGCTGCTGGAGGAAGTGCGCACCTCCAAGGGCTGGCGGGAACTGCGCACCTACATGGGCATCGTGGGCGACTACGCCCCGGCCTTCTCCGAGGACCAGCGGGCCCTGGCCCTGGAGTTCTTCCGGGGCCTGCTGGGCCACCATGACGACGACATCCGCTACCAGGCGGGCTGCCGCATGGCCGACCTGCTGGCCCTGGGGGAGATGGAGTGGCGCAAGGACCTGCCCAAGGACGCGGTGGTGGTGGACCATGCCTGGGTGCTGCCCCAGCTGGCCCGGGTGCTGGACCTGCTGGACCTGGCCCCGGAGGAAGCCACCGAGGACATGTCGCCCCAGGAACAGATCATCTATTCGGTGCCCATTTTCCTGCGGCGCTTCTTCAGCCGGGCCAACCCCAAGCTGGCGGCGGAAGCCATGGCCATGGTGGTGCCGCGCCTGAAGGCCCGGGCCGGGGACCGGCGGCCCCTGTCGGCCCTGTACACCTGCGAGTCCTTCGAGCTGCTGGCCGGGTCCATGGATCCGGCCGGGCGGGCGTCCCTGCCCCAGGTGATCCAAGGCTGGATGTTCCACGACGTGCCCAACGTCCGGCTCATGGCCTGGCGGGTGCTGCGCCTGCTGGCCGGCCACGGCCGGCAAGAGCCCGGCCTGCTGGAGGAAGTGGGCCGCTGCGTGGACGCCCAGGGGCCCTTCCCCAGGCGCCAGGCCAGCGTGGCCGAGCTGTACCTGCTGGAGCACTGCGCCCGGTCCACCGGCCGGACCCATCTGGCCGACCGGTGCCGGGACCAGCGGGAAGAGGACCGCACCCCCATCCGCGAGGTGATGCTGCGCAACCTCAAGACCCAGACCGGCTGGGTGGAGAAGAAGGTGAACTGCGACTACCTGCTGGAGCTGGTCTCGGCCCGGCCGGAAGGCGACCCCCTGGCCGGGGAGGTGGGGTTCCACCTGGCCAACCTCCTGAAAGTGAGCCGGGTGGAGGGCACCCGCTTCAACGCCGGCCGCTGCCTGCTCAAGCTGATACCGGCCCTCACGGTCACCCAGCGCAACGACATGGCCATCGAGCTGGTGCGCAGCCTGCAGCTGGACGGGGAAGGGGTGACCCGGTACATCCCGCGCTTCCTGGGGCCGCTCCTGGCCAGCCTGCCCGCCCAGGAACTGGTCGAGCTGGTCACCGACATGGAGCAGGACTCCCGGCGCGGCACCGAGGGCCTGCAGCGGCTCCTGGTCCAGGCCGCCACCTGGCTGATCATCGCCTTGCCGGGCACCCAGGCGCCGGCGCCCGTGTCCCAGGACTGCCTGCGGCGCCTGGCCTGCATCCTGATCGGGTCCCTGGCCGACAGCCGCACCGCCGTGGCCCACGAGGGCTACGCCCACCTGGCCCTGCTCCTGGACTGGCTGCGCCCCGATCCCCGCCTGGGCGAGCTGCTGCGCCTGACCGCCAAGAAAATGCTGACCCTGCTCCAGCACATCCCCGGCGACAGCGGCCGGTTCTTCCTGGCCGCCCAGGTGCTGTCCAGCCTGGACAAGGCCATGAGCGTGGCCAAGGCGAGCTTCCCCAAGGCGCCCCGCATCGGCTTCCTGCCGGGCACCTTCGATCCCTTCACCGCCGCCCACGGGGAGATGGTGCGCCGGGCCCTGGCCTACTGCGACGAGGTGTTCGTCCAGGTGGACGACTTCTCCTGGCGCAAGCACGCCCAGCCGCGCTTCCTGCGCGCCGAACTGGCCTGGATGGCCCTTTCCACCATCCCCCACGCCTACCTGTTCCCGTTCGAGCCCCCGGTGAACATCGCCAACTCCGGCAGCCTCCAGCACCTGCAGAAGCGCCTGGGACGGCGCCAGGTGCACCTGATCGTCGGCACCGACGTGCTGGAAGGCGCCTCCGCCTACCGGAACCCCGCCTCGCCCATCTGGAACATCCCCCACCTGCTCACCACCCGGGAAGAACATCCTTCCAGGGCCTGGGAGAGCAAGCTCGGGCTGTTCCGCAGCGGCGTGCAGGTGTTCCAGGTGCCCGCCCGCATGAAGAACGTCTCCAGCACCTACCTGCGGGAGGCCCTGGACCGCCGGAGCGAGCTGGAACTGTTCTGCGACCCCCTGGTGGCCCGGGTGCTGCGGGAGCGCCGGCTCTACGTCAACTACCCGGCCCGCAAGGAGGAGGTGTTCCTGTCCCAGTGGCGCCTGCGCCCCAACCGGGAGGGGCGGGGCCTGCCCGCGGGGCTGGAGCGGCTGGTGCAGCTGGACGCTTCCCGGGCGGTGTCCCGGTGGACCGGGCACAAGCCCAGGACCGCCGTGCTCCAGTCCCGGGAGACCGGGGAGGACCTGGCCGCCCTCACCTGGCTGGAAGGCACCGCCACGGCCCTTCCGGTGGCCCTGGAGGACGAGTCCCTGGCCGAGGCGGCCGGAGGCCGGCTGCTGGGGACCGGAGCCCTGGTGGACGCGGTGTGCGCGTCCCGGGCGGACGAGCCCCTGATCCACCTGGACCAGCTCCTGTCCCGGATCATCGGGCACTGGTTCGCCGAGGGCCTCCTGTTCTCCCTGTTCGGCGTGCCCGAGGCGGGGGGCGAGCGGTTGTGGGAGATGCTCAAGCACCATGGCGCCGGCTGGCTGGGGGGCGTGGCCAGCCGGTCCCGGGGGGTGCGCTGGGCCGGGATCGAGCTCACCAACCCCCTGGTCATCATCCACGACCTGGAGCAGCTCCTGCAGCCGCCGTACTACCGCATGGCGGCGGTGGAGGAGGCCATGGTGCGCACCCGCCGCGCCATCTCGGGGTTCTTCGCCGAGCGCCTGCCGGGCAGCGGGCTGCTGCACATCCACGAGAAGGAGACCAAGCGCCAGCTGGCCGTCTGGGCCCAGGAGCGCCTGGGCGAGAAGGGCGGCTGGGTGATCCTGGGCCTGGGCCGCCAGTTCTCCCGGGACCTGATCGGCAACAGCCCGACCATCTCCCTGGACCTGGAGCGCTACCTCACCCGCCAGGGCTACGAGGCGGGCGTGGCGCCCCCCTTCGACAGCCCCAGCCTGGAACTGCAGCTCACCACCGCCCGGGAACTGGGCCGCAACGCCCTGCTCCTGGTCCCGTTCGCCGACAGCGCCGAGCCGGTGCTGCAGGTGGTCCGGGCCTGCCGGAAGGTGCAGGTGAAGCTGCGGGAAGTGCTGGTGGGAGCCACCAGCGCCTCGGTGCACGCCGCCCTGCAGATCTCCGGCATCCCCCACCGCACCGGCCTGGTGGTGCCCCACTGGCGCGGGGTGGTGCGGGAGAGCGCGGTGATGCCGTTCCTGGGCGGGTGGAGCATCAATGAACGGCGGGCCGTCGGGGCCGGGCTGATCCCCTCCCTCAACGACTGCCTGCCCTACCACGATCCCCATCCGGTGGGCCTGGATCCCGCCGGGGCCCTGGACTTCTCCCGCCTGGCCCTGGAGCAGGCGATGCAGCTGTTCCGGGTCCTGGAAGAGGCCTACCGGGCCAGCGAGGGGCGGCTGCTGAACCTGGGGGACCTGGCCACCGTGGTGCGCCATCCCCGCTGCCCGCCCTACCCCAAGGGCTTCCTGCTGCCCCGGGACATCGCCCCCAGCGAGCTCATCAACCAGGACCTGGAAGCCTTGGCGCGGCTGTTCCCGGAGGGCCACCAGACCCACCGGGAGGGCTGGCGGCGGGCCTGAGGACGGGACAAGACCCACCTGGATTCATGGATCCGGGCGCCGGGTGGGTCGACCGGGAGGGCGGCGCTTTGCCTGAAAACAAGGGCGTGGGCGCCATTCCTGACCGTACTGTCAAATCATCTTCCTTCGCCCTGGGGTAATTCCCGGTACGCTCCTGAGTACCTGCGCCGGGCTATTGACAGTCTGTAAACGTATGTTTGAATTAAACCTCATGGGTTCATTGAATTTTTGAACCACCTCATGCGGAAAAATCATGAGGTTCGTATATGTAAGTTGGGCATCTGGTGACTTTAATCACATTGCGGAGCATATCCTAAAAAAGGATTGACGCCATTTTGGACGTTCTGATAATTGGTGCGAATCGATCGGATCGCCTTACATTTAGCGGAAGTTGGATCATCCGGAGGGGCCCCCTCCAGGGGTACCTTCAGGATTTCTGCGTCAGGCTTCCTGCCGAAGGCCTGCGCTCGTGTCCCTTCTCCACCCTTGTCAACCCAGCCCCTCTGGGGCGCATCCAAGGAGTCTCTCATGACGTTCACGCTACAGCTTCCCGCTTCCAGCGTTAGTCAGTACGTCCAGAAATTCTTCGATCGGCTCGTAGCCAAGAATCCCGGCGAAAACGAATTCCACCAGGCCGTGAAGGAAGTGGTGGAAACCCTGGTCCCCTGCCTCGAGCGGCACCCGGAATTCGTCAAGTACCTGATTCTTGAGCGCATCACCGAGCCCGACCGGATCTTCCAGTTCCGCGTCACCTGGGAGGACGACAAGGGCAACATCAATGTGAACAAGGGCTACCGGGTGGAGTTCAACAACGCCATCGGGCCCTACAAGGGCGGCCTGCGCTTCCACCCGACCGTCAACCTGGGCATCCTGAAGTTCCTGGGCTTCGAGCAGATCCTGAAGAACAGCCTCACCACCGTGCCCATGGGCGGCGGCAAGGGCGGCACCGACTTCGATCCCAAGGGCAAGTCCGACGCCGAAGTGATGCGCTTCTGCCAGGGCTTCATGAAGGAGCTCTACAGGCACATCGGCCAGAACATCGACGTGCCCGCCGGCGACATCGGTGTGGGCGGCCGGGAAATCGGCTACCTGTTCGGCGAATACAAGAAGCTGACCCATTCCTGGGAAGGCGTGCTCACCGGCAAGGGCCTGGCCTGGGGCGGCTCCCTGATCCGTCCGGAGGCCACCGGCTACGGCGCCACCTACTTCGCCGAAGAGATGCTCAAGACCCGCGGCGACAGCCTGAAGGGCAAGGTCTGCGCAGTGTCGGGCTCCGGCAACGTGGCCCAGTACACGGTCCAGAAGGTCAACCAGCTGGGCGGCAAGGTCATCACCCTGTCGGACAGCAACGGCACCATCCTGGACAAGAACGGCATCGAAGGGGAGAAGTGGGAATTCCTCATGGACCTCAAGAACAACCGCCGCGGCCGCATCCAGGAGTACGCGGACAAGTTCAAGTGCGAGTACTACGAGGGCATGCGCCCCTGGTTCGTGAAGTGCGACGTGGCCTTCCCCAGTGCCACCCAGAACGAGATCTCCAAGGAAGACGCCCAGATGCTGGTGGACCACGGCTGCTTCGTGGTCTCCGAGGGCGCCAACATGCCGTCCACCCCGGACGCCATCGAGATCTTCCTGAAGAACAAGGTCCTCTACGGCCCCGGCAAGGCCGCCAACGCCGGCGGCGTGGCCACCTCCGGGCTGGAAATGGCCCAGAACGCCTGCTTCTCCAACTGGACCTCCGAGGAAGTGGACCTCCGCCTCCACAACATCATGAAGAACATCCACAAGACCTGCGTGGACACCGCCAAGGAATACGGCGACCCCGGCAACTACGTGCTGGGCGCCAACATCGGCGGCTTCCTCAAGGTCGCCACCTCCATGATGGACCAGGGCCTGGTGTAAGCTGAAAGGCAGACGGGCGGGGACGGCGGCCTTGCCGCCGTCCCCGCCTGAAGTACCGGACGCCGCTCACGTCCGCGCCAGCGGCGCGGAGCTATGGTCCACCCAGTCTGCGCATGGAGAACGGGCTCATGGAATTGTATGGAAACGGGCGCGTTGCGCTGGTGGATGATCCGATCACCGCCGGGAAGCTGGAATGGCTCCCGCGCAAGCGGTCCGCCCCTCTGCCGGAGATCCTGCTGGCGCCGGTCACCGGCGATCCGGCCCTGGAACCGTGGATCGCCCACGGCCGCATGGCCCCGGGAGCCGGGCCGCGGTGCCTCTGGGAGGGGAGCGGGTCCGGCTGGACCTACCTGGCGGAGGCGCCGGGGGTGCACCGCTACCTGAAGGCCATGATGCAGCCGCCCAAGCGCAAGGATTTCGTGGTGGGCGTCTCCGGCCTGGGCCGGGTGGGCGGCCTGGCCGCCTCGGCCCTGGCCGCCGCCGACGCCTCCCGCACCCGCATCGGCACCCTGCTCATCCACGACACCGACAGCACCAACCTGGCCCGCATGGAGCAGGAGCTGGCCTCGGTGGTCAGCTGGCGGGACGACGTGGTGCTGCCCAAGGTGCAGCCGGCGACGTTGCCGGAGATGATGCGCCGCTGCGACGCCTTCCTGTTCGCCGCGGCCACGGCGGTGCCGCCCCTGGGCTCGCCCGGGGACGTGCGCCTGCCCCAGTTCGGGCCCAACCGGGAAGCCCTCGGGGGCACCCTGGCCGCCGCCGCCGAGGCGGGCTTCACCGGGCTGTTCCTGATGGTCTCCGACCCGGTGGAGCTGATGTCCATGGCCGCCTTCTACGACAGCAACGCCTCCCAGGGCGGTTTCCTGGGCCACGGCCTGGCCCCGGAGCGGGTGGCCGGCCTGGCTTTGGGGGTCATGTGGGGCCGGGCCCTGGCCACGGCCCGGGCCGCCGGCGAGGGCGCCCGGGTGGCCCACACCGGCGTGCCCTACGGTCCCCATTCCCAGGACGTGCTGGTGTTCGACGACCCGGCCGCCCCGGACCCGGTCCTGTCCGAGGCCATGACCCAGGCCGCCCGCACCGGCAACTACCGGATCCGGGACCTGGGCTACATCCCCTACACCGGTCCGGCCCTGTCCTCCATCGCCCTGACCCTTCCGGCCCTCCTGGGCGGGCGCGAGATCGCCGCCAGCAGTTTCGTGGACGGCATCTACTTCGGCGCCCCCTGCCGCCTGCGCTGGGGCGTCGCCCCCACCCGCCGCCGGGTGGCGCCGGAGGTGCAGGAGCAGGTGGCGCGCCTGCACCGGCTGGTGCGGGAGCGCATGACGCACTTCGGGGTGACGTTCAATCCGACCCAGGTGCTCGGGGCGAGGTAGCGGATCCGGACCGGTTCAGTCCGCCACGCCCTCCGCCACCACCATGCCCAGCCCCTGGGCACCGTCGACCAGCACCTCCAGGGGCTGCTCCAGGCGGTATTGCCGGATCTTCCCGTCCAGCTCCGTGCGCACCAGGGGCTGGCCCTCCAGCCGCGTCCAGTCCACGAACCCGTCGTCGCCCCGGCGGTGGATGGTGAAGTAGGACACCCCGAAGGCCGTGAGGTTGTGGAAGAAGTGGGATCCCTGCGAAGGCTCCACTTCCAGGTCCAGGAAGTCGGTCTCCACGATGGCCCGGGCGGAGGAGATCATGGGCCAGGTGACCGGGATGCCCAGCCAGGGGTCCGCCGAGCCCCAGCGCCCCGGGCCGATGATGAGGGAGGGGCGGCCTTCCCTGCGCAGGCTCTGGTTGATGGACTCGACGGCCCGGGCCGCATCCCGGGTGCGGGCCCGGTCCAGGTCCCAGGGGATGGCGATGACGTCCCGGATGGCGCCCCGCCGGCCGTGGCCCAGGGTGCTGCGGGAGAACACCCAGGCCTGGTCCCGCAGGGGTTCCAGGGAGGCCGCGTCGGTGCGCACCCGCTCCACGTTCATGGGGCGGATCTGGAGCACGTGGAACGTCTGGGGGCCCTGGGACTTCAGGTCCACGGCGAATTCGATCTCCACCGGCACGCCGATGCAGGCCTCGCTCACCTTCAGCAGGTTGGTGAGGATCCGGGGCAGGGGGAAGCCCTGGTCCTTGAGGATCATGCTGAAGGTGACCAGGGGCGCGCCCTGGGCGGCGTTGCCTTCCACGATGCGGTCGTAGGCGGGCAGGTAGGTGGAGGCGATGGGGGCCATGGTGGGGTCCCCCAGGGCGGTGGTCACCTCGGTCTCCAGGAGGTTGGCGTCGTAGGCCATGCCCGGGATCACGTCCGAGAGGGCCATGTCCAGGCCCCAGAATTTGCGCTGGGCGTTGCGCAGGATGTCCTTGACCACCGAGAACTGGGGCAGGATCTGGGGGTGGGCCGGGCAGAAGCGCAGGGCCTCGAACCCTTCCACCACCGCCTTGCCCAGGCCCAGGGCCACCAGCGCCGTGCCGTCCCGGGGGGACATGTCCCGGAAGGGGTAGAAGTTGTACGAGGAGGTCACCCCCGAGAAGGTGGGGTAGTACAGGTTGCCCCGGCGGGAGCCCACCAGGGACTGGATCACCACCGCCATGCGCTCCTCCTCGATGCGGTGGGGGGTGGTCTCCAGGTATGCCTGGGCGCCCTTGAAGTAGGTGGAGGCGTAGACCACCTTCATGGCCTCCAGCAGCTGGGCCAGGCGCACGTCCAGGCTGGGGTGGCTGTTGGCCAGCATGATGGTGGCGTACACCCCCGCGAAGGGCTGGTAGAGGGAATCCTCCAGGATGCTGGAGGAGCGCACCGCCAGGGGGGTCCGCACCACCGCCAGGAACCGGGCCAGCATGGTGCGCGCCGAACGGTCGAAGCGCCCCTGGCGGAACGCGTCCAGGATCTGCTCGTCGCTGAGATGGGCGCAGTCGTGGGGCATGGCCGCGAGATCGTTGCGCTCCAGGAAGTCCTCGAAGACGTCGCTGGCCACCGCCAGGGTCCTGGGGATGGCCACCTCCACCCCGGAGCTGGCCAGGTCCTCCAGGGCCAGGAGCTTCTGCATGAAGGCCAGGCCGCGGCCCTTGCCGCCCAGGGACCCGGAGCCCATCTTGGCGAAGGTCACGAACTGGTCGAAGGTGGTGGCGTCGAAATCGGTGATGATGGTGCGCTGCACTTCCCGGATGTAGGACAGAAGGCTGTTGCGCAGGTAGTTGCGCAGGCCGCCGATGGTCGGGAAGTGGGAGACCATCACCGGCTTGACCGCCTGGGCCAGGCCGAACTCGGTGCGCGCCGCGTACCACTGGGAGAAGTGGTCCCGGTTGGCGTGGTACACCAGGGAGGCGTCCGGGACCCGCTCCAGCTGGTCCAGGAGCTGGCGCAGGTCCACCGCCCGGCCCACCTCGGTGCGGTCCGGAAGCCGGAACACGAAATCCCCGAAGCCGAAGTTCTCCAGGATGAAGGTGCGCAGGTCCGCCAGCAGGGTGTGGGCTTCCTTGTGCAGGAAGGTGGCGCCCAGCTCCTCCACCAGGCCGCGGTTCACCACGTCCGTGGACTGGAGCAGGATGGGCAGGTCCGGGTCCTTCCAGCGCACCTGGCGGGCCAGCTCGATGCCGGCCGCCGGGTCCAGGCGGCCCTCCCGGGGAAAGCTCACGTCCGAGATGATGCCCAGCAGGTTGTCGCCGTAGCGCTCGAACATGGCCCAGGCCTGCTCGTAGGTCTGGGCCAGGATGATCTTGGGTCGGGCCCGCATGCGCAGGATCCGGTGGGACAGGTTCACCCCCTCGGCCATGAGCCGGGAGGTCTGGTGGGTCACTTCCGCGTAGATGTGGGGGAGGAAGAACGAGTAGAAGCGCACGTCGTCCTCCACCACGATGATGGCGCGCACCCCCCGCTCCAGGTCGTGGTCCAGGTTGCGGGTGTCCTCCTGCTGCTTGATCATGGCGAACAGGGACTTCACGTCGCCCAGCCACAGGAATACCCAATCCACCTGGCCCGAGCCGCGCAGGGCCTCCAGCTGGGGCACTTCCCAGGCGTGCACCGCCAGCACCCCCACCGGCACGTCCGGCACCAGCGCCTTGGCCTCCGCGGCCAGGTCCTCCACCGCCATGTCGCCCAGGCGGGCGGTGGTGATGACCATGTCGAAACTGTGCTGGGCCAGCAGCTCCAGGCCTTCCTTGCCGGAATTGGCGGTGACGAAGCGCGGCGAGCCGCGCAGGTTGATGCCCAGGTCGCGGATCTCCTGGAGCATCAGTTCCGTGAGCTGCCCATCCTCCTCCAGGATGAAGGCGTCGTAGTTGGTGGCCACCAGCAGGATCTCGAACACCCGGTAGGGCATCAGGCCGGAGAACTGTTCCATGCGCTTGCCAAGGCGAAGTCGGGATTCGGCGGGGTCCGTCATGAGTCACATCCTGTCGGGGGAATGTTGGCATTCTAGCTGGGGGGTGCGGCAAGGGGTAGACTGGGGCATCCTCGAGGTGGACCATGCACGTCCCGATGCTGACCCTGGCCCTCCTGGCCCGGCGCATGGACAGCGGCCAGGGCGGCGGCTTGGGCTGTTTCCTGGTGCTGGTCATCGTCGGCATCGTCGCCTTCCTGGTGCTGCGCGGCCGGCGCGACCGGCGCGAGCAGCTGGGGGCGGCGGCCCGGCCCATGGGCTCCGGCCCGGTGCAGGGCCACGTGTTCGCCAACCCCTACCCCAAGTGCCCCAACTGCGGCGCCGCCGGCGACAAGATGAAGCAGGCCTGGGACGGCCTGCGCAAAGTCACCTGGACCTGCGGCTACTGCGGTTCCGTGGCCGGGGTCCAGGAGCTCAAGGACGAGGAGCTGCCCCCCGGCGCCCGGGTCCGCCTGGGCCTGGACCAGCCCGAGGGCCTGGTTCCGGGCCAGCCGGGCTACTACCCGCCCCAGGGCGGAGGCGTGGGCGGCCTGCTGACCGGCATGATGATCGGCAGCATGCTCGGGGGCGGGCAGCAGCGGCGGGGCGATGACTGGCCCGGCGGCGGCCCCGCCGGCGGCGGCGACCTGGGCGGCTCCGGCAACGACTGGGGCGAAGGGGGCGGTTCCGGCGGCGACTCGGGCGGTGGCGGCGACTGGGGTGATTCGGGCGGCGGCGGTGACTCGGGCGGCGGCGGCGATTTCTAGCTGGCCGAGAGCACCCTTTGCCCCGTCCGGGCAGAAGCCAGCCCGCTTGCCCGGATCTACGGCGGCTTGCTCAAACGGTTTGGATGTTTTCAAGCGTTGCAACGCGGCCATACGGCTTTTATTATAATTAAACAAATTATTTGATTGAATAGAAAATTAGTTAAATTTTGTGCTTGATCTGAATTAAATCATGGCTATCATAGAATTTTTGATGCACAAAAAGTAATTTAATGACTTTTTAAGTATGAGGATCCATTGTGAAAAATATTTATAGCATGAGCATCTGGAAAGCCTTTGCCCGCCTGGAATGGGCGTTGCCCTTGCTCCTGATCGGGGCCGTGATCCCAACCCTGTCCTTCGCCGGCGCCAGCCATCCGGATGCTCCGGTGATCCAGGCCCAGTGGGAGGCGATCATGGGTGACAATCCTTCGACCCTCAAGGATCCGGATTTTTCGTAATTTGTGTCAGCTCCAATAAGGTCAGGGATGATTTCCTTCCGAGGCTGAATGAGAAGCTCCCGGGTTACTGCTTCAGGTTGCCTTCAGAAGCGGAATGGGAATAGGCATGCAGGGCGGGGACAACCACGGATTGGGTTTTTGGGGCCAAAGAAGAATTGCAGGAATAGGCTTGGATTTATCAGTACAATGATGGAAATCTTCATAAAGTAGGCTTGAAACAGCCCAATCCTCGGGGGTTATATGATTTGAGCGGCCAAGTTTTCCAATGGTGTGAGGATTTCGTTCAAGATGGCTATGAAGGAGCGCCGACGGACGGAACCGCTTGGTTGGAACCAAAGGAAAGGCCCATTGAAAGGATCGCGAGGGGTCACAAAACCCATTATCTTTTTCGCGACCAGGGGCGATCTTTCGAAAGGTGGGAGTTCTCGCAAGACCTGGATGATGAATTTATGTGATTTAGGTTAATGGCTGAATTCCAATTCCGTTAATCGAGAATAATATCCCCAGTTTGCCAGGTCTAGGTTTGTCAAAAAGTAAATTCCTTAAAAAAAACTTAATTCCAAGGAATGGTTTCATGTGAAAAAATAAGATCATAGGTACTGTTGTCTTGGCCTTTGCTGTTCAGGTTGGTCTGGTCTCCGGAGTCCGAAAGATGACTCCAGGCGATCCAAATCTTCATTTAAACTGGAGTTGGAAATCCAATGAACCGCAGCTATTTTTTCATCTGCCGTAGGGGAATCGCCGGCAACTGAACGTAGAGCTCTATTGCCTTTTTGTCGCAGGCAATGTCCTTAACCTCACAATACCGGACCAGGAAGTGGACGATGGTTGGATTCACGCGCTCCCTCCCGGGGAAGGGAAGGGATGCCGGCCGGATCAGCCCATTGCCAGGAGCAACGCCACCCTCGCTTTCGCCGCTTCCGGGTCCGAGGCTTTGATGCCGATCATCGGCAGGGATCCGCTCCGTTGCCCTAAGGCCTCCTGCAGGGCCTCGATGAATACCCCCTGGCCAGGAACTTCGCGGCCATCCTTGGAGGTCGATTCCACCCCGCAACTGGGAGAACGGTTGCTCCCGATGATGCCCAGCACGGCAAAACCGTGCTTCCGGTACTCTTCGACCTGATAGGCAACCCGCTCCACCAGGGCCTCGAGGATGGCCCATGGCGCCGGACGACCCATGGCCACGCGGATCCTGGAATTCTCATCCAGCAGCGGCCGCTGGCTTCCTCCAGGGTCGCCCCGATCCAGGCCCAGGCAGTTGAATTCCGGACAGGGCAACTGGAGGATGCCGACACCGGCATCAAGCAGGCACCGGACCATATCGCCATTGGCACCCGGGAAGTCCGCCGTCCCGTCCGAAATGGCATTCTGGTTCAGCAGGCAATGGGCGACCAGGACGATCTTGCGGCTGCGGACATCGGTGAACATGGCGCTCCTTTGCCGGTTGGGATTGCAACGATCATCGCTCAAAATAGTGAGGGTAACGCCAAGGGACATGCGATGGACCTGCCGGTCGAACCAATCCGGGCGATGGCAGACTTCCTGGGCCGCTGGCTGGCGGAGGGGGAGGTCCAGTCCTGGGTCAGGGCCTGCGCCCGGTTCGCGGCCGCGGGCGCCGGGCCGGGAACGGCCCCGGATCCCTGGCCGGCGGTGCGCGCCGCCGTCGCCGAGCTGCTCGAGGCCAAGCGGCTGGTGGACTGCTACCACGAGAACGACCAGGAGGGGCCGGACCCGTTCACGGCGGATCTGGCCAGCCTGCTGGCGGCCATCCCGCCCGGCCGGGCCGGGACCGGGCCTGCAGGGGGGCCGGACCTGCTCCTGCTGCAGCTCTACACCAAGGAGCTGCTGGAACGCTGCCACGGCCGGCCGCGCCGTTGGCCGGAACGTCCGGAGGACGGGCTGGAGCCGCCCCTGGGCCCCGCTGAAGGGGTGCCCCAACGCCGGTCCCTCTGAGCCGGGACCCGGGCGGTCAGGCCGTCAGGTTCCCGCCGAACCGGGCCACGATGGCGCGGACCACGTCCGGGTCGGCCTTGGCGTTGAAATTGAAGAACACCTCGGTGGTCACCTGGACGCCGGGCACTCCCACCGCCTCCAGGGCCCCTTTCATTTCCGCCAGCATGGCGCCGTTGCCCACCAGGTGGAAGTGGCAGGACCGGGGCTCCGGGATGCGCGGGGGCGCGCTGTGCCCCACCCGGCCCACCAGGCCCTGCCAACCCCCCTCCGGGCGGGTCAGGGTGGGGTGCCAGCGAAACTGGGGGAAACGCGCCTGCAGGGCGTCCAGTTCCGGACCCAGGCAGATGTCATGGGGCTCCCGGAAGCCGGCGAACAGGGTTATGGGCAGCTGGAAGCCCCGTTCCAGCGCCCAGGCGGCGAACCCCCAAAGGGGCCCCAGGCCCGACCCGGTGCTGAGCCCCACCACCGCCCGGGCGCCCAGGGCGATGCCCGCCAGCACCGGTTCGTGGTGCAGGCCGGTGAATTCCACCTGGCCCCCCGGGGCCAGCCCGTCCAGGAACGGCGTCAGGCGCCCGCCGGGTATCACCCGGTACAGCATCCCCACCCGGCGTTCGTCCGGCTCCACCTGGGACACGGTGTAGGGATGACGCTGGCCCTGGTGGCGCAGCACCGCCACGTGGCCGGGCTCGAACGGGAACGGCAGCTGGTCCCGCAGCTCCAGGCTCAGCAGCCGGCAGCCCCGCCCCACTTCCCGGTTGCCGGTGACGGTGGCCTGGCGCCAGACCTGGGTCCAGTCGTCCGGGGCGGCCATCTACAAAACCTTTGGCACCACGAAGCAGCCCTGGTCGGAAGCGGGGGCGTTGGCCAGGGCCTGCTCCCGGTCCAGGCCCGGGCGGGGCTCGTCGTCCCGGCGGGGCAGGGGCAGGTCCACGGCGTGGGTGCACGGCTCCACTCCTTCCAGGTCCAGGCGGTCCAGGCTCTGGGCGTGGCTGAGGAACTGGGTCATGGCCCGGCGCATGGATTCGATCTCCTCCTCCTCCAGGCGCAGGCCGGTGAGCTGGGCGCAGCGCAGGACGTCTTCGCGGGTGACTTCCATGGGCTCACTCCGATTCCAGGGGCAGGTTGGGGTCGGCGTTGCGGGACCAGGGATCCTGGGGCGGGTCCAGCAGCGCCCCGGCGGCGGCGATCATGGCGCCGTTGTCGGTGCAGTACCGGGGCTCGGGGATGGCCAGCGCCAGGCCCAGCCTTGCGGCCACGGCCCTGGCCTGGGCGCGCAGTTCCGAGTTGCAGGCCACCCCGCCCGAGACGATCAGGCTGCGGGCGCCGGTCTCGTCCGCCAGGGCCGGCAACGGCTTGAGCAGCCACGCCGCCACGGTCTCCTGCAGGGTCCGGCACAGGGCCTGCACCCGGGCATCCCCGGGCCCGGCGCCGGCCAGGCCGGGCTCGCGCTGGATGCGCAGCTTCACGGCGGTCTTCAGGCCGGAGAAGCTCCAGCTGGCCTGGCCGTCCCGGAACCTGGGCGGAGTGAAGGGCGGGGCGGGCCGGGACGCCTGGCGGCCGCAGGTGTCCACCACCGGGCCGCCGGGGTAGCCCAGGCCCAGCATCCGCGCGGTCTTGTCGAAGGCCTCCCCGGCGGCGTCGTCCCGGGTCTTGCGCAGCAGCCGCAGACGGGTCCAGCCGGGCGCCAGGTACAGGTGGGTGTGGCCCCCGGAGACCAGCAGGGCCAGGGCCGGGAAAGGCAGGTCCGGGACGGCGAAGCGGGCCGCGTTCAGGTGCCCCAGGAGGTGGTGCACCCCCACCCAGGGGATGCCCTGGCGCCAGGCCATGGCCTTGCTGGCGGAGAAGGTGGAGAGCAGCGAGCCCACCAGCCCCGGGCCCTGGGTGACGGCGATGCGGTCCAGCCGGGACAGCTCCAGGCCCGCCTGGCCCAGGGCCCCGGCGATCACCCCGCGCAGCTGCAGCAGGTGCTCCCGGGCCGCCAGTTCCGGCACCACGCCCCCGTAGGGGCCGTGCAGGTCGTCCTGGCTCTTGCGGGTCATGGCCAGGAGTTCCGGCCCCCGGGCGGTTTCCCGCACCACCGCGGCCGAGCAGTCGTCACAGGAGGATTCCAGGCCAAGGATCAGCATCGCCCAAGTGTACTCCGTCCCCGCCGTCCCAGCCGGCCCGGGGCCCCGGGAACCGGAGGCCGGGACCAATGAACCGACCGTTCAACCGTGCAGGGCCAAGGCATCCCAGCGTTCCGGCGGGTGGAAGCGCCAGCGCCAGCCGCTCCAGCTGACCCGCTGGAAGCTCACGTTGCCGGGCCAGGGCACCCGTTCCAGGTAGACCCGCAGGGCGGTCTGCAGGCGCAGGCGCTGGTGGAAGCCCAGGGCCGTGTCGGCCCCGCACCAGGCCCCCGGAGACCTGGCCTTCACTTCCACCGCCCGCAGCTCGCTCCCCCGGACCACCACCAGGTCCAGCTCGAACCGCCCGGCCCGGAAGCCGGCGGCCACGATGTCCCAGCCCCGCAGCCAGTACAGCCAGGCGGTGCCCCGCTCGCACCGGCGCCCGTAGCGCCGGGCGGCGCGGCCCCTGCGGGTGGCGTCCGGATCGCGGATGGGGACCTCCAGGCCAGGCTGCACCGTCCCCGTGCGGGAATCCTGCCCCAGGTTCCCGGCCCAGGGGGGGTGGGGCGGCCCCGGGGACGTTAGACTTCTGGCATGGCCGCACCCCGCAGCAACGTCGACCGCAGCGCCGCCCTCCGGCGGAAGCTGGCGGACCTGCCCACCCAGCCAGGGGTGTACCTGTACCGGGACCAGGAGGGCAACCTCCTCTACGTGGGCAAGGCCAAGGTGCTGCGCAACCGGGTCAAGAGCTACTTCCAGGCCAAGCAGCTGGACGCCAAGACCCGGCGCCTGGTGGCCCGGGTCTGGGACCTGGAGTTCGTGGTCTGCGAGACGGAGCTGGAAGCGCTGGTGCTGGAGAACAATTTCATCAAGGAGCACCGCCCGCCCTACAACATCCTGCTGCGGGACGACAAGACCTACCCGTACGTCAAGCTCACCTGGAAGAACGCCTTCCCCCAGGTGTTCGTCACCCGCAAGGTGAAGAAGGACGGGTCCCTCTACTACGGCCCGTTCTTCCCCGCCTCCACCGCCTACCGCACCGCCGAGCTGGTGTACCGCTTCTTCCAGGTCCGGGACTGCGACATCGACATCGACGGCCGGCGCGGCCGGGCCTGCCTGAAGTACCAGCTGCACCGGTGCACCGCCCCGTGCATCGGCGCGGTGGACCAGGCCGGGTACCGGGAGCAGGCCAGGTCGGCGAAGCTGTTCCTCGATGGCCGCCGGGACGAGCTCAAGGCGCGCCTGGAGGCGGCCATGTGGCAGGCGGCGGGGCGCAGCGCCTTCGAGCTGGCGGCCCAGTACCGGGACGCCCTGCAGCAGCTGGACGCCTGGTTCGACCGCCAGAAGGCCGCCACCGTGGACCAGGAGGACACGGACCTGTACGGCAGCGCGGTGCTGGACGGCCGCGCCTGCGTGCACCGCCTGGTCATGCGGGACGGGCGCATGGTGGGGCGCCGGGAGTACGTCCTGGACGACGTGGAGGTCTTCGACGGCGCCGTGCTGGCCGAGGTGCTCAAGCGGGTCTACGCCGAGGAGGAGGTGCCGGCCCGGATCCTGGTGGAGCAGGAGCCCGCGGACCTGGACCTGCTGCGGGAGTGGCTGGGGGGCCTGCGGGGGACCCGCCCGGCCGTCCACGTGCCCCAGCGGGGGGAGAAGGTGGAGCTGCTCACCATGGCCCAGGAGAACGCCCGCCTGGCCCTGGAGCGCAAGTTCGAGCCGGCCCGGCTCAACCAGGCGGTGCTGGAGGGGCTGCAGGGCTTCCTGGGCCTGGCCCGGCCACCCCGGCGCATCGAGTGCTTCGACATCAGCCACGGGCAGGGGCGGGAGGTGGTGGCCTCGTGCGTGGTGTTCAGCGACGGCCTCCCGGACCGTGGCCGCTACCGCCGGTTCAAGCTCGCCAACGAGCACAACGACGACTTCGCCAACATGGCGGAGGTGGTGACCCGGCGCTACAAGCGCCTGCGGGACGAAGGGCAGGAGTACCCGGACCTGGTGCTCATCGACGGCGGGCAGGGCCAGCTGCACGCCGCCGAGGCGGCCCTGGGGGCCCTGGGCCTGGACCAGCTGGAGCGGGCCGCCCTGGCCAAGAAGGAAGAGCTGGTGTTCCGCCCCGGCAGCGCCGAGCCCCTGCGCATCCCCCGGACCAGCCCGGTGCTGCAACTGCTCCAGCGCATCCGGGACGAGGCGCACCGGTTCGCCGTCACCTACCACCGCAGCCTGCGGGCCAAGCGGACCCTGCAGACGGAGCTCACCCGGATTCCCGGGGTGGGGCCCCGCACCGCCCGCAAGCTGCTGCAGGGCTTCGGCAGCGTCCAGGGGGTGCGGGCCGCCGCCGCCGCCGACCTGGAGGCCCAGGTGGGCCCGGCCGCGGCGCGCCGGATAATGGCCTGGCGGGAGGCCGCTACTCCTCCGGAGTGAGGCCCAGCTGCTCCAGGTCCTTCTTGGCGGCCACGCTTCCGGCCTTGGCGGCCTTGCGGTACCAGCGGATGCCTTCCTGGGTGTTCTGGGGCACGTTCAGGCCGTTGTAGTACAGGGTCCCCAGCATGCGCATGGCGTTCACGTCGCCGGCCTTGGCCTTTTCATAGTAAGGGCGCAGGGAGGGGGGCATGTCCTTCCCGGCGTCCGCCTCCTCGCCGGGTCCCGGCGCCGGTGCCGGGCTGTTGCGCAGGTAGGAGGCTGCGACTCCTGCGATGATCAGCACGGCCACCACCCCGCCGATCCAGTACCAGAGGGTCCGGCGCCGGGGCTTGCCCGGGGGGCGGGGATGCGTGCCCGGGGCCTCCGGGGGGGGTTCCTGGAGGTTCAGCTGGATATCGGGCTCGGACATGGCGTCACTCCTCCCGTGCCGCCTCCCGCCAGGCGCGCAGGCGGGGCACGAAGACCAAGAACATCACCGGAGTCAGGGCCAGGAACCCCCGGGCGTAGCGTTCCGCCTGGGGGCCGCCCAGGGCGAAATACAGCAGCCCGAACAGGGAACTGGCTTCAAAGAGGACGGAATAGACCAGGATCTCCCGGGCCAGCACCCGCACCCGCCGGCGCCGGTCCAGGGCGCCGAAGCTCCGGCGCACCCGGCCCCAGCGCCAGAGCACGAACGCCGCGCTGGCCAGGGTGAGGCCGGTGAAGGTGTAGCCCAGTTCCCGTACCACCTCCCCGGCGGGCTGGGGATGGGGGGGGATGAGGGTGCCCAGCAGGGCCTGGAGCGCCAGGGGCCAGGCCACGCACAGGGCCAGGCCGACGCCGTAGGCCAGGCAAAAGCCCCGGTCCAGGGTGGGATCAGGCGGCCTTGACACGGATTTCCCCGAAGGGCTCGGCCTGCACCAGCCGCACCCGCCCGGTGCGGACCATCTCCAGGAGGGCCAGGAAGGTGAGCACCAGCTCCTCCCGGGTGTCCGCAGCGGCCAGCAGGCCGCTGAACGGCCGCCACTGGCCCGAGGCCAGGGCCGCCAGCACTTCCTGGATGCGCTGGTCCAGGGTCTTGGGGGCGGCGCGCACTTCCACCGGAGGCGGGGGCAGGAGGCGCCTCAGGGCTTCCCGGTAGGCCCCCAGGAGGTCGAACAGGGTGGCCCGGATGGGCTCGTCCTCCACCCGGGCGTGCTCCTGCAGGTCCAGGCCCGGGGCGAACACCACCCCCTGCCAGTCCGCCTCGCGCCCCGACAGGATGCGGGCGGCCTCCTTCACCTGCTGGTAGTCCAGCAGGCGCTGGACCAGGTCTTCCCGGGGGTCCTCCTCGCCCGTCTCCGCCGGCGGCCGGGGCAGCATCATGCGCGACTTGATCTGCAGCAGCTGGGCCGCCATGGCGATGAATTCCGCGGCGATCTCCAGGTTCAGCTCCTCCATGAGGAGCAGGTATTCCATGTACTGGCGGGTCACCTCGGCCATGGGCAGGTCCAGGATGTCCAGCTTCTGCTCCCGGATCAGGTGCAGCAGCAGGTCCAGGGGGCCGTCGAAGGAAGCCAGGTGCAGTTCCAGGTCCCGGAACCGGGTCTCGAAGCCCCTGGGCGGCTCGAAGCTGGGGCCGGCGCTGGGCGTGGCGGCGGGTTCGGGGTCGGATTCTGCCATGGCACCATTGTATTCCATAAGCCAGAGCGGCGCCCCCGCCCCGCCGGTTATGATCGGAAGGCATGGCGCGCCCTCCCGTCCTCCCCGGACCCCGGCCGGCTTGGCTGAAGGTCAAAGTCCCCGCCCCGGAGGTGGTGGAGCAGGTGCACGCGCTCATGCGCGCCAAGCGCCTGGTGACCGTGTGCGAGGAGGCCCGGTGCCCCAACCTCAACGAGTGCTGGGGCCTGCACCGCACCGCCACGTTCATGCTCATGGGCGAGGTGTGCACCCGCCACTGCGGGTTCTGCAGCGTGGGCAAGGGCCGCCCCGGAGCCCTGGACCCGCTTGAACCCCAGCGGGTGGCCGAGGCCGTGGCCAGCCTGGGGCTGAGTTTCGCGGTGGTGACCAGCGTCAACCGGGACGACCTGCCGGATGGCGGCGCCGGGCACTTCGCCGCCACCATCCGCTGGATCCGCACCCTCACCCCCGAGTGCGGTGTGGAAGTGCTGATCCCCGATTTCCGGGGCGACGCCGCGGCCCTGGCGGCGGTGCTGGCGGCCGGCCCCGAGGTGCTCAACCACAACCTGGAGACGGTGCCGCACCTGTACCGGCGGGTGCGCCCGGACGCGGACTACGCCCAGAGCCTGCGCCTGCTGGCGGCCGCCGGGGAGCACCGGGACCGGCTCGCCCCGGCCATGCGCACCAAGAGCGGCATCATGGTGGGCCTGGGGGAGACCCCTGGACAGGTGCTGGACCTCATGGCCGACTGGCGCCGGGCCAAGGTGGACATCGCCACCATCGGCCAGTACCTTCCCCCCACCCACCTGCACCTGCCCCTGGAGCGCTTCGTGGAGCCCCAGGAGTTCGAGATGTACCGCCGCAAGGGGCTGGAAATGGGGTTCCGCCGGGTGCAGAGCGGCCCCCTGGTGCGCAGCAGCTACCACGCCCAGGAAAGCTTCCGGGACTGACCCGGACGAAGGGGACCGCGCGCTCGCGTTGCTCGCTCTCCGTCCCCCTCGTGCTCCCCACGCGCCGCCCAGGCGAACCCAGGGCAGCGCGTCTGCTACCATCGGGGCATGCGCAAACTGGCGGTGGTCCATCGGCTGCACCATGCCTGGGGGCAAGCCCTGCAAGAGGCCGAGCCGCGCCTGGAGGTGCGCGGCTGGCACCCCCGGGACGCGCCGGACGACGCCTGGCTCCGGGATGCGGAAGGGCTGTTCGTGTGGAACCTGCCTCCCGGGCTGGTGGCGCGCATGCCGCGCCTGGCCTGGATCCAGAATTCCGGCGCCGGCGTGGACCACCTGGTGGGCCATGCGGAGATCCCCCCGGGCATCCCCATCACCCGCGCCGACGGCCAGTTCGGCCTGTGGATGGCGCGCTACGTGTGCGCCCACCTGCTCCAGGAGGCCCTGCGCGTGGACGCCTGCCGCGCCGCCCAGGGGGAGCGCCGCTGGGCCGCCGAGCTGGTGCCCGAGGACCTCACCGGGCAGGTGGCCCTGGTGCACGGCTTCGGCCGGATCGGCAGGCAGATCGGGCGGGCCCTGCGGGAGCTGGGCCTGGAGGTCCGCGGGTTCGTGCGCACCCCCCGCGCCGATGCGGAGTTTCCCCTGCACGGGGCCGGGGACCTGGGCGCCTGGATGGGCCGCGCCCGGGTCCTGGTGCTGTGCGCCCCCCTCACCTCCGGCACCCGGGGTTTCGTGAACGCCAGCCTGCTGGAGCATGGCCACCCGGGCCTCACCCTGGTGAACGTGGGGCGCGGCGAGCAGGTGGTGGTGCCGGACCTGCTGGCGGCCCTGGACCGGGGCACCCTGGGCCGGGCCGTGCTGGACGTGTTCCCCCGGGAACCCCTGGAAGCTTCGTCGCCCCTCTGGGACCACCCCGGCGTGGTGGTCACCCCCCACCACTCCGGGCCGTCGGTGCCCCGGGACCTGATCCCGGACATCCTGGAGAACCTGCACCGGTTCGCCCAGGGGCAGCCGATCCTGAATGCGGTGGACCGGACGCTCGGGTACTAGAGAGGCGCCGAGCCCTCCCGGTACTCGGGCAGGAAAGCGGTGAGGATGCCCAGGATGGGCAGGTACGAGCACACCTGGTACACGTAGGCGATGCTGGTGCGGTCCGCCAGGGCCCCCAGCAGGGCGGCGCCCACCCCGCCCAGCCCGAAGGCCAGGCCGAAGAACAGCCCGGAGATGAGGCCCACGTTCCCGGGCACCAGTTCCTGGGCGTACACCAGGATGGCCGAGAAGGCCGAGGACAGCACCAGCCCGATGATGACGGTGAGGGCGGTGGTCCAGGCCAGGCCGGCGTACGGCAGGACCAGGGAGAAGGGCAGCACCCCCAGGATGGAGGCCCAGATGACCCGCTTGCGGCCGATGCGGTCGCCGATGGGGCCCCCCAGCACCGTGCCCGCCGCCGCCGCGCCCAGGTACAGGAACAGGTGCAGCTGGGCGCTGCGGATGCCCAGGTTGAACTTGGCCATGAGGTAGAACGTGTAGAAGTTGGAGAAGCTGGCCAGGTAGAAATACTTGGAGAACATCAGCAGGCCCAGGATGGCCATGGGCCGGGCGATCCGCCCCCGGGACCGGGGGTGGGCCCCGGCGGCCGCCTGGGCGCGCTGGCGCCGTTCCCGCAGGTTCGCCCGGTACCACACGCCCACCCGGGTCATCACCAGGATCGCCAGCAGGGCCACCGCCGAAAACCAGGCGATGCTGCCCTGCCCCCGGGGCAGCACCACCAGCGCCGCCAGCAGAGGCCCCAGGGCCTGCCCGGCGTTGCCCCCCACCTGGAACACCGACTGGGCCAGACCGTGCTGCCCCCCCGAGGCCAGCTGGGCCACCCGGGACGCCTCCGGGTGGAACACCGACGAACCCATGCCCACCAGGGCGGCGGCCCCCAGGAGCACGCCCAGGCGGGGCGCCACGGAGAACAGCAGCATCCCCAGGAAGGTGAATCCCATGCCCACCACCAGGGAATAGGGGCGGGAGCGCCGGTCCGTATAGAACCCCACCATGGGCTGGAGCAGGGAGGCGGTCAGCTGGTAGACCAGGGACACCAGCCCCAGCTGGGCGAAGGTGAGGCCCAGGGACAGCTTGATCATGGGATAGGTGGCGGTGATGAGCGACTGCATCATGTCGTTGAGCAGATGGCAGAAGCTGATGGCCACCAGCACCGGCGCGGCCAGGGCCAGGGCTGCCGCGTCCGGCAGGGCGATGGCGGTGGCGGTGCGGCTCATGGCTCCTCCAGCGGGTTCTCCCAGCATACGGTTGAACGGCCGTCTTTGTGCCGCCAAAGTTCGCCAGGAAATGACTTAGGTATGCCCGCCGGGGTCCGGCTTCACCAGGCGATCGGCTTGCGGTTGCGGAAGAACCCGCCATTGGGCCCATCGGCGGGCAGCGTCGCCAGCCACACCGGCGTGTCCGCCCCCTGCTCCGGCGACTTGGGCGCCTGGGGCCCGCCCATGCGGGTGTGCACCCATCCCGGGCAGCAGGCGTTCACCTTCAGGTCGCCCTGAAGCTCCCGGGCAAGGCACAGGGTCAGCGCATCCAGGGCCGCCTTGGACACCGAGTACGCGAACGGCCCCTGCAGCCCCTCCGCGAACGCCCCCCATCCGGAGCTGAGGTTGACGATCCGCCCGTAGCCCCGCGCCCGCATCCCCGGCAGGAGCCCCCGGATCAGTTCCAGCGGACCGAACACATGCGCTTCGAACGCCTCCCGCACCGTGGCCATGGCCACTGCCTCGGCGCCGCCCTCCGGGCAGATGCCCGCGTTGTTCACCAGCACGTCCACCTTCCCGGCCAGCGCCTGCGCCGCCGCCTGCACCGAGGCCGGGTCCCGCAGGTCCAGCGCCTGCACCGACGCCCCGGGGATGGAGGCGGCGGCCTGGGTCCCTTCCGCCAGGTCCCGGCACCCCAGGACCACCGAGAGCCCCTGCCGGGCCAGCTCCCGCGCTGTGGCGAGCCCGATGCCGCGATTGGCGCCGGTGACGAGGGCGATGTGGGGGGTGGACATGGTGCCTCCTGGATCGTGATGGGTAACGCCAGAAAGGATTGGCCGAAGGCGGGCAGGTTTCAAGGCCTGCCGTGAGGAATGAGCGGCAACTCTTGTCTCCCCCGGTCTTCCGCCCGGCGCCTCATACCCCATAGATCGGACGTCTCGCCCAAGTCCATGGTTACGGTCGGGCAGCTAGGGAAAAATTACCAAGTCGATCGTCTTAATGTTTTTTTTATCAATTGAGGGTTTTTCCTATCACCTTCTTGACCAGGCCGGAACGATTCTTGTGTCGAGGACAAAATGATTTTGCCCTTTCCCCATGAAGGAGACCGAAGTGAACTTCGCATTCTGGCTTCCGGTGTTGTTTTTTTTGGGGATCATGGCCATGGGCGGTTTCGTTCTCTTCCTGGCGGTGATGGACAGCTATGGTCCATCCCTGCTTGATTGGCTTGAATCCCAAGGGCAGACCCCCGGCGGTTCCCATTCCGTCGCCACGGGCCGCGGGCTTAAGCGCTGACCTCCCGATCTTCGATTGCGCGTCATGCCACTGTCATTGAGGCCATGCATTTCAATGCCGATCACCTGGCCGCTCTCGTTGCAATCCACGATCAGGCCGGGCTGGATCTCTTCCGACCCGATGATGGGTGCCTCATCCGTTCTGACGTATAGGGTGTCGTCTATTTCGTTGTAGGTTACCCCCATGGCATCTCCCGGGAATCCTTGCGGTCAAAGGGAAGAGCCATCACCCCAGGGGGATTTGCCGCAGGATCGATGGCCACGCGAAGCACACGGCCCTCATTCTCTGGAATTCTACGCAACTTGTTGGTGACCGATCGGGAGGCAAGACGCCATCATGGCTGCCACGGCGATGGCATTGGGAATGGCCTTGGCAACCGGGAATGCCAAGCCCTTCGGGCGCGTGGGGGCCTTGAAACCGTTGACTGGGGGCAGCGGCCCCTTTCGGCTCTTGTCCCAGCGCGATAGATACTTCGAAGGCATCGATCAAGGAGACAAGCATGCGCGCATATAGAATGTTCATGGCGTTCGCGCTGCTGGCTGGAACCCTTTGTGCGGGACCGGCGGCGGTCCCCAAGGCCACTCCCCAGCCAGCCGCTGAAAGGGACGGCGACTCCATCCTGCTCACCGTCTTTCTGAAGCACGACCAGTCGAAACCGTTGGCCAAGATCAACGACCAACTGGCGGAGCAGGGATTCTACGCTGCCTTCCCGCCTCAGGGGGTGCAGGTCGTCTCCTGGTACGTGGTGATGGGCATCGGCCAGGTGGTCACCCTGCGGGTGCCGGCGCCCCGGCTGCGCGAGGTGAACCAGGTCCTTGAGAACACCGCCTGGGGTGCCTATCGCACGGAGTTCTACCCGACCTACGACTACAAGGCGGTCGGTGAACAGAAACACGCCCAGGCGGCGCCGTGACGCGTGCCCAAGACCGTGAAATCAGTCGGCCGGCTCTGCCGGTGTGACGGTTCCGCTCAGCAGACAGCCGATGGCTCTCCGGTCGACCCAGCCAAGGCGCACCCGGATCTCAGACAAGCGCCCCATGGCCCGCCCCTGAAACACATGAATCGTTCGATCGTTGGCCCCGATCAGGCCGTTCCTGAGCAGGCCAAAGGCCAGAGCGGACGCCGCGATCCCCGTGGCGGCATCTTCGGGGTAGCCGGACGATCGCGGGAACTGGCGCGCCTCGAACGTACGGGCGCTCTGGTCCAGGACCGCATACGGATACAACCCGGTCGAACCGATCCGGCGGCAAAGCGCCTCGATCGCCGGCATGTCGGCCCTGAGGGCCTGCAGGCGCTCCACCTCCCTGATGGGAACGAGCGTCTTTACGCGCGAAGTGACCGCATTCTGCAGGGGCAGGTCAAGCAAGTCGTCGCGCTCAAGCCCCAGAACCGTGAGGACTGCCCTTTCCTGCTCCGGCGTCAAGGGTGCCACCCTTCCGGCGGGCTGGGTGATCTCCACCAGCCTTTCGCCATGGTCCGTGTAGCCGATGAACCCGGTGACCGGTCCACTGCGCGTCCCGATCCGCACCAGGTCAGCCGGCAACCGTCCTTCCTCGGCGAGTTGCCACAAGGCGCCGATGGTCGCATGTCCGCACATTTCCATTTCGTGTCGAGGCACCCAGAAGCGGAAGGTGAAGTCATAATCCCCGCTCTCACCCGGAAGCACGAACCCGGCCTCGACCCCGAACCGCCGCGCAATGTCCTGCATGTCAGCCGGAGCGAGCCTGCCCGCGTCAACGACGATGGGACACGGGTTGCCTCCCTTGCCCTCGAAGGTGAAGACATTGAGCAGGGCGACCGGACACTTGGCCGAAAGATCCTGATCACCAAGCTGGCCGCTTGGTTCGTCCATGGCGGGACTCCCCCGGGTTGAATGGCTTGTCTCTCCAATCCTGGAGCGGACCGGCAGGGTGTCAAGGGCCAGGAAACGCGTTCCCATGCGAAAGTCTTCTGTTCATCAGCCAGATTCAGTCCGCCTTGGCAGCCATGGGTCTGCGGGCTGGCTTCCGTTCCGTGTAATGGGGCAGGAAGTGGTTCAGGACGCGGTACGCAAGGAACACGCCCAGGACCCCCGTGAAGGCCCAGGGCAACCGTGTGTCCGCCTTCACCAACATGTAGAAATGGAGGGCGCCGCCGGCCGCCGCGACATAGGCCAGCCGGTGCAGGCGATTCCACCGTTTGCCGCCCAGCCGGCGGATCATGCTGCTGGGAGAGGTGATCGCCAGGGCAAGGAGCAGGAGGAAACTGGCCATTCCGACCATGATGAACGGACGCTTGCCGACATCGGCGAGGATGGCCCTGAACTGGAAGGCCTTGTCGAACCAGATATAGGCCAGCAGGTGCACCATCCCGTAGAAGAACCCAAGCAGCCCCAGGGTGCGTCTGAACGGCGCCAGCCAGGGTTGGCCCAGCGTCTTCCTCACCGGGGTGACCGCCAGCGACAGGATCAGGAACATCAGGGTCAGGATGCCGGTCGCCCGGGTGGCGAACTCTTGAGGGTTCGCTCCCAGTTTGTGCCGGAATCCGTCCAGGAGCAGCATCAACAGGGGGACCAGGCCGTCGACCAGGACTACTTGCCTGAGGAAGCGGGTATCTTTCATCGGCCGGCCTCGTTCAGAAATTCGCCTTCAGGTCCATCCCCGCGTAGAGGTGGGCGACCTGATCCGCGTAGCCGTTGAACATGAGGGTCTCCCGCCGGCTGGTTTCGCCGATCCGCTGCTCGGTTCGCTGGCTCCAGCGCGGATGGTCCACGTTCGGGTTCACGTTCGAGTAGAAGCCATACTCCGACGGGGCGGTCCGGTTCCAGGTGGTGGGCGGCATGGCCTCCACCAGATCGATGCGGATGATGGACTTGATGCCTTTCAGGCCGTACTTCCAGGGCACCACCAGGCGCAGTGGCGCGCCGTTCTGGGGTGCCAGGGTCTCCCCGTACAGCCCCACGGCCAGGATGGTCAGGGGATGCACCGCTTCGTCCAGCCGGAGCCCTTCCAGGTAGGGCCAGTCCAGCACGGAAGAATGGATATTCGGCATCTGCCGGGGATCAGCCAAGGTCTGGAAGGTGACGAAACGGGCGTTGCCCATGGGCTGCACCTGGTCCAGGAGCCTGGAGAGGGGGAAGCCGATCCAGGGGATGACCATCGACCAGGCTTCCACGCAGCGGTGGCGGTAGACGCGTTCCTCCGGCGGGTTGAGCCGGAGGATATCATCGATATCGAAGGTCCGTGGCCGATGCGCCAAACCACCCACCTCCACGGTCCAGGGGCGGGTGATGAAGTTCTTCGCGCGAGGGGCGACGGCGCGCTTGTCCGTGGAGAACTCGTAGAAATTGTTGTAGTGGGTGATGTCCTGTAGGGACGTCCGGGCGTCCTGGAGCACCGGGGCGGGCGGCTCCTTGGGCGGGGTGATGCCCGCGATCTTCTCTCCACCCTTGGCACCTTCGCCGGGGGACGCCAACTGGCGGTACACCCACGCCGTCCCCAGCGATGTGGCCGCCAGCACCGCCCCGCGCAGAAGCCGCCGCCGGCTGAAATAGGTTTCCTTGTCGGTGATTTCGCTGCTTTTGATATCCGGAGGCAGCTTGATGATCATGGCATGCTCCAGAAGAAGCGGGTTTACAGGGAAGCTTTGAGATCCTTCGCCCCGGTGCCGGATTCTGCCAGGGACAGGGCGGTGGAACCCAGGATTGGCCCGCATCCGGCCCCCTGCACGAAGACGACGACACCAAGGTTTTCACGTTTCCAGCCGGGATCCATGAACACCTCAGGCATGGCCGTGAACTCGCCGGTCTTCGGGTTGGGGTGGCCAAGGTTAATCAGTTTCCGGACCACCGCGGTGTGCTCCAGCCTCCGTCCCGCGTTCTCCCCGCGCAGGACCTGGGAATGCAGGCCGTTTTCCGTGACAGCCAGGAAGACGTCCGCTGGTTTATCAGGCGGAGGGCCGGGCAGCCTTTCGACCCGGACGGTGACCCTGACTGGGTTGCCGTCTCCGGCGGGTCTGGCGGGAGCGAAGGCAAGGACCACGGCGGCCTTGGGCTGGCGGGCCGCATCGGCAATGGCCCGCAGGGCGTGGGCCCGGTCGCTGCCGACCAGCTCCTCGCGGCCGTCGACGACCATCTGCGGGGTGTAGATGCCGGACTGGCTGAACCGGGCCGCGTAACCTTTCTGGCGGTCACTGAACTGGGCGGAAGAGAAGGGGTCAACCCAGCCCAGCCGGTTCCAGTAATCGACATGTTCGCTCAAAACGAATACTTCTGCATTGGCGACAGCGTGCGCCTTGTGGATCTCCATCAACAGTTCGTCGGCGGGGGGGCAGCTCGAACAGCCCTCAGAGGTGAAGAGTTCCACCAGGACCGGCATTTCCTTACCGGTCCTGGAATTGGACGTGATCCTCACCGGGCTTCCGGAGGCGGCCCCAGCCAAGGCTAACGCCGCCACCACCCCTGGGGCGGCCAAAGACAACAGGAGAGCCAGGAGGGATGGGCGCATCTTGCAGCTTCAACAAGGGTCGCGATGTCACGCGAATGCATGGAGTGAACAGGAATTCAACGCGCAGACAAGAATAGCCTCAATGCGGAAAGGCAGATCAAGCACGCTGCGAACTTCAGGAAGGCCAGGTGGATGTCGGCCCTCCGTCCGAAGCGGACGGTGAACCCCTGGAAAGGCCGGAACCAGGCGGAGGTCCGCTCCCCGGCCCAGCGGTGCTTCCCGAGCCTATCCGCCGTCGATCCTGCGTGTGGCCGTCCCTGGGAACACACTTGTTTTTGGATTCCTTTTGGCTCAGTCCAGCGACTGCCGCAGCGCCACTAAATTGGCCGTATATTCCTGATCAATAAAGTGTTCCTTGGCTCCAGCGATCATTCTATCCACGTATTTCGGCGCCGGAGCATAGGGTCCGGCCGGATTCGTCACCTGGTACAACTGGGCGTGGTGCCATTGTCCATCTTCACCAAATACGAGGAAGGCAGCCCGGCGATATACGTCCTGCGGCACACTTTCCAGGATATCCAGTGCGGCAAAATCTTTTTCCTCGACATCGTACAGCACTCCCCGGGTCATTTCGCCGGGTGCCGGGATGATGCTGCTGATTCCCCCCTTATATTTTTCCGAGTAGCGGCGAAACTCGATATGGAAATTCGGCAATTGAGCTAGCATTAGAAATTGGGCACTGGGGCAGCATTCCCGGATGTACTCCGTGGACATATTGGAACCATAAGCGAAATATTTCATATTATCCTCCGCCGATTGTCGTCAAGGTTCGTTTCCCTAGTCTACCTGAAACAACCGCAGGTGCTCCCGAGGAGCGAACGGGATTCCGCGAATTCGTGGATTTCCTTGACGGACGGGGACTTCCGGTAATCCCCTTTAATGACCGATCCAGCCATGGGCAAGGGACGGTCAAGGCACCCTTCGCCGCCCACGAACAAGGTGATGTCGAGGCCCGGCTCGTGGCCAGGCTAGGCACCATCCTGGCCGCTCCTGCCCACATCGAGGGCCAGGCGAGTCAGGTTCTGCTCGTTCGCTGGCTCGACGATGGGCCGGAGCTTGGTTGCAATTTCTTCATTTTCGAAGGTTTGCACCCAGGAAACCAGCGTTCCCCGGGGGCTGGGCTCGAGAATGATGGACAAATCGAAATGTGGTTGGGACGTGTGCTGGATGCGCACGAGCGAACCGTGGACGATGGCCACGAACGTGGCCTGGTTCGGGAAGTCGGTCCCGTCCGGGCCATGCATGACGAAATCCCAGCGTCCCCCTGGGATGAATTCGAAGGTATGGAAGGTATTCGTGAAGCCGTCTGGCCCCCACCAGCGGGCTAGGCGGGAAGGATCCTTGATGGCTGCGAACACGGCTTTCGGCGCAGCCGGAATCTCTCGGGAGGATTGAAAAGTGATCATTGGCTGGATGTCCGTTCAAGTGGCCCCGGGAGCCGGGTGGTTGGGCACCGGACCTTCGAAGCCGGGTTCGGGATCCGCTCCTTTCTGCGCCCATCATGTTGTTGCCGCCGACGCGGCGGCGCAAGCCGGCAAGTGATAGATTGGGAAGCGGATCCCCTGTGTCCGGTCCCTGTTGCGTCGAGGAGTGAGCCATGCTTTTCATGGTCATCGAGCGGTTCCAGAACAACGACATGGTGCCGGTCTACGAACGGGTCCGGGACAAAGGGCGGCAGCTGCCGGAAGGGCTGAAGTTCATCGACAGCTGGGTGGAGCCCAGTTTCGGCCGGTGCTTCCAGCTCATGGAATGCTCGGAGGCGGGGATCCTGCAGGAATGGGCCATCCAGTGGCGCGGCGCCGGGGTCGTGTTCGAGTTCTGCCCGGTGGTTCCGAGCGCCCAGACCCGCGCGATCGTCGCCCCTTATCTGCCCTAGCGCAGCGGCACGAAGCTCACCGCCATCAAGGACGTGACCTCCTTCCCGGCGGGCGTCTTGCGGACCAGCTCCAGGTCCTGGGCGCAGCCGTGCGCCCCCAGGGGCAGGATCATTCGGCCCCCTTCCCCCAGCTGCTCCCACAAGGGCCCGGGAATGGCCGTGGCGGCGCAGCTGAGCATGATGGCGTCGAAGGGGGCGTGCTCGGGCCAGCCCATGGCGCCGTCCCCGCAGCGGATCTGCACGTTGGCGCAGCCCAGTTGGTCCAGCAGCTGCACCGCCCGCCGGCACAGGCCCGGCTCAAGGTCCATGCCGTACACCTCCCGGGCCAGGGCCGACAGCACCGCGGCCATGTAGCCGCACCCGGAACCCACCTCCAGCACCCGCTCGCGGCCGGTCAGCTCCAGGGCCTCGGCCATGGCGGCCACGATGTAGGGCTGGGAGATGGTCTGGCCGGCGCCGATGGGCAGGGGCCAGTCGGCGTAAGCCTGGGCCAGCAGCTCCTCGGGCACGAACCGGTGCCGGGGCAAGGTGCGCATGGCTTCCAGCACGCGCGGGTCGCGCACGTCCCGGGCCGCGATCTGGTGCCGCACCATGGCCTCCCGGGCCTCGCGCAGGGCCGCCTGGCCCTCCGCCGACCCGGCCCACTCGCTGTCAGGTTCCTGCCCTCGCCCGGTCGCCATGTGGGAACTCCCCGCTCCCGGGGCCGGTTCGCACCCGGGAATCCGCAGGGTCAAGCATGATCGGCGCCCGTCCGCCGTCAAGAACTACCGGCGCACCTCCACCTGGGCCAGCTTCTCGTAATGCCGGACGATGGCCCCGTGGTCCGCGTCGCCCAGGCCGTCCACCTTGAGGGCCTGCAGGGTCTCCATCACCGAGGCGGTGAGGGGCAGGGGCACGCCCAGCTGGTGGGCGGTGTCCAGGGCGTTCTGCAGGTCCTTGATGTGCAGGTTGATGCGGAAACCGGGGGCGAACTTGCGGTCCATCACCAGGGGGGCCTTGGCGTCCAGCACCGTGCTCCCGGCCAGCCCGCCGCGGATGGCCTGGTACACCAGCTCCGGGGCCACCCCGGCCTTGGTGGCCAGGACCAGGGCCTCGCTCATGGCGGCGATGTTCAGGGCCACGATCACCTGGTTGGCCAGCTTGGTGACGTTGCCGGCGCCGATGTCGCCGGTGCGCACCGCCGAGCCGGACATGGCCTTGAGCACCGGGTAGCAGCGGTCGAACACCGCCTGGGGGCCGCCCACCATCACCGACAGGGTGCCGTCGATGGCCTTGGGCTGGCCGCCGCTCACCGGCGCGTCCAGCATGTCCACCCCGTTCCTGGCCAGCCTGGCGGAAAGCTCGCGGCTCACCAGGGGGGCGATGGAGCTCATGTCCACCACCACCGATCCGCGCCGGGCGCCGTGGATGAGGCCCTGCTCGCCGAGAACGACGGCTTGCACCTCCGGCGAATTGGGCAGCATGGTGATGATGATCTCGGTGCGCTCCGCCACCTCCTTGGGCGTGGCCGCAGCTTCGGCCCCGGCGGCCACCAGCTCGGCCACCGCCGGCTGGGACAGGTCCGCCACCACCAGCTCGTAGCCGGCCTTGATCAGGTTCCGGGCCATGGGCTTGCCCATGATCCCCAGGCCGATGAATCCGATTTTCATGGTCTTCTCCTATCCGTTAATAACCCATGGCCCTGATCCAGCCGAACGAGGACCGGCTGTCCGGGGTGGGCACATATTCCAGTCCCACGTAGCCCTGGTAGCCGAGCCGGTCCAGTTCGCGGAACAGGAAGGCGTAGTTGATCTCCCCGGTGCCCGGCTGGTGCCGTCCCGGGTTGTCGGCCACCTGGATGTGGCCGATGCGCGCCAGGTGGTTGCGCAGGGTGGCGGTGAGCTCGCCCTCCTCCCGCTGGGCATGGTAGACGTCGAACTGGATGGACAGGTTGGGCTCGCCCGCCTCTTCCAGCAGGGCCAGGGCCTGGTCGGTGCGGTTCAGCCAAAATCCGGGCATGTCGTAGTGGTTGATGGGCTCCATCACCAGGCGCAGCTCCTTGGCCGCCAGCATGCGGGCGGCGTACTTGAGGTTGGCCACGAACGTGGCCCGGTGGGTGGCCTCGTCCACCCCCGGCACGCGCTTGCCGGCCAGGCAGTTCAGGGTGGGCACCCCCAGGCCCAGGGCGTAGTCCACCGCCTTGGCCACCCCGGTGCGGAACTCGTTCACCCGGTTGGGGTTGGCGGCGATGCCCCGGTCGCCTCCGGCCCAGTCGCCGCAGGGCAGGTTGAACAGGACCTGGCGCAGGCCGTTCTGGCCCAGGCGCTGCCGGATCTCCGCGGCGGTGTACTCGTAGGGGAAGAGATACTCCACGAACTTGAAGCCGGCCTCCCGGGCCAGGGCGAACCGGTCCAGGAAGGGGACTTCCGTGAACAGCATGGTGAGGTTGGCGGCGAACACCGGCATGGCATCCCTCCTGCGAATCCTGGTTTCAGTCAACGGGCTGCAACACCAGTTTGCGCCCATCCTTGCGCTCGAACATCTCGAAAGCGTGGCGCCACTCGGCGAGGGGCATGACGTGGGAGATCAGGGCGCGGGCGTCCACCTGTTTCCTGGCGAGCAGCTGCAGGGCCATCTCCCAGGAAGCCCACCGGGATCCCAGGGAGCCGGTCACCTTGATCTCCTTGAAGCAGATCCGCTCGAAATCCAGGGTGATGGGGCGCCCGAACAGGCCGATCTGGGTGAACTGGCCGCGCTTGCGCACCGCCAGCAGCCCCGCCTCCACCGCCTGGGGCGCGCCGGAGCACTCCAGCACCACGTCCACCCCCGCACCGTGGGTGAGCTCGGCCACCAGCTCGCCCAGGGGCTGGGCGGTGACGTCCACGGTCCAGTCGGCGCCCAGCTCCCGGGCGGTGCGGAGCCGGTCCGCGTCCACCGCCGCCCCGGCCACCAGGACCTGCGCCCCCTGGGCCTTGGCCACCTGCAGGGTGGCCAGGCCCACGGAGCCGGGGCCGGACACCAGGACCAGGTCCCCGGGCAGGATGCGGGTCAGTTCGTACACCGCGTGGGTGATGCAGGCCAGGGGCTCGGTGAAGGCCCCTTCCAGGAAACCGATGGCCTCCGGCAGGCGGTGCAGGCGGGCGGCAGGCACCACCGTGTACCGGGCGAAGGCGCCGTCGTGCCAGTAGCCCAGGGTCCGGCGCTGGTCGCACACGTTGTAGAAGCCCTCCCGGCAGTGCCGGCAGACCCCGCAATAGGAGAAGGCGGTCTCGGAGACCACCCGGTCCCCGCTTTCCCAGCCGCTGACGCCGGCGCCCACGGCCCGGACCACCCCGGCGAACTCGTGGCCGGTGACCACCGGCGGGCGGATGGGGATGGCGATGTCGTTGTGGAAGATGTGCAGGTCGGACCCGCAGATGCCGGTGTACTGGATCTCCACCAGCACCTGGCCGGCCCCGGGGGCCGGCTCGGGCACGTCGCGCAATTCCATGAATCCGTCGCCGGCCTGGTACTTCACTAGTGCCTTCATGATTGGACTCCTAGAGTAGGTTGCCGTCGGCGTCGAAGGGCAGGGGCTCCGGGGCCCCCAGCACCTGGAACCGCGGATCCCGGGCCAGGGCCGGCAGCAGGGCCTCGGACACGCTGATCCGGTCCAGGTGCAGGGTGTCCGCCAGGCGCACGATGCGCGGGGCCGCCGGGTCGGCGTCCACGCAGGTGTACAGGGCCGCCTGCAGGGCCAGCCGGTCCGAGCCCAGCACCAGGGGCATCTTCACGGTGGCCACCACCCGGCTGGTGAGGGCGTTGGGGTAGCTCTGGTCGAAGTCCGTGGCGTCGAACACCCGCCGGGTGGTGAAGTCGGCCATGCCCACTCCCAGGGAGTTGCCGTGGGTCGACCCGGTGAGGCCCAGGATCACGTAGCGGCCGAATTCCGGCCCGCCGGAGGCGTAGGGGGTGGCGTAGGTGCCGGTGATGTTGGGGTCGGCCCCGTCGCCGCTCACGTCCTTGCCGATCCGGTCCACCACCAGCACGTCGAAGCGGGGGATCAGGATGCCGGGCATGAGCCGCCGGGCCTCCTCCAGCAGGGCCGGCTCCCGGGCCTCGATTTGGTCCCGGGGCAGGGCCTCGATGCGGGCGGTGGCGTCGTAGGCGTTCTCCAGCACCGCCAGCGCGAACAGCACCGGCGCCCGCTCCAGGACCACCCGGGCGAAGGCGGGTACGTTCTCGGCCATGCGCCCGAACCCTTCCGCGTGGCAGGTCTCGGCGCCTTTCTGCTTGCCCATGCCGATGGCCATCATCTTCATGATGCCGCTCTCGAACGGCCCCCGGAACGAGGTGTGGGGCTTGACCCGGCCCACCACGACGATGCCGTCCGCCTCGGCGGCGAAGCGGTCCAGGTGCACCGGCTGGCCCCGGGGGGTGGTGCCCGCCACCCGGGTCTCCATGGTGGCCCGGATGGGCGCGCCCACCGCGGCCTCGGTGCAGCCCAGGGCCTCCAGGGTCTCCCGCTGGCCCTCGGCGGTGGCCCCGCCGTGGCTGCCCATGGCCGGGAACAGGAACGGCGCTCCGCCCCTGGCCCGCACGTTGGCCACCACCGCCGCGACGATGGCGGGCAGGTTGGCCACGCCCCGGCTGCCCACGGCGATGGCCACGCTGGCGCCGGGCCGGATGGCGGAGCCGGCGCCGGGGGCGGCGAAGGCCTGGTCCACGGCCGCCCGCAGGTCGTCCAGCCGCTGGTCGGGGAAGATCTGGCGCACGGGCGCCATGGGGGGGAGGCGCACCGGGGCCAGCATGGCCCGGATGACGCCGTGGCGGTCCCACACTCTCCTGGCCGGTTCGTCCATGGACAGGCTCCTAGGTGGCCATCGCCTGGCTCTTGACCAGGAGGGCCAGGGAGCGCCGCTCGATCTCCCCGGCGCTGATGCCGTACTTCTCCAGCAGTTCGCCGTACGGGCCCGATTCGGTGAACGTGTCCCGGATCCCCACCGTCTCCATGAGGAAGGGCACCCGCTCGGCCAGGGCCTCCGCGCAGGCCCCGGCCAGGCCGCCGATCACCGAGTGCTCCTCGGCCACCACCAGCTTGCCGGTGCGGGCCACGCGAGCGGCCAGGGCGTCCCCGTCCAGCGGCTTGATGGTGGCGATCTCCAGGACTTCCGCCTGGACCCCGATCCGCGCCAGGCGCTCCGCGGCCGCCAGGGCCAGGGCCACGCAGATGCCGCAGGCGGCGATGGTCAGGTCGCCCCCGTCCCGCCAGGAGCGGATCCGGCCCAGGGCGAACGGCTCCCGGGCGGGCGGCAGGTCCGGGACCTCGTTGCGGTTGAGGCGCACGTAGACCGGGCCGTCCGCGTCCAGGGCCGCCTCCAGGGCCGCCTCGGCGCCGGCGTTGTCGGCCGGGACCACCACCGTCAGGTTGGGCAGGCCGCGCAGGATGGCCACGTCGGCGATGGACTGGTGGCTGGCGCCGTCGAAGGAGTCCGACAGCCCCGCGTAGGTGCCCGCCAGCACCACCGGGAGCCGGTTGTAGCAGAGCACGTTGCGCACCTGGTCGGCGGCCTTGAGGGCCAGGAAGATGGCGAAGGCGTTCACCACCGGGTGGAACCCGCAGGTGGCCAGGCCGCCCGCGACGTCCACCAGGTTGGCTTCCGCCACGCCCACGTTGAAGAACCGCCCGGGATGCTCGGCGGCGAAGTGCAGGGAGCGGGAGCTGGAGGACACGTCCGCGTCCAGCACCACAAGGTCCGGGCGGGTCCGGCCCAGGGCGGCCAGCTTCCTGCCGAAGGCTTCGCGCATGGTCAGGGTCATAGCAGGGCCTCCGCTTCCGCCAGGGCGGCCGTGAGTTCGGGCCGGGCCTGCGCCCAGCCGGCGTCGTCCACCGGGGCGCCGTGCCACTTGGACTGGCCCTCCATGAACGAGACTCCCTTGCCCTTGACCGTGTCGTAGATCACCGCCCGGGGCCAGGGGCCGGGCCCGTCCAGCCACCGGAAGGTCTCCATGATGGCCGCCGGGTCATGGCCGTCATGCGCGCCCGGGGCCACGTTCCAGCCGAACGCATCCAGTTTCCGGGCGATGGAGCCCAGGGGCATGATCAGGTCCGAAGGACCGTCCAGCTGGACCTTGTTGTGGTCCACCAGCAGGGCCAGCCGTTCGGGGCGGAACTTGGCCGCGGCCATGGCCGCCTCCCAGGTCTGGCCCTCGTCCAGGCAGCCTTCCCCCACCACCACGTAGGTCCAGAAGCGCTTGCCGGCCAGCTGGGCGGCGAGCGCCATGCCCAGGCCCACCGAGAGGCCGTGCCCCAGGGCCCCGGTGGACATGTCCACCCCCGGGGTCTTGCGCATGCACGGGTGCCCCTGGAGGTTCGAGTCCGCGTCCCGGAAGGTGCCCAGCAGCTCCGGGCTGAAGAAGCCCCGGTGGGCCAGCACCGCGTACAGCAGGAGCGAGGCGTGGCCCTTGGACAGGACCAGCCGGTCCCGGTCCGGGTCCCGGGGCCGGGCGGGGTCCACCTTCATGCGCAGGAAGTACAGCGCGGTCAGCAGTTCGCAGGCGGAGGCGGCGCCGCCCCAGTGGCCGGTGCCCTTGCGGTGGAGGATGTCGAGCATCTCCAGGCGGATGCGCCGGGCCAGGGCGGAGGTCATGGCCGCCTGGCGGCGGGGATCGGTCTCGGCCAGGAGGGCCTGGGGGGGAAAGGTCATACCGCCTCCTTGGAACGATGCAGCATCCCGGCGCCCTTGGCGTGGCCGCGGCCCTGGCGCAGGCCCACCCGGCCCAGGACCCGGTCCAGCAGCACGGAGATGATGATCACCGTGCCCACCGCCGAGCCCTGCCAGAAGGGCGACACGCCGATGATGTTGAGCCCGTTGTGCAGCACGGTGATCAGGAACACGCCGATGAAGGTGCCCACCAGGCTGCCCTTGCCGCCCATCAGGCTGGTGCCGCCGATGACCACCGCGGCGATGGAGTCCATCTCCCAGCCGGTGCCCGTGTCCGGGTCGATGGCGCCCAGGCGGGAGGTGATGATCACCACCGCCACCGCGCAGAGCAGGCCGGTGATGACGTAGGCCAGGGCCTTGTAGCGGCGGATGTTGACGCCGGCGAGCCGGGACGCCTCCTCGTTGCTGCCGATGGCGTAGATGAACCGGCCGAACTTGGACTTGGTGAGCAGGATGTGGCCGAACACGAACAGGCCCACCAGGACCATGGTGTAGAGGGGGATGCCGAAGGCGGTGCCGTAGCCGAACACCCGGTAGCCCCGGGGCAGCCCGACGATAGAGTGGGCGTCGGTGATCACGTAGGTGAGGGAGCGGGTGATGGAGGCCACGCCCAGGGTGACGATGAACGGGGCCAGCCGGGTGTACGCGATGAGGAAGCCGCTGATGGCCCCGATGCCCATCCCCACCAGCAGGACCACCGAGACCCCGGCGGCGACCCCGGCCTTCATGAGCACCATGCCGCCCACCATGGCGGAGAAGGTGGCGATGCCGCCCACCGACAGGTCGATGCCGGCGGTGAGGATGACCAGGCACTGGCCGATGGCGATGATGCCCGTGGACGTGGCCTGCCAGAACAGGTTGCGGATGTTGCCCGTGGTCATGAACTCGGGCGACAGCAGGCTCAGGGCCGTGCACAGCAGGGCGAAGGCCAGCAGCATGACCACCTCCACCCGGTATTCGGCCAGCAGGTTCCGGACCGGGTTGGAGGGTTTGGTGGCGGCGGTCTGGGTCATGGCGGGGTTTCCCTCAAAGGGCGGCCGGGGCGCCGTTTTCCATGTGGGTGCTGTAGGACATGATGAGTTCCTCGGTGGCCTCGGCGTGGTCCAGTTCCTTGACGATCTCGCCCTGGTTCATGACCAGGATGCGGTCGGACAGGGCCAGGATCTCGGGCAGCTCCGAGGACACCAGCAGGATCGCCCGGCCATCCTGGGCGAGCCGGTCGATGAGGTGGTACAGCTCGAACTTGGCCCCGATGTCGATGCCCCGGGTGGGCTCGTCCATGACGATGATGTCCGGCTCGGTGAGCAGCCACTTGGCGATGACCGCCTTCTGCTGGTTGCCGCCGCTCAGGGACCCCGCCGCCATGCGCAGCCCGGGCACCTTGATCTCCAGCTCCCGGACCTTGGCCTCCACCAGGGCCTCCTCCCGGCTCCTGCGGATCCAGAAGCCGTTCTTCAGGCACAGGTAGGCCAGGGTGATGTTCTGGTACACCGGCAGGTTGACCAGGAGCCCGTGGGCCTTGCGGTCTTCGGGGATCATGCCCATGCCCCGGCGGATCGCCGCCAGGGGCGAGCGCATCCAGCCCACCCGGCCGCGCACCACCACCTCGCCCCGGTCCGGGCGGTCCGCCCCGAAGATGGCCCGCACCAGCTCCGTGCGCCCGGCCCCCACCAGGCCGGAGAGGCCAAGCACCTCGCCGCGCCGCAAGGTCAGGCTGCAGTCGAACACCCGGTTGCCCCGGGACAGGCGGCGCACCTCCAGCACCGGCTCCCCGGGGGGGCGGCGGTGCCGGACCGTGAACAGGTCGCCCATGTCCCGGCCCACCATGGAGGCGATCAGCTCCTTCTCGGTGAGCTGGGCGGTGGGGGACTCGCGCACCTTGCTGCCGTCCCGGAGCACCACCACCCGCGTCGCCAGCTCGAAGATCTCCTCCAGCTTGTGGCTCACGAACATCAGGGTGACGCCCTGGGACTGGAGCCGGCGCACCAGGTCGAACAGCTTGCCCACCTCCGGCCGGGACAGGGTGGCGGTGGGCTCGTCCAGGATGAGCAGCCTGGCGTTCACCGCCACCGCCTTCACGATCTCCACGATCTGCTGCTCGGCCACGGACAGGTCCATGACCTTGGCCCCGGGATCCAGGTGCACGTCCAGCTGGAGGCGGGCCAGCAGTTCTTCGGTGCGGGCCCACATGCCCGCGTAGTCCACCCAGAAGCCGCCTTTGTACGCCGACTTGTGGGTGAGGAAGATGTTCTCGGCGATGCTGAGGTGGGGAATCAGGTTGAATTCCTGCAGCACGATGGCCACCCCGGCCCGCTGGGCCTCGGCGGTGCCGTGGAAGGCTACCCGGGTCCCGGCCAGGTCCACCGCGCCGGCGTCGGCCTCGATGACCCCGGCGACGATCTTGGCCAGGGTGGACTTGCCGGCGCCGTTCTCCCCCACCAGGGCCAGGATCTCGCCCGGGTACACCTCCAGGGAAACCCCTTTCAGGGCGGCGATGCCGTCGTAGCTCTTGGTCAGGTCCTGGACGCGGAGCAGGGGATCGGTCATGGCGTCTCGGGGAGCAGAGCCACCGCCCGGCCCGGGCAGCCGGTGCTGTCGGCCAGCTTCAGGGGCAGGAACAGGAAATAGGCCCCTATCGGCGGCAGGGCGGCCAGGCCGCACAGGCCTTCGATGAACAGCATCCCCTGGCCCAGGGCCTCCTGGTGCACCGGCGCGCCGTCGTGGACCGCGCCCATGCTGGGCGTGTCGGTGCCCACGGTGGTCACGCCCCGATCCGCCAGGAGCCGGATGGCCGCCACATCCGGCGCCGGCCAGCCGGGGACGGAGCGCTCCACCACCGGGGCCTGCAGGTAGGCGCGGCCGGCTGCGCCGGGGCGGTAGTGCCCGCTCCAGCCGGTGGCCAGCAGCACGATGTCGCCGGCCTGGAAGGCCCCGTGCTCCGCCTCCCAGTCCTGGAGCCGGGCGGCGGTGATCCAGGGGCTGACGCCCGGCTCGCCCTGCCCGGCCAGGTCGCGCAGGTCCACCACCGCCGCGGGGCCGCACAAGCGGTCCAGGTCCACCTGGTCGCCGCCCTTGGCCCCCAGGCGCCCGGCCAGGGGCAGGCCGGAACCTTCGGGAGGGACGAAATGGGGCGGCGCGTCGAAGTGGGTGCCGCAATGCTCGTCCATGACCAGGAAATGGGTCTTGTAGATGGAGTTGGGGCCGAAGTCCCGCCAGACCCGGTGGGCGAACGGCAGGTGCCCGGGCCAGGTGCCCGGGAGCGCCTCGGCCAGGGGCGCGGAAAGGTCGAGCAGGGTCATGCCCTTGAGGGGATCGAATCGGTTCATGGGAGCGCCCTCCGGCCCCGGGGGGGTGCCCCGGGGCCGGAATCGAATCACTTCGCCTTGAGTTCGTTGGGGTAGACGTTGTCGGCCAGGGTCGACTCGATCTTGGCCACGTTCTCCTTGGTCACCAGGATGGTGGGAACCACCACCTTCTTCTCCACCTTCTGCTTGCCGAGCACCGCCACGGCGGCTTCGAGGGCCTTGCGGCCCATCAGCACCGGCTGCTGCATGGAAGCGGCATACAGGCGGCCGTCCTTGATGGCCTGCACGGCCTCGGGGCTGCCGTCGAAGCCCACGTTGACGATCTGCGCGGCCTTGCCGGAGGTGTCGATGGCCGGGAGGGAACCCAGGTTGGCCTCGTCGTGCTCGGTGAAGAGCCCCACCAGCTTGGGCTGAGCGGTGAGGATGTCCTGGGTGTAGCGCATGGACTCGGCCCGGGTATATTCCTTGCACTCCAGCAGCTTGGCCACCTTCAGGGTGGTGCCCTTGAGGGCGTCCTTGAAGCCTTCCGTGCGGTCCCGGCCGTTCTGGCGGGCCAGGGAGATGGTGATCACGCCGAGGTCGCCGCCGGTGATGCCCTTCTTCTTCATCTGCGCGACCATGTACTTGCCGGCCGCGTTGGCGCCGCCATAGTTGTCGCTGATGACGAAGGCGGCGTAGTCGCCCGAATCGGTGCCGATGTCGCAGATCACCACCGGGACATTGGACTTCTTGGCCAGTTCCAGCACCGCCGGGCAGGAGGCGCTGTCGGTGGGGGAGATGACGATGCAGTTGACCCCGGCCGTGATCAGGTCCTGGGCGTTCTTGAGCTGGGTCTCGGCGCTCAGGCGGGAGTCCGAGTTGACCATCTTGATGTTGCCCACCTTCTCCGCCTGCTGCTGGAGCCCGTCGGCCACGTCCTTCCAGAACGGGATGCTCAGCGCCGGCGTCATGTAGGCGATGGTGTAGGGTCCGGCCGCGAACATGCTCGCGCAGGAAACCATGGCGGCCGCCAGGGTAAGGATCAGTTTCTTCATCCGACACCTCCTTAAAAGGTCGAGGGACCAGCGGAATGCGACGAAACCCAGCCAGGGCACCACGCCCCGGCCGGTTCAGATGACGTTCTGTCAGCACGGCCGAAGCCGTGGTGTGGGTGGATTGGTGTATTGTATACCATAATTTAATCCAGTTTGCCCGGATGTCAACCCTGAATTGGGGCTGAAATTCATGTCCCGCATAGGTTTCAGTCGCGCAGAGTGCCGCCGTTGACGTTCATGGTTTCGGCGGTGACGAACCCGGCCCGGGGGCTGGCCAGGTAGGCCACCGCGAAGGCGATGTCCTCGGGGGCGCCCAGGCGCTTGATGATGCTCTTGTCGATGAACTTCTGGTTTTCTTCCGGGGACACCGCCGCGGCCATCTCGGTGGCGATGCGCCCCGGGCAGACGGCGTTCACGGTGATGCCGTCGGCGCCCACCTGCTGGGCCAGGTTGCGGGTGAAGGCGAGGATGGCGCCCTTGGAGGCGCAGTAGTGCAGCGCCGCCACGGTGCCGCCGTTCTTGCCGGCCTCGGAGGAGATGTTGATGATCCGTCCGTACCGGCGCCGGCGCATGCCCGGGAGCACCGCCTGGCAGAGGATGAACTGGGCCTTGAGATTCACCGCCAGGACCCGGTCCCATTCGGCGTCGGTGATGGCCTCGATGGGATGCAGGGGGTGGATGCCGGCGTTGTTCACCAGGATGTCCACCCGGCCGAAACGGGCCTCCACCGCCGCGGCGAAGGCCCGGAGCGCGGCGCCGTCGGCCAGGTCCACCGGCTCCCAGTGGACCCGGTCCCGGGATCCGGACCCCCATTCCCGGGCGAGGGCCTCCAGCTTGGCCCCCTGCAGGTCGCACAGGGCGACCCGGGCGCCCCGGCCCAGCAGTTCCCCGGCGATGGCGCGGCCCAGGCCCTGGGCCGCGCCGGTGACGATGGCCGTCTGTCCTTCCAGTTCGCCCATGGTGCTCCCCCTTGCCTGAGGTGCCGGCAGCGCGTTGCGGGTGTGCGATTGAGGGTTCCTAGCTGAAATTGAGGTCGTGCAGGATGTGGTTTTCCAGGAGCGCGTCGATCCCGGCCAGGTCCTTTCTGCCCAGGAGCTTCAGGAGCTGGTCGTGCTGGGCGTAGTACTTGGAGAGCTCGGGCCGGGGCAGGTGCTGTTTGAGGCGCAGCAGCTGCAGCTTGGCGTCGAGCATGGAGAGCATCTCCAGCAGTTCCCGGTTGCCGGTGCGGCGCGCGATGTCCAGGTGCAGGGCCGAATCGTGCTCGTGGGCGGCGGCGAAGTCGCCGGCCTCGATGGCTTCCCTGCCCTTGCGGGAGAGCTCGTAGAGCTGGGGCAGGTCGGCCTGGGTCCCGGCCCCGCAGAACAGGCGGCAGGAGAGCTTCTCCAGGTACAGCCGGACCCAGGAGATGTCCCGGGCCTCCTCCGGGCTGATGGTGGCCACGAACGCGTAGCTCCGGGGCTTGAGCACCACCAGGCCGTACTCGGCAAGCTTGCGGATGGCTTCCCGCACCGGGGTGCGGCTGACCTTGAACAGGTCGGCCACCCGCTTCTCGGGGATCCGCTCGCCGCCCCGCAGGGTTCCTGCCAGAATGAGCTTCTTGATGTGGGTGTAGACCTGGTCCGAGATGCTGAGCATGTCAGGGCTGCCCGCGGGGGCGAGGGATTCAAGCATGGGGGGTCGACCTGGATGGTGTATTGTATACCAAAATTTAAGCCCATCCCGCGCCTTGTCAATGGCCGAACCTGGGAGTCCGGCTGGGTGATCGTGCGTGTCCCGGACTTGCGCCCTGGTTCGTCGCCGCCGGCATAGCCGGCGTCGACGGGAGGGCAACGGCGATGGATGCGGGGCGGTGTTCGCACCCCCGCGCTCCGGCGTTCCCGGGGGACGGGTCGATGTTCCGTGCCCTCCAGCCGGGCCTAGGGTCCAGAAGGCTCGCTTCGAGTGGAGTCTGGACCTTTCTGCTTCGCGCCGACCTTGAAGTTCGGGGTGTTCCAAGCCATGCCGAAACTTCCGGAGAATCACGGTGCCGAGGCTGATGCTGGGGGGGACGAGTACGATACAGAAGGTACGACCTGGCGGTTCCGTCCCTGGAGGCCTAGGCAAAGGTGGATACGGCCGCCTGGAAGGACGGAATCGGCCGACCCATGGAAGATCCTTCGGCATGGCTCGAAGCGCCCCAAACTTCAGGGTCGGCGCCAATCAGGAGGGCTCAGGACCCACTCGAAGCGAGCCTTCTGGACCCTAGGCCCGCCCGGGGAGCCTGGGCGAACGGCCCGCTCCCCGGAAACGACGGAGCGCGGGGGTGGGAACACCGCCCCGCATCCATCGCCGTTGCCCTCCCGTCGACGCCGGCTGTGCCGGCGGCGACGAACCAGGGCGCAAGTCCGGGACACGCACCATCACCCAGCCGGACTCTCAACCCCGAAGGCTGCCGCCGTTCACGTCCAGGGCCGCACCGGTGATGAACCCGGCCCGGGGGCTGGCCAGGAAGGCCACGGCGTAGGCCACCTCTTCGGGTGTGCCCAGGCGCTTCACCAGGCTGCGCTCCAGGAACCTGCGGTCCTCCTCCGGGGCGACGGTGGGGCCCACCTTGCCGCCGATGCGGCCCGGGCAGACGGCGTTCACGGTGATGCCTTCGGCTCCCACTTCCAGGGCCAGGTTGCGGGTGAAGGCGAGCAGCCCGCCCTTGGAGGCGGTGGTGTGGGGCGCCGGCACGGTGCCCCCGGTCTTGCCGGACTCGGAGCCGATGTTGACGATGCGGCCGTAGCGGCGCTGGCGCATGCCCGGCAGCAGCGCCTGGCAGAGCAGGAACGGGGCCTTGAGGTTCACGGCCAGGACCCGGTCCCACTCCGCCTCGCCCACCTCGTCGATGGGGGCCAGGGCATGGACGCCCGCGTTGTTCACCAGGATGTCCACGCGCCCGAAGCGTTCCTCCACCGCCGCGGCGAAGGCCTGGAGGTCCCGGGCCACGCCCAGGTCCACCTGGGCCCAGTGGATGGTTCCCGCTCCGGCCGCCGCCTGGGCCAGGGCCTCCAGCCTGGCCCCCTGGAGGTCGCACAGGGCCAGGCTGGCGCCCCGGCCCAGCAGCTCCAGGGCGATGGCCCGGCCCAAGCCCTGGGCCGCGCCGGTGACGATTGCGGTCTGACCTTCCAGTTCGCCCATGGTGAGTACGGATGGTGGTGGTGAGGATCATACCACCGGGCGCTCAGACTCCACGCCGTTCGGGCCCCCAGATGACCTTGTGCAGCTGCAGCTGCAGGCGCACCGGCAGGCGGTCCTGGAGGATCCGTTCCGCCAGCCAGGCGGGATCCAGGGCGCCCCACCCGGGACTGAACAGCACCTCCATGCGCCCCAGCACATCCCGGGCCCGGCACCAATCCCGGGCCCAGGCATAGTCCTCCGGGCCGGTCAGCACGAACTTCAGCTCATCCCGGCCGGACACCATGTGCGCCAGGTTGGACTCCAGCCAGCGCCCTTCCTCCCCGCTTCCGGGGGTCTTGCGGTCCACGATCTTCACCACCCCGGGGGGTACCACCGAGACATCGTGGCTGCCGGCGGTCTCCAGGGCCACCTCGCCGCCGAGGCCCTGCAGGGCCGCCAGCAGGGCCGGCGCCTCCCGCTGGGCCAGGGGTTCGCCGCCGGTGAGCTCCACGAAGGGGGCGGCGGGGCCGGCCAGGGGCGGGCCCAGCAGGTGCCGGACCCGCTGCAGGATGGCTTCCAGCTCCAGCCACTCGCCCTGGTGGAAGGCGTAGGTGGTGTCGCAGTAGACACAGCGCAAGGGACACCCGGTGAGACGGACGAACACGCACGGGCGCCCGGCCCGGGAGCCCTCGCCCTGGATGGAGTGGAAGATCTCGTTGACCCTGAAACGCACGGCGGCTCCGACCCTAATGATAGTCCCCGGGGGCGGGGCAGGCCGTCACGCCAGGCGGGTGCCTCCGTCCAGGGTCAGGACCGTGCCGGTGAGGTAAGGGCTGGCGGCGGCGTAGCGCAGGGCCCGGGCCAGGTCCTGGGGCGTGCCGGTGAACTGGAGCAGGCTGTGCTCCGCCAGCCAGGCGGGGTCGTCCCCGGGGGAGGCGAGCACCGTGCCCATGGCATGGCCCACCACCCGCACCCGGGGCGCCAGGAGCCGGGCCAGGCCCGGCACCAGCGCCGCCAGGCCGGCCTTGGCGGCGGAATAGGGCAGGCGCTTGAGGAACGGCTTCTCCGAGGCGATGTCCAGCAGGATCTGCAGGCAGCCGCCGTCCCCCAGGCGGGGCCCCAGGGCCTGGGCAGCCAGGAACGGGAAGGTGAGGTTGGTCTGCCAGGTGCGGGCCAGGTCCTCGGGAGTCCAGCGCCCCAGGGGCTGCTCCGGGAAGGTGCCGCTCACCAGCACCGCCACCGGGGGGACGATCCCGACCGCCCCCAGGGCGTCAAGATCTGCCATCATCGTTGCAACCAAGTCCGTGTCTTCCGCGCGCCAGCGCAGGCATCGCACTTCTGTTTGTTTGGAAAATTCCGTGATCCAGGGGGCTTCCGGCTCCCAGGCGGCGGAGCTGGTCAGGATCAGGTTGTGGTCCTGCGCGAGCGCTTCCGCCAGGGCGCGCCCCAGGCGGCGCCGGCCTCCCACCAGGATCCACCACGGCTTTTCCCTGCCTCCGTCTCCCGCATCCATGTCCTAAGGCTACCTTGTCTCCTTCCCTCCGAGCCATCCGTTGGCGCCTGATCTTCACCAGCCTCATCGCCCTGGCCCTGGCCCTGGGATCCTTCTATTTGAACCAGTGGGTCTACGCCTCATCCGAGGACCAGTGCGCCTGGACGGTGCAGGACCACCGGGTGATCGTCCAGGAGGTGCTCCCCAACGGCACCGGCGAGAACTCCGGGCTGCTGGAAGGGGATGAGCTGCTCCTGATCCACGGGCGCAAAGTGGTGCCCCAGGAGCTGGACAAGGCCCTGCGCTTCGTGAACAGCCAGCCGGAAGGGCGGATCCTCATCTACACCGTGCGCCGGGGGGGGCGGATCCTGCGCCTGCCGGTGAAGCTGGTGCAGCCGTTCAATGTCACTTCCATCATCGTCCTCCTCACCGGGCTGGTGGCCTGGGCCGCCGGGTTGCTGGCGGTGATCGCCTCCCCTTCCCGCAAGAGCGCCCGCCACTTCTACTCCATGGGCCTGGCCAGCCTCCTGGCCAGCCTGTGGTTCCCGCTGGGGGCCAACACCCTGCCTCCGCTCCTGCTGCTGCTGTTCGCCCTGTTCGCCGGGCTGGGCCTGGGGCTGGGGCCGCCCCTCTGGGTGCATTTCTTCCTGCGTTTCCCCCACCCCTACGCGCTGCGCACCGACCGCCGGTTCCTGCGGGCGCTGTACGGCTGCTCCCTGGGTGGGGCGTTCCTGGTGGTGGCCAGGATCCTGCTGCGGGTCTGGGACCGGGCCCCCGGGGTCCAGGGGCTCCTGCGGGTCCTGGACTGGCCGCCGGTGGCGGCGCTGTTCGCCGCCTTCGCGCCCCTGGCGGCCCTGGCCGGCCTGGCCCTGTTCTGGGCCGGCACCCGGCGCCAGCGCATCCGCAAGCGCCGGGCGCTGTTCCCGGCGCTCCTGCTCACCTCCCTGGTCCTGGCCGACCTGCTCTTGTACCGCTTCCTGCTCCTGCCCAGTCCCGGGCGCAGCCTGGTGTTCGCCCGGGGCAGCTGGATCTTCTACGCGCCCCTGCCCCTGCTGCCCCTCTCCTTCGCCTACGCGGTGTTCCGCCAGGGTTTTTTCGACGTGCGCCGGGCCATCCTGCGCTGGGTCTCCTATTTCATCGTCCTGGGACTGCTCCTGGCGGGCTACCTGGGAGGCCTGGCGATCCTGTTCGGGGAGGGCATGCAGGTGGTCCCGGCCGGCTGGGCGGGAGTCCTTGCGGGCCTGGCGGCCCTGCCCATGGGCTGGCTGCTGCGCTACCTGATCCAGGCCTTGCGCCGGATCTTCCGCCGGGACTGGAACACCGCCCGGGAGACCATCCTGGGCAGCCTGCGGGAGACCCGCAAGCGGTTCTCGGAGGAGGACATCCTGGAGGTCCTGGCCGAGTCCCTGCGCGCCGCCTACCGGCCCCACCTGCTGCTGCTCCTGCCGGCGGAGGCGGACGGGTTCCGGCTGCCGCCCCTGCCCGGCACCGATTCGGACGCGGGGCGCCGGGACAGCCCGCCCCGGGGCGAGCGGCCCATCCTGCGCCTGCCCCAGGCCCTGCTGCGCCACGCGCGGGAGGACCGGGAGCTGGTCCTGGGCCTGCAGAGCGACGAGGCCGAATGGGTCCGGGCCCAGGGCCCGGGACTGCGGACCCACCTGGACGCCCTGGAGGCCCAGGTGCTGGCCCTCATCCTGGTCAGCGACCAGCCGTACGCGGCCCTGGTGCTGGGGGGCAAGTACGCGGAGCTGAACTACGGCCGGGAGGACCGGGAGCTGCTGCGGGAAGCGGCCATCGCCACCGGGCAGTTGCTGGAGACCGCCCTGCTGCACCGGCGCATGCTGGACCAGGGCCGCCTGGAGCAGGAACTCCAGACCGCCCGCCTGATCCAGCAGAGCCTCATTCCTTCCCGGCCCCCGGAGCTGGACGGATTCCAGGCGGCCCTGCGCCTGGTCCCGGCCCTGGAGACCGGCGGGGATCTGCTCTGGGTGGGGCGGCGCCCCTCCGGACGGCATCTGGCGGCGGTGGGGGACGTGAGCGGCAAGGGGCTTCCGGCCGCCCTGTACATGAGCCAGGCCACCGCCCTGCTGAACTTCGCCGCCCAGCAGGACAACCTGGCCTTTGACCGGATCCTCCCGGAGCTGGACAAGACTTTGACCGACTTGTTGGGGCCCAAGGACTTCCTCACCCTCTCCCTGCTCGAGTGGGAGGCTTCCGGACGGTTCCAGGCGGCCCGGGCCGGGCATCCGCCGATCCTGCTCATCGGCGGGCCAGCCCCCCAGGACGCCCGGGAAATCCCCTCCCGGGGGCGGGGCCTGGGGCTGCGCCCGTCCGCCCCGGGGGTTTGGCAGGTGGTGGAAGGGCATTTGCTGCCAGGGCAGTGGCTGGTGATGTACAGTGACGGTCTGACCGAAGCCATGAACAAGGACGGGGAACTCTACGCACTGCCCCGGCTCATTGCCAGAATCCAGGGCCTCTGGCCCACCGGCTCGGCCAAGGCCGCCTGCGAGGCCGTTTTCCACGACGTGGCGGACTACGAGGCCCAGAACCGGGATGACCGCACCCTCTTCATCCTTTCCCGAGACCGCGCATGAGCCAACCCAACCCCGTTCCCGCGTTACCCCGGTGGCTGAGCTTCAGCATCGTCCTGCTCCTGACCGCCCAGGTGGGCCTGCTCTGGGTCCACGGCAGCATGCTCCAGCGCCAGCACGAGGACATCCAGGCTCTGCGGGAGGACGTGCAGAACCTGGCCGAGGACCTGTACGAGGACCAGGACGGCTGGGATTCCGGCGAGGACGACCCCGGCCCCCGCCCGGCCCATGCCGCCTGGACCCGCCATCACCCCCGGAACGCCTCGCGCCGGGGCCGGCGGGCGGTGCCCGCGGCCTACCTCCAGGCCCAGGGGGAAGGGGACGAGGAGACCCGCAAGGAGCTGGACTCCACCCGCCAGTCCGGCAAGGACGCGGTGGCCCAGGCCCGCAAGGTCCAGGGCCAGCTATCCTGGACGGAGAACGCCCGCAAGGCCGAGGAGAAGGCCAGGATGGAAGATGCCGGACACACCTGGGTCACCTGGCTGTGGGTGGCCACCGGGGCGGCGGTGGCGGCCCTGGCGGTGCGCTCCTTCCTGCGCCGGAGGGGGTGAGCATGTCCCTGCACGAGTACCTGCTCAAGGATCCCCAGTGCGACCAGCTGCTCACCGGGGCGGTGCTGGCGGTGGGCCCCATGCTGGAGGAGCCGGACCCGGCGCCCACCCTGGCGGTGGTGGAGGGCTGGATCCACGACCTGGCCGGGCGCATGCCGCTGCCCTGGAGCTTCCACGGCGCCATCGACCAGCTCAACCAGTACCTGTTCCAGGACCTGGGGCTGCGGGGGGACCAGGACACCTACGACGACCCGGCCAACGCCGCCATCCCCATGGTCATCGGCCGCCGGCGCGGCCTGCCCATCACCCTCTCCATCCTGTGGATGGAGGTGGCCCGGCGCCTGGGTTTCCAGCCCGTGGGGGTGGCCCTCCCAGGGCACTTCATCACCGGGCTGCGCACGGACGTGGGCATCCTGTACTTCGACCCCTTCAACGGCGGCCGTCCCCTGGGGGAAGAGGGGGCCGCGCATCTGGTGGAGCGGGCCACCGGCGGCCGGGCCGCCTTCGACCCGGCCATGCTGCTGCCGGTGTCCAACCGGGCCATCCTGGTGCGCCTGGTGCGCAACCTCCACGTACGCTACCTGCGCGCCCGCACCTGGGACGAGGCGCTGTGGACCTCAACCCACATGGTGCTGCTGTCCCCCGGGGAATGCCTGCCGTACCGGGACCGGGCCTTCGTCCACTTCAAGCGCGGGGAGCTGGCCGCCGGCCTGAAGGACCTGAACGAAGCCATCCGCCTGGGCCAGGAGATCGACCCGGAGGTCCTGCATTGGATGGACCGGATGCAGCGGGGCTGAGGCGATGGATATGACCCGGTTCCTCGAGCTGGTCCGGTCCCACGGCTGGCAGGGCCTGTCCCTGTGGGGGGTGCTGCTGTACCAGGCCCTCCTGTGGGTGGGCCTGGTGCGCCTGCACCTGGCCCTGCGCCGGGAGGAGGCGCCCTGGGAGGAGTGCATCGGCAAGATCCGCTCGGCCCACCTGCGCAAGGTGAACGCCGAAGAGGAGCTGAACGAGCTCAAGGTGCACCGCTACGCCCCGCTGGTGGACCAGCTGGTGGCCCTGAACTTCGCCGAGGCCAAGAGCCCCCTCGTGGAGCGCTGGCTGCTGCTGCGCTGGAAGACCAAGGAAGGGCTGCGCCCCTATTGGATCCGGTGGGGCCATCTGCTGATCGCCTTCGGAGCGGTGGTCTGGTTCCTCAACGGCCTGCTGGTGGACATCGGCCTGGAGCCCCTCAAGCGCACCCCCTGCGACCCCCGCCTGCTCTGGGTGTGGCTGGGCTACGCCATGGTGCTGGCCTGGAAGCAGGTGCGCCTGCACGGCAACCTGGAGCGGGTGCAGCGCAGCCTGCTGCTGCCCCGCCGGGACGAGTGAGGCGGCGTCACCGGGCGTAGGTGAACCGCACCGGTTTCAAGTGGCGGTACCTCGCTTCCCGGGTCTTGTCGTTCCAGGTGAGGAAACCGTGGGTGGCCACGTAGGTGTGGTCCCCCTCCGGGAAGTTGTACAGATCGTCGATGGCGATCTCCCGCCTGTAGGTCTGGCCAGGCTCCAGCTTGAAGAAATCATTCCTGGTGAAGGGCGGGCGCTTGGGCGTGGATCGCTGGTAGGGCACCAGGCGGCCATCCGTGCGGATCTCGAACTCGGCCCGGGCCGGCCCCTGGCCCTCTTCGATCTTCTCGAGCCACACCACGTTCCTGGTGGGGTTGTGGAAGGTCAAGCGCACCTTGATCTCCTGGCCCATGACCGTCACGGTCATGGCCCCGGACACCGGGCCGGCCTCCGTGAACCCAGGTCCGGCCAGCAACGGAACCAGGCCGGTAGCGCTCCCCAGGACCAGGGCCAAGCCGACGCGGGTCGCCAGGACCCAAGCCGTGGCCAAACGGCCGAAACAACCGGTGTCAGGCACCTCCAGGACCTCCGTGAAATAGTTAATACATAGCTAGGCGTGCGGGGAACGCCCACCTGGTTCCCTGGGGAAAAGAAAATTCCTGTCCCCTTGATTTAATTATTTATAGAATTATCTTTCCCTGCGTTCCAGCCCCCGGCCGGGACAGCCAGGAGAACAGCATGTTCCACTTCCATTCCCCCCTCGACACCGTGCTCAGGGGGCTAGTGTTCGCCAGTACCGAACCCCGGCTCCCGGCCGACCGCGACGCCGTTGCCGGCCGTCCGCGGGCAAGGACGGCTGACAACGACCAGGCCGGCCACCAGGAACCTACAGCGCCGGGTCTTCCTTGAAATCGAGCATGTGCCCGGACTTGTTGGCCTTGGTCTGGAGGTAGCGCAGGTTGTACGGGTTCGAGGCCAGCTGGTGGGCTTCCCGCTGCACATGGATCCCCGAATCCTCCAGGGCCTTGATCTTCCTTGGGTTGTTGGTGAGCAGGCGGACCTTGTGGATGCCGAAGAAGCGCAGCATCTCCACCGCCGACTCGTAGGTGCGCAGGTCGTCGGCGAAACCCAGCTGGTGGTTCGCTTCCACCGTGTCGAACCCCTGCTCTTGCAAGGCATAGGCTTTCAGCTTGTTGAGCAGGCCGATGCCCCGGCCCTCCTGGCGCAGGTACAGGACGATCCCGCCCTTCTCGCCGATGAAGTTCAAGGCTGCCTCCAGCTGGGCCCGGCAGTCGCACTTCAGGCTGCCCATCACGTCGCCGGTCCAGCACTCGCTGTGGATGCGCACGTTGATGCGCTTGCGGGCATCGATCTCCCCGGCCACGATGGCGATGTGCTCCTTGCCGGTGAGCTTTTCCAGGAAGCCGTACACCACGAACTTGCCGAAGATGGAGGGCACGTTCGCCTTGGCCACGAAGGGCACCGACTCGGTTTCCAGGCGGGTGACCACCTCCAGGGGCGAATCGGGGCCCAGGTCTTCCAGGTGGGGGGCGCTGCTGCTGTCTTTGGGGGACATCGGTCATCCAACAGGAAAGTCTCTCGATGGGAAAGTATACTGCCATTCTCCGGGAGGCCGGGGGCGCCTGGTCAAGCTAATCGACTCCTAGGTACAGTCGGCCGCGATCTGCGCCAGGACTTCCTGGTCCAGGTCCGCCTGGGCCTTGGCCATGGGGCCGTCCAGCTTGGCGCCCGAGGCCAGGCGGTGGCCGCCGCCGCCGAACCGGCGGCAGACCGCGTTCACGTCCACCCGCCCCCGGGACCGGAGGCTGGCCTTGATGCGCCCGTCGGCCAGTTCATGGAGCAGGGCCGCCACCTCCACCCCGCGCAGTTCCAGGGGCCGGTTCACCAGTCCCTCCAGGTCGTCGTGGTCGGCCCCGCATTGGGCATAATCCGCCTCGGCCACGCACAAGCGGGCATAACGCCCCTCTCCCAGCAGGGCCATGCCGTCGAAGGCCCGCCCGGAAATCCGCAGTTTCCCGGGGCGGCCCTGGTGGTAGAGGTCCTGGTAGATCCGGGCCGGGTCCACGCCCTGCTCGATCAAGTCGGCGGCCAGGCGGTGCACCTTGGGGGTGGCGTTGGAAAAGCGGAAGTTGCCCGTGTCGTCCACCACGCCGGCATACAGGGCCTCGGCCATGGGCAGGGGCAGGGGCCGGGGCAGCCGGCGCACCGCCAGGTCGAACACCAGTTCGGCGCTGGCGCTGGCGGCAGGGTCGATGAACTCCTCATCGAATCCCTGGGGCGCCTCCTTGAGATGATGGTCCAGGCAGGCCTTGCGCGCGGCACTGGCCTGGAAAAGGGCATGCATGGGCCCCAGGCGGAGGGGTTCCGAGGCGTCCACCAGGACCCAGGCGTCCGGCCAGGAGGCCAGGTCCCGGTGGGTTCCCTGGGGCTGGAACGGCTCGACCCAGCCTTGGGGATCCATGAACTGCAAGAAATGAGGCAGGCCGGGCGCCACCACGATCCGCACCGCCTTGCCGATGCCCCGCAGGTAATGGGCCAGGCCCACCATGGCGCCCATCCCGTCCCCATCGGGATTCTCGTGGGTGGTGAGGAGGACCCGTTCCTGGCAGTCGAGGAATTCGGCAAACCGGTTCAACATGAGATTTTTCCGACCTCTTGAATCAACTATATGCCTGACGTTCGGGCGAAGCCAGCCCTTTCCCGGCACGACACGGTCGGCAACCACCAGGTCGACCGGGAACAGCGTCGCAACCGCCTGGGTTAAAGGCGCTCCTTCTTGCTGTCCAGGCTTCCTGGGGTGAAGGACTTGAGCTCCGTCACCACGTCCGCCAGCATGGCCCGCTTGATGGCGTACGGCAGGAAGGCGCTCTTGAAACCCATGATGATCAGTTCCTTGATCTCCTCCAGGGTGAACCCCAGCACGTCGTGCAGCCTCTGGTATTCCTCGCTCACGGTGGTCCGGGTCACCATGCGGTTGTCGGTGTTCACGGTCACCCTCAGCCCCAGGTCGTAGAACAGGCGGATGGGGTGTTCCTCGAGCCGGCTCACGGCCTTGGTCTGGACGTTGGAGGACGGGCAGCACTCCAGGGGGATGCGGTGGTCGTTCACGTAGTTCAGCAGGTCCCCGTCCTCGATCAGGCGCACCCCGTGGCCGATGCGGTGGGCCCCGCACAGGTGGATGGCCTGGTGGATGCTTTCGGGGCCGTAGGCTTCGCCCGCGTGCAGGGTGCAGTTGATGTTGTTGGACAAGACCCGGCTGAAGGCCTCCCGGTGCTTCTTGGCCGGGAAGTCCTCCTCGGCTCCGGCCAGGTCGAAGCCCACCACGCCCTTGTTCTTGAAGGCCACGGTCAGGTCCGCGAGCCGGTTGGAGAGGTCCGGTCCGATGTGCCGGATGCCGCACAGGATCACCCCGGTGCGGATGGGATAGCGCTTCTCCGCCGCCGCCAGGCCCTCCAGCACCGCCTGGACCACGTGGTAGAGGGTCAGCCCCTTCTGCTGGTGCAGGATGGGGCTGTAGCGCACCTCCATGTAGCGGACGTTCTCCCGGGCGGCGTCCTCGGCCAGTTCGAAGGCGGTGCGCACCAGGGCGTCGTGGGTCTGCATCACTGCGAGGGACACGTCGAAGGCCTTCAGGTACTCCACCAGGGAAGCGCAGTCGTCGCCCACCTCCACGTAGGGGCGCAAGGTCTCCACCGTGTCCCCGGGCAACGGCACCCCCTGTTCCGCGGCCAATTCCAGGATGGTGGGAATGCGCAGGCTGCCGTCCAGGTGGACGTGCAGGTCGGTCTTGGGCAGGCGCTGGATGTCCTCGAGGGTTAGCTGTTGCATGGCCGATTCTACCACCGGCCCGCGGGCGCGGACTTGGACCCGGTATCACCTCTCAACGTGATCAGGTGTGGATCTGGGCCACCCGGTGCTGGATGGTGGAGTCGTCGGCCTTGTCCAGGCAATTGGCACAAAGGCCGAATATCTGCAGGCTGTGGTGCAGGGGCTTGAACTGCCGTTCCTGGCAGATCTCCTCCTGCAGGCGCTCCAGGTCCGGGCGATAGAACTCGATGACTCTATTGCAGTTCAGGCAGATCAGATGGTCGTGGTGTTCATCCTCGTGGGCGGCCTCGTAGTTGGCGTGGCTGGAGCCAAGACTGCTCTTGCGTACAAGTCCGCATTGCACCAGGAGATCCAGGGTCCGGTAGACGGTTGCCCGGCTGATGTCCCGGCCATGGTGTTTTAATTCCCCATGCAATTCTTCAGCGTCAAAATGAGCGTTTTTCTGAAAGACAGCCGCCAGGATCTCCATCCGCTCGCCAGTTAGCTTCAGTTTCTTGCTGCGCAGATAAGCCTCGAACCGATGAGCTTCAGCCGTATGCGCCTTTGCTGGGCCGGACGGTATGGGACACATGAGATCTCCCTGAGGGAAAGGATAATTGGGCGGGGCAAAAAGAGTTTCCCTCCCACATAATACAGATTAGATTGAATTACCCCCTTGTTAAAGGAGTGTCTATGCCGTCCGTTCACATAAAGTCGCCCCGACTTTCCACGGACCAGAAAAAGCGGATCGGGGACCGGGTCATTTCGGCTTTGCATAACGCTGGCTTTTCGCCCGGGTCCGTGGTGGTTTTTTTCGAGCCTGAAGATGCGGATATGCTCCTGGATGGAGGGTTACTATTCGAGGTGGGAGGCCGGGCCGAGGCGCCTCCACCTCCGGAACCCCCACCCCCACCCCCGCCCCCGCCCAAGCCGGCGGCCACCCCGCCCCCGCCCCAGGAACCCATGGCGGATTTCAAGACCAAACCCCGGCGCTCCAAGGTCGAGCTCTCGGATCTCAAGGCCCAATTAGTGAAAACGCTCCAGTTCCAGGGCGCCCTCTCCAGTTTTCAGGCCCAGGAGGAACTGGGGCTCAAGTCCTGCGACTGGGCCCCCGCCACCCTGCGCCGGTTCTTCTCGGAACTGGAAGATGAAGGCGTAATAGTCAAGCAGGGCCAGAAGCGGGGCACCCGCTACGTCTGGAAAGGCACCACCCACCAGCCCCGCTCCACTCCGGCGGCGAAACTGGTGAAGCGGGTGGAAGAAGAATAGGTCCGGGTTCCGGTCGGCGGCAGGTCCGTCGACCGGGTTCCCGGGCGACGCGCCGCCCCACCGTTGCTCGGCTTCGTCAGACCGCGCTGGGCGCGGTCTGACGAAGCGCTCGCTGGCTCGTCGGGGCCGACTGGAGAACGCAGGTATCGATGACTTCAGGGCGGACTGCGGGAATCGCTTCCGCAAACTGCACAGGTCCTTCCATGCCGGTCAAGCCAAGCGGATTCGCCAAGTCCAGCCGGCCAGCAAGACGCCTGCAAACCTGCTCGTAAATCACCGACCCCAAGGTCCGATGCGGCTCGACGGCCGGTGGTCGCGAATCGGAGTGCGCGCACTCCGGTTCACGACCACCAACGGTGTGGCGGCGCGTACCCGTGGCACCCGTACGGCGGACCTGCCGCGCGGTCGGGACCCGGACGCCCCGGCAGAACTAGGTCCGCGCGTGGGCGTGCTGCTTGAGCTTGTCTTTGCCGCCGAACCAGTGGTCCCAGTAGACCACCACGGGGCTGGCGATGAAGATGGAGCTGTAGGTGCCGGTGATGACCCCGATGAAGATGGGGAAGCTGAGGTCCCGCAGGGCGTGGCCGCCCCACGCGAACAGGCAGAAGGCCACGAACAGCACCGACAGGCTGGTGAGGATGGTCCGGCTCAGGGTCTGGTTGATGGAATCGTTCACCAGCTTCTCGATGGTCACCCGGCGGTACTCGGGCTTGTGGCTGTTCTCCCGGATACGGTCGAACACCACGATGGTGTCGGCCATTGAATAGCCCATGAGGATCAGGAAGCTGGCCACCACCGGCACGGAGAACTCGAAGCCGAAGAAACAGAACAGGCCCAGGGCCATGAGGATGTCGTGGATCAGGGCGACGATGCCGCCCACCGAGAAGCTCACGGTGAACCGGAAGATCACGTACACCAGGATGGCGCCCATGGCCCACATCACCGCCTTGAGGGTCTTCCAGGTCCACTCGCCGGAGATGGACGGGGAGAAGCTCTCGTTCTTGAGGATGGACAGGGTGCCCAGGCGGTAGGTCTTCTCGATGCTCGAGCGCAGCTGGGCAGGCAGGTCCGGGGGCAGCTGGGAGTACGAAGACATGGGGCTGTACTGCTCCCGGGCCTTGGTGACCTTGGTCACCCACGGCTCGTACGCCTGGCGCAGGGCTTCGTCGTCCCCCTGCACGCCCAGGGGGTTGGTCTTGATCCAGGTGTCCAGCATCGCCCCCACGCTCTCGGTGTTCAGGTCGGCCCGGTGGTCGCTCTTGGCGGTGGCGTCCATGTGCTTGAGGGCGTTGGTGATCTGGTCGATCTGGGCGCTGGAGTCCTTCTCGTCCTGGCCCTTCCTGGCCTTGACCTTGATGGAGAACACGCTGGTGCCGGGCTTGTCGGTGTAGGCCACCACCGCCGCGTCCCGCACTCCGCCGTCGTAGAGGGCGGCGCGCACCTGGTCCTGGGGCACCTCGCCCTTGAACGCCACCATCATGTCGATGCCGCCGGTGAACTGCATGCCCAGCTTCACATGGGCTCCGGTGCCTTTCCAGGGGCGGATCCACAGGAAGCAGACCAGGATGATCCCCCAGGAGATGGCCAGGGCCATCCCCTTGTACTTCATGAAATCGATGTGCGGAATGTGTTCGAAGACTTTCATGGGGTCGGCCCGCCTACACGGAAAGGGTCTTGGTCCCGGGATGGCGCTCCAGGACCCAGTCGTAGATGAAACGGCTGATGTAGATGCTGGTGAACAGGGAGGCGCACACGCCCACCGTCAGGGTCACGGCGAAGCCCTTCACCGGCCCGGTGCCGAAGATGAACAGCAGGAGGGCGCCGAACAGCTGGGTCACGTGGCTGTCCACGATGGTCCAGAACACCCGGTCGAAGCCCGCCTGGATGGCTCCGGGCACCGACTTGCCGTTCGCCAGCTCCTCGCGTATGCGCTCGAAGATGAGGATGTTGGCGTCCACCGCCATGCCGATGGTGAGGGCGAAGCCGGCGATGCCGGGCAGGGTGATCACCGCGTGGAAGGAGCCCATGAGGCCCAGCATGACGATGATGTTCACGGTCAGGGCGACGATGGCGTTCAACCCGGACCACCGGTAGTAGAACACCATGAAGCAGATGATGGTGATGAACCCGATCAGGGAGGCCCGCACGCCGGCGTGGATGGAGTCGGCGCCCAGGCTGGGACCCATGGCCCGCTCCTCGAGGAACTTCATGCTGGCGCGCATGGCGCCGCTCTTGAGCTTGAGGGCGAAGTCCTCGGTGTCGGCCTTGGTGAAGCGCCCGGTGATGCGCACCGAGCCGCCCAGGATCTTCTCCCGGCAGGTGAGGGTGCTGACGATCTTCCGGTCCAGGACGATGGCGATGAGCCGCTGCTCGTCCGCCGCGATGCCGGACAGGGTGGCGAAATCGTCGGAGCCCTTCTTGTTGAGGGTGTAACGGATCTCAGGCAGGTCGGTGGTGGGGTCGATGGCCGGGTCGGCCCGGACGATGTCGGCGCCGTCCACATAGACCTTCTCCTCCACCAGCACCCAGCGGCGGATCATCTCCGGCTCGCCGGGCTTGGGCGGAGTAAGGCCCTTTTCCCGGATTTCCCGCTCGCTCAGGGGTTCAGGCAGGAGTTCGGTATTGTCGGGCAGGGTGCCATGGAAGTAGGCCAGGCCCGCCTCCCGGGTGGGGAAGCCCCGGCCCTGGGTGGGATCCTGCTTGGCCACCAGGCGCTGTTCCAGGCGCCCGGGGGTGGTGAGCAGGCCCTTGATGCGTTCCCGCTCGGCGTCGCCCACTCCCGGCAGCTCCACCACGATGCGGTTGCCTTCGGCCCCGGTGGCGGTGATCTCCGGCTCGGCCACGCCGAACTGGTTGACGCGGTTCTCGATGATCTGAAGGGCGCGCTTGTTGGCGTCGTCCTTGAGGGACTTCTGGTAGGCGGCCGTCTGGGTGAGGGTGAAGCCGGTCGGGGTGAAGGTGGCGTCATAGCCGTAGAAGCCCTGGAGGATCTTCTCGGCCGCCGGGCGCTGGTCCGAGGGCACGCCCTCCGCATGCAGCGCGTTGCCTTCCAGCTTGATCACCGCGCTCGGGAAGCCCTTGTCCCGGAGGCGGTCCTGGAGCCGGTCGCGGGTGTCGCGCAGGTCCGCCTCCAGGGCCTCGTTGCCCTGGACTTCCAGCTCGAAGTGGACGCCGCCCTTGAGATCGAGGCCCAGGCGGATCTTGGCGAGGGGGATGAAGAAGTACGCGCAGGCGCCGCAGATCAGGAGGGTCACCGTGAGTCGCCACAGGCTCCGCTTGGTCACAAAAGAACTCCTACGCAAGGAGAGCGGGACAGCGACGCCCCGCCCTCGGCATGAAACGGGATCCAGGATCAGTTACGCTCGGGAGCGGGTTCGTTGGCCATGGCGACGACCGCGTTCCGGCGCGCCTTCACCAGGTTGGTCCCCAGCTTGATGTAGATGTTCTTGTCCTCGACCCGGTCGATGGTGGCGTAGAGGCCACCGGAGAGGAGCACTTCATCCCCGGCCTTGAGCTTGCTCAGGCGCTCCTCCATCGCCTTGCGGGCACGGTTCTGGGGCCGGATGAGGAGGAAATAGAAGAGCGCCGCCATGCCGCCGAAGAGCAGGATCGTCGGCAAGGGGCTGTTCTGGCCTGCTTGCATGAGTAGCACCACGTTCATCTAAGACTCCTCTATCTGCCAATTTTCTGTCGTGCGGCGGGCAAAGGCGGGGAAATTTTCCCCGAGCATGGCCTGCCGCGCAGCGCGGGTGAGCCCAACAGTGTAGCTCAGGTTGTGGATACTGTTTAGTGTTGATGCCAACATCTCCCCGGCCCGGAACAGATGGTGCAGGTAGGCGCGGGTGAAGATCCTGCAAGTATAGCAGTTGCATTCCGGATCCAAAGGCTCCCGGGAGGTCCGGTGGCGGGCGTTCTTGATCTTCACCCGGCCCCGGGACGTGAGCAGGGTGCCGTGGCGGGCCTCCCGGGTGGGCAGGACGCAATCGAACAGGTCCACTCCCTGCTCCATGCCGAACAGCAGATCCTCGGGGGTGCCCACGCCCATGAGGTAGCGGGGGCGGTCCGCGGGCAGGCGGCGCACGAAGTCGGCCAACAAGGCGTTCATCTCCTCCTTGGGCTCCCCCACGCTCAACCCGCCCACCGCCACGCCCTGGAACGGGGTCCGGGCGTCCAGCTCCAGGATCTCCTCCAGGTGGCGCAGGCGCAGGTCCAGGTGGGTGCCCCCCTGGTTGATGGCGAACAGCCCCTGGTGCTCGCCCAGGGCGACGGCCCGGCACCGGGCCAGCCAGCGGGTGGTGCGGGCCATGGATTGCTCCAGGGGGCCGCGCTCCAGGCGCCCCGGGGGGCACTCGTCCAGGGCCATGACGATGTCCGAGCCCAGGTTGCGCTGGATCTCCATGCTCCGTTCCGGAGACAGGAAGTGGGCGGAGCCGTCGATGTGGCTCTGGAAGGCCACGCCCTCTTCCTTGATCTTGCGCAAGGCGGCCAGGGAGAACACCTGGAAGCCGCCCGAATCGGTGAGGATGGGGCCGGGCCAGCCCATGAACGCGTGCAGCCCGCCCAGGTCCCGCACCAGCTCGTCCCCGGGGCGCAGGCCCAGGTGGTAGGTGTTGCCCAGGATCACCTGGGGGCCGATCTCCTCCAGCTGGGCGGGGGTGAGGCCCTTGACGGTGCCCTGGGTGCCCACCGGCATGAAGGCCGGAGTCTGGACCCGGCCGTGGGCGGTCTGGAAGTGCCCGGCCCGGGCGGGGGTGCCGGGGGCGCCCGCGGCGTCCTGGTGAAACCTGGAAAAGATAGACGACATGGCGGCGGCGAGGCTCCGGTCCCGTGCTTGACTGCCTTGCGGGGATTTGTCATGGTAACCGCTTGGATCCATCGCCCGCGCGTCTGGAGACCCATGAGCGCACCCCTGGCCACGCCGCCAGCCGCCGGTCCCCTCCGGGAGACCCTTGAAGACCGGGTCTACCGTTCCTCCCTGGGCGAGGGCAACCGGGCCGTGGCCGGGGCCAGCCCCTGGGCGACCGTGCCGGTGACCGTGGCGGTGGTGGCGCTGTGCGCGGGGTTGGCGGCGCTCCTGGGGCGCCGGGCCCACCCGGGCGCGGAACCTCCCGGGACCGTGGCCCTGGTGCTCCAGGAGGGCCCCGACGCCCCCATCCGCGTGCCCGCCGGGGGAGCCCGGGTCCCGGCGCCGGCGCCTCGGCCGGAACCTCCCGCCCCGGCCCCCGCGGCGCCCCCCCCGCCCACGCCCGTGCCCCAACCGCCCCCGCCGGACCTGAGCAGCCAGGCGGTGCCGGACGTGGCCCCCAGGGCCTTGCCCAGGGAGGACCATTCCCGCGATTACGGCGGGCCTGGAGGCGGCGGGGGCGGGGGCGGGACCGGCGCCGGGCTGGGCACCGGGTCCGGATCCGGAGGGCCTGGGGCAGGGGAGACCGCAGGGGGCCGCGGCCGGGTCGTGGATCTGCCGTTCAGCCTGGTGCAAGTGCGAGAGCAGCCCCCTCCGCCGGACTATCCACCCTTGGCCCGGAGCGCCGGAATCCAGGGCACGGTGATCGTGGAAATCCTGGTCGGCACCGACGGGGTTCCCATCAGCGTCCGCGCCCTGTCGGGGCCCTATGCGCTGCGCCCCACCGCCGAAGCCTATGCCCGGGCCATGAAGTTCAAGCCCCACCTTGAGAACGGCCAACCCACGGCCGCCCGGTTCCAACTTGACATGCCCTTCAGGTTGAAGTGAATAAACTGAGACCATGCTGCCGCTCCTCGTTCCAGCCCGCATCGGACCCCCCCTCTGCCTGGCCCTGGCCGAAGGCGGCGGGCCCGGCTTCGGTCCCGGGGCCATCTGGGCCGGCGCTTCGCTTCCCAACAAGGGCATCATCTGCCTGTTGCTGTTCCTGCTGGCCCTGCAGATCTACATCGCGGTGGAGCGGGGCTTCGTGTACGCCCAGAGCCACGCTGCCTCCCGCCCTTTTCTCAAGCAGTTCATGGCGGCCTTGCGCCAGGGGGACTTCGAGGCAGCCAAACAAGCGGCCATAGGCCACCCCCGCAGCCACGTGGCCCTGGTGCTGCGCCACGGGCTGGACATCTTCCAGTACGAGAAGCAGCTCCAGGCCGCCCGGGGCGGCCATGACGTGATCCAGCCGGTGGAGCGCGCCATCCAGCGGGGCAGCGCCGAGGTGGGGGACCTGCTGCGCAAGGGCATGCTCTCCCTGGCCACCATCGGCGCGCTGGCGCCGTTCATCGGCCTCCTGGGCACGGTGATCGGCATCATCCGGGTGTTCTCGGACCTGAAGACCCAGGGGGCCGGGGACATCAACGCCCTGGCCGGATCCATCGGCGAGGCCCTGGCCACCACGGCCCTGGGGCTGTTGGTGGCCATCCCGGCGGTGTGGATCTACAACTACTTCACCGCCCAGCAGGACCGCATGGCCACCCGGATCAGCAACGCCGCCTCCCAGATGGTGGACGAGTTCATCCGCCGGGAGAGCGTCGTCCAGCAGGGCCGGCCCCCGGGAGACCCGCGATGAAGGCGGACATCAACGTCACTCCGTTGGTGGACATCGTCCTGGTGCTGCTCATCGTCTTCATCGTGATCACCCCGGCGGTGAGCCATGCCGTGCGCCTGCCGGCGGCCCGGCACAGCGTGCCCGCGGGGCGGGGGCGCCAGGGGCCGCCCTTGACCCTGATCCTGGCGGCGCGCCGGAACCCGGCGGGCCAGGTGACCGGGGCCGGGCCGGTGCAGGTGGAAGGCCGGGAGGGCAAGGACGGGCAGGGCAGCGCGCTGGCTTTCGACCTGGGGGATGCGGCCGGGCGCGCCCGGCTGGGGGCGTTCGTGCAGGCGCACGTGGCGGCCGGGGATCCCAGGGTGTTCATCAAGGCGGACCTGGACCTGCCCTTCCGGCAGGTGAACAGCCTCCTGCAGGTGTGCCGGGAGGCCGGGGCGGTGGAGGCGTCGGTGGCGACCCGGGAAGACCGGCGGGAGGGAGCCTGACATGGATGCAGGCGCCCCCCGGGGCCGGGCCAAGTCCGACATCAACGTCACCCCGCTCATCGACATCGTGCTGGTGCTGCTGATCGTCTTCATCGTGCTGGTGCCCGGCCTCACCAAGGCGCTGGCGGTGGCCTTGCCCCAGGTGGTGCGCACCGCGGTCCCGCCGGCCGCGGATCCGCGCAACCCGCCCCTGGTGGTGACCCTGGACGGCCGGGGCGCCTTGGCCCTGCAGCAGGCCCCCATCCAGCTGGGGGCCCTGGCCGCCGCCCTGGTGCCGGTGGTGCAGCTGCAGCCGGCGGGCCTGCGCCGGGTGTTCCTGAAGGTGGACGGGGACCAGTCCTGGCAGCGGGTGGTGGACGTGCTGGACCAGGTCCGCCTGGCCTCGGACCAGGCCCGCCGGGAGACCGCGGCCAGGCCCGGATGGGACGGCCGGGACGGCGGGGAGATCAAGGTGGCGGTGTCCCTGCTGCCTGGGCCAGGCCCTTCATTGACATCTACACGGCCGGTTCCATAGTAGTTGGCAAATCCAAGGAGATTGCCCATGGGCGCCGCGTTGGGCTGTGTGGTCTGGCTTGCCATAGTCGTGCTCATGGCCGCCTCGGTGTGGCGGGTGTTCGAAAAGGCCGGCCAGCCCGGATGGGCCGCCATCATCCCCATCTACAACCTGGTGGTGCTGAGCCAGGTGGCCGGCAAGCCCGGGTGGTGGTGCATCCTGCTGCTGATTCCGGTGGTGAACATCGTGTTCATGGTCCTGGTGGCCCATGGGGTGTCCCGGAACTTCGGCTTCGGGGCGGGCATGACCGTGCTGCAGATCTTCATTCCGGTGGTGGCCATGCCCATCCTGGGGTTCGGGGACAGCGTCTACAGGCCTCAGCCGTGAAAGTCAAAAAAATTAATTGATTATATTTTTTTCGATCGCATATTGACCTGCGACGGCGGGTCAGAGTTATGCACCATAAATTAGGAATCCTCCTGGCTACCATCCTTCTCACGGTCACCTGGGCCTCCGTCTGGAAGATGTTCGAGAAGGCCGGGCAGCCCTGGTGGGCGGCCCTGGTGCCGGTTTACGGGTTCGCGGTGTTCTGCCGGGTGGGCGGCAAGCCGGGCTGGTGGTGGATCTGGCTGCTCGTCCCCGGGGCCAACCTGGCGGCCGCCGTCCTGGCCACCCACGGGGTGGCTCGGCGGTTCGGCTACGGGGCGCGCATGACCCTGGTGCTCCTGCTGCTGCCCTTCGTGGGCTACCCGGTCCTCGGGTTCGGGGATTGCCGGTACCAGCCGCCCGAAGAGGCGCCCTGAGCGGGCTGCCGGGCCGGGCTCAGGGGTTGTAGGCGCCCTGGGGCAAGTTCATGCCCGCGGTGTGGTAGCGTTCCCGCTCCCGGAGATGGTCCAGGAGCTGGGACAGGTTCTCGCCGCTGGGGATGACCGGCACGCCCAGTTCCTGTTCCAGCCCCGCCAGGGTCATGTCGTCCAGGAACTGGGTGGCGGGGGTGGCCTCGGCGTGGTCGGGCAGCACGTACTGGTCGGTGGGCCCGGTGTGCACCCGCAGGCTGGCGCTGGGCACCACCACCGCGTCCACCCAGCGGGGGTCCCCGCCGTGGGCCTGGCGGTCGGCGTGGGCGGCGTAGGACAGGTCCTGGCCGGTCAGCAGGCCGGCCACCGTGACGGTCTCGCCGAAGGCGTTGTTGCGCGCCGCCACGGCCCGCAGGCGGGAACCGGCAGCGCGGTTCAGCCGGGCCAGCGTGCGGTTCAGCACCGGCGCGAAGCTGGACCCGGTGAGCAGCAGCACCCGGCGTCCCCGGAACCCCAGGGCCTTGGGCCGGCCCAGAAAGCGCCGGGCATGCTCCAGGAACCTGCGCACCAGCCCCACCCCGTTCTCCAGCTGGGCCCAGGACTGGGAATAGAAGGAGCGCCCGGGCACCTCGACCCCGGCCCGGGTGAACCATTCGTCCGCCAGCAGCAGCCAGGGTTCGCCGCCATGGCCCCGGGCGAACTCGCTCACCGCCGGCCTCCAGCGGCGGATCCAGTCCCGGGCGAACGCCGGGTCCACGTCCGGGATGCTGGGCAGGCCGTCCCGGTGGGCCGTGAGCCCCACCGGGACGCAGGACAGGGACAGCACCCCGCCTTTCCCGGCCCGGGGGCCTTCCTGCTGGCGCGCCCGGCGCTCCCACAGCTCCCGCACGGTCCTCTCCCAGACCCGGCCGTCGTTGAGGCCGGGCACCACCACCGCCTGGGTGTGGAGGTCCACGCCGCCCTCCAGCAGCCGGTCGATCTTGCGCAGGATGTCCCCTTCCCGGGGGTTGCCCACCACCTTCGCCCGCACGGCCGGATCGGTGGCGTGCACGCTCACGTGGATGGGCGACAGGCGCTCCCGCACGATCCGGTCCAGCTCCGCGTCGTCGCTGGAGGAGAGGGTGCTGAAGTGCCCGTACAGGAACGACAGGCGGATGTCCTCGTCCTTGAGGTACAGGGACTTGCGGAACCCCTTGGGCATCTGCAGGACGAAGCAGAACACGCAGTTCTGCCGGCACACCTTCACCTGGTCCTGGGCCAGGTCCACGCCGATGCCGTTGCCGCCGTTGGCCACCGAGGCGGTGGCCCGCCCACCGCCGGGGCGCTGGAACATGAGCTCGGTCTGGTCCCGCTGGGTGATGAGGAACTGGTAGCTCAGTTGGTCCAGCACCGGCTCGCCGTTGATCTCCAGGAGGGTATCCCCGGCCTGGATGCCGGCCTCCTCCGCCAGGCTCTCCGGCTCCACCGCGATCACCAGCACGCCCTTCTGCGCCATCCCGCTCCCGACTCCGGCAACCGCCGGCCTTCCAGTCTGGGATCCGGGGACCCCGGCGGCAAGCGCTCAATCCCGGGGAGCCGGCTCCACGGCCCTACCTCCGGCGCAGCGCTCCCGGGCGGCCTGGAGCTTGGCCTGGTCGTACGGGAACCAGGTGGGTTCCGTGTCGTTCACCCCGTCATCGATGACCAGGCTCCTGGGCTCGGCGAACAGGCGCAGGCCCGCGGGGCCGTGGTAGCGGTTGATGCCCGGCTGCTTGATGCCCCCGAAGACGCACCAGTTCCGCCTGCAGTTTCCGCCCCACCGCAGTGGAGCCGGTGGAGGCCACGAAGTCCTCCCCATCAGCGCCCGGGCCCGTTCCGGAAAGGAGGCGGACCCTTACGCCGCCGCGGCCCGGCGGGCCCGGTCCACGAAGCCGGGGATCTGGCCTTCGGAAGTCATGGGGACGCTGCCGATCACTTCGAAGGTGGCCGGATTGACGGCCTTGGTCACTTGCTGGCGGTAGACGGGCGGCTCGGCCCTCCTCTCCACGCGGGTGCGGGCATTCAAGACTTTGGTCGCCATGGTTCCTATCTCCTGGCCAGGGGTGGTGGGCCGCGCGGCGGCATCCGGAATGGCTTTCTCATCCACCGGGGGATGAAGCGCGGGAAGGGCGAAATGGCCGACGCCATGCTGTCCGGTCACCGCCCTGGCCAGCCTTGTCCTGCGACCCGGCACGGCCGGCACGAAAATCCCGAACCCGGACTTATAATTCGCTGAGGTTACCGAGGAGCGTGCCATGGAGATGAGGAAGCTGGGGTCCGGCGGTCTGGAAGTGGGGGCCGTGGGTCTTGGATGCATGAACATCTCGCACGGCTACGTGCGTCCCGAGGACATCGACGAGGCCGAAGGGATCGCCACCATCCAGCGCGCCCTGGACCGGGGGGTGACCTTGCTGGATACGGCGGAGGCCTATGGCCCCTTCACCAACGAGGTGGTGGTGGGCAAGGCCATCCAGGGCCGGCGGGAGCAGGTGGTGGTGGCCACCAAGTTCGGCATCCAGGGGGGCATGAACGGCACGCCCGGCAACGCCAGGAGGGTGGCCGAGGAATCCCTCAAGCGGCTCAACGTGGACGTGATCGACCTGTTCTACCTGCACCGCAAGGACACCAGCATCCCCATCGAGGAGTCGGTGGGCGGCATGAAGGACCTGGTGGACCAGGGCAAGGTGCGCTTTCTGGGCCTTTCGGAGGTCGGCCCCGAGACCCTGCGCCGGGCCAGCGCCGTGCACCCCATCGCCGCCCTGCAGAGCGAGTACTCCCTGTTCGAGCGGGGCGTGGAGGAGAGGATCCTGCCCACCCTGCGGGAGCTGGGCATCGGCTTCGTGCCGTTCAGCCCCCTGGGGCGGGGTTTCCTGGCCGGGTCCTTCGCCAGCGCCGCCGAGCTTCCCGCCAGCGACTTCCGCCAGAACATTCCCCGGTTCCAGGAGGAGAACGCCGTGGCCAACGCCCGCATCGTGGCCGTGGTCCGCAGCGTGGCCGCCCGCCACGGAGCCACCCCGGCCCAGGTGGCCCTGGCCTGGATCCTGGCCCAGGGCCAGGACATCGTGCCCATCCCCGGGACCCGGCGCCGCAGCCGCCTGGACGAGAACCTGGACGCCCTGGACCTGCGCCTGACTTCCGCCGACCTGGCGGAGCTGGACGCCCTGGCCGGCATGGTGGTGGGGGACCGGTACACCGCCAAGGTCATGGGCAGGGTCGAGCGCTGACCGGCAGACCCTGGTGCTGAACTTCCTGAAGGCCTACCCCTAGGCGTTCCCGGGTACCATCAGGCCAGGAGTTGCCCATGCACAAGCTGATCCTCGCGGGGTCGATGCCGTTCCTCCTCCTTGCCGCCGCGGCGCCCATGGCCGCCGCCCCCGCCGCCGCTCCGCGCCAGGAATGGAAGGTGGCCGGTTTCACCTGGGTGAAGCTGGTGCCCCGGGAGGCCGGCTCGCCCCCCAACGACCATCCGGCCGCCTTCGCCGGGGCGAGCCTCGCCGCCCGGCTGGGGGCCGTCCAGCTCCGCGCCCCCGACGGTGACACCCCCTTGTTCGCCCAGAAGGAGCTGGCGGCCATCCTGGAACCTCTGTGCCAGGCCTTCGCCTCGGCCGGCCCGGACCAGGACGTGCAGCTGCTCAGCACCTACCGGCGCGAAGGCTCGGTCCTGAACCCGGCTACGGCCGCCACCGTGCGCCTGTTCCACCAGGGGGGCGCCCTGCAGATGATCGTCCACGACGCCCGCAAGGACTTCCTGGCCGAGTACTACGCCACTGAGAAAAAGCCCGCCTTCACGTTCGGCTCCCGCACCGCCCCGGGCGAAGTCCAGGTCCTTGGCCCGGGAACCACCAGCCAGCGCCCGGACTGGCTCGGCTTCCCGGATGCCCCGGCCGCCGCGCCCGCCCCCGTCCCGGCCGCGGCTCCAGCCCCCGCGGCGCCTGCCCCGGTTGTGGCCGCAGTCCAGCCCGCCGGCCCCCCCGCCTGGGACCCGGCGGCCTTCGAGCGTCAGGAACAGCGCCTCAAGGGGCTCAAGCGCCTGAGGGAGGAAAACCTCATCAGCGAAGAGGAATACCAGGAGAAGCGCAAGCAGGTGCTGGACGCACTGTGACCGTGCCTTCTATTTTGCAGACACCCTCTCAGTGCATCCCGCTCTCCCCCGCCAGCTGCTTGGCCAGCTCCCCCACCACCGCCTTGGCGTCCCCGAACAGCATGAAGGTCTTGTCCAGGAAGTACAGCTCGTTGTCGATGCCCGCGAAGCCAGGGTTCTTGGAGCGCTTGATGGCGTAGACGGTGCGGGCCTTGTCCGCGTCGATGATGGGCATCCCGTAGATGGGGCTGCCCTTGTCGGTGCGGGCGGCGGGGTTGACCACGTCGTTGGCGCCGATGATCAGGGCCACGTCCGCGTGGGGCAGGTCGGGGTTGATGGTGTCCATCTCCACCAGGTCGTCGTAAGGTATCTCCGCCTCGGCCAGCAGCACGTTCATGTGCCCGGGCATGCGCCCGGCCACCGGATGGATGGCGAACTTCACCGCCACCCCCCGCTTCTTCAGCTGGTCGTACAGTTCCCGCACCCGGTGCTGGGCCTGGGCCACGGCCATGCCGTAGCCCGGCACGATCACCACCAGCTCCGCCTGGGCCAGCACCTGGGCGGCGCTTTCCGGGGTGTCCGCCTTGTACACCTTGGCTTCGCCCCCGGCAACGGCGGGCTGGGCCTGGCCAAAGGCGCCGAACAGCACGTTGGCGAAGGACCGGTTCATGGCCTTGCACATGATGATGGAGAGGATCAGGCCGGAGCTGCCGTCCAGGGCCCCGGCGGTGATCAGGAGCTTGTTGTTGAGCACGAAGCCCATGGCCACCGCCGACAGGCCCGCGTAGGCGTTGAGGATGGAGATGACCGTAGGCATGTCGGCGCCGCCGATGGGCAGGATGAGCATCACCCCGAAGACCAGGGACAGGACGATCACCGCCAGGAAGGCCGCCGGGGCCCACGGGGCCAGGGGGTTGCCCACCAGGGCCGCGCCCAGGGCCACCGCCACAACCATCATGCCCATGTTGAGCATGTTCTGGCCGGGGTAGGTGACCGGGCGCTGGGGGATCCAGTGCACTTCCTGGAGCTTGCCGGCGGCCATGAGGGAGCCGGTGAAGGTCAGGTAGCCGAGCAGGATCTCCGCCACCAGGGCGATCACCACGTACGGGGCCAGCGCCGCCGCGTTGCCCTGGCCGTAGTAGAGCACGAACTTGGCGGTGCCCACCAGGCCCGCCGCCAGGCCGCCGAAGGCGTGGGACAGGGCGGTCCGCTGGGGCACCGCCGTGAGGGGCACCATGGCCAGGGGATAGCCCACGCCGGTGCCCACGAGGAAGGCCAGCAGGATCCAGAGGTAGTGGGTGCCGCCCCCGGCGGCCACCCCGGCCAGGGTGCCGGCCACCGCCAGGGCCATGGCCCCCACCCCGGCGAACACGCCCCGGCGGGCCGTCTCCGGACTGCTCATCCAGCGCAGGGACAGGATGAACAGGCCGGTGGCGACCAGGTAGAGAAGCTGGACCAGGGTCTCGGCGCTCATTTGCCGGCCCCTTCGCGCTTCTTGAACATCTTCAGCATCCGGTCGGTGATCAGGAAGCCGCTGACGATGTTGGTGACCGAGCAGAAGATCGCCACCAGGCCCAGGGCCGTCACGACCACCGGGGCGTCCTTGTCCGCCGACACGATGATGGAGCCCACCACGGCGATGGCCGAGATGGCGTTGGTGAGGCTCATGAGCGGGGTGTGCAGCAGGCGGGAGACCCGCTGGATGGCCATGAGCCCGATGAAGGTCGCCAGCATGAACACGAACAGGGCGCCCATGAAGTCCACCTGGCCGTGGCCTCCGGCGCCGTGGTCCCCGCTGGCCTGGATGAGGGCGATGGCGAAGCCGCTGAAGTCGGTCACGAGGTGGCTCCTTGCAGGGATTCCAGCGCTTTCAAGGTGGGGCCGTGCACCACCCGGCCGCCGCGGGTGACGCAGCAGCCTTTCTGGATGTCGTCCTCCCAGTCCAGCTTGAAGGCCTGGCCGGCCTTGTCCCAGGAGGCGCCGAGGAAGTTCAGCAGGTTGCGGGAGAACGTGGTGCTGGCGTGGTACGGGAGGGTGGCCGGCAGGTTCAGGGGCGCCAGGACCTTCACTCCGCCCACCAGCACCGTCTCCCCCAGCCGGGACAGGGTGCAGTTGCCGCCCCCGTCGGCGCCCAGGTCCACCACCACCGACCCGGGTTTCATGGAGCGCACGATGGCCTCGTCCAGGAGCTTGGGCGCGAACACTCCGCCGATGAGGGCGGTGGTGACCACCATGTCCACGGTGGCGCAGTGCTCCGCCAGCATGCGCGCCTGGCGGGCCTGGTCCTCGGAGGAGAGCTCGCCGGCGTAGCCGCCCCCGGCCTGGGCGCTCTTGGCCAGTTCGATGCCCACGTACCTGCCGCCCACCGATTCGATCTGCTCCTTCACCTCGGGCCGCACGTCGGTGGCGCTCACGGAGGCGCCCAGGCGCTTGGCGGTGGCGATGGCCTGGAGGCCCGCCACCCCGGCGCCGATGACGAACACCCTGGCCTGGAGGGTGGTCCCGGCGGCGGTCATGAGCATGGGGAAGTACCGGGGGAGTTCCACGGCGCCCAGCAGCACGCCCTTGTAGCCGACGATGTTGGCCTGGCTGGACAGGGTGTCCATGGCCTGGGCGCGGGTGATGCGGGGGATGCAGTCGGTGGAGAAGGCGGTGACCTCCCGCATGGCCAGGCGGCGCATCGCCTCCAGGTTGCGGGTGGGGAACAGGGAGGCCAGCAGGATGGCCCCCGGGCGCAGCAGGTCCGCCTCGTGGCCCCCGTCCGGACGGGGCAGGGGCGCGTTCACCTTCGCCACCAGGTCCGCTTCACCGAGCAGCCGGGCCGGATCGTCCACCAGGGCGGCCCCGGCGTCCCGGTAGGCCTGGTCCGGGAAGAAGGCCTGGGCCCCGGCCCCGGCCCCCACCGCCACCTGGGCCCCCAGCTGCGCCAGCTTGCGGCAGGCGTCGGGATCCAGGGCGACACGGTTCTCCCCTGGCCGGATCTCCTTGGGAACGGCGATCTTCACGGCGACCTCCCGGATGTGGGAGATTCTACCCAAGAATGCCAATCAGGGTCGTTTTTATCATTAAAGGTTTCATCAACTGCGGGGGCTTCCAGGCCTTTGCCGGACTTTTCCGGTTGGGGCCCGTTCCGTGTTATAAATGTTTTAACGGTGCCGGGCCTTTCCCAGCATCGCCCACGCCGGCTCCGGCTCTGCCGCCCAGGCATCGCCTGGACTGCCTTTTGGCAGGTGCATCCTGTAGGCTGGTCTGAACCAGGGAGCGTCAATCATGCATGCGGGTCGATCCTCAGCCGGGTCCCTCCTTCTCCGGGTCCCGGTCCTGGCAGCCCTGGCGGCCCTGCCGGCCCGGGCGGACCATCCGGCGGATTTCCGCTCCGCCCTGGATGGGCTCCGGGCCAACAACATGGCCAAGGTCGACCACGAATTCCTGAAGGATGCGTCCCAGGATGGGGCGGACCGCCTCCTCTGCCTGTACGAACTGGGGGGTTTCTACCACCTCCAGGGGAACTTCAAGAAAAGCATCGAGTTCTTCAATACCGCCGACGCGGTGGCCCATGACTACGAAGGCCGGGCGGTGGTGTCCGCGGGCGCGGCGGCGCGCACCGCCGGGGCGGTCCTGGTGAACGACACCCTCCTGCGCTACGAAGGCTTCGGCTACGACAAGGTCATGTCCCGGACCCTCAACGCCCTGAACTACGTGCTCCAGGGGGACCTGGAGGGGGCCCGGGTGGAGGTGCGCAAGGCCGAGGAATACCAGCGCCTGGAGCGGGAGAAGCACGAGCAGGAAATGCAGAAGGCCGGGCGTCCGCAGCCGGGGACCGAGAGCGCCAGCCTGGCCAACCCGACGGTGCAGGCCAACTACCACCGCATGTTCGAGCAGGTGCAGAACGTGCGCAATTCCTTCGAGAACGCCTTCACCTACTACCTGTCCAGCCAGATCTTCCTGGCCCAGGGGGAGGACGGGCTCAACGACGCCATGGTGGAGATCCGCCGGGCCTTCCAGCTGGCCCCCGACGCTCCGGCGGTGCGCTCCGCCTACCTGGAGATCGCTGGGGCCCAGGGCGGCGCGGCCCTGGACCAGGCCCGGGCCGACCTGCGGGCGCCCGCCCTCGACCCGCCCCCGGACCCGCGCGCCGCCTCGCTGGTGGTGTGCTACGAGGCCGGCCTGGTGCCGGAGCTGGACCAGGTGCGGCTCGCCCTGCCCGCCATGAACCGGCTCTACACCCTGGCCTTCCCCATCTACCGGGACCTGGGCTCCCCCCAGCCGCCCGTCTACGTCATCCCGCCCGCCCCGGGCAGGCCCTGCGCCACCACGCCGGTGGTGGCGACCCGCAACCTGGCGGTGAAGTCCCTGCAGGAGCGCATGCCCGGCATCCTGACCCGGGGCCTGGCCGGCGCCGTGGCCCGGGGCGGGGTCCAGCAGAAGGCGGAAAAGGATTACGGGCCCCTGGGCGGCTTCCTGAGCAAGCTGGCCAGCGCCGTGGTCACCAGCGCGGACCGGCGCACCTGGCTCAGCCTCCCGGCGGAGGTGCAGGTGGCCAAGTGCAGCCTTCCCCCCGAGACCACCATCCTGGCCGTGAACGGCCCCGGCTGGTCCGAGCCGGTGTCCGTGAACGCGGTCCCCGGCAGCTGCACCTTCCTGGTGGTGCGCGCCATCCCCGGCTTCCGCCGCATCGACGTCCGCACCTTCGTGCCGGAGGCCGCGCCGGCGGCCATCCCCGCGACGGCCCCCGTCGACCAGCCCGCCAGTCCCGTGGCACAGTAGACGGAGACGGCCCGCGCCCCGGCCCCCGCCTGCACTTTCTGGAGGAGTTCAACCATGCGGAATGCGATCTTGTCCCTATCGGCCATCGGCGCCCTCGGGATCGGCATCGGCTGCTCCGGGCCGGTCACCACCTACGGCAACGCCCAGGCCACCGAGACCGTGAATGCGGATTTCGGGTCCACCGACCTGCAGACCATCGCCGACAAGATGGTCGCCAGCCTGCTGGCCAGCAACCGCCTGGAACCGGATCCCGCCGATCCCGGCCAGGCGCCCCTGGTGTCGGTCGCCCGCCTGCGCAACGACACCTCCGAGCACATCGACACCAAGTCCATCACCGACAAGATCCGCACGTCGCTCATCAAGTCCGGGAAGGTGCGGTTCTCGGCCCTGGACATGCAGTCGGACCTGATGGGCCAGTACAAGCTCCAGGGCACCATGGCCGACACCGCCACCGCCAAGACCGCCGGCAAGCAGACCGGGGCCAAGTACCTCCTCGGCGGCAACATCTCCTCCATCGTCAAGCAGAACGGGCGGGTCAAGGACGTCTACTACAAGATCACCCTCCAGGCCACCGACATCGAGTCGGCGGTGATCGTCTGGGCGGATGACGTGGAGATCCGCAAGGACCAGGTGCGCCGGCTGTTCGGTTCCTGAGGAGGCGACCATGCGCGCGCCGATCCTGCTCGTTCCCGTCCTCCTGGCCCCGGTCCGGGCGGCGGAGGTGAAGCCCATCTGGGTGAGCGTGCTGCCCGCCCAGCCCGGGCGCGTCTATGGTCTGGGGGTGGCGGGCCTGGCCGGCAACGACGCCCAGGCCCTGCGCCAGGCCTCGGACAACGCCCGGGCCGACGTGATCTCCCGGCTGCGGGCCAACGTCAAGGCCGACACCCGGATCACCACCACCTACCAGGAGAGCCGCGGCACCGGGACCGCCGCCACCGGCACCCGCACCCAGACCGCCCAGGTGGGCACCCAGGTGCAGGCCCAGGCCGCCGACCTCCCGGGCCTGGTGGTGGAGGAGACCTTCCTGGACCGCCCCGGCGCCAGTTCCTACGCCCTCGCCTACCTGGACCTGGCCATCGCCCAGCGGGAGCTGCAGGCGCGCCTGGGTGCGGTGCGGGCGGACCTGGCCGCGGAGCGCGGGGGGCAGGGCGTGCGGGCCAAGCTGGTGGCGGCCCAGGTCCTGAGGAAGGGCTACCTGGAGCTGCTCAAGCTGGACGACCTGTCCGCCCTGCTCAGCGGCGGCGGCGGCGACCTGAACCTGCGCCAGGACGTGCTCGAGGCCCGGACCGGCACGGAGACGCGCATGGCTGCGGCCCGGGCCGCCCTCACCTTCGGCCTGGCGCCCGCGCCGGGCCTCGAACCGGACCCGGACGTGACGGACGCGGTGCGTTCCGCGGTGCTCAAGGAGGGCATGGGCTGGTCCGACCGGAACCCCATGTTCTCCATCACCGTCCGCGCCCATACCGGGCGCAGCGGCGTGCAGGTGGGGCGCGGGGCCTGGTGGGACTACCAGCGTTCGGCGGACTTCATCGTCGCCCAGGGTTCCTTGAGCCTGGGCCTGGTGGACGTGGACGGCCAGCAGTACGAGTCCACGACCCTCGTGGCCAAGGGCGTGGGGGTGACCGAATTCCAGGCGGACACGTTGCTCCAGGCGGACTACCGGAACAAGCTCGCCAAGGCCGTCTCCGCCTGGCTGGCGGACCTGGGCCGGTGGTGAGGGCCGCCCAGGCGGGATGCAACAGGAATCAGGGCTGCACCAGCCCCGTGACGTTGTCGGCCCAGCCGAACGGGAAGGTTCCGAACCGCCGGGGGGCCGTGGCGGGTTTGTAGGCCGGGTCGGCGATGGCCCGCACCACGAAGAAATAGGTCCCGCCCTGGACCAGGATCCCCGGGGGCACCTGGGCCTGCAGTCCGGCGGTGAACAGGTCCAGGACCGGGCCCGTGAGCACGGTGGCGGAATTGGCCGCGGCCGCCTGGTACACCTCCACCCGGTAGCCCTGGGGGGTGCCGGAGGCGGGGGCGTCCCAGGCCAGGGTCGGCGTGGTCCCCACCCCGGTGGCCAGGATGCCGTTGCCGGTCACCAGGGAGGTGCCGCCCACGCGCAGGTTCCGGGGCGGGGTCACCAGGGGTGCCAGGGGGGTGGCGGGCGAGGCGAGGGTGAACGCCATCAGGGCCGGGTCGTCGAAGGTGGCCGAGGTGGTGGTGCCTGCCAGCAGGAACGTGATCTGGCTGTGGGCGCCGGCCAGGAATTCCCGCTGGAAGCCCGGGAACACCGCGGGCAGCGCCGCCGGGCCCAGGTCCACGTCGATGGAGGCGTTGGCGAGGTTCGAGTCCCAGTACTTCAGCCGGTCCAGGGCCGGGCCCAGGTAGCCGTAGGTGGCCAGGCCGGGAGCATCGTCCACCTCGAAGAGGGGGGGCTGGAGGGCGGCCGCGGTGTTGAAGTCGGCGGCGCCGGCGGCGAAGGCCGAGCGCTGGAAGGCAAGCAGCGCCGTGGCGGACAGGGGCTGGAAGGTGAAGGCGCCGTTCAGGGTGGCGCCGATCCGGTCGCTGATGGTGAGCTGGTTCGGCTGGTACAGGTTGCCGGCCCTGTCCAGGTGGGACGTGGGAGTGGGGCCGTTGCCGTTCGGTGACCAGAAATCCGACAACTGCTCCAGCACCGGGGCGTCGCCTTTGGTGGGGTCCACCAGGGCCAGGGGGCCTTCCGGGTTGGACCACCAGTCCACGGTCAGCCCGCTCAGGGCGGTGGCGCCGTTGGCCGGGTAGCCTGCGACGCTGTCGGCGTCGGGCGTGCAGTGCAGGCCGCTGTTGAAGTCGCAGAAGCGCAGGTAGTCGTTGCTGGACCAGGCCTGGGCGCCGGTCATGCCGGTGATGTTGAAGACCACCCGAGTGCTCCCGGTGGGGTAGCTCACGCCGGCGCGCCCCTGCTGGGTCCAGCCCATGTCCACCTGGGCCTGGCCGGTCACCACGGCGGCGGTGGTGCCGCCGCCGGCGCACACCAGAGTGACGGCGCCGGTGGGCACGTTGCCCACGGAGAAAGCGCCCGAGGCGGGGTCGTAGGTGCCGGCCAGGACCGTGCCGTCGGCCAGCACCGCCTGGACCGTGGCCGAGGTGACCGGGAGGGTGGACGGAGTGAGGGTCTGGGTGCCCGAGTCATACGGCAGCCAGGTGACCTTCATGGTGCCGGCGACCGGCCGGGCGGTGATCGTGTAGTTCTGGCCGTTCTGGCCGTTGGCGAGGCTGGTGTAGGTGCGGCTGGCGGGCTGGAAGGTGTAGCCCGAAAGGCTGGGGGTCACGGTTCCGGACCACCCTGGGGGCACGACCAGGGTGTAGTTGCCGGATCCGTCGGCGGTGACGGTCATGGCGGTGCCGTTGGTGTAGGCCAGGACCGCCATCGGGGCGCCGGCGTTGCCGGTGACGGCAACGCTGGTGGGGGGCGGGGCCGGCCCGAGCAGGCTGCCGCCTCCGCCGCAGGCGGCTGCGAGGGCCAGGACCCCCGTCAGGAAGCCCGTACGGAGGACTTTGCGCCAAGGCGAACCTTCCTGGGCGGGTGCGGGGCAGTTTGAATTTCTCATTTTTCTACCTGCCATAATTAAAAGAATATGTCGGCGGCACAATTAGGGAATAGACGAGTCGCCCTGGCTGGCCTGAACAGGAGGTGAAATGGTACCCGAGAAGGTGCGGTTGATCCTGGAAGCCCACGGGCTGCAGGCGCTGGAATTCGAGCCGGGCAGCACGCCCACCGCCGAGCTGGCGGCTCGCCGCCTGGGGGTGGCGACCGCCCGGATCGCCAAGTCGCTGCTGTTCAAGACCCGGGGCGGCGCCCACGTGCTGGTGGTGTGCCCAGGGGACAAGCGCCTGAGTTCGGCGGTGCTGCGCCGGGTCATGGGCGACCGGGCCTCCATGACCGGCCCCGAGGAGACCGAACGGGTCACCGGCTACCGTCCGGGCGGGGTCTGCCCGTTCGCCTTGGATGGGGTGGAGATCCTCCTGGACCGGGAGCTGGGGCAGTACGAAACCGTCTACCCCGCCGCCGGGACCGACGCCACCGGCGTCCCCACCACTCTGGACCAGCTGGCCCGGATCACCGGGGGCCGCATCGTCGATTTCGCCGGGGAGGCGTAAGGTCCGACGGGGTTATACTTCCCTGGTGCCGGGAAGCCCCGGCCGCCAGGAAGGTCCCGTGTCCGAATCGTGTTGCCATTCCCACCCTGACCACCCGGCCCCGCCGCCCAGGCGCCCCCTCGGGGCCGTGTTGCGCTTCGCCGGCTGGTTCGTGGGCTTTTCCGGGCTCTACGCCATGAGCGCGGTATGCCCCTTCTGCGGCCGTCCGGGCTGCCCGGTCGGGGCCGCCAGCGCGGGGATGGTGGGCGTGGTGTGCGCGGCGGTCATGCAGTGGGGGCGGTCGTGCCGCCTCTTCCTGGTCCGGGTGGTCAAGGGCGGGAACGCCTGACCGCCCGCGGGACGGCCGCCAGGCCGCCGGCAGGACCAGGATGCTGAAGGACCGGACCGGGGCCCATCCCCCCTCCCGCAGGAAGGCTCGGGCCTGGGTCGGCTCGCCCAGTTCCAGGTAGCCGTTCACCGCTCCGCCCAAGGTCCGGGCCACGACCTGACAGTTGCGCCAGCATGGATCAAAACGCCAAAATTGGATGGGCAGGAGCCCCCGCATGCCCCATACTGGAAGCGCCAAGCGGAAAACTGGTCTAATTTGGCACAATCACCATGGCCGAAGGGGCGCCCGGGCGCACCCTCTCCGCCATTCCCCAGGAGGAAGGGGCATGATCTTGCGGGACGACGTGATCGCGTGGATCCGGGCCTATGCGGCCGCCATCGCCGACCAGAAGGACCACCTGACCCGGCTGGACGCGGACATCGGCGACGGCGACCACGGCAGCAACATGGACCGCGGCTTCCAGGCCGTGCTGGCCAAGCTGCCCGACGTGGGGGACAAGGACATCGGCGCCATCTTCAAGACCGTGGGGATGACCCTGGTCTCGACCGTGGGCGGTGCCAGCGGCCCGCTGTACGGCACCCTGTTCCTGCAGATGGGGTCGGCCGCCAGCGGCAAGCTGGAGCTGTCCCTGGCCGACTGGGCCGCGGTGCTCCAGGCCGGCACCGACGGGGTGGTCATGCGCGGCAAGGCCGCTCCCGGCGACAAGACCATGGTGGACACCCTGGCCCCGGCGGTGGCGGCCCTGAGAGCGGCCGCCGCCCGGGGCGCCGGGCTCGCCGAGGCCCTGGAGGAGGCGGCCCGGGCCGCGGAGCAGGGCATGGCCGCCACCATCCCCCTGGTGGCGCGCAAGGGCAGGGCCAGCTACCTGGGCCAGCGCAGCGCCGGGCACCAGGATCCTGGCGCCACCTCTTCCGGCATGCTGTTCCGGACCGCGGCCCGGGCCTGGGGCGGGCATGCCTGACCGCGGAGGTCGCCGGTGATCGGCCTGGTCCTGGTCTCCCACAGCGCCGCGCTGGCCGACGGGGTGCTGGAACTGGCCCGGGAAATGGCCGGGCCGGACGTCCGGCTGGCCGCGGCGGGTGGGCTGGCGCTGCCGGGCCGGCCCCTGGGCACCGATCCGGCCCGGGTGGCCGAAGCCATCCGCCAGGTGGACAGCCCCGACGGGGTAGTGGTGCTCATGGACATGGGCAGCGCCGTGCTCAGCGCCGAGATGGCCCTGGACCTGCTGCCCGGGGACCTGCGCAGCCGGGTCGCCCTGTGCGGCGCCCCCCTGGTGGAAGGCGCCGTGGCGGCCGCCGTGCAGGCCCGCCTGGGCGCGGACCTGGCCCGGGTGCTGGCGGAAGCCGGCGGGGCGCTGGCCACCAAGGCCGCGCACCTCCAGGCCGGGTGCCAGCCCCCCGGCGAGCCGCCCGCCGCCGCCCTCACGCCCCCTCCGGGCCCCGCCCAGGTGCTGGAACTGGTGGTCGCCAACCGCCTCGGCTTGCACGCACGGCCCGCGGCGCGGCTGGTGCGGACGGCGGCGGGTTTCCCGGGCACGTTGATCCAGGTGCGCAACCTTACCGCCGGGCGGGGGCCGGCCCCGGCCACGAGCATCAACGCCATCGCCATGCTGGGCCTGTCGCGGGGCCAGACCATGGCCGTGGAGGCCCGGGGGGCCCAGGCGGGCCCGGCCCTGGAGGCCATCCGCGCCCTGGCCCGGGAGCGGTTCGGCGATGGGCCGGACGAGGAGGGCCCGGCCCTCGGGGTGCCGGCAGCCGCCGCCGGTGGCGCGCTGCTGGAGCGCCGTCCGGACGGCACTCCCGGCGCGAGCCTGGCCGGGCGGTGCGCCGCGCCCGGGCTGGCCCAGGGCCCGGCCCGCCACCTCCAGGCCCAGGGCCCGGACATCCCCCAGCATGCCGTGGCCGATCCGGCCGCGGAATGGACCCGCCTGGCGCAGGCGCTGGACCAGGTCCGGGAACGCATCCGGGCCACCCTGGCCGGGACGGCGGAACGGGCCGGGCGGGACGCCGCCGGACTGTTCGACGCCCACCTGCTGTTCCTGGACGATCCGGCCCTGCGCGAACCGGCCCGGCGCCTGGTGCGGGAGGAGCGCCTGAACGCCGCCGCGGCCTGGCAGCGCGCCAGCGAAGCGGTGGCCCGGGACTACCGGGCCCTTGAGGATCCCTACCTGCGGGTCCGGGCCGACGACGTGCTGGCGGTGGCGGGGCAGGTGGCGGCGCGGCTCCTGGGCCAGGAGGCGCCGGCGGCGCCCGCCCTGGCCGCGCCGGGCGTCCTCGTGGCCCAGGACCTGACCCCGGCGGAGACCGCCGGCCTGGACCCGGCCCTGGTCCTGGCCATCTGCACCGCCGGCGGGGCGCCCACCTCCCACAGCGCGATCCTGGCCAGGGCCCTGGGCATCCCGGCGGTGGTCGGGCTCGGCGAGGCCGTGCTGGCCATCCCCGAGGGCACGCCCCTGCTGGTGGATGCCGAGCTGGGCCGGGTGACGCCCGATCCCGGCCCGGCCGACCAGGCCGGGTTCCGGCGCCGCCAGGAGGCCCTGCGGCTGGAGACCGCCGCGGTGCTGGGCGCCAGCGGGGCGCCGGCGGTGACCCGGGACGGGCGGCGGGTGGAGGTGGGCGCCAACATCGGCTCCCTGGCCGAAGCCCGGGCGGCCGTGGCCGCGGGCGCCGAAGGGGTGGGGCTGCTGCGCACCGAGTTCCTGTTCACCGGCCGCGCCCGGGCGCCGGGGGAGGACGAGCAGTACGAAGAGCTCTGCGCCCTGGGCGAGGCCCTGGGCGGACGGGCCATGGTCGTGCGCACCCTGGACGCGGGAGGAGACAAGGACCTGCCGTTCCTGGGCGCCGGGCGGGACGCCAACCCCTTCCTGGGCTGGCGCGCCATCCGCATCGGGCTGGACCGGCCGGAGTTCTTCAAGACCCAGCTGCGTGCCATCGTCCGGGCCGCGGCCCGGTTCCCCATGAAGGTGATGTTCCCCATGGTCGCCGCCCTGGGCGAGCTGCGGGCCGCCAAGGCCCTGCTGGGCGCGGCCCGGGAGGAGGCCGCGCGGGCAGGCTGGCCGGTGCCGGACCGGGTGGAGACCGGCATCATGGTGGAAGTGCCCGCCGCCGCCCTGCGGGCGCACCAGTTGGCGCCGGAGGTGGACTTCCTCTCCATCGGCACCAACGACCTCACCCAGTACACCCTGGCGGCCGAACGGGGCAACCCGCGGGTCGCCGCCCTGGCGGACCCGTTCCACCCGGCGGTGCTGGACCTGGTGCACCGGGTGGTCCAGGCCGGGCACGCCCATGGGCGGTGGGTGGGCGTGTGCGGCGAGCTGGGCGCCGATCCTCTGGCCATCCCTTTGCTGGTGGGGCTGGGCGTCGACGAACTGAGCATGGCTCCGGCCAGCATCCCGCGTGCCAAGCACCAGGTGCGCGGCCTGGATGGCCGGGCCCTGCGCCCGCGGGCGTTGCGGGCCCTGCGCCTGGAGACCCCGGAGCAGGTGCGCGCCGCCGTGGCCGGGTGGGGGGCCTGAATGCGCCCGTCGGACCGGACCGTCGAAACCGCCCGGCTCCAGGCCGCCTGGGAGCGGTTCGTGGACGCCGGGCGCCTGGACCCGGACCTGGATCCCCTGGTGGCGGTCTCCTGGCAGCGCTGCGCCCCCCGGCTCAACCCCCGGGGCGCGCCCCAGTGGGCCTACGCCAGCCCTGGCGTGCCGACCCTCACGTCGGTGCAGCACAACTTCCTTCGTCTGGTAGCCCGGCCGGTCCTTGAGGACGTCCACCAGTGCATGGAGGGCGGCGGTGCCCTGCTGCTGCTGGCCGACGGCTCCGCCTGCGTGTTCGAGATGCTGGGGGACCAGGCCCTGGAGGCCCAGGTCCGGGCCCTGGGCTTCCGCCCCGGCGCGTTCCTGGACGAAGGCCGGATCGGCAGCAACGCTTTCGCCCTGGCCCTGGCGGAGGGAATCCCGGTCCAGGTGGCCGGCCCCGAGCATTTCCTGCGGGTGTTCCACGGCCTGCATTCCGTCGCCGCCCCCATCCACGACCCCGGGGGCCGCCCCCTGGGGGTCGTGGGGCTGCTGCAGAAGTGTCCGGAGCGCCCGGCCCAGGCGCTGGGCGTGGTGTTCGCCGCCGCCCGGGCCATCGAGAGCCAGCTCCAGGCCGAGCACTTCATCCGCGAGGCCAATACCCAGGCGACCGAGTTCAACACCACCCTGGACGCGGTCTCCGAAGGCATCCTGGCCTGGACCACCCAGGGCATCGTCACCCACCTGAACGGGCAGGGCGGGCGGCTGCTGGGGGTCAAGCCCTCGCTCCTGGTGGGACGGCCCCTCATGGACCACCTGACCCCGCCCGAGAGCATCGCCCGGGCCGCGGCGCGGGGCGAAGAGCTGAACGACGTGGAGGCGGACTTCAAGGTGGACGGGGAGAAACGCGCCTTCTCGGCCAGCCTGAGGGTGGTCCGGGGCCGGGGCGGGGAGCCGGAGGCCTTCATCGTCACCTTGCGGCCCATGGACCAGGTGCGCCGGCTGGTGAACCGGATGGTGGGCGCCCAGGCGCGCCTGACCCTGGCCGACATCGTCGGGCAGGGGGCCGCCGCCCAGCAGATGCGCCGCCAGTCCCTGGCCGCGGTCAACGCGCCGGACCCGGTGCTCCTTCTGGGCGAGCCGGGCTCCGGCCGGAACGCGCTGGCCCGGGCCATCCACAACAGCGGCGGGCGGGCCGCGGGCCCGTTCCTGGCCGTCAACGGCGCGGCCATCCCCCGGGAACTGGCCATCGAGGAGTTCCTGGGGTTCGAGCCGGGGGCTTTCAACGGCGAGGCCTCCGCCGGCCAGCCCAGCAAGTTCGAATGGGCCGACGGCGGCAGCCTGTTCCTGGAGGGAGTGGACGCTTTGTCCCTGGAGATGCAGGCGATCCTGGTGCGGATCCTGGAGTCCCGGGAGGTGGTCCGCCTGGGCGGCAGGCGGGCCATCCCGGTGGACGTGCGGATCCTGGCCTCCGCCGGGAGCGGCCTGGAGGAGCGGATGCGCGCCGGGGCGTTCCGGGCGGACCTGTACCACATGCTGAACCATTTCCCCATCCGGGTGCCGCCCCTGCGGGAGCGCACCGAGGACATCCCGCTCCTGGTGGACCGCTGCCTGGAGCGGCTGCGCCTCAACTTCGGGCGGTCCCTCACGGTCTCCGCCCCGGCCCTGGACCTGCTCCGCCGCTACCGCTGGCCCGGCAACGTGGCCGAACTGGGGTCGGTGGTGGAACTGGCCGCCTTCAACGCTGAGGGGCGGACCATCGAGGCCGCCCACCTGCCGGAGCCGGTGCGCGCCCCGGCGCCGGCTCCGGTCCCGGCCGAGGTGCCCCCGGCCACCGAGGTCCAGACCCTGAAGGAGCTGGAGCGGACGGCCATCGCCAACGCCCTGCGGGTGGCCCGGGGCAACCACAGCCGGGCGGCCAAGTCCCTGTCCATCAGCCGCAACACCCTGTACCGCAAGATGCGCGAACTGGGCGTCGCCAAGCCGCGCCGGCCGGACCAGGAGGACGACCAGACCGTGGTCCGGACCCCTTGGATAAAAAATTAGCCGGGGATAAAAGGGATAAAGGGGATAAAGCAAGTCAAGTAAGCGGTTACGGATGATCAATCGCGCCGCGAGCATGCGCACCCATGGGTTCCGGAGAGCCGTGTCCGGCGGCACACGCCCACCAAGGGCGTGTGCCGCCGGACACGGCTCTCCGGAACTCCCGGGCGCAGCCCGGGACCCCGCCTGCGGCGGGGCCAGGGGTGTGCATGCGGCAACGGGCCGGAGGCATCGCATCCACTAACCTGATCCCCGTTCATCCCCTTCATCCCTGGCTAAGAGCTTTTCCATCCATGCTGCGGAACCCATGGTCCAGGGAGGCGAGCCAAATATTTCCCTTGGTTCATCGTTCGCTGACGGTTTCCGCGTCAAGAGCGCGATGAACCAGGGCGGACCTTTGCTTGGCCATGCCTTCCGGCTACTTCCGGGTCACCTCCAGCTCGCAGTACGCATCACCCTTGGCGATCAGCTTGTTGAACTTCAGCTCCAGCCCCGGGGAGCAGCTCACCACCCCGAAGTCCCCGCAGGAGGCCAGCTCGCACAGGTGCGCCACTTCCTCCGGAGTCGCCCCCAGCTTCTTCCACGCCTCCACCAGGGCGCAGTGGTGGAACCGGTAGACGCCCTGCTCGGCCCCCGCGCCCTGGTCCTCCATCTCGAACGCCAGGGCCCCGACGGGGGTGGCGATGCCGTCGAAGAATTCCCGGGGGGTCTCGGCCTGGCCGATCTTGCGGCCCTTCATCTGGCCGAACTTGAAGATCGCCTTGCGCACCGGTTCCTCGGTCGCGTACCCGGCCGCCTGGAACTCCTTGATCAGGAGGTAGAACCAGGTGGCCCGGTCCTGGATGGCCAGGCGGACGGCTTCGGTGAGTTCCGCTCGGGTGACGCAGGCGGATTCGGACATGGAACGGATCTCCCAGGGGGGGCGGCGCCGGAAGGGCGCCGCGGGGTTCGGAACGGTCAGGCCGAGGCCGGAGCCGGCTGCTTGGAGTGCTTGTGCGCCTTCTCGCCCTTGGCCGTGTCCACCATGGCGGCCAGGGCGTTGGGAGCCATCCAGGTGGGCACGCTGCAGCCGTTGGCCAGGATGAACCGGGACGGCCCGCCCAGGCGCAGCCCTTCGCGCACGTTCTCCCGGCACCGGGCCGGGGTGACCCCGATCACCTGGCCGATGTCGATCCCGCCCATGACCACGCCGGGCCAACGCTGCTTCATCTCCTCCAGGGTCGGGTTGCCTTCCCTGCGGTCCTCCCAGTTGATGATCCGCGCCGGGAAGTCCAGCACGTCTTCGGTGTAAAGGCCGACCCCGTGGATGTGCACTGTGTTCATCCGGCCCAGATCCTGGATGGCTGTGAGCAGCTTCATGGCCGGAGGCTTGACGAACTCCAGGAACAGGTCCCGGTTCAGCTGGTCGCGGGCGCCCAGGATGGAAAGGAAGATGCCGCTGGCGCCCAGGCCCAGGGACGCGCGGGCGTAGCCCGCCAGGTTGTCCGCCACCACGTCCAGGGCCTTCTTCACCGCGTCCGGGGCGGTGCGCACCAGGTCGGGCAGGTGCTCCCCCGCCAGGCCCTTCACCAGGCACTGCCAGGGGTCGAACAGGGTGTCGACGAAATAGGCTTTGTCCTCCAGGGCGGCGGCCACGTGCTTGACCGCCTTCAGCTGCTCCTTCCAACTGCAGGACTCCGGCTCGAAGGGCGCCAGCCGGGCCAGGTCCTCGGCACTCTTGAGCTCTTCCAGGCCTTCGGGCATGGGGTAGTAGTAATCGTTCATTAATTTCAGAAAATCGAAATCATAGTGCTCGAACCATTCCACGGCGATGTCGGCGTATTTCCTGCCGGAGCCGTGCTGGTTGCCGAAGTGGTACCACATGCAAATGGGCGGACGGTCCGGCTCCTTGCCTTTGAGGACGGCGTCCATGCGCTTGATCTTGTTCATGCTGCCCCCCTTGATGAGTGATCGGTCAGTCGTCCCCGGTAACGCCCAGGTAGGCCCGGCGGATGGCGTCGTCCTCCCGCAGCTGGGCGCAGGGCGCCTCGTGGACGATCCTGCCGGTCTCGAGGATATACCCGTAGTGCGCCACCTGGAGCGCCAGATTGGCGTTCTGCTCCACCAGGAGGATGGTCTTGCCCATGGCGTTGATCTGGACGATGAAATCGAAGATCTTGTCCACCAGGATCGGTGCGATGCCCAGGCTGGGTTCGTCCAGGAACAGGATTTCCGGGTCGGACATGAGCCCCCGGGCGATGGCCAGCATCTGCTGTTCCCCGCCCGAAAGGGTCCCTCCCTCCTGCCGGCGCCGCTCCGCCAGGCGCGGGAAGAGCTGGTAGCTGCGCTCCAGCAGTTGCCGGATCCGGCCCTTGTCCCGGACCAGGTAGGCCCCCGCGTACAGGTTCTCCTCCACCGACAGCTCGGCGAAGATCTTGCGTCCCTCCGGGACGTGGGCGATGCCCTGGCTGACGATGGCCTCCGGGGGATGGTTGAACACGTTCCGGCCCCGGAACGTGACCGCTCCCGACGTGGCGCGCACCAGCCCGGACAGGGCGCTCAGGAGGGTGGTCTTGCCGGCGCCGTTGGCGCCGATCAGGGTGACGAACCCGCCCTGCTCCAGGCTCAGGGAGACCCCCTTGAGGGCGTTGACCTTGCCGTAGTGGACCACAAGGTCCTTGACGTCCAGAAGTGCCAAGCTAAGCCCTCCTCTTGCCCAGGTAGGCCTCGATCACCCGCTCGTCGCTCTGGATCTCCCGGGCGCTGCCTTCGGCGATCTTGACCCCGTAGTCCAGCACCGTGATCCGGTCGGCGATGCTCATCACCAGTTTCATGTCGTGTTCGATGAGCAGGACCGTCATGCCCTCAGCCTTGAGGGAGCGGATGAACTGGTCCAGCTCCTCGGTCTCGTGGGTGTTCATGCCCGCGGCCGGCTCGTCCAGCAGCAGGAGGCTGGGGCCGCTGGCCAGGGCCCGGGCGATCTCCAGCTTGCGCTGCTCCCCGTAGGGCAGGTTGCGGGCGTACTCGTCCTTCTGCCCGCCCAGGCCCACCCGCTCCAGCAGCGCCAGGGCCCGCTCCCGGGCCTCCCGTTCCTCGCGCCGGTAGCGCCCGTTGTGGGTGAGGGCACCCCAGACGAACGACTTGCAGTGGTTGTGGGTGCCGGTGATGACGTTGTCCAGCACCGACATGTAGGCGAACAGGCGGATGTTCTGGAAGGTGCGGGCGATGCCCCTGGCGGAGATCTTCTGGGGCGAAAGCCGCTCGATGCGTTCGCCGCGCCATTGGATGGTTCCGGCATCGGCCGGGATGATGGAGGTGATGTTGTTGAAGAAGGTGGTCTTGCCGGCGCCGTTGGGGCCGATGATGGCGTGGATGGTGCCCTCGGCCACCGCCAGGTCCACCTGGTTGACCGCCACCAGGCCGCCGAAGCGCTTTTCCAGCTTCGCGATCTCGAGGATCATTTGGCACCCCCGCCCTTGCCGGCGCGCGCTTCCCGGGCGAACCAGGGGAACCGGGGGGCCCCGGTGGTGGGCATGAACAGCCCCTTGACCCCCGCCAGTCCCTCGGGCTTGGTCACGATCACGAAGATCAGGATGGCGCCGTACAGCACCCCCCGCAGCTCGGCCAGGAACCGGAACGCCTCGGGGATCAGGATCAGGATGATGGCGCCGATGATGGGGCCGATGATCGACCCGGTGCCGCCCAGGGCCACCATGGTGAGGATCAGGAAGGACTCGCCCATGCCGAACTGGTCCGCGCTGATGAACGAGACGAAGTGGGCGTAGAACGCGCCGGTGAGCCCCGCGATCAGGCAGGCGATGGTGAAGGCCAGCACCTTGAAGCCGAACACCGAGACGCCCATGCTGGCGGCGGCCACCTCATCCTCCCGGATGGCCACCCAGGCGCGCCCCACCCGGGAGTGGTAGAGCCGCTGGATGAGGAACACCATCAGGGCGCTGAACACCACGATCAGGTAGTACCACTGGCGGGAGCTGCCCAGCTCGACGCCCATGACGGTCGGGTTGGGAATGCCCGGGATGCCCATGGGCCCGCGGGTCAGGGAGGGCCAGTTCATGATGACGATGCGCACGATCTCCCCGAAGGCCAGGGTGCCGAACACCAGGAAGGTCTGGCGCAGGCGCAGGGTGGCCAGCCCCAGGAAGGCGCCCACCAGGGCCGTGACCAGCCCCGCCAGGGGCATGGTCACCCAGAAGGACCAGCCCAGGGTGACCGCCAGGATCGCCGACGCGTAGGCGCCGATGCCGTAGAAGGCGCCGTGGCCCAGGGAGTACATGCCGGTGAAGCCGATGATCAGGTTCAGGCTGGAGGCCAGCACCACGTAGATCGCCATCATGGTGGCCACGCGCAGCAGGTATTCGTTGCTCACCAGGGCGGGAAAGGCCAGCAGGAGCGCGGCCACCAGCAGCCCGATGGGGAGGCGGAAACGTCTGGACCATGCGGCCAGGGATGTTTGCACGGCCACACTCCTATAGCTTGGTCTTCTTGCCCAGGATCCCGTTGGGCCGGAACAGCAGGAAGAGGATGAGGATGGAGTAGGTGATGAAGTCCCGGTAGCCCGAGGCGACGAACTGCACGCTCAGGTTCTCGATGCACCCCAGCAGGTAGCCGCCCAGGATCGCCCCCGGGATGGAGGTGATGCCCCCGAACACCGCCGCGGTGAACCCCTTGAGCCCGGCCACGAACCCCATGCTCGGGTAGATGGCGTTGTAGTACACCGCCGCCAGCACCCCCACGAACCCGGCCAGGGCCCCGGACAGGGAGAAGGCCAGGGAGGTCACCTTGTCCACCTTCATGCCCATGAGGCTGGCCGTGCGGTAGTCCATGGCCACGGTGCGCACCGCCAAACCGATCCGGGTGCGGTAGAACAGCACCTGCAGGGCCACCATCATCACCACCGCGATGGCCACCATGATCACCTGCAGCCAGGAGACGTTGGCCGAGGCGATGGTGCAGGCGGTCCTGGAATAGAAGGCCGGCATGCCCTTGGTCTCGGCCCCGAACATCCAGGTGGCGGTCTCCTTGAGGAAGAACGAGAAGCCGATGGTGCACACCAGCGAGGCGATGTGGGGGACGCCGCGCATGGCCTTGAAGGCCACCTTCTCGATGATCCACCCGCCCGCCCAGCCGGCGGCGAAGCCCGCCACCAGCGCGACCCCCAGGTTGGGGGAGACGTGGGCCACCACCAGCCAGCCGGCGTAGGCCCCCAGCATGTACACCTCGCCCAGGGCGAAGTTCACCATCTTCAGCAGGCCCCACACCAGGGAGAAGGAGATGGCGATCAGCGCGAACAGGCTGCCCTGGGCCAGGCCATTGATGAGTTGTTGCAGGAACATCCCTGGGTTCTCCCCGCCGGCCCCCGGGCGCGGGGCCCGGGGGCGTGCTCATTGGGCCCGGTCTGGAGCCGGGCTACTGCATCAGCTGGAAGTCGCCGTTGACCACCTTGACGATCTTGTAGGACTTGATGGCGTCCCGGTCGGGCGTGAAGGTGATGGCGCCGGTCAGGCCCTGGTAGTTCTTGGTGGCGGCCAGGGCGTCCCGGACCTTGTCCCGGTCCACGGAACCGGCCCGCTTGATGGCGTCGGCCAGGAGGTGGATGGAGTCGTAGGCCAGGGCGGCGTGGAAGTTGGGGGTGTCGTTGTAGAGCTTCTGGAAGCCCGTGACGTAGGCCTGGATGCGCTTGTCCGGATCCTTGGCGAAGAAGCTCACGTTGCTGTAGAGGCCGTTCACCGAGTCGCCGCCCAGCTTGATCAGCTGCGGGGAGTAGAGGGAGCTGGGCCCCAGCACCGCCTTCGGGTTCCAGCCCAGCTTCTCGCGCTGCTGGCTGATGGTGGCGCAGTCGTTGAACATGGTCGCGATGTACAGGGCGTCGGGGTTGCTCGCGCGCAGCTTCGTCAGCACGGCGGTGAAGTCCTTCTCGCCCTGGAAGAACGATTCGGTGGCCACCACCTTGCCGCCGTCCTTCTCGAAGTTCTCGTGGAAGAACTTCTGGGTGTCCGCGCCCCAGTCGTTGTTGATGTACAGGACGGCCACGGTCTTGAGCTTGAGCTTCTGGGTGGCCAGGGCCGCCATCACCGGCTGTTCGTAGGCCTGGGTGCCGACGATGCTGAAGCTCCACTTGGAGCCCGGGGCGAACTTGGTGTGGCTGGCGGTGGGGGAGAGCTGGATCATGCCGGCCCGGTTGTAGATGGGCTGTGAGGCCATGCAGCAGGAGGAGGTGAAGTCGCCGATCTCGGCCAGGATGGTGGGGTCGGAGATCCACTTCTCGGCCAGGTTCACCGACTCCTTGGGATCGCCCTTGGAGTCGCCGACGCTCAGGACCAGCTTCTTGCCCAGCACCCCCCCGGCGGCGTTGATCTCGTCGATGCCCATCTCCACCGAACGCTTGAAATTGGTGCCGTACTCGGCGTAGTCGCCGGTGATGGGCGCGGTCAGGGCGATGTGGATGGTGTTCGGATCGGCCTTGGCCGCCCAGGCGCTGAACCCGCCGGTCGCCAGGGCCGCGCTGATGAATGCGATCATGCTGCTGCGCATGTGTCCCTCCAGGTGAAGGTTGGAAACCGGGCCGCGCGCCCGATCCGTGGTTGTGGTTCAAATCCCCCAGCGCAAGGCTGGGGTGCGCACCGGCGCGTCCCAGAGCCGGACCAGCTCGTCGTCCATCCGCACCAGGGTGAGGGTGCAGCCGGCCATCTCCAGGGAGGTCATGTAGGTCCCCACCAGGCTGCGCGCGACGGTGAGCCCGCGGGCGGCGCAGATCCGGGACAGCTCGTGGTAGACCAGGTACAGCTCGATCAGGGGGGTCCCCCCCAGGCCGTTGACGAATGCCAGGACCGGATCGCCGGCCTGGAACGGCAGGTCGGCCAGGATCGGTTCGGCCAGCATCGCCGTGATCTCCGCGGCGCTCCGGAGGGGCAGGCGGAACCGGCCCGGTTCCCCGTGGATGCCGACCCCCAGTTCCATCTCCCCCTCGGGCAGGTCGAAGGTGGGCCGGCCGGCCTGGGGCACCGTGCAGGAGGTGAGCGCCATGCCCATGCTGCGCCCCTGGTCGTGCACCCGGCGGCACAGGTCGGCTACGGCGCCCAGGGGACGGCGCTGCTCGGCGGCCGCCCCGGCGATCTTCTCGGCCACCACGGTGACCCCGGTGCCCCTGCGCCCAGCGGTGTACAGGCTGTTCTCCACCGCCACGTCGTCGGCGATCACCACGGTCTCGACCCGGATGCCCTCCTCCCGGGCCAGGTCCGCCGCCATCTCGAAATTGAGCACGTCGCCGGTGTAGTTCTTGACGATGTGCAGCACGCCGGCGCCCCCGTCCACCGCCCGGGTGGCGGCCAGGATCTGGTCCGGGGTGGGGGAGGTGAACACCGCCCCGGGCACCGCCGCGTCCAGCATCCCCGGCCCCACGTAGCCTCCGTGCAGGGGTTCGTGCCCCGACCCGCCCCCGGACACCAGCGCCACCTTGCCTTTGACCGGGCCGTTGGCGCGCCGGATGAAGTCCGGGTCGAAGTGCACCGCCAGCAGGCCCTGGTGGGCGCTGGCCATGCCCTGCAGGGCTTCCCGCACCAGGTCCTCAGGTTGGTTGATGATCTTCTTCATGGCTCGGCTCATGGGATGGGAACCGGCGACCCGCGGGGCGGCAAACCCCGCCGCCTGGAGCGAAGCCGCCGGACAGTGGAAGGGGCCCGCCGTCGCTTGCGTTCCCGGAATGTCATATTTTGGAGCACTTGTAAAGGAAATCTGGCTAAGTATGGTTCCGGCTTCCAAGGGGTGTCAATGGAATTTGTGCACGGCCCCAGGATTCCCTGCCTGGGACCGGTGGACGGCAACGGTTCGGGTCAGGGTGTACCAAAAATGATCAATTTGTCGGTGGCCCTCCTGCCTGGCAAAGCCGCAGGCCGGTCTGGGAGATCCGGATGCTCCTTGTCCTATGGCCGCGTTCTGGTAGAACAGACCAACCCTGCCAGCGTCTGCGGAGCCGCCATGTTCATGCGCGCCATCGTCCGGATCCCCGGCGACAATTTCAGCGAAGGCTTGACTTCGGTGGGCCAGGGGCAGGCGGGCCCGCCCGTCTACGACAAGGCGCTGCAGCAGCACGAGGCCTACCGGGAGGCGCTCGAGGCCTGCGGCCTCCGGCTCACCGTGCTGGGGAAGGACCTCGACTATCCCGATTCCACCTTCGTGGAGGACACTGCGGTGCTGACCCGGAACGCCGCGATCTTCACCCGCCCCGGGGCCGCCAGCCGCGGGGGCGAGGTGGAGAGGATCCGCCCGGCGGTCCTGGGCTGGTTCCGGAAGCACTACGAGATCACCGCGCCCGGCACCCTCGACGGCGGTGACATTTGCGAGGCCGGAAGCCACTTCTTCATCGGCATCTCCCGCCGCACCAACGAGGAGGGCGCCAGGCAGCTCAAGGGCTTCCTGGCGAGGGAGGGGTGCACCTCCTCGTGCGTGGACATCCGCCGGATGACCAGCATCCTGCACCTCAAGAGCGGGATCGCCTGCATCGACGACCACACGCTGGTGCTCCTGGACGAGCTGGCGGACCGTCCGGAGTTCCAGGGGTACCGGACCATCCGGGTCCCGGAGGGCGAGAGCTACGCCGCCAACTGCGTGCGGGTCAACGACCGGGTCCTGCTGGCCAGCGGATTCCCGGGGCTGGAAGCCAGCCTCAAGGCGAATGGCTTTGCGCCTCTCGTCCTGGACATGTCCGAATACCGCAAGATGGACGGCGGCCTGAGCTGCCTGTCCCTGCGCTTTTGACCTCGCAGGACCCGGGCGCAATGGATGGACCCGGACCTTTACCGGGTCGGCCTACCTGATCTCGTTGCCCGTGAGCTCCTGACGGAACTCAGCTTCGGTGACCTTGTTCTCGGGCTTGTACAGGGCAGGCACCGCTGCATAGAGAGCCGCGCAGACAACGAGGTCGCTCTTCCAGGTGACTTCGTTGGGAGCGTGGGCCTGGGATTCGGCACCGGGGCCGAAACCGACGCAGGGGATGCCATAGCGGCCCTGGATGGACACGCCGTTGGTGGAGAAGGTCCACTTGTCGGTCAGAGGACGCCCGACGCGCGTAGACTTGGCGATCGCGTCGGCGGGGGACAGTCTCTGGTCGCCCCACAGTGCATGATGGGCGTCGATCAGAGCCTGGACGTGGGCAGCGGACTCCTTGTTGATCCAGGTCGGGAAGAAGCATTCCGTCTTGTAGACTTCGCCGGTCCAGGAGGGCCTGTCGTACCAATACATGGAAACCTTGACGTCGTCGCCGTACTTCTTGACGCTGGGCAGGTCCTCGATTTCCTGCAGGCAGGACTTGAAGGTTTCGCCCGCGGTCATGCGGCGGTCGATGGAGATGGAGCAGGAGTCGGCCACGGCGCAACGGGAAGGCGACGTGAAAAAGATCTCGGACGTGGTGCACGTGCCGCGGCCCAGGAACTGGGCGTCTTCGTAATGGCCGGGGTTGTACTTCGGATCGAGCATCTTGACGAGGCCCTTGATCCTGGTGTCTTCATCAGCGTCGTTCTCGTTCAGGGCCCGGACATCCTGCAGGATGTCCGCCATCTTGTAGATGGCGTTGTCGCCGCGCTCGGGGGCGGAACCATGGCAGGAAACGCCCTTGACGTCCACACGGATCTCCATGCGGCCGCGATGGCCACGGTAGATGCCGCCGTCGGTGGGCTCGGTGGAGACGACGAATTCGGGGATGATCCTGCTCTTGTTGTAGATGTACTGCCAGCACATGCCGTCGCAGTCCTCTTCCTGGACGGTGCCGACCACCATGATCTTGAAGCCGTCGGGAATGAGGCCCAGGTCCTTCATGATCTTGGCGCCGTAGGTGGCGGAAGCCATGCCGCCTTCCTGGTCGGAACCGCCGCGGCCATAGATGACTTCATCCGTCTCGTAGCCTTCGTAGGGATCCCGGTCCCAGTTCTTGATGTTGCCGATGCCGACGGTGTCGATGTGGGAGTCGAAGGCGATGATCTTGTCGCCCTCGCCCATCCAGCCGATGACGTTGCCGAGGCCGTCGATTTCAACCTTGTCGTAGCCCAGTTTCTCCATCTCAGCCGCGATCCGCTTCACCACGCCTTCCTCCTGGCAGGACTCGGAAGGAATGGCGATCATGTCCCGAAGGAACCTGGCCATGCCTGCCCGGTAGCCTTCCGCCGCTGCCTTGATGGCACCGAAATTGACGTTCATGGAATCACCTCCGACCATTAGGATAGTCGAAATTTTTCAGTCAACGAAAATTTTTTGATGATCAAAATGAAATTATAAATATTAAATTAAAGAAATGATAACATTCTAGAAGCCCGCTGTACCCACAGCTCGCTGGTCGTGTCTGTAAAGATTGGCAAACATGGTCCCTGGGAAAACCTTGATCAGATGCGCACCGCCTGGCGGGCCAGCAGTTTCCAGGTGCCTCCCTGGTCCTGCCAGATCATCAGGACCTTCAGTTTGACCGTGCCTTCCGGCTTGCCGGCGTCATGGGTGTTGGCCGAGAGGATGTGGCGCACGATGGCACAGTCACCCACGACCCGGACGGTCTGGTCGGTGAGGTCGATGGTCAGGAAGTGGGAAGTGCCGTCCAGCAGATCGCTGATGAAGACTTCCTTGGTGTTGAGGTGGCCGTCGGAATGGCCGTAGCTGAGTTCTTCGGCCACCAGCGCGCCGAGGGTGGCCCTTTCCGGGGCGAGCATGGCCACCCTCAGCTTCTCCACCGCCGCGGTCACCGCCGCCGTGGCGTCCTGGGCCTGGGCTGCGGGGGCCAGCAGGCCCAAGGCGCAGAAGGAAAGTACCAGCAGAATCTTCTTGAGCATGGCCTACCTCCAGGTGAAAGTTAGGTGGGGTCCCTAGGGTGGCATTAAAAAACGGACCTGCAATTCATTTTTTGGTTTCCGGTTGGGCTGGAGCCCCCGGAAAGAGATCGCAGGGGAAACCCGGTATGCATCGGGCCGGATCCACTTCGCCCACCTGGGCAAGGTCCGGCTCCCGCCCGGGGGCGATGGGGAAGAGACGGTGCACCGGTCGACACCGTGCCTCTGGCGGGGCTTCGAGGATGGCCCTGGATCTGGTAATTCGTAAAATGAAATATGGGTCCATTAAAAATTGGGACCCTAAGGCCAATGGATGTATAGTCCTTGCATAACCCCGATTTGCCTTTTCCCAACCCACCCAACCCATGAGCTTCCAGCCCGAAGGCTGGCCGCTCCCAACGGAGGCTGCCATGAACTTCAAACACGCCGTTGTCTTCGCCTTGGCCGCGGGCATCGCCGGGCTCATGCCGGCGAAGGCCGCCCAGTTCGAAATGAAACTGTCTGAAGTCCACGAGGCGAACTTCCCCACCACCCTGGCCGACATGGAGTTCGCCCGGCTGGTCAACGTCGGCACCCAGGGCCGGGTGCACATCACGGTCTACGCAGGCGGCACCATCAACCAGGACGAGAAGGCGGTCATCGAGCAGACCCAGATGGGCGCCCTGGACTTCGCCCGGGTGAGCCTCTCCCCCATCTCCCAGTTCGCCAAGGAACTCAACGTCCTCACCCTCCCCTACCTCTACCGCGACAGCGACCACATGTGGAAGGTGCTGTCCGGCCCCATCGGCAAGCAGCTGCTCGGCGCGGTGAGCAAGGCGAACCTGGTGGGGCTATGCTACTACGACGCCGGCGCCCGCAGCTTCTACAACACCAAGAAGGACATCAAGAGCGTGGCCGACCTGAAGGGCATGAAGATCCGCGTGCAGCAGGCCAAGCTGCCCATGGACATGGTCAAGCTGCTGGGCGCCTCCCCGACCCCCATGGCGACCGGCGACATCTATTCGGCGATGCAGACCAACGTCATCGACGGCGCGGAGAACAACTGGCCTTCCTACATCTCCTTCAGCCACTACGAAGTGGCCAAGTACTTCACGGTGGACCGCCACATGATGGTCCCCGAGATCCTGGTGGCAGGCAAGCTGGCCATGGCCAAGCTCTCCAAGGCTGACCAGGAGGTCGTCATGAAGGCCGCCGAGCAGTCGGTCCCCTTCCAGAAGAAGCTCTGGGTCCAGTCGGAGAAGGACAACGAAGCCATTGCCAAGGCCAAGGGCTGCCATATCACCTACCTGGATGCCAAGGCCATGGCCGAGTTCGAGCAGGCCGTGCAGCCGATCTACGCTGAATACAGTGAATTCTCGGATCTGATCAACCAGATCAAGGCCGTCAAGTAACCGGGCGATCAGGGCGGAGGACCGGGTGGCCGGCCCTCCGCGTTCCGACCTTCGCGACAGCTGCCGGGGTGTCCCTATGAGGATGATCAAGTATTTGATGGACAGGGTCTTCGCCGTCTTGACCTGGTTCGCCTTCCTGCTGCTGGCGGTCATGACGGTGCTGACTTTCGCCGATGTGTTCTGCCGCTACGTGCTGAACTCCAGCATCGCGTGGGCCGATGAGGTCACCCTCATCCTGCTGATCTGGTTCGTGTTCATCGCGCTGGCCATCGGCGTGCGCAGGAAGCGCATGGCGACCATCGACCTGGTGGCGATCCTGTGCCCCCAGCGCAAGGTGCTGAGCCTGGTCCTGACCCGCATCGTCGCCTTCCTGACCCTCTGCTTCGGCGCCATGCTCATCGATTTCGGCTGGGAACTCATCAAGATCGGCACCTACTCGACCCTCGCGTCGTTCGACCTCCCGTCCTACCTGGAATACATCTTCATCCCGGTGAGCGGCCTCCTCGTGATGTATTCGGCCCTGGTCCAGCTCTTCGAAAGGACCTCAGGCCCTCCTGCAGAGGACTACCTGGACACGGTCTTCATGCCGAAGGCGGACCACCATGTATGATCCGAACATAGCCATCGTGATCCTGTTCGCCTCGTTCGGCGTCATGGTGCTGATGCGCATGCCGATCGCCTTGTCCCTGATGCTGTCCGCCGTCGGTTCGGCCTTCTACATGGACTTGCCGCTGGCCGTCCTGGCCCAGCAGATGAAGACCGGCATCCAGTCCATGGCGCTGCTGACCATTCCCCTGTTCATCGTGGCCGGCGAAATCATGAGCGAAGGCGGCATCTCCCAGCGTCTGGTGACGCTCGCCAACGCCCTGGTGGGGCGGCTGCGCGGCGGCCTCGCCATCGTGGACGTGGTCTCCTGCATGTTCTTCGGCGGCGTCACCGGCTCCTGCGTGGCCGATGTGTCGGCGATCGGCTCCATCATGATCCCGATGATGAAGAAGCGCGGCTACGATACCGACTATTCGGTCGGCATCACCATCGCCGGCGCGGTCCAGGGCGTGCTGGTGCCGCCCAGCCACAACATGATCCTGTACTCCATCGCCGCCGGCACCATCGCCGGGGGGGCCTCGGTGGGCGCGCTGTTCCTGGCCGGGATCGTGCCCGGGGTGTTCCTGGGCATCAGCCTCATGATCTCGTCCTACGTCATCGCCCTGCTGCGCAAGTACCCCAAGGGCGAACCGTTCTCCTGGAAGGCCCTGCTCCACGCCTTCAAGGGATCGTTCCTCGGCCTGCTCACCGCGATCATCATCATGGTGGGCATCCTCTCCGGCGTCTTCACCGCGGCGGAATCCTCGGCGGTGGCGGTGGTCTACGCCTTCATCGTGACCTTCTTCGTCTACCGCGAAGTCGGCCTCTCCCACATGAAGACCGTGCTGTTCAAGTCCACCCGCACCCTCGCCATGGTCATGACCCTGATCGCCTGCGCCAGCGCCTTCGGATACATCCTGGCCACGCTCCAGGTGCCGCAGCGGATCACCAGCATGCTGCTGCTCATCTCGCACAACAAGTTCATCGTGCTGCTCATGGTCAACATCCTGCTGCTGATGCTCGGCTGCGTCATGGACATGGCGCCGCTCATCCTGATCTGCACCCCGATCCTGCTGCCGGCCCTGGCCGGGTACCCGGGCTGGGCCGGGTTCGGCGTGACCCCGGTGCACTTCGGAGTCATCCTCATGCTCAACCTGGGCATCGGCCTCATCGCTCCGCCGGTGGGCTCCGCGATCAATGTGGGCTGCGCCATCGGCGAAATCCGGATGGAGAAGATGCTCAAAGGCATGCTGCCCTTCTACGCGACGATGATCGCGGTGCTCATGATCATCACCTACTTCCCCGAAATCGCCGGCCTGATCCCGAGAATGTTCGGTTTCAAGGTCTAGGAGCCTGTCCATGAAGAGAGTCGTCACCTTCGGCGAAATCATGCTGAGGCTCAAGGCGCCGGGCCATGAGCGCCTGTTCCAGTCACCCCAGCTCGAGGCCGTGTTCGGCGGCGGCGAAGCCAACGTGGCCGCGTCCCTGGCCCTGTTCGGCCTGCGCGCGACCTTCGTCACCGCGCTGTCCCGGGACGCCATCGGCGAGGGCGCCCTGCGCTCCCTGCGCGGCTACGGCGTGGACGTCAGCCGGGTGCGCCTTACCGGCGACCGCACCGGCATCTATTTCCTGGAGGCCGGCGGCGACCAGCGGCCCTCGCAGGTGGTCTACGACCGCTCCGGCAGCGCCGCGGCCATGATGAAGCCGGGCGACTTCCCGTGGGGCGACATTTTCCGGGGCGCCGACTGGTTCCACTTCACCGGCATCACCCCGGCCCTGTCGCGCTCCACCGCCGACGCCTGCCTGGAGGCGGTGCAGGCTGCGCGCGCCGCCGGCCTGCGGGTCTCGATCGATCTCAATTTCCGCAAGAAGCTTTGGAACTACGGCGCCAAGGCGCCGGACGTGATGCGCGGGCTGGTGCGGCTGGCCGACGTGCTGATCGCCAACGAAGAGGACATCCAGCTGGGCCTCGGGCTCAAGGCGGACACCGATCCCGAAGCCAGCCGGATCACCGCCTCGGCCTACCAGGCCCTGGCGGCCAGGACCAAGGCCGAGTACGCCAATCTGGACGTGGTCGCCATCACCCTGCGGGAAAGCCTGTCGGCGGACCGCAACGGCTGGTCGGCGGTGCTGGACGGCCGGGACGGCTTCCGCCAGTCGCGCAAGTATGCGCTGGAAGACATCGTGGACCGGGTCGGCGGGGGGGATGCCTTCGCCGCGGGGCTGATCTTCGGGCTGCTGGAGTACGGCGACGAGGGCCGAGCGCTGGATTATGCCGTGGCCGCTTCGGCGCTGAAGCATTCCGTTCCCGGGGACATCAACCTGTCCACCCGGGACGAAGTGGAACGGCTCGCCGGCGGCGACGGGTCGGGCCGGGTGCAGCGCTGACCAGGAGGCTGATCATGGACCAGATATTCTTCCCCGATGCCGGACTCGCCACCGAGGTGCTGGAGCCCGGGCTGGTCTCCCGCCGGATCCGGGCCCGCGGCGGCGGCCTGATGATGGTGGAGGTGATGTTCGAGGCCGGCGGAGTCGGGGCCGAGCACCGGCACCCGCACGAGCAGGTCACCTACTGCCTCTCGGGCGAGTTCATCTTCAGCGTGGCAGGGGAGAAGACCACGGTGCGGGCCGGGGATTCGCTGTACATCCCCGCTTCGGCGCTGCACGGCACGGTCTGCGTGACGGCCGGGCGAGTGCTCGACATTTTCACCCCCCAGCGGGAAGACTTCCTCAAGGCTTGAACCGGAGTCCACATGCAACTGGAAACGCGCTACGCCCACCACCCTGAAGATGTCAAGACCTACGACAGCGCGGACCTGCGCCGTCATTTCCTGGTGGAGCAGGTGTTCGTCCCCGGTGCCCTCAAGCTGGTCTACAGCCACGTGGACCGGGTGGTGTTCGGCGGCGCCGTGCCGACCGCCCACGCACTGGCCCTGGAAGGCGGCAAGGCGTTCGGCACGCCCGACTTCCTGGACCGCCGGGAACTGGGCGTGATCAACCTGGGCGGCACCGGGCGCGTCCGCCTGGACGGCGAGACCCACACCCTGGCGAACGGTGACGGCCTGTACGTGGGCATGGGCGTCAAGGCCGTCAGCTTCGAGAGCGAGGACCCGGCCCAGCCGGCCAAGCTCTACCTCATGAGCTGCCCGGCCCACGCCGCCTACCCGGTGGCCCACATCACCCGGGCCGACGCCAACCCGCGCAAGCTCGGCAGCGCCGAGGCCTGCAACGTGCGCACGATCTACCAGTATGTCCACCCGGCGGTGTGCCGGAGCTGCCAGCTGGTGATGGGCCTCACCATCCTGGAGCCGGGCAGCGTGTGGAACACCTACCCGCCCCACACCCACGAGCGCCGCATGGAGGTCTACCTCTACTTCGGCATGGACGAGGCGACCCGCGTGTTCCACTTCCACGGCCAGCCCCTGGAAACCCGCCACATCGTCATGGCCAACGAGCAGGCCGTGATCTCCCCCTCCTGGTCCATCCATTCGGGCGTGGGCTCGGGGCCGTACTCCTTCATCTGGGGCATGGCCGGCGAGAACCAGACCTTCGACGACATGGACGTGCTCGGCCCCAATGACCTGCGCTAGAGGAAACGACATGAACGGAATACTCGACGCCTTCAGGCTGGACGGGAAAGTGGCCATCGTCACGGGTTCGGAGCGGGGGCTGGGCCGCGGCATGGCGGTCGCCCTGGCCCAGGCCGGGGCCGACATCGTGGGCGCGACCTATGTGGCCGGCGCGCCGGAGACTGCCGCGGCGGTGCAGGCCGCCGGCAGGCGCTACCTGCACGTGCAGGCCGACCTCTCCAGCACCGGGCCGGTGGCGCGGATCGTGGCGGCGGCGGTGGGCGCCTTCGGCCGGATCGACATCCTGGTGAACAACGCCGGCATCATCGCCCGCAATGATGCCATCGCCTTCACCGAGAAGGAGTGGGACGACGTCATGAACGTCAACCTGAAAAGCGCCTTCTTCCTCTGCCAGGCCGTGGCCCGGCGCTTCATCGAGCAGGGCGGCGGCGGCAAGATCATCAACATCGCCTCCATGCTCTCGTTCCAGGGCGGCATCCGGGTGCCCTCCTACACCGCCTCCAAGAGCGGCATCAAGGGCATCACCATGCTCATGGCCAACGAGTGGGCCAGGCACGGGATCTGCGTCAACGCCATCGCCCCCGGCTACATGGCCACGGACAACACCGCCCAGCTGCGGGCCGACCCGCGGCGCAGCGACGAGATCCTGGCGCGCATCCCGGCGGGCCGCTGGGGCACGCCGGAGGATCTGGGCGGGGCCGCCGTGTTCCTGGCGTCCAGGGCTTCGGACTACATCAACGGGTACACCCTGGCCGTCGACGGCGGCTGGCTCGCGCGATAGGGATCCCCATGAACCGCGACCCGGCGCCGATGCGCATCCCCCAGTCCGGCGAGGGCACCTTCCTGCGCACGTTCTTCGACTGGATGGTGGACCGGATGCGGGCCGGCGCTTCCTTCGACGAGCTGGCCGTCGAACTGCTGCGGGAGATCATCGCGGTGGCCGAAGGCAAGCGCGCCGAGGCCGAGCTGGGCGGCTACCGGGAGATCGCCATCTTCAAGGACGGAGTCACGCTATGAAGCCATTCATGAACGCCGATTTCCTGCTTCCGGACGAAAGCTCCCGCACACTGTTCCACCAGTACGCGGCCGACATGCCGATCATCGACTACCACTGCCACCTGCCCCCGGCGGAGGTGGCCGGTGACACCCGCTTCACGACCCTCGCCCACGCCTGGCTGGGCGGCGACCACTACAAGTGGCGCGCCATGCGGGCCAACGGCGTGCCCGAAGAGGACATCACCGGCCACGAGCCGGACTACCGCACTTTCCTGGCGTGGGCCCGGACGGTGCCGGCCCTGGTCGGCAACCCGCTCTACCACTGGACCCACCTGGAGCTGCAGCGCTACTTCGGGATCCAGGAGCTGCTCTGCGAGCGCACCGCCCCGATGATCTGGGAAGCCTGCAACGCCCAGCTGGCCACCAGGGCATTCGGCGCCCGCGCCCTGCTGACCCGGATGAAGGTGCGCGCCGTCTGCACCACCGACGACCCCGCCGACCGGCTGGAGCACCACGCTGCCTACGCCGCCGCGCGCCAGCCCGGGGAACCGGTGATGGCGCCCAGCTTCCGCCCGGACAAGACCATGGCGACGGAGGACCCCGCGGCCTGGAACGCCTACCTGGACCGGCTGGGGTCGGCGGCGGACCTTTCCATTGAGTCGTACCAGGACCTGGTCACGGCCCTGGACCGGCGCCACGCCGCCTTCCACGACCTGGGGTGCCGCGCCTCGGACCACGCCCTGGTGGCGCCGGCGGCCGCCTTCGCCGCGCCGCCGGCCCTGGGCCGCATCTTCGCCAGCCTGCGCAAGGGCAACGCGCCAGGCGGAGAGGACGCGGAAGCCTTCCGGACCGCGCTGCTGCTGGAAGTGGGCCGCATGAACGCCCGGCGCGGCTGGGCCATGCAGCTGCACCTGGCCGCCATCCGCAACCTCAACACGGCCATGTTCCGGAAGCTCGGGCCGGACACCGGCTACGACGCCGCGGGCGACGAGCAGGTGGCGCGCAAGCTGGCGGCTTTCCTGGACGCGCTGCAGCGCGACGGCCTGCTGCCCAGGACCATCCTGTACTCGTTCAACCCCAACGACTACGAAGTGCTCTGCTCGATCATGGGCTGTTTCCAGGAGTCCGTGCCCGGCAAGCTCCAGCTGGGTTCGGCCTGGTGGCACAACGACCACCTCGACGGCATGCGCCGCCAGATGAGCTGCCTGGCCAACATCGGCCTGCTGTCCCGGTTCGTGGGCATGCTCACCGACTCCAGGAGCTTCCTGTCGTTCCCGCGCCACGAGTATTTCCGGCGGCTCCTCTGCGCCATCGTGGGCGGCTGGATGGAAGCGGGCGAGGCGCCCGCCGATTTCGAAAGCCTGGGCTCCCTGGTCCAGGACATCTGCTACCGCAACGCCAAGGCCTACTTCGCCATTCCCGGCGTCAACGACTGATCGGAAGGAATCGCCATGGACCCGCTGCTCAAGCGCGTGGGAGAGATCGGCCTGGTGCCGGTGATCAGGCTGGAATCGGCGGCCAAGGCGGTGGGGCTGGGCCGCGCCCTGGTCAGGGGCGGCATCCCGGTGGCCGAGGTCACCTTCCGCACCGCCGCCGCGGAGGATGCCATCCGGGCCCTGGCGGCCGAGCTGCCCGAACTGCTGGTGGGCGCCGGCACCGTGCTTTCCGCGGACCAGGCCGCCCAGGCCATCCGGGCCGGCGCGAAGTTCGTCGTCAGCCCGTGCTTCGTGGACGAAGTGGTGGCCTGCTGCCAGGAGCGGGGCGTGCCGGTGCTGCCCGGGGTGGTCAACGCCGACGGGGTGGCCAAGGGCCTGGCCCGGGGCCTGGAGGTGCTGAAGTTCTTCCCGGCCGGCGCCGCCGGCGGCACGGCCATGCTGGACGCCCTGGCCGCCCCGTTCGGGTCGGTGCAGTTCGTGCCCACCGGCGGCATCGACGCCGGCAACCTGGCCGCCTACGCGCGCCGGGCCTGCGTGCTCGCCGTCGGCGGATCCTGGATGGTGCGGACGGAGCTGGTGGAAGCCGAGGACTGGCCGGCGGTGGAGCGCCTCTGCCGCGAGGCGGTGGCCGCCCTGCACGGCTTCTCTTTCGCCCACCTGGGCATCAACGCCATCGACGAAGCCGGCTGCCGGTCCCTGGCCGGGACCTTCCAGGCGCTCTTCAACCTCGCCCCGAGGGAAGGCGGCAACTCGATCTTCGCCGGCGAGTGCATCGAGGTCCTCAAGGCCCCGGGCGCCGGGGAGAAGGGCCACATCGCCATCCGCTGCAACCAGGTGGAGCGGGCCGTGGCCTGCCTGGCCGGCGCCGGCATCGGGACCCGGGCCGGCAGCGCCCGCTCCGACCAGGGCAGGCTCAGGTCGGTCTATCTGGACCTCGACCTGGGCGGCTTCGCGGTGCACCTGGTGCGGGGCTGAAGCGGACCCATGGCCGCCCACGCCGCCCGGTCAGTCCCCCATGCCGTCCCGGTAGCCCAGGAAGGTCGAGATGCGCGCGGCGGCCGCCTTCACCTTGTCGACCTTCTCGCCCTCCTCGCCGCGCTCGTAGCGGAAGCTGGGCCAGGACACCGAGATGGTGGCGACGATCGATCCCGTGTAGTCGAACACCGGGGCGCCGATGCAGTGGATCCCCTCCTCGTGCTCCTCGTCGTCCAGGGCGAAGCCCTGCTCGCGGATCCGCTCCAGCTCGGCGTAGAGCGCGGTCCGGCTGGTGTGGGTCTTCTTGGTGAAGGCCAGCTGGCGCACGCCCTTCAGGGCGCTCTCCCGCTCGTCCTCCTTGGCGAAGGCCAGCAGCACCTTGCCGATGGCCGTGCAGTAGAGCGGGATGCGCCGGCCCACCCGGGAGAACATGCGGATGGTGTGGCGCGATTCGATCTTCAGCACGTAGACCGCGGAATCGCCCTCCAGCACGCCCATGTGCACCGTCTCCCCCAGGTCGTCGGCCAGCTGCTCGGCCACTGGGCGGGCGGCGGAATGCAAGTCCAGGTAGTCCAGCGCCCGGGAGCCCACGTTGAACAGCTTGAGGGTCATGCCCCACTGGTCGCCGTCGGCCCGGCGCGCGTAGCCCAGCTCCTGCAGGGTCAGCAGGAACCGGTAGACGGTCGGCTTGGCCAGCTGCACTTCCCGGGCCAGGGCCTCGAGGCCGATGGTGCGCTGCCGGGACAGCCGCTCCAGCACCACGAAGGCGCGGGCGGCCGCGTTCACGACGTTGTCGGGCGCGGCTTTGGGCTCTCGCAGTCTGGGCATTCGGGACCTCGGTCGCAACATCATCATTTTCACTGGGCCCGGGTCGACCACCCAGGCCGGCCCGCAAGGGAGACCTTTCAGCCATGAAAACACTCGGCATCGGTATGGCGGGCGCCCGCTATGGCGCCCATATGCATTTCGCCAATTATGCCACCCTTCCCCCCGGCCTGGTGGAAGTGCGCGGAGTCTGCTCCCGCACCCAGGCCGGCGCTGACGCCTTCGCCCTGGAGGCCGGGATCCCGTTCGCCACCGGGGACTTCGACGCCCTTCTGGCCCGGCCGGAGATCGACGTGATCGACATCTGCCTGCCCCCGGCCCTGCACCACGGGTTCGCCGTCCGCGCCGCCGCGGCCGGCAAGCACATCATCATGGAGAAGCCGCTCACCGGCTACTTCGGCGAGCCCGGGGACCGCGCGCCGATCGGCCTGCACGTGCCGCGCTCGCGCATGCGCGCCGGCGCCCTGGCCAACGCCCAGGCCGTGCGCGAGGCCGTGCGGGCCGCGGGGGTGGCGTTCTGCTATGCCGAGAACTGGGTCTACGCTCCGCCCATCGCCAAGATGCGCAGGCTGATCGCCGCCGCCAAGGGCAGCGTCCTGGAACTGCGGGCCGAGGAGAACCATTCGGGCTCCAATTCGGTGTTCAGCCGCGAGTGGCGATCCACCGGCGGCGGGGCGCTGCTGCGCATGGGCGTGCACTCGGTGGGTGCCCTGCTGCACCTCAAGCAGTGGGAAGGGCAGGTGCGCGCCGGCCGGCCCATCCGCCCGATCTCGGTGCTGGCCGACACCGCCAACCTGGTGCATAGCGAGGCCGCCGAGCGCGCCCGGGCCGCCCGGGCGCACCAGTGGATCAGCGCCGATCCCGTCGACGTGGAGAACTGGGCCTGCCTGGTGATCCGCTTCGAGGACGGCAGCCGCGGCTCGGTGCTGGTGAGCGACGCCGGCCTGGGCGGCCTGAACACCCGGGTCACCGCCTACATGACCGACGGGGTCATCAAGGCCAACATGACCGCCAACGACAGTGTCGAGACCTACGCGCCGGACGCCGCGGTGTTCGGCACCGAGTACTTCACCGAGAGGCTGGAGACCCGGGCCGGCTGGAACCGGCCCAGCTGCGACGAGGACTGGTTCCGCGGCTTCAGCCAGGAGATCGCCGACTTCGTCTCGGCCATCCGCGAAGGCCGCGAGCCCTGCTCGGGCATCGACCTGGCGGTGGCCTGCGTGGACGTCATCTACGCCGCCTATCTCTCCGCCGAAGCGGAACGGCAGGTCGTGCTCTGATGCGCATCACGTACCAGGAATTGCTTGAGACCTTCGAGGCGATCCTGGTCCGCCGGGGCATGGCCCAGGCCCGGGCCTGCGCGGCCCTGTTCGCCGACACCACCCGCGACGGGGTGGCCACCCACGGCGTCAACCGCTTTCCGGTGTTCGTCGGCCAGATCGACCAGGGCGACATCCGGGTCAACGCCAGGCCGGTCCTGGTGCAGGCCATGGGCGCCTTCGAGCGCTGGGACGGCCAGTTCGGGCCGGGCAACCTGAACGCCGTCATCTGCATGGACCGGGCCATCGAACTGGCCCGGGGCAGTGGCGTCGGCGTGGTGGCCCTGCGCGACACCAACCACTGGATGCGCGGCGGAACCTACGGGTTGCGGGCCGCGGCGGCCAACTGCATCGGCATCTGCTGGACCAACGCCGTGGCGGCCATGCCGGCCTGGGGCGGGCAGGACGCCAGGCTGGGCAACAACCCGCTCATCCTGGCGCTTCCTGGCGATCCGCCGGTGCTGGTGGACATGGCCATGTCGCAGTTCTCCTACGGCAAGCTGCAGGAGTACCGGTTGAGGGGGCAGCGCCTGCCGGTGGCCGGCGGCTACGACCGGGATGGCGCCCTGACCGACGACCCCGCGGCCGTGGAGGCCACCCGGCGGGTGCTGCCGGCGGGCTACTGGAAGGGCTCGGCCCTGTCCATGGCGCTGGACATGATCGCCGCCGCCCTGTCCGGAGGCAACTCGGTGGCGGACCTCAGCGCCAGGTTCCCGCGCGAGACCGGCGTGTCGCAGGTGTTCATCGCCTTCGCCATGGACCGTCTGGACCGGGGCTGGGAAGCGACCGTGGCGCGGATCAAGGCTGACGTTCGCGCCAGCGCGCCCGCCCAGGCCGGATCCGCTGCGCGCATTCCCGGCGAGCGCGCCGCGCTCCGGCGCGCGGACAACGACCGGGACGGCATCGAAGTGGACCAGCGGATCTGGGCCTTCGTGAGGCAACTATGAACATGATCCGCCGGGGCGCCCTGGCCACCGGCATTGACTGGATGGGCAGCCTCAGGCACCCCGAAGAGCCGGGCAACCCCAGAGCCGGGCCGGTAGGAGTCGGTCTGGTAGGCAGGTGGAGGCGGTGTCATGAGGACATCATCAAACATACAGGTTTGGTATGCCGCGCATACATATTCGGTATTTCATGGATCTTTGACTTAGTGGTATAAAACAGTATTCCGATTCTTTTGCGTCTTGGGTTATGCGTAACTGCTGCCAGGACTGATCATAACGTTAAAATCAGGCTCCCCGTCCATGCGCTGTCCCCCAGGGTCAAGCGTGGATGCCTCATGCCACCTTTTGCAACAACCGGAAAGCAGTACGTTCCTGTTCGGTTCCGAGGTTACAGGCAAACGCCACCAGGTCCATCGCTACCGCGAAAGGAGGAGACACACAGTCAAATCAAGCTGGCCGTAGTGGCAACGACGCGAAAGGCGGGTTGCCCGGTTGCACGTTCCGTTGAGACCGAGGTTTCGGTCCATAACCATGAAGAAGGAGCCAATATGAATCGTTACAAAAACCCATCGGCCTTGCTGACGGCCGCCGGCGTACTGTTGGTAGCTCTGCCTCAGTACGTGCGGGCTTCCGACATCGACGACCTCAGCCAGAAAGTCAAGGATCTGAGCGCCCAGGTGGAGCAGCTGAAAAAGCAGCAGGACGCCGCCGCCGCCACCAAGCCCGGGGCGCCTGCTCCAACGACCCCCCAGCCGATCTGGCGGCCCTGGTCGACCCCGGCCAACCCCAAAGAGCCGGGTCCCGCAGTCAACAACGGCCCCCTGAGCGCCACTATCATGGGTGCCACGTTCACGATCTACGGCGACATCGACGTCTACGCGAACCACATGACGAGCGATTCGGGCCATACGATCAACGCCCTGGAAGACGGCGCCATCCTGCGCAGCCGCTGGGGCCTCAAGGGCGACAAGCCCGTCGCCCCCGGCTACGAGATGAAGTTCACCCTTGAAAGCGGCTTCAACACGCTCAACGGCAAGCTGGCCGACCAGCCCTCCACGAGTTCGATCACCTCGACCTCGACGGTGAATCCGACGACCGGGGCCGTGACCACCACGTCCACGGCGAGCAGCTACGGTGGCCGCTTGTTCGATCGCCAGGCCTGGGTCGGGCTGCTGACGCCGATCGGCGAATTCCGCGTTGGCCGGCAGAACACGACCATCCAGCAGCTCGGCGGCGAGATCGACTTTGCTGCCCGCAACCTCGGTGGCGTCATCAACCTCTTCGGCGTGCCTTCGCGTTACGATTCCGACCTCTCCTTCCTCTCGGTCCGTTTCGGTGGATTCAGCACCCAGCTGCACTATTCCCTGGGCGGAACGGCGGTCACCAACTCGGTCAACGGCAACATCTCGAACATCGGCAACCAGAAAGTCTGGCAGGTCATGGGGGACTACAAGAACGGGCCCTTCACGGTCGGCTACATGGAAATCGTCGGCGCCCCGCCGGCGGGCGGCACCAACGCCACCCCGCCCAAGTACGCGACTTCCGTCGTGTATCAGAACCCGTACGTGAACTACGATTACGGCAAGGGCAAGGTCTGGTTCGCCACGGTGCACTCGAACAACAACGGTGCCAACGGCGCCTTGTTCAATGGCGGTTCGCCCCTGGGCAACGTGGGTCCGAACGCGAGCACCACCACTGGAACCCTGAATACCGGCAACCTCGTCGACCTCAATACCTACTACAACATCTACCAGGGGTCGGCCTCCTACATCATCACCGACAAGCTGGTGGTCGGCGCCCTGTACGGCTGGATCCGGGACATCACCTACCACGCCAAGAACGCCCACGGCTACGCGGCGGGCGCCTTCTACGACGTGTTCAAGGACACCCATACCTACTTCATGTATGACGTGATCCACAACGATCGGGGCGCTGGCTTCACCCAGGCGGCTTCCGCGGGCCTCTCTCCCAACTTCACGGCCGCCAACGACGTGAATGGGCGGAAGATCACCGGTGTCCAGCTTGGCGTGATGTACAACTTCTAGATCTACCGGCCGGGACCGGGGTTTGCCCACCAAGCTCCGGTTCCGCTGGCGCCAAAGACTCCCTTTGCATCGAAAGCGTCCAGCCCCCCCCGGGGGACTGGACGCTTCCCTCGCATTCGCCCTGGCTAGTGCAGCGTCCGTGTAGTTCGTTGAACAAATCAACGCACCCCGGCACTCGGTGGTATGGGCCGCGGACGTCCCGCCCAGTACGTGGCATTGACTGCTGATGAGAAGGACGCCCTGGAGGCCCTGACGAGGCGGCGAACGGCCCCGCAGCGAGAAGTCGAGCGGGCCCGCATCGCCTTGTTGGCGGAGCACGGCGAATCCACCACTGCCATCGCCAAGATGGTGCAGGTATCCAAGCAGACGGTGTCCCGGTGGCGAGGGCGCGCAGCCTGTCGTGGGAAGGACGGTTTGGCAGACCTGCCCCGTTCTGGGCACCCGGCGCGCATTACCGAGGCCCAGCGCCTGCAACTGATCTCCCTCGCCTGTGAGCCGGCCGAAGCGGATGGTCGCCTTAACCCGACCCTGAACGAGGTGGTGGACCGGGCCAAGGCCCACGGGATCGCCGTCAGTCGGAGCCACCTCCAGCACATCCTCAGCGTGGGAGACCTGCACCCGCACAAGAGTCACCAGTGGCTGCATAGCCAGGATCCCCAGTTCCGGGAGAAGGTGAATGAGATCTGCGACCTCTACCACAAGCCGCCGGCAGGCAGTCGGGTGCTGTCCATCGACGAGAAGACCGGAATCCAGGCCACCGAGCGGATCCACCTCGACCGGCCGCCACGTCCCGGGCGGGTCCGGCGGCAGGAATTCGAGTACATCCGTCATGGCACCCAGGCGCTGATCGCCGCCCTGGATGTGCACACGGGCCGGACCGTGGCCATCTGCGGGGCGCGGCGCACCCAGGCGGATCTGCTTGCCTTCATGGAGCAGGTGGCCAAGGAGTACCCCGAGGGCCCCATTCTTGTGGTCTGGGACAACCTCAACACCCACCTTCCCGGCCAGTGGGCAGACTTCAACCGGAGGCACCAGGGGCGCTTCCATCTCCACTTCACGCCCATCCATGCCTCCTGGGTCAACCAGGTGGTACTGCTCCTGAGCGTGTACTCCCGACGCTGCCTGCGCCATGCCAGTCATACCAGCACAGCCCACCTTCGGGAGCGGACCCTGCAATTCTTTGCGGAACGGAACCGGGTCCCAAGGCCATTCAAATGGAGCTTTCGCGGGTTCCAATTCCAGACGGGCGAACCCAAGCGCAAGCCCGGGAGGAAGCCCTATGCCAAGCCCCCACGCCCGTGCCACCGCTGCCGAGATCCAGAAGCAACTGCAAGAGGCCCTGGGCCATGACCAAGTGAAGGTAAAACCCCACGGTCCGCATTACCTGATCCAGATGGACGCCGACGGTGAACTGGACACTGTCGCCCGCCTCACCGCACTGACGTCCCATTCTTATGGCGCCGCTTTCCGTTCCCATACCGGGCGGTGGGACCCATTGCCGGACGAGGGGACCCGGGAGGAAATGATCCAGGCGGTTGTCGACATGCTCGGTCCCTACCTCACGCCGGAGAATTATTGACGGAACTTGCCGGACGCTGCACTAGCCAGCCAATGCTTCGAGTTTGGCGGCAACTTGCCTTTTCCCCACACCCCGTAGTGACGCGAAAGCCACCAGCTGTTGCTGCCGAGGCCGGCTTTTCTCTGCTTCCCAGTTGTAGACAGTCTGAGCGGATACACCCAGCAGGGTTCCCATATCCGTCGCCGAAAGCCCCAGACGTCGCCTCATGGCAACCAACCCTTTGGCTCTGAACCGAATTCTGGTTTCCTTAGTTGCGGTGGCCTTGGCTTTCTGGACTTCGGCAGCACTCCTGCTGAGGCGAAAGACTGTCTTCTCAAGGGCCAGCACGCGTTTCTTCAGGCCAGAAATCTCGGACCGTAATTGGCCTGATACCTTTTTGTGCCCCTCCGTTTCGGCACGTATTTCCTTACGGGCTAGCCGGACAATCTCGGCCTTCAGGGCGGAAGCGATGTTTGACATGGTGATTGATCCTTCTCACTCGACGATTCAGTTGCCGTCCAAACTAGGATACAGGCTTTTAAGGCACGCGGGCCTAACCATCCGTAAATCTCGCCCGTGACCTCTAGATTGGCACTGCCTATTGGCGCGGAGAGCCCTCACGAAAGTTGCCGCCACGGTTTGAGGAGAACTCATGCTCAAAAATCCAACAGGCCGTCTGTTGGAAATCCAAATGTCTCAACCTCATTCCTCGTGGGTTGGCCTGGAATCCTCACCCACACTTTTAACGACACTTGAGAAAAGCTGTCATCGGCATGCGATTTCGAGATGATGTTGAAGCTCCCTCATGCTATAGGGTTTGGAAACCAGGGTGACATGTGGGTATGCCTTCACAAGATCCAGGGTTGCCTGCTCGATGCGCCCAGTGGCAATCAGTACAGGTACGGTTGGGTTCAGGGCACGAAGGCGAGGCAGGGTTCCACTCCCGCCGAGTCCGGGCATGTTCATATCCAGAATAACAATATCGGGTTGGAATCCAGCTTCGAGTTTGGCCAGAGCTTCCTCACCATTCAGCGCTGGGTTGACGTGATGGCCGAGTTTTCCCAGGAGTGCCTGGGTTGAACTCTGGATCAGTTCGTCGTCGTCGATAAACAGAACGTTCAACGCCGAGGAGACGGAATCCGATCGAGGTTGTTGCGGAGGCCCAGGTGCATGAATTCCAGTCGCACAAACCGGGAAGCGCATCCTCACGATGGTTCCCTGCCCAGGTTCGCTCTGGATTTCAATTTGCCCCCCGTGAGCCTTCACCGTGCTGTATACCATCGACAGACCCAACCCCGTTCCCTTGCCCATGGGTTTGGTGGTGAAGAAGGGATCCATCGCCTTTCCCAGAACTTCCCTGGACATCCCGGTTCCAGTGTCCTCAATCTCGACTTCAATCCATTGATCTCCTGCATTACGTGTCCTGATGGAAAGCTTTCCCTTGTCGGGCATTGCATCCAACGCGTTGACGAAGATGTTCATGAAGGTCCTGTTGAAGTCACTTGCTTCCCCACGTATAAGCAGCAGATCAGGCTGCAAATCCATCTGAAGATGAATTTTGGCCAAGGTGGTTCGTTCCAATAATTGGATTTCATCACAGAGAATGGTATTGAGATCCAGCTCCTGTTCCTGGTTTGAGTTTCTTTGACTAAGGCTAAGCAGGCTTTTGACCATCTTACCGCCACGTTCAGCGGCCTTGATGATGGTTTCAAATGCGAGATGGGAAGGGCTTCCCACGGAGTGGGACTCGATGTTGGCCGAAGCAATGCCAAGAATGGCCCCCAACACATTGTTCATATCATGGGCAACCCCGCCAGCCAGGGTTCCCAAACTCTCCAGTGCTTGTGCTTGCACAAGCTGGGCCTGGAGCTTGGCTTTCTCCACTTCTGCCTGAATGCGTTCGGTGATGTCACGGGTGATGGATAGTACGCAAAGTTCCCCCTGAACCTCTATCAAGGTCGCGGACATGAGGCCCGTTAGTACTGTTCCAGTTTTTCTACGAAAAGGGGCCTCAAGTCCTTGGACGAAGCCTTCCCGGTTCAACCCCTCCTGGAGACGCCTGCGGTCCTCCCCATTGACCCAAAGGCCCAGATCATCTGGTAGCGAGGAGTGGCCCAGCACCTCCTCCGCCGTGTAACCGGTAATCCGGGTGAATCCCTCATTCACAGCCAAGTAGACCCCATCCGCAAGGCGGTTGATATTGACGCTGTCTGGACTGGCGTGGAACGCCTTGGAGAACTTCTCCTCCGACCATCGGAGAGAATCTTCGGCCTTCTTGCGCTCGGTGATGTCCTGGATCAGACCGTCATAGGTCACCAGAACGCCGTGCTCATTGCGATGGGGGACGAAGGTGTTTCTCACCCATCGTATGGTACCGTTTTTGTGGAGGATGCGATGTTCAATGGGCGGTGGGTCGTCGCCAGCCAAAATTCGCCTTACCTGTTCCTCTATGCTTAGACGCTCCTCCTCCGGCACCATGTTGATCCACAAGAAGGGGTCATCCTTAAACTCGTTCGGCTGGTAGCCAGTAACAGCAAAGCAACCAAGACCGTGCGTCGTTTCAATGTCGCGTCCCTCCATTACTCGGACGGTGTAGATATAGTCGGTAATGGCCTCCGTGATCCGTTGGTATCGTTCTTCGCTTTCCCGCAGGGACTCCTCCGCCTGCTTGCGTGCGGAGATGTCGCGGGTGATGGTGATATTGAAGGATTCTCCATCGATCTCCAAGGATGAGGAGGAAATCTGAGCGATGAAAGTGCTTCCATCCTTGCGTCGCAAAGGTGCCTCAAACTCATACACCTCACCATAGGCTTTCAGGCTTGCAATGTGCCGATCACGATCCTCTTTGTTCACCCAAATACCCAGGTCTCCAGGAAGCGTGGAACGCCCAATAAATTCCTCAGGAGTGTATCCAAACATTTTTGTATAGCTGTGATTGAGGTCCTGGGAAACCCCATCGATAGTGCGGGTGAGATCGATTGCGTCTGGGCTCAAGCGAAAAATCTTGGCGAATTTCTCCTCCGACTTTCGAAGAAAATACTCAGCCTTCATGCGCTCGCTGATGTCCACAAAGATCGTATAGACCTGGCAGGGCTGAGCCTCCCCATCACGGAAGAGCGGGATGGAGTTGATCTCGATCCAGAGCGCTTGGTTAGAGCTGGGGTTCATGACACCCATGACCACTTTCTCAATGGGCTTGCCAGTGCGCAAGGCAACCATGGCCGGGTGAGTCTCACTCGGGAATGGTGACCCATCCTCATGGATGGTTTGCCACCTCGGATCAGTGGTGGCCATTCCTTTCATCTGCTCCTGAGATAGCCCTAGAAATCGTTCGGCAGCCAAATTGGCGAAGAGGATAATCCCTTCCGCATTCTGGACAACTACCCCCTGAGGTGCGGCTTGGAACATTACCCTGTATAGCTCCAGCGAGGGCAGGGTGTCCTCCGATGCTCCAGGAATCTCGTTACGATCCTGAGGTTTCATCTTGCTAACTCCGGGAGGCGTTCAAGGTCGAGGGTAGAATTCTGAACCGCCAAGGGGAGGAACGCTAGAACTTCACCTTGATGTCCTGCCGGTCTTTGCCAGCAGTGAATCGGACGCTCCACCCCTTGGCAAAGCCCACCATGGTAACGGTTTTGATGGCCCGGCCCATGCCGCGCTTGCAGGGCCGTGGTTCGAACACGCCATGGTGCCCAGGATTCAACGGCCCAGAAAGGATGCACCGCCAGAGAATGCAACCCATGTCATCTGACCTCTTTCTGGCACCACCCCAGAAAACCATCCAGGTCAACTCCCTGGAGATACAAGGCCTTGAACCTCCTGCAGATAACAATTGCGTATCGATCGGGACGGTCCTGGTCCTAGGAAGCCCAGGAGAACCCTCCCTGGAGGAACTGGCCAAGCAAATTCTCACGGAAACCACGGATTTTACTGAAAGCTCGCTCCTCAAGCTGTCGCACCCGCTCTCGGCTGATGGGTGGCTTCAAGGACTGGCCGATGGTTTCCAGGGTGAGCGGATCACCGCCGCCCAGTCCGTAATGCAGGGTGAGGATCTGCCGTTCCTTTTCCTGGAGCATGTCGAGGGTTCGCTGGAGCTGGTTCAGGAACGATTCCTGCTCCAGGGTGTCCAGGGGGGAAGGTTGGGTGGTTTGTTCTATCAGTTCCCCCAGGGTCAGATCGGACTCACCCACCACCAAATCCGTGGACACGGGGGTCATGGATTGCTGGAGCCGTTGTATCCACTCAACCTCCTCAACCGGGAGCTGGCTGGCTTCGACGAGATCCTGGACGATGGGTTCCCGGCCCAGGTTCTGCTCTATTTGGGTGGCCAGGCGCCTGATTTTCCTTAATTGACCGGCAACCTTCTGTGGAAGGCGGATCCTGTTGCCGCACTCCGCAAGGGCATGGAAGATACTCTGCCGTACCCACCAGTTGGCATAGGTAAGGAACTTGTTGTCCCTTTCGGGATCGTAGCGCTTGGCTGCTTCGATGAGCCCCAGGTTACCCTCAGAGATCAAGTCCACCAGGTCGAGGCCCATCCCCCGGAACTTGCGGGCCTCCTTCACCACGTAGCGGAGGTTGCCTTCCACCAGCCGCTGCAGTCCCTCCGGTTTCCTGTGCCGCTGCCAAAGCCGACCGTTGGTCCTTTCTTCCTCCACCGTGAGCAAAGGGAGATCTCGGATCAAATCGAAGTATCTGTTGATCGATCGGTCATCTTGGCGCTGTTGGGGCATATTCACCTTTCGAGTGGCGAAACCATGGCCACTGATTCAAAGCTGTTATCGTGCAGACCTCTACGTAGCCAGTTAGTTCATTGGCGATCCCTGCCGTACCAAGGCGGAAAATGGGCGCTTTGGGGTGGGCATTCTGGCTTGCCCTTAAGGAAATTCCGGGATGGGGGTCCTCACCCCATTGGGGTCAAATCTTATAAAACCTAATGCACGAGAAGAGTCATGGGTGCGAAAAACAATAAAAATGTACATTGTTAATTAAAGATGTCAATTGAAAATATTGTAATATTTTCATATGTTGACACTTACCTCGATTGAATGACATCCCGTGTATTACAACTGTGAGTTATTTGTAAAAATCCGTCATGAGGCAGGCGTTCAGATCTTGATCCATCACCCTGAATCCGTGAAGGTTTGTGAATGCTTAGTGGTTAGGCTCCATTTTCCCCAGACGCCCTTCCCCCAGGAACGTCCAGGGACCGGTTTTTCGGTTCGGGACCATTCCGTGCGGGGCTCAGAGGCCTGGGTGGGCCTTGCCGAAGTCATTCCACCTGCGCCTTCGGCCATGCGACCCCGCCTCGGCCCCTGTGGAAAGACCAGGTGGATGTGGAGCGAAAACTTCAGCGCTCAGTGGAATCGGCATAGGCCTGCTCTCCCCCAAAGGCCACTCGACCAGGGGTGCTTTCAACCGGAAAAAATCGATTTAAAATCTATTTACGTGGGAGATACAGTTATGACCCGCATAAAGGACTTGCTTCTGCATAGCGGAACGGTAGAGAGACTTGCGTTACTCAGGCGGAGCATTTCAGAACTGGCAGCCCATTCCCGAACCCTGGGCTCCTCCAAAACGGCCGATTCTTTTGATGCCGACATCCTCTACATTGACGCAAGAATCAAGCGCCTGAAGGAGCTTGGAAGCGAGTGACACCGAGAGCTTGGCAGGTATGGACATGGCTATTTTCTATACAAATGGCTCCTGCACTCTGAGATACCGTAAGCCAGGATTAACAGGGAGTGGTCGCAACCCACTCCCATTGCGTCCCGGATGTGCTGCGACCCCCGGGAATGCGATCAACGCCAAGCCACCCTTTGCGGCTGCTCTAAACCGAATGAGTACGATAAATCCGTTGAAATTGGTAGAGAAGCAGCAAAGCCTGGTGGGGATTGACCCCGATGTGACCGCATCCTGGAGGGCTGTTGTTTCCCAAAGGAAATAGCCCTCCCATCGGATACGTCCTAACATTGTACATGGCCAAGGAGCTGGCCATGGTGGAGAGCAAGGACAGGGGCAAGCAGGCCCGGCTGCGATAAATATATGGAAAGTCCTAAACAATAATTTAATTTTTAAATATTTAAATTAATTCAGGATCCCCGGCATGCCCCCGCCCACCTCCCCCTGCAGGTGCTTCTTCATGTGATAGCGCCGGTGGCCTTCGGGGCAGTCCTCCAGCACCCCGTAGACGTGGTAGTCATTGTTGAGAAAAAAGTCCTTGGTCTGGAAATCGAAGGTGTCCAGGTGGGCCAGCCTGGCGCCCATGGCCATGGCCCGGCTCTCCACCTCATGCAGCAGGAGGGTGCCCAGCCGGTGATGGCGCAGGCCTTCGTCCACGAACAGGGTTTCGATATAAAGTACTTGCCAGCAGTACAGTACCGAATTGATCCCGGCGACGATGCGCTGCTGGCCATCCTTGATGTGCAGGTTTAGTTCCACCAGCCCGGGGTCCTGGGTGAAGGGGACCTGCAGGCGGTTGAAGGCCATCAGGTGATCCCCCAGCTGCCGGGCCTCCTCGGAGGTGCTTTGGTTGATGACCCAGGTCATTGGGACTCCTCCTGGTGAAAATGGCGGGAAACGCCGCCTCCCGCGGTCCATCAAGCCTGCGCTTCCGGCAGACCCGGAACAAGGCCTGGGAGAAGGAATTTTAAGGCCTCAAACGGTTCAGTACCAGGTCATGGACCTGGGCCGGAGACAATCTCGGACTCACACAGCCACGTTGAACCACCCTGAAACCGAAGGGATGTGCCCATAGTGCGCCCATGACAAGAACGGCCATCCGGGAAGGTGGCCGTAAGTGCTCTAATCATTGGTAGCCCAGGGTCGTGCGGCCTTTTGGTGCCGGGGCATTTTGCGTTCTTCATCCAAGGAAGCAGTCGAAATCGTCAAGCAGGCTGCGCATCGAGGAATCCGCATCGCTGCCCAGCAAAGCGGCGTGTGGATCCTGGGCGAGTAGAGCCAAGGGGAATATAGTTGCAACCCTCATGAAGTAGGTCATAATCCCTCTTCTTTCCATGGGTGGCCAAGGCGCTGGAGGCGGGCAAGAACGGTAGACTGCTTCCAAGCGCAGGGAACCAACTAAAATTAAGAACCATAAGCCTTCCAGCCATGCGTACCAGGATTGGGAAATTTGAAATTCTGCGTCTCCTAGGCAAGGGGAGCATGGGAGACGTCTATCTGGGGGTGGACCCCAAATTGGGCCGGGAAGTGGCCATCAAGACCATGACCCGGGACAACGTTTTTGGAGAGGAAAGCGCAACCCAGTTCGACCGGGAGGCCAAGGCCTTGGCGGCCATGAATCACCCCAACATCGTTACCCTTTTTGATTACGGAATCGATGACGGAACCCATTTCCTGGTCATGGAATACCTGGAAGGTGACGATTTGGCCACCCTCATCGAACAACGGAGCCTGAGTCAGCGCGAACTCCTGGAGGCCTTGGCCCAGGCCTGCGAGGGTCTGGCCTACGCCCATGACCGGGGATTCGTCCACCAGGATCTGAAACCTGGAAACATCCGGGTTGTCCGCCAGGGGAACCGGATCTATGCCAAACTGCTGGACTTTGGTATCGCCACTGCGGCCCAATCCGACCCCACGATGGAAGGGTCCTGGGTGGGAACGATCAGCTACATGGCTCCTGAATACTTGGGCTCGGGGAAGGCGACACCCAGTTCCGACCTGTTCGCGGTCGGGGTCATCATCTACGAGATCCTTTCCGGTGGGAGAAAGCCCTTCACCGGCGATAACCCCGGCGAGGTTCTCAACGCCATCCTCAAACTGCCGCCAACCGCCCTGGATCCCCATGAAGCCCAGGAGGTTCCAGGCGGGTTCCTGGATGTCGTGGCACGAGCCCTCGCCAAGGATCCCGCAGATCGGTATCCGACTGCGGCCGCCCTCGCCTCGGCGATTCGTTTGGAGCTTTCGGCCCCATCCCCCGGGAAAGGCACAATGAAAGCCGAAGCTGCCCAGGTGTTGACAAAGCAAAAAATCCTGGTGATCGACGATAGCAAGATGATGAGGCTCTACCTGCGCCGATTCCTCGAGAAGGCCGGTTACGAGGTGGAGGAATGGGTACCTCTCTCACCGATGGAAGTTCCAGATTACGTCAAGACCTCCGCTCCGGACCTTATCCTTAGCGACTACCGGATGCCCGGGTGCAATGGTGCCTCCTTGGCCAGCATGGTGCAGAAGGCCGATCTCAAGATCCCGGTGTTAATGATCACGTCCTTCCGGGATGAACAAATGGAAGCCAACTTGCACAATTTGGGTGTTAGGCAGGTCCTGAGTAAACCCATAGGGTCGAATGCTTTGTTCTGGGCGGTCAAGAATGCGCTTGGAAATCCGTGAAATGACACCATGCGGTTCGCTCCACCGACTGGATTCCTTCGTTCTCCTCGTTCCTGCACACCTCTCAGTGGGGACAGTGAATTCCTGATGGTGTCAAGAATGGGCTACCCTTTCGCATCGCCGTTGATCGATCTAGATTGCCCATTCTGCAATCTGATACTGGTACGGACCGCACCCCGACTTGATATGCACCCCTATGCGATCCCGCCACTTTCCCGCCATTTCTCTGAAACCGGGGGTAATTGTCAACACTTACGAGCAACGACCGACAACGGAGAGCAACGAAGGGGGTACCCCCGGATACAAGAAAGCCCCTGATAACACAGGGGCTTAAGTGGTGGTCCCGGAGCGACTCGAACGCCCGACCCTCAGATTCGTAGTCTGGGCTTCATCAATTGGTGCACATTGGGCCGATGAAGCCATGACATGAAATACCGCCACTTATGAATATGGATCATTGGCCCAAGTAGGCGAAAAAATGCGAAAATTTGTCTGGACTGTGGCGATAGTGTGGCGACAGAATATCCCGTCGTCACATTTCGGGAGTGATCCATGCCCAAATCTGTCGGAGTCTCCACCAAGACCCAGATAGAAGCTCTGGAGCCCAAGGACGCGACCTATCCGGTTCCAGTAATGCCCAAGACCGGGCAGGGCGCGAAGGGCCTGTATGTCCAGGTGACGCCAGCCGGATATAAGTCCTATGTCCTGCGATTCCGGCTCCATGGGCGCCAAAAGACACTGACCTTGGGCAAGTTCCCAGATATGGGGATCGACCAAGCCATCAGCGATGCCCTGGCCAAGTGGAACGAGATTCGGGAAGGTCGGAACCCATCCGACAAGAAGCGCGAGGACCGGAAGGCTTCCACGGTCAATGACCTTGCGGACCGCTACATCCTTGAACACATCCCGGGCAATTCCGATGGCTGGGGAGCGGAGGCGACCCGGCTGATCAAGAAGCACATCCTCCCGGCGCTGGGGAAGGTGCCTGTTGCCGATGTGGGACCAGCGGACATATCCACTCTGCTTTTCAAGCTGAAAAAGGACACCCCCACCCAAGCCAACCGCACCCGGGCAGTGCTTAGAACCATGTTCGGCAGGGCAGAGGAATGGGAACTGCGCCCGCTGGGCTCCAACCCGGTTGCGGTGGTCAAGCTGCGGGCCCCGGAAGTGAAGCGGGAGCGCCGCCTAAGCGACCTGGAGTTGAAGGCCCTTGGGAAAGTACTTCGGGAATCAACTGAGGCCCCTACCCACCTTCTAGCCGTGCGCCTGGCGCTCCTGGCAGGCATGAGGAAAGGCGAAATTCAGAAACTCCGCTGGGAATGGATCGACCTGGAGGCGGGAGAGTTTAGAATCCCACCCGACTCCCACAAGACGGGTAAGAAGACTGGCAAGGCCCGCGTGGTCCATCTCTGCTCGGCCCTGGTTGCCGATCTGAAAGCGACAGTCCGGACCCTGGGATGTCCTTACGTGGTCCCCGGCAAGCCCAAGAAGATCCCCGACAAAAAGGAAGTCCTGTGGAATCCCATCGTAGGCATCCAGGGTCCATGGGAGCGTATACGAGATGCAGCGGGTATTGCGCCAAAGGACAAAGAAGGAGCCTACACGAACGAAGATGAGAACCCCGGCTTGCATGACCTCCGGCGCACCTTCGCCAGTGTAGGCGCAGATCTGGGGCTGAAAGGATTTGTAGGGGAACTGCTGGGCCATAGTGAACAGACCGTGACGGACATCTACACCAGGAGCGCAGCCGAACCACTCCACGACGCAGCCGAGCGCATCGGGGCCCGCATCAATGGCATCCTCACCGGGAAGATCGACCCGATAAAGGAAGCGGAGGAGCGCAGGGAGGCAAAGGAAGCAAAGACCAAGGGGCAGGTATCCTAGTAGTGTGATGGAAGCCGATACTGGGGAGAGAAATCGATGGCGTCATCACTTGATCTGAAGCCCTTGGACCAGATTTCAGAAGCGGATCTGGTTGGCCTGATAACGAACGCTGCGCTGGAAAGTAAGGTGATCGATTACAAGAGCGCCTTGCACGGAGTGACGGACGGTCAGCGGAAGGAATTCCTGCGGGACGTTTGCTCTTTCGCCAATGCTTCCGGAGGTCATCTTGTTTTTGGCATCACGGAGAGCAGAGGGATCCCGGTCGAGCTTTGCGGCCTAGGGCCCATCGATCCAGAACAGGAGGTCAACCGCCTCGAGGGGCAAGCCAAAGCGGGCATCAGACCTACCATCCTAGGAATTCATGCGAAGGCAATCCCCATCAGCGGAAGGGGATTCGCCATCATCCTGCGGATCCCCAGGAGCCTGAACGCTCCCCACCAGGTTACGTTCAATGACGACATGCGATTCTTCGCGCGGGGATCAAGCGGGCGGTACCCGATGGATGTCGAGGAGGTTCGAAAACACATGGAGGGCACGGACACCATTACGGGGAAGCTGAGGAACGCTAGGGTCGAATGTGTCTCCAGGCTTCGCGCAGGTGAGGGGATCGTCCGTTCGGATGGGGCCGCTTTCCTGTTGGTTCAGTTGCTACCTCTGGCCAGTTTCACCGGCGACCTGGTGCTGCCCCTCGATTTGAATGGGGGCTATTGGCCATGTAAACCTCCCAACATGCGCTATGGATCAAACCACAAATTCTGCTTCGAGGGCTTTCTCTTTCATTCCCGGGATTCCAGGCGCGGGTTGAACACGGAGGACTATTACCTCATCCATCGATCAGGCATCATCGAATCGGCGGAATTGTTTGAGGAACGTTGGCAGGGGACTCCTCCCTCACTCGGGAACATAGCTTTTGAGCAATCGATCCACCGTCAGATCCGGAACGCATTGCTGATAGCCCAGGAATTAGGGATCCCCGCGCCAGGCTTCATCACCCTCGCATTAAGCGGAATGAGGGGTTGGACCTTAGGGGTGGATGTTTCCATGGACACGGTCTCGAGTCCGTTCAGCCGGGATTTGTATCTCCCTCCCGAACAGTATATTGAGGGGATGGACGTCGACCCGACCACCATTCTAAAACCGCTCGTTGATCCGATCTGGAACGAAGCCGGTTTCGAATCATCCCCGAATTTTGAGGGGACACGTTGGTTGCTGGCCCGATAGCCGGACCCTGTAGCCGGTGCTACCAGGTTCGACCTGGATTTGGAAACCCTACTGAAGCTTGAGGGGTGATCGCGGCGCATTCAGATAGAAATGGCGGCCGGTGTCACGTTTGTTGGGGTACCCTACGGCAAGGCGTGAACTCCTCGAACTCGTGGACAAGAACTACCTCCCTTTCGAGCTGCGAGGAAAGGAATTTGTCTTCTCCTCAAGACGTGGGCTACAGAAGATGTTCCATGAAGCTACCTCACTCGCGCCAAGTGATTCTACTCGGCGATTTATTTACCGAGATGGCGCATAGCGAAAGACTGCACACCATGGCTGCAAAGCGGTGCAATTGGGAACGATCACACCGGGTTCTCCACGATCTGTTTTAGGATTTCAACCATCCTCAGCGCAGATGGGGAAAGGGTTCGGTCCTTCTTCTCGATGATCTCGATCTTCCGGTTCAAGATCGGCTTTGTTATTGCCAAGCAGTGAGTTCCTCCCGATTGATCCATGGTGGCGGCGACCTCGGGTAGGATCGCGATACCCAAACCCTCCTTAGCCAATCCCAATGCAGAGGACATGTAATTTGTTTCGTAGGCGATGGTGATTGGCCGTCGCACCTGCTCCAGGGCCTTCTCCAGGATTACCCGCACACTACTGTCTCTGGCCGTGACGATGAGGGGATGGGCGGAAAGATCAATCAGTGTGATGGCGTCCTGTTCGGCCAGCACATGGTTCTTGGCGACAAAGGCACAAAGATTGTCCGTTTGGAGCAGGCTGAATTTCAATTCTCCGTCGAAACGTGGACCGCTCCCGATTCCGAAGTCCACCTCTTCTTTCTTGACCACCTCGATGATTTTCTCGGACACGAGGTCCCGGATTCGCACCACGATACCGGGGTATCTCTGGGTGAACTTCCTGATGGCCCTCGGAATTATTTGAGAGGCCAACGAAGGCAGGACCGCCATCGTCACCATGCCGCGTCGGAGGCTGGTCAATTCGCGGGTTCGGCCCACCACCGCCTCGGTGGCGATGAGGATACTTTCCAGCGGAACCAAAACGTCCTTACCGGCATTCGTGAGACCGACGCCCCTTTTGCCGCGGTCGAACAGGGTCACTCCGAGGGACTCTTCGAGTTGCCTGATCTGAACGGTGAGCGCGGATTGGGAAATGTGCAGTTCCGATGCCGCGCGAGTGAAATTTCCGATGCGCGCCACGGCGAGAAAGGCACGAATATGGCGGAGATCTTCAATCATTACGATTTCCGATCATAACAAGCAAAACATTTCATTTTACCCCAACAATCGCCACCCATATCCTAACAAAACTATCTGAAGGCACCCCCATGAGAACGGTAAGAATTGGTTCCGGCGCAGGCTTTTCAGGCGACCGGATCGATCCGGCTGTTGAGTTGGCCAGCAAAGGCGGCATCTCCTATCTGATCTTCGAATGTCTTGCTGAACGTACCATCGCGCTTGCCCAGCAGCGCAAACGCAAGGATCCCAGCCAAGGTTATGATCCCCTGCTGGCCGAACGCATGGAGGCCGTGCTGCCCCTATGCCGCGAAAAGGGCATCAAGATCATCACGAACATGGGCGCAGCCAACCCGGTCGCCGCGGCCGTTTTAACCAGGCAGATTGTCCAGGGAATGGGCCTCAAGGGCTTGCGCATCGCGGCGGTCACCGGGGATGATGTGCTGGATTTGATGCGGAACAGCGCTCCGACGTTGGAGGACGATGGTCCCAGCCTTGAGTCCATTGGAGACCGGATTGTCTCCGCCAATGCCTACCTCGGCGTCGATTCGATTCTCGAAGCTCTCTCCGAAGGGGCCGACATGGTCATCACAGGGAGGGTGGCCGATCCGTCTTTGTTCCTTGCACCTTTGATCCACGAGTTTGATTGGCCTTTAGACCATTGGTCTTTGTTGGGACAAGGAACGGTCATAGGTCATCTCCTGGAATGCGCGGGGCAAGTTTCCGGAGGCTACTTCGCCGATCCGGGCTACAAGGATGTTCCCAACCTCGCTTGGCTCGGGTTCCCCCTGGCGGAAGTAAGCCCGGACGGCAGCGCCACCATTACCAAGGCCGAGGGTTCGGGCGGTCTCATCACTCAAGTGACCGGCAAGGAACAACTGCTTTATGAAATCCAGGATCCCACAGCCTATCTGACGCCGGACGTCGTCGCGGATTTCAGCAATGTCGAAATCCGGGATGCAGGATATGACCGCATTCATGTTTCTGGGGGCAGCGGCCGCGCCCGGCCCGGTACGCTTAAAACCTCGGTGGGCTATTTCGACGGCTACCAGGGCGAAGGCCAGATTTCCTATGCCGGACCAGGTGCGCTCGCCAGAGCCAGGCTCGCCAGGGAAATCCTGGAAACTCGGCTTGCCACCAGCGCGTTCCAGGAACTGCGCTTCGACTTCATCGGTTGCGATGCCATTCATGGCACCGCCTTGTCCCGGATGGCAGGCGAGCCCTACGAGGTGCGATTGCGAGTGGCTGGGAAAGCAGACACCCTCAAGCAGGCATCCATCATTCCTAGTGAAGTGGAAGCCCTCTACACCAATGGTCCGGCGGGCGGAGGGGGAGTGACTACCTCCACGAAAGAGACCATCGCCATGCTAGCTATGTTGGTGCCGCGCGAATTGGTTGCCTATCAGATCCATTTTGAGGTGTCGTGACATGCTGCTTAGAGAGATTGCCCATACTCGCACCGGCGATAAAGGCCAAATTATGACGATATCGCTCATCGCTTATCGCGACGAGGACTTCGCGCTCCTGGCGGAGAAAGTCAGCGCCGACCGGGTCAGCGCCTACTTCGGTGAGTTGATCGACCGCCCTGCCGACCGCTATGTTCTCCCTGGACTGTCAGCACTCAACTTCGTGCTGCATCGTCCGGCCTCCCAAGGAGTGACCTGCTCCTTGGCCCTGGACACCCACGGAAAATGTCTGGGTTATGCGCTGTTGAATCTGGAGGTTTGATTCAGGCAGCCAAAGGGTTTCATTCATGAGCAAAAGAGAAAAATTATGAATTTAATTTTAAATGAAAGGAGGTGGGAAAAAGTTTTTTATGCTTACTCTGTAAATGCGAAATATGAATGGCGTAAGCCACAAGATCAATTATCTTTTCGAGGAGGTTGGTATGAAAAAAGTATTCGGTGTCCTTTTGTACCCGATTATGGCATTGGGGCTTGTAGGTTGGGTGGCCAAGGCGGCAACGTCAAATCTCATTAAAATCGGTCAAATCGTCTCCCTTACGGGGTCTGGCGCGCCATGGGGCATTCCGGAGTTCAATGCCCTCAAGGACGAAGTGGAAAGGATCAACACTGCCGGCGGAATTCTTGGCCGGCAGGTCCAAATCCTCGCCTATGACTACAAAGGTGATCAACTCGAAGCAATCAATGCCACCAAGCGCCTGATCGGAGACGGGGTCGTCGGGATTATCGGACCCGGAAATAGTGGTGCGGCGATCGCCATGTCGCCGGTGACCGATGCTGCCGGGATCCCCTTCATCACCACAAGCTCGAGCAATCCCAAGGTGACCGTCAATGCCGATACCAACATGGTCATTCGCACGGCCTTCCGACCCAGTCCGACCGATCCGTTCGTGGGGGCGATGACGGCCAGATTCGAGCTCAACGATTTGAAGCTAAAAACCTGCGCAATCATTGTGGATATCGGTTCGGAATTTTCCCTGGGCCTGGATCAGTACTTCCGAGAGACCTTTATCAAGGGAGGCGGGAAAATCGTAGATCGGGAAGCCTTCCGCAATGGTGAGATGGATTTCAGGGCCATTCTCGGCAAGATCAAGGCGTTGAAACCAGATATGATTTACATGCCTGTGGACATGGGCGCAACGGCCCTGTTGGTCAAACAGGCACAAAGTTTGGGAATTAAATCAGTCCTCTTTGCCAGCAGTGCTGACACTCCGGATTTTCCGCGCTTAGCCGGTTTAGCCGCGGAAGGTTGTTACGTCTCGGGCCTAGTCAGCACCCAGACTCCTAATATCATCGGCTGGACCGATGAATACATCAAGAAACATAAAGAAATACCCATCTTTCCCAATTGCGTCCTGGCGGTGGATGCCATGCGGATGTACCTCGCTGCCATCCAATCCGCCAAGAGCACCGAATCCGCCAAGCTGATCACAGCACTTGAGAATCTTAAGAACGTACCGACTCTGACTGGCCATCTGACCATGAATCCCCAAACCCATAATCCCACGGAGATGTCATGCGTCGTCGAGGTCATCAAAGAAGGGAAGATTAAGTTCATTAAGTATATTACGGGAAAATTAAGTTCATTAAATACATCAGTAGAATGGAATTGATTTAAAATACAAATCTATTGTGAGAAGGCACTTGGAACTCCAGCAAAGGGTATTAAAAGGTTTTAGCCGAAGAGAAATGCGGTTTCAGGGGGAACAATTTTCCCACGAAAATCAAATTTTTTTGAAGTCGAGGTTATTTTTTTAACATTTACCCATGCGTTTCCTTCTTCTATGCAACGGACAACCCTCTTAAGTAACGGAAACTAACAGAGGAATTGATGTCGACGACTTAGACTTCCCATTAACCTTACCTTCACACCTGATGAGGTGAACCATGATCACGGACAAAATCAAGAATCTATCAAACCAGTATTTTGAAAAGATGGTGAGCTGTCGCCACGAGATACACATGCACCCCGAGTTGGCGTTTGAAGAATTTGCCACCTCCAGACTGGTAATCGAAACGCTTACAGATCATGGGATTCCTAGCACGTGCGGAATCGCCGGAACGGGCGTCGTTGCTTTGATCGAGGGCAGGAATCCGGGGAAAACCGTCATGCTTCGCGCTGATATGGACGCCTTACCAATCGATGAGGCGGTGGATGTTGAATACAGGTCCAGGATCCAGAACCGGATGCATGCCTGCGGGCATGATGGGAATGTGGCTGGATTATTGGGAGCAGCGATGATTCTCAATGACCTCAGGAACGAGTTTGATGGAAACGTGAAATTGGTATTCCAACCTGCCGAGGAAAGGGGTGGCGGTGCACCGAAAATGATACAAGCCGGTGTGTTGAAGGATCCACCTGTGGACGCGGCATTTGCTTGCCACGTCCAGGGCAAACTCCAGGAAGGGAAAGTCCAGTTTTGCCCTGGGCCCATGTTGGCGGCATCGGGTGGTTTCAAGTTTCGTATCACCGGAAAGGGAGGCCATGCCGGACACCCTCATCTGTCTGTGGATCCAATCACCATTGGCGCCCAAGCCATCACCTACCTTCAGACCATCGTCAGTAGACGGATCAACCCCCTGGAACCGGCCGTCATCAGCATCGGGGCTGTCCATAGCGGCCAAGCGGGAAACGTGATTCCCGATTCCCTTGAGGCCGTGGGTACAATCCGGGTATTCAACCCGGAGGTTTACGAGAAGATCATTGAGGAAATGGAAAACATTCTTAAACGGGTGACCCAGGCCGAGGGGGCTGGCTACTCCCTTGAACACACTGAGTTGTGGCCGGCTCTGGTCAACGATGAAGCAATGACCCGCCTAGCCTGTAAATCCTTCGCCAAGATTGTCGGCGGCGACAACGTCATTTTCAAAAGATCCCCGAGCATGAGCAATGAAGACTTCGCCTTTTTCGGCAACTCCGTGCCCTCGACGTACATCATGGTGGGAATCGCCAAGGAGGAAAACAAGCCTGTCTGCCACCATAGTGCGCATTTCCAGTGGGATGACAAGAATATCCGTACCCTGGCTGAAGGTATGGCTCAGATAGCGATAGATTATCTTACCTTACCATGATCATTATGGACAGAAATGCTATCGGGTAGTTAATTCCCTAAATGCTTGAGTCAGTCGTCCCCGGTATCATCACAAGTAAAAATATATCAGTAATAGCATCAACTCCCCCCTTTTCCCATCTGTCACATCTGCTGTGGGGGCAAGATGAGCGTGACAGGGTTGCGGGGATCTGAGGGATTGGTGCTCACCGGCGTAGGCGGGATCGCCTTGATAGGGAACGCCCTGCTTCGCTTCACGGATTTCCACTCCAGATTTACCCGAACATTTCATAAGGGCCGAGGCGGGATTGCCTGGGGGGACGTGCTGACGCCTTACGTGGCCTCGCTTGCCACCGGCAAGAGCGACTTCGAGGCCCTGCGTCCTTGGTTCGGCCATACGTGGGTGGCCAAGGCCCTTCGGATCGACCGCGTGGCCTCGCCGGAAACGCTTCGACAGCACCTCGACAACCTGGCCGACGGCCACCTGGAGGAGGCGCTGCGAATGGTCCGTCAGGCCAGCCTGGATCTCATCCGTAGGTCAGGGGCGCCCATCTCGCCGTGCAGCACCGGGCACGTCTGCCTGGACGGGGACACCACGCCCCAGGACAACGGCAAGACCAAGAAGGAGGGCGTGAGCCGGACCTACATGCCGGAAGTCTTTGGCTTCGCGCCGATGTTCGTGTTCGCCGGAGTCGAGGGGTGGTGCATCCGCGAGGAGTTTCGGCCCGGCAAGCAGCATGGCCAGAAAGGGGCCACAGCGGTGCTGCGGGCCGCAATCCAGGATCTCCGCAGCCTGGGTGTGGAGTTGATCCTGATCCGGCTGGATTCGGCCTTTGACGCCGCCGAGAACTATGCCATGGCCCAGGCGGAGGGGGTGGACTTTCTGGTGAAGGGAAACCCAGCTCATGTGCGCTGGGACTGGCTGAAGGAGGCTGAGGCGCTCTCCGGTCGCGCCTGGACGCGCACGGGGCGGAACCGCAGGGAGACCTATCTAAGCCGGATGGAAACGCGGGAGTTCGAGGGGAAGCTGATCCCCATGCGCCGGGTCCTCAAGATCACCAAACGCCTGATGTGGGAGCTGGAAGACGTGCCACCCGGCCAGAGACTGCTGCTTCGGCGCTGGCCCAAGTATGAAATGGAGACCTGGGTGACCAGCCTGGACTTGCCCGGTGACAAGCTGTTCGACCTCTACTGCGAGCAC
>Ga0326727_10000228_pt1 | contig 241573 bp, 229 predicted proteins | sample MB2enrmetagenome_FD_207643 | JGI IMG/M metagenome (GOLD analysis project Ga0326727, IMG submission 207643) | Lab enriched peat soil microbial communities from McLean, Ithaca, NY, United States - MB29MY | ecosystem: Environmental > Terrestrial > Soil > Wetlands > Peat | place: USA: New York...
AACGCGGCAAAGCCCACAACGAAGCCCTCATCGCCTGTGCCAGAAAGCTCTTGATCTACGCCAACACCGTCGTCCAGCGCGGCACGCCCTGGACCGAAAGACCGCTCGCCGTTTAATGGTTGCTACGGGCTACGCCCTTCCCGCCGGCGGATTTCCGGCTACCAACCCCACGCCGCGAGTGAAACCCTGCCGGCCATCTGCTAGCGTCGCGTCCATCATGGACGCGCCCCGCCCCATCACGACCGACCCATCGGGCCCCGCGCTCGAAGCGGCGAGCCGCGTCACCCCCATGATGGAGCAGTACATCGAGATCAAAACCGCCAATCCGGATTGTTTGTTGTTCTACCGGATGGGCGATTTCTACGAATTGTTCTTCGACGACGCCGAGGTCGCGTCGCGCGCGCTCGGCATCGTGCTGACCAAGCGCGGCAAGCATCTTGGCCGCGACATTCCGATGTGCGGCGTGCCGATCGAGCGCGCCGACGAATATCTGCATCGCCTCATCGCGCTCGGCCACCGCGTCGCCGTGTGCGAGCAGCTCGAGGATCCGGCCGAGGCGAGGAAGCGCGGCGGCAAGAGCGTGGTGCGCCGCGACGTGGTCCGGCTCGTCACGCCGGGCACGCTGACCGAGGATTCGCTCCTCGACGCCAAGCGCAACAATTATCTCCTGGCGCTGGCGCGTGCCCGCGTCTCGTCGAGCGAGGACCGCTTCGCGCTCGCCTGGATCGACATTTCGACCGGCGAATTCCGCCTCACCGCGTGCGACCGGGCCGCGCTCGCGGCCGAAGTCGCGCGCATCGAGCCGGGCGAGATCATCGTCTCCGACGCGCTCTATGCCGACAGCGAGCTCATGCCGTTCCTGCGCGGCTTGCCGGCGCTGACGCCGCTACCGCGCGACGTGTTCGACGGCGCGACCGCGGAGCGGCGGCTCGCGGCATTCTTCGGCGTTGCGACCGCGGATGCCTTCGGCGCCTTCTCGCGCGTCGAACTCACCGCGGCGGCCGCCGCCGTCACTTATGTGGAGCGCACCCAGCTCGGCAAGCGTCCGCCGCTGTCGCCGCCGATGCGCGAGGCGGCCGGCGCGACGCTCGCGATCGATCAGGCGACGCGCGCGAATCTCGAACTTATCCGCACGCTGACCGGCGAACGGCGCGGCTCGCTTCTTGCCGCCATCGATCGCACCGTGACGGCGGCCGGTTCGCGGCTGCTGGCGCAGCGGCTCGCCGCGCCGTTGACCGATCCAGCGGAGATCGCGCACCGGCTCGACGTCGTCGCCGCCTTGATCGATCCGCCCGACGGGCGCGCGGCGCTGCGCGAGCGGCTCGAGGCCGCGCCCGATCTCGCCCGCGCGCTCGCGCGCATCGTGGTCGGTCGCGGTGGGCCGCGCGACCTCGCCGCGATCCGCGACGGCATTGTGGCCGCCGCGGACATCGCCGCGCGGCTCGCGCCGCTGGCGGAGGCATCGCGCGATCTCGCCGAGGCCGTCGCTGCGTTGCGTCGGCCCGACGCCGCGGTCGCCGACGAATTGGCGCGCGCGCTGGCGGACGAGCTGCCGCTGTTCCGCCGCGACGGCGGCTTCGTCCGCGCCGGCTACGAAGCCGCGCTCGACGAGGCGCGCGCTTTGCGCGACGAATCGCGGCGCATCATCGCCGGCTTGCAGGTCAATTACGCCGAGACGACCGGCGTGCGCACCTTGAAAATCCGGCACAACAATGTGCTCGGCTATTTCGTCGACGTCACCGCCCAGCACGGCGACAAGCTGATGAGCGCGCCGCTCAACGCGACCTTCATCCACCGCCAGACGCTGGCCGGCCAGGTCCGCTTCACCACCACCGAACTCGGCGAACTGGAAGCCAAGATCGCCAACGCCGCCGACCGCGCGCTGGCGCTCGAGCTGGAAATTTTTGATCGCCTCGCTGCAACCGTCACGGCGGCGAGCGCGGACATCAAACAAGCGGCGGAAGCGCTGGCACTGGTCGATGTCGCGGCGGGGCTCGCGAGCCTTGCGGTCGAACGCGATTATGTGCGGCCGCAGGTCGACGACAGCCTCGCCTTCTTGATCACCGGCGGCCGCCATCCCGTGGTCGAGCAGATGCTCGGTACTGACGGTGGTCCGTTCATCGCCAACGATTGCGACTTGTCACCTCCCACGCTCGTCGGCGAGAGCGCGGAAGCGGCCGGACGCATCTGGCTCATCACCGGTCCCAATATGGCCGGCAAATCGACCTTCCTACGCCAGAACGCGCTGATCGCCGTGTTGGCGCAGATGGGCAGCTACGTGCCAGCGCGGGCGGCGCATATCGGCGTGGTCGACCGGCTGTTCTCGCGCGTCGGCGCCGCCGACGACCTCGCCCGCGGCCGCTCCACGTTCATGGTCGAGATGGTCGAGACCGCGGCGATCCTCAATCAGGCCGGCGAGCGCGCGCTGGTCATCCTCGACGAGATCGGCCGCGGCACGGCGACGTTCGACGGGCTCTCGATCGCCTGGGCTTCGATCGAGCATCTGCACGAGAAGAACCGCTGCCGCGCGCTGTTCGCCACCCATTTTCACGAGATGACGGCGCTCGCGGCCAAGCTGCCGCGGCTCCACAACGCCACCATGCGGGTCAAGGAGTGGCAAGGCGAGGTGGTGTTTTTGCACGAAGTCGTCGCCGGCGCCGCCGACCGCTCCTACGGCATCCAGGTGGCGAAGCTCGCCGGCCTGCCGCCGGCGGTGATCGAACGCGCCAAGATCGTGCTCGCCCAGCTCGAAGCCGAGGACCGCATCTCGCCGGCGCGGGCGCTGATCGACGACCTGCCGCTGTTTGCCGCCGCACGGCCGGCGGCCGCACCACAGCCGGACAAGGCGCTCGCCGCCGTGGTCGAGGCGCTTGCCGCGCTCAATCCCGACGACATGTCGCCGCGCGAGGCGCTCGAAGCGCTCTACGCGCTCAAGACACAGTTGGGGAACAAGAAGGATTAACCGCTCACGCCGCGCGCTTGCGGGCATTGATCGCCCAAAGGGCGCAGTTCCAGACCACGCTCACCAACAGCCCCACAAGCATCGCCCACCACGACCCGAGCGACTCGGCGAGATAGTGGAGCGCGAGGAAGCCGAGGCTCAGTCCGATCAAGGGCGCTTGCGCATGGGCGAGCACGCTCGCAACCGGCTTGCCGCCGACGCGCGGATGCATGGTGGCGACGAAGCTGCCGAGCACGATCGGAAATACCGCGAACATGCCGGAGGCGAACGAGCCGATGCGAAAGCTCGCCGTGGTCACGACCGCGACGACGATCGCAACCGCGAGCGCGCGCAGCGGGATATCGAACACCGTGCGTTTCGCCTGTGCCGGCAATGCGGTGGTGCGATAGCGCCGCGTCAGCGGGATGGTGACGGCGAACACCACGGCGTTGAGCGCGACCGCCGTGGCCGGCGTCCAATCGACCGAGCGCAAGACGGCCGCGACGGCGAACCACAACAAGAGGGCGGCGCCGAGGCTCGAAACAAGGCCGTGACGCTGCGCCAGGATCGCGTAGGTGGCGCAGAAGATCGAGACGGCGGCGCCGATGGCGACGCTGCCGACGGCGCTCGCGGCAATGAAGCCCGGCAAATGCTCGAGCGCGAGAATGATGTAGGCCGCGCCGGCCGCGGTCGGCAGCACGGCGATGAGCGCGCCGACGAACGGCCCGCTGCGCTCCGCCGCAACCGACGCGGTGACGACCATCGCCGCCGTCATCGCCATTTTGAGTGCAAGGCCGTACCAGAACATGGCGATGATTCGCGCGGGTTTCGCGTCCTTCCGGCGGATTACGTCCGCTTCACAGCGATCTCCACCGGCGGCCCACTCTTGATGGTCTGATAGACGACGCAATAGCGCTCGGTCAATTTCAGGAGCTGATCGAGCTTCTCCTGCGGCGCGTCGGTGTCGAGGTCGAAGCGCAGGCGGATCTCTCTGAAGCCGACCGGGGCGTCCTTGGCGACGCCCAGCGTGCCGCGGAAATCGAGATCGCCTTCGGCCGAGACCGCACCCGACCTGAGCGGGATTTCGAGCGCGGTCGCGGCCGCCTTCAGCGTCACCCCGGCACAGGCGACCAGCGCCTCCAGCAGCATGTCGCCGGAGCAAAGCTCCAGTCCCGATCCGCCGGTCGCCGGATGCAGCCCGGCGACCGCGAGCGCGCGGCCGGTCTCGACCTTGCAGGCGATGGCGGCGTCGTCGAGCGTGCCCTTGGCATGGAGCGTGATCAGCCCGGCATCGGCATCGGCCTTGTAGCGTTCCTTGATCGGCGCTTGCAGCGCGCGCAGCGCGGCGGCATCCATGAGGGCGTCCTTTCAGTTGTCTCTGTTTTTTGGTCTGCTCTAATCATTCCGGGCGATGGCGGCAGAGGCGCGGCCGAGCGCGGTCAGCACGCGGCGCTTGGCGTCTTCGAATGCGGCCGACTGGCGCTGGCGCGGCCTGGGCAGTTCCACCTCGATCGTGTCGTCGATGCGCCCCGGGCGCGGACGCATCACCATGATGCGGTCGGCAAGGACGATAGCCTCCCCGACGTCGTGCGTCACCAGAACGAGCGTCGGCCTCGAGTCGGCCCAGAGGTCGAGGAGGTGGTCCTGCAGGTCGATACGGGTGAAGGCGTCGAGCGCCGAGAACGGCTCGTCGAGCAGCAGCACCTCCGGGCGCGGCACCAGCGCGCGGGCGATGGCAACGCGCTGCGCCTGCCCGCCGGAAAGCTCGCGCGGCCATACCGCGGCCTTGTCGGCGAGCCCGACGCGATCGAGCGCCGCGTTAACGCGCGCCTTGCGCTCGGCGCGCGGTCGATCGGCGATGCCGAAGCCGACATTGTCGGCGACCTTCAGCCATGGCAGCAGGCGCGGTTCCTGAAATATCAGGCCGATCTTGGCGTGCGGCGCCCGAATCGGCTCGCCGTCGAGCGCGATGGTGCCCTCGCTCGCGGGGTCGAGCCCGCCGATCGCGCGCAGCAAAGTCGATTTGCCGCAGCCCGAGCCGCCGATCACCGCGACGATCTCGCCGCGCGCGACCTTAAGCGAGACGCCGCCGAGCGCATGGACGCCGTTTTGGTAGGTCTTGCCGATGCGGTCGAGCGTGAGCATCGCGATGTTCAATCCTGCCGCACCACGTCCTGCCAGCGCACGAATGGTGCGGCGACGAGCGCGATCAGCCAATCCGTCGTTTTGCCGACGACGGCGAACGCGACGATCGCGGCGATAATCTCGGCCGGCTTGCCGAGCTCCTGGCCGTCGATCAGCAGAAATCCGAGGCCTTCGGAGGCGCCCATCAGCTCGGCGGCGACGACGAACATCCAGCCGAGCCCGAGGCCCGAGCGCAGCGCAATGACGTAGGCCGGCAGCACCGCGGGCAAGAGAATCCGCCGCCATGGCGGCGTCGGAGAGCCGGAAAGTGCGGCCGACTTCGATCAGCTTGCGATTGGATCGCGCCCATCAGGCCGAGATAGACCGGAAAGAATACGCCGACGGCGATCAGCGTTACCTTGGAGGCTTCGAAAATGCCGAGCCAGAGAATGAACAGCGGCACCCAGGCGATCGAGGGGATGGCACGCAACGCCTGCAGGCTGGGATCGACGAGGCGCCGCAGCCATGCCGAAGATCCTGTGGCCGCGCCGATGATCGTCGCGGCGACGGTGCCGATGACAAAACCGGCCGCGACGCGCGCCAGCGTGACAGACGTGTGGCGCGCGAGGTCGCCGCTCCTGGCGAGATCGGCGAAGGTCGCGAGGATCACGGACGGCGGCGGCGCCAAGCGCCCGCTCGACCAGCCCCGGCGCACCGCGACTTCCCAGGCCACGGCGAGCGCCGCCGGCAGCAGGAGACCAAGCGCCGGTCGCGCATAGCGGCCAAGCCGCCGCTCGGCAGCTTGTTCAGGAACGCCGGCCGCGGTGGCAGGGGCGGCTGGCTTGACGGAGTCAGCGGCAATCGTCATGGGGCAGCACTTGTGAACGTCCGTCGCTCACCAGTCACGCCGCAGTCCGCCCCGTCCCGCGGCACTACGTGGCTCAGTGGGTGACGATCAGATAGCGGTCGTCGATCAGGTCATTGAGGCTCTTTGCCACGTCGGCGTCCGCGGCGATGACGCCGGCTTGCTGTAACGCCAATCCCGCCTTGAGGATCGTGTCGCGCTGTGGCGCGCCGATGCGGCTGAAAGTCAGGTCTGTGGGCTCCCTGAGCTGCTTGTCGACGACGGCGTCGGCGAGCTTGGTCACGCCGATGAAGATTGCTTTCTCCTCGTCATAATGGGCGAGCGTATATTTGCGCGCGTCGTCGTAGACCGCGAGCACGCGCCGCACCACGTCCGGATATTGGGCGGCGAATTCCTCCCGCACATTGAGGATGCCGTACGTGTTCGCGTCCTTGTTGCGGTAGAACAATCGCGCGCCGTCCTCGATCTCGGCCTGCGCCATCATCGGATCGAGCCCTGCCCAGGCGTCGACGTCGCCGCGGATGGGCGCGGTCTTGCCGTCGGGATGCTGGAGCAGGACCGGTGCGATGTCCCGCTCGGTCAAGCCCGCCGATTGCAGCGCCCGCACCAGGAAGATGTGCGGATCGGTGCCGCGCGTCACGGCGACGCGCTTGCCCTCGAGGTCGGCGATCGTGCTGATCGCCGTATCCTTGCGCGTCACCAGCGCCGTCCATTCCGGACGCGAATAGACGTAGATGGATTTGATCGGATTGCCGTTGATCCGGCCGATCAGCGCCGCGGCGCCGGCGGTCGAGCCGAAATCGATCGAACCGGCATTGAGAAACTCCAGCGCCTTGTTGGAGCCGAGCGACTGCACCCCACGCACGCCGATGCCGTCCTTTTCGAACGAAGGGATGGCGCGCATGGCCTGCAGGCTGGGATCGACGAGGCGCTTGAATTACGCCGATTTCTCGGTGCCGCGAGGACAGACTCCGCGGTGGCGCGATAGTTTTGTTTTATAGAAAGCGCCTCGGAAAGGATCAAATAGAATTAATTACCCCGTTAATCCTATTTTGCGGAATTGCAGCCCAAGTTCATGCATGAACGCGCACACCTCCATCTTCCGCGGCGATTTCGGAGAGCCGAGGCGATGACAGCGCGCGAAGGCTTCGCTATCTCCTTAGACCATGCTGGACACCCAACGCCCCGCGCCCGACGCCGTCGCCCTGATCGATTCAACGGCGGTCGCCGCCGACCTCAAGGCCGCCGCCGCAAGCCATGCCGGGGGCGAGCGCGAGTTGCGCACCGCACTCGCTTTGCGGCTGAAGGCGGCGCTGACGGAAGGGCGCGCCCACGCCGAGCAATTGCTGCTCAAGGACCGTCACGGCCGGCGCTGCGCCGAGCGGCTGTGCCGGATGCAGGACGAGGTCATCCGCCTCCTGTTCGAAACCATCGTCAGCGAGCTTTACCCGCCGCAGGTGCCCTCGCAGGCCGAGCACATGGCGGTGGTCGCGACCGGCGGCTACGGCCGCGGCTTGCTGGCGCCCGGCTCCGACATCGATCTGTTGTTTCTGCTGCCTTACAAGCAGACGGCGTGGGGTGAATCCGTCGCCGAAGCGCTGCTCTATTGCCTGTGGGACATGGGGCTCAAGGTCGGCCACGCCACCCGCTCGGTCGACGAGTGTATCCGCCAGGCCAAGGCGGACATGACCATTCGCACCGCGCTCCTGGAGTCGCGCTACATCCTCGGCGACGCCAAGCTCTATCAGGAACTCACCACGCGCTTCGACAAGGACGTCGTGCAGGGCACCGCGCCGCAGTTCGTCGCCGCCAAGCTCGCCGAGCGCGAGGAGCGGCACCGTCGCGCCGGGCAGTCGCGCTATCTGGTCGAGCCCAACGTCAAGGACGGCAAGGGCGGCCTGCGCGACCTGCACACGCTGTTCTGGATCGCCAAATACGTCTATCGCGTGCGCGAACCGGAGGAACTGATCGAGCGCGGCGTGTTCGACCGCGACGAGTACAATATGTTCCGCCGCTGCGAGGACTTTCTTTGGTCGGTGCGCTGCAACATGCATTTCCTCGCCGGGCGCGCCGAGGAGCGGCTGTCGTTCGACATTCAGCGCGAGATCGCGGTGCGGCTCGGCTACACCGCGCATCCGGGCCTCAAGGATGTCGAACGCTTCATGAAGCATTATTTCCTCACCGCCAAAGATGTCGGCGACCTCACCGCTATCGTGTGCGCGGATCTCGAGGAGCGCGAAGCCAAGCCGGCGCCGGTGTTGAGCCGCGTCATCGCCCGGTTGCGCCCGGCCCGCAGCCGCCGCGTCATCAGCGAGACCGAGGACTTCATCATTGAGACCAACCGCATCAATCTGGCGCGGCCGAACGTCTTCAAACGCGATCCGGTCAACCTGATCCGGCTGTTCTATCTGGCGCAGAAGCACAATCTCGCCATCCACCCCGAGGCGATGCGCGCCTGTACGCGGTCGCTCAAGCTTATCGACGGCGATCTGCGCAACGACGAGGAAGCTAACCGGCTGTTTCTGGAAATCCTGACCTCGAAGAACGAGGCCGAAACCGTGCTGCGGCGCATGAATGAAGCCGGCGTGCTCGGCGCCTTCGTGCGCGCCTTCGGCCGCATCGTGGCGATGATGCAGTTCAACATGTACCACCACTACACGGTGGACGAGCATCTGTTGCGCTGCATCGGCATCCTCAACGAGATCGAGCGCGGCGGCAATCCCGACTTCGCGCTGGCGAGCGAACTGATCCGCACCATCCAGCCGCAGCACCGCGCGGTGCTCTATGTCGCGCTGTTTCTGCACGACATTGCCAAGGGCCGCATCGAGGATCATTCGATCGCCGGCGCGCGCATCGCGCGGCGGTTCTGCCCGCGGCTCGGCTTCAACGCCGCCGACACCGAGCTGGTCGCCTGGCTTGTCGAGGTGCATCTCGTCATGTCGACCGTGGCGCAGTCGCGCGACCTGTCCGACCGCAAGACGATCGAGAATTTCGCCGCGGTCGTGCAGTCGCTGGAGCGCATGAAGCTGCTGGCCATCCTCACCACCGCCGATATCCGCGCGGTCGGGCCGGGCGTGTGGAACGGCTGGAAGGCGCAGCTCCTGCGCACGCTCTATTACGAGACCGAGCCGGTGCTCACCGGCGGCTTCTCCGAAGTCAATCGCGCCGAGCGCGTGGCGGCGGCCAAGACCGAGTTCCGCAAGGCGATGGCGGATTGGTCGGCCGAGGCGCTGGAAGCCTATATCGGCCGGCATTATCCGGCCTATTGGCTCAAGCTCGACCTGGCGCACAAGCTGGCGCAGGCGCGCTTCGTGCGCGCGACCGAAGTCGAGGGCAAGCGGCTTGCGATCGCGATCGGCTTCGACGGGCGTGGCGTCACCGAGCTCACGGTGTACGCGCCCGACCATCCGTGGCTCCTCTCGATCATCGCCGGCGCCTGCGCGGTCGCCGGCGCCAACATCGTCGACGCGCAGATCTACACCACCACCGACGGGCTCGCGCTCGACACCATCTCGATTTCGCGCGAGTTCGAGCGCGACGATGACGAGCTGCGCCGCGCCACGCGCGTCGGCCAATCGATCGAGAAGGCGGTGCTGGGCGAACTGAAGCTGCCCGATGTGGTGGCCAAGCGTGCGCCGCCGAAGGGGCGGCTGAAAGCATTCGCCATCGAGCCCGAGGTGACCATCAACAATCAATGGTCGCACCGCTACACCGTCGTCGAAGTCACCGGCCTCGATCGGCCGGGGCTCCTCTATGAACTGACCGCGACCTTGTCGAAGCTCAATCTCAACATCGCCTCGGCGCATGTCGCGACCTTCGGCGAGCGCGTCGTCGACGTGTTCTACGTGACCGACCTCCTCGGCGCCAAAATCTCCTCGCCGACCCGCCAGGCCGCCATCAAGCGGCCGCTGCTGGCGTTGTTCACGCCGCAGGGAAGCGACGCGCGACCGGCGAGCCAGGCCTCGTCGGCTTAGCGGATCTCGTCGGCCTCCGGCATCAGAAGTCGGGTGCAAAGAAAGACCGCCTGCCGTGATCGGACAGGCGGCCGTTGGTCGGATAGCAGACTGACGCGCATTCGTTGCGGCACCGTCAGTTCTTCTGGGGAGCCGGCGTCGACGCCTGCGGGTTCGCCGCCAGATAGTCCTTGTAGGTGCGGCCCGCATAGTTCGTCACGGCAGGCGCGGCGGGCGTCGGTGTTTGCGTCGCGTCGGCGGCCTTGGCGTCGGCCGTCGGAAGTTGCGTCGCGGCGCGGCCATCAACCGGCGCACTGGCCGATTCTTTGGTGCAAATGTCCGCGAACACCACGAGACCATCCGGCGTGTAGTTCTTGGTCAGGCAGGTGCATGGGCCGGGCGCGGGCGCGACGTACGGGGCTTCGCCCGCGTCAAGGTCGACCCAGACGCCGTCGCGGAACAGCCAGTGGCCATGATGCGGGTGCCAATGGCCGGGGTGACCGGGATGGTCGGGATGACCCGTGCGACCCACGGTACCGATGGTGGCGAGCATCGCCCGGCCGCCGCGTCCGGAGACGTGGCCGTCGCCGTGGCTGCCGCTGCTGCGGCCGGCGAAGCCACCTCGGAAACCCCTGGCGTCGGCGGCGCTCGATCCGAGGCCGGCTGTCGCGATCGTAACCGCGGCTGCGAGACTGAGGATAATGGTGCGTGACATGGTCGTTCTCCAAGTTTCGAGTTGCGATATCGGTTGGTCGCCGGCCGCGAGAAAAAGGTTCATGCCGTTGCAGGCGGCCTGGGGCGGCGGCCGCCCGCCTTGCCCAACGGTGTTCGAGGAGCCACACTCGCGCCGGTGCCCAAGACCGGACGATCGACACCGGACGATCGACGCAAATTTTCTTGATTTTGCTTGAACCTGGGCGCCACCCGTCGCGACCAATGTCATGAGCCGATGGCCCTGCCGATGCAGACGACTTCGGACGAGGTTCTCCTCGAAAGGATCGCCAACGGCGATCGGCTCGCGATGCAGGTCTTGTTCACGCGCCACCATGTGCGCGCCTACCGGTTCGTGCTGCGGCTGGTGCGCAATGAGGCGACCGCGGAGGATCTGATCAGCGACGTGTTTCTCGACGTCTGGCGGCAAGCCGGAAACTTCGAAGGGCGGTCCGCGGTCTCGACCTGGATATTGAGCATCGCCCGCTTCAAGGCGCTGTCAGCGTTGCGGCGGCGCGGCGAGGAGGAACTGGACGATGAAACCGCCGGCGCAATCGAGGATCATGCCGACGATCCGGAAATCGCGCTGGCGAAGAAGGACAAGAGCGCGATCATGCGGCAATGCTTGACCAAACTGTCGGCGGAGCATCGCGAGATCATCGATCTCGTCTACTACCATGAGAAATCGGTCCAGGAAGTTGCGGGAATTGTCGGCATCCCGGAAGCGACCGTCAAGACGCGCATGTTCTACGCGCGCAAGAAGCTGTCGGAGCTCCTGAAGGAGCAAGGGGTCGATCGAGGTTGGCCATGAACGCGGTAAGGAACGCCGCCAACGGCGGTGAACGCAGCGATATCGAAGAACTGCTGCCGTGGCATGCTGCGGGAACGTTGGACCATCGCGACATGCAGCGTGTGGACGCCGCGCTCGCGCGCGACCCCGAACTCGCCCGCCGCTACGAATTGGTGCGCGAGGAACTGGCGCAGACCGTTCATCTCAACGAGACACTGGGCGCGCCGTCGCCGCGCACCATGACGGCGCTGTTCGGCAAGATCGACGCCGAGCCGGCACGGCGCCCGTCGGCGTCAATCGATCTCGGAGACCGCATCGGGGAATTCTTCGCGGCATTGTCGCCGCGCACGCTGGCCTGGTCGGCAAGCGCGGCGGCGCTGGCCATCGTGCTGCAGGCCGCACTGATCGCCGGGTTGGTGATCAAGGAGAAGAACGCGGGCGGCTACGAGACCGCTTCGGCGCCGGCGACTTTCGCCGGCGAGGGCACTTATGTCTTCATTCGCTTCCAGCCGCAGGCCAGCGCGGCCGATATCACTCAATTCTTGGCGACCAACAAATTGAGCGTTGCGGGCGGTCCGACCGCGGGCGGGCTTTACCGCGTGCGCATCGCAACGGCCAAGCTCCCGAAGCCGGATCTCGATCGCATCGTGAAGACGTTGCAGAAGGACAAGGTCGTCGGCTTCATCGCTGCGACCGAATGACCGAGAGGGGAGTTTCGCCATGCTAACCAACCCGGTGAAGCCGCAGCCGACCCTTGAGCTGATTGCTGGACGGATCCTTCGGCTGGCGCTCTGCGCGGTAGCCCTGACCGCGTGGCTCAGCGGCTCGAACCCTGCAGCCGCGATGGGTGGCTTCGGACGCGGTGGCGGGTTCGGCCGACCCGGCGTCGGCATGGGCTTTGGCCAGCGGAGACCGATCATCGCGCCGCGCCGGAGCGGCGGGAGAGTTGTCGAGCCTGGCCGCGGTCCCGGACATCATGGCATCGTCGGCGGCGGCGTTGGCGGCGGCATCGGCGTCAATCCCGGTCCGGTGATATCGGGGCAGGGACCAGGCGGCGGTGGTGGCGGCAATAGCCGCAGCGGGGTGCCGCCGCAGGGCGAGCGGCGCTTCGTTCCGGATGAAGTCATCACCGAAATTTCGCCGGCTGCAACGCCGCAATCGATCGGCCAGATCGCGCGCCGCTACGATTTGACCCAACTGGAAGTCCAACGTTTCCCCTTGATCGGCGCCACGTTTTATCGCTGGCGCCTGGGCGGCCGCCGTTCGGTGGCGGACACGGTCGGCGCACTCGAGGACGAACGCGTCGTCATGAGCGCTCAGCCGAATTATATTTTCAGCCTGCAGGAAGCCGTGACAAAATCTGCGTCCGGCACGCAGGGCGACGCGGCGCAATATGTGCTGGAAAAATTGCAGATCGATCGGGCGCATCAAATCGCGACGGGAAAGAATGTTCTGGCCGCGGTGATCGACTCCGAAATCGACGCGAAGAATCCGAATCTGGAACACTCGATCGTGAAAAGCTTCGACGCGCTGAGCGGCGATCAAACTCCGCATCAGCATGGCACAGCCATGGCCGGCGCGATCGCCGCGCACGGCAAGCTCTTGGGCATCGCGCCGGGCGCCGGATTGTTGGCGGCTCGCGCGTTCGAAGGTGCCCAGGGCGAGGCCAGGGGCATGTCGTTCGCGATCTACAAAAGCCTGCAATGGGCGGCGGACAACGCCGCGCGCATCGTCAATCTAAGCTTCGCCGGTCCGGCCGATCCGGTCTTGCATCGCATGCTGGCCGCGGCGCACGACAAGAACATGGTGCTGATAGCAGCAGCGGGAAATGCAGGCCCGAATTCCGGCCCGCTCTATCCGGCCGCGGATCAGGCGGTCATCGCCGTAACCGCCACTGACAACGATGACGGCGTTTTCAAAATGGCCAATCGCGGCGCCTACGTCGCGGCCGCCGCACCAGGGGTGGAGGTTCTCGCGCTCGCGCCCGGCGAATCTTATCAGATCACCACGGGAACGTCGGTTGCCGCGGCGCATGTCAGCGGGGTGGCGGCGCTGTTGCTCGAACGCAAACCATCGCTCGAACCGGACGAAATTCGCACCATCATCACGACCACGGCCAAGCCGTTCGGGCCGGCGAGCCCCCATGCGGAATCCGGCGCCGGCCTGGTGAATGCCTATCGAGCCTTGCTGTCGCTGAACGGCAAAGCCGGAAAGGACGGTGATGAGCAAGCCAGGCGGTGATTCGCGCGGCTCGTTCGCCGGCAAGCAGTAACCCCGCCTTAAACCGCGGTCCCCTACCTTGCCGGTTGGCGCATCGTTAAGGCGCCGGGGACGGGACATGTCGCAGCAGGCCGGCCGCAAGCGGGCGCAGGATGGCGCGAGCCTCGACTTGCGCCTGCGTCCGCAGGACCGTACCGGCGGTCCGCCGCCGGCAGGGCGTGCGGATGGGCGCCGTCGCCGTGACGAGGCGCCGCGCGCCGCCGGCAAACGCCGCCGTGGCGGCGGCAAGGGGCGCTCGAGGCTCGGCCGTTTGATCTATTGGGGCGCCGTGCTGGCGCTGTGGGCGGCGATCGCGTTGGTCAGTCTGCTTGCCTATGTCGGCATCCATCTACCGCCGATTCAGTCGCTGGAAATTCCCAAACGCCCGCCCGCGGTGCTGATCCTCGGCGCAAACGGCGCGACGCTCGCCACCCGCGGCGACATGGGCGGCGCCGCGGTGCCGCTGCGCGAACTGCCGGACTATGTGCCGAAGGCGTTCATCGCCATCGAGGACCGCCGGTTCTATTCCCATCACGGCGTCGATCCGTTGGGCATCGCGCGCGCCGCGCTCGCCGACGTGTTGCGGCGCGGCGCCTCGCAGGGCGGCTCGACTATCACGCAGCAGCTCGCCAAGAATTTGTTCCTGACCCAGGAACGCACGGTGTCGCGCAAGCTGCAGGAAGTCGTGCTCGCGCTGTGGCTCGAGCATAAATACAGCAAGGCCGAGATTCTCGACCTTTATCTCAATCGCGTCTATTTCGGCGCCGGCGCCTACGGCGTCGAAGGCGCGGCGCAGCGTTATTTCGGCAAATCGGCGCGGCATCTCACCCTCGCCGAGGCGGCGATGCTGGCCGGGCTGGTGCAATCGCCGTCGCGGCTGTCGCCGAGCCATAATCCCGACGGCGCCGCGCGCCGCGCCAGCATTGTCATCGACGACATGGCGGCCCAGCATCTGATCGGCGAGGACGCCGCGCGCGTCGCGCTCGCGCACCCCGCGCGCGCGATCAAGCCGACCGCGGCCGGCTCGGTCAATTACGTCGCCGATTGGGTCATGGACGTGGTCGACGATCTGGTCGGCCGCTTCGACGAGGACATTGTGGTCGAGACCTCGATCGATCCGACGCTGCAAAGCGCGGCCGAACGCGCGCTCGACGACGCCTTGGCGCAAAAGGGCGAAAAGCTCGGCATCCGCGAGGGCGCGCTCGTCGCCATGACGCCGGACGGCACCGTGCGCGCGCTGGTCGGGGGGCGGAGCTACGCCGAGAGCCAGTTCGATCGCGCCATCGCGGCGAAACGCCAGCCCGGCTCGGCGTTCAAGCCGTTCGTCTATCTGACCGCGCTCGAACACGGGCTGACGCCCGACACGGTGCGCGAGGATGCGCCGATCGCGGTGAAGGGCTGGAAGCCGGAGAATTACGAACGCGAATATGCCGGGCCGGTCACGCTCACCCAGGCGCTCGCCAATTCGCTCAATACCGTATCGGTACGCCTGACGCTCGAATTCGGCCCGGCCGCGGTCATCCGCACCGCCTACCGGCTCGGCATCGATTCGATCCTGCAGCCCAACGCCTCGATCGCGCTGGGCACGTCGGAAGTCTCGCCGTTCGAACTCGTGTCCGCCTACGCGCCGTTCGCCAATGGCGGCTATGCCGTGTCGCCGCACATCGTCGAGCGCGTGCGCGGCGCCGACGGCAAGACGCTGTTCGAGCATGCCGCCCAGCCGCTCGGCCGCATCGTCGATCCTCGCAACGTCGCCATGATGGATGCGATGTTGCACGAGACGCTCACGAGCGGCACCGCGCGCCACGCCGATCTGCCCGGCTGGCTCGCGGCCGGCAAGACCGGCACCAGCCAGGATTTCCGCGACGCCTGGTTCATCGGCTTCACCTCGCACCTGGTCGCCGGCATCTGGCTCGGCAACGACGACAATACGCCGACGCGCAAAGCGACCGGCGGCGGCCTGCCGGTCGAAATTTGGAGCCGGTTCATGAAGGTCGCCCATCAGGGCGTTGCGCAGTCGCCGCTCCCCGGCGTCTCGGGCGCCGGCTGGTTCGGCGCGCCGCCGCCGTTGCCGCCGCAGAACGTCGGCGGCGCCGGCGCGTCCGCGTCGCGGCCGTCATCGGCGCCGGCGGGAGACAATGGCGAGCGCCTCGATACCTGGCTGCTCGACCGTTTGTTCGGACGACGGTGACGCCGGCCTGTCTCAATCGTTGCCGATCAGCAGTTCAGGTCGATATTCGAAATGCATGGTATCGAAGTGATACCACTTGCCGCCCCAGATGAATCCGTGCTTCTCGAAGATCGCGACGATTTCCTCGGGCATGCGGTTGCGATAGACGACGGCGCCGTCGCGCCCTTGCCAATGCCAGTAATCGGAGAAGGCAAGATTGAGATCGATCGCGATCCCATAGCCGTGCGGGCTTGGCTGGCCGGTGTCCGCCACCGCCCGGCAATTGTAGGTGCCCGCGATCGGATATGCGGCGCGTTTGATGTTTTCGGGCAGAGCGTCGAGTTCCAAAGATACGGCGCGCAAGCGCTGGTCGACGCCGTTCACGGCGGTGACGCGGATCGTGTGGCCCCAGGTCTTGGGAAGCCAGACGACGGAGACGAGCCGCGCCGCTACCTCGCCCTTCCGGCAGTCGCCATACATTTTGGTGAAGAAGGCGGCGTTGCGAAACCGTCCCGGATCGGCATCGACGGCCGGCGGTTTCGGCAGCGGGCCGCGTGGATAGGGAACGCGGAACTGATCGAGAATGGACGCGCGCCGCAGCAGTTCCGAGAACGTCTTGTTCGCGGTGCCGTCGGATGCCGGCATGACCGCGCCGTCGCGCCAATGCAGCGCCGTGTCGTCGTGCCCGGTGAAGGCGTCCGGGTAGGCGGAGACCACGGCGTCGAGCGCGCGGCCGAGGCGATCGTCCTGCGCCCAAGGCGGCGTCGCGCCGCCGAGCATCACGACACCGGCGACCAAGCCAACGAGCACTGACGGCCTGATCATCGGTGCCGCTCCTCGTTGAGAATGACTTCGACGTTCTTGACGTTCGACGTCGTTCAGATCGGGATTCCAGGTAGAGGGATGGTACCAGGCGAACGAACCAAAACGGCGCTTGAGATCATCCTAATCGAAATAGCGGCTGAATTCAGCGGCCGAATTCAGCGGCCGAATTCTTGGCACAGGCAGCGTTCCGCGCACACGCTCCCGTCGCGGTCCCGCACGACCACCCGGGCGGAGCGGTTCGAGCGCCGCAACCGCATGGCTTCCGTGATGGCGACCTTCAGCGCCAGGTCCTGGCTCATGAACGGCCCGACCGGGCCGTTTTCCAGATGCGCCACCCATTCCTGCTGGGATATCGGAAATACGGTGCAGGCGTTGCAGCTCATGGAAAATCCTTCCCGGCGAATGTTGCTGGTTTTGCAAATGGCGACGCCGAGCGCGCCCGTGCGCTCCGTCGGCCCGTCCTTAGCCGTCGCGGCATTGCTTGCCGGTTAACGTGGCAAGGACGATCTGCATGCCACGGTCGCGGCCAGATCATTGCTGCCGTGGGACGCGGCCTTCGCTCACTCGCTGCTGTGAATGCCGTTCCAGGGATGGCGCAGGCTGTCGATGTGGACGTCGAGCCCACGCTCGCTGAAGGTGACGAGCTCGCTGTGGCCGAACCCTTGCGAGTAATCCAGGACCGAGATGATGTCCGGCGCGATGCGCAGCAGGGCGACGCGGGACGAGGGGGGCTGCGGCTGCACGCGAAGCGCATGGTCGCCATCGTGGATGCGCGCCGCGGCGGTCGCGTATTCCGGGTACTTCTTCAGGCGCAGTTTCGCGACATCGTCGAACTCGGCGTGGTCGGTGACTTCGGCGGCGCGGCCGCCGAGCGACAGCCCCTTGATCTCGGCGGGGTCGGCGGCGTCGCTGCCGATGGTCAGGGAGATCCGCGGATCGCGCAGGATGTTGGCGTATTTCTGCGTGTTGCGGGCGACGAAACAGTACAACAGGTAGCCGTCATTGACGTAGCCGACCATGGTCGCCTGCGGCCAGCCGTCGGGCCGGTTGGTCGCGAGCGTCATGACGCGATGCTCGTTCAAGAGGCGAAGAATAAGCGCTTTCAATCGTGGCATCATCGCGGGTGTCGATACGCTCGCTTTCTCCCGCCGCTCTTCGGAGCGGTGGGTTCGTCAGGCCGATCCCAACCAATCGTGCTCCCAGCCGCGCCGAGTTGATCTAGATCAAAGACCGGCCAGATTGCCGCCAACAAATTCGTTGCGATTGTAACCGAGAGCGGGTGACGTCACGTGGTGGCAGACGAACTGGCGACAGACGATGCGGCAACAGACGATGCGGCAACAGTGAGCCATGCGGCGGCGGTCGATGACGTGACCGCGTTCGTGGTGAAAGCGGTGGATGGCGCCAAGTCGATCGACGCGCCGTTCCATCACATCGAGTTCGACCACCTTTTCCCCCCCGATCTCTACCGGCAAATGCTCGAGACCATGCCGGAGTCGTCCGACTACCGGGCGATGTCCGGCCGCAGCAAAGACCGCGAACACGGCGCGCCGACGCGGGTCAAGATCGACCTGTTTCCGGAATACGTCCGCTTTCTGCCGCCGCCGCAGCGTCGCGTGTGGGACCTGGTCGGCCGCGTCCTGTGTTCGAGCGAGCTCGAGGCGGCGTTCGTGCGGCGCCTCGCGCCGGGCTTGCGGCGCCGATTCGGCACCGACTTCGCTGACGTCGGGCTGTTTCCGATCCCGGTGCTCACCCGCGACGTCGCCGGCTATCACATCCCGCCGCACACCGACACGCACTGGAAGGCCATCACGGTCCTCATCTATCTGCCGCGCGACGATACGCTTTCCCATGTCGGCACCGTCGTTCACGCGAGGGCCGCGGACGGCAGTCTCGTGCGCGCCGGGACGAACAGGTTCGCGCCCAATTGCGGCTTCGCGTTCGCCGTCGGCGACGACAGCTGGCACTCGGTCGATCCGGTCGGTCCCGAAGTGACGACGCGCGACCTCATCATTCTGCAATATTTCGTCGACAGCGGCCTCGAGCGGATCGTGCGCAACCGCGCCAAGCGGCTCGGCAATCTCTTGCTCAACGAACTGCGGCACGTCGGGCGGGCGTCGAGGTCGTAGCTATGCCGTCGTAGCTATGCATTCGTCACCCTGACGGTGCGAGGCGCATAGCGCCGAGCCTCGAAGGGCGCACGGCCCCGGCGCTGCGGCAGCATCCTTCGAGGGCCGCTTCGCGGCCGCGTCAGGATGACGACCGTTCCAAAAAACGCCATCACCCCAAGTGAAACTCGACGTTGACCTGGCCGGTGCCGCTGGAGGGAAAGTAGTCGCACAGCTGCTCGGCCGCGCCGTCATAATGTTCCCAGCCGAGCAGGCCGAACAGCATCGCGGTGTCCGCCATCAGCGCTTCGCCGCTGCACTTGGTGGCGTATTCCGGCAACAGGTCGACGAACTCGCGGTAGCGCCGCGCCCCCCACAGTTCCAACACGCGCAGATCCATCTGCCGGTTGAACTCGCTCGACATAATGTCCCACTGGTTTGCGCCGACCTGGCGGTTGCTCACCACCTTGTGGGACAACGAGCCCGAGGCCAGCACCGCGACGTTGCCGTCGGCGCGCGCGATGGCGCGGCGGCAGGCTTCGCCGAATTTGCGGTTCTCCTCGACGCTCGCGAACAATGGCGAGGCCACCGGCAGCACGTTGAGCGCGCGGTCGGCGTTCATGTAATGCATGGGAACGATGCTGCCGTATTCGAGCGCCAGGCTGGGGACGCGGTGGGCATGGACTTCGAGACCGTCGGTTAAGGCCTCCTGCGCGATCAGATCGGCCAGCGCCGGGGCGCCGGGATAATCGTAGCTGAGGTCGCGGATCATGTGCGGCGCTTCGTGGCTGGTGTAAGTGCCCGTGTGCCGCGCATTGGCATTGATGTGAAAACCGAAATTCGACAGCCAGTGGGTGTCGAAAATCAGAAACGTGTCGGCGCCGCGCGCACGCGCCCGCCGACCGATTTCCTTCAGCGATTCGATCGCCGGCGCGCGCCGTCCCTTGAGCGCGCCGTCCTGTTCGGACAGCATCAGCGACGGCACGTGCGTGACTTTGGCGGCAAGTACGATCCGACCCATATTCCCCCCTCCGCGCTTGCCGCGCGGTCGAATGATTGTCCCGAAATTTCCGCAGCGCGTTCAGAACTCGCGCCGGGACGCCCACGGCAGTTCGTTGAGCGCCTCCAACGTCTGGCAATTCGGGCAATAGCTCTCCCACGCCGGATCGTTGGCATCGCGGGCGAGATCGCGCGCGCAGCGGCCGTGGCTCTTGCACATGGTGCAGACGCGTTGCAGATCGTGCAGGGTTTGCGGCTCGATGCGGCCGACTTCGGCCGGGTCGAGGTCGAGCGCCGCCATGCGGCGCGCCAGCAGGTCGGCGTATTTGGGTCCCTTCCGCGCCAGCATCAGAAGTTCGTTCACGCTGACGCCGGCGTCCTTGGCCATCTCCGCCACTTCGGCCTCTTCGCAATAGCGAAATTCGGCGGCATCGCCGCCGGTAAAGTCGCGCCACCACTGGCGGATGGCTTCCATCGGCGATCGTGTGTGCTGTGCGCCATGCAGGTCTGTCATGCGACCCTCCTACTTTCATTCTCGCATCACATTACGAGCGGATCGCGCATCGATCTTTGACCTACGTCAATCAACCTGAAAAATGCGCTGCGGTAGGTCCGTCGCGGCGCGCCTATTCGCTCCCCTTATTTGATCAGCGGCAGCTCGTTGAATTGATGGAACGGCGGCGGCGACGGCAGCGTCCATTCGAGCGTGGTGGCGCCGTCGCCCCACGGATTGGCGCCGGCCGGCTGTTTGCGGGCGAACGCCTGGATCATGTTGACGGCGAACACGACAAGCCCGGCGGCGAAGATGTAGGCGCCGATCGAGGAGACGAAATTCCAGCCGGCATAGGCGTCGGGATAGTCGGCGATGCGGCGCGGCATGCCGGCAAGCCCGAGGAAGTGCTGCGGAAAGAAGATGGTGTTGGCGCCGACGAACGAAATCCAGAAGTGCAGCTTGCCGAGCGTCTCCGAATAAGTGTAGCCGGTCATCTTCGGAAACCAGTAGTACCAGCCGGCGAAGATGCCGAAGGTGGCGCCGAGCGACATCGTGTAGTGGAAGTGGGCGACGACGTAATAGGTGTCCTGCAGCACGCGGTCGACGCCGGCATTGGCGAGCACCACGCCGGTAACGCCGCCGACGGTGAACAAAAAGATGAAGCCGAGCGCCCACACCATCGGCGTCTTGAACTCGATCGAGCCGCCCCACATGGTGGCGATCCAGGAGAAGATCTTGACGCCGGTCGGCACCGCGATCACCATGGTGGCGGCGACGAAATAGGCCTGCACGGTCGCCGACATGCCGACCGTGTACATGTGATGGGCCCAGACGACGAAGCCGATGGCGCCGATCGCCACCATCGCATAGGCCATGCCGAGATAGCCGAACACCGGCTTCTTCGAGAACGTCGCCACGATCTGGCTGACGATGCCGAACGCCGGCAAAATCAAAATGTAGACTTCCGGGTGGCCGAAGAACCAGAACAGATGCTGGAACAGGATCGGGTCGCCGCCGCCTTCCGGATTGAAGAACGTGGTGCCGAAATTACGGTCGGTGAGCAGCATGGTGATGGCGCCGGCGAGCACCGGCAGCGACAGCAGCAGCAGAAACGCGGTCACCAGCACCGACCACACGAACAGCGGCATCTTGTGCAGCGTCATGCCGGGCGCGCGCATGTTGAAGATCGTGGTGATGAAGTTGATGGCGCCGAGAACCGAGGAGGCGCCGGCCAAGTGCAGCGACAGGATGGCGAAATCCATTGCCGGGCCGGGATGGCCGTAGGTCGACAGCGGCGCGTACACCGTCCAGCCGGTGCCTACGCCGTTTTCCCCGGGCGCGCCCTCGACGAACATAGAGATGACGAGAAGCGCGATCGAGGCGGGCAACAGCCAGAACGAGATGTTATTCATGCGCGGGAACGCCATGTCCGGCGCGCCGATCATCAAAGGCACGAACCAGTTGCCGAAGCCGCCGATCAGCGCCGGCATGATCATGAAGAACACCATGATCAGCCCGTGGGCGGTGACGAACACATTGAAGGTATGCGCGCTGGTGAACACCTGCATGCCGGGATGCTGCAGCTCGAGCCGCATGGCGAGCGAGAGGAGGCCGCCGATGACGCCCGCGGTCACTGCAAACACCAGGTACATCGTGCCGATGTCCTTGTGATTGGTCGAGAACACGTAGCGCCGCCATCCGGTCGGATGGTCCGCGGCGGCGCCGGCGGCTTGCGCGGACGGCGTGAATGGGTGCGATGGCGCGTTGGCGGCGACGCTCATGAAGGCTTCCCCCGTCTGTGGCCGCCGCGGGCGCGCGCGGGCAAGCCGCAGCAGACGCTCGAGGGGGCAAATGCTCGACGGGGGACGAGCGATCTAATTGTTTCAATTGAAACTATAGCGCGGTGTGGCCTGCGGTCAAGCGGCGCCGGCGGGCCCGTGTGGATCGCGGCAAACACAAAGCAGTATATTGATATATCTATATGAATCCAGAAATAAAGGCGGCGCAGTACCCCCGTAGCTGCGCCGCCCCACTCGCTCTGAGTGCCTCGCGGCATTCGTTGCGAGTGAAACAAATATGAACATAAGGCGGCCGGGCGCTTTGATCTAGGTCAATTCGCCGCCGCCCGTTCTGGAATTGTGATCGAGCGAGAAAAACCCGGGCGCCCCGAACATGCCGCAGCCGCAACGCGATCTGCAGAAACATTTGGATCGGCGCATTCCGCGCTACACCAGCTATCCGACGGCGGTGCAGTTCACCCCGCAGGTCGATGCGCGGTCGTACCGGCATTGGCTCGGCGCGCTGCCGGCTGGCACCGCGGTCTCGATCTATCTGCACGTTCCGTTTTGCGCCGAGCTGTGCCTTTATTGCGGCTGCAACACCACGGTCGCGCGCCGCTACGAGCCGGTGGCGGCGTATGTCGAGCTTCTCGAACGCGAGATCGCGCTCGTCGGCGGCAATCTCATCGACCCGGTCGTCACCCACATTCATTGGGGCGGCGGCACGCCGACCATGCTGCAGCCGCGCGACTTTGCCCGCGTCATGGCGGCGCTGCGCAAGTCCTTCACGATCGCACCGGATGCGGAGACAGCGGTCGAAATCGACCCGCGCACATTGAGCCGAGGCCACGTCCAGGTCCTGGCGGACTTAGGGACGACGCGCGCCAGTCTCGGCGTCCAGGATTTCGACGAGCGGGTGCAGCAGGCGGTGCGGCGGCTGCAAAGTTTCGAAGAGACCGCGCGCGTCGCCGAATGGCTGCGGGGCGCGGGCATCAATGCCATCAATCTCGATTTGATATACGGGCTGCCGTTTCAGACCGTGGCGACCGTCACGGCGACCGCGCAGCGGGCGCTTGCGCTCGATCCCGACCGCATCGCGCTGTTCGGCTATGCCCATGTGCCGTGGATGAAGCGTCACCAAAAGCTCCTGCCGGAGGAGGCGCTGCCGGATAATTCCGAGCGCTTCGCGCAAAATCGCGCCGCCGCCGAGACCTTCGTCGCTGCCGGTTATCGCCGTGTCGGGCTGGACCATTTCGCCAAGGACGATGACCTCCTGGTGCGGCGCCAGCGCGAGGGCCGGCTGCACCGCAATTTCCAGGGCTACACCACCGACGAATCGCCGATTCTCCTCGGCTTCGGCCCCTCGGCGATCGGCGCCTTGCCCGGCGGCTACGTGCAGAATGCGCCTGGCATGCCGGCCTATCGCGAGGCCATTGCCGGAGGCCGCTTCGCGACCGTGCGCGGTTGTCCGCTCACCGCCGAGGACCGGCTGCGCGCCGCGGTCATCGAGCGCCTGATGTGCGATCTCTACGTCGACCTCGCCGCGATCTGCCGCGCCCACGGCACCGACCCGGCGCACTTTAAGGTCGAGCGTGCTGCGATCGACGCGCTTGCCAATGACGGCATCGTCGCGCGCGACGGCGACACCATCACGGTGCCGGAGCACGCCCGCGTGTTCGTGCGCGCCGTCTGCGCCGTGTTCGACGCCTATCTCGGAGCCGGCGAAACGCGCTTCTCGCGGGCATCGTAAGGGCTCGCATCTACTCCAGCCGCTCGACCTTGCGCAGCGTCGGAAACAACTTCATCCACAGCAGCGCCACGGCGACGGTTGCCGCACCGCCAACCAGCGCCGCCGGGACGGCGCCGATCAGCGCGGCGACGACGCCGGTTTCGAAATCGCCGAGCTGCGACGATGCGTTGATGAACAGATAATTCACCGCGCCGACGCGGCCGCGCATGGCGTCGGGTGCGCGCAGCTGCACCAGCGAGACGCGGATCACCACGCTCACCATATCGGCCGCGCCGAGAACGGCCAGCGCCAGGACCGACAGCCACAACAGATGCGACAGCGCGAACACCATCGTCGCCACGCCGAAGACGATCACGGCCTCGAACATGCGCATGCCGACGCGGCGGCTGAGCGGGCGGCGCGTCAATAAACTCGCCATCAGCACGGCGCCGACCGCCGGCGCGCCGCGCAGCACGCCCAAGCCCCACGGCCCGGTGTGCAGGATGTCGCGCGCGTAGATCGGCAGCAGCGCGGTGACGCCGCCGAACAGAACCGCGAACAGATCGAGCGAGATAGTGCCGAAGATGGCGGGATTGTTGCGCACGAAGCGGACGCCGGCGAACAGGCCGGCGAGCGTCGGCGGCTCCTTGCTGACGGTCTGCTGGCGCAGCGCCACGGCGCCGTTGATGAGACCCGCCGCCAGCCACAACACCGCCATCGCGCCATAGGGCACGTCCGGCCCGAGCGCATAGGCGAAGCCGCCGACCGCGGGTCCGGTGATGGTCGCGATCTGCACCGAAACGCTCGACTGCGCCGATGCCCGTTGCAGCATGCCGTCCGGCACGGCGAGCGGCAGCATTGCCGCGGCGGCCGGATTCTCGAACGCGATGGCGGCGCCGAACACCGTCACGGCGGCGAAGATCTCGCCGACATTGAGCCAGCCGGCGAAGCTGCCCCAGGCCAGGAACGCCGCCGCGGCCGCCGCGGCGAACTGCGACAGCTGCGCCACCCGCTTGCGGTCGTAGCGGTCGGCGGCGTGGCCGGCGACGAAGACGAGTATGGCGGTCGGCACGAATTGCGCCAGCCCGACGAGGCCGAGCGCCAGGGCGCTGTTGGTCAGCGCATAGACCTGCCAGCCGACCGCGACGGCGGCAATCTGATAACAGAATTTGGAAAGGCCGCGGGCCAGAAAATAGAACAGGAAGGGCCGGTGATGGAACAGCGCCCTGGAAGAATCGGGGGACATGGATGGACGATAGCGCAGCGGCGGAAAGCCTGACACGGCTAAAACGGCAGAGCAGTGCGGCGTCAGCCGGTGACTGCCTTGACATTGGCCGCCTTGATCGGCCGATGGAAACCCTTGAGCGTCAGCGCTTCGAGTGGCTCAAGATCGGCGATCGCTTCGACCGCGGCAAGGACTTTGTTGTCGATCAAAATCTGTCCGTCTTTGGCTTCGCCGCACAGCCGCGAAGCGAGGTTGGGTACGGCGCCGATGGCTGCGTATTCGAGCCGGCCTTCGAAACCAATGCGGCCGAGCGTGGCGTAGCCGTGCGCGATGCCGATGCCGAAACCGAGATCGAAACCGTGCTTGCGCCACTTGGCGGTCAACACGCCGACCGCCGCGCGCATTTCCGCAGCCATGCGCACCGCCGCGACGCACGGCTCCGGGCAGGGCAAGGGATCGTTGAGCATCGCCATCAATCCGTCGCCGGCAAAATGCTCGATGGTACCCTCGAATTTGTGGATGATTGCGCCGACGGCTTCGTGGTACTCGCGCAATATGTGCATCACCTCTTCCGGCTCGGACGTCTCCGAGAAGGCGGTAAAGCCGCGCAAGTCGCAGAACACCACGGTGACTTCGCGGCGGTGGCTGTCGAGCATGCGTTCGTCGCCCGAGGAAAGGATGAGGTCGGCCACTTGCGGGGGCAGAAACCGCTTCATGCGGTCCATGCGCTCGATCTGCGCCAGCTGATGCGTTACGCGGTCTTCGAGCGTCCGGTTCCAGTCCGCTAGGTCAGCGGCCTGCGCCAACACCTGATCGGTCAGCTCCTTGATTCGCAGCATCGATTTGACTCGGGCGACGAGCGCGCCCTGATCGACCGGCTTGGTCAGATATTCGTCGGCACCGGCTTCGAGGCCCGCGACCACGTCCCTGGTATCGGCCTTGGCCGTCACCAGAATGACGGCCATGAAAGGCAGGTCGCGGTCCGACTTCAAGGTTCGGCAGACCTCGATGCCGTCGATCTTCGGCATCATGACGTCGAGTAGAATGAGATCGGGATGGTGCCGCCGCGCCATGGCCAGGGCCTCTTCCCCGTCGGCGGCCTCCATCAGTTCGTAACCCTGCGGCCGCAGTCGGGCGAGCAGAATGTCGCGGTTGGTCTCGTTGTCGTCAACGATGAGAATGCGCGGGGGCTTGTGCATCGGTGATCTGGCGTTGGCTAACGCTGTTTGAAAAAGTTCGCGCCCAGGCGGCACACGCTACGATGTTCGGTGCTGTTGCGGTTGCCGGCTCTCCGGGCCTTATCCTTGTCGCACGGCGACATCATGCGCGTCCCACCTGCAGGTCCACTCGCAACGGCACCGTGAACGAAAACGTCGAACCCTTGCCCGGGCTCGACTCGACCCATAATCGCCCACCGTGCATTTCGACGATGCGTTTCGCGATCGACAAGCCGAGCCCGGTCCCGCCTTTGCTCTTGGTCTGAGAATTGTCAGCCTGCTGGAATTCGTCGAAGATTTTCACCTGGTCCGCTTCGGAGATTCCGGGTCCGGTGTCGCGCACTGCAATCGTGTAGGCGCCGTTCTCTGCACAGGCGTTGATGGCGACTTCGCCGGTATCGGTGAACTTGATGGCGTTCCCAACCAGATTGAGCAGCACCTGGGTGAGCCGCCGGTCGTCGCCGCGGGCGCGCGGCAGGTCGGGCGGGACGTCGACCTTGAAGCCGAGGTTTTTCGTGGCCGCCAGCGGTTCGACCGCGCTGTAGACGCCGTGCACCATGTCCTTGATGGAATAATCGCCGAGCGCAAGCGTGAGCTGCCCCGCCTCGATCTTCGACAGGTCGAGCACATCGTTAATGAGGCCGAGCAGATGCTTGCCGTTGCTGTGGACGCGCTCCAGCACCGCGCTCATCTGCGCCGGTGCCTCGCCGTAGATGCCGTCGAGGATGAGTTCGGTGTAGCCGAGAATGGCGTTGAGCGGCGTGCGCAGCTCGTGGCTCATATTGGCGAGGAACTGGGATTTGTGCATGCTGACGAGTTCCAGTTGCCTCCCCTTGTCGTCGATTTCCCTGAACAGTCGGGCGTTCTGGATGGCCAGCACGGATTGCGCCGCGAATGTCTCCAGAACTTCGATCGTTTGCGACGGGAATCCTCCCGGCAGTTTGCGACGCACGACAAGGACGCCCATAACGCCGTCAGCTCGCAACAGCGGTAGCACAAGAAGCGCGCGATAGCCGTAGCGCAGCAGAATCTGCTGCGTTGCCGACGCGGGCTCGTCGCGCAAATCGGCGATCTGCACCGCCGCGTGCCGCTGCACCACCGCCGCGATCGTGCTTTCGCGGAAGTCGAGTCGCTCGTCGCTCAGGGCGGCGATCATTTCGGCAGTCATGCCGTAGGTCGCTTGCAGATGGAACTGGCGGTTCGCCTCTTCCAGCACGTAGATTGAGCCCGCATCCGCGGTCGACAATTGCACCGCCTTGGCGACGATCGTGGACAGAACAGTGTCCAGATCGAGGGTGGAATTCACGGCCTGGCTGACTTCGCCCAACGCTTGCAGCTCTGCCACGGACTGCGCGAGCTCCCGGGTCCGCAAAGCGACTTTGCTTTCGAGCTCCGCGTAAGATCCTTGTAGTCGTCCGGTCATATCGTTGAACTGGTCGGCGAGCGCCTCGAATTCGTCGCCGCTCCTGATCGCGATACGCTGGGCGAGATCGCCGCCGCCAATGCGCGCTGCACCCAGGCGCAACTGCTCGATCGGGCGCAGCAAGCGATTGGCACGCAGGCTCAACGCGAGCAGCGTGACGGCCACGACGAGCAAACCGATACCAGCCACGGTCAGCAGTGATCTCCACAGCGTTTCGCGCAATGGAGCAAGGGGAGCCACGACGCCGTATTCGAGCGTTCGCGCTCCGATATGCAAGGCCTTCACCACCCCGAGATAGGCAGTTTGGTCGATGTCATACTCATGAGCTTCGGCGTCGAGTCCCGCCGGCGCAAATGTCTTGTCCATCGCAACATTCGAATAAATCAGATCGTTGCCGTCCCAGATCAATGGATGCCCGATGCGGCGGCTTAGCAATTCGCCGATCAAATTGGAGTTCGCGACCGGCGTTCCTCCAAGCACATAACCTAAGAGCTGGGAGCCTTGGTTTTGTCCGGCGTCGCCTAAATTGGCGTCGTGAGCCCGCAAGATCTTGACGGCCGACGCGAGATACACCGTGCCATTACAGCGCACCAACTGCTGGGGCTGTTCGCGCGCCACCGCACAGTCGGTGCCGCTCGGCTCGTCTTGCGCGGCAAATCGCCATTGCCCGAGCGTGGCGTCACTGTCGATGCCCGAAAATGCGATGTTACGCGAATTGGCGTTGTAGACCGCGACGAACGCGATCCCCAGCACGCGGCGCTGATCCTCGATATAGGCGGCCAGCTGAGACGACATCTCCAGATCGAGCGTCACCTGCAGCGTATTGTCGGCAGCCATCCTGTTCACGCCCTCGAACACGGTCTTTTCGGCGTCCTGCAGGACGAGGGCGAACGTCTCCAGGTTGGCGGAAAGGCCATTCGCGAACAGATCGCGTGCTTGGCGATTGAGTTGAATGCCGAGAATGAGGCAGGTCAGCAGCGCCGGTAACGTCACCGCCAGCGCCACCAACAGCATCAACTTGCTTTTGAACGAGCGCCGCCGGTACGGTATTTGGTCTGCTTCGTTCGGCATGCGCGTCATCTACACCGCGAACCACTCAGGAGCGGTTGTCCGTCAGAAGGATTTGATCGTCCGGTCGTAAAGCAGTGGCCGGCCCTGCAGCGGCACCAGGTCGTCCTTGTAAACTGCGTTGGCTGCTGCCAGAACCCGAGCCGGTATCTCGATGCCGAGGTCCCTCGAGCGTTTGAGATTGAATACAATGGCGTAATCCGGCGCGTTCTCGATCGGGAGATCGCCGGCCTTCGCGCCTTTGAGAATCTTCGCTCCTTGCTGGCCCGCCAGCCGCCCCATCGCGCCGAAATTTACGACCGCGCCGCCGAACAGACCCATGCGGGCAAAGAAATAGTTGATCGCCATCTCGGGTTTGCGCGAGTGCGCAAGCGTCCAATCGTAAATCTGGGCGGCGGCGTAGCGTCCGCCGCCGGCGACCGGTAGCGACAGAGCAACCGGATAGATGGCTTTGACCTCCGCGTCGTCGTTCAGGCGCTCGATCAGCGCCGTATAGTCCGACCAATCCTGCACCCGCTGCACTTCCCAGCGCACATCGGTCACGTCCTTGAGCTCGAGCTCAAATTGCTTGGTCAGACCATTCCCGGTTGGAGAATGGTCGGTGATCATGACGACCTTTTCGCCGCGCAGGCGCGGGATCGCCTGCTCCATGACTTTCACCGCTTGCGCGGCGTAAAGTTTTTCATAAACGCCGGTGACATTGCTTCCGGGGTGGGCCCAGCTCTCCATGTAGTGCTTGCGTTCGTTGTACGTCTCGGGTTGGCCGTTCATACCGGAAAAGACCACCGCGATGTCGTCGCGCCCGACGAGTGGCATCATCACCTGGGCGACGGCGGCATCGTCGAGAGCAAATACGATGTCAGGCTTGAACTCGGCGATTTCCTGCAAGGCTTTCTGGCCTTCGCGCTGCATGCTTTCCGGACTCGTATTGGTCCGGTAGGTATCCATGTAGTACGAACGCAGTTCCAGATTTTGTCCGACGTTCCAACCGGCGGCCGCGAGCGATTGCAAAATGCCTTCGGCCTGCGGCTCGCCGCACACGTGTCCGACCTCGTAGCTCTGCACGATATAGATTCGTTTCGGCGCGTTTTGCGAAAAAGCCGCCCCGCCGGTCAGCAAGCCGATCGCTCCGATCACCACGAACAGAACGGCCGACAGCGCACGAGAGTAATCAATCATGGCGTCACCCCCTGATCGACTAAGGGATGTGACTTTATCCCGTTTATGCCGGACGAGCCATAGTTTCCGGGGCTCGTTGCCACATTTTACGTCAAATAGGCCCGAATCTTCGCCAGCAACTGACGCGGGCTATATGGCTTGGTTATGTAGTCGTCGCAGCCCGCGGCACGGGCTTTGGCTTCATCGCCGCTGAGTGCGTAGGACGTCACGACAATGATCGGAATCGCGCGCAAATCGGGATTTGCCTTGATTCGTCGCGTCGCCTCATAGCCGTCCAGGATCGGCATCTGGATATCCATAAGAATCAGATCCGGCCGATGCGCCTCCGCGGCGGCGACCCCCTGTACGCCGTCTTCGGCTTCCAGTGTTTCAAAGCCGACGCTGTTGAGCAGATCGCGCAGAATTCGCCGGTTATCGTCCTGATCTTCCACCACTAGAATTCTCTTAGTCATGTCGTTCGCCCCCGCGTCCGGAATTCGCCGCCAGCTGATTCTGAAGGACGATCCTTTGGCGAGACCGGATTCAACCGAAAAGCAGCCTCCGCATAAATTCGCGCTATGCCCGGAAACCGCGACCTCCAAAGGTCATCGACCGTTCAGAAAATACGTCTCCATCATGCCCTTGCCCTTGATCTCGATGATGCCGCGCCGTTCGAGCTGGAAGCGGTCGCCGAGCGCGTCGCGCGTCGCCGCCGAGAGCTGGATGCGGCCGGGCAGGGAATGGGATTCCATGCGGCTTGCGGTATTCACCGTGTCGCCCCACACGTCGTAAACGAATTTGTGCGTGCCGATGACGCCGGCGATGATCGGACCGCTGTGGATGCCGATCCGGGCCTTGAGGTCGAGCGCGGTCGCCGCGGCGACGCTCGCCACGGCATCGAGCATGCGCGGCGCCAGCGCGGCGATGCGCTCCGCGTGGTCGGTCTGTGCTTCGGGAATGCCGGCGGCCACCATGTAGGCGTCGCCGATGGTCTTGATCTTCTCCACTTGAAGCTCTGCGGCAAGCCGGTCGAACGCGGAAAAGATCCGGCTGAGAAAATCGATGGTGCGGTCGGCCGGCAAATGCTGGCTGAGCGTCGTGAAACCGACCACGTCGCAGAACAGGATCGTCGCCGCGGCGACGCGGTCGGCGATGGCGGTCTCGCCGTTGCGCATGCGCGCCACGATGCTCTGCGGCAGAATGTTGAGGAGGAGCGTCTCGGAGCGCTCCTTCTCGCGCTCGAGATCGGCGACGAACCGCTTCTCGCGGTCGCGCAGCCGCTTGCGTTCCAGCGACGCGCCGATGCGCGCGCGCAACAGGATCGGATTGAACGGCTTGGTCAGATAGTCCTCGGCGCCGGCCTCGATGCAGCGCACCACGCTGTCGACTTCGTCGAGCGCCGAGATGACGATGACGGGAACGTCGCGGGTGTGGGCCGCCGCCTTGAGCCGGCGCAGCACCTCGAAGCCGCTCATTTCCGGCATGATGAGATCGAGCAGAATGAGATCGAACGTCTCTCCGCCCATCAGCTCAAGCGCCGCCGCGCCGTTCGCCGCGGTCGCGACGTGATGGCCCTCGCGCGCGAGCCGGCGTTCCAGCACGTCGCGGTTGGCGGCATTGTCGTCGACGACGAGGATGCGGCTTGCTTCGGCGGCGGGCGCGGCGCCGTCGACCGGCAGCGGCGCGAGCGTGCGCAGCACGTCGGCGACGACGTCCAGTCCGAGCGGCTGGCCGCCGCCGTCGGCCGGCCGAGCATCGTCCTGTCGCGCCAGCGCGATCATAACGTCGATCTGGCCGAGCAATTGGTCGGCGGATTCCTTCAGCCTGGTCAGGTCGGCGCGCAGCGCGTCGTCGCCACTGGCCTCGAGGTCTTCGATCAGTAGTTCGCTATAGCCTTTGATGGCGTTCAACGGTGTGCGCAGATCGTGGCGCAGCCGGCGATGGAAGGCTTCGGCGGTTTCGTCGCTCTGGCGCTCGGACGCCGAATCCTGGATCAGACTTTTCACGAACGCGTTGAGCTGCAGGCTGGCGTTGCGCATGCGGTCGAGGTCGGCGAGCAGGCTCGCGGGCCGCGACGCGCGCGCATCCTCGATGATCATGTCGAGAAAATCGGTGATCGCGATCGCCGGCGCCTGGACCTGCTGGCGCAGGAACGCGGTCACCGCGCGGCTCAGCCGCTCGTCTTGTTCGGTCTTCGACAAGGGCCCTCCTTGGCAATGACGAAGACGGTGGCTAGCCTTTCGCTACCCCGAGCAGGCGCTCCATCTTGCCGATCAGGCGGTCGAACTCGACCGGCTTGGTGTCGTAATCGTCGCAGCCGGCCTCGATCGCCTTTTCGCGGTCGCCGGTCATGGCGTGCGCGGTGAGCCCGATCACCGGCACGCCGCGCGTTTCGTCATTGGCTTTGACGCGCCGGGTCGCCTCCCAGCCGTCCATGATCGGAAGGCTCATGTCCATCAGGATGATGTCGGGTTTTTCGCTCTGCGCCAGGTCGACGCCCTGCTGCCCGTTGACTGCGAACACCACCTCGAAGCCGCGGCGTATCAGACGCCGGGACAGCATGTCGCGATTCATTTCGTTGTCTTCGACCAACAACACCTTCGTCATCGAATGGCTCCTGCATCTGCTGTTTTTTTGAAGGTCTAACTTTCAGCCGCCGCGCGCGCCGGCCGGCGGCGTACCGCTTCGGCGACCGCCGCGACGATATCGACCCGCGTCGCCGTGGCTTTTTCCATGACGTTGCGCGCCTGGAGCAGCAGCCGCTCGCGTTCGGCCGCGGTGAGCTGCTTCGCCGTCATCACCACCACCGGAATGTCGCGCCATTCGGGCCGCACGGCGACCGCGTCCAAAAACGCGAAGCCGTCCATTTCCGGCATCATCAGGTCGAGCAGGATCATCGCCGGCGGCTGATGCTCCTCGAGCCAGGACAGCGCGCGGCGGCCGTTGGCGGCCTCGGCAACGGCGAGACCGAGCTTGGCGATGGTATGCCGCATCATCTCGCGGGTATCGGCGTCGTCCTCGACCACGAGTACCGGGCCCTCGCGCCGCACCACGCGGTGGATCAGCGCGGTGAGCCGCGCGCGGTCGACCGGCTTGGTCAACACGTCGACGGCGCCGAGCGACAGGCCGATGCCGCGATCCGGCGCCATGGTGACGATGACCACCGGAATGTCGGCGAGCTCGGCGTCGGCCTTGAGCGCGCTCAACACGTCCCAGCCGTCGGGCTTGGGCATCAGGATATCGAGCGTGATCACGTCAGGCCGGATGGTGCGGGCGAGATCGAGCGCCTCGGTACCGCTTGCCGCATGCACCAGCCGATAGCCGGAGCCCTTCAAGCCGGCTGTCAAAAGCTCCCGCGCCGCGGCATCGTCGTCGACGATGAGGATGGTCGCGGCATTGCCCCCATCCGCCGCGATGCGCGGCGGTTCGCTCGGCGCGATTTGCGCCGGTTTGGCTTGCGGTTGCGCTTCGCTGCGCACCGGCAGCGTGATGGTGAAGGTCGAGCCTTCGCCGGGTGTGCTCGCGACGGTGATGTCGCCGCCAAGGAGCCGGCAGAACTCCCGCGAAATCGCCAAGCCGAGACCGGTACCGCCGTATTTTTTGGTGGTCGAGGCATCCGCCTGGCTGAACGCCTGAAACAGGCGGCCGAGCTGTTCCTCGGTCATGCCGATGCCGGTGTCGGAGATGACGAACCGCACCATCGGACGATCCGCTTCGTAGCGCTCGGCGACCAGCGACAGCCGGCCGCGCTCCGTGAATTTGCTGCCGTTGCTGAGAATGTTGAGCAGGCTCTGCTTGAGCTTGGTACGGTCGGTGCACATGGTGCCGATGTCGTCCGCCAGCTCGAACTCCAGCGTATTGCCATTCTTCTCGGCGAGCGGAACGATGAGCGCGCGCACCTCGTCGAGCAGCGGCGCCACCTCGACGTCCTCGAGAAACACATCCATGCGGCCGGCTTCGACCTTCGACAGATCGAGAATGTCGTTGATCAGGCCGAGCAAGTGGCGGCCGGCGCCCTCGACCTTCTTGAGGTCGGGAACGAGACGTTCTTGTCCGAGATCGACCACTTCCTCCTGCAGAATCTCGCTGTAGCCGATGATGGCGTTGAGCGGCGTGCGCAGCTCGTGGCTCATATTGGCGAGGAACTGCGACTTATGCTGGCCGGCGACTTCCAGCTCCCGCCTCTTGTCCTCGATCTCGTGGAACAGCCGCGCGTTCTGGATCGCCAGCACCGATTGTGCGGCAAACGTCTTGACGAGATCGACGGTGTTCTGCGGGAACGCGCCGGGCGTGCGGCGGCGGACCACGAGCAGGCCGATGATGTCGTCGCCGCGCATCAGCGGCGCGGTCAGCCGCGCGCGGAAACCGGCGCGCAGGATGATCTCGTTGATGGGGCCGGGGGCCTCGTCCCGCAAATCCGCGACCTGAATCGGCTCGCGCCGCTCCAGCGCCATGGTGACGTTGGCCTCGGCAAAAGTGACACGGCGCTTCGACAATGCATCGATCAATTCCTGATCCATGCCGTAGGTGGCGCGCAGATGAAATTCGCGCTGCACTTCGTCGAACACGTAGATCGCGCCGGCGTCAGTGTCGGAGAGCTGCACGGCCTTGGCGACGATGGTGGAAAGCACGGTCTCAAGATCGAGCGTCGAATTGACCGCCTGCGACACTTCGCCGAGCGCGCGCAACTCCCCGACGGAACGGCCCAGCTCATCGGTGCGCGCCCGCAGCTCGGTGAGCAGCCGCGTATTCTCGATGGCGATGACGGCTTGGGAGGCAAAGCTCGTGAGTAGCGCAGTCTGCTTGTCGGTGAAGGGACGAACCTCCTGGCGGGCCAAGACAAAGAAGCCAATCGGTTCGCCGTCCTTCAGCATTGGCACAAACAGCCCTGTCCGTAATCCGCCAAGTTCGACGCCGGCAACAACAAAGGGATCGCGTTCTTCGGTGTAGCCGATGTCCGCTGCAAGATCGGAGGCCTGAAAGACCGTCTTGGCCGTCGTCATGCGACCAAAAAATCTTTGCGGATTGGGACGAAACGGTGAGCGTCGAGCGACTGCCGCGTAAGCTGGCGGTAGGTCAGGCGTCGTGGCAACGAGCCGCACCGCGTCACCGTCGCGGCGGTAGACCCCGCCAATTTTGGCGTCGCAGATTCGCGCGGCATTCGTCAGCATAGCTTCAAACACTGGCTCAAGATCACCGGGTGAGCTGGAGATGACTTGTAGCACCTCCGACGTGGCCGTCTGCTGCTCCAGCGATTCGGTGAGATCGTCGGTGCGCTGGCGCAGCTCGGTGAGGAGCCGCGTATTCTCGATGGCAATGACGGCCTGCGCGGCGAAATTCGTCAGTAGCTCGACCTGCTTGTCGGTGAAAGGACGCACTTCCTGGCGAAAGATGACGATCGCCCCTATGAATTGCTCCTCCTTTAACATGGGAACGATGAGAATTGTGCGCACGTGGGCCGCGTCGACGAATCGAACGGCCCCCGGATCGCCCTCCCGGTAGGAGGGATCCGCCGACAGGTCATGAACGTGAAGAACCTGCTTTGTGGTCGCCGCCCGCGAAAGCGGCGCCAACGGACCGAGGCGGAATACGGGGTCGCGCCCGCGCATTTGCGCGAGGCTTTCTGGGGCGTTGTGCATAGCGGCCGTGCGGAACGCCCCGTCTTCGGGCAGAATCAAATTGGCGAAATTGGCCTGGCATATCCGCGTTGCGTTCCCAAGGATCGAGGCGAATACCGGCTGCAAATCGCCGGGCGAACTGGAGATTACTCGGAGCACCTCCGACATCGCGGTCTGCTGCTCCAGCGACTCGGTGAGATCGTCGGTGCGTTGTCGCAACTCGGTGAGAAGCCGAGTGTTTTCGATGGCGATGACCGCTTGCGCCGCGAAGTTCGTCAGCAGGTCTATTTGCTTGTTGGTGAACTCTCGAATCTCCTGACGATAGACGCCGATGATACCGATCAGTTCGCCATCCTTGAGCATTGGCACGATCGACAGCGTGCGCACGCCGCTGCCGTCGACAAACGCGACAGCGTCCGGGTCGCGAGCCTTGTAGACGGGCTCCTCTCGCGTGTCGCGAATGTGGACCGCCTTCTTCGTCGCAATCACCCGTGCCAATGGGTTCAAAGGGGTAGGCCGGAACACAGGCTCTCGGCGTCGAAGCTCCGCGAAGCCGCGCGGTGCGTTGTACAACGCGCCGGTGCGCAGCGCGCCGTCTTCGTAAAGAAACAGGTTGCCGAAATTGGCTTGGCAAAGCCGTGTCGCGTTGGTCAGCACGGCGTCGAACACCGGTTTCAAATCGCCCGGCGAAGACGAGATGACGCGCAACACGTCGGCGGTCGCGGTCTGCTGCTCTAGCGACTCGGTCAACTCCTTGGTGCGTTGCTGCTCGGCCTCGAACAGCCGCACGTTCTCGATGGCGATCACCGCCTGGTCGGCGAAGGTACGCACCAAGTCGATCTGGCGATCACTGAACGGCTCTACACGCTGGCGCGAAAGCCCAAATGCGCCGATTGCCTCGCCCTCCCGGAGCAGCGGCACTCCCAGGATCGTCCTTATGAAGCCTTCACGAGCGGCTTGCTGGCCGACATGTTCACTGTCAGCGCCAATGTCGGATATCTGAACGGGACGGCGTTCTGCGAGGGCGCGGCCGATGGCCGTTCCGCGGCCGGGTGCATAGGATATTGACTGGATCAGCTCCGTCATTGCGGGCGACATCGCAGAGACGGCTACGCTTCTATGATCGTCACCGACTGGAAGTACGAGGTGTCCTGCATCCGCCTCGCATAATCGCCGTGCCTTTTCCACCATCGCCTCGAACACGGGCTGAAGGTCGCCACGGGACGCGTTGATCACGCCCAGCACTTCGGCGGTGGCGGTCTGCTGCTCCAGCGATTGCCGCAACTCGGAGAGCAGGCGCGTGTTCTCAATCGCGATAACGGCCTGGGCGGCGAAGTTCTTGACCAGCTCGATCTGCTTGTCGGTAAAGGGGCGCACGGTTTGCCGGAAGATGCTCAGAGCACCAATCGCCACGCCTTCCTTGAGCATCGGAACGACGAGCATGCTACGCGCCCCGCCTTCATCGACCACAGCGACAACGGGAGGGTCGTGCTGTTTGTAAGCTGCATCCTCGGTGAGGTCGACAACGTGGACGAACTCCCTGGTGGCAGTCGCGCGCGACACCGGCGCCAGCGGACTGGCGCGAAAGACCGGTTGGTGCCGGAAGCGTTCGACGAAGGCGGGCGCCATGTTGTACATCGCACCGACGCGCAATGCGTCGCCTTCGCGGAGCAAGAGGTTACCGAATTGGGCTTCGCAAAGGCGCGCAGCGTTCGCCAGCATGGCGTCAAACACCGGCTGCAGATCGCCGGGCGAGCTGGAAATGACCTGCAACACCTCGGAGGTCGCGGTCTGCTGCTCCAGCGCCTCCTTGGTCTCGTTGAACAGGCGCGTGTTTTCGATCGCGATCAGGGCCTGGTCGCGGAAGGACTCGGCCTGGGCGATTTCGCCGGGGCCGAAAATATTGGGCCGGTTTCCCGCCAGCACGAGCAGACCGATGCAGTCGCCTCCGCGCAGCAGCGGCAAATACAGCGCCGAGTTCACGCCGTATGTCGTATGGATGTTGCGCTCATGTTCGGGCAGCTCGATCAGGGACCAGTCCGGCAGGTGCAGCATTTCTTTGGCGAGGATCGCGCGCGAGGGAAAGTTGGCGCTGGGATCCATCGGTAAATTCGCGGGCCCGCGGTCCGCGAGCAGGCCCTCCGGGGAGGCCACGGCCACGGACGAGATGGCGGCGGCGTCGCAAAGCAATATAAACACCAAGTCGCATCGGAGCAGCCGCGCGGCAGTGGCGACGATGCTGTCGAATACGGGCTGCACGTCGGTCGGCGATTGACTGATGACGCGTAGGATTTCGGACGTGGCGGTTTGCCTGGCGAGCGATTCCTGGAGGTCGGCGGTGCGCTGGCGCAGCTCGTTCAAGAGTCGTGCGTTTTCGATGGCGATAACGGCCTGGCTGGCGAAGCTCGTGACCAGCGCGACCTGCTTGTCGGTGAACGGACGGACCTCCTGCCGGTAGAGCGTGAATGAGCCGATCAGCTCGTTGTCCTTCAACAGAGGTACGGCCAATAACGTCCGCACACCGCCGAGCTCGACAGCGGCAACCACGCCCGGATCGCGATCGACGGTATAGGCTTCCTGCTCCCTCGCATCGGCGAGGTGAACCACCGCCTTGGTCGTCAACATGCGGCCGCTGACGGTCTTCGAGCCGTGGCGGTGCGGCGTCTGCCGGCGCGCCGCGGCGAAAGCGGGTGGCACATTGTAGGACGCCGCAAGCCGCAACGTGCCATCGTCGAAGCGATAGATGTTGCCGAACGTGGCGCCGCAGATGCGGACGGCATTTTCCAGCATGCTGGCAAACACCGGCTCCAGATCGCCCGGTGAAGCGCTGATGACCTGCAGCACATCCGACGTGGCCGTCTGCTGCTCCAGCGCTTCGGAAAGATCGTCGGTGCGCTGGCGCAGATCGTTGAGGAGCCGCGCATTCTCGATGGCGATGACGGCCTGGTCGGCAAAGCTTTGCAACAATTGCAGTTCGGCGGGCTGAAATGGCTGCAGCACGTTGCGATAGACCACCAGTGCGCCCACGGCGCGCCCGTGAGTGCGCAGCGGCGTGCCGACCATGGTGCGAACTCCGGCCCTGCGTGCCACCGGGGGGCCGGGCCAATCCGCCAATTTGGGATCGACATTGTCCAGATCGGGGAGATGGATTTGCCGATTCTCGCGAACGACGGTGCCCGGGAGGTTGCGACCGCTGACGGTCGGACGTCGTGCGGGGTCATCATACAGCGTGGTGCTGATCTGCTCCGCACCTTGACCAACGCCGATCACCGTTTTGAATTCGTCGCCTTCCGTCAGGCGAAAGGAGACGCCGGCGGCGTCGAACAGCCGCGCGGTGGTCTCGGCGATCTTGCGCAGCGTGCCTTCGGCGTCGCCGGGCGTGGCGGCGATAATGCGCAAAATATCGGAGGTCGCGGTCTGCCGCTCCAGCGACTCGGTCAGGTCGGCGGTGCGCTGGCGCAGATCGTTAAGGAGCCGCGCATTCTCGATCGCGATGACGGCTTGGGCGGCAAAGTTGCCGACAAGCGCGATCTGCTTGTCGGTGAAGGGCCGCGTTTCCTGCCGTGCGACCGCGAGCGCGCCGACCACCTGATTGTTCTTGAGCATCGGGACCAGCAGGAAGGCGCGGATGCCCACTTCCCGCGCGGCAGTGAAGCCCGCCGTACCGACGTAGCCTTTTTCCGTCCGCGCGTCGGCAACGTGCACGACCGTCCCGGTCGCCATCATGCGGCCGAAAATCGAATCCGCCTTGGGCCGGCGACCGGAGCGCGCTTTCAGGCCCTCCGCGATCGCGGAAGGAAGGCCGTGGGTCGTGACGATCCGCAGCGCGCCGCCTTCGCACCGATAGATGATTCCGATACTGGCGGCGCAGATGCGGACGGCGTTGTCCAGCATCGAGGCGAATACGGGCTCGAGATCGCCCTGCGATCTCGAGATTACTTGAAGCACCTTGGACGCCGCGGTCTGCTGCTCGAGCGACTCGTTGAGGTCGGTCGTGCGCTGGCGCAGGTCGTTGAGGAGCCGCGCATTCTCGATGGCGACGACCGCCTGGGCAGCGAAGCTGGTCAGGACTTCGACTTGTTGGTCGGTGAACGGCGACGGCTCCATGCGATAGAGGACGAGCGCGCCGATCAGTTCGTCCCGGCGCAGCATCGGGACGCACAGCACGGCCCGCGCGCCGGCGACCTTGACGAGCGGCGACCTGTTGTAAGGTTCGACGGCGGTCAGGTCGCCGATATTCACCGTCTTCTTCGTTCGGTAGAGGTGCCCGAGCGGCGAGACATCGAGGGGAATCATGGGATTGTCGCGGCGCAATTTTTCGAACGCGGGCGGCGCGTTGTACATGGCGCCAAGCCGCATGCCGTCGCCCTCGACCAAAGGCAGATTGCCGAACTCGGCTCGACACAGCCGCACCGCATGGGCCAGCAAGGTCCTGAATACCAGTGTCAAGTCGCCGTTCGAGGCGCTGATGACCTGCAGCACCTCCGACATGGCTTGCAACTGATCGCGTGCCGCGTCGAGATTGCCGTTCTCGGCTCGGGCGCGCTTGGGCGCGTCAGCCGCCGCGGTCTTGCGTGCGGTCTTGCGCGGTTTTGCGGCCGGCCGCCGCGGGGGGCGCGTCGCGGCGCTTGCGGCCCGTGCCGTCGCCTTTGCCCGCTGTCCGCCCTTGCTGCCGCCGCGCCGCTTCATTCGGGGGGTTCCGTTTCCTTGGGATCACGCCGGATCCGGCGGAGCATAGCCTGTTGCGCCGGCTCCGGCGAGAGATCCTCAAGGCCTTGGCGGGACACCGCAATCGGCCTCTCCGGGCCGGTGGGCATCCCGCTCCGTCGAGACAAACTCGCGGTCCGCTCCCCGGCAAAGCGGGCGCCGGTTGACATGAATCAATGCCCACTTGCGCTGCATGTGTTGGCTTTTACTCAAATTGGGGTCGGCGGCAATGACCGACGTCACAAACGAACATTGGGATCAGGAGGGAATTCATGGCTCACATCATCGTGCTCGGTGGCGGCATCGGCGGCGTGTCGTGTGCTTATGAGCTCAAAAAATCGCTGCGGCGGGAAGACCGGGTCACGCTCGTCTCCAACAAGCCGTTCTTCCAGTTTACCCCGTCGAACCCGTGGGTGGCGGTAAACTGGCGGGCAAAGGACGACATCATCATCGACCTCGCGACCGTGCTGCCCAAGCACGGCGTGGCGTTCAACGGCGCCGGAGCCAAGCGCGTCCACGCGGCCGAAAACAGGGTCGAACTCGGCGACGGCTCTTCGCTTGATTACGATTATCTGGTCGTCGCGACCGGGCCGGAACTCGCCTTCGACGAGATCGAGGGTTTCGGCCCCGAACGCAACACCAATTCGATCTGCGACGTCGATCATGCGACGGCCGCCAACGATTGTTGGGAGGAGTTCTGCAAGAATCCCGGCCCGATCGTGGTCGGCGCGGTGCAGGGCGCGTCGTGCTTCGGCCCGGCCTACGAGTTCGCCATGATCATGGACACCGACCTCCGCAAGCGGCGCATCCGCGACAAGGTGCCGATGACTTTCGTGACGGCGGAGCCCTATATCGGCCATCTCGGTGTCGGCGGCGTCGGCGATACCAAGGGCGTGCTCGAATCGGAGATGCGGCAGCGCCACATCAAATGGGTCGTCAACGCCAAGGTCGACAAGGTCGAGGCCGACAAGCTCACCGCCAGCGAATTCGACGACGACGGCAAGCTGAAAAAGACGCACGAGCTGCCGTTCAAGTTCTCGATGCTCATTCCGGCGTTCCGCGGCATCGCGGCGGTGCGCGGCATCGAGGGCCTGACCAACCCGCGCGGCTTCATCATCGTCGACAAGCACCAGCGCAACCCGAAATTCCCCAACGTGTTCGGCGTCGGCGTCTGCATCGCCATCGCGCCGTTGGAGCAGACCCCGGTGCCGGTCGGGGTGCCCAAGACCGGTTACATGATCGAATCGATGGTGACGGCGACCGCGCTCAACATCGCGGCGCTGGTGCGCGGCAATAAAGCGACGCACGAAGCGACCTGGAACGCCATCTGTCTCGCCGACTTCGGCGACGCCGGCGTCGCTTTCGTCGCCATGCCGCAAAACCCGCCGCGCAACGTCAATTGGGCGTCGAGCGGGCGCTGGGTCCATGTCGCCAAGGTGGCGTTCGAGAAGTACTTCCTGCACAAGGTGCGCGCCGGCGTGACCGAGCCTTATTACGAAAAGCTGGTGATGCGGATCCTCGACATCGGCAAGATCAAGAACCCGGCGGCGTAGCCGGGTTCGCCGCGGTCACGCGCGAATTCGTGGCGGGCAATTACCCCGAGACCGGCACGACCTCGCGTACCGGGGAACGCACCAGGCGGGTGATCGCGCTCGCGGCGACCACGGCGCGCTGCTGCGCGTAGGCCTCATGGTTCTTCTCGATGTACTCGAGATCGTAAAGGTAGTTCACCATGAGGCCGTAGGATTGGTCGAGCGCGCGTTCGGAAATGTCGCCCGGCCAATTGAGCCGTTCGAGCCGGGCGCCGTTGCCGAGATGGAAGCGGGCGACCGCGTCTAGCGGCAGGCCGCGCTTGTTGCGGCCGCGCAAATAATACCAGGCCGCGGCGCGCTTGATCGGTTCGCGCAGCGTTTCGACCAGTTCCTCGTCGCGCCACCACTCGGGGCGGTCGAGCGCGGCGAGCGCCTCGCGGTCTTCCTCGCCGATCGCGATCGAAGCGGCGTTGCCGCGCTCGCGCTCGAGCCATGGGGCGAAATTCGGCGCCGGCGACAGCGTGACGAACGTGCCGATGCGCGGCATCTCGCGCGACACTTCCTCCACCACCTGCTTGATCAGAAAGTGGCCGAACGAGACGCCGGACAGGCCGCGCTGGCAATTGGTGATGGAATAGAACACCGCGGTGGTCGCGCGTTCCGGCTCGACCGCGTCGCGTTGTTCCGACAGGATCGGCGCGATCGCCGCCGGTATCTCCCGCGTCAGCGCCACCTCGACGAAGATCAGCGGCTCGTCGACCAGCGCGGGATGAAAGAAGGCGTAGCAGCGGCGGTCCGGCAGATCGATGCGCCGGCGCAATTCCTCCCAGTCGCGAATCTCGTGCACGGCCTCGTAGCGGATGATCTTTTCCAGGATCAATGCCGGCGTCTGCCAATCGATGCGGCGCAGCACGAGAAATCCCCGATTGAACCACGACGTGAACAGGTGAATGAAATCCTGGTCGACGATGGCGAGATCGTCGCGGTGATCCATGGCGTCGAGAAGCTGCTCGCGCATGCGCACCAGGGCCGCCGTGCCGCCGGGCGCGAGATTGAGCCTGCGGAACAATTCCAGCCGGCGCGGCTCGGCGGCGAGATGCAGCTCCGCCGCCGTCGCCGCCGAAGGCTTTTGCTGCCAAGCCGCGACCGCGGCGTCGATGCGCGCCGGATCGTGGCCGAACGTCGTCGCCAGCACCTCGAAAAAGGCGATGCGTGGCCCGATCGTCAATTCCGCATAGTCGCCGAGGATTTCATGCGCCAGGGCGACGCCGGAAGCCTCGCCGCGTCCCGACAGCAGCGCCTCGCACAGCTCGATCAGACCGTCGGAACGGTCGCGCGCCGGCTCGCGGCGCTCGCGGCGGATCAATGCACGGCTGCGGTCGGCGATGCTTTGCAGCATCTCGCTGAAGAAAGAGGTATTCACCGCCATCCCAGTGTGGACCTCGTGTCCGGCATGAAAAAGCTAAGCATCGGCCGCGATAATGACAAGGCGCGCGCCGCTCCGGCCGGCCTCGGGTACCCACGGTAGACAAATCCGCCCCGCTTTGTCAGTTAACGGCGCGGCGGCGCGTTGCCGCCCGTTGCGTCGGTTGCCGAGGGAGAAGTCGATGCCGGGTCCGTTGGCCGGTCTGCGTGTGTTGGAGCTTGCCCGCATCCTGGCGGGGCCGTGGGCGGGGCAGATCCTCGCCGATCTTGGCGCCGATGTGATCAAGGTCGAGCGCAAGGGCGCGGGCGACGACACCCGCGGCTGGGGACCGCCGTTCGTGGCGGCGGCCGATGGCGGCCATTTAGGTGCCGCCTATTTTCACGGCGCCAACCGCGGCAAGCGCTCGATCGAGCTCGATTTCGAGACCGAAGAGGGCCGCCGCATCGTCAAGAAGCTCGCCGCCCGTTCCGACGTGGTGCTGGAGAATTTCAAGGTCGGCGGCCTCGCCAAGTTCGGCCTCGATTACGAAAGTCTCTCGCGCGACAACCCGCGGCTGATCTATTGCTCGGTGACCGGCTTCGGCCAGACCGGCCCCTATGCCAAGCGCGCCGGCTACGACCTCATGGCGCAGGGCATGGGCGGTATCATGGACGTGACCGGCACCGCCGACGGCGAGCCGTTGCGCGTCGGCATTCCGGTGTCCGATATTTTCACCGGCGTCTATTCGGTCGTCGGCATCCTCGCCGCACTGGCGCGGCGGGAAAAGACCGGCCAGGGAGGCTATGTCGATACCGCGCTCGTCGATACCACTGTCGGGGTGTTGTCGAACCAGGCGCTCAACTATCTCGTCTCCGGCAAAATACCGAAGCGCATCGGCAACACCCACGCCAATATCGTCCCCTATCAGGTGTTCCCCGTCGCCGACGGCCACATCATCATCGCCTCCGGCAATGACGGCCAGTTCGTCAAAGTGTGCGGTGTACTCGGCGCGCCGGAGATCGCGGAGAACCCGGACTATCGGACCAACGAATTGCGGCTCGCCCACCGCGCCGAGCTGATCAGCAAGCTTACCGCGCTGACGCTGAAATTCCCGCGCGACGCGCTCCTGCAAAAGCTCGAAGCCGCCGGCGTGCCGGCCGGACCGATCAACAATCTCGAGCAGGTGTTCGCCGACCCCCAGGTCGTCCACCGCGGCATGCGCCTCGAACTTCCCAGCGCCGCCGCCGAGGGCGGCACGATCCCCGGCGTGCGCACCCCGATCGTGCTCGATGGCGAACCGATGGCGTCGCCGACCCCCTCGCCGCGGCTCGGCGAACACACCGCGGAGGTTTTGCGGGAGATTGGCGAAGAATGATTTCCTTCCTCCCCGCGGGGAGGATAAAAAGCAGCTCAACTTCGCTCCCGCGACATATCCACGTCCGAGTTTTGTTGTCTTTCGGCGGAGCCGATTGACCTTACAGCACGCTTAGCTGCCAGACTACCGTAAACAGCAACGCCAACACACCCACAAAGAACGCAATGCCTTGGAGAGCGAGGAGCACATACGTGACGTCGCCCAGGCGACGCGTCATATTTCTTAGAGCGTCAATTTCCTTTGTGAGCTTGCCGCGTTTCGTGACATCGTCCGTTTCGAGCCGTTGGCGCCTCAACTTGATCGTGCGGGACGTCATTCGAAAGTCCACCAATCGGTTCCAGGACATAATGATGCCGATCGCTATTGATAGCAGCAGCAGAATTATTGAATAAAGGAAATAGCGCTTTACATCGGCCGCAACACCTTCCAATTTGCCGAAAGCAATTCCGGCCTCGAGCGCGATCAAGCCAGCAGCCAAACCGGTCAGCAGATTGGTGAGAAATCCCACCTGTTGGACCCGAATTCCCTGCCATCGGGCATTCGCCTCCCGCAGCACTTTGAGCTCATTTTCTTTGCACGCCTGTTTTTCGTCCGGCATCGCTGCCTCCCTCCGCAATGGCGTTCATCAGAATTCAGAATGCGGCCCTGCCGCCGGCGTCCGCAGTAGCGCAAAGCGCGTTTGTCCCGGCACCGGACAACCACGAGTATATATGATTTTGAATGCCGTTTAAAGCAGGCAATCGTTCTTTGACTTTTCCGAGCTGGCTGATTTCTTCAGCAAGAAGCCTGGATTGAGCGGTAGCGGGATCGACCGCGAGGCTCACCCCGGATTTCGTTTCACTCAATTCGAGCTTACAAACGGCTATGCCGCGATGGCTCTCCGCGGCTCGTCCGCCGATGGTTCTTCTTCGATCGCTCGTGGACCATCATCGGCCAAAGTTGCCAGCATCTACAGCAGCATGCGAACGTCATGCTGGTAAAGCCCGTGACCTGCATCGAAATCGCGAGAACCCCGCCCGCTCACCGCGCCGCCGCCGCCCCCGCATCCTTGTGATAGAGCCGCCGGATCTCCTTGAGATCGACCGTCGGTTTCGGCAGCTCGAGCTTCATGTCTTCCAAGGCGTCGGCGACGATGCGCGAGACGGCGAGGTTGCGAAACCATTTGTGGTTCGCGGGAATGACGAACCACGGCGCGTGTTTGGTCGAGCACCGCGACATCGCCTCCTCGAACGCGCCGATATACTCGTCCCATAGGTCGCGTTCGGAGTAATCGCCGGAAGAAATCTTCCATTGCCGCGCCGGATCGTCGAGGCGCTCCTTGAATCGCGCGAGCTGCTCTTCCTTGGAAATATAAAGGAAGAATTTCAGAATGGTGGTGCCGTTCTCGGTGGCGAGCAGCTTTTCCCAGTCGTTGATGAAATCATAACGCGGTTTCCAGATGTCCTTGGCAACGAGCTTGTGGACGCGCACGACGAGCACGTCCTCGTAATGCGAACGATTGAAGATGGCGACGCGTCCGCGCCCCGGAGCGTGCGGGTGCACCCGCCACAGGAAATCGTGGTCCTTTTCTTCCGGGGTCGGCTGCTTGAAGCCCTGGACATCGACACCCTCGGGATCCATGGCGCTGATGACGTGCCAGCAGGTCCCGTCCTTGCCGGCGCCGTCGATGCCTTGCAGCACGATCAGGAGACAATGGCCGCGGTCCGCATAGAGCTTGCGCTGCAATGTAGTGATGAGCGCGATATTGCGGTCGAGCTCGGCCTTGGCCGCCTCGGCGGAGGCCCAGTCGCCGTGGAAAGACGGATCGATGGCGGCGAGATCGACCTTCGAGCCGGGCTCCACGCGAAGCCGCTTCGTTAAATCCATGCGAGAACTCCTCCGGTTTTCAGCCGCTCAGCCGGCGAGGCTGGCGCGCTGGCGTACGAGGTCGCGCTCGCGCGCAGCGACGAAGCCCAAGAACGCGAGCTTGAGGGCGTCGAGCACCCCGACCCAGACCAGGGCGTATATCCACACCGCAATGATCGCCGCCGGCGGGATGGCTTTGACGCCGATGCCCATCAGGCAGATCACGACCGCGACGATCTGGGTCGCGACGATGGCCCAGAACAGCCGGGCGCTCGGATAGGGCGGTCGCAACAATGTGCGTTTGGTGCGCACGACGAACAGCAACAGATGACCGCCGACGGCGAGCTGCAGGAACATCACGGTCTGCAACTGCGCGGAATCGAGCGCGATCATGTCCTGCAGCTGCGGATCGATGACCCATCGTAGCCCGATCAGCAACAGACCGAAAGTCTCCACCACCGACAACAGCCCCATGATGGAGGCGAATACGAGAATGCCGCGGATTTCCCAGCGCACCGGTTGCGGCGCCGCCGGGACATTGTCGTAGGCGATCGTCATGATCGGAATATCGTCGAGCAAAGCGAGCGCAACGATCATGATCGCGGTGATGGGCTGGAACTGAAACAGCACGATCGAGGCGACGACCAGAATCATGATGTCGAGCGTCATGGCGACGCGGTAATAGATGTAGCTCTCGATCCGCTCGAAAATCTGCCGCGCTATGCCGATCGCGTTGACGATGGTCGACAAGCCGGGTGCCGTCAGGATCAGGGCGGCGGCGCTGCGCGCGGCGTCGGTCGCCCCGCTCACGGCGATGCCGCAATCGGCCTGTTTCAAGGCGGGAGCGTCATTGACGCCGTCGCCGGTCATGCCGACGATATGGCCGCGCGCCTGCAGCGCCTTCACGATATCGTATTTGTGTTCGGGGAACACCCGGCCGAAACCGTCGGCGCGCTCGACCGCGTCCATGACGGCGGCACTCAGCGCACCTGATTTCGCGTCGCCCTTGAAGACGTCGCTGGCGACGAGAAGATGATCGCCGAGATCGAGCTGAGCGGCGATCTGGTCGCCGATGGCGACGTCGTCGCCGGTGACCATTTTCACGTTGACGCCGAGCGCCTTCGCCGCGTCGATGGTCGCCTTGGCGTCGGGGCGCGGCGGATCCATCAGCGACACCAGTCCGACGATCTTCCAAGCCTTGCCGTCGTCGGATTGGGCGACCCCGAGCGCGCGATAGCCCTTGCCGGCGAGTTCGGCGACGCTCTCCTTATAGCGGGCCAGCAGATCGGCGTCCGGCTTGGCGAGCGCCGTGATGGCCTGTGGCGCGCCCTTGGCGTAGTGCCGGGTTTTGCCGGACGGATCGAGGATCGTCGCCATCGTGCGTTTATTGACCGGGTCGAACGGAACGAAATCGGTCTGTTTGGCCTGCGTGATTTCCGGCCGCGACCCGGCGGCCGACAGGATGGCGACGTCGATCGAGTCTTCGCTGCTTTTCTGGGTCGCGAGCGCGGCGCCGAGCAGAACCTCGTCGGCGCTGAACGCGCCGAACGGAATCTCCGCCTCGACGGTCAACCGGTTCATCGTCAGCGTCCCGGTCTTGTCGCTGCACAGGACGTCGACGCCGGCGAGTTCCTCGATCGCCGAAAGCCGCGAGACGATCGCCTTCTGCAGCGACAGCGTATAAGCGCCGATCGCCATGGTGACCGACATCACCGCCGGCAGCGCGACCGGGATCGACGCGATCAGGAGCACAAGGACGTATTGCGCGATCTTGCCGAATTCGTCCAAGCTCCAGGCATCGGCGACGATCAGCTGGCGGTAGCATTGAACCCCGACCAGCACGACGGCGAAAACAAAGGCAAGCAGCAGCAGGAAATCGCCGACTTGCGTAACGGCCCGCTGTGAATGCGAAGCCGCGCCGGCCGCGCCGACCAGTTTCGCGGTGCGACCGAAAAAAGTCTTGCCGCCCGTCGCCATGACGACACCGGTCATCGCGCCTTGTTTGGCGATGCTGCCGGAATAGGCCTTGTCGCCGACTTTCTTCGAAACCGGCACCGATTCGCCGGTCAGTGCCGACTGATCGCAGCTCAGATACTCGCCGTCGATCAGCACGAGGTCGGCCGGGATGATCTGTCCCGCTTCGATGCTGACGACGTCGCCCGGCACCAGCTCGGCGGCGTCGCACGACGCCCATTGGCCGTCGCGCAGCACGCGGGCGCGTGGCGCCAGGCCTTTCTTCAGCGCGGCGAGCGCGTTCGCGGCCTTGTTGTCCTGCCAGAAACCGACGACGCCGTTGTAGATGAGCAAACCGGTGACGACGATAAAGTCCGGCCAATCCCGGCGGAGCGCGGAGATGATGGCGGCGGCTTCGATGAGGAAAGGCAGCGGCCCCCAGAAATAGGACAAAAGCTTGTGCCACTTGCTCTCGGTGTGGTCTTCGAGCGCGTTCGGCCCGTATTGCAGCCGACGCCGCTTTGCCTCCTCCGTGCTCAGGCCGGTTTTGGAAGAATTGCAGGTGTGAAAGGCGGAGGCGATCTGCGCGACTGGATTCGTAGTTGCCGGCTGTGAAGAGCGAATCGTGGGCTCGGCGATTGCTACGCTCATGGCCATCCTCCGCTACAAGTGGCTCATACGCTCGTCCCGCTGGCGCGGGACGCTGCGCGAATATCTGGGGATACGAAGAGTCGATGTACGCCGTTCTTGCGGCGGGCGCGACCGTAGTAATACGCGCAAGTTTTATGAGATTTTCAGAAAACAACGCGGAAGAGCCGCGCGATCGCTGCGGCAAATGCCCACGGCGCGGGCGGGGGGCATGCCTGTCCGAAGCGGCGGAACGACCGGCCCCCACCGGCTCGCCTCCGCTCGCCACCTCCCGCTTTCAGGGTGAGGACGAACGAAATCGTTCTCGCGGTGCGGCTTCGCGCCCGAGCTATGCTGGTACCAAGCGAGCAAACAAAAAGCCGGGCGTGATCTTCGTCAGATGGCGCCGGTGGTGGGACCGGCGGCATCACGATCAGGCGCGGATAAGCGATGCGTTTCCCGGACAAGATGCGCCGCGCCAGCGGCGTATCGCCGATCCGGGACCTTCGCAAACTCAGAGTTATCGAAAGCAAACTCAGAGTTACCGAAGGTCCCGGTTCTGCAGCGCATCACTGCGTGCTGCGCTGCGCCCGGGAAACAACGAAAAAAAGGAAAGCGGAACGCCGAAAGGCGCTGTTCCGTAACCGCCGTGCCTCACGGCACGGCGCGCGCCTTGCGGCGCGCTCGCCTCTCGGCGTTCCACCACGGCACTTGCGGCAGCGACCGAACGCCACCGCTCAGCTCGAGCCACGCAACTTCCCGGGACTTGTTCGGAGCGCCCGTCCCGATGGTTCGAAAGACGGAGCGCATCGCGACACACGACGCGAGGCCGACGGCCGGCTTCCATGCGTCACTCGCGGGCATTACCCGCGCCTCAAAGTCCCAGTCCAGCGAGATTGCACCCGCAGACCGGTCGTGATGCCGGACGGGGCGTGTCTTGCCCAAGCCGCCCGGGAGCCGAGGTGACGAGCCCCGACCCGCGGGAACCGCACTCGCCCCGCCCGCCGGAGTCACCCGGCCGGCGTCCTGGTACGGGGGCGAGATTCGCAACAAATGTACCTCATTAAGTGACGGCTTGTCAAGCCGAAGTCTCCGTCTCGGCGACGAGCTATGGCGCTCTCCGCCGTCCGCGCACCTCCTTCTCCCCGCGCGCGGGGAGAAGGTCGGGAAGAGGGGGCGTGGCCGCTGCCTGAGCATCCGAAGAATATCGACCGCCCCTTGCGCCATGCGCTGCTCAGACTCGCGGCGGCGCCCCCTCACCCTCGCTTCGCTCGACCTCTCCCCGCAAGCGGGGAGAGGTGAAGTCAAGGACGCTACAAACAGCCGCTTCGGGCGGCGCTTCGGCATCCTTGACTACAAATTCTCTCCGCCTGGCTGTGTGGAGCGGGCTTGGTTTTATGTCCGTTACTGGGTTTCCGTGGGGTCGGAATGCTCGGATTTGAAATAGACGTCGACCTGCTGGCCGACGACGAGCGGTCCGGGATCGGCCAGATCGACCAGAACTTCCAGCACGTCGACGTCGTTGAACTTTCGCGGATCGGCGGAATTGATCCGGCTCGGGCCGACGACGCGGGCGATCGCGGAAACCTTGCCTTCGAACGAGCGGCCATGAAACGCCGCGGCGCGAACCAGCACGCTCTGCCCCGGCCGGATTCGTCCAATGTCCTGCTCGTTGACTTCGGCGCGCACGCGCAAGGCCGATACATCGCCGATGATCAGCAGCGCCGGCTCCATTGACGGCACCGCCAATTCGCCCTTCTTGGCGTCGACCCGCAGGACGACACCATCGGCCGGCGCGCGAATTTGCATCTTTTCGAGCGCCGCCTGCGCCACGCGCCATTCGGCCTGAGCGACATTGAGCTCGCCTTCCAGCCGGGTCGGCAACGGCGTATCGGCCGAGGCCTTGAGCTTGGTGAGCGCATCCTGCCGTTCGCGCAGACGGTCCTGCGCGCGCGACAAGGCCGTGCGCGCCGCGTCGAGATCGGCCTTCGGCGCGCTGCCGGCCCGCCAGTCGGCGGTCGTCTTGTCGAGCGCGGAGCGGGCGTCGGCGAGGCTCCGCTCGGCATCGGCGGCCGCATCCTCGGCCTTGCGCCGATCGGCCGAGGCGGTCGGCGCGGACTGATCGTTGCGGGCGCGCTTGTGCAGGGCGACCTGGGCGTCGGCTTCGGCCACATGCGCCCGCGCTTCCTCGTCATCGAGGCGAACCAGCAATTCGCCGGCAAACACCTCGTCGTTGGCCTTGACCGGCACTTCGGCAATCCGCCCGCCCGGCAGCGGCGCCGTAATTTTGATCTCGCCCGAGCGCGGTTCGACGCGTCCGAGCGTTACGGCGTCCCAAGATCCTTGAGACAAAGAGCCTTGAGTGGAAGAACTTTGGGCGGCAGGATCATGCGTCGCCGAAGCTTGCGCCGCCCCGCCCTGCGCGGCCGAGCCGGACGGAGCGGGATGCAGTTCATCCGCGCGAAATCTTGGCGCCGACTCCGGTGCCGTCGAAGCGACACCCAACACCAGAAGCCCGAGCAGCAACAATTTTTGGTTTCGAGTGCGCATGCTACTCCTCCGTTCAACTCGCATATTTCAGAGTGCGGACGGTGCTGACGTTGGCGCCGCGCCGCTGGTCGCTGACGATCCGGCCGTCCTCGATGCGGAGAATCCGGTCCGCGAACGGCATGATGCGCGGATCGTGCGTGACGATGAACATTGCGCGTGCCGGATCCTTGGCGATCTCCGCGAGCACCGTCATCACCGCATGGCCGTTCTCGCTGTCCAGCGCCGCCGTCGGCTCGTCGGCGAGGATGACGGACGCATCGCCGACGATCGCGCGGGCGACCGCGACACGTTGTTGCTCGCCGCCGCTGAGCGCGCGCGGAAACGCGTTCGCCTTGTGCGCCAGTCCGACCGTGGCGAGCGCTTTGTTGGCTTTCTCCCGCGCCTGCGGCGAGCGATCGCCGCGCACGTCGAGCGCGAGGCGGACATTTTCCGCGGCGGTCAAGGTCGGGAACAGATGATAGGATTGAAACACGAACCCGACATTTTCCCGGCGCACTTCCGCCAGTTGCTCCGCGTCGAGGCCGGTGGTCGAACGGCCGCGGATCTGCACGGTGCCGCCGGTCGGCGACAGCATGCATCCCAGCACGGAGAGAAGCGTGGTCTTGCCGCTGCCGGACGGACCCATCAGCAACGTCAGTTCGCCGCCCTCGAGGGACAGATTGATGCCCTTGAGCGCGTCGACGCGCGCGGCGCCTTCACCGAGCGCCATCGCGATCTCGGTTGCCTCGATCATGGTTTGGGTCATTGCGCGAACACCAACACGGGATCGATGCGCGTCACCACCCTGATGGCGGCAACGGCGGCGATGGCGCACATCACGACCGTGAGGCCGAACAGGCCGACGGTCAGCTCGGGCGTCATGACAATGGGCAAGGCCGCATCGGTGGTCATTCTCACCAGCGCGAGGTCGATGGCGCCGGCGATGGAGAAACCGACGACGGCGCTGATCAGCGCCTGGGCGAGAATGACCTTGAGGATGTACAGGCGCGACGAGCCGATGGCACGCAACGTTGCAAACTCCTTGAGATGGTCCTTGGTGCTCGAATAGAGCGTCTGCGCGACGATGATGGTGCCGACAATGATGCCGAGGATGGCGCTGCCCAAGAGCGCGGCGCCGGCGCCGGTGTCGAACAGCCAGAACACGCGCGTGCGGTGGCGAAACTCCTCGGACGTCAGCACTTCGGAATCGGTGAGGCTCCCCGCGAGCCGGCTGCGCACGACCGCGGCATTCGCGTTCGGCCCAATGCGCACGATGTAATAATTGGCGCGGTTGGGCGGCACACCGAGATAGGTTCGAGCCCGCTCCAGCGAAGCGAACACCTGCGGCGTCGTCGTGAACGAGCGGATGCCGTTGGTCACGGCGACGACCCGCGCTTTTTGATTGTTGATCTCGGCGTGTCCGTGAATTTGCGCGATCCCGAGTTGCTCGAAATACGAGCGGTCGATCGCCACGCCGTCGGGCATCGACAAATCCTCCGGGCTGCCTTCGATCACGTTCCACGGCTGCAATCCGGGAGTGGTCGTCGGCGCGCCGACGACGAGGACCGGGGTCGAGGCGCCGCCATTCGGCTTGCGCCATGACGCATAGCCGACCACGACCGGGATCGCCGCGGTGACGCCATCGACCGACAGCGCCTGCAACCGCTCGCGCCCGGCCAGCAGCGACGAGCCTTCGAAGCTCTTGGTTTCGGCGGGTACGATCCAGAAATCGGCCTGCGCGTGGTCGATCATGGTCGTGACCATGCGCTCGAAGCTCAGGAACACGCCGAGCTGAACGGTGACCAAGACGATCGAGAACACGATCCCGATCACCGTCGCGATCAATCGAACCCGGTCGTGAAACAGATTGCGGGAGGCGAGCGTGAGGATGAGATTCATCGCGCCATGCAACAAATTAGAAACTGCAATTTGCGAAAGGGCATGGCCTTGAACCAATCCTCAATGTCAACGCGGCCACGCTCGGCCGCCACGATGGCGATCACAAACTTTAGTCAACGCGCGATCGGGGGAACTCGCGATCGGGAGGTCGGACCGGACCTACAAACCCGCGGCGGTGGCGCTCACATCGCCCGCATGGTTACTGCAACCGCGGGCTGGATGGGCATCGATGTTAACCACTTGGGTTGCCCTCCGTCCCGTTTCAAGGGCGCACCAACCGAGATGGTGAAGATGCAAGCCCTCATTGCCGCCGTTTGGGCGATCAATGCGGCGAGAGGATGGCAGCGTTTTTCGCGCCGGATTGCGCCGGCACACCAGGATCCTTGGCCGGCAATTCCGGTAATTCCGGTGCACGGCGGCGCGGCGCGGCCGATCTCAGATTCCGCCGGCGCGTAATTCGGGCTACAAAGCGTCCGCATCAGACAGGCACGGGAGCCGCACGCGTGACAATCTCCGAACAACCTTTCGCTCTGCCGAAGAAACTGGAACGGGACCTTGCGCGCGTGCTGGCCTATTGGGAAACGCTCAAGCGCGGCGAAGCCGACGTGCCGTTCTGGGACGACGTCGCTCCCACGTCGCTGCCCGAGCTTGCGGCGAAGCTGTTCATGATCGACACGTTAGACAAGCCGGTACGGTTTCGTTTCAGCTTCGGGGTCGTCGGCGCGGAGGTCAAACGCGCGTATGGCGGCGATCTCGACGGCTCCTTCCTCGATGAGATCGAGGTGCGGCCCCCGCTGCAATTCCTGTTGTCGCAATGCAGCGCTACGGTCGAGAGCCGCCGGCCGACCTATTACCGGCACGCCGCCGCGCCCGGCGGTTCGGACGCGGCGCACGGCTATTCCAGGCTGATGCTGCCGCTGTGGGGAGACGGCGGCATCGGGCTTCTCGGAGCTTTCGCCTGGGAATGACGCGCACGGGGCGCAAGCGCTGGCGCAGCCAAACGGCGTTCACTTGAGGCGACACGACAATGGCCGACGTGGTCACGCTGACGATGAACCCGTCGATCGATCTGTCCGTTTCGGTCGAGCGCGTGGCGCCGTTTCACAAGCTGCGAACGTCGGATGAGCGCCGCGATCCGGGCGGGGGCGGCATCAACGTCGCCCGCGTCCTCAAGCGGCTCGGCGCCGACGTCGCCGCCGTCTATCCGAGCGGCGGAGCGCTGGGGCAGTTGCTGCGCCAATTGGTCGACCGCGAAGGCATTGCGGAATTAACGATACCCATCGGCGGCGAGACCCGCGAGGATGTCACCGTCGTCGAACGCTCGACCGGCAATCAATTCCGCTTCGTCCTGCCAGGTCCGCAGCTCAGCGAACACGAGTGGCACGCGTGCCTCGGCAAATTCGACGCGCTCGATCGGCGCACCCGCTTTGTCGTCTGCAGCGGAAGTCTTCCGCCCGGCGTCCCCGACGATTTCTACGGCCGGGTGGCGGCGGCGGTGAAGCAGGCCAACAGAAAGGTCGTCATCGACAGCTCCGGACCGTCGTTGCGGGCCGCCGTGCAGCGGGGCGTCTATCTCGTCAAGCCGAATTTGAACGAACTCAGGTCGCTGTTCGGCGAACAATTGCAAACGCAAGTCGACTGGATCAAAGCCTGCCGTTCGCTCATCGACAAACAACAAGCCGAAATCGTCGTGCTCACGCTCGGCGAACAAGGCGCACTGTTGGTGACCGGCAATGACGTTCTGCGGGCCCAGGCGCTTCCCATCAAGCCCGTCAGCGTCGTCGGCGCCGGCGACAGCTTTCTCGGCGCCATGATCTGGAGCCTGACGGCGGGGCACGACATGGACACCGCGTTTCGCTATGGCGTCGCCGCCGGCTCGGCGGCCCTGCTGCTGCCGGGAACGGAATTATGCCTGCGCGAGGACGTCGAGCGTCTCGTCAGTGACGTCAAATTGCAGAGGATTTGAACGTCTTTCAGGAAATCGGCCGGCGTTCTTTCAGCAACACCGCCGCGCCGAGCAAGGCCGGCAGCGGGCGCTCGATGACGTAGGTCGGGATCGCCGCCAAATAGGCGCCGAGCCGGCCCTTCGCTTCGAACCGCGCGCGGAATTCGGATTGCGCGAAGAACGCGGCGATGCGCGGCACGATGCCGCCGGCGATGTAAATGCCGCCGCGCGCACCGAGCGTCAGCGCGAGATCGCCGGCCACCGTGCCGAGCATCGCGCAAAACATCGCCGTCGCGGCCTGCGTGCGCGGGTCTTCGTTCCAGATCAGCGGACTGGTGATCTGCTCGGCGGTGTAGGATGCCGCCGGCGTTTTCTCGAACTCGCAGCGTGCATTGTACAAATTGACGAGGCCCGCGCCGGACAACAGCCGCTCCGCCGAGACATGGTCGTAGCGCGTGCGCAACAGATCGAGGATCGCGCTTTCTTCCGCGGTCGCCGGCGCCATGGTGACGTGGCCGCCCTCGCCGGCGATGGTCACCGCACCGTCGTCGGAGAAAACGAGCGCGCTCACGCCGAGACCGGTGCCGGGTCCGATCACGCCGATCGGCGCGTTCTTGACCGGCTCGCCGCCGCCGATCTGAATGCGGTCCTGTTCGCCGAGATACGGGATCGCGGCCGCATTGGCGGCGAAGTCGTTGACGACGCGCAGGCGCTTGAGCCCGAAATGCCGGCACAATGCTTCGACCGAGAACGTCCAGGGATGGTTGGTCAGCGTGACCTGATCGCCGGTCACCGGCGACGCCACGGCCAACACCGCCTGCACCGGCAATACCGGGGCCGCTTCCTCTCGCAGATACGTATCGATCGCATCAGCGAGCGATGAAAAGTCGGCGAGCGCATAGACCCGCGCGACGGTCGCCTTGCCGTCCGGCGATACCAGCGCAAAGCGGGCGTTGGTGGCGCCGATATCGCCGATCAGGCCGACGCCGGCATCCGGAGTGGGCTTTAAGGCATCCTTCACGGCGTCCGTGTCGGCGCGGGTGAGGCGTTGCGAAGTCATGACGCGCGGCGCGTTCCTTTCGCTTCAGCGGCCGCGACGTGCTCCTTCACGGCGATGAAACTGTCCGGGCTGACCGACATGGAGTCAATCCCGCACCGCACCAGAAACTCGGCGAATTCCGGATGGTCGCTCGGCGCCTGGCCGCACAATCCGACCTTCGCTCCGGCCTTGTGCGCTTCGCGGATGACGCTCTCGATCATCCATTCCACGGCCTCGTCCTGTTCGTCGAACAGCGCCGCCAGGTCTTCGGAGTCGCGGTCGACGCCGAGCGTCAGCTGGGTCAGGTCGTTGCTCCCGATCGAAAAGCCGTCGAAGCGTTCGGCAAACGCCTTCGCCAGAATGACGTTCGAGGGAATTTCGCACATGACGTAGACCTGCAGTTCCTTCTCGCCGCGCTCGAGCCCGTTCTCCGCCATGACCGCCAGTACCTGATCCGCTTCCTTGGTCGAGCGGCAGAACGGAATCATGACGATGACGTTGCGAAATCCCATGTCCTCGCGCAGACGGCGGATGGCGCGGCATTCGAGCGCAAAGCCCTCGCGGTAGCGCGGCGAGTAATAGCGCGACGCGCCACGGAAGCCGAGCATCGGGTTTTCTTCCCTGGGCTCGAACGCCGCGCCGCCGATCAGATTGGCGTATTCGTTGGTCTTGAAGTCGCTCATGCGCACGATGACCGGCTTCGGGTGATAGGCGGCGGCGATCCGCGCCAGGCCGCGGGCGAGGCGATCGACGAAGTACTCGGTCTTTTGCCCGTACCCCTCGGTCAAATCGGCGATCAGCCGTTTGGCGTCGGCGTCGGCGAGCGTGTCGTAGCGCACCAGCGCCATCGGATGGATCTTGATGTGATTGCTGACGACGAACTCCATGCGGGCGAGGCCGACGCCGTCCGCCGGAATGCGCCACCAGCGGAACGCCGCGGCCGGATTGGCGAGGTTGAGCATCACCTGCGTTCGCGTCGCCGGAATGCCGTTGAGGTCGAGCTCCTTGGCCTCGTAGTCGGCGAAGCCTTCGTAGACGAAGCCCTGCTCGCCCTCGGCGCAGGAGATCGTCACCTCCTGTTCGTCATGCAGAACCTGCGTCGCATTGCCGGTGCCGACGATGGCCGGCAACCCAAGCTCGCGGCTGACAATGGCGGCATGCGACGTGCGCCCGCCGTGATCGGTCACGATCGCCGCCGCCCGCCGCATGATCGGCACCCAGTCGGGGTCGGTGGTGCGCGTGACCAGGACCGCGCCGTCGACGAAGCGGTCGATGTCGCGCGCACTTTCGATCAGGCAGACGCGGCCGGTCGTGACCGCCTCGCCGATGCTCAGCCCGGTCACCAGCGTGCGGCCCTTCGATTTCACGCGGTATGATTTGAACGCAGAGGCTTCGCGGCGCGACTGCACCGTTTCCGGACGGGCCTGCACGACGAACAAATCGCCGCTCTCGCCGTCCTTCGCCCACTCCATGTCCATCGGGCAGCCATAGTGGCGCTCGATGGCGCAGGCCCATCGCGCCAATGTCAGAATTTCGCTGTCGTCGAGCACGAACGCGCTCCGCTCCGCCTTGGACGTCGGCACGTTGCGGGTCGGGCGGTCGTCCTCGCTCGCATAGATCATTTTCCGCTCCTTGCCGCCGACAGCCTTCTCGATGATCGGCGTGAGCGCAGGCTCGGAGAGGAGCGGCTTGAAGATCTGATATTCGTCGGGATCGACGGCGCCCTGCACGACGTTTTCGCCGAGGCCCCACGCGGCGTTGATGACCACGACCTTGTCGAAGCCCGTTTCGGTGTCGATCGAGAACATGACGCCGGCGCCGGCGAGGTCCGAGCGCACCATGTTCTGGATGCCGATCGACAGCGCGACTTTCAGGTGATCGAAGCCCTTGGCCTGCCGATAGGCGATGGCGCGGTCCGTGAACAACGAGGCGTAGCAGCGCCTGCAGGCGTCGAGCAGCGCGGTGGCGCCGCGAATATTCAGGAACGATTCCTGCTGGCCGGCGAAGCTCGCGTCGGGCAAATCCTCGGCAGTGGCGCTGGAGCGCACCGCGACGTCGGCGTCGGTCTTGCCGGAGCGGCGGCTCAGCTCGCGGTACGACGACGTGATGGCCTCGGCCAGATCCGCCGGCCATGCCGCCTGCACGAAGGCCCGGCGGATCGCCGTTCCCGCTTCGGCCAATGGCGCCTTGCCGCCCGCGACATCGGCGAGGTGGCTCGCCATGATCTCGCGCAACCCGTTCGCTTCGACGAAGCGCCAATAGGCATCGGCGGTGGTGGCAAAGCCGGAAGGCACCCGCACGCCTTGTGGCGTGAGATGGCGCACCATCTCGCCAAGCGACGCGTTCTTGCCGCCGACGAACGGCACGTCGGCGCGTCCGAGCTGTTCGAACCAAACAACGAGAGGCGTCGCGGCGGCCGCGTCGGACGCGGGCTTGGATTGCTGCTGGAATATCATCCTATCCTCGACTAAGCTGCCGGCTCACGCGGGGCAAAACGAACGTGAAAATTTAGTCCCCGCCGACCACCCCCTTATTGAGACAAATCAATGATTTCGCTATTGAACGCTGTCGTTAATCGGAGACAGGTCACATCAGGTCATTAAGCCCCGCCATGGTCGTCGGTCCCCCACGTCCCCAATTCCCGCCTGATTTCAAATTCCCCCCTGGTTTCACCTGGGGCGATTTTACTTGGGGCGTGTCAACGTCGAGCTATCAAATCGAAGGTGCTGTCGACGAAGACGGCCGCGGGCCGAGCATCTGGGACGTGTATTGCCGGCAGAGCGGGCGGATCGCCAACGGCGATACCGGCGACGTCGCCTGCGACCACTACCATCGCTATGCCGAAGACGTCGCGCTGATGCGGGATCTCGGCGTCGACGCCTACCGCTTTTCGGTGGCGTGGCCGCGCGTCATGCCGGCCGGCCGCGTCGCCGTGAACGAAGCCGGACTGGCGTTCTACGATCGCCTGATCGATAAGCTGATCGCGGCCGGCATCGAGCCGTGGCTTTGCCTCTATCACTGGGATTTGCCGCAGGCGCTGCAGGACAGCGGCGGCTGGACCAGCCGCGACTGCGTCCAATGGTTCGCCGACTATGCCGCGCTCATCGGCCGGCGCTACGGCGACAGGGTCAAGCGATACGCCACCTTCAACGAGCCGTCGGTGTTCACGCTGTTCGGCTACTGCCTCGGCGGATCGGCGCCCGGAATTTCCGACCAGGCGATGCTGCTGCGCGCGATCCATCACGTCAATCTCGCCCATGGCGCGGCCGTGGACCGGCTGCGCGCGACCGTGACCGGCGCGTCGCTCGGCGCCATTCACAATTGCCAACCATGCCGGCCGGCCGGCGGCGACCCCAACAACCTCGCGGCGGCGCAGACGCTCGACGCGTATTGGAACGGCGCCTTCCCCGATCCGCAACTGCTCGGCGCGTATCCGCCGCTGCTCGCCGAGGCCATGACGCCGTATCAGCAGCCCGACGATCTCAGCCAGATTCAACGGCCGGTCGACTGGTTCGGGCTCAACCATTATTCGCCGCATTACGTCGTCGCCGACCCCGCCAAGCCGCTGGGCCTCGGTTTCGGTCCGGCGCCGGAGAGCGTGGCGCGCAGCGCGATGGGCTGGCCGGTCGAACCGGACGCCCTTCGCGAAACGCTGGTCGGCGTCCACCAGCGCTACAAATTGCCGGTCTATGTGCTCGAGAACGGCACGGCGAACCCCGACGTCATCGATGCCAATGGCGAAGTTTCGGACGCGCCGCGCATCGCCTATCTCGACGGCTATACCGCCGCCATGTTCGAAGCCATCAAGGCGGGTGCCGACGTGCGCGGCTATTTCGTCTGGTCGCTGCTCGATAATTTCGAATGGGGCTCGGGCTACAGTCAGCGCTTCGGCCTCGTTTACGTCGACTATCCGACGCAGCGCAGGATTCCGAAGGCGTCATTTCGCTGGTATACTCGACTTATTGCATCACGCTTGGAGCTTGCCGCGGACTAGTTACAATGGTTCGGCGGCCTGTCTCGCGGCCCAACGCCTCAAAATGCTGCGAGCTGGAGCGGATCGCGATGGGAAACGGAAACCACACGGGGCGAGATCACCTCTCCCGGTTCTGGGCGACCGCGTCGGGTTTCTGGCGCGGCAAGTCCGCGGTGTGGGGCTGGTCGCTGACGGTCGGCCTGTTGGCCATGGGCATCGCGCAGCTCGTGGTGCAATACCGGCTGAACTACTGGAATCGCGATTTTTTCGACGCGCTCGGGCGGCGTGACGGCTATGGCCTCTGGGATCAGGCCGTGATCTTTCTGCCGCTGGCCTGCTTGAGCGTCGCGTTGAAGGTGGCGGCGGTTTGGGGCCGCATGACCATGCAGCGCAAATGGCGCGAGTGGCTGACCACGAACATTTTGAACACTTGGCTGCCGCGGGAGCGCTATCGCCACATCGAGTCGGGGAACGGCGAATCCAAGAATGCCGAGTACCGCCTCTCCTACGATGCCCGCACCGCGACGGATGCGCCGGTCGATCTGGCGCTCGGGTTCATCACTTCGGTGTTGACCGCTTTGGTGTTCGTCGATGTGCTCTGGAGCGTCGGCGGCAGCATCACGGTTTTTCTGGGCCGCGTCGAGGTCCCGATACCGGGTTATCTCGTTCTCGGCGTCTGCCTCTATTCGCTGGCATTCACCGGGGTGATGATGGCGATCGGGGGCAGGTTGCCGGCCGTCATTCAGAATCAGAGCCAGGCCGAGGCGGAATTCCTCGCAGCCGCCAACCAGATTCGGGAGTCCGGCAACCACGCGGGCGTGGAGGCGGGTCAAATCGCGCGGATCTGGGATACGCTGCGCGAGGTTTTGGAAACGTGGCGCCAATTGTGCTGGCAGCTGATGGGAACGACGCTGGTCACGCAAGCCGACTTGTTGTTCGCACCGGTCGTCGGCTGGGTGCTGTGCGCGCCGAAATACCTCGCCGGCACGATGACGCTCGGGGAACTCATCCAGGCGTCGGCGGCCTTTGTCACCGTGCAGCTCGCGTTCAACTGGCTGGTCGACAATTATCAGCGTTTGTCGGACTGGCGCTCCGCGGTCAATCGCGTCGCCACGCTCTTGATCGCGCTCGATGACGTCGTGCGGCTGGAGGGCGAACAACATGACCCGTCATAGGCCGCGTTCGGCCGCGCCGTTTTTGAATGAGCGGAATTTCGGAGCATCGCGATGATCGTCGGAAATTTCATGACCCGCGGGGTGGTGACGGTCGCGCCGGACGCTTCGATCGCCGACGCCGCCAAACTGATGCTGGAGCACAAGGTGAGCGGCCTCCCTGTCGTCGACGCCGCCGGCCATGTCGTCGGCATCGTCAGCGAACACGACCTCCTGCGCGAAATGGACGGCGACCGGCACGGACCGCATTGGATGCAGTTGATGATCGAAGATGCCGGCCTGCCGGACGGGCTGGCCAACCTCCGCAGCCGCAAGGTCAGCGCGGTCATGACGCCAAATCCCGCAACAGTCGCTCCAGCCGCGTCGCTCGTCGAGGCGTGCCGCCTCATCGAGGATCGCGGCGTCAAGCGATTGCCCGTGGTCAAGGATGGCAGGCTCGTCGGCATCATCGCGCGCGCCGATCTGGTGCGGGCGCTCGCCATGGCCATCGATCGCGGTACCGCGGCGAAGACGCACGACGTCAGCACGGACGAGCGGCTTGGCGCTCTGGAGCGGCAGATGTGGCACGACCGGGCGCGGCGGCCGCGGCCGTTTTGACGCGCCTGCCCGGCCGACGTGATCATCCGAAAGGCAAAGCATGACATTTACCATCGAGTTCTTCCGTATTCGAGAAAAGGACAATGCGCGCGCCACGCTCGACCGGATCACGCATCTCGCGCCCGATCTGGAAAGCGCGAAGGTGAAGGCGATATCGCTGTTTGAAACTTTGAGCATGCCGCAGAACCCTGACGGCTTGCGGATTTTGGATCAAAGCGGCCACGAGGTGTTCTTTTGGACGCCGGGGACGGACGCGCACTGACATCCTCAGCACAGGAGCTTGCCCATGACCGGCTGGTATCGCGCACTCGGCGTCGTTGAGCGGCGCACGTTCTGGGCCTGCTTCGGCGGCTGGGCGCTCGATGCGCTCGACGTGCAGATTTACAGCTTCGTCATCCCGGCGCTGATCGCGCTGTGGCACATCAGCAGGGCCGAAGCCGGTTTGCTCGCGACCTCGGCGCTGGTCATTTCCGCGTTCGGCGGCTGGATCGCCGGCATGCTCGCCGACCGCGTCGGCCGCGCCCGGCTGTTGATGATCATGGTGGCGTGGTTCGCCTTCTTCACGTTCCTGTCGGGCTTCACCCAGAATTTCGAGCAATTGCTGATCGTGCGCGGTCTGCAGGGCTTCGGCTTCGGCGGCGAATGGGCGGCGGGCTCGGTGCTGATCGGCGAAGTCATCCGGGCGCGAGATCGCGGCAAGGCGGTCGGCACGGTGCAGAGCGCCTGGGCCTGGGGCTGGGGCGCGGCGGCGATCCTCGCCACCGTCATGTTTCAGGTCCTGCCGCAGGAGATCGCCTGGCGCGCTTTGTTCTTCGTCGGCATCCTGCCGGCGCTGCTGGTATTCTATATCCGCAGCAAGGTGCCCGAGCCGGCCATCTTCCAGGCGGCGGCGCAAGCGCCGGCGCGGCGCGGCAGCTTCGATATTTTCGGCCCCGAGCTGTTGCCGACCACGATCCTCGGCGCGATTCTCGCCACCGGGGCGCAGGGCGGCTATTACGCCATCACCACCTTCCTGCCGACCTTCCTGCGCGGCGAGCGCCATCTGACCGTGCTCGGCACCGGCGGCTATCTCGCCGTCATCATCGTCGGCTCGTGGCTGGGTTACATCGTCAGCGCCTATCTCAGCGACGGCATCGGGCGGCGGAAGAATTTTTTCATCTTCGCCATCGGTTCGCTGCTGATCGCGATCGCCTATACGCAGACGGAAATCTCCGACGCGATGATGCTGGCGCTCGGCTTTCCGCTCGGCTTCTTCGCGTCGGGCATCTTCTCGGGGATGGGGCCGGTGCTGACGGAACTGTTCCCGACCAGCGCGCGCGGCGCCGGGCAGGGTTTTTGCTACAATTTCGGCCGCGGCATCGGCGCGTTCTTTCCGACCTTGGTCGGGCTTCTCTCGGCCAGGGTTTCGCTCGGCACCGCCATCGGCATCTTCGCCGCGATCTCCTACGCCATCATCATCCTCGCCGCGATCGCGCTGCCGGAGACGCGCGGGCGGGCGTTGGCGGCGGATTGATCATCCCATCGCGCGCTTGGGCGCCGGCACGTCCGTCCGCTCGACCCCCTTGCGCGCGACATTGAGCGCCCGCTGCAGCGCCCGCAGGTCGTAAGGCTTCTGCAGCACCTCGAAACCCTGCCGCACGGCATCCTGCGCGCTCGACGAATAGCCGGTCGCCAATAGCACCGCGACCTTGGGAAAGCGTCCGCGCACGGCTTGCGCCAGCTCGAGCCCGTTCATGGCCGGCATCAGAATGTCGGAAAACACCACGTCGATGTCGCCCTCTTGCGCGATCAGGTCGAGACCGGCCTGCGCGCCGGCCGCCTGTTTGACGCAGTAGCCCAGCTGCTCGAAATAAGCGCGGGCGATCTCGGCGACTTCGGCGTTGTCCTCGACCACGAGCACGGTGCCGGCCCCTTGCGCCGCGTCGGGCGCGACCGAGGTCGCGCCCGATTGCGGCGGCGTTTCGAAGCTGCGCGGCAGGAACATGGTGATGGCGGCGCCGCGCCGCGGCGCGCTGGTGACGGTGGCGGCGCCGCCGGACTGACGCGCGAAGCCGTAGACCTGGGACAGCCCGAGCCCGGTGCCCTTGCCGACCTCCTTGGTGGTGAAGAATGGCTCGAACACCCGCGGCAGCACGTCGGGCGGAATGCCGTCGCCGGTGTCCGCAACGCGCACGGCGACGAATTCCCCGCTCAAACCCTCCTCGCTCGCCTTGCCGCGCAGCACGATCGGCTTCGCCGTAATGGTGAGAGTGCCGCCCGACGGCATCGCGTCGCGCGCATTGACGGCGAGGTTGAGGAGAGCGAGTTCGAACTCGCTCGGGTCGACCTTGACCAGGCACGGTTTTCTCGGAACGGCGACGCGGATTTCAACATCGTCGCGCAGCGAGCGGCTGAGCAGGTCTTTCATATGCGGCAGCCGTTCGACGAGGTCGATCACGGCCGACTGCAGCGGCTGCCGCCGCGAGAAGGCGAGCAATTGCCGCGTCAGGCTTTCGCCGCGCTGCGTCGCGTTGTCGATGGCGTCGAGGAGCCGCTTCTGCTTGTCGTCGGTGATGTGACGGCGAAGCCGGTGTACGCTGCCGCTGACGACCATCAACAAATTGTTGAAGTCGTGGGCGACGCCGCCGGTCAATTGGCCGATCGCCTCGAGCCGTTGGGACTGGCGCAGCGCGCCTTCGGCGGCCTCGCGGCGATCGGCCTCCTCGTAGAGCCGCCGCGTGCGCCGCAGCGCGATCCACAGCACGGCGAAGATCACGAGCGTGGCGGGAAGACCGACGATCAGCTGGTTCTTTTCGGTGGCAAGCCAGTCTGCCTGGATGGCGACGCTGGTGACGCCGGCGAGCGCATAGACCGGGAAGCCCGGCAGCTTGCGAAAAGCGATGCGCCGGCTGACGCCGTCGATCTCCGAATTGACGGTGTAGAGACCATGATCGGCATTGCTGGCAACGGCGGCGCGGAATCGGTTCGACGCTGACAGCCGCTGCGAACGGTCGCTTGGCGCCGGGTAACGCGCGAGATAGGCGCCGTCGGCGCGCAACAAGGCGAAGAAACTGCCCGGCCGCTGTCCGATCATTTGATAAAAGTCATCGAAATAGCGGGGCCGCACGGCGATCGAGATCACGCCGTTGAACGCGCCGTCCGGCGATTCCAGCCGGTGCGACAGCGCAAAATAATCGCCGCTGATGCCCGGCAGTCGCGGCGAGCGCGTGTCGCTCACATAGGTGCCCGCGTCGGCGGCGATCAACTCCCGAAAATAGTCGCGGTCGTCGAACCTGACATTGTCGGGCACCGCGGTGACGTTGCTCGTCGCAAGCGGCGCCCCGTCGCGGCCGACGATGAGGATGGCATCGAGTTGCGGCATGGTGCCGACGATCAATTGCAGGCGCGGATGCAGACGCGGCTGCGCGGCGCGGATGTCGTCGTCCGACATGCCGCGGGTGATCTCGTTGACTTCAGCGAAGGTGCGATCGACGGTCTGAAAGACCCGGAGCGCCTGCTCCTGCATGGCATCGAGCGAGCGCAAGACGCGCTCGTCGGCCGCGGCATGAACGCCGCGGTAGCTGGCCCAGGAAGCGTAGCCGAACAGCGCCGCCGGCAGCACCAGCGACGCAATCATCATCAATTGCAGCAGGCGAGTGGCTGATTCCCGTGCGCTGCTCATTGACTGCCAATCATGAGACGGTCCAGCCGTCATCCGGCGGTTCCGCAGCGGCAGTGTTTCACGCCCATCGGGGCGCGAAAGAGGCAAAATCCGCCGCGCGCGATGGCGATTTTGTGATTGCCGAGGCGGGCGCAAGCGCTTGACTCGCGGAAACGGCGTACCTCAGCAACGTCAGCGATCCCTCGCCGCTGCCGTCGTCAACCCCTGGACACTTCGAGCCGCTTCCGCTCCGTAAGCAATCGCCGCAAGAATGTCATTGTGCGCCAAACCGGGATATTGCGCCAATAGCTCAGCCTCCGACATTCCACCGGCGAGTAGATCGAGTATCAGTGAAACTCAGATACGCGTCCCCTTTATGCAGGGCTTGCCGCCGCATATCGCCGGGTCGATGCTGATGCGATCGAGGAGACGGGTCATACGTCTACTGCTTCACGCCGGCTTGAAATTCATCGCCACGCCGTTGATGCAGTAGCGCAGATGCGTCGGCGGCGGACCGTCCTCGAAGACGTGGCCGAGATGGCTGCCGCAGCGGCTGCAATGCACCTCGGTCCGCACCATGCCGTAGCTGCGGTCGGTCGAGATCTCGACCGCACCCGGCGCCGGATCGTTGAAGCTCGGCCAGCCGGTGCCGCTCTCGAATTTCTGCTTCGAGGCGAACAGCTCCTGGCCGCAGCCGGCGCAGAAGAACGCACCGGCGCGCTTCTCGTAATTGAGCGCGCAGCTCCCCGGCGCCTCGGTGCCGTGGCCCCGCATGACCTTGTACTGTTCCGGCGACAGGATCTTGCGCCATTCCGCGTCGGTGTGGGTGACCGGGTATTGCTTGATATCCATGGCTTTGCGTCCGTTGCTTCGTATGTTGCGCTGTTTCTTGGGGCGTTCTTGGGGCGAATTTCGGGGGTCTATTTTGCGGCCAAACGGCGGTTGCAACAACGTAATAGATGCCGCGCAAAGCGCAACCGTTCGACGGGGGCGGCTTCGCAAGCGTGATCGGCACGTGAAAGACCGAGCCTTGGCTTGCCAGGGGCCTCTCGCGTCCGCTCAGGGGTAATGTTAAGGTACTGGTATTGGCGGAGATACTCGATGAACGTGAACGCGCCATCGCTGTCAGGAACCATGGACGTGGACGAGTTCATGGATTTCGTCTAGACGCGTCCCAAGGGGGAACGCTGGGATCTGATCGAGGGGGTCGCGGTCATGATGGCGCCGGCGAGCTATGCGCATCAGAGAATTACACGCAATCTGTGTGAGCTTCTCAACGGCGCGTTTGCGGCAAAGCGGCTCGACCTGTTTGCCTACTTCGACGCCGGTGTCCGCTCGCCGGGGGTGCGGAATTTTCAGCCGCAGCCGGATGTGGTCGTGGTGCCGGGCGTTGCCGGATACGAGCTTTATGCCGAGCGTTTCCAGCTCGTCGGCGAGTTCAACTCGCCGTCGAACACGCGCGGCGAGATCGCGCTGAAGCTACGCCGCTATCGCGAGGCTCCTGACAACCTCTATGTCGTCGTCGTCGAGCCGCGCGAGTTTCTGGTCGAGATTTACGCCAGAAGCCGCAATTGGGAGGCGGCGGTTTTCAGGAACGCCGGCGAGCCGATCGAGCTGCCGGAGTTCGGCCTGCGCCGCAGCGTCGGTGATTTGTACCGCGGCACGCCGCTCGACCCGCGGCAGAAATCTTAGTTCCCATCGGGCCGGCGACGTTGCGACAAAAAGCCGGTGAAGTTCCCGCCCGTACGCATTCGTACGGATGCCGCTATTAGCATCTCGGCAACGCTTGTATTTCTAGGATGACGCGTTCGTGCGAGTGCGGCGAACGGCCCCGCAAAATCGGAACAGAGCTCCTGGGTCGGCGGGGCCGTTCGCTCTTGCGCGTCACGGCCGGCACAATGGTCGGCAGACTAATTTTGGGTCGGCGGCTATTTTCCCCACACTTCCTGGGCGACCTCGACGATCGTCTCGAGCTTGGCCCATTGCTCGTCCTCGGCGAGCGCGTTGCCCTCTTCAGTCGAGGCGAAGCCGCATTGCGGCGACAGGCACAGCTGGTCGAGATCGGTGAACCTGGCCGCCTCGGCGATGCGGCGCTCGAGTTCGTCTTTGCTTTCGAGCGCGCCGGACTTGGTCGTAACCAGCCCGAGCACCGCGAAGCGGTCGTCCTTGAGATAGCGCAGCGGCTCGAAGCCGCCGGCGCGATCGGTGTCGTATTCCATGAAGTAGCCGTGCACCTTGATCTGGTCGAACAGCACTTCCTGCATGGCGTCGTAGCCGCCCGATCCCATGAAAGTCGATTTGTAGTTGCCGCGGCATAGATGCATGGTGACGGTCATGTCGGCGGGAATATCCGACATCGCCACGTTGATCAGCTCGCCATAGGCTTTGCCGAGATAATCGGGATCGTCGCCGCGGTCTTTCATCTGCGCCCGGTATTTCGGATCGCACAGCATGGCGATGAACACCTCGTCGAGCTGCAGATAGCGGCAGCCGGCGTCGGCGAAGGCGCGCACCGCCTTCTTGTAGGCCTGCCCGAGGTCGTCGAAGAATTTATCGAGCGTCGGATAGATCGTCTTGTCGATCGGCGTTGCCAGCGGGCGGCCGTAGATCGCGGACGGCGCCGGGATCGTCATTTTCGGGGTCCGCGCCGTGTGCGCCTTGAGGAACTTGAAATGCTCGATCATCGGATGGCCGGAAAAGCCGAGCTTGCCGGTTACCTTCACGCCTTCGCGGCGGGTCGCGACCGCGGCGAACGCGATGCCTTCGTCCATGATATGGCGCTCGACGCCGTCGAGGCCCCAGAGGAAATCGAGATGCCACCACGAGCGGCGAAATTCGCCGTCGCTGATGGATTGCAGCCCGACTTCTTCCTGCTTGCGGATGATGCGCGCGATCTCGCGGTCCTCGACCGCCTCGAGGTCGGCAGCGGATATCTCGCCCTTGGCATGGCGCTCGCGCGCTTCCTTCAGCGCGGCCGGCCGCAGCAGGCTGCCGACATGATCGGCGCGGAACGGCGGTGTCGTTCGTTGCATGTTGTTTCCTCCAGTTTTTGTCTTTCCTCCCCCTGGAAGGGGAGGAAAAGTTACCCCCACACCTCGTCGGCGATCTCCACGATCATCCGAAGCTTGGCCCATTGCTCGTCCTCGGCGAGCGTGTTGCCTTCCTCGGTCGAGGCGAAACCGCATTGCGGCGACAGGCAGAGCTGGTCGAGCGGCACGTGTTTCGCCGCTTCGTCGATGCGGCGCTTGATGTCGTCCTTCTTCTCCAGCGTGCCGGTCTTCGAAGTGACGAGGCCGAGCACGACGGTCTTGCCCTTCGGTACGAAGCGCAGCGGTTCGAAGCCGCCGGCGCGGTCGCTGTCGTATTCCATGAAGTAGCCGTGGACGTTGATGTCGTTGAACAGCGTCTCCGCCACCGGCTCGTAGCCGCCCGAGGCGACGAAGCTGGAGCGGAAATTGCCGCGGCACAGATGCATGGTGATCGCCATGTCGGACGGAATATCGGCGATCGCCGCATTGATCATGTCGGCGTAGATCTTCGGCAGCATGGCCGGGTCCTCGCCGCGCGCGACGATGTGCTCGCGCAATGACGGGTCGCAGAGATAAGCGAGGTTGACCTCGTCGAGCTGCAGATAGCGGCAGCCGGCGTCGGCGAAGACGCGCACCGCCTTGCAGTAGGACTGGCCGAGGTCGCGATAGAAATCGTTCATCGACGGATAGATTGCTTCCGGCACGGCGTCGCGGCCGTAACGGAAATGCAGCGAGGACGGCGACGGGATGGTGACCTTCGCCGTCGCCTTGGCGTGCGCCTCGAGGAACTTGAAATGCTCGACCATCGGATGCGGCGTGTAGCCGCCGAGCTTGCCGACGATGCGCAGCAGGATGGCGCGCGGCTGCGGGCCCTTCGCGTTGAACTTGATCTTGCGCTCGCCGGCGTAGGATTCGACGCCTTGCAGCCGCTCCAGGAAATCGTAATTCCACGACGCGCGCCGGAACTCGCCGTCGGTCACCGCCTCGAGGCCGACCGCCTCCTGCTTGCGGATCACGTCCTCGATGGCGCGGTCCTCGATAGCGGTGAGCGCTTCGGCGCTGATTTCGCCGCGCGCGCGCTGTTCACGGGCTTCCTTCAGCGCCGCCGGCCGCAGCAGGCTGCCGACATGATCGGCGCGGAACGGGGGTGTCGTCCGTTGCATCTTTGTCCTTTTCATTTCCATTTCGATCGTCACCCGGCAATGACGCGCGTTTCTCAGCCCCACACCTCCTCGGCGATTTCCACGACCAGGCGCAGCTTGGCCCATTGCTCGTCCTCGCTGAGCACGTTGCCCTCTTCGGTCGAGGCGAAGCCGCATTGCGGCGACAGGCAGAGCTGATCGAGCGAGACGTATTTGGTCGCCTCGTCGATCCGGCGCTTGACGTCGTCTTTCTTCTCCAGCGCGCCGCTCTTCGAGGTGACGAGCCCGAGCACCAGTTGCTTGTTGCCCTTGGGAAAGAACCGCAGCGGTTCGAAGCCGCCGGAGCGGTCGCTGTCGTATTCGAGGAAATAGCCGTCGAGGTTGATCTCGTTGAACAGCCGCTCCGCCATCGGCTCGTAGCCGCCCTCGGCGATCCAGGCCGAGCGGAAATTGCCGCGGCAGGAATGCATGGTGACGGTCATGTCGGCGGGTTTGCCTTCGAGCGCGTGGTTGATCATGCCGGCATAGATGGCGGGGAGCTTTTCCGGCTCGTCGCCGCGCTCGCGCGAATGGGCGAGCTCGCGCTTGTCGCACATCATCGCCCAGGTGGTGTCGTCGAACTGCAGATAGCGGCAGCCGGCGTCATAGAAGGCGCGCACCGCCTGGCGGAAAGCCTCGGCGACGTCGTCGAAAAATGGCGCCAGGTCGGGATAGACGGTTTTGCTGATGGACTGCCGGCCGGGGCGGAAATGCAGCATATTGGGCGCGGGAATCGTCATTTTCGGCGTCACCTTGGTGTGCGCCTCGACGAAACGGAAATCGTCGACATGGGGGTGGGAGGAAAAGCCGACGCGGCCGATGGTGCGGACGCTCTCGGCCTTGGTCTTGACGCCGTGAAACGCGATCCCGCCGTCGACCTGATAAAGCTCGACGCCATCCAGGCCTTTCAGGAAATCGAATTGATACCACGAGCGGCGAAACTCGCCGTCGGTGGCGAGCTCGAGCCCGATTTCCTCCTGCTTGCGGATCGCCTGCTCGATCTCGCGATCTTCGATCGCATGCAGCTGAGCGGCGCTGATCTCGTTGCGCGCGCGCTTGGCGCGTGCCTGCTTGATCGCGTCCGGTCGCAACAGGCTGCCGACGTGGTCGGCGCGGAACGGCGGGGTCGATCGTTGCATGAGCTTCCTCCCGGAGTCGGCGTTTCCTTGGGCAAATCTTCTTGATGCGCGTTCTCGGCGCGCTTCATCTTCGTCCTCGGTTTAGCCGGCTGCGCGCCTGAATGTAAATGCCGTTGCGTCGGCGTCGCGCCGCGGCGACACTCGCCAAAACGCATGACAGGGAAGGAAAGATTGCATGAGCGCCGTGCTTCGACTTTACGAAGATATCTTGTCGAACGATGCGACCGTATCGCTGTCGGCGCGGCCGCGCATGATCTTCGTCGTGCATGGGGCGATCGGAATGGGCGACGGCGTGTGGCGCGACGGCGAAGCGTGGAACGGCGAGGACGCGGTCACCCTCGAGGCCGGACGCGAGGGCGCCGCAGTCTGGCGGTGGGAGCTGGCCCCCGACGACAGCGCCGGCGCTGCCACGGGCGGCGGCGTCGTCTCGCGCGAAAAACTGACGGCCGTTCTGGAAACATTGCCGCAAGGCCCGCTGCTCCTGCGCGGCGACAGCGTCGCATTCCCCGCGGGCGGCCGCGCCTATCTGCACCGTCATCAGGGCCCCGGCATCCGCTGCCTGATCGAGGGCGGCATCCGCATCGACTCGAATGGCCATTCGACGTCATACGGGCCGGGCGCCGCCTGGTACGAAAATGGCCCGGAGCCGGTGTTCGCCCAGGCCGCCGACCGGCCGACCCGCTTCATCCGCGTCATGATCCTGCCGCAGGCCTATCTGGGCAAAAGCTCGGTCGAATATCTCGACGAAGCGGACAAGGCCAAACCGAAGGCGCAGCAGTACAAGATCTACGCCGATAGGCCGATCGGGTTCGCAGGACCTGCAACCTGACGCCGTGTCCCTATCGCACGGCGTACACGCGCCTATTTCGTTTCAACGTCCTCCAGCTTGACGCCGTGCCCTGCGCGTAGACTTTCCCGGGCCTGTTCGATCCGGCGCAAAAAACGTGGGTCGTGTTCCAACCGGTAGTCGAACCAGTCATCTTCCGATTCGAATCCGATGAGGACGCCGGCCGGTTTGCCATGCCGCGTGATGACGATCTCCTGGGTCTCCGCTTCGCGCAAAAAACGAGACAGGTCGTCCTTGATTTCGGACAGAGGAACTTCCTTCATTCCTGATCCGCGAACTGTGCGAGCCATGATTGAGCCTCCGACTTGGTCACGATGGCCAAAATCTCGACGGTTGTGTCGCTAACATCATAGAATACCCGGACATCGCCGACGCGCAGCCGATATTGCGGGCGGCGCAATCCTTGTAGCCGCTTGATGCGACTGCGGCTTGTTTTCCCCGGCTCGTGTCTCAAATGCGTTTCAAGGGCGGCTCGCACCGTCGCCCGAACGTTTGCGGCGAGCCTTTTGAAGTCATCGACCGCTTCGGGAGCGAGGATGATCGCGCAGGGCATTCTAGCCAGAATATAGCCAGATTACGAACACGAGGAAAGCTGGTGCCGCAAGAGGGATTCGAACCCCCGACCCCATCATTACGAATGATGTGCTCTACCGGCTGAGCTATTGCGGCGCGCCAACGAAGGTGGCGTTCTAGTAATACCCGCCAATCGTAAACGCAAGGCATGCGGCGGCGCGAACGCATCCGCAGGTAGCGCTTACACGCCCCCCTCCGCCCGCAGCTTGAAGCGCTGGATCTTGCCGGTCGCGGTTTTTGGCAGCTCGGTGCGGAACTCGAGCCAGCGCGGATACTTGAACGGGGCGAGCTGCGTCCGGCAGTGATCCTGCAACGCGCGCGCTTCCGCGTCGCCGGCCTTGTCCGGCGATTTGAGCACCACGAACGCCTTCGGCTTGATCAACGCGTCGTCGTCCGGCCAGCCGACCACGGCAGCTTCGAGCACGTCGGGATGGCTCTGCAGGGCCGCCTCGACCTCGAACGGCGACACGTACATGCCGGAAACCTTGAGCATGTCGTCGCGCCGGCCGCAGTAGACGAAATAGCCCTGCTCGTCCTCGATGTATTTGTCGCCCGAGCGGGTCCATTCGCCGAGGAACGTCGCGCGCGACTGCTCGCGGTTATTCCAATACATCACCGCACTGGTCGGCCCGCGCACCTGCAGTTCGCCCATGTCGCCGCGCTTTTGCACGATATGGCCGTCGTCGTCGACCAGGCGCACCTCGTAGCCGGGCACCGGCTTGCCCGTGGTGCCGTATCTCACCTCGCCGGGGCGGTTCGAGATGAAAATGTGCAGCATCTCGGTCGAGCCGATGCCGTCGAGAATGTCGACGCCATAGCGGTCGCGCCAGCGGCGGCCGACTTCGGCCGGCAGGGCTTCGCCGGCCGACACGCAGCGCCGCAAGCGGGTCTCGGCGCGGTCCGGCGTGTCGGTGCTGGCGAGGAACGCGGCATAGAAGGTCGGCACCGCGTAGAACACGGTGATCGGATGCTTGCGCAAAATATCCGCCACCAGGTCGGGCGTCGGCCGCTGCGGCAACAGCACCGTAGTGGCGCCGGCGGACATCGGGAAGGTCAGCGCGTTGCCGAGCCCGTAGGCAAAGAACAATTTCGCCACCGAGTAGCACAAATCGTGCTCGGTGATGCCGAGAAACGGCTTGCCGTAGAGTTCGTTGGTGAGGGCGAGATCGGCATGCGTGTGCACGGCCCCTTTGGGCTTGCCGGTCGAGCCGGAGGTGTAGAGCCAGAAGCAGATTTCATCGCGCACCGTCGGCGCCGTCACGGCATCGGCCGGGGCGCCGGCCAGCAACTCCTCGAAGCGGGGATGGCCATGCCCGTTCGCACCTGACACGACGACATGGGCCAGGTTCTCACAATCGCCGATCAGGTTCGCAAATTTTGGGTACAATTCTTCGGAGACGACCAGGAGCCGGGCCCGGCTGTCCTGCAGCATGAACCGGTAATCGTCCTCGGTCATCAGCGTGTTGACCGGGACAGGCACCACGCCCGCTTTGATCGCGCCGAGAAACGCGGTCGGCCAATCGATGGTGTCCGTGAGGCAAATCAGAACGCGCTCCTCGCGCCGCATGTCGAGCGAGCGCAGCGCATGGCCGAAACGGTCGACGCGATCGGTGAGCGCGCCATAGGTCCAGCCGCCGCGGTGGTCGATGAAGGCGAGCTTGTCGGCGCGGCCGGCGTCGAGATTGCGCTCGAGAATGTCGGCGGCGAAATTATAGCTGCGCGGGATGGCGGCGGCGGCCGCGAGCGGCGCGAGATCGGGCTGCGCGATGGTCATCGTGATGTTTCCTCCCGACGAGAGTCAGTACCCAGTCTTGCCCAGCCACTGCCCAACGATACGCCCACGAATCGTAGGCGATTTTGACTTGCTTTGCCCGATCCGTCCGCCCACAGCAACTTATTATGCCGGCGCGCAAATCAGCCGGCAACAGCGCTGGCAAGGGCGGCATATTGCGCTATGAAGGCACCGCCAATCCTTGCCGGAGTCCCCTCATGATTTCGAGCCGCGACCGCATCCTCACCACCCATGTCGGCAGCCTGCCGCGCAGCGAGGCTCTGAGCGAGCTTCTGGTGCGCCGCGAGGCCGGCGAGAACTACGACAAGGCGCAGTTCGACGCCGAAATGGAAAAGGCCATCCGCCATGTCGTCGCCAAGCAGAAAGAAGCCGGCATCGATATCGGCAATGACGGCGAGCAGCAGCGGGTCGGATTCCAGACCTATGTGCCGCAGCGCATGTCCGGCTTCGGCGGCGAATCCAAGCGCCGCCGCGCGCAGGAATTCGAGGAATTCCCCGAGCTGGTGCAGAATCTGCAGCGCCGCTTTCCCAATGTCAGCCGCCAGCAGAACGCGCCGGAAGCCCAGGGCGAGCTGCACTACCACGACACCTCGGCGATCGAAGCCGAGATCGCGCTCTACAAGCGCATCGCCGGCGAAGGCAGCCCTTTCGTCGAGAGCTTCATGACGGCGCCGTCGCCCGGCATCATCGCCTCGACCATGCTCAACGCCTTTTACGATACCAACGAAGCCTACCTCGCCGCCATCGCCCGCGAGATGCGCAACGAGTATCTCGCCATCCACAAGGGCGGACTGCTGCTGCAGATCGATGCGCCGGATCTCGCGATGGACCGCACCATGTTCTATCGCGACCGCTCCGACGCGGAGTTCGCCAAGGCGGTCGAACTGCATGTCGACATGATCAATCGCGGCATCGAGGGCATTCCGCCCGACCGCGTGCGGCTGCATGTCTGCTACGGCAATTGGGAAGGTCCGCACATCCACGACATCGCGCTGGAAAAGATTCTGCCTGCGCTCTACCAGGCCAAGGTCGGGGCGCTGTCGATCGAGTTCTCCAATCCGCGCCATGCCCATGAATACGCGGCGCTCGAGCGGGTGCCGTTCCCCAAGGATTTCATTCTCATTCCGGGCGTCGTGGAATCAACCAGCAATTTCGTCGAGCACCCGGAAGTGGTGGCACGGCGGATCGAGGAGGCGGTCGCCGCGGTCGGCGACCGCGAGCGCGTCATCGCCTCGACCGACTGCGGCTTCGGCACCTTCACCCGCCGCGAATGGGTGATCGAGCCGGCCGTGTGGCTCAAGCTCAAATCCGTCCGCGCCGGCGCCGACATTGCCTCGGCGCGGCTCTGGGGAAGAAAATCCGCGGCTTGAGCGGAGGGTAAAGGGTAAGGCGTGTTTCTTCTGCTGACTCAACTTATGATGGGCCATGGAGGCGCGCTTCTTTGTCTACATCCTGGCCAACCGGCCTCGCGGCGTGCTGTACGTCGGCGTGACAAACGATATCGCGCGGCGCATTTGGGAGCATAAGGCGAAAGTGGCGCCAGGGTTTACGAGTAAGTACGGTGTCACTCGCCTGGTTTACTACGAAGAGTACGCGTCCATTTTAGAGGCACGAGCGCGCGAGCGTTCGCTGAAGAAATGGCGCCGAGTTTGGAAGTTCGAATTGGTCGAAAAGGTCAATCCGACTTGGAGCGACCTCGCTGCCGACGTTAGCCTGTAAATGCCTTCGTTCCCCGGATGCGGTGCAGCGCGAAGCGGTGCACCGCTGATCCGGGGTCTTCGCAAGCTCGACGCCCGGGAGTCATTCGCTTGTGAAGGTCCCGGTTCTGCGGTGCACCGCTTCGCGCTGCACCGCGCCCGGGAAAAGTTTAACAACCGAGGAGTTCTCTCATGGACGATATCACCCGCGACCCGACGTCGATCCGAGCCGAGGACGTCAACCCGCGCTTCAATTGGGGCCGCCATCTGCCGGTGCTCGGCACCATGGGCGTCGACTTCGAGGAGCGCGTCGACTACCGGCGCATGCATCGCTACCGGCTCGCCCGCGCCCAGGCCGCGCTCGAAGCCTCCGACCTCGGCGCGCTGATTTTGTTCGACGACAACAATGTCCGCTACGTCACCTCGACCAAAATCGGCGAATGGGCGCGCGATAAGCTGTCGCGCTGGGTGCTGTTGGTGCGCGGCCGCGATCCGATCCTGTGGGATTTCGGCTCGGCGGCGGTGCATCACCGGCTCTATTCGCCCTGGCTCAAGCCGGAGAACTGCAGGGCCGGCCTCGTCGGCTTGCGCGGCACCGTCGATCCGGCGTTCGGCCTGATGAAGCATCACGCCGAGGAGATGGCCTCGATCCTGCGCGAGGCCGGCGTCGCCAAGATGCCGGTCGGCATCGACATCGTCGAGCCACCGATGATGTTCGAACTGCAAAAGGCCCACCTGACCGTCAAGGACGGCCAGCAGGTCATGCTGGAAGCGCGCGAGATCAAGTCGGCCGACGAGATCGCGTTGTTGAACCGCGCCGCGGCGATGGTCGACGGCGCCTATCATCTGATCAACGAGCAGCTCAAGCCCGGCGTGCGCGAGAACGACATCGTCGCCAAGGTCAACGAGTTCCTCTACACCCACGGCTCCGACGACGTCGAAGCGGTCAACGCCATCTCCGGCGAGCGCTGCAATCCGCATCCGCACAACTTCACCGACCGCATGGTGCGCCCGGGCGACCAGGTGTTCTTCGACATCCTGCAATCGTTCATGGGCTACCGCACCTGCTATTACCGCACCTTCAATGTCGGCCGCGCCACGCCGTCGCAGCACGACGCCTACAAGAAATGCCGCGAGTGGCTCGACCGCGCCATCGATCTGATCCGGCCCGGCGTGTCGACCGACGAGATCGCCAGCGTCTGGCCGAAGGCGCAGGAGTTCGGCTTCCCCGACGAACTCTCGGCGTTCGGCCTGCAATTCGGCCACGGCCTCGGCCTCAATCTGCACGAACGTCCGATCATCAGCCGGGTCATCTCCATGCAGCATCCGACCGTGATCAAGGAAGGCATGGTGTTCGCGCTGGAGACCTATTGCCCGGCGAGCGACGGCTATTCGGCGGCGCGCATCGAGGAGGAGGTCGTGGTCACCGACAAGGGCCACACCGTCATCTCGCTGTTCCCCGCCGAGGAACTGCCGATCGCCGCGCGGTATTGAGCGCGGCGCAACATCCCAAAAAAGTCTGCCGCCCCGGCCTTCGCGCCGGGGCTTTTTTGTGCCGACCGGTCGCCGCACCATTGCCGGCTGGAACCGCCGCCAAGGATGAAGGTGGCGCCGAAATCTGCTAAGGGCTTCGTCCACCAATTTCCGCGTCCGCAAATTCTTGCGTCCGCAAGCCTCGCGTGACGCGAAAGCGCACCGCAAAGAGCACCCGAGAGGTTACCCATGTACGCCAAGCTCGAACTCTATATCGACGGCCAATGGCTCAACGGCGACGGCCGCGCCGGCGAAGACGTGATCAACCCGGCGACCGAGAAGCCGCTCGCGCGTTTGCCGCATGCCAGCGCGGCGGATCTCGATCATGCGCTCGAAGCCGCGAAGAAGGGGTTTGCCGTGTGGCGCGCCACCTCGGCCTATGAGCGGGCCAATATCATGCGCAAGGCCGCCGACCTGATGCGCGAGCGCTACGATGCGATCAGCAAGGTTCTGGTGCAGGAGGAAGGCAAGGCTTATCCCGAAGCGCGCGCCGAGGTGCGCACCTCGGCCGACATCATCGAGTGGTACGCCGAAGAGGGCCGTCGCGCCTATGGCCGCATCGTGCCGGGGGCCTTCAAAGGAATGCGCCAGATCGTGGTGCAGGAGCCCGTCGGCATCGTCGCGGCGTTCACGCCGTGGAATTTCCCGGCGCTGACGCCGGCGCGCAAGATCGGCGGCGCGCTCGCCGCCGGCTGCTCTCTCATTCTCAAGGCGTCGGAGGAGACGCCCGGCACCTGCGTCGAGATGGTGCGCTGCTTCGCCGATGCCGGGCTTCCCGCCGGCGTGCTCAACCTTGTGTTCGGCGTGCCGTCGGCGATTTCCGAGCACCTGATCGCCAAAGACGACGTGCGCAAGATTTCGTTCACCGGCTCGATCCCGGTGGGCAAGCATCTCGCCCAACTGGCGGCCAAGGGCATGAAGCGCGCCACCATGGAACTCGGCGGCCACTCTCCCGTCGTCGTGTTCGCCGACGCAGATCCGGAGAAGTCGGCCGAGATGATCGCGGGCTACAAGTACCGCAACGCCGGCCAGGTCTGCATTTCGCCGACCCGGTTCTATGTGCAGGAGCCGGTCTACAACCGCTTCCTGGCGCGCTTCACCGAATACGCCAAAGGCCTCAAGCTCGGCGACGGCCTCGAGAAGGGCGTGACCATGGGGCCTGTGGCGAACGCGCGCCGCATCGACGCGATGGAGTCGTTCGTCGCCGACGCCAAGGACTGCGGCGGCAAGATCGCGACCGGCGGCACGCGCCGCGGCAATCAGGGCTATTTCTTCGAGCCGACGGTGATCACCGACCTGCCCGACGACTGCAAGCTGATGACGCAGGAGCCGTTCGGCCCGCTCGCGCCGGTGGTCGCGTTCAAGACCTTCGATGAGGTCGTCGAGCGCGCCAATTCATTGCCCTATGGGCTCGCCGCCTACGCCTTCACCGGCTCGGCGCAGACCGCCAATATGATCGGCGACGCGCTGCAGTCCGGCATGGTCGGGGTGAACTCGATCAACGTCTCGACGCCGGAAACACCGTTCGGCGGCGTCAAGGAGTCCGGTTACGGCAGCGAAGGCGGCATCGAAGGCCTGCAGGCCTACATGAACACCAAGTTCATCTCGCAGGCTTGATGAAAATGAACTTCCTCTCCCGCGAAGCGGGAGAGGAGAACTGAAGCTGGAGAGTTGACCGGCTCAGGCCTCGGCGAAGCCGAAACTCGGGCCGAGGAGCCGCCGCACGCGGAGCATCTGGGAGCGTGCGGCGAAGGCGTCCATGGCGATGCGCGCGAGCGGGGAGAGCTGCGAGGGCCGCGCGATGACGTCGCGCATCACCGCGCGGGTGTCGGCGCGGCCGTCGGGGCGCATGTTGAGGAGCGCGGCCGAGGGAACTTCGCGGTGGGCCGGGTCGACCACGACGCGGACCGCGGCGAAGGCGAGCTTATGCTCGGCCGCGACCCGGGCCATGAGGTGCGATTCCATGTCGACCGCGGCGGCGCCCGTCGCCCGGTGCAGCTCGCGCTTCTTGGCCGGTTCCGCAACCGGCGTATCGACGCCGACGATCGGCGCATGGACCGCGCGCCCGATCAGGCTCAGGAGCTTGCGCGACCACACCGCGTCGGTCGAGCGGGTAGAGTGCGCACCGTGGGATTCGCGGATCGCGGAGGCGACCACCCAGTCTCCGGCCCGCAGGTGCGCGGCAAGCCCGCCGGCGACGCCGAAGCTGATCATGCCGCGATAGCCGCGCCGGACGGCAGTTTCGGCCACCGTTTCCAGCTCGTTTCCGGCCGTGCGGCACACGACGTGGACCCCGGGGCCCGCGGCGATGCGCGCCTCGAAGGCTAATCCGACGAATGCGACGACCGTACAACGGTTACGTTCGACCGCCACGTCGGCGACTTGTGCCCTTTCTTCCCTGCCACCTACTATTTCATCTGCAAGAGTCGCCCCGAAATCCAATTGAAATGCCATGAGAAGCCTTCGCCCTCGTGTCCTGTGACCCCGGCCTTAGTTTCCCTCGACGGGTGCCCCCCCAAAAGACGTCCACGAGACTGATTCCGGCAAATCACCGCAGACGCCGCAAAGTGTATCACAACAAATTGCGCTGTCGAATTTTTAAGCAGCCTTTTTCCGCCGCGGTGGATGCCGGCATGGCCTTTCCGTGGCAAAGATGCTTCGTGCCTGCGAAATCGCGACGCAATTCGTCGCCATAATGGATGCATCATGGGCGCCATGTCGCCAACGCTTGTCACCGGGGCTACCGGTTTCGTCGGATCGGCCGTCGCGCGAAAGCTCGTCGCGGAGGGATTTTCGGTACGGGCGCTGGTGCGTCCCGGCAGCCCCCGCTTTCATCTCGCGGGGCTTGATCTCGAATTTGCGACCGGGGATCTGCGCGACGCCGCTTCCGTGCGGCAGGCCATGCAGGGGATCCGCTATGTCTTTCACGTCGCCGCCGATTATCGGTTGTGGGCGCGCGATCGCAGCGAGATTTTCGCCGCCAATGTCGACGGCACCCGCATCATCATGGAAGAGGCGCAGCGTGCCGGGGTCGAGCGCATCGTCTATTGCAGCAGCGTCGCGACCCTGAAGCTGCACCACGACGGCGGTGCCGCCGACGAGACCATCGGCCTGTCGGAGGCGGAGGGGATCGGCGCCTACAAGCGCAGCAAGATCGCCGCGGAACGGCTGGTCGAGGCCATGATCGCGCGTGACGCGCTCCCCGCGGTCATCGTCAACCCCTCGACGCCGATCGGGCCGCGCGACGTCAAGCCGACGCCGACCGGCCGAATCATCGTCGAGGCGGCACGGGGCCGCATGCCGGGCTTTCTCGACACCGGCCTCAACCTCGTCCATGTCGACGACGTGGCCGAAGGCCACTTGGCCGCGCTGCGGCATGGCAAGATCGGCGAACGCTACATTCTCGGCGGCGAGAACGTGACGCTCGCCGACATGCTGGCGGAAATCGCGCGCCAAGTGGGCCGCCGTGCGCCGCGGCTGCGCATCCCGCGCGCGGTGGTGGTTCCGATCGCCTACGCCGCCGAGGCGCGGGCGCGGCTCACCGGGCGCGAGCCGTTCACTACCTTGGACGGCATCCGCATGGCGGACCATCGCATGTTCTTCACCGCGGCCAAGGCCGAGCGCGAGCTTGGCGTCCGCGCGCGGCCCTACCGCGAGGCGCTCGCCGATGCCATCGCCTGGTTCGGCGCCGCGGGATATCTGGACGGCAAAAAGCGGCGGCAGTGATCCGTCAAGAAGCCCGCGCCGGCGCGTCGGCATAGCCGCCGACCGTGTAGCCCGAGCGGCGCACCGCCGCGATGCATGCAGGATCGCACAACGCGGCGAATTCCTCGGCATAGCGATAGCCCGGCGCGGCGCCGGGGAAGTCGCCGTGCTCGCCGGGATGCAGATAGATTTCCACGAAACCGGGCGGCAGCCGGTTCAACAGCGCCGCGACGCGCGCGGCCGTCATGGCGCCGGACCACGCCAGCCCGAACACCGCGTCCGGCGCGCTCAGGCCTTCGCGCCGGGCCCGGGCGCGCATCCGTTTCGCCCATGGCGCCGCGATCCGGCCGATCAGGCGGCGGGCCTGCGGGTCGATGCCGGCGACGATAGGCCATGGCTCGACCGGCACGCGCAGCGCCCGCATGCCGTAGTCGCGGCCGACCGACATGACCGCGGCGCCGATGGCGGGATGAAGATGGAGATGACGGTGGCCGTTGACATGGTCGAGCGGCAGGCCGGTCGCTTCATACGCCGCGAACTGGGCGGCGATTTCCTTGACCATTTGCCGCTGCCGCGAGGGGCGGAGCGCGAGCTCGGCGCCGTAGCGCGGCAGGTCGTTGCGAAACCGTCCGTCCTTGTCGATGAGCCCCGGTACGTGGGCGGGGTCCGACACCGGATCGCCGTCGGTGAGCACGATGTGAAGGCCGACGCGCAGATTGGGCAGCCGCCGCGCGCGCTCCACCGCGTCGGCCGCGGCCGGCGCGCCGACCATGAGGCTCGCGGCGCTCAGAATGCCGCGCCGATGCGCCGCTTCCACGGCCGCATTGACCTCTGCGCTGATGCCGAAATCGTCCGCGGTGATGACCAAGTGGTTCAGTGCACCAACTCCCGCCGCTGGCGCAGGAAGGCGAAGAATTCGGCGCCCTCGCGCAGCCGTCGCACCATCATTTGGGGACTGCATACCATCTCGGAAATGATCGCGGCAATCTCGCGCGTGCGAAAGTAGGAGCGCCGGTACAACGCCTCGCGTTTAGTCGCTGTCGTCGCCATAGAGCGTCGACAGCGCGCTTTTGATCAGCAAGGCCAGCGGCACGGCGAGGATGACGCCGGGCACGCCGAGCAGGACGCCGCCGGCCAGGAAACAGAAGATGATCAGCGCCGGATGCACGTGCGCGGCGCGGCCGAGCACGATCGGACCGACCACCTGATCGATCGAGAGGCGCAACGCGGTCGCATACATCGCGTAGGCGAAGATGCTCATGATTCCGGTCGCCGTGCGCAGCGAAATCAGTCCGGCGATGACCGCGGCCGAGGTCGGGCCGATCACCGGCACGATCTCGAGGATGCCGGTCAGCGTCGCCAGCAGCACCGCGTGCCTGATGTCGAGAAAGACCCCGAGGCCGATATAGGCCGCGATCGTCGCATAGATCACGATCACGAACACGCCGATGAAATAGCGTATCAGCACGGGGTCGAGCCGCGCCCAGACGCGCGCCGCCAGCGGCCGGCGATGCGGCGGCACGATCCAGAACAATCCGGCCGCCACGCGCGGCCCGCTGACCAAGAACCAGAACAGCAGCACGACGGTGAGAAACGTGCCCATGATGGCCGCGAGGCTCAAGCCCAAAGCCATCGTCACCGCGTCGGGCTGGGCAAACCAGTCGCTGATATGCTCGAGGGCGGCCTGCGAGATGTCATGGGGGCTCAGCGTTCGGCCGAACACGTGGATCGAATCCTCGCCCATCAATTGATGGGTCAGGTTGTCCAACATCGCCTGCAAATCGATCGCGACGCCTTTGGCCTCGACGGCGAGGCGCTGCACCGCGACTTTCATGACGAGCGCGCTGACGCCGACCAGGACAATGAACGTCGCCACCGCGAACAGTGGCCGCGGCCACCGCGTGCGTGCGGCGAGCCAGTCCAGAAACGGGGTGCAGACATAAGCGACGACGCCGGCGAGAATGAACGGCAGCAGGATCAGCCTGGTGATGTAAAGAAAGATCGCGAATGCCGCGGCCGTGAGAATGACGGCGCGCAATTCGCCGGAGTCGATCCACGCGTCCGTTTCGGCACGACGCTTGATCGGCGGCAGGTCGTCGCTTCCCGGTGTCTCGGCTTTCATGAGTAGATCCGGCCTTTCCAGCTCGCCCGGCCGCGCCAACGCCGACGCATCGTTTAGCCGAGCGGAAACGGGAGACCGTACCAGAAAGGAGTGCCGAAATAGAACGGTGCGGCGACATGGAGCCCGACATGGAGCCCGCACGCGGCGGCGGAGGCGGCTACCGCGGCCGACACGGTCGGGCCCGCCCGCCACCCAATCAAGGTTTGCTTGCGGTGCCGCCGTCAAGGCCGGCGCGCCGGCGTGCCACCAGGGCCATCGCCGCGAAATCCTTGTCGGCGTCGCCGTGGCCAACGGCATCGACAAGATTGTCGTGCACGATGCTGGCGAACGGCATCGGCACGCCGGCGGTTTCGCCGGCGGCGAGCGCCAGCCGCAAGTCCTTCAATCCGAGCGCCAACTTGAATGCCGCCGGGGTGAATTCGCCCTTGAGGATGAGCGCGCCATACGTCGAATAGACCGGTGCCGAGAACAGCGTCCCGGTGATCAATTGCATCAGCTTCGCGGGTTCGACCTCGTAGCGCTCCGCCAAGGTCACGGCCTCCGCCATAGCCTCGATCGCCGCGCCGATCAGGAAGTTCATGGCGAGCTTGGCGACGTTGGCCTGGTGTGGCGCCTCGCCGACGACCCAGGTTTTCTGACCGATCGCATCGAGGAGCGGCTGCACCCGCTGGATCATGGCGGCGTCGCCGCCGGCAATGACATTGAGCTTGCCCGCCGCCGCAATGTCCGGCCGACCCGATACCGGCGCGGCGACATAGGCGATGCCGGCGGTGGCGTGGGCGCGTTCGAGTTCGCGGGCGAAACCGACCGAAATGGTGCTGGAGACGACGTGAACGAAGTTCTTGTTCGATACGCGTTTGAGGAGGTCGCGCGAAAGAACGACACTCCGGACCGCGTCATCATCGGCCAGCATAGTGATCGTGGCGTCGCCGGCGAAGGCCTGCTCGGGTTCCTTGGTGCGGTGAGCGCCGCGGCGCGCCAGCTCCTCGGCCGGGCCGGGCGAGCGGTTCCAGACATGGACCTCGTGGCCGGCCGCGATCAGCCGGTTCGCCATGCCGCTGCCCATGGCGCCGAGCCCAAGAAATCCAACCTTCATGGTGTCTCCTTGTCGGTGGTGTGTTTGCTGTCGCGAACTCAACCCCGCTCAGAGATCGACGTTCCCGCGCCGAGATCTTTTGCGGAAAGCTCAGCGAGCTTCCCTCAGGGGAACGCCACGGCAGGCGAAAAGGTCCGCGCATAGCCCGGCACCGGGTTGCCCGCAGCCGGGTCTATCGCTCGCGCAGAAAAGGCGCCGGCGCGGCGAAGCCGCGAAGCCCCATGGCCGGAACGGCATCCGCCATCAGCGTCACCAGTTCGTTGGGGTGGATGAATTCGTCGCGGAAGCAGGCATAGGAGCGGCCATCGAACACCCGGCGCAGCCATTCCACCACCACCATGTGCTTTTCCGACGATTTGAAATCGGGATGGTAGGTCAGCCACAGGTCGAGGTGATGGCGAAGCCCGGCGTCGACCGGCACCAGCGGCGCGCCGAGCGCGATCGAGCAGGTCGGCAGGAAGCCGATTCCCGCGCCTTTCTCGACCGCATAGAGGGTCGCCGTGCTCGAGTTCGTGCGGATGCCGACAATGCCGGCGATCGATTCGACACCGAGCGCCCGCGCGTAAGCGCTCTCATCGAGCTGCGGCGCGACCTGCTGGACGAAGCGATGTTTGAGCGCATCGGCGATCGAGTGCGGCAGGCCGTGAACGCGGGCGTAGTCCTCGGAAACGAACGGATAGACGTGAAGACGGCCGAGGCGCGTCATGATGAGGTCCGGCCGTTCGGGCTTGTCGAACTGGATGGCGATGTCGGCTTCGAGACGCGCGACGTCGGCCGCCTCCATGGCGCAACGCAGATCGATCGTCAGGAGCGGATAGGTTCTTTGAAACTCGATGAGCTTCGGCATCACCCAATAGGTGCCGACGCCCTCCGTTACGGCAATGCGCACGACGCCGCTCGGGTTCACCGCGTTGTGCGCGGCACGACGGAAGACGTTGAAGCTCAGCCGCTCCATCTGACGCACGTCTTCCATGATGCCGCGCGCCTCCTCGGTCAGCTGCAGACCGGCCTGGTGGCGGACAAACAGCTTGAAGCCGAGCTCGTGTTCGAGCCGGTCGACGCCGCGCATGACGGTCGTGTTGGTGACGCCCAAGGTCTCCGCGGCTTTCCGGAAGCTGCCGGAGTTGGCGCAGACCAGAAAGACGCGCAAGTCCTCCCACGAGGTTTCCGGCAGGTCGGTCCCGTGCTGCACTGAGGCACCATGGCGTTGCAATTTTTGCGACATGCATCAGTCCATCATTCGCGTAGTCTTCAATCAAGTTTAAAGAAATAACTGGAGCGTTACCGAATGTACGCCAGTTTCCCTGAAAAAACAGGGTTTTCACGGCGCCACGAGTTCGATCGCCTCGAACGCTACGCCGGCATCGACGCTAGTCCGGCGCTGCCGCACGAATTGCCGGCGATGATCGCGCTGGCGCGCATGGCGGTGCCGGGCGTCGCCGTCGCGACGGCAACCGTCGAGCGGGTCTATCGCCAGCACCCACAATGCATTTTTCCGTTCCGCTGCGGCGGGAGGATCGCCGGCGGGATGGCTTTTCTTTACTTGAACGAGGACGGGCTCGACCGGCTGCTGCTCGACGAATTGGACTTCTCCGATCCGGATCCGGACGTGCTGACGCCGATCGGCGAAGCGCCGGCGGCGCTCTATGTCTGGGCGCTTGCCGCGCGCGGCCGGGCCGCTGCGGGTATCGCAAACGTGAGCGCGTGGCTGCGCCGCAAGCCGTTTGCGTCGGCGGATTACTATGCGCAACCGTCAACCGCGCATGGGTTGCGCATTCTTCAGCAGGTCGGTTTCGAGCCGACCAACAGCTTTCAGCGCAGTCTTTGGATCTATCGCCGCCTTCGCAACCGGGCGCCGGTGCGCCGCGCGGCGCCTTTGACTCGGGTGGCGTAGGAGAGTGGCAATGGTCGAAGATAAAGCACAACGGCGCGGCGCCGCCGATGATGGCAGGGACCAGCGGCGTATCACGATCCGGATCGCGCGCAATCTCAACGATCTGATGATCGTCGCGTCGATCCGCTCGGCGGTGTATCTCGCCGAACAGGATTGCCCCTACGAGGAGGAATTCGACGGCAACGATCTCGTCGCGGCGCATTTCATCGGCTTCATCGACGACGAGCCGGTGGCGTGCTTGCGGGCGCGGTTCTTCGCCGATTTCGCCAAGGTCGAACGGCTCGCGGTGCGCCGCCAATACCGGCGCTCGACCATCGCGTTTCGGCTGGTGCGCGCCTGCGTGGCATTCCTCAAGCGCAAGGGTTATCGGCGCATCTATGGCCAAGCCCAGGACCGCCTGGTGGATTTCTGGGCGCGGTTTGGCGCGAAGCCGCTGGGGCACAATCGCAAGCTGGTGTTTTCCGATTTCTCCTACACGGAGATGCTGCTCGAGCTCGAGCCCGATCCGCGCGCCATCACGATCGACTCCGATCCTTACGTCATCATCCGTCCCGAAGGCGACTGGGATCGTCCTGGCGTGCTCGACCGCTCGTCCGGGCGGCCGGCGTCGAGCCCCTTGCGCGAAACCGTCTGAGCCAGCGGATTTGGTCATGGAATTTCAAGCCCAAGACTTGCAAGCGTCGAACTCCCGCGCGCAGCTGCTGCTGTGCATGAACCTGCAGAAGGAGCATCTGGCGCCGGGCCGCCGCCACATGATGGCCGGCACCGACGAAGTGCTCACGGCCTGTGCGGCGATCACGGAGGGCTGGCGGGCGCGGCTGTGGCCGATCGTGCATCTCAAGCGCATCGCCCGCGCCGCGTGGTTCAATCCGGCCAGTGCCATGACCGACTGGATCGACGCCTATCGGCCGCGGCCCGGCGAACTCGTGTTCGAGCATCCGCTGCCGTCGGCCTATAGCTCGGCGCGGTTCGCCGCCTATATGGCCGAAATCGGCAGCGCCACAAGGGTGGTGATGATCGGGTTTTCGCTCGACGAATCGATCCTGGCGACCGTCATCGACGGATTTCACCGCGGCCATAGCCTGCGCATCACGGGCGACGCCACAGCGGGCCGCCAGCTCGATTATTGCGATCTGAAAACCTACCGCCGCATGTTGTTCGGCATGATCGCGGACTATGCCGTGCTCGAGCCTTTGGGCGACGCGCTCGATCCGACGGTGGCGGCGCGGTCCTGAACGCCTGCCCCCACCCCTCCTTCCCCGCGCGCGGGGGAGGGAGGGGTGGGGGCAAACGATCCGGAACAAGTCTGCGGTTTGTTCGGCCGTAGCCGGTCAGTTCTTCGCCAAGGGGTCCGGCCCGTACGGGTTCGGGCCCGGCGTGCCGCGGCGAAACCCGAGCTCGAACAGAAGCGCCAAGCCGAGCACCGTAAACGGCACCGCGATCGTGAGCGCGAGCGCGCTCGGCGCCTCGTCGGTGCCGCCCCAGCCGAGCACGGTCAGGAGGTCGAGCGCGGCATTGGCGGCGAAGAAAATGCCGAGCAGCCAGAGTGGCAGGTTGCGGTCATGGCAGCGTTTGGCGCCGACCGCGAATTCCGGATAGGTGAAGGCGAGATCGACGATGGCGCTGAGCCGCTCGCCGCCGAATTCCTGCGCGATCAGGCAGGCCAGCACGTTGGCGATGCCGACCACCACCATCGCGATCCAGAACGTCTGGCGACCGATGCGGCCTTCGAAGCTGTTAAGAAGGTAAACCCAATCCATCGGCGCGACGCGGGTCAATCCCTGAGCAGTTCGTTGATACTGGTCTTGGCGCGGGTCTTTTCGTCGACGCGCTTGACGATGACGGCGCAGTAAAGGCTCGGACCGGCGCCCCCGGCCTTGCCGCCTTTGCCCGGCATGGCCCCCGGCACCACCACCGAATAGGCCGGCACTTCGCCGACGAAAACTTCGCCGCTGTCGCGATCGACGATCTTGGTCGAAGCGCCGAGGAAGACGCCCATGGAGAGTACGGAACCTTCGCGCACCACCACGCCCTCGGCGACTTCCGAGCGGGCGCCGATGAAGCAATTGTCTTCGATAATGACCGGACCGGCCTGCAGCGGTTCCAACACGCCGCCGATGCCGGCGCCGCCGGAGATATGGCAGTTCTTGCCGATCTGGGCGCAGGAGCCGACCGTCGCCCAGGTGTCGATCATGCTGCCCGCATCGACATAGGCGCCGAGATTGACGAACGACGGCATCAGGACGACGCCCGGGGCGATATAGGCCGAGCGCCGCACCACGCAGCCCGGCACGGCGCGAAAGCCGGCGGTGCGAAAGCGCGCGGCGTCCCAGCCGTCGAATTTCGACGGCACCTTGTCCCACCACGAAGCGGCGCCGGGACCGCCTTGGATCACGCTCATATCGTTGAGGCGGAACGACAAGAGCACCGCCTTCTTGAGCCATTGGTTGACCCGCCAAATTCCTTTTGCTGGGTCGTTCCCTTTAGCCGGACCGTCGGCGGCCTTGTCAGCCACGCGGGCGGCGCCGCGGTCGAGGAGGTCGAGCGCCGCTTCGACCGCTTCGCGCACCGCGCCGGTCGTCGCCGGGCCGATCTCCGCGCGGGCCTCGAACGCCGCATCGATGGTGGCGGCAAGCGTCTCGTTCGTCTGCGCGGTGGCAAGTTCCGTGGTCGACATGAAGCGGTCCCCGTTGCCGCGGTTTGTCGGGGCGCGCCTGCGCGATGTCAAGCACGTCGCGTTTCGCTCCGCGGCGCTATGATGCCTTGACGATCTCGCGCAAAAACCCGGCGAGATCGTCGGTGACGTGGTCGACGTGCGGGGCGTCGCGGCCGGCGAGCTCCCAATCCTCGCGGAAGACTTCGCGCGTGCCTCCGGGCACCACCAGCACCGTCGTCATGCCGAGCGCGTGCGGCACTTCGAGATTGCGGGCCAAGTCCTCGAACATCGCCGCCTTGGTCGGATCGACCTTATGGCGGGCGAGGAAACGGTCGTAGACCTGCGGCCGCGGCTTCGGCTCGAGATCGGCGGCGGCGATGTCGAACACGTCCTCGAAATGCTGGGCGATCTCGAGCCGCGCCATCACCGCTTCGGCGTGGCGGCGCGTGCCGTTGGTGAGAATGAGCTTGCGGCCACGGAGTCCCGCGATCGCGGCGCCGAGCGCGGGATCCGGCATCAGCGGCGAATGATCGATCTGGTGGACGACTTCGAGGAATTCATCGGGGTCGAGGCCGTGCTCCTCCATCAGGCCGCGCATGCTGGTGCCGTAACGGCGGTAGTACTCCTTCTGCAGGCGGAACGCTTCGTCGTGGGTGACCTCGAGAAAGTCGGCGATGTAGTCGCGGATGCGCTCGTCGACCTGTTGCCAGAGATTGAGGTGATGGGGATAAAGCGTGTTGTCGAGGTCGAACACCCAGGTCTCGACCGCGTCGAAGCCGCCCATGGCGCGCTGCATCATGTCCGGCGACATATCTGGCGACTCGTTTTTGTCATATTGGTGGTAAAAAAGGTTGCGGCTCGAGCCCGAATCAATTTGCTAGTTTTAGAGCATGTGGGGGATCCGGGTATTCCGGAAAGATCATGCGCGATCAAAAAGCGCGAGCCCGGTTCTCGAGTCGATCGGAACCGGCAAGGCGCGGGCAAGCGGCGGGGCGGGAGCAACTGATGCGGCGTGTGTTGCGGCGATCGATGCCATTCTTCGGAGCGATTCTGATCGGGGCCATGGCCGCGGGGCTGGTGGCCGGCGTCGCCATGCTGGTTTCGCATTCCTGAGTCTGAGCCCGGCGTTTTCGACGTAAACTTCGACGCAAACTTGCGGTCATCCGGCCTCGCGCCACGCCGCCGCCGGCAACAGGCCTCGCAGCGCGTCGTCGTGCAGGCGGACCGGGTCGCGTTCGCCCTCCATGGCGATCCGCAGGATGGAGCGCGCCAGTTCGTCGGGCCGCACCGTGGTGTTGCCGATCGCCTTGAGCGTCAGCCATGCCTCGTCGAACGCGGCCTCCAGCACCACGAGCGTCTGCGGATCGAAGGAGCTGTTGTGGAACCCGCGCATCGTCCTCCTCACCACGACGGCGTTCGACGCGATGACGGTCGAACTTCGGATCGATCTCGGATCAAGCCGAAACCTCGGCCGAAACTGGGGCGCAATGGTGACGCGGCCGGCGCCGCCGCCCGCGCGCGCTGACACACGGCCGTCATCTCCATACCTGGAAGGCGACCAGCGCGGCAAGCATGATGCCGCTGCCGGCCGCTTGCAGCGGCGTGATCACCTCGCCGAGCACGATCGCGCTCAGGACCATGGCGATCAGCGGTTCGAGATTCATGATCAGCGCGGTGCGAAACGGTCCGATCCGCACGGTCGATTGAAAGATGAGCAGAATTCCGGCCGTCGTGGCGAACGAGAGCGCGATCATCACCACCCAGCCGAGACTGGTCTGCGGCAGGCTCCAGCTCACCCCCATCAGTGACACGGCGCCGAAGATGAAAGTCTGCGCCAGGACCGAGTACCACGTCGTCAGCCGCGCATCGGCGCCCATGAGGAAAGCGCGGGTGACTATGAGCACGCCGGTGCGGCAGCTCGCCGCGGCGAGCGCATAAGCGATGCCGGCGAACGCGAGCCCGGCCGGATGCGCGCCGATCATGATCGCAAGTCCGACGAAGGCTGCGAGCGCGCACACGGCGCCTTGCCACCGCATCCGCTCGAGGCCGGTCGCCGAGGCCGCGATGCCGGTGAGCAGCGGATAGGCGAAATAGGTCAGCACCGCGGTCGGTACGTCGATCGCCTCGATGGCCTTGAACAGGCAGTAGATCAGCACGGCGAAGAGAACGCCGACGCCGATCGCGATCCAACGCACGCGAGCCGTGGCGGCAGGCTTCGGACCGAACCTGAGCCAGGCCGCCATGAAGCCGAGGCCGACCACGCTGCGGAACGTCAGCATGGTCAGGACGCTGCAGCCGGTCGCCAGAATGACTTTGGCGAAAACGTCGGAGAAGCCGAGCGCGACCGCGGCGGCGATGCCGGACGCAGAAGGAAAAACAGGGCGGCGAGTCAAACGGATGAAGTTCCGGCAGGTGGATAGGCGGGTGGACGCGGCGGGCGTCGCCGCGAGCGACTGGCCGCTACCTATACTACGCTTCGCGGCGATCGAAAGCGGCGAGCGGGGCCGGCTGCGCCGCGCGGCCGCCGAACCGGCGCATGAGCAGCGACGCCGCATGGCCGAACGGGGCGATTAATTCGCCGCGGATGGTGTGGGCGTCGGCCCGGTCCGGCTCCACGCCGAACGCGAGCTTCTCGCGCTTCGCCGCCGGTACGTGCAGCGTGCCGAACATCCAGTCCCACAGCGCGAGGCAGCTGCCCATGTTCTTGTTGAAATGCGCGGGGTCGCTGGAGTGATGAATCTGATGATGCGCCGGGCTCATGAACACGCGGCCGAGCCAGCCGGTGAAAGGAATCCACAACTGCGTGTGCTGCAGGTGAACGTAGAGATAGATGAAGAACACCAGGATGATGTTGGTCTCGGACACGCCGAATTGGCCGGGGCTCTGACCGAGCAGATAATCACCGACGCCGTTGGCGAGCCCGGTGAAGAGCGACAGGATGTTGAGAAAGATGCACATATAGACCGGATGGACGCGGAAATTCGTCAGCGGGGTGAGCACCGTCGCCGAGTGATGAACCTTGTGGAACTCCCAAAGGAACGCGATCCGGTGGCTGAGATAATGATTGAGCCAGTAGCCCAGCTCGTAGGCCAGGAACAACATGAGGGTGATGATCGACCGCGCGACGAAGCCGGGCAGCGGCGCCGGCCGCATCGGACCGAAGGCCGTCGTCAATCCCTCGACCACCGCGTGGCTCAGCACCGCGTAGGACAGAAGCGCCCAGCCGAACACCATCCCGAACACGAAGACGTTGAAATAGAAATAGCCGATGTCGGCGACGTTCGAGCGGCTCGAGACGATGCTCTTGGGGAACAGCGCCCGCAGCAACGGCCGCAAGCGAATGCGCCGGCCCTTCTTGTAGCGGCGGACGGCGAGCACGACGAAAGCGATCACGAACGCGGCGAACAACGACGTGAGCGAGGCATGCGAGCCCGGCGACAGCAGCGCTTTGTCGAGCTGACCGAGAAAATACCAGATGCCCGGCGACAGGTCCAAGCGCACCTCCACGGCGTCGCGGAAGTTCAACTGTTATCCGCCCATTGGTAAAGGCGGCGTTGTCCGCTGGTGCTTCGCACGATTAACGCCCGGTAAATGCCAGAGCGTCGGCCCGATCGCGATCGACGCGGGCCGTGAGCGATATAACAGCGTCATCCAATCGACAGGGAAGGTGCATCACTCCGCCGCGGCGACCTTGGCGGCGTCGCGCAGCGTGAAGTGGTCGTCTTGCGGAGTCATTTCGAGGTGGCGCTGGTGCAGTCCGACCAGCGACGAGCGATGGCCGATGGATATGATCGTGGTCCGCGGCAGCCGTCGCGCCAATACCGCGTAAAGCTCCGCCTCCAACTTCTCTTCGACCGCGGATGTCGATTCGTCGAGGAACAGCCAGTCGGGCTTGAACAGCAAGGCGCGGGCGAGCGCAACGCGCTGCTGCTCGCCGCTCGAGAGGCGCTGCGACCACACCTCCTCGTGGTCGAGCTGGTCGACGAGGCCGCCGAGATGGGCATCGACGAGTGCGCTACGGATGTCGGCGTCCGAATAGGTGCCGGGCACTGCCGGGTAGGTGACGGCCGCGCGGAGCGTGCCGATGGGAATATAAGGCTTCGGCGGCACCACCATGATGCGGGCGCCCTCGGGACCGTCGATGCGGCCCTCGCCATAAGGCCAGATTCCCGCGATCGCGCGAAACAGCGTCGATTTGCCGGAGCCTGAGGGGCCCGAAACGACCACGCTTTCGCCGCCCGCGAGCACCAGATGCTTGGTCTCGACGACGCGCCGGCCGTCCGGCAGGGACAGATCGACGTCCTCGAGCGCGATCGCGGGAGCGCCGCCGGCAATCGCAACATGCGCCGGCCCGGCATTGCTGAGCGTCTGCGCCTGCTCGATCGCCGCGTCGAACGAGTTCAGGCGATCGACCACGGATTTGAAGGCGGCAAGGTAGGTGTAATAATTGACGAAGAAGGTCAGCGCGTTGGCGACCTGCGCGAAAGCGCCGGCCGTTTGCGTCATCACGCCGAGCTCGATTTTGCGGGCGAAGTAAAACGGCGCCGTGAAGATCAGGGGAATGATCGGCGAGAGCTGGCCGAAGGTTTGCGTGAACGCCGTCACTCTCATGCGCCGGTAGACGACGGCGAGGTAGTTGGCGATCAGCGCGCCGAACCGCCGTCCGATCATGTTCTGCTCGGCGTTCTCCCCACCCAGAAGGGCGACCTGCTCGGTATATTCGCGTAGCCGCGCCAGCGAGAAGCGGAAGTCGGCCTCCATATGCTGACGCTGAAAAAAAAGCTCGATCAGCGGGCGTCCGATCAGATGGGTGATCAGCGTTCCTGCCGCCGCATAGATCAGGGCGACCCAGAACAGAAAGCCCGGCAGAGCAACGTCGGTGCCGGGCAGCGTGAACGATTCCGACAGGCTCCACAGCACGACAGCGAAAGAGACGAGCGTGGAGATGGTTGAAATCAACAGAATCGAGAAATCGTAGATTCCGAAGGCCGAAGTGGAACCGTCCGAGCCGCCATTGATGAAGCGGAAGACGTCCTCGGCGATGCGTTGGTCGGGATTGTCGGTGTCGCCGGCGACGAGGCTGATCCGATAGTGGTTGTGGTGCGCGAGCCAGCGCGACACGAAATGCTCGGTCAGCCAACGCCGCCAGCGGATGACGAGGACCGACTGGGTGAAGAATTCGACGACCGTCATCGCCACATAAAGGAACGCCCACGGCGTAAAGACGAACAGCAGCTGTTGCCAGAAGGTGGCGGCGTCGCGGGCCTGAATGGCATTGAACAAGTCGCGATTGAAAAAGTTCAATCGCAGCGTGATGCCGACCTCGGCCTGGTTGAGGATGACGAGAAAAACGACCATCCCCACCGCAATGCGCCGCTCCAGCGCGATATAGGGGCGGAACGGCCAGACGCGCGCCTCGCCGGTTTCTTCGGCATTGAAATAGCGGTCGGCGATCCGCGTGATCTGCCGCACCGTATCCAGCTGCGCCATCACGAAGACGAGGATCGAGAAGATCGCGACCGTCAGCGGCAGCGAAGCCGGCGGCAGGTACTGCGCATAGTCCGCCGGCCAAAGCCCGGCCCGGCCGGCCGCCACCGCAAGGCCGAACACGATCGTCTCGGCCGAAAAGATGCCGACGAATATTTTGAGGAAGCTCGATATGGCGGTCGAGCGGAAGGTCGTGACGGCGCAGAGGAGAGCGACCCCGCCGAGGAGGCAGCCGGACAGGTCCTTTTCGATCGCGGGCTGCACCAGCGCGAGAAGGCCGAACAGCGCGACGGCGACGCTCAACGGTTTCATGGGATGTTCCAAGCGGTTGTTGAAAGCGGTTGTTGAAAGGGTTGGTTCGAGCCGGCGGTTCCCCTGTCTTACGCGGACAGTCTTAGGCGGACAGTCTTAGGCGGACAGTCTTAGGCGGACGGTCTGGGGCGGACGGTCTTGCGCGCATGCGCCGGCACGGCACACGCCGGCCAACCCATCGCAGTGCCGTTGCCGAGACGCGTTAGAGCTATAGCCGGCCGTTCGAAAGAGGTGAAGTTTTGACGACGGTCGCGAGCGACAAAACAATCCGCGTTCGGCTTTACCGGCGCACCTCGATGCTCACCCGACGCCCTAATGCCGCACGACGGCGGTTGGCCGACGTCGATGCCGGTGCGTGCCGTCGATGGTCCGCTTCCTAGTTATGGATGAGCGTGCCGGCGCCGAGCTCAGTGAACAATTCGAGCAGCACCGCATGCGGCACCTTGCCGTCGAGGATAACGACGCCCTCGACGCCGCCTTCCAGCGCCGCGATGCAGGTCTCGACCTTGGGAATCATGCCGCCGGCGATGGTGCCGTCGGCGATGAGACGCCGCGCCTCGTCGACGGAGAGCTGCTTGATGAGGTTCTTGGAGCGGTCGAGCACGCCGGGCACGTCGGTCAGCAGAAGGAGGCGCTTCGCCCGCAGCGCGCCGGCGATCGCGCCGGCAAAGGTGTCGGCATTGACGTTGAACGTGCCGCCGTTCGCCGCCGCGGCGACCGGCGCCAGCACCGGAATGAGCTCGCGGCCGAGAATTTGCGTCAGCACCGTGATGTCGACCTTGTCGGGCTCGCCGACGAAGCCGAGGTCGACCACCCGCTCGATATGCGAATCGGGGTCGACGACGGTGCGCGTCAATTTTCGCGCGATCACCATGTTGCCGTCCTTGCCGCACAGCCCGATCGCCTTGCCGCCGGCTTCGTTGATGAAGCCGACCATCTGTTTGTTGATGAGCCCGGCGAGCACCATCTCGACGATTTCCAGCGTGCGTTCGTCGGTGATGCGCAGCCCCGCTTCGTATTGCGACTGCACGCCGACCCGTTTGAGCATCGCCTCGATCTGCGGGCCGCCGCCGTGCACCACGATCGGATTGATCGCGGTCTGCTCGAGCAGCACGATGTCGCGGGCGAATTCGCGCGCGACCTGCTCGTCGCCCATGGCATGACCGCCGTATTTGATGACGACGGTCTCCTCGTCGTAACGCTGCATATAGGGAAGCGCCTCGGAAAGGACGCGGGCGATGTCGTGGGCGGAGAGGCTCATGCGGGCCGGCTCGGACGGGTTGCTGGGGTGGCGGGATAGAAGGACGCCGTCTTTTAGCGGGCTGCGCCGCGGCGCGAAAGCCCGCGTGCGGCGGCGTGGTCGGACTGCGGCCTGGGCGGCCGCAACCATCCGCAAATCGCCTGGGCGAAGCTTCGTTTCGCTCAGGTCCGCTCGTTCAACAGCCGTACGATCGCCGCGCGCAGAAGCGGAATACCGGCGCCGGTGCGCGACGACGTGGCGACGAGATCGGGAAAGGCGGCCGGGCGCTTGCGCATTGCCTCCCGGACCGCGGCGCTGCGTTCCGCCAGTTCCGTCGCGCTGACCTGATCGCATTTGGTCAGCACGATCTCGTGGCTCACGCCGGCCTTGCCGAGCGTATCGAGCACGCCATTGTCGACGTCCTTGAGGCCGTGGCGGGCATCAATGAGCACGTAGACACGCGCCAGCGTGGCGCGGCCGCGCAGGTAGTCGTGAATAAGTCCGGTCCAGGCCGCGACCTTGGTTTTCGCCGCGGCGGCGTAGCCGTAGCCGGGCAGATCGACCAGGACCAGGCGCTGCGGACCGCCGAAGAAGATCAGCTCCTGGGTGCGGCCCGGCGTGTTCGAGGTCCGGGCCAGGCCGTGGCGGCCGGTCAGCGCATTGATCAGGCTCGATTTGCCGACATTCGAGCGGCCGGCGAACGCGATTTCGGGCGCGCCCGCGCGCGGCAGCGACTGCAGCGAGCCGGCGGCCGACAGGAACTCCCACGCGCTGGCAAACAGCAGGCGTCCGGCTTCGATTTCGGCGGCGGAAAAGTCGCTCGAGGCACTCGCGTTCGTCAAGCTGCGGCTCCTTGTTGCCGGCACAGTTGCCCGTACAACGGCAAAGCCGCGGAACCGGACGGGCTACCGGCGGTTTCTCCTGTGCCGACGCCCCAAAAGCCCCGCGATCGGGCGCGCCGTCGCGGGCGATGGAAAGAGGGCGCCACGAAGGAGGTCGGCATGGACGACTGGTCGACCGCGAAACTGTGCGACGTTGCCAACCTGATCCTGGGCATGATCCTGTTCTTCTCGCCCTGGACGTTCGATCTCGCCACAGGCGCGCAATGGCAGATGGCCTCGATCACCGGACTTCTCATTGCGGCACTCTCGATCGCGGCGCTCGCCGCGTTTGCCGTGTGGGAGGAATGGCTCAATCTGATCGCCGGATTGGCCCTGATCGTATCGCCTTGGCTCCTGGGGTTCCAGGACAGTGATGCCATGACCATCGACGTGGTGATCGGCGCCATCGTGGCGCTGTTTGCGGCGCTCGAGGTGTGGGTGACCCGCGAGACGGGGCCGCGAATCGCCGCGAGCCAGTAGCGGCGCGTCGCGGGCGCCAGACGAAAAAGGGGGACGCTCTCGTCCCCCTTGCAGTCGAAAACTCCACCAAGTCTGGCGCCAAAAGTCTGCCGTCCAAAATCTGCGGCAAGCGAGCCGATCAGGCGGTCGCCTCGCTGTCGCCGTGCGACGATTTCGTCGGCGCCGGCGCATAAGCCGGGTTCTTCGCCACGCCCTGATAGCGCACCGCGGCCGCGACGGCGGAGATGCCGATCTCCCCGTAGCTCTGCTGCAGCGCCGAGTGCCCGGCGGCGTGCTTTTTGTTGCTTGCGGTCTCGGCCGTCGCGGCCTTCGTCTCGTTCATTGCTGACAACCCCGTTCCCTTTGCAGTGACGATGCGCGGCCGTCTAAGCGGCGACTGCGGCGGAAATGCGCGACAAGCGAGTCCGTCGCGATGAATTCGCGCCGCCGATGCTTTAATTTTGTGCGCGCCTCATATGTGAGGTCGGCTTAGTGAACGGTCGCTTAACGGGTTACTGGCAAATAGAATGATCGGGATAGTCCGTCCGGCCGTGTTTTGCGGCTTGCAACCGATGGCGCAGTGTGACTGCGACATTCCTGCAACACTCGAGGTCTATCTTGGCGCCGGCGATGGCGCGAAGGCATTCTGATGCTGGCATCGACGCGGCGATTTCGGTAAGGGAGGGACTCATGCTGGAATTGGGGCAGGCACGGCCGCGAACGCGAAACGGCAGCGACGCGAAGCGGCAGAGAAGAGTAAGGCAAGCGATGACAATGCGTGCACTGGCTTTTGTAATCCTCTCGGTCGCGCTCGGCGGCTGCATGCAGGATCTCGCCAGCGGGTCGGTCGACCCGGCGGGCGACGCCGGCTGGAAGCCGAAGGACAAGGCCCTGATGTCCAACCTGCCGTACAATCAAGCGGCCATTCCGGAAGTTTACCGTCGCCACATCGTCGAATACCACCGCAAGGAAGCGCCGGGCACCGTCGTCGTCGATAGCGACAACAAGTTCCTCTATTACGTGCTGCCGGGTGGCAAGGCGATCCGTTACGGCGTCGCCGTCGGTGAAGATGCGCAAGCCTGGAGCGGCATTGCCAAGGTCGGCCGCATGGAAGAGTGGCCGCCCTGGATTCCGACCTCGGGTGAGCAGACCCGGCTTGGTCCGTTGCCGTCCTACGTCACCGGCGGCCCGCACAATCCGATGGGCGCGCGCGGGATGTACCTCTACTCCGGCAACAAGGACACGCTCTACCGTATCCACGGCACCAACCAGCCGGAGTATATCGGTACCGCCGTGTCGTCGGGCTGCATCCGCATGACCAATGAGGACGTGATCGACCTCTACAATCACGTGAAGGTCGGCAATCTGGTGATCGTGCTGGCGCCCAAGCAGGGCGATTCGCCGGTCGGTCCGTTGGCGTCATTCGGGTTCGGCGCCTCCAGCAACTGAGCTTCGGCGTTCTGCGGACGCCATGATGGCCGGGCACCGTCCCGGCCATTTCGTTTGTGCGACCTGTGCCGCCGCCGTCAGACGCCGAGCGTGATGTGCAGGATCTCGGGGGGAACGCCGAGGCGAGCCGGGATGATGCTGGTGCCCAGGCCACCCGATACGATCAAATGGCGGTCGTGCTCGACGATGTGGCCGTAGGCGAACCGCGCGCCATAGCGTGAGGGAACGAAGGCCGGCCATATCATCGGCACGCGGATCTGTCCGCCGTGGGTGTGGCCGGACAGCGTCAACGCGACCCGCGCCGGAACGCGCGGGAAGATGTCGGGCTCGTGCGCCAACAGGAGCACTGGATCGTCGGTGTCGACCTGGGCGAGCGTGCCGGGCAAATCGTCGACGCCGCGGAAGCGGCCGCGCCCGAGCCGGTAGGCGATCTGGTCGCCGAGGCCGGCAATCCAGAACCGTTGCCCCGGCGCGCCGACATGAACGGCGTTGTTTTCGAGCAAGGGGATGCGCACGTCGGCCAGCGCTTGGCGCACGCCGGCGAGATCGTGCCACCAGTCGTGATTGCCGAGGATCGCCCAGGTTCCGAGCGGGGCCTTGAGCCGCGCCAGCTCTGCCGACCACAGGGCGTCCGGCAGGTGTTCGGTCGGAAACGGATAGTGCGCGATGTAATCGCCGAGCAGGAGCACGATGTCAGATTGCAGGGCGTTCGCGGTGTCGACGATGCGCCGCACTTGCGGCAGCGGCATGTTGGGCTCGCCGGCATGCAGATCGGCAATCACCGTGAGCGTGACCCTGCGGCCCGCGGGCCAACCCATCGGCGTCAGAGCGTAGCGGGTGACGACCAGTTCTTCCGGCTCGATGGTGCCGGCGTAGACGCCGGTCGCGGCCGCTCCTGCGGCGCTCACGCCAATCAGCCCCGCGGTCGCGGCCAAGAGACGACGCCGCGTGACGCGCATTGTCGGCGCGGACGCGGACACGGGTTCCACGTTTTCGGAACGCTCGGGGGTGGGGGGCGTCATAGCCACCTCATACCGCCCGAGTGGTGAATGGACTATTCACCGCATGCGACGGAATTACGATCATGTCTGCATGGCAGGCGCGCGCGGTCGGCTGCGGCATTATGCGCATCATTCCTGCGCCAGCCGCTCGCGCGTGACCCAGTCGAGCGTCTTGTCGAGCGCGCGGGTCAGCCGGTCGAACAGTTCCTCGATTTCCGTCGCGCCGATGATGAGCGGCGGCGACAGCGCGAGCGTGTCGCCGCCGACCGCGCGCACGATCAAGCCTTCCTGCTCGGCGAATTCCACGGCGCGCGCGCCGACGCCGTGCTGGGCGGCGAACGAACGCTTGGCGGCCTTGTCGGCGACGAGTTCGACGGCGCCGATCATGCCGAGCCCACGCGCCTCGCCGACCAGCGGATGCCGCGCCAGCGCCCGGAGCCTGGCCTGAAACAGCGGCGCCCGCTTGGCGGCCTTTTCGATCACGCGGTCGCGCGCATAAATCTCGATCGCCTTGAGCGCGACGGCGGCGGCGACCGGATGTCCGCCATAGGTGAAGCCGTGGCCGAACGCGCCGACCTTGTTGCTCTCGATCAACAGCGCCTGATAGAGGCGTTCGGGAATCATCACCGCGGCGATCGGCATATAGGCCGACGACATCGCCTTGGCGATCGAGAGCGCATCCGGCTTGAAGCCGAGCACGTCGCAGCCGAACATCTTGCCGAGCCGGCCGAAGCCGCAAATCACTTCGTCGCTGATCATGAAGACGTCGTGCCTGGCGCAGACCGCCGTGATTTTCTCGAAGTAGGTCTTGGGCGGCACGATGACGCCGCCGGCGCCCATCACCGGCTCGGCGATGAAGGCCGCCACGGTGTCCGGGCCTTCTTTGATGATCATGGCCTCGAGCTCGGCGGCGAGCCGGCTCGCGAACGCCTCCTCGCTCTCGCCGTCGTCGGCGTAGCGGTAATGGTGCGGACAGGCGGCGTGCAGAAAGCCCGGCAGCGGCAGGTCGAAATCGCGATGATTGCCGGGGAGCCCGGTGAGCGAGGCCGCGGCGACGGTGACGCCGTGATAGGCCTTGACGCGGCTGATGATCTTCTTCTTGTGCGGCCGACCGAGCGCATTGTTGAAATACCAGACCAACTTGATCTGGGTGTCGTTCGCCTCCGATCCGGAATTGCAGAAAAATATTTTCGAGATCGGCACCGGCGCGATCTCCTTGAGCTTCTCCGCCAGTTCGATCGCCGGGTCGTGGCTCTTGCCGGTGAACAGATGCGCGAACGAGAGCTTGCGCATCTGCGCGGCGGCGGTCTCGATGAGTTCCTCATTGCCGTAGCCGAGCGCAGTGCACCACAGTCCCGCCATGCCCTCGATATAGGGCTTGCCGCTGGTGTCGTAGACGAAGATCCCTTGTCCGCGCTCGATGACGAGCGGCCCGGTCTCGCGCAAGCGCGCCAGATTGACGTAAGGGTGCACCAGCGTTTCAACGTCGCGGGCGGCGAGATTGCTCAGCGCAGACATTGACGATCCTTCTCGGGGTTGCCTTTTCGGGGTTGCCTTCTCGCGGTTGCCTTTTCGGGGTTGCAGCGTTCGCCTATATAGATGGGGTTGAATTGCCGAATACGCCCTTTTTCAGGAGCAGACCATGAAGCTCAGTGCACGCAATCAGCTCAAAGGCAAGATCGTCGAGGTGACCAAGGGAGCGACGACCTCCCACGTCCGCATCGAGATCGGTCAGGGCGTCATCATTACCGCGTCGATCACCAACGAAGCCGTCGCCGAGCTTGCGTTGAAGAAGGGCGACGACGCCTGGGCCGTCATCAAGGCCTCGGATGTGATGATCGGCAAATAACGCCACCACTCATTTGGCCGTTCCGCTCGGCACGTGTGGCGGACGCGGGCGCGGCAACGGCACCGGCGCGGCGATCGCAGCCACGGCAAGCTCAGGCTTTGCTTCGGGGTTTGCTTCGGGCTTGGCCTCAGTTGTGGTCTCCGTCTTGGCGGCGGCCTTCGGCGCTTCGGCGACCGGCGTGCGCACCTCCCACTCGCACAGCCGGTAACCGCCATGCCGCTCGGCGAGATCGAGGTGGATGTGCTCCTCGTGATAGCCGTCCGAGCCCGGACCCAGCACCGTGGTGAAGCGTGCGCAGGCGCTGGCGCGAATGCCTTCGCGCCAGGCCTTGGGGGCGGCGACGTCGGTCAGGCCGATCTCCCTGCCGTCGGCGAGCCGGAAGCCGCGCACGTCGATGGCGTTGGCCCGGCCGTGTTCGCTCAGCATGGCGCCGCGCACGCGATTGCGGCCGCGGCATTCGTAGGAATCGAAATCGTCGAGGCCGCGCAGCGGCGCGCCAAGGGTGAGCGCGGCCGCATTGACATCGTCGCGCAGCCAGTCGGCGACCGCCTGAGCCATCGGGCAGCGCAAGGTCGCTGGCGGCGTCACCGCGACTTTCGCCTGATCGGGCAGGATGACATTGCGCAGCAGCACCGCATCGGCGGCGCCGCATTCCCCCGGCCCGGCGAGCAGCGGCAGCGGCTGGAATTCCGCGAGTTTCGTCAACCGCAATTGGCATGCCGATAGTGCCGGCGGCGTCGGCGCGGCACTTTCCCGGAAACCGGCGTAAGCCTCCTGCGGCGGTGCGAAGGTCTGCGGGACGGCAATCGACGCCGGGGCCGGCCGGTGCCGCTGCGGTGCGCTCTGGCCGGCGTCGGACTGCGGCCTCACCGGCGCCGGGTTATCCTGCGCTGCAGCAATGCCGCTCGCGCCGATAAAGACGGCAAGCAGGATGATGCCCTTCACCTCGCAAGGTGCTCCCGGCTGTCGGCCCCGAAGCCTAGGCTTAAACGCCATCGGTACCGCTGTTCAAGCACTTCAAGCGCCACAACGCCGTTCCACCATGAAACAGCATTTCCATTGCTTGCGCGCGCGGCTACATTGGGGCACGGAGCAACGAAACAAAACCCCATTCGTAAGGAGGAACATGATGCTTGGGCTGATGCAGGATTGGCCGCTGCTGTGCCACCGCGTGATCGACCACGCCGCCCTCAATCACGCCGAGCGCCCGATCATTACGCGCTCGATCGAAGGGCCCATCCACCAACCCAATTACGCCGAAATCCGCGCCCGCGCGCTGCGCGTGGCCCAGCGCCTCGAACGCGACGGCGTCAAGCTCGGCGACCGCGTCGCGACGCTCGCCTGGAACACCTGGCGCCACCTCGAAGCCTGGTACGGCATTCTCGGCATCGGCGCCATTTATCATACGGTCAATCCGCGGCTGTTCGCCGAGCAGATCATCTGGATCGTCAATCACGCCGAGGATCGCGTGATGATGACCGATCTGACCTTCGTGCCGCTGTTGGAGAAGATCGCCGACAAGCTGCCGACGATCGAACGCTACGTCGTGTTCTGCGACGGCGCCCATTTGCCGGCGACGACGTTGCCCAATGCGGTGGCGTACGAGGACTGGCTTGCCGAGGCGGACGGCGATTTCGTCTGGAAGGAGTTCGACGAGAACACCGCCGCCGGCATGTGCTACACCTCCGGCACCACCGGCCATCCCAAGGGCGTCTTGTATTCGCATCGCAGCAACATCCTGCATTCGATGATGACGATGCAGCGGGAAATCTTCGGCGTCGCCTCGACCGATATCGTGTTGCCGATCGTGCCGATGTTCCACGCCAACAGCTGGGGCATCGCGTTCAGCGCGCCGATGGCGGGAGCGTCGCTAGTGATGCCGGGCGCCAGACTCGACGGCGCCTCGGTTTACGAACTGCTCAACGATTACAAGGTGACCTTCACCGCCGCGGTCCCGACCGTCTGGTTGTTGCTGCTGCAGCATCTGGAAAAAACCGGCGATAAGCTTCCCTATCTGGAGCGTGTCGGCATCGGCGGGTCGGCCTGCCCGCGCGCCATGATCAAGACCTTCAAGGAGCTCTACGACGTCGATGTCACCCACGCCTGGGGCATGACGGAAATGAGCCCGGTCGGCACGTCCGGCTCGCTCAAGCCGGAATACGCCGGCCTCGACGACGAGGCGCAGCTCGACATCAAGCAGAAGCAGGGCCACACGCCGTTCGGCGTCGAGATGAAGATCACCGACGACGCCAACCATGAACTGCCGTGGGACGGCAAGACGTTCGGCCGCATCAAGGTGCGCGGCTTCGCGGTGGCCAAGGCCTATTACAAGGGCGAGAGCCCGATACTCGATGACGACGGATATTTCGACACCGGCGACGTCGGGACCATGGACCGCTACGGCTACATGCAGATCACCGACCGCTCCAAGGACGTGATCAAGTCCGGCGGCGAGTGGATTTCCTCGATCGACCTGGAGAACCTGGCGGTCGGCCACCCGAAAGTCGCCGAGGCGGCGGTCATCGGCATCCAGCATCCCAAATGGGCGGAGCGGCCGCTCTTGATCGTCGTGCTCAAGGAGGGCCAGTCGGCCACCAAGAGCGAGATTCTCGGCTTCCTCGAGGGCAAGATCGCTAATTGGTGGATGCCGGACGACGTGGTTTTCGTGAACGCCATCCCCCACACTGCGACCGGCAAGATCCAGAAGACGACGCTGCGCGACCAATTCAAGGATTACGTGCTGCCGACCGCCGTCGCTGCCGAGTAACGCGCGCCCCCCCGCCGCGCCGCTTCGTCGATTGCCATGACGGGCCCGGCCTTGGCTGGGCCCGCTTGATTCGGGGTCTCGCGCTCATCCGGTCGGCCGTCAAGGTCAAATAGAAAAGTTCCGTACTCACAGATTATGTCATCGTATTTCAACCAATAGTTTCGTAAATTATATATTACTTTAAGTATTTTGCGCCGCACAATTTCCACAATGTCTCATCATTAGACCCGCCGGCTCCTAGTTGAGAGCCGAATCACCCTTCCCTTTAACAACTCAAAAGGAAAATCATGGCTGGCAATAGCCTGATGAAAAAACTTGTTCTTGCCTCAGCTCTTGTTATTTCAGTCACAGGATTGCCGATGGTCGCATCGGCACAAAGCGGGATAGCTTCGGTCTACTCCGGCGAGCGCACCGCCAACGGCGAATACGCGCACGCCTCGGGTCTCACCGCGGCGCACCGCACATTGCCGTTCGGGACGCGGGTGCGGGTCACGAACGAAAGCACCGGCCGTTCCGTCGTCGTGCGCATCAATGACCGCGGACCATTCGTCCGCGGGCGTATCATCGACCTCACGCCGGCCGGGGCGCGGGCGCTCGGCATGGACGGGCTGGCGCACGTGACGCTCGAGGTTGTCGCCAAGGACTGAGCCAAAGACTGGCCAAGGGTTAGTCTCGAAGGGAGAATTTCGCCACGCGCCGCGGCATGTCGTTGCGGCTTCGTCTGAGCGAAACGGCATAGCGGGGGGCTTCGGCCTCCCGCTTTCGTTTTACGGCCGCCGGCCGGCCGTCAACCCTAGCGTTAGGACAAGAGCAACCATTGTCATCCACCATGCCTGCTCCCGGGGATCGCTCAGAACATGGTCACGACGCCGACCGCGCCCGTTCCGGAATTTGAATCGCGACTGTCGTTCTACAAGATCGACGATCGCGTCCGATCCGTGCTGGCGGCGACGTGGCCATTGATCGCGCCGGATATCGCTCCGGCCATCAATGACGTCATCGATGGACTTCTGACATTGCCGCATGTCGGGCCGCGGATCGCGATGCATACCGACTTGGTCAAACGACTCGAGGCGGCGCATTTCCAGGCCCTGCTGGGCGGCAAGCTCGACCAAGCCTATGCCGAATCGTGCCGCTGCACGGTGGAGCAGGAGACGGCGATCGGGCTCGATGCGCGCTTCCGCAGCAGCGCCGGGAACTTCGTGCTCAAGGCGACGATCGACGCGCTGTCGCGCAAGCATCGCTTCATGTCCGCGCGGTTCGCGGAGCGCTGCAAGGTGGTGTCGCAGGTCATCAGTTTCGATGTCGCCAATGCCATGACGCTGCACCGCCACGCGGCCGAACGCGCGGCGAGCGCGCGGCGCAGCGTGATCGACGAAGCCACCGCTGACTTTGCCGCCGCCATCGGCGAGGTCATCGGCGCGATCAAGGAAGCGTCCGTTTCGCTGACGACGACGTCGTCGACCCTGCAACAGGTCGCCGACGACACGCTGGGCCGCATGGGGCTCGCCTCCGCGGCGTCGGCGGAGACCGCGGAGCGGATGGAAGCCACCGAAACCGCGACGCAGGAATTGTCCGCCTCGATCCAGGAGATCGGCGAACAGGCGACGCGCGGGCTCGGCATGGCGCGGTCTGCGGTCGGCGACGCCGAGCGCACGCAAGGCTCCATCCGTTCGCTCAACGACGCGGCCGAGCGCATCGGTTCGGTGGTCGGCGCCATTTCCGCGATCGCGTCGCAGACCAACCTTCTGGCGCTCAACGCCACGATCGAAGCGGCGCGCGCCGGCGAGGCCGGCAAGGGCTTTGCCGTGGTCGCCTCCGAGGTCAAGACGCTCGCCAACCAGACCTCGCGCGCCACCGAGGATATTTCTGCGCAGGTCGCCGCGATTCAGGACGCGACCAAACGTTCGGTCGACGATATCGCCTCGATCAGCCGCGCGATCGGCGAACTGACCAGCGCCGCGACCAGCATCGCTTCCGCCGTGCAGGAGCAGAGCATGACGACGCGCGGCATCGCCGAAAGCATCCACACCGCCTCCGGCCATACCGCGCGGGCTTCCGCCGAGATCGGCTCGGTGGACGAGGCCGTCACCCGCAGCGTCGCCGCCGTCAGCGAGATCACCGCGTGGACCGCCAAGCTCTCCGCGCGCGCCAACGATCTGGAAGCCAAGGTCGCCGGCTTCTTCAGCCGCGTCCGCGCGGCGTGATTTTTTTCTTCGTTGCGGCGTACGTCTTTCTTCGTCATTGCGAGCCAGCGGGTCCGGCCGAAGTGGCCGGCCCGATGACAGGCTCCGCGAAGCAATCCAGACTCTGTGCCGCCGACTCTGGATTGCTTCGTCGCCGTAGCCCGTCGAAGACGGGCGTGAACGCCCTTTTGCCTCGCAATGACGAGGCTGAAGAACGCGCCCGCTTTTCCCCCTACCGCTCCGGCCCGAACAGGCTGAGATCGCGCTCGGCGCGGAACACGTTGCTGTAAAGGCTCGCGATCCATTGGCGTCCGCTCGACGTCACGTTGAGATAGCGGATGGCGGTCTGGATGTGCGGCGCGACGCCGTTGTAGTAGAATTGGGGATATAAATCGGTGAGGTCGGCCGGCGATTTGTAGCCGAGCTGCTTGTTCATGCCGACTTCTTCGAATTCGTAATAGAGCGCATTGGCCTTGCGCAGATAGTGCGGATCGCCGAGTTGCCCGATCAGATCGGCGGCGCGCACCAACGAGCCTTCCTCCTCGCCCGACTCGGGCGCCATGCTGGCGTTCGGAAAACGCGTGTATTCGATGGCGCGGGCGATCCGGGCGGTGTCGAGCAAATCGATCGTCGCCATGCGCTCCACCACGAACAGCTTCGACCGTTCGACGTGATAAGGCGTCAGCGCGGCGTCGGAAGAGCCGCGCGACAGCCTGGTCTTGCCGCCCTTGGCGTCGATCACGTAGCCGTCGTCGTTGTCGCCGGCGAGGATGCCCCGCACATAGCCGATATCGTGAAGGAGGCAGGCGACCAGGAGGTGGGCATAATCGCTCGCCGACGTCGGCGTCAGCAGCGACCGGCCTTTCATGATGTCGTAGCCGACCAGCGTCACGAGCATGGTGTGCTCGACATTGTGATAGAGCGCGTCGCTGTTGCCGATACATTCGAGCGCGAGCCGGGCCACCGAGGGCACGAGTTCGGTGAGCCCCGCCTGCGTCGATCCAAACGTGCTGTTGAGGTGCGAGGATAGGAACGATCCCAGCGCCTCGGCCGCCAGTTCAGGCACCGTAATCACGCAATGCCTCGCTTTCGATCGAACGACGCATCGTGCGCGTGCGTCGCGGAAAAGGCAATATCTGGACGGCGCCTGGATTTCATGTCAGTCGGCGCCCTGTGGTTGATCCGGGAGGACTGCGGGATGGCGGTGAGAATTGAGAAAAGCGGCGCGGTATGGACGGTCATTCACGATCGGCCGCAGGCGCGCAATGCGATGGATCCGGTGAGCGCCGACGCGCTCAACGCGGCGTTTCTGGAGTTCGACGCCGATGCCGGCGCGGCAGTGGCGGTGTTCTACGGCGCCGGCGGCGCGTTCTGCGCGGGCTGGGACCTCAAATTCGTCTCGACGCTCAACGCCGACTATCCGCTCGGCGAACTCGATATTGCGCCGGCCGGGCCGCGCGGCAATGGCGGTGAGATTCCACGCGGACCGATGGGGCCGTCGCGGCTCGAACTCGACAAGCCGGTGATCGCCGCCATCGAGGGCCCCGCCGTTGCCGGCGGCATGGAGCTCGCTTTGTGGTGCGACTTCCGCGTCATGGCGGAGGATGCGTATCTCGGCGTCTATTGCCGCCGCTGGGGCGTGCCGTTGATCGACGGCGGCACGGTGCGGCTGCCGCGTATCGTCGGCCAGGGCCGCGCGCTGGAAATCATTCTCACCGGGCGCAAGGTGCCGGCGCAGGAGTGCCTGAGCATCGGCCTGTGCGAGTACCTCACGCCGAAGGGCGGCGCCCGCGCCAAGGCGGAAGCGCTGGCGCACGAGATCGCGCGCTTCCCGCAGGTGTGCGCGCGCGCCGACCGGCGCTCCGCCGTCAAGAGTCACGGCCTCACCGTGCGCGAGGCGCTGATTCAGGAGTGGTACAACGGCCGCCAGGCCCTGATCCAAGACGGCGTCGCCGGCGCCACCCGTTTCAAGAACGGCCTCGGCCGCCACGGCGATTTCGAGAAGATTTAGATCCCGCTCACGCCAGCACGCGATCGACCCAGCCGGCGAAGGCGTCGCACATCTCGGCGCGCACTTGCGGATCGGTGCGGCCCGAGCGCGCCGGCACGTGGAAGGAATGATCGGCGTCCTTGAAGAGCTTCAAGCTCGCGAGCGCGCCGAGCTTACGGCACACTGGCTCGAGCTGATCGAGCGTCGCCAGTGCGTCGCGCGTTCCCTGCAGAAACAACATGGGGACGCGCACCGCGAACAGGTGTTCGGCGCGCGCGCTCGAGGGGCGGCCGGCGGGATGCAGCGGAAAACCGAGAAACGCCAGCCCGCGCACGCCGGGCAGCGGCGCGCTCGCTTGCGCCTGCGACGTCATCCGGCCGCCGAAGGATTTGCCGCCGGCAATGAGCGGCAGCTGGGGCACGGCGCGCGCCGCCGCGGCGACGGCGGCGAGGACGGTCGCTTGCGCGAGATGCGGCGGGTCGGGCCGTCGTGCGCCGCGCTCCATCGCCGGAAACTGATAGCGCAACGTGGCGATGCCGCGCTCGCAAAGCTCTGCCGCAATAGCCGCCAGGAACGGATGATGCATTCCCGCACCGGCGCCATGGGCCAGCACGTAGCACGCCCGCGGGTGCGGCGGCGTTTGCAACAGGCCGGAGACGGCCACGCCCTCGTCGCCGGTAATCGCGAGCGGTTCTGCAACGGTCGCGGGCAAAGGTGCACTCCGAACGGTCGGGCCAAAGGTTACGAGAATTTTGGCGCGGGCTTCTTCGCGTCCTAAGCCTACAGCCGGGGAACGTTGCCCGCCGCCCGCGGATTTCATTGCCGCCGAATTCGGGCTAGCTTCGTGCGCCATCGAATGGAGGAGCCCGATGTGCCGTAACATTCGCACATTGTTCAATTTCGAGCCGCCGGCGACGGACGAGGAAGTTCGCGCTTCGGCGTTGCAGTTCGTCCGCAAGCTGTCCGGCTTCACCCATCCCTCGCGCGCCAACGAAGCAGCGTTCGCCCGCGCCGTCGACGAGGTCGCGGATGTGGCCCGCCGCCTGCTCGTCTCGCTCGAGACGGCAAGCCCGGCGCGCAACCGCGACATCGAGGCGGAGAAGGCGCGCGCGCGAGCCCGCGAGCGGTTTGCCTGAGGATCCGGACCATTCAATTGGCGCTGTCCTCAAAACGTAGATGCCCGCGACACAGGCGAGCGAAAGCGACGCCGTTCTTCGAACGGTTATGCGCGGACATGACGCGTTGGAAACAAAGGCTGCTGGTATCAATGCTTGGCGAGGGCGTCGGCGACGCAGCTCTTGACGGCCTTGTGCCGCGCGTACCAGGACATCTCGTTGTACTTGGCCTGCTCCTTGACCTGGGCCTTGCAGGTGGCGGTGGCCTGCTTGACGGCGGCTTTGTCGGGTGCGGGCGCGGCAGCCGAAGCGGACGTCACGGCGGCGGCGAGGACGGCGGCGATCACGCCGGCCGATAGAGTGGTGGTGACGTGAGACATGACCGTGGTTCTTTCCTTGAATGGATTTGTTTTCGCGTGCCGGTTCACAGGCGGCGACGCCGCCCGGCGCAAGACGTATTCAAAATATTTCTGTTGTCCGTCAAGTGTGGTTTGCCGGCCATGCGGCATCAATTGCCCGCAGTTTCATTCATAAAACTGTCGCAATAACGCGGCGAAGCAAAGAGAGCAGAGGACACGACCCATGAAAGCGGCATTCATCGAAAAATTCGGCGGTCCCGAAGTGTTGCAGTATGGCGACTTGCCCGATCCCGTGGCGGCGGCCGGCGAAGTCGCCGTCGACGTTGCGGCCGCGAGCGTCAACGGCGCCGATTGGCGCGTGCGGGCGGGCCTCTATTCGTCGCAAGTGAAATTCCCCCTGGTGCTCGGCCGGGATTTTTCCGGCACGGTCGCGGCCGTGGGGGACGGCGTTGCCGATATAAAGATCGGCGACGACGTGTTCGGGGTGCTCGATGCCGGCCGCGAGGGCACCTACTGCGAAAAGATCGCGATCCGCGCCGCCATCGTGGCCAAAAAGCCGCCGGCGCTGTCGCATGTCGATGCCGCCGCCTTGGCGCTGATCGGCCTCACCGCAATCATCTCGGTCGAGGATACGCTTAAGCTCGAGCGCGGCGAAACCATCCTCATTCAAGGCGGCGCCGGCGGCGTCGCGAGCTTCGCCATTCAGCTCGCCAAGCATATCGGCGCCCGCGTCATCACCACCACCAGCGCCGGCAATATCGACTATGTGCGCAGCCTCGGCCCGGATGAGATCATCGACTACAATGCGCAGGATTTCACCAAAACCGTGAGCGGCTGCGACGCGGTGTTCGATACCGTCGGCGGCGAGGTCGCGCAACAATCCTTCGCCGTGCTCAAGCCGGGTGGCCGCGCCGCCTTCATCGCCTCCGGGCCGCAGGCGCCGACGCCCGACCGTACCGACGTGACGGCGCTACGCCCGGCGGTCGGCCGCTCGCGTCCGCCGCTCGAGCGGATCGTCCAGCTGGTCACCGCCGGCGCCGTGCGCGTGCCACAGATCAAGCTCTATCGTCTGGCGCAAGCCGCCGAAGCGCACCGCCTGAGCGAATCGCGCCATTTCCGCGGCAAGCTCGTCTTTCAGGTGCGGTAGATAGTTCGCGGAGGTCACGCCGCCTGCCGCTCAAAGCGGCCGCGGTCGTGCGGCGTGGAAAAATCGAGCTCCGGGCCGAGCGGCACGATGCGGGTCGGATTGATCGCGGTCATGCTCATATAATAGTGCCGCTTGATCTGATCCAAGTTCACAGTGTCGGCGATGCCCGGCACCTGATAAAGGTCGCGCAGATAATTCGACAGGTTGTGATAATCGGCGATGCGGCGCAGATTGCATTTGAAGTGGCCGTTGTAGACGGCGTCGAAGCGTACCAGCGTGGTGAAGAGCCGCCAGTCGGCCTCGGTCGGGCGCGCGCCGGTGAGATAGCGCTGGCGGGACAGCATATCCTCGATCCAGTCGAGCGCGGCGAACACCGCGCGGCAACCTTCCGCGTAGGCGTCCTGCGTCGTGGCGAAGCCGGCGCGATAGACGCCGATATTGACGTCCGAATAGACCCGCGTGTTGATGCGGTCGATCTCGCCGCGCAGCTCGGCCGGATAATAGTCGGCGCGGTCGTCGGTCAGGGCCGCGAACGCCGAATTGAGCATGCGGATGATCTCGGGCGATTCGTTGTTGACGATGGTGCGCCGCTTCTTGTCCCAAAGAACCGGCACCGAGACGCGGCCGGTGTAGCGCGGATCGGCGAGCAGATAGATGTCGCCGAGGCGCGCTTTGCCGTTGAGCGGATCGGCGAGTTCGCCGGGACCGAATTGCCAGCCCCGGTCGCCCATGACCGGATCGATGACGGAGAGCGAGATCACGCTCTCGAGCTTTTTCAGTTTGCGGAAGATCACCGTGCGGTGCGCGTAGGGACAGGCGAGCGAGACATAGAGGTGATAGCGCCCCGCCTCGGCGGCAAAGCCGCCTTCGCCGGACGGGCCGGCGCTGCCGTCGGGCGTGATCCAATTGCGGAATACCGGCTCGGTCGGCACGAAGCGTCCGCCGGTTGCGCCGGTGTCGTACCATTGGCTCTGCCACACCCCGTCGATGAAAAGTCCGTGCGCCATCGCGATCCTCCAAAAGCAAAACCCCGGAGCGCCGCCCGATTCCTTCCGCGAACCAGGCAGCGCTCCAGGGTAGCAATTCTAGCGCGGATCGAACCGGCGGGTCGCGCCAAAAAACGCGCGCTTGCGCGACGTTCTAGAACCGCGCCACGACCGGCGCGCCTGGGCTGAACCGCCAATTGAGGCCCAGACGCACCATATTGTCGGGCACGTCGTCGAGATCGAGCCGGATGTACTCGGCCTTGAGACTGATGGTGGGGCTGAGGCGGAACTCGGCGCCGCCGCCGATCGCCAGGCCCGATCCCATGTCGCCGCTCAAGGCGTAGCCGGCGGTGAAATAGGGCATGAACCAATTGAACGTGTAGCCGAGGCGCCCGCGGATCGTGCCGAGCGCGCTGGTATCGCCGCCGCCGTTCGGAAAAACCGCGTCGAGGTCGCCTTCGACGCCCAAAACCACCGGTCCGGTTTGAAAGTTGTAGCCGAGGGTGCCGCCGAGAACCCCGCCGCCCGCGTCGACATCGAGCACGCCGCCGTTGATGCCCAGATAGAACCCGCTCCAATCGGGATTGGCCGCAACGGCAGTGGGAAGTGCTGCGGCCGGCGCCTTCGTCACCATGGGCGGCGGCGGTGTTACGTCCGCGGCGCCGGCGGCAATCGGGGCCGACACGAGAACGCACGCGACAAGACCACAGGAAACGTTTTTCATGGTTGGTCTCCGCATCGAAAGGTGATGTCCGTCGTCCGGCGTGGGCGCCCGGTCCGCGACCCGGAAAGCGACGCAGCCCATTCGGCTGTGGTAACCACGTAGGAAATTATGGTTAATACCCGCTTAATTCGCGTTTTTGGGACGACTATTAGGTTGTGGCCTTCGCCGCGCCGGGCGCCGACCCGCGTACCATCCGATGAATTTGCAGCGGCCCAATTGACGTTTTTGATCTTGGTCAAGGCGGGGCTTTAGGTTGGCGCCCTCTTGCTGCTTCATGAAAGCCAGGGATTTCGTCATCGTTCAGCGTCCGAGACTCGCTGCGATCACCACATATCCCAAGGTCGAGTTTGCCGATTACGAGCGCCGGCTGCAGTCACTGCAGTCGACGATGCAATCGATCCAGCAAGCCTATCTCGGGACGCGTGAGCGAGCGGTGATCGTGCTCGAAGGATGGGACACTGCCGGCAAGGGTGGTGTCGTCCGCAGGCTCGGCTGGGCGTTGGATCCGCGCAGCTTCAAGGTCTACCCGATCGCCGCCCCGCTCACGCACGAGATGGGCCGGCACTATCTGCAACGCTTCTGGGAAAAGCTTCCAGACCCCGGGCAGATCGTGGTGTTCGACCGGTCTTGGTATGGGCGGGTGCTGGTGGAGCGGGTGGAAGGGCTCGCCAGCAAACAGCAGTGGAAGCGGGGTTACGCTGAGATCAATCAATTCGAACGCATGATGGTCGAGGACGGCATTCGCATCGCCAAATGCTTTCTGCACATTACGCCGGCCGAGCAAGTCCGCCGCTTCAAGGATCGTCTTGCCAACCCGCTCAAACAGTGGAAGCTGTCGTACGAGGACTTCCGCAACCGGTCGCACTGGGGCGACTATGAGGTCGCGATCGAGGACATGATGGAGAAAACCTCGGTCGAGCAGGCGCCGTGGTACCTCATTCCAAGCAACGACAAGCTTTATGGCCGTCTCGCCATTTTCACCGTCTTGGTCGATGTTCTGGGCAAGGGTCAGCGCCTGAAGCCGCGTCCGCTCGATCCCAAGGTCGCCGAAATGGCGAGGCAATTGTTCGATCTGGTCTGAAATCGATCAGTGGCTCCCTTCAGTCCGGGCTATGCTTCCTCCAAGCCGTCCGCCAGGATCGCAAGCTGCGGCTGATCGCCATTCTGTTCTATGTCAGCGCCGGGCTCACGCACGTCGTGCCGTGGCTGATGGGACAGTCCGGCGAAGTCGCGGACGCCGCCGGCCAGGTGTGGCAAATCCATGATCTGCGCGAGACGACCGTCGCCGTCATGCTGTTCACGATGGTCTTCACCGCGCTCCTGGCGGCGCTGCGGCTGGCGAAAGAGGCGCCGTGATCGAACCGCGTCGCCGTCCGCGATGGAACTCTGCGCCGCACGATTCTCCTGTGCGCCCCCGAACAAACATGTAGAATGAGCGCGGAGCCAAAGAGTCGAAAGCCGATGAGGCGTGAAATCTTTGCGGTCGCCGACATCTATGTGCCGGTCAAACGCCGCGCGACGCTCGAGCAAAAGCGCATCGACGAAATCGCCGCCAGCATGCTCGATAACGGGCAGCAGACGCCGATCCTGGTGCGGGCGGACGGCGCGCGCTTCGTACTGGTCGAGGGCCTGCATCGGCTGGAGGCCGCCAAGGCGCTCGGCGAGAAAACCATCATCGGCTTCCGCGTCGACGCGCGCAAACATTGACGCGTAAACCCGCAACGGCGGCGGGAAGCCCTGGCGGCCGCGGCCCGGAAGCTCCATATAACGAATTCTCCCCACAAAAAGGAAACCCGAATGGCCCCGCGCCAAATCAAAATGCCTGCAAAAGACACTTCCGAACACGACGTCGAGGAGGTGTTCTCCCAACGCAAACGGCCGGAGACCGGCCGCTACTGGCTGCAAGTCGACCGCCAGACCAAGGGCTCTTACGCGACCTCGGAAGCGGCGCAATCGGCGGGAATGGTGATCAAGACCGGCCATCCGATCGTGCAGGTTTCCGTTTACGACAGTGTCGAGAGCACCAACACGGTAGTCGAGGCGCCGGCCGCGTCGTCCTGACCAACGCCGCTGCGATCTGCGCGGTGCAACGCGTATCCAAAGGATTTGCATCCAAAGGATTTGCATCCAAGGACTGAAATGTCATGGCTACCCATCACTATCACGCGGTCATTTGGATCGATCACCGCGAGGCCCGCGTGTTCCATTTCAATCCGACCGATGTCGAACGGCTGGTGTTGCACCCCGATCGTCCCACCCGGCGTATCCACCATAAGGCAAACGCCTCCGACCATGGACACGTGGCGGAGGACCACGATTTCCTCCACGCTGTCGTCGAATCAGTCGCGGACGCCGGCGCGGTTCTCATTACCGGGCCGGGCCAGGCCAAACATCAACTGGTCAAGCATATCGACCAACATGATCCCAAGCTGATGGCGATCATCGCCGGCGTAGAAACGATCGATCATCCGAGCGACCCGCAACTCGTCGCCTTTGCCCGGCATTATTTCAAGGCCGAGGATCGGATGGTGCCGACCCATCCGCGTGCTTGACCGCGCGGCGCTTGTTGGGAAGCAAAGCCGTCGCCCATTCATGGGTTCGCCGGGCTTTTGCCGGGCAACGCTTCGCGGATGTGCGCGATCAGGCGCTCATGGAATTCAGCCATCGGCGTCCGAAACGGCACCTCGAAGCGCGTCGTTGCGCTCTCGCTGAGCATGAGATTGTACGGCGCGCTTGTGGTATCACCCGAGACGCGGAAGTCGGTTCGATAACACACGATCGGCTTGCCCTTGGCGAACGCGTAGCCGCACTCCCAGGCGGTGCCGCTGTCGGGATCGGGACCGTCCATGCAGGCGACCACCGCGTCGGCCCAATCGATACCGCCGACGTCCATCTCAAAGATGCTCCGCGCCATCTGGCTGCGGGGCTCGTGCTCCTGCGGCAGCCACACCTCGTAGCCTTGGCTTTCGAGAAAGCGCGCCACTCCGGTGTTGAAACTTTGCTCCGCCAGCGTGAACAGCGGGCCGGCCAGATAGATTTTCGTCATCGTCGCCTCCACGCGCATGGAAGGCGAGAGATTATCACACGACTTCGAGTACGATCTTGCCGCGCCGGTGCGACCGCGTGCCGGCGAGCATCTCGTGCGCGGCGCGGGCCTCGGCGAGCGGCAGGACGCTGCCGACCGACGTCGTCAACTGCTTGCTCGTGAGCACGGACGCGAGCTTGAGTTGCCATGAAGCTTGAATCGCCACGAAATTTGACTGCCATGGAACTCGGTGGAGCGGAGGTAGGCGGGCCGCGAAATTGCGGTTAGGCTTGTGCGCGAAGCTGAGGGCGGACGCCGGCGCGATCGAGGGGGACGCGGCAACGATGATACAGCGCTATAGCGACCACGCCGCGAACGAGCGGACCTTCCTGGCGTGGATACGCACCGCGATCGCGGTCATGGCCTTCGGCTTTCTGGTCGAACGGTTCGATTTGTTCCTGCAGATCGCCGGGCAGACGCTCGCGCACCGTACGCTGTCGCCGACCGGGCAACTCGTCGGCAACATCGCCGGCCTGATCCTGATCGCGCTCGGCGCCGCCACGATCGTGCTAGCCATTGTGCGATTCCGCAGGACTGCCGTCGAAATCGACAGCGCCGAAACCCTGCCGGGGTCGGGCCAGCGGTTCGATGTGACCTTGGCCGGGCTTCTCACCCTGCTCGGGTGCGCTTTGTTCGTCTATCTGACATATACGGTGATCAGCAGTCTGTAAGTGCACGGCCGGCGCGGAGACAACCGTCATGGACTCCGAATTCATCCGCGACCTGTTCGCTCAATTCCGTCCCGTAACGATGAAGCGCATGTTCGGCGGCGCCGGTCTCTATGCCGACGGTCTGATGTTCGCGCTCGTGTTCGACGGTGCGATCTTTCTGAAGGTGGACGAGGCCAGCATCCCGGAGTTCGAGCGTCAAGGCAGTGGGCCGTTCACCTACACGCGCGCGAAGAGCAAAGGCCGCGTCGGCCGCGCTTCGCTGTCCTATTGGCGCCTGCCCGAGCGGCTCTACGACGACCCCGACGAACTCGCCGTGTGGGCGGCGCGGGCGCTCGCGATCGCGGAGCAAAAGACGCTGGCGCAACGGCCGCGCGTAAAGCGGAAGCGGCCAACAAAGCGCGCGAAGTCGCGGTAGTTTGCGCAAAGGCGCAACGCGTCCACCGGTGGATAGAGATGCCGCCCGCAATTCGACACGCCACGGTCAGGAGCGTGAGTCCGTTCCTGTCATGGTTGCAGCACGGCCGTTTTTTGCACAACATTTAGAAACAAATGACCGATCGGTCTCTTGGCGCCGGCTCGCCATCGGTGGAACCCCGCGGTATCGTCTTCGCGCTGTCATGCCGGGTGGGTGATGAGCGAAGCTTTGCGCGAACGACTGGTGACGCTCTATGCGGCGTTGCGCTTGGGCCAGTTCGATTTCGTTCTGAACGCCGTGGATGACGACATCGAATTCATCAGCTACTCGCCGATCGAGGTGTTTCCTTTTTTCGGTCATCGCCGCGGCAAGGCCGCGATGGCCGAGGTGATCAGGCAGGCGCATCGCGAATTTGAATTCTTCACTTGCGAGCCGATCTTCACGGTGCTCGACGCCGAGGGTGTCGCCGTCGTCTTGTTCGTCCGCGTCGTTCACCGCGTGACGGGCCGGTCGGTGCAGCTGGCGATGGCGCATTTCATCAGACTGCGCAACGGCAAGATCGTCGAGCTGCGCCAGTTCATGGATTCGTTCGACGCCGCCGAGCAGGTGCTCGGCCGCAAGCTCGTCGGTTCGACGGAATAGGCGGATCGCAACGGGCTCAGCGATGGACGAGCACCGGAATCCTGCAATGCGTCAGGACCTTGACCGTCTCGCTGCCGAGCACGAGCGCGGAGATGCCGCGGCGGCCGTGCGAGGCCATGACGATCAGATCGCAGCCTTTCAGCTCGGCGAAATCGATGATCGCGCGGTAGGGATGCTCATGCTCGACCTGGATCGTCTCGCAGGCGACGCCCGCCGCGCGCGCCGCCGCCGCGGCGGCGCCGAGGGCTTGCTCGGCATGCTTCTGCATGCGCGCCGTGTATTGAACCGGCGTGTCTTCGATCATCTGCGTGTCGGTCGTGAAGGTATGAAACGGCGGCAACACCGTCAGCGCGGTGATTTTCGCGCCGATCCGCTTGGCCAAGGCGATGCCGTGCTCGACCGCCCTCCCGGCGAGTTCCGACCCGTCCGTCGGTATCAGTATGTGGGTATACATCGCTCTCTCCCTGTGGCGCAGAAGCCTACAGCGGCGGATCAGGCTCGCTGTCGCGCTTGAAGGCAAGGCTCTCTTCCTCGAGATCCAGCTCGCGCTCGATTCTTCGGCGGGCTTCGTCGGTGATCTTGCCGTCCCGCAGCAGGCCGTAGATGTATTCCCGCTCGGCGGCGATCAGTTCCGCCCGCAGCTCCGCGGCCGCCGCGATCGCGGCGTGGCGATCCGTCGTCTGCGGCGCCTGGCCGGAACGGTGCACATGGCGCGCGCGCAGCAGTGCGATCACATCCGGATCCGTCGTGCCGTCGGCTTCGATCGCTTCGAGCCGCACCTGCGCGACCTGCAGCGCCTCGATGCGCGCCGTGATCTCGGCATCCTGCTCGCGCAACCGTTCGTCCGCGGCGTCGCGTGGCAAAGCGAGCCAGCGCACGATCGACGGCAACGCCAGTCCTTCGCCGATCAGCGTGACGACGATGACGCCGAAGGTAATGAACAGAATGAGATCGCGGCCCGGAAACGGCGCGCCCGCCATCGTCGTCAGCGGGATGGCGAGCGCCGCGGCCAGAGAAACGACGCCGCGCACGCCGACGAACCCGAGAATGAACAACCATTGCCAGGGCGGCGACGGATCGCGCCGCGCCAGCGCCGGACTGAACCAGCGCGGCAGGTAGGCGGCCGGATAGGTCCAAATAAATCGCGCGGCGATGAGGACGACGACGACCAGCGGAATCGCCACGGCGAGATCGCGGAAGAACACCCCATCGTCGCGGTCGAGCAGCGTGCGCATTTGCATGCCGGTAACGAGGAAGACGAGGCCCTCGAGCAGATAGACGACCAAATCCCAGAAAAAAATGCCCTGCAGCCGCGTCGCCGCCGGAATGAGCAGCGGCCCGTTCCAGCTCACATAGAGGCCGGTCGCGACCGTCGCCAGCACGCCCGATCCGCCGAGATGCTCCGGCACCAGAAACGCGGCGTAGGGCGTCAGCAGCGACAGCGTGATCTCGACCCGCGGATCGCGCGCCCAGCGCCGCAGTCGCAGGCTGCACCAGCCGATGCCGATACCATAGGCGATCTCGCCGACGACGATCAGCGCGAAGGTCCCGGAGGCTTCGCCCAGCGAGAACACGCCGCTGCTGACGGCGGCAACGGCGAATCGATAGAGGATGAGTGCCGTGGCGTCGTTGGCGACGCCTTCGCCTTCGAGTACGACGATCAGCCGGCGCGGCAGGCCGAGCCGGCGCACCACGGCGAGCGGCGCGACCGCGTCGGTCGGCGCGACGATGGCGCCGAGCAGGAAGCCGACGGCGAGCGGCAGGTGCAGCGCATAATAGGCGACGGCCGCGACCGCGGCGCTGCTGAACAGGACGCAGCCGAAGGCGAACAGCGAGATCGGGCGCAGATTGAAGCGGAACTCGCGCCAGCTCATGGCGACGCCGGCGGAATAAATGAGCGGCGGCAGGATGCCGAGCAGCACCAGTTCCGGCGCGAGTTCGATGCGCGGCAGGCCGGGAATGACGGCGAGCGCGATGCCGGCGGCGACGAGCAGAATGGACGGCGCGGTGTTGAGCCGTTTGGCCACGACCGCGACCACCACCAGCACGCCGAGCAGCAGCAACAGGGTCTGAATGGTCGCCGTCATGGCTCACACGATGCCGGATATCCGGCATCGGTCAAGCCGTCTCTTCCGTCATCTCTGCATGGTCATGCGTCAAGGTCGGCCCGGATTTTGCGCGTTCCGGGCGGCGCCTGCTACTCAGGCCACGGTGTTCCGCCGCGGCTGAAGTCCAACCGGGCGTTGATCGTCACCGTGACCGCTTGCGTGGTCACCGTCCCGGCGGCCGTTCCCGATAATGTGCCGTAGCCCGGATTGAGCGAAGCGAAAGCCGGGACAGTCTCATCGGATCTCTCATGGCCGACGAATAGCGCCGAGGGTTCATCTTGTGATATCGTCCCCAACCGTTTCGCTGAAACCCGTTCCAACGATTGTTTGGATCATCCGATGACGGACATCCAACGGCGCACCAGAAAAGTTCAGGTCGACGGCGCCGCCATCAACGTGACCGAATGGGGCGCCGGTCCGCCGGTGCTGCTCCTGCACGGCAATCCCGACAGCGGCCTGATGTGGGAGGCTGTGGCGATCAGGCTCGCCGCGCGGTTCCGCTGCATCGCGCCGGATCTGCCGGGCTTCGGCCACTCGGACGTGCCGGCGCTTTACGCGCGCTCGCTCGGCGGCATGGCGCGGTTCGTCGAGCAGTTCCTGGCCGCCGCGAACATCGACCGGCCGCTCGATCTGATCGCGCACGATTTCGGCGGCCCGTTCGGCTTCGCCTGGGCGACCAAACATCCCGATGCCGTGCGCCGCATCGTCGCCATCGATACCGTCTTCTTCAGCGACTATCGCTGGCACTTCTGGGCCCACGTGTGGCGCACGCCCGTGCTCGGCGAACTCTCGATGGCGATGATGAACAAGCCGATGTTCGCGCGCCAGCTCAGGCGCGGCTCTCCGCGGCTCAGCCAGGCGCACATCGACGGCACCTGGGCCTTGATATCGCCGCGGATGAAGCGTGAGGTCTTGCGGCTTTATCGGGCGCGCAATCCCGACGGCTTCAGAGGCTGGGAAAGCGATTTTCTGGCGCTGACCGCGAGGAAACCGACGCTGGTGATCTGGGGCGACAAGGACCCCTTCATCGCCAAGCGCTTCGCCGAACGCTTCAACGCGCGCCGCGTCGTGCATCTGTCGGACGTTGGCCACTGGCCGCCGGTCGAGGCGCCGACGGAGTGCGCCGAGGCGATTTTGCCGTTTCTCAGTAACCCGGATTGAATTGCTTCGCTCGCGACCTCTACCTTGCATGCTGAACGGAGAGAAAGAAGACGACATGGCCAAGATCGAAGAGCGCGAATTGGCGGCGCATCGCAACGCGATCATCGCCGACGTGAAACACCTCATTGAAAAATATCGCGCCATATTCGACTGGGATGTGCCCGATATCGATCAGGCCGCCGCGGACAAGCTTATTCTGGTGGAGGTGCGCAAGGCCTTGGATGCGCTGGAGCAAAAATTGCTGGGTTGATGTCGCCGTTCCCGGTTGTTGTTCAATGCGACGCACCGCTTTTTGGAGCCGTGCCGACGCGTGACGACTTGACGGCTCTCATGGGCCGCGACCGGCTGGGAGGGATCGGCGCCGCCGCCCGCCAACGCATGACGCTGCCGCTGCGCAACAGCGGCTCGATATCGTCCACCGACATGGCCGCGGCAAAGTAGAATCCCTGGGCCTGCCGGCATCCCCATTCGTGCAGCAATCGTACCTGCTCCGCCGTTTCCACGCCCTCGGCGATGACGCCGATTCCGAGTTCGCGTGCCAGGCCGATCGCAGCCTTGGCGATCGCCGTGTCGTTGGGCTCGATGCCAATATCCTTGACGAACTCCTGCGCGATTTTGATCCGATCGACCGGAAAGCGCCGAAGGTAGAGCAGCGACGAATAGCCGGTGCCGAAATCGTCGATCGCGATCCGCAGCCCGCGAGCGCGCAGCCGCTCGACGACATTCTCGTACCCGCTCGACGTTCCCATCAGCGCGGTTTCCGTCAGCTCGATTTCCAGCGCTCCGGGCGGGATCCCTGTCTCCGCGAGAGCCGCCTCAATCTCTTTTTCAAACTCGCGAGGCGCCTTGAACTGAAGTGCCGAAACGTTGACCGCCAGCGGAGGCAGCTCGACGCCGGCATCCAGCCATTGCCGCGCCTGCCGGCAAGCGGAACGCAAGACCCAGTTTCCGAGCATGACGATGAGGCCGCTGCGCTCCGCGGCGGGGAGGAACTCGCTGGGCATAAGCACGCCCCGCGTCGGATGATTCCAGCGCACCAGCGCTTCCAGGCCGACGAGCCGGCTCGTTTCCATATCCACTTGGGGCTGATACGCCAGGAACAGCTGGCCGTCGGCGATCGCCGTTTGCAGCTCGGATGTCAGGACTACACGTTTGCGCACTTCCGCATCCATTGCCGCTGTGAAAAACCGATAGGTGTGGCGGCCTTCCGATTTTGCCCGATAAAGCGCGACGTCCGCATGCGCGAGAAGCTCCTCGGCTCCCAGAACGTCCGGCTCGTAAGTCGCGATACCGATGCTGACCCCGGATTGGATTAGGTTGCCTTCGAGCAGGAATGGCTCGGTCATGATTTGCAGTAGCTTGTCGGCTAGCACTCCGGCATCGGTCGGATCGCCGATGTCGGTCATCAGCAGGGCAAATTCGTCGCCGCCAAACCGGGCCACGGTGTCGATCGTTCTCACGTTCGCCAGCAGCCGTTCGGCGACCGCCTGGAGCAAACGGTCGCCGATGGGGTGTCCCAGCGTGTCGTTGACGTCCTTGAAATGATCCAGATCGAGATAAAGCACAGCAAAGCCGTGCTCGTTACGATGCGCGCGCTCGATCGCCCGGGTGACATCGGCAACGAATACGCCGCGATTGACCAATCCGGTGAGAAGGTCGAATTGCGCCATCCTCGTGAGCTGATCTTCCGCCTCCTTGCGTTGGCCAATTTCGCGGCACGTCGAGAGGATGAAATCGCGGCCGCCGAAGGTCGCCCGGCGAAGGGAGACTTCGACCCAAAGCAGCCGCCCATCCTTGGTCTTGCCGCGCCATTCGAATATCTGCGGCGACCCGGATCGCGCCTGCAGCATCTTGGCTAATATGTCCTGGCGGGTGTAAGGCGGTTTGTTCTCGGAGAGATCGCCGAGCTTCAGCTTCAGCAGCTCGTCGCGCGTGTAGCCGGACACCTCGCAAGCGCGCTGATTGACCTCCACCACGGCGCCGGTTTCGAGATCATGCACAAATATGAGGTCATTGACGAATTCGAAGATGGTGCGGAAGCGCTCTTCGCTTTGCCGCAACGCTAGTTGCGCTTGTTTGAGCTCGGTGATGTCGGTCACCGCCCCGATCACGCCGGTCACCTCCCCCGATGCGGAACGGAACGGGAAGTAACTCGCAAGCCTGCCTTGAATCTCCATGTTCAGGACGGGCTCGCCGCGCTCGTAGATCGGCCGGAAGAGCTTCATGAGCTCGTCGGCGAGTCCGGGAACGATCTCGCGCAAAGTGCGGCCGATATGAGCGCTGACCGGCAGCCCGTGAATCTTCGCCATTTGCTCATTGATTCGCACATAGCGATAGTCGGCATCCAAAAAACAGAGACCCACCGGCGCATACCGGTAAATCTGCTCGATTTCGTGAAGAATGGCCTTGCTCTCGGCCGCGGCGGCCTGGAGTTTGCTGTTGACTGCGGCTTGGTCGAGTCGCAGTTGCAAGTTCTCCACGATCCAGCGGCTGATGGAGCGTCCCATCAGCGCGACGACTGCGACGTAGGCGGCCAGCAACAGGCCCATCACAACCGACGTTTTGTCGCCCTTCGCCAAATAACAAACGACCTGTGGAATGGTGGCGGGCAGCGCAAAACTGAGAAAGGCAGGCAGATACGCCGATTGCTGGAAAACCGCGCCGACCGTCATGCCGCCGAGCGCGAAGGTGACGACGACGTGAATGACCGGATCCGGCGATACCAAGACGACTGATCCGGCAAGGCCCCAAAGCATGCCTGTCACGGCGGCGCCGGCGGTGAAACGCCTGGCCCAGGCTGGCTCGTGCCCGATCGCGGGCTCGTGGCGCAGATAGCGGGCGCGTTCGACCAAACGCACGCTCACGACAGCGCTGATCAGCCCGATCCAAAGCAGCAGGATCCATGCCGGATATGCCGGCCACAGCACCACCGCAAGGATCGATGCGTTGATCGGGTTGAGCAGCATGATCGCGGGCGCTTGATAGATCGCCTTGATCTGCTCGGCGCGGACCGCGGTCTGGAACCCCTCCTGGTTCGGAGGAGTTGCGCCGCGCTCAAAAAGGACGTCGTTGCGCATGAGGTCCACGCATGCTCAGGGCGCGCCGTGCGACCGGCCAATATGGCGGACTACGCAAGCGACGGGTGATTAGAGCAGAGCGCAGTTAATGATCGCGAAAATATCAAATCAGCATTTATACCGATGTCGTGTCTCGGAGGTTATAAAAAATTATTTTAACAAAATACGCTACGTGAATGCCAGGGCGCGCTGCGGGAAGGCTTCAGTGTCTCGAGTCATTTCTTGTTTCGATTCAAATTCGACCAGTTGAGTTGCGCCATTTCACACGTGCGCGCCGGTATGCTTGTTGAAAAGGGAAACGCCTAGGTCATGAACCGACGCCGCGCTGCTGCGACCGCTGCAATCCCCGAAACCAAGGCCGCCAATGAAACGACCGAACATCTGCGGTCGTTGTCCCGGCTGTTGTCCGTGCTCGCCCGGCAACTCGCGGAGCGTGAAACGCAAACGTTTGCGTCCACACCCGAGGTGAGCGTCGACCATCGGGAGTCCTACCAGGCCGCCGCGCTGGGCGACGTCATCGATCGCTCGTTGCATGCGGCGACGGCGCATTGGACGCTCGGCTTGTCTCCCGCGTCGTTTACCGCCGCTTATTTTGACTGGGCGGCGCACATGGCGTTTTCGCCCGGCAAGCAGTTGCAGCTCATCGAGAAAGCCCGGCGCAAGACGCGGCGCCTGGCGACTTACGCCTGGCGGACCGCGATGCACAACGAGGACTGCGCCAAGGCGATCCAGCCGCTGCCGCATGACCGCCGTTTCCGCGACGAGGCGTGGGAGAAGTGGCCGTTCGACGTCATCCATCAGGCTTTCCTGCTCCATCAGCAATGGTGGCACAACGCGACGACCGAGGTGCGCGGCGTAACCAAGCAGCACGAGGCGATGGTCGAGTTTGTGTCGCGCCAGATCCTCGACGTGCTGTCGCCGTCGAATTTCATTTTGACCAACCCAAAAATCTTCGAGCGCACGATGACCACCGGCGGCATGAACTTCGCCGCCGGCTGGCGCAACATGATCGGGGATTGGGAGCGTGCCGCGACCGGCAGGAAGCCGGTCGGCACGGAAAACTTCGAGGTCGGCCGCAATATCGCGGTGACGCCAGGCAAGGTCGTCTACCGCAACGCGCTGATCGAGTTGATCCAGTACGCGCCGGCAACCGGCAAGGTCCGGCCCGAGCCGATCCTGATGGTTCCGGCCTGGATCATGAAATACTATATTCTCGATTTGTCGCCGCGGAACTCGCTGGTGAAGTACCTGACGCAGCAGGGCTTCACGGTGTTCATGGTGTCGTGGAAGAATCCGGGTCCGCGCGATCGCAGCCTTGGATTGGACGACTACCGCGCGCGCGGTGTGATGGCGGCGCTCGATGTGGTGAACGCCATCGTTCCGAACCAAAAGGTGCACGCGGTCGGATACTGCTTGGGCGGCACGCTGCTCGCCATCGCCGCGGCGGCCATGGCACGTGACGCCGATGACCGGCTTGCTTCGATCACCCTTCTCGCGGCGCAAACCGATTTCACCGAACCCGGCGAACTGGGTCTCTTCATCAACGACAGCCAGGTCACGTTCCTGGAGGACATGATGTGGGAGCAAGGCGTCCTCGACACCAAACAGATGGCCGGCGCCTTCCAGTTGCTGCGGTCGAACGATCTCGTCTGGTCCTACATGGCGCGCAATTACCTCATGGGCGAGCGCGATACCATGACCGACCTGATGGCGTGGAACGCCGATACCACCCGCATGCCGTACCGCATGCACAGCGAATATCTGCGCCGGCTGTTTCTCGACAACGACCTTGCGGCGGGCCGTTTCAAGGTCGGCGGCAGACCGGTCGCGCTGAGCGACATCCGGACCCCCATTTTTGCGGTGGGGACGACCGCCGATCATGTCGCGCCCTGGCGCTCGACCTACAAGACCCATCTGCAGACCGGCGCCGACGTGACCTTCGTCCTTGCCAGCGGCGGCCACAACGCCGGCATCGTTTCCGAGCTCGATCGTCCCGGGCAAAACTACCAGGTGATGACCAGCGGTGCCGGCGATCCCTATGTCGATCCGGAAACATGGCAGGCCGATGCGCCCCACAAGGCCGGCTCGTGGTGGCCGGAATGGGCGAATTGGGTCGCCGGCCATTCCGGCGCACCCGTCGATCCCCCGCAGATGGGCATCGCCGGCGAGGACACGCTGTTCGGCGACGCCCCGGGCACGTATGTGCGGCAGCGGTAGCAAGCGCCGCAGCCCCGATTTCGCTGCCGCTCAATCCGCGCTACGCTCGCTCGTCTGCCGTTCGCACCAACGGAACGGCCAAGGACGTCAGCACGTACATCAGCAAGTACATCAGGGAGAATCGCCATGTCGTTGTCCGGGCTTCGTCTCGCCGCCATCACAGTCGCCGCGACCTGCGCGTGCGCCGTGCCTGCGGGTGCGGAATTGCTCGCCCACAAGGATCTGACCGCCGCCATTGCCATCACCATCGCGCAAACCGCGATCGAGACCTGCAAGGCCAATGGCTACGCGGTGTCGGCGACCGTGGTCGGCAGGAACGGCGAGATCATCGTGCAGGTGCGCGGCGACAACACCCCGCCGCACACCGTGGAGAACAGTTTCCGCAAGGCCTACACCGCGCGCACGCTGCGCAGTCCCTCGGGCGTGCTGGCCGAGCGTGTGAAAGCCGAACCGACACTGCCCTTCATCCACTTGAGCAACATCATCGCCTTCCAGGGCGCGCTGCCGATCAAGCTCGGCGACGAGGTGATCGGCGCCGCCGGCGCCTCGGGCGCGCCCGGCGGCGAGAAAGACGAAGCCTGCGTCAAGGCCGGCATCGACAAGGTGGCCGATCAGTTGAAGTAATTTTGCGGGATGGGTTTCGTTTCACTCGACCCGTCCGACATGCTAATACTTATGATTGAAAATCGGCGTGGCTTAATTCGCTCGCATCGATATGCCCTGGATAACGCTGCAACGACGCGTCGCCACATGCGCCATGGCCGTAACGGCCCTAGCGCTCTACGCCAGTATGGCGGCGGCGGAGATGGGTCCGTGCCGAAAGGACGGTCGCGACAGTATGTACTGCGGTGAAGGGGACGGCGCGGCACGCATCGTACCGAATACCACGTCGCCTTCCCATCGGCTCGCTCTTGCTTGGCGGGTGAACAATAAGCCGCCGACGCGCCGGCCCGACGAAGACGATCCCGCCCTGGAAAGCTTGATCGTACGTGTTGACGACGGCGCCATTTTGGCAAAGGCCAAAGGCACCTATTGGAACACCGGTGACAGGTATGCCCCCAAGCAATATCTGTCCGCCGCGTGGTCGCAAAACAGTCGCCTGTTGATCAGAACCGCGGGTGTCGGCAGCGGGCCCGACTCGGCGGAAGTCTTCGCCTTCGCGGCGGACGATCGCGTCACCGGACCGTTCGATCTGGTCAAGGTGCTCGATCCCGCCGTGCGGGCGCAGATGAAGGGCGTTCAGCGGCTGGAGGAGTATTTGTTGCGTTTTTGCTATCGGCCAGAGCCGACGATCGACGATCAGGGCCTGATACAGGCCAGCGTGTTTATGGCACGGCAGGACGCGGACGACGGACCGATCTATAATTTGACGGCGCAGGCGACTTTCGACGGTGATTCTCTCAACGCGAAGGTCCTGTCGATCTCGAAGTACGAGGGGGTGACAATATCCGTCACGGTGCATTGATCGTTTTTGGGAACACACAATCTGGACCGCCGGTGAGGACCGTAAGGCGAGTTAGTGTATTACCGCCGCTCAATTCTGGCCATACTTCATAGTTGGTAATCAACCAATGACAACCCCATCTGATGTTGAACTGGAAAATGCCCGCCTAGAATTTGAACGGGAGAAATGGCGGGCCGAATATGATTTGCGTCGCGCCGAAATCAGCTTAAAGCGTGACGAAGTAAACCGCTCGCGGTGGATCAATCCTCTGGTTATCGCTGTTTTTGCAGCCGCAGCTGCGGCATTGGGCAATGCGGGAGTGACATTGATCAGTGGTTATCAACAGCGAACGCTGGAAGAAACGCAGGCGGCCGACACTAGGGTTCTCAATTTGAACCAATCTATTGCTACATTGCAGTTAGAGCAAAGCAAGGCGGAATCTGCGCGTATATTGGAGGTCGTCAAGACAAGTGATCCAGATAAAGCGGCTGTAAATCTTAAGTTCCTTATAGATACCGGACTTATTGCTGACCAAAATATCCGTCGACAAATCGAGTCCTATCTGGACAAACGGGCGCCTGGAAAAGGATTCTCTTTGCCGTCGTCGGGGAGCATAGGTCCTGCTGGAACTTGCTCCATCAGCGGTGGCGGTGCAACATTCGAGATTAAGAACATATCGGAATACGGCTGCAAAGCCGCAGCGGAGGCTAGCGGCGTGACATATAAGTGGATGCCGAACAATAATTAAAGCGTTGCGAAACGCGCTGCCAATCACCCTCACAAAAAACTCTGCGGATCGACATCCACATCCAACTTCAGCCCGCCCTTCGGCTTCGGCGCGCCCGCGAGCCATTCGCGCAGATAAAACGACAGGTCGAACGCGCGCGGGGACTTGACCAGCAACCGCATGCGGTGCCTGCCGCGCACCAAAGACAGCGGGGCGTCCGCCGGCCCTAACACGCGCACTTCCTCCTGTTGCGGGGCGGAGCGGGCGAGGCGGCGGGCGAAGGCTTCGGTGTCGTGCTTGTCGGGGCCGGAGACGACGAGTGAGGCGAGGCGGCCGAACGGCGGGTAGTGCGCGTTCTGCCGCGCCTCGATTTCGGCGTCGTAAAAAGCCTCGCGATCCTGTGCGATCAGCGCGCGCATCACCGGGTGCTCGGGCTGGTGGGTCTGCAGATAGCCGTGGCCGGTGCCGGCCTCGCGGCCGGCGCGGCCGACGACCTGATGCAGCAGCTGAAAGGTGCGCTCGGCGGCGCGCGGGTCGCCGTTACTCAGGCCGAGATCGGCATCGACGACGCCGACCAGGTTGAGTTTGGGAAAATGATGGCCCTTGGCGACGAGCTGGGTGCCGACGACGATGTCAAAGCGGCCGGCCGCGACATCGTCGAGTTCGGCGCGCAGGCGGTCCATGGTGGCGACGAGGTCGCTGGAAAGAACGAGGATCCGCGCTTGCGGAAACAGTTGGCGCACTTCTTCTTCCAGCCGCTCGACGCCGGGGCCGATGGCGACGAAGGAGTTCTGCGCCTCGCAATGCGGGCAGGTCGGCGGGTGCGGCATGGCGAAGCCGCAATGGTGGCAGACGAGCTGTTTGCGGAAGCGGTGATCGACCAGCCAGGCGTCGCAATTGGGACAGGAGAAACGAAAGCCGCAGGCGCGGCACAGCGTCAGCGGCGCATAGCCGCGGCGATTGAGGAAAAACAACGCCTGCTCGCCGCGCTCGATCGCGGTCTTGACCGCGCCGGCGAGCGTCGGCGCGATGAAACGGCCGTGTGGCGGCCGCTCGACGCGCAGATCGATCGCCTCGACCGAGGGCATGCGCTGGCCGCCGAACCGCTCCGGCAACGCGAGCCGCTGATAACGGCCGCGCCGCGTGTTGACTTCGGTCTCGAGCGACGGCGTCGCCGACGACAGCACGATCGGAATGTGCGCGACGTGGCCGCGCACCACCGCCATGTCGCGGGCGTGATAGTGCACGCCGTCTTCTTGTTTGTAGGCGCCGTCGTGCTCCTCGTCGACGATGATCAGGCCGAGATCGGCGTAAGGAAGAAACAGTGCTGACCGCGCGCCAACGACGACGGCCACTTGGCCGTCGGCGACCGCGCGCCAAGTGCGCGCGCGCCGGCGCGGCGTCAGTTCCGAATGCCACTCCGCCGGGCGCACACCGAAGCGCGCGGCAAAGCGGTCGAGAAACTGCGCGGTGAGCGCGATTTCCGGCATCAGGATCAAGGTCTGCCGGCCGCGGCGGAGCGTCTCGGCCACCGCCTCGAAATAGACCTCGGTCTTGCCGGAGCCGGTGACGCCGTCGATCAGCGTCACGGAGTAGCCGCCCTTGGCGACGGTTTGTTTGATTGTCTCGGCGGCGGCTTTCTGGTCGGCGGTGAAAGCGGGCGGGGCGAAATCAGGATCCGGCTTTTCCGCCACCGGCTCCGGCGGCAGCACGACCGTCTCCAGCGTGCCTTCGTCGACCAGGCCGTCGATGACGCCGCCGCTGACGCCGACCTCGTGCGCCGCGTCGCTCTTGCCGCGCACCATGCCGTCGGCGAGCAGTTCAAGCACGCGGCCGCGCGCGAGGGTCATGCGCTGCGGCGCGGGGCCGGCGAGCCGCACGCCGATGCGCTCGCGTTCGGCGCCCAAATGCTCGCCCATGCGCAGGCACATGCGCAGCACCATGCCGCGTGGGCTCACCGTATAGTTCGCGACCCAGTCGACGAAGTTGCGCAATTCGTCCTTGAGCGGCGGGATGTCGAGTTTTTGCTCGACGTCCTTGAGCCGGTTGTCGAGCCGCGGATTGGGCGTGGGATTTTCCGCCCAGACCACCGCGGTCGCATCGCGGGCGCCGAGCGGCACGCTGACGATATCGCCGGGCGCAAGCGCGAGTTTTTCCGGCACGCGATAGGAGTAGGGATGGTCGAGCGCGACCGGGACCAGGACATCGACGACGCGTTTGGGCATGGCTTGAGGTTTGCCGATTCCGGGAGGTTTAGGAAGCGGAAAGGGGGTGGGCGTTAGGGTTAGCGATGGTGCAAGATACCAAATTCCCCGCTCGCGACGTTTCCCGGGCGCGACGCAGCACGGAGCGCAGCGAAGTGGTGCGGCGCAGACCCGGGACCGTTGCGGACGCCGCGCCTGGGACGATCCCGGATCAGCAGCGCACCGCTGCGCGCTGCGCCGCATCCGGGAAACAGATCGCCCCCAAAGTCGCGGCCGAGCTTGAGAATTGGCTCCGCTATCTCGGCGCCGAGCGCCGCTACTCGCCAAAGACGCTGGAGGCCTACCAGCGCGACGTGCTGCAATTCTTGAGTTTTCTCGCTGGGCACCTCGGCGGCGCGCCGTCGCTCGAGGAGCTGGCGGCGCTAAAGCCGGCGGACGTGCGTGCCTTCATGGCGGCGCGGCGGGCGGAGGGGATCGGCAGCCGCTCGCTGATGCGCACGCTCGCCGGCGTGCGCGGCTTTGGCCGGTATCTCGAACGGAACGGCAAGGGCAAGGTCGGCGCGCTCACCGCGGTGCGCGGGCCGAAGATCGCCAAGACCCTGCCGCGGCCATTGCCGGTTGCCGCCGCCAAGCGCGTCGCCGACCCCGACCTTGCCGCCGGCGACCAGCGCGAGCCGTGGATTCACGCCCGCGACGCCGCGGTCTTAGCGTTGCTCTACGGCAGCGGTTTGCGCATTTCCGAAGCGCTTGGCCTGACGCGCGGCGATGTCGGTCATGGCGCGGGCGATGCCGTCACGGTCACCGGCAAAGGCGGCAAGCAGCGCATGGTCCCGGTGCTGCCGCAGGTGCGCGATTTGATTGCGGACTACCTCGCGGCATGCCCCTATCGCGTTGCCGCCGACGGCCCGCTCTTCATCGGCGCCAAGGGCGGGGCGTTGTCGCCCCGCGTGGTGCAACTCGCCATGGCGCGGCTACGCGGTGCGCTCGGCCTTCCTGAGACCGCAACGCCGCACGCCCTGCGGCATTCCTTCGCCACCCATCTCCTCGGCCGCGGCGGCGACCTGCGCTCGATCCAGGAGCTGCTCGGCCATGCCTCGCTGGCGACGACGCAGATTTATACTGAAGTCGATGCCGAGCGGCTGATCGCGGCCTATCGCGCCGCGCATCCGCGCGCGTAAAAAATTTCTATGCTAGTCATTCCGGGGCGCCACGAAGTGGCGAGCCCGGAATCCACACTTCCTGCGCCGGGACTATGGATTCCGGGCTCCGGGCTTCGCTCGGCCCCGGAATGACGACACATTGGGGGCGACAACACCATGCCGGAAGCACAGGACACGCTGGAACAAGCCGAGCACGCGGAACACGCGTCGCACACCAACCGCAAGATCGGGCTGCTGATCGCGGTCCTTGCTTTGTTTCTTTCCTTCTCGGAGACGCTCGGCAAGAGCGCGCAGACCGAGGCCATCAGCGCCAATGTCGAATCGTCCAATCTGTGGGCCTTCTTCCAGGCCAAGACCGTGCGCATGACGACGGTGCGCACGGCCGCGGAGGAATTGAAGCTCGAACAGGCGGCCGTGACCGATCCGGCGACCAAAGAGGCGATGGATAAGCAGATCGACGCCTGGCAGAAGACCGCCGCGCGCTACGATTCCGAGCCGGACACCGGCGAAGGCCGCAAGCAGCTCGCCGAACACGCCAAGGAAGCCGAAGAAAAGCGCGACCTTTCGATGGCAAGGTATCACCACTACGAGTTGGCCTCGGCCGCGTTCCAGATCGGCATCGTGCTCGCATCGGCGGCTGTGGTCACCAGCGTGATCGCGCTCGCCTGGCTGTCCGGCCTCCTCGGCGTCGTCGGACTTGCCGTGCTGGCGCTCGGGCTGTTCGCGCCCCACGCGGTGCCGTTGTTATAGATTTACGTTTGGAGCTGCGGAGCGGCGATTGAACGAAGACGGCAAGGCCAAGCAGCGGGCGGCGCGCAGCGCCCGGCTCTCCGCCGCCCTGCGGGAAAACCTCAAGCGCCGCAAGGCGCAGGCGCGCGGCCGCGCCGGCGGCCCCGCCGGGGCGCAAGAGAACGGCGCGAAACAGTCCGGCCCGGATTCCGACGCACCCGACTTTCGCCGCAATCGAGGCCGCGAGTAGGCCGTAGTTTCGGGCCGGGTAACCGTGATCGCAGTCAGGCTTTGCCGACGCGCGGCGGTCGCGTCATAAATCGCGGCTGGAGTTAGGGTCCCGGGGTGGGCCTGCGGGGGTGGTTGGTAATGGATCGTATTCGCATCGTCGGCGGCCGCCGGCTTAACGGCACGATACCGATCTCGGGTGCCAAAAACGCCACCTTGCCGCTGATGATCGCGAGCCTCCTGACCGAGGACACGCTGACCCTCGACAACGTGCCGCGGCTCGCCGACGTGGTGCTGTTGCAGCGCATTCTCGGCAATCACGGCGTCGACGTCATGGTCAACGGCAAGCGCCCCGGCGAAACCGCCGATCATGGCCAGACGCTGCACATTTCCGCCGCCCATATCGTCGATACCACTGCGCCGTACGACCTGGTGTCGAAAATGCGCGCGAGTTTCTGGGTGATCGCGCCCTTGTTGGCGCGCATGGGCGAAGCGCGGGTGTCGCTGCCGGGCGGCTGCGCCATCGGTACGCGGCCGGTCGATCTTCTCATCATGGCGATCGAGCGGCTCGGCGCCAAGATCGACATCGACGGCGGCTATGTCGTGGCCAAGGCGCCGCGCGGGCTCAAGGGCGCCGAGATCGTGTTTCCCAAGGTCACCGTCGGCGGCACCCATACGGCGCTGATGGCCGCCGCGCTCGCCAATGGCACCAGCGTCATCGAGAATGCCGCGCGCGAGCCGGAGATCGTCGACGTCGCCGATTGCCTCAACAAGATGGGCGCGCGCATCAGCGGCGCCGGCACCGCGCGCATCATCGTCGAGGGCGTGACCAAGCTTAGCGGCGCGCGCCACGCCGTGCTGCCCGACCGCATCGAGACCGGCACCTATGCCATGGCGGTCGCCATGGCCGGCGGCGACATCCTGTTGCAGAACGCGCGGCCCGAACTCCTGCAGGCCGCCCTCGACGTCTTGACGCAAACCGGCGTCACCGTCACACCGACCAACCAGGGCATTCGCGTCGCGCGCAACGGCGCCGAGCTGCGGCCGGTCGACGTGGAGACGGCGCCGTTCCCGGCGTTCCCGACCGACCTGCAGGCCCAGCTGATGGCGCTGATGACGCGCGCGCGCGGCACCTCGCACATCGTCGAGACCATTTTCGAGAACCGCTTCATGCACGTGCAGGAGCTGGCCCGGCTCGGCGCCCGCATTCATCTCGACGGCGAACGGGCGACCATCGAAGGCGTCGAGCGGCTCAAGGGCGCGCCGGTGATGGCGACCGACCTGCGCGCTTCGGTGTCGCTGGTCATCGCTGCGCTCGCCGCCGAGGGCGAGACCATCGTCAACCGCGTCTATCACCTGGACCGCGGCTTCGAGCGGCTCGAGGACAAGCTCGGGCGCTGCGGCGCTGCGGTCGAACGGTTGTCGGCCTAGGTCTTTTCGCCGCGTATCGGCTTTTGCCTCATGACGCCTGGCCCGGTGCGGCGCCGACGAGCCGGGCTTGTCCCGGCCATCCACGGCTTTAATGTGCCCACGCAAATTGTGGGCGCCCGGCATGAAGCCGGGTCTGATGTGGACAAGGAACGGGATTACGCATGCCAAAAATCGTAGACGGCAAGGTCGCCATCGTCACCGGGGCGGGACGCGGCATCGGTCGCGGCATCGCCATGCTGATGGCGCAGGAAGGCGCCCGCGTCGTCGTCTGCGACATCGGCGCGAGCCTCGACGGCGCCGGGACCGATACCTCGCCGGCGCACGACGTCGTCGCCGAGATCAAGGCGGCCGGCGGCGAGGCGATCGCCACCACGCTGTCGATCAGCGAGCCGGCCAACGGCGACAAGATCGTGCAGATGGCGCTCGACGCGTTCGGCCGCGTCGACGTCCTCGTCAACAATGCCGGCATCCTGCGCGACCGCATCTTCCACCGCATGAGCTGGTCGGACTGGAACGACGTCATCAACGTCCACCTCAACGGCTCGTTCATCATGAGCCGCGCCTGCGCCACGCATTTCCGCGAACAGGGCTCGGGCAGCTATGTGCACATGACCTCGACCTCGGGCCTGGTCGGCAATTTCGGCCAGGCCAACTATGCGGCGGCGAAAATGGGCATTGTCGGCCTCTCCCGCGGCATCGCGCTGGACATGGCGCGCTTTCACGTGCGCTCGAACTGCATCGCGCCGTTCGCCTGGACGCGCATGATCGATTCGATCCCGGCGGAGACCGAGGCGGAGAAGGCGCGAGTCGCCCGCTTCCGCGAAATGACGCCGGAAAAGATCGCCCCGCTCGCCGTCTATCTCGCCTCCGACCGCGCCGACGGCGTCAGCGGCCAGATATTTTCCGTGCGCAACAACGAGATTTATCTGTTCAACCAGACCCGCCCGATCCGCACGCTGCACCGCTCCGACGGCTGGACGCCGGAAAAGCTCGACGCCCAGCTCAAGGGCGCGTTCGCCGCCTCGTTCACGCCGCTCGATCGCTCGACCGACGTGTTCTCGTGGGATCCGGTGTGACGAGCGGCGTCGTCATCCGGCGTGCCGTCAGCGCAAGCCGTGGTTCTTGAGCGGCAATGAGCGGATGCGCCGGCCGGTGGCGGCGAACACGGCGTTGCAGAGCGCGGGCGCGAGCGGCGGCACCGCTGGCTCGCCGACGCCGCCCCAGAAGCCGCCGCTCGGCTTGAGCACGGTTTCGACCTTCGGCGCCTCGGCCATGCGCAGCATCGGATAGTCGTCGAAATTCGATTGTTCGGCGCCGCCGTCCTTGATGGTGATCTCGCCGTCGAGTGCCGCCGTCAGCGCGTAGATGACGGCGCCTTCGGTCTGCATCTCGATCGACAGCGGATTGACGACATAGCCGGAATCGAGCGCCGAGACGACGCGATGCACGCGTAACGCCCCGTCCGCCAGCGAAATCTCGACCACTTGCGCGCAGTAGCTGCCGCAGGCCTCGTTGAGCGCGATGCCGCGATACAGGCCGGCCGGCAGCGCCTGGTCCCAGCCGGCCTGCTGCGCCGCGGCGTCGAGCACGGCGAGGTTTTTGGGATTGTTGCGCAGCAGCCGGCGCCGGTAGTGATAGGGGTCGATGCCCGCGGCGTACGCCATCTCGTCGATGAAGCACTCCTTGTAGAACGCATTCTGCGTGTAGTTGATAGCGCGCCAGACGCCGAGCGGGACTGGCGTCTGCCGCACCGCGTAATCGACCAGATAATTCGGCAGCTCGTAGGGCATTTCTTCCAACAGCCCGCTCAAGAAGCTGCGGTCGACGACGCTCTTGCCGAAGCCCGCCACGATTCCGGCAACGAAGGACGGCCCGGCGAGCCGGATGCGCAGTGCGACCGGCATGCCGTCGGCATCGAGGCCGGCGGTGAGCCGCGCCATGCCGAACGGCCGGTAGAAATCGTGCCGGGTGTCCTCCTCGCGGGTCCACACCAGCTTGACCGGCTGCGGGACTTCCTTGGCGATCAAGACCGCCTGGCGCACGAATTCCTGGATGGTGCCGCGCCGGCCGAACCCGCCGCCGAGCATGGTGCGATGAACGATGACCTTGTCGTTCGACACGCCGGCGGCGAGGGCGGCCGTGACGAGCGCGGTGGTCGCATCCTGGGTCGGCACCCAGACCTCTATACCGTCGGGCTTGACGTGCGCCGTGCAGGTCTGCGGCTCCATGGTGGCGTGGGCGAGAAAAGGCACGGTGTAGTCCGCTTCGAGGCGCTGCGCCGCCCGCTCGAGCGCGGCGGCGAAATCGCCGTCGGCGCGACCGACCCTGGCGTCCGTCGCGGCGAGGCCGCCGTGCACTTTTTCAGCGATGTCGGCGCTCGAGAGCCGGCCGTTGCCACGGTCATCCCAGCGCACCGGCAACGCCTCCAGCGCGCGCTTGGCGCGCCACCACGAGTCGGCGACCACCGCGACCGCGTCGGGCATGCGCACGACCCGGCGCACGCCCTTCATGTTAGCGATCGCGCTCTCGTCGACCGACTTCAGCGTTCCGCCAAAGACCGGACATTGCACGATGGCGGCGTAGAGCATGTCCGGCAGCCGCACGTCGATGCCATAGATTGGCTGCGCCGTGACCTTGTCGGGCACGTCGAGCCGGCGCACCGGCTTGCCGATGAGCCTCCATTCGCCGGGCTCTTTGAGCTTGACCTCGGCCGGCGGCGGCAGGGCGGCCGCGGCGGCGGCGATCGCACCGAACGCCAGCGCGCGGCCGCTCGGTCCGTGCGTCACGACGCTGTTGCGGGCGCGGCATTGCGCCGCCGGCACATCCCAGCGCGCGGCGGCGGCGGCGATCAGCATTTCCCGCGCCGTGGCGCCGGCCTGCCGCAAATAGAGCTGCGACATCGCGATAGAGCGGCTGGCGCCGGTCGAGAGGTCGCCCCATACCCGGCCGCGACGCATATTGTCTTCCGGCGCAACGAACTCGCCGCGGACTCGGGCCCAGTCGCATTCCAGTTCCTCGGCGACCAGCATGGCAAGGCCGGTGAGGGCGCCCTGGCCCATTTCGGCGCGGGCGACTCGGATAATGACGGTGTCGTCGGAGCAGATCGTCAGCCAGGCGGTGACTTCGGCGGTCTCGCCGGTCTCGGCCGGCGCGAATGGAATCGCAAGGGAGAGGGTCAGCCCCCCACCCACGGCGCTCATTCCTGCCAGAAAGGAGCGGCGGCTGAGCCGGGCGCCGGACGTCATAGCTCTTCCTTCTCAACCCCCGGTAGTCCCGCGAGGGCTGGGGCGAATCGCGGCTCAGTCTAGACGAAGCGCCGCGGCCGGCCCCATCCTAAGTCCGATCATCCTAACAAACATGCAGTGGCAGGCAACGCCCGGCATGCGCGGGCGCTACGCGCGCTACACGTCATGGGCTCGCATCTTGGGCCCGCACGCCGCGGGTCACCGCCCAGAGCACGAAGGCAAGGCACCCCATCGCCGCAACGACGCCCGCCACCGGCCAGGCCGACCGGCCGAGGTAACCACCGGTGGCCGCCGCCACGATCGCGGCGACGGTCTGCTGCGCGAACCCCATCAGCGCGGACGCCGTCCCGGCGCGATCGGGAAACGGCGTCAGCGCTCCGGCCATCGACTGCGGCATCGAGAGCCCGACGCCGACGAGGTAAAGCGCCATCGCCAGTACCAGCCAGATCGCGGCGTGGAGTTCGGCGGCGACCACTGTGGCGACGGCCAAGCCGCCGCACGCGACCAAAAGGACTCCGACCCCGATCATGCGGTCGAGGCCGAGCCGGATCACGCGCCGCGCCGCGATCACGGTGCCGATGACGTAGCCCGCCCCGCCCAGCGGGAAAATGAAGCCGAACGCAAACGGCGAAAGGCCGTAGACCCCCTGCAGCACGATGGACGCGCCCGCTACCCAGGCGAACAGCCCGGCATAGGTCGCGGTGATGATGCCGAGATAGGCGAGAAAGCCGCGGTGGCTTGCTACCGCTGCGTAGCTTCGCGCCATGGCGGCAAACGAGATCGGTTCGCCGCGTGGGGGCCGGGTTTCCGGCAGCAAACGGGCGACCACGGCGATGGCGATCACCGCCAGGCCGCCGAGCAGCACGAAGTTGGCGCGCCAGCCGAACGCCGTCTGCAGCACGCCGCCGACCATCGGCGCCACGATCGGCGCCATGCCCATGATCGTTGCCATCAGCGAGAGTTCGCGTCCGGCGCGGGCACCGGAGTAAAGGTCGCGCACCATGGCGCGCGCCAGCACGATCGCGCCCGCCCCGCCGATCGCCTGGATGAACCGCGCCGCGATCAAGACATCGATCGACTGCGCGCTCGTGCAGACGAACGATGCCACGGCGAACAACACCAGCGCCGCGATCAGCACGGCGCGGCGGCCGTACAGATCCGAGACCGGCCCGTACAGGATTTGCCCGATGGCGAAGCCGATGAGGTAGCTCGATAGGGTCAATTGCACTTGCGCGATCGGGGCGCCGAGCACGCGGCCGATGTCGGGGAGCGACGGCAGATACATGTCGGTCGACAACGGACCGAGCGCGGTCAGCATCGACAACAGTATGGTCAGCGCGAGCGTGCCGGGACGAAGCATGGGCGGGAAATCGAGGGGTCAGTGTTGACGGAAACGCAAAGGCCCCGATCGGAAGCTCCGTCCGATGATCGGGCCGAACGACGGGAAACAAAGGGTCGTGTAACTCTCTCGATTTCGTCCCGCAAAGGGCGAGGAACAAGGCGGGGGCAAAACCAAAGTGCAGGTCCGTGCTGCGGAGGGCGCGGCTTCAGCCCAGCTTCAGCCCTTGGCCGGTTGCGTTATATAGGGTGTGAGCCAACCTCAGAAGAGCTTTCCGGAACACAGCATGGATGCACAAATGCGACAGCGCGCGGCCGACGGGCCGCGCGTGGAGGACGACGTTCTGGTGCGCGGCCATGGCCGTTACGCCGCCGACGTGCCGTTGCCGAACCAGGCCTACGCCTATTTCGTCCGCTCGCCGCACGCGTTTGCCCGCATCGTGAGCGTCGACGTCACGGCGGCCGAGGGAGCCCCCGGGGTGGTCGGCGTGGTGACCGCCGAGGACGTCAAGGCGATCGGCAATGTCAGCCGCCATCCGCCGCTCGGCGGGCGCGGCGGCAAGGGGCTGATCGTGCCGCACCGTCCCGTGCTGGCCGTCGAACGGGCCGTGCATATCGGCGAGCCGGTCGTGATGATCGTCGCCGACAGCGTCGCCGCGGCGCAGGACGCCGCCGAGAGCGTCGCGGTCGAATACGAAGAATTCGCGCCGGTGACGGACGCGCGGGAAGCGCTGGCGGCCGACGCGCCGCAGGTCTGGCCGGAGGCGCCCGGCAACCTCGCGGTCGACTGGCCGGGGCCGGCCGCCGATCCGTCAGCGAACGTCAAAACGATCGACGCCATTTTCGCCGGCGCCAAACATATTGCGCGCATCGCAGTGATGAATCAGCGCATGGCGGTTGCCTCGATGGAGCCGCGCGGCGCCACTGCGAGCTACGACGTGGCGACGGACCGCTACACGCTGCGCGTCTGCTCGCAAGGCGCCGGCGCCATGCGCGACAGCGTCGCCACCATCATGGGCTTGCCGAAGGACCGGCTGCGGGTTCTGACCGACGATGTCGGCGGCGCGTTCGGGCTCAAGACCGGCGCCTATCCGGAATATCTGGCGCAGCTCGTCGCGGCCAAGAAGTTCGGCCGTCCGGTGCATTGGATGTCGGGCCGTTCCGAGGCGTTTCTCAGCGATCACCAGGCGCGCGACATTTATTCGGAGGCCGAGCTCGCGCTCGACGGCGACGGGCGTTTTCTGGCGCTGCGCATCCGCAACACCGCCAATCTCGGCGCCTATGTCGGCCCGGTCGGCGCCAATATTCCGACCTTCAACTTCGCCCGCTGCCTGCCCGGCATGTACGACATCAAGCACATGGACATCAGCGCGCGGCTTGCCTTCACCAACACCATCCAGACCGCGCCCTATCGCGGCGCCGGGCGGCCGGAGGCGAACTACGTGCTCGAACGCGTGGTCGAGGAAGCCGCCCGCGTGACCGGCATCGATCCGGCGGAACTGCGGCGGCGCAATCTCATTCCCGCCGCCGCGATGCCGTACACGACCGCGGTCGGCACCACCTATGACAGCGGCGACTTCGCGCCGATCCTGCAAAAAGCGCTCGAGCTCGCCGACTATGATGGCATCGACGCGCGCCGGCGCGAGGCGCGCGCGCGCGGCAAATATCGCGGCATCGGGCTCTCGTGTTTGCTCGAACATTCCGGCGGCGCGCCGCTCGAAGGCGCCTGGCTGACGTTTCCCGGCGACGGCACGCTCGCCGTCAATCTCAACGTCCAATCGACCGGGCAGGGGCACGCGTCGGTATTTCCGCGCCTCGTCGCCGAGCGGCTCGGCCTGGCGCCGGACCGGGTCACCCACCGGCACGGCGATTCCACCCGCGAGATTCCGGGCTATGCCTCGGTCGGCTCGCGCTCGGCGATGACCGCGGGCGCCTCTGTCGTCAAATGCATCGACCTTATCGTCGAAAAGGGCCGACGCATCGCGGCGACGGTGTTGGAAGCGGCCGAGGGCGATATCGTGTTCGATGACGGACAATTCGGCGTCATTGGCACCGATCGGCGCATCGCGCTCATCGAGCTCGCCGCGCGCGCCGCCGAGCTGAAACGGCGCGGCGCCATCGAGGAAGACCTCGATACCAGGGCCACGACGGAGACGCCGCTCTCGTTCCCGAACGGCGTCCACATCGCCGAGGTCGAGATCGATCCCGACACCGGCGCGCTGGCGGTCGTCGCCTACAGCGCGGTCGACGATTGCGGCAACGTCCTCAACGAGACGATCGTCGGCGGACAATTGCACGGCGCGTTGGCGCAGGGCCTGGGCCAGGCGCTGATGGAGCAGATCTTCTACGACGAGGGCAGCGGCCAGCTCGTCACCGGCTCGTTCCTCGACTACGCCATGCCGCGCGCCGCCGACATGCCGCCGGTGATCCGCGACGAACTGGTGTGCGTGCCGGCGACGACCAACCCGCTCGGCATCAAGGGCGTCGGCGAAGCGGGCACCACGGCGTCGATCGCCGCGGTGATGAACGCGGTCGCCGACGCCATCCCCGGCGGTGCCGGCGCCCACCTCGACATGCCGGTCACCGCCGAGCGCGTGTGGCGGGCGTGCCGGTAGGCGGAGATGAGGGCAGCGGTATTCGCGTAATTGCTGCGAGGATCAAACCTGACGGTCTTTTTCTTCCTCCGCCCGGTCCGGCAGCGCCAGCTCGATCGTGCAAACCAATCCCTCGGGGCGAAATTCGTGCACGGCCCGTACGCCGGGAATAACGCTGTCGATCAGCGAACTGTCGAAGGCGCCGACCTTGGGTTCGCCGACGGGCGGACCGCCGCTTTCCTGCCAAACCACCCTGAGGACGTGCCGACTGTTCCGCGTGTCGATCGTCCAGCTGATGCCGACGGTGCCGGTCGGAACCGAGAGCGCGCCGTGTTTGGCGGCATTGGCCGCAAACTCGTGCAGCACGAGCCCGAAGGGAGAGGCAAGATCAGCAGGCAGCAGCGTAGTCTCCCCTTGCAGGCGCAGCCGCTCTGGTTTGCCGGCGGTGTACGGTGCCAGTTGCTGGCGCGCGAGCTCGGCAAGGTCGGCGCCTTGCCAGTCCGATCCCGCGAGCAGCGTCTGCGCGATAAGGAGCGCGGAAAGCCGGCCTTCGAAGCGCTCGATGAAGTCTTCGTTGGATTGGCTGTGACGCAGCGTATGCCGAGAGATCGTCAAAATGACGGCGATCGTGTTGCCGACCCGGTTGGTGAGCTCAATAAGAAGCCGGCGCAAGCGGCGCTCCGCTGCCCGTTGTAGGGTGACGTCGCGCGTGGTTTCCAACACCAGCCGGTGCCCGTCGAAATTATCGAGCTGCAGCCGGCTTTCCACGATCAACTCGCGGCCGCTCTTTGTTTTCCGCCGCAACTCGCCGGCCCAGCTTCCCTCTTGCCTCAGCTGCGCCTTCAAGGCGGCGAACGTCGAGCCCGGGACGATCGTGCCCAAAAGCTGCTCTTTTTCCTTACCGATCGCTTCCTCGCGGCTATAGCCGTAGAGCTCTTCGCTGCCGCGGTTCCACTCGATGATGCCGCCGTCGAGATCCCACACGAAGATCGGGTCGCGTGACAGGTCGATGAGGTGTTTCTGCCGCTTCAACTGTTCCGCGTTCCGCCGCAGCGTTTCTTCGGCCTGATGCCGTTCGGATATGTCGACGAAGGTGATGACGGCGCCGTCGATCCTGTCCTCGCTGGTCAAATAGGGCCGCACCCGCACGTCGTACCAACGGTCGTCGCGGCCGGGGACTTCGCGCCGGATCGGCGTCAGATTCGCGAGTACCCCGCGCACATCCTTGACTAGGTCGTCGTAATCGAGCCGATGAGCGAAGTCCGTGATCGGCCGTCCTTCGTCGGTCTTCTTGATGCTGAACAGGTCCGTCACCCGGTCGGTGAAACCCCTGATATGCAAGCTGGAGTCGAGGAACAAGGTGCCGAAATCCGTCGCCGCCACCAGGTTTTCCAGATCGCTGTGGGCGCGCGATATCGCGTCGAGTTTCGCTTTGAGTTCGCTGTTGACGGTTTGCAGCTCCTCGTTGATCGATTGCAGCTCTTCCTTGCTGGTTTCCAGTTCCTCGGAAGTCGATCGGTATTCCTCGTTGATCGACTGTAATTCCTCGTTGGTGGCGCGCAGCTCTTCGTTCGCCGCCTCCGATTCCTCGCGCACCATGTGTGATTGCGCCTGTGCCAGCTCGACTTCCTGGGTCAGCCGGCGCACAATCTCGTGATTGGTCTGATCTACCGGGACGATGGCGCTCTCGTCGACGGTCTCGCCTTCGATGAACATGACCACCGCGGACCGTGGCTCGGAACCGGCGACGACTTCCGGCCTGACCAGCAGATAAACGCGGCGCAGGGTGCCGTCGAAGCGCACCAAAACAGGCTGGCTGAAAGTCGGCAATTCTCGTTCGAATGCACGATTGAGAGCTGACCGCAGCTCGAAGCGCAGCTCCGGACGTGCCAGATCCACGACATCGCCGCTCATTGGGCCGCCGACGGGCATGAGAAAACGGCCGGCGTTTTCCGACAGGTGAATGGCGCGGTGGCTCTCGTCCACCAGAATCGAAGGCGGCGCCACCTGCTCGATGACGCGTCGATGCAACGCGGCTTCACTGAGCGCCATGGCCGGACTAAAACCGTGGCCGATTTGCGGAACATGGCCGCGTCCGCCAATGGCATTGGGCAGGCGCGGCAGCGAGCGCGGCTTGACGCCGGGAACCACCGATGGCTGATAGACGTGCGCGGCCCGGTCGATGCAACGAAACAAGCCCGGCGGACTGTCCGCGCTCTCCGCCGTACCGAGGAACAGAAATCCATCGGGGTTGAGCGCGTAGTGGAACGTGCGGCACACCTGCTCCTGTAACTCGTGATCGAGATAGATGAGTACGTTGCGGCAGGAGATCAGATCGATCCGTGAAAACGGCGGATCCTTCAATAGATCGTGCACGGCGAAGAGGACGACGTCGCGCAATTCCTGCCGCACCCGGTAGTGATCGCCTTCCAGCGTAAAAAATCGACGCAGTCGCTCCTCGCCGACGTCGGCTTCGATCGCGCTCGGATAACGCCCCTCCCGTGCTGCGGCGAGGGCGTGGGAATCCAGGTCCGAGCTGAAAATCTGTATCGGTGAACGCATGTCCTGGCGGGCCGCCTGCTCGAGCAAAAGCATGGCGAGCGAATAGGCTTCTTCTCCGGTTGCGCAGCCGGGCACCCAGACGCGGATCGATTCGCCGGGCGGGCTTGCTTTGAAGATCTCCGGCAATACCTTTTTGGCGACGGCGTCGAAAGTTTCAGCGTCGCGAAAGAACTTCGTTACGGAAATGAGAAGGTCGCTCAGAAGTGATTGCGCTTCCGCCGCGTTCGCGCGCATGAACTCGTAGTATTTCTTCATGTCGGCGGTTCGCGCGACCTGCATGCGGCGTGCGATCCGCCGCAATACGGTCGAGCGTTTATATTTCGAGAAATCATGACCGGTGCGTACGTGCAAGAGCGCAAGTATGCGGTCCAAATCCTCCTCGTTGGCATCGTGCGGGAGGGACGCCGACACCGTCTTCTTGACGCGCATCAGATCGGCAAGTTTCAGGGCGAGTTCACGGACCGGCAGCACGCAATCCGCGGGGCCGGTCTCGATGGCGCTGCGCGGCATCGAGGCGTATTCCGCCTCCGCCGGATCCTGAACCAGAATGATGCCGCCGGCTTCTTTGACGGCGCGCACGCCGAGCGCGCCATCCGATCCGGCACCGCTTAGGATGACGGCAAAGCCGTCGCCGAGCTGCTCCGCCATCGAACGAAAGAACGCATCGACCGGTGTCCGTCGCCGGGGCGGCTCGTCGAACTCGGACGCCGAGATTTCGTGGTCGATGAGTTGCAGGCGGCGATCCGGCGCGATGACATAGACGTGATCGGGCTGCAGCTTTTCTCGCGCCGCGACTTGCGCGACCGGCATCCGCGTTCGTGTCGAGAGAATGTTCGCCAGTTCGCTGCGATGCTTGGGATCGAGGTGCACGATCACGACGAACGCCGCGCCGGTGTTATCCGGAATGGCAGCAAAAAAGCTCTGCAAAGCCTGGAGGCCGCCGGCGGAGGCACCAATCGCGACGACGACGGGTCCGGCAGGACCCTCACCCGTCCACGAATCCTCTCCCGGATTTTTGCTGCCGTCGTCAGCCATGGCTGCACGCGACCCCGCTGACCGCAGCATAGGCGCAATCGACCGCGGCGTCAGCCGGTTCCGGAAAGTTTGTGAAGCAGGCTCCCAAAACCGATCGTCTGCCGGTAAAACTCCTTTCCCTGATCAGGAGACGACACGATGAGCGAGGTGGTGCCACCGCGCGAGAGGTCTGTGCCGCGATGGGTGCCGGCGTCGCTCGCCTTCGTCGCCGGCTATCTCGATATCTATACCTTCCTCGCTTTGTTCGGCCTGTTCGTCGCCAATGTGACGGGAAGCTTCATTACCGCCGGCGCGGAACTCGTCACCCACGACGTCGGCATCGTCGGCAAGGCGGTCGCGGTCATCTCCTTCATCGTCGCGGCGGCGTTGACGGCGGGATTGATCGCGCTGGCGCGCGAACGCGGACGGCCGCCGTTGCCGTGGATGCTTGCGTTCGAGGCGTTGCTGCTGGCGATGTTCGCCGCCCTCATCCTCGCCGGGCCGAAGGTGCATGGCGCCGGCGACTGGCAGGCGATGGTCGCGGGCTTTCTCGCCGCGGCCGCGATGGGAACGCAAAGCGCGATCGTCCGCCTGCTGTTGAAGGGCATTCCGCAGACCAACGTCATGACCGGCAACATGACCCAGCTCGGCATCGATACGACCGAACTGTTGGTCGCCTGGCGGCGACAGGTCCGCGCCCCGCACGACCCGCAGCACGCGAGGAATTTCGCGGCCGCGCGGTCGCGCCTCCTCACCGTGATGGCGATCGCGGCGGGCTTCCTGTTCGGCGCCGTCTCCGGCGCGGCCAGCTATGCACGGACGGGGCTGGCCGGCACCCTTGTCGCCGTCGTAATTGTGAGTGTACTCACGATCTGGGCGCTCGCCCGCGAACGGGCGGCGTGACCAGGGCAGGAACGGTCAGGGAGACATCGATGCCGCAGCATCCGGAAGACATCATCGCCGGCAAACAGCGTCCGTTCACGGGCGCCGAGTTTTTGGAGTCGCTGCGCGACGGCCGCGAGGTCTACATCTACGGCGAGCGGGTCAAGGACGTGACCACCCATCCGGCGTTCCGTAACGCCGCCGCTTCGGTGGCACTTTTGTATGACGCCCTGCACGACAAGGCGACCAAGGACGTCCTGACAACGCCGACCGACACCGGCTCCGGCGGCTACACCCACAAATTCTTCAAGGTCGCGCGCTCGCGCGAGGAGGTCATCGCCCAGCGCGACGCCATCGCCGCCTGGGCCCGCATCACCTATGGCTGGCTCGGCCGCAGTCCCGACTACAAAGCCGCCTTCCTCAACACGCTCGGCGCCAACGCCGACTTCTACGGCAAGTTCGCCGATAACGCGCGCGCCTGGTACAAGCGCGGCCAGGACTCCGTGCTGTTCCTCAATCATGCTCTGGTCAACCCGCCGATCGACCGCAACAAGCCGGCCGAGCAGGTCAAGGACGTCTACATCACCATCCAAAAAGAGACCGACGCCGGCATCTACGTCTCCGGCGCCAAGGTGGTCGCCACCAATTCGGTGCTGACGCATTACAATTTTCTCGGCCAGAACATGGGCCAGGAGATCAACGATCCGGCCATGGTGGTGATGTTCATCGCGCCGATGAACACGCCCGGCATCAAGCTGATCTGCCGGCCGTCCTACGAGTTCGCTGCCGCCGCCTCCGGCTCGCCCTGGGATTATCCGCTCACCTCGCGCTTCGACGAGAACGATTCGATCTTCGTGTTCGACAACGCGTTCATCCCGTGGGAAAACGTGATGATCCATCGCGACGTGCAGATGCTCAAGGACTTCTACCCGAAGTCCGGCTTCTTCAACGGCTTCACCTTCCAGGGCTGCACCCGGCTCGCGGTCAAGCTCGATTTCATCGCCGGCCTGCTCTACAAGGCCGCGCGCGCCACCGGCGTCGAGGGCTTCCGCGGCGTGCAGGCGCAGATCGGCGAGGTGATCGGCTGGCGCAACCTGTTCTGGTCCTTGACCGACGCCATGGCCTGCAATCCCGAGCCGTGGGTCAACGGCGCGGTGCTGCCCAATGCGCGCGGTTCGGCGAGCTATCGCCTGTTCATGACGGAGGCCTATCCGGCGGTCCGCAACATCGTCGAAAAGGTGGTCGCCTCCGGGCTCATCTATCTGCCCTCGCACGCGCGCGACTTCAGCAATCCGGACATCGACAAATATCTGGCCAGATATGTGCGCGGCTCAAACGGCATCGACTACAAGGAGCGCATCAAGATCATGAAGCTTTTGTGGGACGCCATCGGCTCGGAATTCGGCGCCCGCCACGAGCTCTACGAGATGAACTATTCCGGCAGCCACGAGCTGATCCGCGTGTTTCAGCTGCAGCAGGCGCAAGGCAACGGCACGCTCAAGGCGATGGAAAGCTTCGCCGAGCAGTGCATGGCCGACTACGACGAAACGGGCTGGAAACACCCGGCCTACAGCGACCCGGCCGATCTTTCGGTGGTGGGGAAGGATTGATTTGAGCGCAGCCGAGGGCGGGTCGGCCGAAGGCCGTAATCCGCCCTCATCGTTCTTTCCGAAAGCCCGTTGATTCAGTGCCGTGGGGCCGCATCGTCGGATTCGATTGCGCCGCTTTTTTCCAGGAAAACGTGGCCGAAACTCGCGATGACGTCCGCCATGAGCTTTGCCTGCTCGTCCTCGGGCGCCAGCAAGATCAGATCGGCGAGGCTCTCGGTCACCTTGGCCGCAATCTCGCCGATGTCCACGCCGCCGCGATCGATGTGATCCTGCACGAGTTTGTTGATATCGCAGTGCAAACAGTCGGACATATGAACCCCTCTGGGCGACGGCGTGTGGTTGAATATCTCGGCGTGATCAAGGAGCCTTACTTCCCGGCGGCCTTTCGCAGCGCCTCGTTGATTCTGTCTTGCCAGCCGGGTCCGGCTTCCTGGAAGTAGTCGAGAACGTCGCGGTCGATGCGCAAGGACACGAGTTCCTTGGCGCCAGGCAAAGACAGGGCTTTGGGCGGCAAGGGCGGCGGTGCAGGCGCCGGCTTGGTCGTCGCCGCCTTGAACGCCGCTTCGGCCGCTTGCCGCGGGTCGCTCGATCTTCGTGTCCGGTCAAAAGCCATCGCGGCTATCTCCTTGTTCGCGCCGACCGTCTTCGCCGTGACATTGCCGAGCGTGTCATCGGCACGGTGCCGGCGGCTCGCTTGCCGGCGGCGAACCGTCGGTCGTGGTTAACGCTCGTTGGTGTCACTTGTCGCGTCGGTTGCAGGAGCTTCGGCCGCGTCGCGCTCGGCTTTGCGTTGCGCAGCTTTCTCCTCTTTCTTTTTGAGCTTTTCGGCGCTACGGGCGCGCGCCGCCCGGTCGCGTTCGGCGCGGTCCCGACCGTAATTCGGCTTGAATGCCATTGAACCCTCATGAACCCGGTTGATATCGAATTCTACCCGCTTATATAGGCATCGAACCGGCATTTGTCCGGCCTTGCCGTCGGCCTGCAGGGCTTCCCGAAAGTCAACGTCGAACGCGCAGGCAAGGCTGCCACTGGCAAGGCCGCAACCAACGCATAAAGCAAAGCTGCACGCTCGGCGAGTTCGGGTCGGGCCCTTGCGCGTCGCGGCGATGTCGCAGTGACCGTGTAGGCCGGCGCGTTCACAGTCGCGCAAGCACTGGAGACGAAAAATGGCACGAAAACCGGCAACGCGACCAGAATTCGCCCTGTTCGACGTATTCTACGAGGATGGCTCGCAGCGATCGAACCGCCGCGTTCCGAGCGAACTTCTCGGCGGCCTCGACGGCGAGGCCGCCGCGCGCGCGGCGATCGAAGAACAGGATCGGCTGATCGCCGAAAAGTCCGGCAAGCCCGCTTTGGCCGTCAAGAGCATCCGCCGCTCCAATGGCAAATGAATCGGGCATGACGGTTCACGACCGGCTGGGCGCGTGGTAACGCCATGGCGACACGCCAGCAGCGCTTGGACGCCTTCGTTCATGATGGTATTCCGCCCCTCGATCAGCCGCTCGAGCTGCTTTGCGAGGACCACGTCGGCACCTATGTCGTTCCGTTCCTTTGCCGCTTTACCAGCGAGCATTGGCACAGCGACGAGACCGGCGAGCGCATCCAGGCAACCGTGATAGGCTGGCGCACACGGGTCGATTGAGCTTCGAACGCAACGAAACTTGGTGAGGTTGAATTAAATGGGTCGCTCCAACGAGCCGGATTTCATCGAACGGCGGAATGCGGCGGCGAACGCCAAAAAGGCGGCGCTGGAGAAGTATCGCGCCAGCGTCCAGGACCCGGCCGCGGCCGAACGGCAGAAGGCACGGGAGGCCGAGGCGGTCGCGCGCGCCGCTGCCAAGAAAGCCCGCGAGGCCGAAAAGGCCGAACGCAAGGCCCGCGAGGCGGAATTGGCGCTGGCGGCAAAGCTTGAGGCTGCCGCTCAGGCCGAACGCGAGGCGGCGGAAAAAGCCGAGCGTGAGCGCGCCGAGGAAGCCGAACGCAAGGCGGCGCGGGATGCGCGTTACGCCGCCCGCAAGGCGAGATCAAAGCGATAGTTGTGCCCACCACGTGCGACCGCGCGGGCTTGTCATCGCTGCGATCTTGGGCCAGCATCGGCAAAACTCCGATGTGTGGGCTACGTCACTGGGGGGGTGATATCGTGCGTGCCATATTCGCAATTTGCCTGCTGTTGACGGCCGCTTTGGGTACCGCGCACGCCGCGACCGTGAAGCGCGTGGAGATCACAGAGTTCGGCATCTACACCTCGCGCACCGACAAGACGCTCGACGCGCCGGGCGCGGCGACCGGCGTCACCAAGCTCGTCTCCGACATCGAACTCGTGAAATCGACCACCACCGTGCCGGCGCGGGTCGGCGCCAATTTCGGCTTTCGCTACCGCATCGTCGGCGAAGGCAAGACGGTGACGGTGAAAAAGATCACCCATATCCCAGAGCCCGGCATTCGCAATCCTGTAAGCGGCAACACCATCGTGACGAGCGTCGTCAATATCGAGCGCACGATCGGCGATGTGCATTTCACCTCCTACAGCCTCGACCAGGATTTCGAGGTCGTGCCGGGGACCTGGACCATGGAGATCTGGATCGACGACCGCAAATGGGCGAGCCAGAGTTTTGAGCTCGTGAAGCCGTAACGTGGCTTCGTCATCAAGAGGGGCCCGCGCGAGCGCCTCGCCGGCACCCTTCGAGGTTCACCTCAGGGTTGCGACACGAGGCGCGGCTTGACACCGTTCCCGGCGCTGCATTCAACTCCCACGCCTTATTCGCGCGGTATTTCCCCACCATTCGCCGGGACCTAAGTCTTGCTGAAACTCAAGGACCGTACCGCCGTCGTGACCGGAGCCGCAGGCGGCATCGGCCGCGCGATTGCCACGGCGCTGGCGCGCCGCGGCTGTCATCTCGCGCTCGCCGATATCGACGAGGCGAATTTGGAGCGCACCGCGGCGGAGCTTGCCGCGCTCGGCGTGCGGGTGAGCCGCCATCGACTCGATGTCGCGGATGCCGACGCGGTCGGCGCGTTTCCGGGCGTGGTCACGGCCGAACATCCCGGCGTCGACGTTCTGGTCAACAATGCCGGCGTGGCGATGGGCGGCACGTTCGAACAGATCGCGCCGGCCGACTTCGAGTGGCTGTTCAACATCAATTTCTGGGGCGTGGTGCGGATGACGCGGGCGTTCCTGCCGCTCCTGCATCGCAGCGACGAGGCGCGTCTCGTCAATCTGTCGAGCCTGTTCGGCCTGATCGCCCCGCCGGGGCAAACCGCCTATGCGGCGAGCAAGTTCGCGGTGCGCGGTTTTTCCGAATCGCTGCGGCATGAACTCGCGGGCACCCGCATCGGCGTCAGCGTCGTGCATCCTGGCGGCGTCGCCACCTCGATTGCAAAAAATGCGCGGGTGCCGCGCGGCGTCCCCGTCGCCGAGCTTCTCAAAGCACAAAAAACGTTCGAAGCTTTTCTCACCCTGCCGCCGGACGTCGCCGGCGAGATCATCGTTCGCGGCGTCGAGCAGCGCCGGCCGCGCATTCTGGTCGGCTCCGACTCCAAGTTCGCCGCGCTGGTCGAGCGGCTGGCGCCGGTCAATTATTGGCGCTTGCTTGATCGGGGGAAGAAGCGGTGATCGCGGCCGCCTGGATCGCCGCCGGAATCGCCGTAGCGCTCGCACTTGGGCTCGGCGGGCTGGCGTTGTTCTCGGCGTGGACGGCGCGGCAGGTCGAGCGGCGGGTGCCGCCGCGCGGACGCTTCATCGAGATCGACGGCGCCCGCATCCACTATCTCGACGAGGGCACGGGGCCGCCGCTTCTGCTCATTCACGGCCTCTCCGGCCAGATGCACAATTTCACCCATTCCCTGCTCGATCGGCTCAAGCGCCATCATCGCGTGGTTATTCTGGACCGGCCGGGCAGCGGCTATTCCATCCGCGCGCCCGGCGCGTCCGCGGCGATCGCCGCCCAGGCCCGCACCATCGCCCGGTTCGCGCAAGAACTCGGGCTCGCGCGGCCGCTGGTGGTCGGCCATTCGCTCGGCGGCGCCATCGCGCTGTCGCTCGCACTCGATCATCCCGGCGCGGTCGGCGGCCTCGCGCTGATGGCGCCGTTGACGCACCCGCAGCCGAGAGTGCCGGCGCCGTTTCAGCGGCTCGCAGTGCGCTCGCCGCTCGTGCGGGCGCTGCTGGGGTGGACCTTGGCCGTTCCGGTGTCGATCGCGAACCGTGAGCGCGTGCTCGACGTTCTGTTCGGTTCGCAGCCGGCGCCGGCCGACTTCGCCATCCGCGGCGGCGCCTTGTTGGCGCTGCGGCCGGCGAGCTTCATCGGCGCTTCGTCCGATCTCGTCGCTGCCGCCGCCGATCTCGCCGCCATGCCGGCGCGCTACAATGAGCTTGCGATGCCGGTCGGCATCCTTTACGGCACCGCCGATAAAATCCTCGATCCGACGGTGCATGGCGAGGCCTTCGCCGCGAAGCTGCCCGGCGTCGATTTCGAGCTGATCGAGGACGGCAGCCACATGATCCTGATAAGCTCGGCCGACCGCGCCGCGGCGTTCATCGCCCGCATGGCGCAACGGGTCGCGGCCGCCGAGACGACGCCGGTGGCGTGACGATAGTCGAGCCGGAGCGTGCCATGATGCCGGAACATATCGATGTCGTGATCGTCGGCGCAGGCCTTTCCGGCATCGACGCGGCCTATCACCTCGAGGCCTTCTGTCCGAACAAATCCTATCTCATCGTCGAAGCGCGCGACGCCATCGGCGGCACCTGGGATTTATTCCGCTATCCCGGCATCCGTTCCGATTCCGACATGTACACGTTCGGCTATTCGTTCCGTCCGTGGCTGTCGAACGCGGCGATCGCCGACGGCGCCGCGATCCGCAACTATATCCGCGACACGGCGGACGCCTACGGCATCGATCGTCACATCCGTTTCCGCCATCGCGTCACGCGCGCATCGTGGTCGTCCGCCGACGCGCTCTGGACCGTCGAGGCGGAGCGCGGCGCGGCGCGCGAGCCGGTGCGCTTCACCTGCAATTTTCTGTTCGGCTGCACCGGCTATTACGACTATGCCGGCGGCTACGCGCCGGAATTCGCCGGCGCCGCGACGTTTCACGGCCGCATCGTGCATCCGCAACATTGGCCGCAGGACCTCGATTATAGCGGCAAGCGGGTAGTCGTGATCGGGAGCGGCGCGACCGCGGTGACGATCGTGCCGGCGATGGCGCAGAGCGCCGCGCACGTCACCATGCTGCAGCGTTCGCCGACCTACATCGTGTCGGCGCCGTCGCAGAGCGCGGTCGCGACGTGGCTGCGCCGCCACCTGCCGCCGCGGCTCGCTTATGCCGCCGCGCGCTGGTACAATGTGTTGTTCACGCTTTATTTGTACAATCTCGCCCGGCGCAAGCCGCAACAGGTCAAGCAATGGATCGTGGCGCAGGCGCGCGCGCAGCTCGGCGCCGATTACGACGTGAAAACCCATTTCACGCCGCGCTACGACCCTTGGGACCAGCGGCTGTGCCTCGCGCCTGACGCCGACTTTTTCCGCGCCATCAAGGCCGGCAAGGCGGATGTGGTGACGGATGAGATCGCAAGCTTCACCGCGAGCGGTATCCGCCTGCGCTCGGGCCGAGAACTCGACGCCGACATCATCGTCACCGCGACCGGCCTCAAGCTGCAATTGTTCGGCGGCATCGCCGTCGCCGTCGATGGGGTGCCGGTCAAGTTTTCCGACACGATGAACTTCAAGGGTGTGATGCTCAGCGACGTGCCCAATTTCGCCTTCGCGCTCGGCTACACCAACGCCTCCTGGACGCTGAAGTGTGATCTCACCTCGGCCTATGTCGGTCGGCTCCTCGCCTATATGGACGGCCGCGGCTACGCCGCCTGCACGCCGCGGCGCCGCGACCCGGCGGTGACGGCGGTGCCGCTGATCGACTTTTCTTCCGGCTACGTCCGGCGTTCGATCGATCAATTTCCGAAGCAAGGCTCGAAAAAGCCCTGGAAGCTCAATCAGAATTATGTGCTGGATTTGCTGTCGCTGCGGTTCGGCGCCGTCAACGACAAGGCGCTGGAGTTTTCACGGCGGCGCGCGGCGGCGAAGGCGGCATGACGTCGCCATTTGAAATGGCGCCGGCGTTGATCTAAATTTTCCGCCGGCCTCGGGGAGAGTGATCATGCGTGCGATTGTCGCGGTTTTTCTTGTCGCAGCGTCCGCGATTGCGGCCCACGCGCAGGCCATACAGCGCATCGATATCACCGAATACGGCATCTACACGACGGCGCCGGAGAGCGCTTCCTCCGCCGCCGAGCCGGGCACGGCGGCCGGCCGCGTCGAGGAAGTCGCGGAGCCCAAGCTCGTTCAGTCGACCACCAGCGTTCCGGCGCGCGTCGGCATCGAGTTCGGATTTCGTTATAAAATCGTCGGGCAATCCACCAGCGGGATCGCCGCGCAATTCAACGAGACCATCGCCGGGCACAAGGACCCGAGGGTGATGCTGCGAAACGTCACTCTTATTCCGGCGCCGGGAATTCGCAATCCGACGACCGGGAACGTCACCATGAGCAGCATTTTTGTCCAGGAACGCCGGGTCGGCGAGGAGCTGTATCGGCTCTATCGGCTGACCGATCCTTGGGAAGTCGTGCCCGGGACCTGGACGTTCGAGATCTGGGACGGCGAGCGAAAACTGCTCAGCCAAAGCTTCCAGCTCGTCGGCCCGGCGCCGCAAGCTTCGCCGTCAGCCGCGCCAAAGCGCTCACAGAAAACAGCACCACGCAATTCACCGCCAGCGCAATGATGCCGACATTGAGCTCCTGGACGGCGAGCGGAAGCCACGGCACCAGCGTCACGATGGTCGCGTGGGTGAGGTTCACCGCCGCGACGGTCGAGACGCCGGCGGCGATCCCGGCCGCCGCGCCCGCGCGCGTCACCCATCGGGTGCCGGGAAGGCTGAGGACGAGCGCGGGGAACAGCTGGGTGACGAAACTGTAGCCCATCAGCAGGAGCGCGACGATGGTCTGGCCGCCCCGCAGCGTGAAGATGACGGCCGCGAGCGCGATCACCGGGACCGAGAGTTTGGCGACCATGAGCACGCGGGCGTCGTCGGCGGAGCGGTCGGCCAGGCGGTAGATATTGTTGGCGAAGAGCGTCGCGGCCGTCATCAGGATCATCGAGCCGGGCACCAGCGCGGTGAGGACGCCGGCGGCGGCGATGATGCCGACCTGCCAGGGATCGAACGTCATGACCGCAAGCTTGAACAAGGCAAGGTCGACGTTCGCTCCGGTCAGCCCCGGAACCTCGAGGATGGCCGCGAAGCCGACGAAGAACGCGAACAGCAGGATCAATTGGTAAAGCGGCAGCACGATGGCGTTGCGTCTGATGATCCTGGCGTTGCGCGCGGTGTAGATCGAACCGAAGGTGTGCGGCCACATGTAGAAGCCGAGCGTGGTCAGGAGCACGGTCGAAGAAAACCACCACACGCTCTCGCCGCGCGCCGGCAGCGCCGTGAAGCCGGGCTTCGCCTGTTCGATCGCGGCGAACATCGGCTCGATCCCGCCGTACTCATGCAGCGGGAAATAAACGCCGAGAAACACCACGACCAGCACGATCATGATGTCCTTGGCGACCGCGGTCCACGCCGAGCCGCGCACGCCCGACACCATTACATAGGCGGTCGCGACCGCGGCGCCGATCCAGATCGCCGGCGCCGCCGCGATCGCGCCGTAGCCGGCCGCCTCGACGATGATGCCGAGCCCCTTGAACTGCAGCACCAGATACGGGACCAGCGCCACGATGCCGACCAGCGCGACGAGAACGCCGAGCGCCGGGCTGTCGTATTTGCGGACGAAAAAGTCCGACTGCGAATAAAGCTCGTTGTCCCGCGCGTAGCGCCAGATCGGCGGCAGCAGGAAATACGACATCACATAGGCGAGCGCGGCATAGCAGAGAATGTAATAGGCCGGCCCGCCGCGCCCATAAGCAAAGCCGCTGCCGCCGAGAAAGGTGAAGGTCGTGTAGATTTCCCCGGCCATGAGCAGAAAGACGAAGGGCGTACCGAAGCCGCGGCCGGCGACGGTCCATTGCGCCAGCCCCATTTGATGGCCGCGCCGCGCCAGGAAGCCGAGCGCCAGCGCCAGCACCGCGGCGGCGGCGATGCCGGCGAGCGCGCCGTTCACGGCCAGTCCTCGCGGTTGTCCGGATCGAACCGGAAGATCACGGCCATGATCGCCGCGCTGATGACGATCCAGGCGACCAGCCATGCCAGCAAAAGCGGCATGCCGAACACGAACGGCGTGACCCGGTTGAGGAAAAACGGGCCGACCAGCATGGCGATGAACGGCAGGACGGCGAGCCAGCGGATTGTGCGAATGAAACCATCTCCCGCGCGACGTTGCGCTGCGGGAGATTAACCCGGATCGCGCGGAAGCAAAATCCAACGATACCCTACGCCGCTAGATCTTGCTTTTCCGCGACCGTCGAATCGGCGTTGAGCCGATAAATGAGCGGCACGCCGGTCGCAATCTCGCGCGACACGATCTCGGCCGGCGACAGGCCTTCGAGCACCATCACCAGCGCGCGCAGCGAGTTGCCGTGGGCGGCGACGAGCACGTTCTCGCCGCGCAGCACCTGCGGCAGAATGGTTCGGATGTAATAGGGCAGGACCCGCGCCGCGGTGTCCTTGAGGCTTTCGCCGGCCGGCGGGGCGACGTCGTAGGAGCGGCGCCAGACGTGCACCTGTTCCTCGCCCCATTTCTTGCGCGCATCGTCCTTGTTGAGGCCGGCGAGATCGCCATAGTCGCGCTCGTTGAGGGCTTGGTCCTTGAACACCGCAATCTTTTGTTGCCCCATTTCCTCGAGCACGAGGTCGAGGGTGCGCTGCGCGCGAACGAGCGCCGAGGTGAAGGCGACGTCGAAGCGCAGACCTTGCGCCTTGAGCTTGCGCCCGGCCGCGCGCGCTTCGGCAACGCCCTGTTCGGTCAGGCCGACGTCGCGCCAGCCGGTGAACAGATTTTTCAGATTCCACTCGCTCTGGCCGTGGCGAACGAGCACGAGAATGCGGTCACCCATCCGTTGCTTTCCTCTTATTTCGTCCTTTCGGCGCGTGCGGTTCAGATATCCCCGAGCCCCAGCACGTCGGTCATCGAATAGAGCCCCGGCTTCTTGTCCCGCGCCCACAGCGCCGCGTGCAGCGCGCCGCGGGCAAAAATCATGCGGTCCTCGGCGCGGTGGGTCAGTTCGATGCGCTCGGCCGGGCCGGCGAACGTCACGGTGTGATCGCCAACGACGGTGCCGCCGCGCAACGCGGCAAAGCCGATGTCGCCGGCGCGGCGCGGGCCCGTCATGCCGTCGCGCCCGCGCACGGAATGCTGGGCGAGATCGATGCCGCGGCCGGCGGCGGCGGCGCGGCCCAGCATCAGCGCGGTGCCCGACGGCGCGTCGATCTTCTTGTTGTGATGCATTTCCACGATTTCGATGTCGTAGTCGTCGCCGAGCGTCGTCGCCACGCGCTTGACCAGCGCCGCGACGAGATTGACGCCGAGGCTCATATTGCCGGATTTCACGATCCGCGCGCGGCTCGCCGCCTTGGCGATGACGGCGTCCTCTTCGGCGGAATGGCCGGTGGTGCCGATGACGTGCACGATCCCGGCGGCGGCGGTCAATTCCGCGAACGCCAACGTCGTCGCCGGAACCGTGAACTCGATGAGCGCGTCGGCCTGTCGCAACAGCGGCGCGACATCGCTCGCGATCGCGACGCCGTTCGGCCCCAGCCCGGCGAGTTCGCCGGCATCGCGGCCGATGACGGCGGAGCCGGCGGCCTCGACCGCGCCGGCGAGCGTCACGCCCTTGGTCGCGGCGATCGCCTGGACGAGCGTACGCCCCATGCGCCCGCCGGCGCCGGCGATCACTAAGCGCATGTCCGACATCGCATGTCTCCAGTTGCCGCCGGATATAGCGGGGGGCTGCCGGGGCGGCAACTTGCTCCTTTCCTCCCCCTGAAAGGAAGAGGTGGCGAGCGCAAACGAGCCGGTGGGGGTCAGCCGCTACGGCTGCGGACCGTCGTAGCCTTCGACGATGATGAGATCCGGGGTCGCGTGCCGCTGCCGGACCTTGATGTTGGCCTGGTATTCCGGCGAGTTGTAACAGGCGAGGGCTGTGGCGTAGTCGGGAAATTCGATGATCACCTGCCGCTGCCGGGTCGTGCCCTCGACGCACTTGTACTGGCCGGCGCGCACCACGAAACGGCCGCCGAATTTCTTGAATATGCCGGGATTGGCGGCGGCGTAGGGCTTGTAGCCCTCCTCGTTGGACACATCGACGTGCGCGATCCAGTAGCCCTTGGCCATGTCATTCCTCCTTGGCTTGTTGTTGGGCAATTTCGGCGATGATCGCAAGCGCTGCCGCCCTCGGATCGGCGGCGCCGAGTATCGGCCGGCCGACGACCAGATAATCGGCGCCTGCGGCGATCGCGGCGGCCGGCGTCATGATGCGCTTCTGATCGCCGCCATCGGCGCCGGCCGGCCGGATGCCGGGCGTCACCAGGAACATCTTTGTTCCGACGATGCCGCGCAGCTGCGCCGCTTCTTCGGCCGAGCAGACGACGCCGTCGACGCCGATGTCGCGCGCCTGCGCGGCGCGCGCGGCGACGAGCGCGTTGACGCTCGTGTCGTAACCGGCGGCTTTGAGGTCCTGATCGTTGTAGGAGGTCAGCACCGTCACGGCGAGGATGCGCAGATCGCCTTCACGCGCCGCGACGGCAGCTTGCATCGTCTGCGGATAGGCATGCACGGTGAGGAAGCTCGCGCCGAGCCGGGCCACGCTTTGCACGCCCTTCGCCACCGTATTTGCGATGTCGTGCAGCTTGAGGTCGAGAAACACGCGCTTGCCGGCCTCGGCAATCACGCGCGCATAATCGAGGCCGCCGGCGAAGCCGAGCTGATAGCCGATCTTGTAGAACGACACCGCGTCGCCGAGCCGCGCGACCATCGATCGCGCTTCATCGACGGACGGCACATCGAGCGCGACGATCAGGCGCTCCCGCGGCTGCAGCATCGTTCGCTCGTTCCTTCACTCCGCGCTGCGCGCCATGAATCCGGCGAGCTCCACCAGCCGCCGGACGAGCGCCTTGAGCGTTGCGGCAGCCGTCGCGTCCTTGAGGTTGTCCATTTCGTCGAACGCCTGATCGGCGCGGCCGACCGCAATCTGCTCCGGAATGACCAGCGCGCCGCAGCCGAGCTCGAGAATTTGCCGCATCGCCATCAAGGAGCGCACGCCGCCGGCCCCGCCGGGCGATGCGGCGCCGAGCGCGAATACGCGGCCCTTGAACGCGGCATAAGTCGGCTCGCCGCCCTCGCGCACGCGGGAGACCCAGTCGATGGCGTTCTTGAGAAGCGGCGCCACCGAGGCGCTGTATTCCGGGCTGGTGATGAAGATGCCATGGTGCGCGCCCAAGAGGCGGCGAAGCTGGATCGCGTTGCGCGGCAGGCCGCCCTCGGTGGGATAATCGGGGTCGAACAGCGGCAGCTCGTAATCTTGCAGGGAAATCGTCGTCACGTCCGCGTCGGCGAGTGTGAACTCCTTGGCGGCGAGCGCGGCGAGCCGCGCATTGTTCGAGCCCGTGCGCAGTGAGCCGGGGATGACCAGGATTTTCGGCGTTGTCATGATGATGGGAGGTCAGGCCTTGCGATAAACCCACACGCGCGCCGGTGGCAGGTTCATCCAGATGCGTCCGGAAGCTTCCGCGGAGAACCCCCTGAGCCGCGTCGGCACCGGGGACGCCACGGAATAGGTGAACTGCACGAACGGCGCGCCGGGCAGCATGAGGTCGAAGGCGTCGCGCACGAGCCGCACGCGCATGCGGATCGGCTTGGTGATCAAGGGCAGGCTGGAGACCACGGCGGCGGCGGGTCGCACCAACAGCGTCTCGAGCAGGCGGCGCAGGCTATAGGCATCGCCCTGGACGATGGTGGCCTCGGGGTAGCGCGCCTGCAGTATGCGGCAGAACTCCGGATTGAATTCGACCAGCACCAGACGGGACGGCGAAACGCCGGCCCGCACCAGCGCTTCGGTCACCGGCCCGGTACCGGGGCCCAATTCGACCACCGGTCCCTCGCTGTCGGGATCGACGTAGCGCGCCATGGTGCGCGCCAGGTGTTTGCCCGACGGCGCTACCGCGCCGGTCGTCAACGGCCGCTCGATCCAGGAGCGCAGAAAGCGCACCTCGTCGTCGAGCGGAATGCCGCGCTTGCGCTCGAACTGCTTGATCTTCTCGTCGATTCTCTTGCCGAGATCGCCGCGCCGCTGTTCGAACAAACGGATCTGACGTCCGATGTTGCGCTCGATCGCCGTCCTGCCGAGCTCGAGCAGCTTGAGTTGTTGCTCGATCTTGCGTTCGAATTTTCGCAGAGCCTGAAGCGGCATGGCGCGTCACGTGATGAAAATGAAAACGTCGCAGTTCTGACGCGGCAGTTCTAGAGCATTTGCAAGGCAAAGGCCAGCAACGCGCCGTGCTCGCCGCGAAGCCGGCCCACGCAAAGCGATCACGCGGAACTCGCCCGGCTGCCACCGAAGCCGTCGAGGAACTCCTTGACCTTGCCGAAGAATCCCGCCGATTCGGGATGCGTCTCCGGCGACGACAGGCGATCGAACTCGGCCAGCAGTTCGCGCTGCTTCTTGGTGAGGTTCTGCGGCGTCTCGACGACGACCTGGACATACATGTCGCCGGTCTGGCGCGCGCGCAGCACCGGCATCCCCTTACCTTGCAGACGGAAACGCCGACCGGAATGGGTGCCTTCTGGCACTTTCACCCGCGTCTTGCCGCCGTCGATGGTGGGGACCTCGAATTCGCCGCCGAGCGCGGCCGTCACCATGGAAATGGGGGCGCTGCAATGCAGATCGGCGCCGTCGCGCTGAAAGAACGGATGCCCGCCGATCGACAGGAAGATATAAAGGTCGCCGGGTGGACCGCCGCGCACGCCGGCTTCACCCTCGCCGGCGAGGCGGATGCGGGTGCCGTCCTCGACGCCCGACGGGATGTTGACCGACAAGGTGCGCTCGCGCGTCACGCGGCCGGAGCCGGCGCACGACGCGCACGGGCTCTCGATCACCTGGCCGCGGCCCTGGCAGCTCGGACAGGTGCGCTCGAGCGTGAAAAATCCCTGGGCGTGGCGGATCTTGCCGTGGCCGCCGCACATCGGACACGCCTTCGGCTTGGTGCCGGCCCTGGCGCCGCTGCCCGAGCAACCCTCGCAGGTTACGGACGTGGGGATGCGGACTTGCGCCATCTTGCCGGCGTAAGCCTCCTGCAGCGTGATCTCCATGTTGTAACGGAGATCGGCGCCGCGCTCGCGTCCGCCGCCACGGCCGCGCCGGCCGCCCATGCCGAACAGGTCGTCGAAAATATCGGAGAAAGTAGTGGCGAATTCAGAGCCGAACCCGGCCGCGCCGCCGCCGCCCTGCTCGAACGCGGCATGGCCGAAGCGGTCGTAGGCTGCGCGCTTGTCGGGGTCCTTGAGGACCTCGTAGGCTTCGTTGATTTCCTTGAAGCGGTGCTCGGCATCCTTGTCGCCGGGATTGCGATCCGGATGCCACTGCATCGCCTGTTTGCGGAAGGCGGTCTTGATGTCGATTTCAGTCGCGCTGCGTTCGACCGAAAGGGTTTCATAGTAGCAACGTTTGGCCATCATTCCCCACCCGATGACGTCCAATCATGTCGCGCCACCGGCCGCTGCGATGATGCGCACCCCCGGCTCGTCACCGGGGGGGCTGTTATCAGTGACCGTGGCGGCATCCCGTGCCTCGCCGATCAGGCGGATTTCTTGTTCTTCTTGTCGTCGTCCACCTCGGTGAACTCGGCGTCGACGACATCTTCCTTCGGGCCCGCGGACGCGCCGGCGCCCGCCGGCTCGCCGGCCGATTGCTTGTACATCGCCTCGCCGAGCTTCATCGAAGCCTGCGCCAGGGCGTTGGTCTTGGCCGTGATCGCTTCGGCGTCGTCGCCCTTCAAGGCTTCCTTGAGGTCGGCTATGGCGTTCTCGATCGCGCGACGCTCGGCGTCGCCGACCTTGGAGCCGTGTTCGGCCAGCGTCTTCTCGGTCGAGTGGACGAGAGCCTCGGCGTGGTTCTTGGCTTCGACCTGCGCCTTGCGCTTCTTGTCTTCCTCGGCGTGAGCCTCGGCGTCCTTGACCATCTTCTGGATGTCGGTCTCGGAGAGGCCGCCGGAAGCCTGGATGCGGATCTGCTGCTCCTTCCCGGTGCCCTTGTCCTTGGCCGACACGTTGACGATGCCGTTGGCGTCGATGTCGAAGGTGACCTCGACCTGCGGCACGCCGCGCGGCGCCGGCGGGATGCCGACGAGATCGAACGAGCCGAGCAGCTTGTTGTCGGACGCCATCTCGCGTTCGCCCTGGAACACGCGGATCGTCACCGCGGTCTGGCCGTCCTCGGCGGTGGAGAACACCTGGCTCTTCTTGGTCGGGATCGTGGTGTTGCGATCGATGAGCCGGGTGAACACGCCGCCCAGCGTCTCGATGCCGAGCGACAGCGGGGTCACGTCGAGCAACAGCACGTCCTTGACGTCGCCTTGGAGCACGCCCGCCTGGATCGCGGCGCCGATCGCCACGACTTCGTCCGGATTGACGCCCTTGTGCGGCTCCTTGCCGAACAATTGCTTCACCACTTCCTGGACCTTCGGCATGCGGGTCATGCCGCCGACCAGAACCACCTCGTTGATCTCGGCGGCCGACAGCCCGGCGTCCTTGAGCGCCTGGCGGCACGGCTCGATGGTCTTCTGCACCAGATCGTCGACCAGCGCCTCGAACTTGGCGCGGGTGAGCTTCATCGTCAGGTGCTTCGGCCCGGAGGCGTCCGCCGTGATGAACGGCAGGTTGATCTCGGTCTGCGTCGTCGAGGACAGCTCGATCTTGGCTTTCTCCGCGGCCTCCTTGAGGCGCTGCAAGGCGAGCTTGTCGCGGCGCAGGTCGATGCCCTGCTCCTTCTGGAATTCGTCGGCGAGATAGTTGACGAGCCGCATGTCGAAGTCTTCGCCGCCGAGGAAGGTGTCGCCGTTGGTCGACTTCACCTCGAACACGCCGTCGCCGATTTCGAGCACGGAAATATCGAACGTGCCGCCGCCGAGGTCATAGACCGCGATCGTGCCGGTCTTGTTCTTGTCGAGCCCGTAGGCGAGCGCGGCCGCCGTCGGCTCGTTGATGATGCGCAGCACTTCGAGGCCGGCGATCTTGCCGGCGTCCTTGGTGGCCTGGCGCTGCGCGTCGTTGAAATAGGCGGGAACGGTGATGACGGCCTGCTCGACCTTGGCGCCGAGATAAGCTTCGGCCGTCTCTTTCATCTTCTGCAGGATGAAAGCCGAAATCTGCGACGGCGAATAGGATTTGCCCTCGGCCTCGACCCACGCGTCGCCGTTCGAGGCGCGCGCGATCTTGTAGGGGACGAGTTTCTTGTCCTTTTCCACCATCGGGTCGTCGTAGCGCCGTCCGATCAGGCGCTTGACCGCGAAAATCGTGCGCTCGGGATTGGTGACCGCCTGGCGCTTCGCCGGCTGACCGACCAGCCGCTCGCCCTCGTCCGTAAAAGCGACGATGGACGGCGTCGTGCGCATCCCCTCAGCGTTTTCGATAACCTTCGGCGTCTTGCCTTCCATGACGGCGACGCACGAATTCGTCGTCCCGAGATCGATGCCGATGACCTTGGCCATGGTGATGAACCCTCTCTCTAGCGGCAGGTCGGGCAGGCCCAAAGGCGCCCATGGTCCGACCCCCTTATCGTGTGATCAGTGCCCGGAACTCCGGGCGATTTCCCTTGGCTCATATAGGAGGGTCCTATCGCCCCGCAAGACAGCATCGGTGCCCCGCGACCGTCTGGCGAGGCTCGCCGCGCCCAGCATAAGACCGGTGCGGCGCGCTGCAAGCGAATGCGGTCATGGTTTTGGTCATGGCTTTGGTCCTGGCCCGCGCATCCCGTCGCGTTTGAGGACGATGATGTCGTCGGCGATACCGACCTCCCGGTAGTTGGCGGCGATTAACGCCGACAAATCGCGATCGCCGTCCACGCCCTCGCTCCAGCGCGGGCCGCGGTCGTCGATGAGAATGATGTCGGGCTTGCCGTCGCGAATTTCCCCGATCAGCCGTTGCCGCTCCGTCGCCACGTCGGCGGCAAGGCGCCGGCGCATCGGCTCATCGAGGCCGCGTTCGAGCCGCCGCGTGGCGGCGTTGCCGGTGACCCAAAGCCCCCAATGGCCCGAAATCCACCGCCCGTCCACGGCCCGCACCAGCGGAAAGCCGATCGCGGGGTCGGCGGTGATCGCAACGATCGAGGGGTGCGGCGGCCCGACCTGTTTGACCAAGGCGATGGCCGCGCGGGTATCGACCGCGATATTGAGATAGGCGAAGGACGACACGGCGAGGATGCCGAGCGCGGCCGTGGCGCCAAGGCTTTTCGCGCCAAGGCTCTTCGCCCTGTCGCGATTGCGGTCCGGCGCCGTCGCCGGACGGGGATACGCGATGGCGATGGCAAGCGCGATCAGCACCAGGGCCAGCATCGGCAAGGAATGATAGGGCCAGCCCTTGCCCTGCATCAGGTAAGCGGCGGCGAACCCCGCCGAGGCCGAAACGAGCACCGCCAACGCGGGCTGCGGGCCGGCGCCGCGCCGGAGGATCAGGATGATCAGCAGGGCGGCCGCCCACAATGCGACCGGCGCGCCGATCAGCAATTTCCAAAGCGGCAGTCGGACCGGAAGATAGACGTCGGTGAGCACCGGCATCAGATCGGTGAAAAAGGCGCGATAGAAGACGATGGTGCAGACTGCATAGACGATCGCGACCGCACCGGCGATCCAGAGTTCGGCGGTGAACAGCACGCGCCATGAGCGCCGCTGCAATGCGGCCGCGCCGGCGGCCAATCCGATGGCGAGAACGAAATAGGGCTTGATGCAGATGGTGGCGCCGGCGCCCAAGCCCGCGACCGGGCTCATCCACAAGAGCGGCCTCACGCCCTGAGCCCGTGCCGTCAGTGTGGCGATGACGGGCAGCGCGGCGATCAACGCCAGGTGCTCGCGCTGGCCGAAGGTCTGCGCCGGCAGGATCGTCAGCGCCGCGAGGACGACGGCGGCGATCGTTGATCCGCGCACGCCATCGAGCAACCGGCAGCACCGCGCGATGCGGCTCGCGACCGCAAGGCTGACCATCGCGGCGAGGAAGACTTGCGCATCGACGACGATTTGCGGGTCTACGCCCAGCATACGTGCGAGGGCGACCGCTGGCAGATAGAGGAAGATCGCCGCCGGTGGATTGAGCTCGAACACGTCGACATAGAGGCGCTGCCCATCGAGGAGCTTTTCGCACGCCGTGATCAGCCAGGTGACGTCGGCATTGCCGATGACGAAATGGCGCTCCACCACGGCCGCGGCGAGGATCGCAACAAGCGGCAACCAGGTCCACAGCACGTCGTGCGGTCGCGCCGACACGCTGGCGCTGGCACCGGCTGCTCGCGTGGCCGTCAGGCTCATCGCGATCCTGCCCCCAGCCGGCCGGTCGGAAATGGTCCGCGCGGTTTGCCCGGCTTTGCCGCGTTACAATCGAGGTTGCGCTCCATGACGGGCAAAATGCCCCGGCGCAGTAAAAGGTCAGTGAAAATATCTATATGAAAAGCGCCTATTCACTGAGGATGCGCGAAACCGTGGCTATCAGCGAGGCGGTCAACGCGGCGGTCAGCGGGCTGGGCCTGCGCCTTTACCCCGGCTATCTCGACCGTGACGGTCAGGTGGCGCTCGTTGCCGCCGTCGACGACGTTTTGGCCGCCGCGCCACTGTTCGTGCCGCGGATGCCGAAATCGGGCCGGCCATTTACGGTGCGCATGTCGAATTGCGGGCCGTTCGGCTGGATTTCGGACGAGACCGGCTATCGCTACGGACCGGCGCACCCCGACACCGGCCGGCCATGGCCGCCGATACCGCCGACACTCATGGCGATCTGGCACGACCTCGCCCGCTACGGCGCACCCCCCGAGGCCTGCCTCATCAATTACTATGGGCCGAATGCGAAAATGGGCCTGCATCAGGATCGCGACGAGCAGGATTTCGCTGCGCCGGTGGTCTCGGTCTCGCTGGGCGATTCTTGTCTCTTTCGCGTCGGTGGGCTAAAGCGCGGCGACCCCAGCCGCTCGTTCCGCCTCGGTTCCGGCGACGTGCTTGTGCTCGGCGGCGATGTCCGGCTTGCTTTCCACGGCGTCGACCGCGTCTATCCGGGCACGTCGACTTTGCTGGCGGGCGGGGGACGGCTCAATCTGACCTTGCGCCGGGTTCATGCACCCTGACCGCGCTCGGTTTCCGCCGCGCATCCCGGCCGCGCCGGCATAGAGGCTCAAGATGATGTGCAAGAACGCCTGGATGAAGACCGCCTGGATGAAGATTTGGCTGCCGCGACGGGCGGCTGCTCTTGTCGCATTGTCGCTATTCGCAACCGCGGTTGCGGTGCTGCCGGCGCGCGCGGCCGATCCGGTCTATCCGCTGGGCTCGCGGGTCGGCCTGGTGCCGCCAAGCGGCATGGTGATGAGCAAAAAATTCGCCGGTTTCGCCGATCCGAAGGAAGACGCGGCGATTGTCATCACGACCTTGCCGCAAGGGGCCTATGCCGAGATCGAAAAGTCGTTCAATGCCGACGCGTTCAAAAAACAGGGCGTCACCGTCGAGAAACACGAGCCGATCAAGCTTGCCGTCGGCACCGGCTTCCTCATCTCCGCGCAGCAGACGGTCGACGACGCGCACTATCGCAAATGGCTCCTGGTGGTGCCGGCCGGCGACCTGACCGCGCTGGTCAGTATCCAGGTGCCGGAACAGAACAAGACCTATTCGGAGACCGTGGTGCGCGCCGCGTTGGCGACGCTCGCGGTGCGCGCGAGCGTGCCGCAGGACGAAGAACTTGAGCTGTTGCCGTTCACCATCGGCGATCTCGCCGGGTTCAAAGTCGGCGGCGTGTTGCCCGGCCGCGCCATCATTCTGGGCGACGCGCCGCCCGATCATGCCGACGCCGCGGCGAAACCGGCGCCCCCGGCCGAGCCGCAGGACGCCGCGAAGGGGGCGGGCCCGACGCCGAAAGAGCCCGCCGCCGGCGCGCTCGAGGCACGCCTGCTGATCGCCGTCGTCCCCGGCGGTCCCGCGCAACTCGACGATCACGCCAATTTTGCGCGGGATTTGTTCCACGAAATCGGCGGCATCAACGATGTCCACGTCTCGATGTCCGAGCCGCTGCGCATCGGCGGTCATCCAGGTTTTCAGACCATGGCGCAGGCGAAGGACGCGCGCACCGGCGCCGACGTGATGGTGGTGCAATGGCTGCGCTTCGGCGGCAGCGCCTTCATGCAAATGACCGGGATCGCTCGCACCGACGACTGGCCCGCGACGTTGGCGCGGCTGCGCGCGGTGCGCGACAGCATCGAAGCAAGATGATCGCGCGAGCGGCGAAGGCTACCGGCGAAAGCGCGACGGATGCGCTGGACTGAGCGTCAAGCCGCGTGCAGTTTATGGGCGCCGTCGAACGCCGGGGCGACTTCCGCCATGAACCGCGCCATCTCGTCCTTGACCTGATTGTGCGGCTTGAGCCCGACATTGAAATAGAGGATCACTTCGGAGAAGCCGGCCGCTTCGACTTTCTTCAAGGTCGCGGCGATGCTGGCGGGCGTGCCGATCAGGACCGAGTTTTCCGTCAAATCCTCGGGCTTGACCTTCTGCAGGCGCTCGACCATGTCGACGAAATACCGGTAGCTCGGCGGCGCTGATTTCGGATCGCCGGGGAAGGCCGGGATCACGCATTCCTTATAATAGCGGATCTGCCGGGCGCGCTGGGCGTCCTGCTCCGCCTGGTCGTCGGCGAAATGGGTGAAATAGCTGCACATCAGGCGGCCGGGCTTCTGGCCGTATTTGGCGCAGGTCTCGTGATAGAGGTCGGCCACCTGTTTGAGGCCGCCATAGCTGATGGCGGCGGCGAACGGCGCGACGATCAGCCCGCAGCCGAGCCGCGCCGCAAGTTCGATCGAAGGTTTGGAGAACGAGCCGACATAGGTCGGGATCGGCTTTTGCACCGGCTTCGGCGTGATGCGCACGTCGTCGAAGGAATAATGTTTGCCGTGATGGGAGATGCGGCCGTCGGCCCGCCACAGCTCGCGCACCAGCTCGAGGCCTTCCTCGAAGATTCCCTGATTGTCGTCGAACGAGACGTGGAACGGTTCGTATTCACGCCGGTCGTAGCCGCGCCCGGCGGCGAAATCGACACGGCCGCCGGAAAGAAGATCGAGCGTCGCCCACTGTTCCGCGACCCGGATGGGGTTGTGCAGCGGCAGCACGGTCACCGCCGGCGCAAGCCGGATGTGTTTGGTGTTGGCCGCGACGTAGCTGAGCACGAGGTCGGGGCAGGACAACACGCCGAGCGAATTGAAATGATGCTCGCCGATCCAGGCCGAATGCATGCCGAGCGTGTCGGCATAAAGCGCCTCGGCGGTGATGTCGGCGACGAACTGGTTGGATGACCGCTTGTTGTTTTCGTAGTGATTGTCGCTGAGCGTGAAATAGCCGAAATCCATCGTTTCCTCCCTGCGGCCGCCCGGTGCATCGAGCCGCCGTCGTCACATCGCAACGGCTGCCTGTAATGGCTGCGCGGGCAGCGTGATCGTCTTTTTCGAAAACAATAGATGAAAATGCATCTATTGTAAATGCAATATTTGGCGACGCGGGACGGCCGGCGGTGGCCGCACCCGGTCATTTTGACCGCCGGTGCGAATTCAATTAGACGAGGACGTTGTTCTCTTCGATGACGGCGCACCCGTGAAGGACACCGCAAAGCTCGATCTCGGCGACTATCTGCCGTACCTCGTCAACCGGGTGGGCGCGATCATTGCCGAGCAGTACGGCGAGGAGACACTGGCGCCGCATCGGCTGAGCATCGCCATGTGGCGCGTGATGGCGGCGCTGGCGAGCGGCGGCAGCCAGCGCCAAATCGACCTCGCCGACATGACCAGCATCGAAGCCTCCACCCTGTCGCGGCTGGTGACGCGGCTGGCGCGCCGCGGCCTGGTGAGCCGCGCGCGTTCGGCAAAGAGCAATCGCGAGGTCGCGGTCAGCCTTTCGCCCAAGGGCAAGGCGCTGGTCGCGCGGCTCATCCCGATCGCGAAAGGCTACGAAGCCACGGCGATCGCCGGTCTGACGCCGCAAGAGATAACGATCCTCAAACGCTGCCTGCGGCTGGTCTACGTCAACATGAAGAACCGGCCGACGGACGCCCGCGACGATGCGGATACGCGCGCGGCCGCGTCTGCGGCCCGCGCGCGCCCCGGCAGCCGGCCCCGCAAGGGCGGGAACAAAGCGGGGCGGCGCGAATTTTCCCAAGGTGCCGGAGGAAAGAAAGCTTTCGGCTGACGTCTTCCCGGCGGGCGCAGCGTTGCTGCGGCCGTTCCTTCAGGAGACAATGCGGCAATGGATATTTTGATCAGCGTTCTTATAACTTTCGTTGTTGTTATCCTGGTGCTCTACCTCGTCAACATCTTGCCGATCGACGGCCGTGCCAAACAGATCGTGCGCGTCATCGTGATCATCATCGGCATCGTCTCGCTGTTGCGTTATTTGGCGGTGTTCTGAGCCGCGATCGAAGAACGAGCGCGGCGCGGGCCCCGATCCTGCGCCGGGACCCTAGCGCCGCGGCTTTTTGGGCAAGCGGTGCACCGTCGCGGTCAGGCCCGCGCTCTGGCGCAGCGCCGCCTCGAGATCGACCGGCCGGTTGTGCTTGCGCAACAGGTCGCGAAAAGCCTCGTCGGCAAGTTCCTGAAAATCCATCATGCGGTCGTGCGCCAGAAGGTCGAGCGCCGCCCATGTCTCGTCGTCGAACTGCACCCGCTTGCCCGGCATGAGATGACGTCCCGGATTCGCATCCGGGTCAGTATGAACGAGTCCGGGCGTGAAGACGAGGCCCGGCGATGGACGCCCGATCGGTTCGTGATGCAGCCCCGGTCCGACAAGCAAAACGTTGCCACCATGGGCGGGAACTCAAGTCGGAACGGGACGTTGGCGACATATACCGGTGTGCTGACGCGGCGGTCAGGATCGGACCGGGGCGAGGCCAAAGTCGCGCCGTCACGAGAAATGTCGGCGACACAACGATTGAAACCGAAAGGGCCGAAAGGGCGGAAAAACATGGAACAGACAAAATTGGCAGGCGAGGGCAGGAAAAGCGGAGCAGTGGCGGAATCGCTCAACCGATCAAAGCAGGCCCTGGGCGGCGCTGCGACCGATGCCCTGGAGGCGGCGGCGACCGATCTCGAATCGCTGCGGGAAGATCTCAAGGGGCTCAAGGAAACCCTGACCACCTTCATGTCCGAGGCCGGCAGCGAAGCGGCAAAGTCGACGCGGGACGTGTCGGAGGCGCTCAAGGCGGAAGGCGCCGACGATGTCGCCGACGTAGCGTCGAATTTGGCGGCCAACGTGGCGGAGCGCGGCAAAAGCCTCATGGGCGAGTTCGAGGCCTTGGCGCGGCGCAATCCGCTCGGCATGCTCGCCGGCGCCGTGGTGATCGGCATCGTGCTGGCGTCATGGGGACGCCGGCGCCGCTGATGCTGGCCGCCGTTGCGGCCCTCATATATCCAGATCGATCTCGCAGACGAGTCCGGTCTCGTGCCAATTGAAATGGGCTTCGCTGTTGAGTTGGCTGTCGACCATGCGTTTGATCACGCGCGTACCGAAACCCTGGCGCGTCGGCGGGCCCTGCACGGGAGGACCGCCGGCTTCCGTCCAGCGGAAATACACGCGCCGCAGCGATCGGTAGCGCCACTCGACCGTGATCCGCCCGCCCGGCGTTGAAAGCGCGCCGTACTTGACGGCATTGGTGGCAAGTTCATGCAAGGCCACCGCCATGGCCTGGGCGGACTCCTGCCCGAGCATCACGCTCGGCCCCTCGATCGCCACTTGCATATCGCCGTCGCGCGGCGCCTGGCGCAAAGTTCCCTCCGCGCGACGGCCCGGGTCGGGTCGCTTGCGAGCCAGCTTGCGATGTACGAGCCAGCTCGGCTGCCCTGCAACGGAACGCAAAAAAATCGCGCGCGGTCGAAAAAATGCGGGAACTACGCGCGCGGTCGCGCGTTTTGTGAGCGGCCTCGATACGAGGGGAATTGATCCCGTGTTTCAGATCAATCGGCGACGGCTTCTCGGCTCCAGCGCGATGTTGTTGCTGATGGCTCCCGCGATGGCGCGCGCGGCGATCATCAAGGGCGCGCTGCCGTGGACGCCGGGAGCAACCAATCCGCCGACCGTCGTGACGCCCGGCGGCTGGCACTATTTCACTCCGCCGGAAGCCGCGGTGGTCGAGGCAATCGTCGACCGCCTCATCCCACCCGATCCGGAGACGCCCGGCGGCAAGGACTGCGGCTGCGCCGTCTACATCGACCGGCAACTCGCCGGTCCGAACGGGCGGCTCGAAAGCTGTTACATGAGCGGCCCGTTCCGGGACGGCACGAAGCAGCAGGGTTGGCAATCGCCGATCACGCCGGCGCGGCAATACCGCATCGCGCTGGCGGCAATCGACAAGGCCTGCCGCGCGAAGTTTGCCGGCAAAAGCTTCGCTCAACTCTCCGACAGCGACAAGGACGATGTCCTCGAGGGCCTCGAGGATGGATCGTTGAAGCTCGACGGCACCGACGGCCAGGAATTCTTCAAACTCATCCTCACCGACACCAAGACTGGCTTCCTTGCCGACCCGATCTATGGGGGCAACAAGGACGCGGCGTCGTGGAAGATGATCGGCTATCCCGGTGCGCACTACGACTATCGCGACTGGATCGACCGTCACAACGAGCGTGTCACCTTGCCGGTCGTCGGCATCGCCGATCACCCGAACTGGTCGCGCTGAACGGGCCGACGATGTTCATGTCCGGCATTCTTATTTGATCGATGGCGAGCCCGCAAATGGCGATCAAACTTCCCCGCAAAGACGTCGTCATCATCGGGCTCGGCTGGACCGGCTCCATTCTCGCCCACGAGCTGGTACAGGAGGGCCTCGACGTCGTCGCGGTCGAGCGCGGTCCCTGGCGGGATACGGCGAGCGATTTCTCGATCACCTACGCGCAAGACGAACTGCGCTATCGTCTGCAGCACGAATTGTTTCTGCAGCCGGCGCAGAACACGGTGACGTTTCGCAACAATGCCAGCCAGACGGCGCTGCCGGTACGTAACTGGGGCGCCTTCATGCTCGGCAACGGCATCGGCGGCGCCGGCGTGCACTGGAACGCGGAGACCTTCCGGTTCCTGCCGACCGATTTCGTGGTGAAGACGCACCTCACCCAACGCTACGGCGCAAACTTCTTGCCTGCGGACATGACGATTCAGGATTGGGGCGTCACGTACGACGAGCTCGAGCCGCACTACGACGCCTTCGAGTACCTTTGCGGCACATCGGGGACCGCCGGCAACGTCAACGGGAAGATCCTGCCAGGCGGCAATCCGTTCGAGGGCGCGCGCTCGCGGCCGTATCCGACCCCGGCACAGAAGCAGGGCTACGGCCACACGCTGTTCGCCAAGGCCGCCACCGAGCTCGGCTACAAGGCCTATCCGCAGCCGTCCGGAAATCTGTCGCAGGCCTACACCAACCCGCTCGGCGTCAAGCTCGGCCAGTGCACCTTCTGCGGCTTCTGCGAATGGTTCGGCTGCGCCAATTATTCCAAGGCGAGCCCGCAGACCACCATCCTGCCGGTGCTGTTCCGCTATCCGAATTTCGAAGCGCGCAGCGAGTGCGAGGTCACTCGCATCAATCTCGACCGCTCGCGCAAGGTCGCGACCGGCGTCACTTACGTCGATTCATCCGGCGCCGAGTGGGAGCAGCCCGCTGATCTCGTGATCTTGTGCGCCTTCCAGCTCTGGAACGTCCAGCTTCTGCTCGTCTCCGGCATCGGCCAGCCCTACGATCCGAACACCGGACAAGGCCACGTCGGACGCAACTTCACGCATCAGACCGTGTCGGCCGCGCTCGGCTTCTTCGACAAGGCCAAATACAACTTCAATCCGTTCATCGCGTCGGGCGCGATCGGCATGATGATCGACGAGTTCAACGGCGACAATTTCGATCACGGCCCGTTCGGATTCGTCGGCGGCGGCTATATCGGCCAGGTGCAGACCAACGGCCGGCCGATCCAGATCACCGCGGTGCCGCCCGGCACGCCGGCCTGGGGCCTGAAATGGAAGCAGGCGCTGCGCGACAATTATCTGTCGACCATCAATTGCGGCGCGGCGTGTCATGGCTCGTTCTACGCCTACCGCGACGTTCATCTCGACCTCGATCCGACCTACAAGGACCGGTTCGGCCGTCCGCTCATGCGCATGACCATCGATTTTCACGACAACGAGCTCAAGATGAGCGCGTTTTTGACCGATAAATACGCCGAGATTCTCGAGCGCATGGGCGCGAAACAGGTCGTCAAGCAATACCGCAAGGGTCCGTACGACGTGACCCAGTATCAGACGTCGCATCTGTGCGGCGGCGCCATCATGGGATCCGATCCGGGCTCGAGCGTCGTCAACCGGTATCTGCAGAGCTGGGACGTGCCCAATCTGTTCGTGCAGGGCGCCTCGGCTTTCCCGCAGAACGCCGGCTACAACCCGACCGGAACGGTCGCGGCGCTCGCCTACTGGTCCGCCGCGGCGATCCGCTCGCAATACCTCAAGAACCCGGGCCCGCTCGTCCATGCGTAGCAACTCGTCCATGCGTAGCAAAAAGCGTTCGGCGCGCAACGCCGCGCTCGGTATTGCGCTCGCTCTCTCGGCCGGCGCCGGTACGGCGCATGCGGGCGGCATCGACGACCAGAATTTCAGCCAGATCGAGCGGGGCCGTTATCTCGCGACGGTCGGCGATTGCGCCGCCTGCCACACGCTGCCCGGCAGCGGTCACGCGTTGGCCGGCGGGCGCGCGATCGAGACTCCGTTCGGCGTCCTGCGCGCTCCCAACATCACGCCCGACCCGGCAACCGGGATCGGCACTTGGACCGATCAGGAATTCATCGACGCGATGACGAACGGTACCGGCCGCAGCGGCGAGCATCTTTATCCGGCGATGCCGTACACCTACTACACCAGGATCACGACGGAAGACGCGCTCGCGATCCGCGCTTATCTCGACACGGTGCCGGCCGTGCAGAATGCGGTGAACGTCAACCAGCTGCCATTTCCGTTCGACATTCGCGCCTCGCTGACGGTCTGGGACGCGATGTTCTTTACGCCGGGGACATTTCGCCCGCGCGCCGACAAGAGCGCGGAATGGAACAGGGGCGCCTATCTTACCGAAGGTCTCGGCCATTGCGGCCTGTGTCACACGCCGAAGAATTTTCTCGGTGGCGACCGCACGAGCGAGGCGCTGCAGGGCAGCTCGCTCCAGGGCTGGTTCGCGCCCAACATCACCAACGACGCGCGGCGAGGCATCGGCGGCTGGCCGGTCGACGAAATCGTCACCTACCTCAAGACCGGCCACAATCTCACCAGCGCGGCGACCGGTCCGATGGCGGATGAGATCAGTCACTCGAGCGCGCATATGACGGACGCCGACCTGCACGCCATCGCGATCTATCTCGAGGACCAGCCCGGCCAGAACGAGACACCGCCGCCGCTGCCGCCCGAGGCGGTCATGAAAGCGGGCGCGCAGATTTATGCCGACCAATGCTCCGGCTGCCATACCCCGAAGGGCGAGGGCGCCGCCGGCCTGTTCCCGGCGCTCGCCCGTTCGCCGGTCGTGCAGCAGGCCGATCCGACCTCGCTCCTGCATGTCGTTCTGCGCGGCACGCGCAGCGTCGGCACGCCGAGTGCGCCGACGGCGGCGGCCATGCCGCAATTCGGCTGGCTCCTCAAGGACGACGACGTCGCCGCTGTCCTGACCTTCATCCGCAATTCCTGGGGCAACGCCGCGCCGGTCGTCGCGGCGAGCGACGTCGCCAAGGCGCGGCGGGATTTTGCCGAGCGCAGCGACTGAATTCGGCGCCGGCTGCCGGCTTACCCTTACGCCAACTGCCAGACCGATTATTGCGCCGTTTCCAGGCGCAGGCGACGCAGCGTTCGACGCACCACGCCGAGACTGCGGCTGCTCTGAGCTGACGCAACGGGCGGAGCGACCGCGCGGATCAGCTCCTGCACGAAACTGAGCTTTTCGACTACCGAAGGACCGAGCACGAACGGGTAAAGATCGTGCTGGCCCATGCTGCGGTTGATCGAGTTGACGGCGAACGTCAGCGCCAGCCAGGCTTCGACCAAATTTTTCATGTCGGAGTCGCGGGGATGAAAATCGAACACGGCGCCCGGCGACTGCGGCAGCTTCGGACTCACCGCAAGGCCGGCGACGTGCGCGGTTTCGAGCGTATCGACCATGTGAAAATAGTGCGCCCAGGTCTCGGCGAAATCCTCCCAGGGATGCGCGCTGGCATAGGCGGAGATGAAACGGTCCGACCAGTCCGGCGGCGCGCCGGTGGCGTAATAATTCCGCAGGGCGTTGTCGTAATCCTGCCGCTCGTCGCCGAACAGACGGCGAAACTCGGCGAGCTGCGGCGTATTCGCGATCAGCCGATCCCAATAATAATGTCCGATCTCGTGGCGGAAATGGCCGAGCGGCGTGCGGTAAAGCTCGCCCATCTGGTGGCGGCGCCGTTCGCGCTCGGCGTCGTCGGCTTCGGCGAGATTGATGGTGATCACGCCGTCGGCGTGCCCGGTGAACACCGGCGCGCCGGCCGGCGCCACGTCGGCGAGAAATTGGAAGGCGAGGCCGTTGGGGCTTTCCGCCTTGGTTTCGACCGGCAGCCGAAGCTGAAGCAGCGTGTAGAACAATCGATGCTTGGCGTTTTCGAGCGCCCGCCAGCGGTCGACGTTCACGGGCTGCGACAAATCGGGAACCATCTGGTTATGGCGGCAAGCCGCGCAAAAAGGTTCGGCCCGCGCCGACGGGACGAGCCAATTGCAAACGCCGTAAACCGCGTTGACGCAATACCGGTATTTGCTTGCGTCCGCGAGGGCGATCCAGACTTGCGGTTGGTCGGCGCGCTGAGTGTTGTCGGGCTCGAGCGCGGTCACGGTTTCCCGCGTCGGCAAATAGCCGAGCGCCAGCCCGCAGCGTTCGCAGCGCGTGTTCTCGAAATAGAGCGGCGAGCCGCAGTTTTGGCATTGGAATAATTTCATGGCGTTCCCGTTCGGACTTCACCCGAAGCTGTTGATTTCCGCTTTTGCCGGCGGCCTTGGCATCGATGCTTTGGCATCACCAGCTTCGGCGTCACCAGCTTTGCCACCACCGGCGTCAGGCCTCGCCGACTTCGGGACGGCGAGTGGGTCGTGCGGCTTTGGACAAACTCTTTTTCGCGAATCGTCCAACAAGCGTACAGCATCAATGTTTCCTGTCGGCTCACCAAAATCGCGGCATTTCGAACGGTCGTCGGCAGGCTCGGTATGGAAGTGACGGCGGTACCGCGATGCCTTCGGCTTGCCGCACCGGAGGGGAACAGGTGTACATTGCTGCGTCGCAGCACGGTGCACGGAGCGCCAATTGGTCTCGAACGGTTCGATCGCCGTCTATAGCGACGCCCTGGTTTTTCTCGGCACTGCGGGCGTCGTGGTGCCGATGGTGCGGCGCTTCGGCCTCAGTCCGGTGCTCGGCTATCTCGGCGCCGGCGCCGTTCTCGGCCCGCTCGGACTGGGTTCGCTCAGTCATGCGGTGCCCGCCCTGTTCTGGATCACGATCAGCGACGCCGGCAACGTTTCCGGCATCGCCGAACTGGGTGTCGTCTTTCTCTTGTTTCTCATCGGCCTCGAATTGTCGTTTCAGCGGCTCACGGCGATGCGCCGGCTGGTGTTCGGCCTCGGCGGCTCGCAGGTGCTGCTGACCAGCGCGCTCATTGCCGGCGCCGCGGCGCTCGCCGGCAACAGTCCGCCGCAGGCGGTCGTGCTGGGCGCGAGCTTGTCCTTGTCCTCGACCGCGATCGTGCTCGAACTCCTGTCCAACCAGGAGCGCCTCACCACCAGCGTCGGCCGCGCCAGCTTCTCCGTGCTGCTGGCCCAGGACCTCGCCGTGGTGCCGATCCTGCTGTTCGTCTCCATCCTGGCGGCGGAGAGCGGCCGCTCGGTGCTTGCGAGCCTCGCCAGCGCGCTGTTGCAGGCCGCCATGGCCATCTTCGTCATCGTCGCGTTCGGCCGCACGATGCTGCGGCCGCTGTTCCGCCTCGTCGCCACCGCGGGCTCGAGCGAACTCCTGATTGCGGCCGCGCTGTTCGTGATCATCGCCGCCGGCGTGATCGCGAGCCAGGCCGGGCTGTCGATGGCGCTCGGCGGCTTCGTCGCCGGGCTCATGTTGGCGGAAACCGAATACCGCAAGGCGATCGAGGCGACGGTCGCGCCGTTCAAGGGCCTGCTGCTCGGTCTGTTCTTCTTCACCATCGGCATGAACATCGATTTCCGCGAATTGCTGCGCGAACCCGTCCTGCTGTACGGCAGCGTGTTCGCGTTGATCGCCGTTAAATCTCTTGTGCTGGTCGTCTTGGGCCGGCTGTTTCGGCTGTCGTGGCCGGTCGCGGCCGAGACCGGCTTGTTGCTCGGCCCGGGCGGCGAGTTCGCGTTCGTCGGCATCGGCACGGCGGCGACGGCCGGATTGATCGAACAGCGCGTCGCGAGCTTCACGCTCGCGGTGACGTCGGTGACGATGGCGCTGACGCCGCTCCTCTCGCTCGCCGCGCGCCAGCTTGCGACCCTCCTGACATCAAACAAAGGCATCGATCCCGAGCTCGCCGCGCGGCCGACGGCCGGCCAGAAACATGCGATCGTGGTCGGCTACGGCCGCGTCGGCAAGGTCGTTGGCGCGCTGCTGCGGCAGCACAACATTCCCTACATCGCCGCCGACTCCGAGGCTTCGACCGTCACCCGCGACCGCCGCGACGGCCACGACGTCTATTACGGCGACGCCGCCGATCCGCGCTTTCTCGAGAGCTGCGGTCTCGCCACGGCGGCCGGCGTCATCATCACCATCCATTCGCCGAAGGTGATCGACGACGTGGTCGAGCATGTGCGGGCGCTGCGGCCGGACATTCTCATCGTTTCGCGCGCCCGCGACGCCGATCACGCGCGGCATCTCTACAGTCTCGGCGCCACCGACGCCGTTCCGGAAACCATCGAGGCGAGCTTGCAGCTGTCGGAAGCGGCGCTGGTCGGGCTCGGCGTCGCCACCGGACCCGCGATCGCCTCGATCCACGAAAAGCGCGACGAGATCCGGCATGCTTTGCAGGAAGCGGCACGCGACGCCGGGCTCGAGGGGATGCATTCCGTCAAGGCCAAGCAGTCGCGCGCCGGCTAGTGCCGTTGCGCGCGGCTGCGGTCGAGATCAACGACCATCCGCGCCGCCGCGGCCGGCGGTACCGAGGTGCGTCGGACGTCCCGCAGCGCCTGCAGGAACTCCGAGAACCAGATCTGCACCGACGCGGTGCGCAGCTTGGCGACCATGGCCTGCCAGCGTTCGCGGCGCTCTTGCAGCGGCATGGCGAGGGCGGTCGCGATCTGCCGCGCCATGCCGTCGATGTCGTGCGGATTGACCATGAGCGCCGTGTCAAGCTCCTTGGCCGCACCGGCAAACGTCGACAGTACCAGGACGCCCGGGTCGGACGGATCCTGCGCCGCGACGTATTCCTTGGCGACCAGATTCATACCATCCTGCAGCGGTGTCACCAGGCCGACATGCGCGGCGCGATAGAAGCCGGCGAGCGTCGACTGCGCAAAACCGCGATTGAGGTAACGGATGGGCATCCAATCGACCTCGCCGTAGCGGCCGTTGATTTCGCCGACCAACGAGGCAAGCTCGGACTTGAGATCACGATAGGCGCGGATGCCGCCGCGCGTCGGCACGGCGATCTGCAACAAAGACACCGCCTGTTTCAACGACGGCGTCGTGATGAGCAACCGGTCGAACGCGCGGACGCGGTTGGCGATACCCTTCGAGTAATCGAGCCGATCGACGCCGATGACCAGCTTGCCGCCTTGCAGGCTGTTGCGCAGGCGCGCGACTTCGGGGCGATTGACCGCGCGTGCGGCGCGCGCGGCGAAGTCGTCGACATCGATGCCGATCGGGAACGTGGCGATCTGCGTCAAACCCCAGTCGGAGACGACGCCGCCGTCGATCACGGTCAGGCCAAGCTCGACTTTGAGATAATCCTCGAAATTTTGCCGGTCCTCATCGGTCTGAAATCCGATCAGGTCGTAGGCGAGCATGGCTTGGACGAGATCGCCATGGTGCGGCATCGCCAGCATCGTAGAGCGCGCGGCCCACGGCGTGTGCAGAAAAAAGCCGATCGGCCGATCGATCTCGAGCTGACGCAGCTCGGCGCCGAGCGTCAGGAAATGATAATCGTGGACCCAGTAGACAGCGTCCGGCTCCGAGAACCGCAGCAAGGCCCGCGCCATGCACGCATTGACGGCGCGATAGGAGGCGGAGTGATCGGCGGTCACGTGGATCAGATCGGGCCGCGAATGCAACGCCGGCCACAGTCCAGAATTGGCGAAGCCCTCGTAATAACCGCGATAATGCCGCGCCGGGATTTCGACCCGCGCCAATGCGCCGCGGCCCAGCGGCTCGGGCTCGGCGGAGCATTCATTGCCTTTCGCAGCATCTTCGGCTGGATCGTTTGTGCCGACCCAGACTGCGCCCGAATCGCGGACCATCGGGATGAGCGCAGCGGCCAGTCCACCCGAGACGGGCTCGTCTGTTTTTGCCCGCGCTACGCGGTTGGAAACGACGATGACATTCACTGAGTGACCCTCCAATTCATTTCGACTGTCGATTTGTTCCGATTTGTTCCGATTTGTTCCGATTTGTCGATTTGTGCCGTGCTCCGACAACCCCGCCGTACGTATTTGGTTCCCGATTGTGAATGGTGGTTCAGGCTAAGGTACTGGCAGGATGAACGTTTATTGCTTCGTCGCACGCGCGTGTTCGCCACGCAGGCAGGGCTGGGCCGCTGCACAAAAAAGGTGCGTTCAAGGGGCGGCAAAGGCGATCGTCGAGAGCAGACTCACCTCAGCATGGCGCGTATCCATGCGGGTGTGCTGCACGACGATCGGCACATTTGAATCAAATACCGAGGCGTAGTCGGTGTCGCGCGGGATGGGCGCCGGATCTTTCAGATCGTTGAAACGCAGGTGCAACGTTCGTCGCGGCTTGACGGTGATCAAATAAGGCCCGACGGGCTCGCGATCGGCGAAGAACACTGTGATGCGCACCTGCGCCTCTTCATCGCTAGTGTTGAGGATGCACGCGGTCTCGTGCGAGATCAAAGCGCGATCGGAAAACGCGCTCTGAGACGGAATGTAGCCCTCCGCGATGGCCCAGCGGCGGCGTCCGATCGCTTCCATTTCCACCCTCCTCATCGTTGCCGGCATCGAACCGCCAGCTGACGAAAACGAGAGGCGTGCCGAATTTGTTCCGCGCGTGGAACCGCGGAGACGATGACTCGGTTAGCTTAGACGGGGCGCGCGAGGTTCTCTTGGCGGCGGCGGAATCCCGTGTATTCGGAAGGAACTGATGCGGGCTCTGACGGTCGCTCCAGGTGTTGCCGATTCGGCGCGCGTCGACGAGGTCGCCGGCCCGCCGAAATCGGACGGCGCCGTATTGGTACGGACGCTGGCGCTTGGCGTCTGCGGCACGGACCGCGACATCGTATCCGGACATTATGGCTGGGCGCCGCCGGGCCACGCGCGGCTGGTGATCGGCCACGAATCGCTCGGCCGCGTCGAGGAGGCGCCGTCCGGCTGCGGCGTGACGATAGGCGACCTCGTCGTCGGCATCGTGCGCCGGCCCGATCCGGTGCCGTGCCCCGCTTGCGCCGTCGGCGAATGGGACATGTGCCGCAACGGCCGCTACACCGAGCGCGGCATCAAGGAGCGCAACGGCTTCGGCTCCGACTTTTTTCGCATCGAGCCCGAATTCCTCGTCAAGATCGACCCCGCGCTCGGCATCGCCGGCGTGCTGACCGAGCCGGCGAGCGTGGTGGCCAAGGCGTGGGATCACACCGAGCGCATCGGTCGCCGCTCGCGCTCATGGCAGCCGCGCACGCTGGTCGTCACCGGCGCGGGCGCGATCGGTCTTCTGGCCGCGCTGATGGGGACGCAGCGCGGGCTCGAGGTGCACGTCGTCGATCGCTACGAGAACCCGCGCAAGCGATGCCTGCTCAGCGACATCGGCGTCGCTTACCACGCCACGGGTTTGAGCGATTTCGCCGACCTCGAGCCCGACATTCTGATGGAGTGCAGCGGCGCACCTTCCGTGGTGCGCGCCGTGCTCGGCAGCACGGCCTCGAGCGGCATCGTTTGTCTGGTCGGCGTCACCGCGCCCGGCCATGAATTCAACGTCGACATCGGCCTCCTCAATCGCACCATGGTGCTGCACAACGACGCCGTGTTCGGCACGGTGAATGCGAACCGCACCCATTACGAACTTGCCGGCGCGGCATTGGCGCAGGCGGACAAGGCTTGGCTCAACCGGCTGATCACCCGGCGCGAGCCGGTAGAACAATGGACGCGCGCGCTGCAGCACCAGCCCGACGACATCAAAGTCATCGTGGAGTTCTCCTGACCCGTCCTGACACCATGCCCGCCTTGATCGAAGACTATGCGATGATCGGCGATTGCCGGACCGCCGCGCTGGTTTCGCGCGGCGGCTCGATCGACTGGTTCTGCTGTCCGCGCTTCGATTCGGATGCCTGTCTCGCCGCCTTGCTCGGCACGCCGGAGCACGGCCGCTGGTCGATTGCGCCGCGCGGGCAAGCCCGCGTCACGCGCCGCTATCGGCCGAACACGCTGGTTTTGGAGACGCATTTCGACACCGAAGACGGCGCGGCGACGCTGGTCGATTTCATGCCCTTGCACGAGTGTTACTCGAGCGTCGTGCGCATGGTCGTCGGCACCCGAGGTCAGGTCGCGATGCGCACCGAGCTTATCCTGCGTTTCGGCTATGGCGCCGTGGTGCCGTGGGTGACGCGGCTCGAAGACGGCTCGCTGCGCGCCATCGCCGGCCCGGACATGATGATCCTCCGCACGCCCGTCCATTTGCGCGGCGAAGACATGACCACGGTCGGCGAGTTCGTCATCAACAAGGACGACACGATCCCGTTCGTCTTGAGCTATCTGCCGTCTCATCGGCCCTTGCGCGGGCCGTTCGATCCAAACATCGCGCTGGCGCAGACGGAAACGGCCTGGCGCGATTGGGCGGCGAAATGCCGGCCCGCCGGGCAGTGGTCCGATGCCGTCGTGCGTTCGATGATTACGCTCAAGGCGCTCACCTACGAGCCGACCGGCGGCATGGTGGCGGCGCCGACGACCTCGTTGCCGGAACAGCTCGGCGGCGAGCGCAATTGGGACTATCGCTATTGCTGGCTGCGCGATGCGACGCTGGTTCTGCTCGGCGCCATGCACGCGGGCTATTACGAAGAGGCGCAGGCTTGGCGCGATTGGCTGTTGCGCGCGGTCGCCGGCAGTCCCGATCAGCTGCAAATCATGTACGGCATCGGCGGCGAGCGGCGGCTGACCGAATTGACGGCGCCGTGGCTTCCCGGCTACGAGAATTCGGCGCCGGTACGTATCGGCAATGCCGCCCACAGCCAGCTTCAGCTCGACGTGTTCGGCGAGATCATGGACGTGCAGCATCAGGCGCGGCGCAGCGGCCTTGCTACCAACGAGTCCGGATGGGCAACGCAATTGGCATTCCTGGATCATCTCGAGATGATCTGGAACGATCCCGACCAGGGCATCTGGGAAGTGCGCGGCGAAGCGCGTCATTTCACCCATTCCAAGGTGATGGCGTGGGTCGCGTTCGATCGCTCGATCAAGAGCGCGGAGACGTTCGGGCTCGAAGGACCGATCGACGAATGGCGCGCGTTGCGGCAGGAGATCTTCGAACAGGTGTGCGCGCAGGGCTTCGATGCGGAGCTCGACAGCTTCGTGCAGTCCTACGGCTCGAAGCGGCTCGACGCCAGTCTGTTGCTGATGCCGTGGGTCGGCTTCCTGCCGGCGTCCGATCCGCGCATCGCCGGCACCGTGGCGGCGATCGAGCGGCGGTTGCTGCGCGACGGCTTTGTCATCCGCTACGACACGGCGGGCACGGGCGACGGCCTGCCGTCGGGCGAAGGCGCTTTTCTCGCCTGCAGCTTCTGGCTGGTCGACGTCTATGCGCTGCAGGGCCGCTTCGCCGACGCCGAGCGCCTATTCGGCCGGCTGCTCGCGCTCCGCAACGATGTCGGTCTGTTGAGCGAAGAATACGATCCGCACGCGCGCCGGCTGGTCGGCAATTTCCCGCAAGCCTTCTCGCACATGGCGCTCGTCAACAGCGCCTATAATCTGACGCGGGTGGCGAAGCCGGTCGAGCAGCGCGCGCAGGCCGAATACCGATCGCCGGAAGAGGTGCCCACGACCTAAGCCACGGGCACGCACCCATGCTTTTTTTGTTCCACCCTCGGATCAGGTCCGAGGGCAGGCTGTTTGCGGATAATGCTCTAAGCGCGTCAGTCGCCGGGTTGATAGAGATCCTCGGCGGGGTCCGTGGACTTGAACTTCCGATTGCCGTCGAGCGAAACGACCTGCGACGGCGCCGGGGCGCCCGCGGTCCGCTGGACGATGCGGGCATCGCCGAGCGTGTCTTCGCGGCGCGAGGAACCTTCGAACCGCGCATTCTCCTCGATCGACAGCGAGCGATGGAAGATGTCGCCCTCGACGATCGCGGTGCCCTGCAGCTTGACGCGAACGGCATGGACCGTGCCCTTGACGCGGCCGCCGATGGTCAAATCCTGCGCGACCACATTGCCCTCGACGTCGGCGCCGTCATAGATCGTGACGGTCGCGGCCTGCAGCTCGCCTTCGATGCGGCCGAACACCTTGACGGCGCCGTCACCGACGAATTTGCCGATGATCGTCATGCCGGCGCTGATGGATGAGGCGGCTTCCGGGGCCGCCGCCGAAGCGGCCGGTTGACGCGGGGTCGGCATGGTACTCGGCATACGCGCTTGTGCTTCACTCATGTCTGGATCGCTCCCGTTGCCTTTGGGTCTGCCAAAAACCATTGTTGTTCTCCTTAGTTCTGTAGTTTCGTCGTGTTCCGTTCGAATCAAGCTTAAGCGTGATAATAACGCCGGAAGCGGCTGCCGATATGGCAGAGAATTTCGTCGCCCGTCGTTTTGGCGGCGGCGGCGACGGCGTCGATGCCGATCTGACCGCCGATGAGCGTCACCATGTCGCCCAGGCGCGCGGCCTTCGGGTCGGAAACATCGGTTATATCGACCGCGAGCAGATCCATCGCCGGGCGGCCGGCGAGCGGACAGAGCCGGCCGCCGACGACCGCCTGCGGCACGACGCCGGCGAGGATGTCGACGCGAGGATAGCCGTCGGCAAAGCCGACCGAGACCACCGCGACGCGGCTGCGCCGTTTGGCGCTATAGCCTGCCGTGAAGGCGATCGATTCTCCCGGCGCCAAATTGTGAATCTGGGCAATGCGGCCCTGCATTTCGACCACCGGAAGCATCGGATTGTCGGTGCCGGGCGTCGGATTGACGCCGAACAGCGCGCCGCCCGCCCGCACCATGTCGGCGTGAGCTTTGGGTCCAAGGAAAACGCCTGATGCATCGGCGATCGAAGCCGGCACGCCGCTGAACAGCCGGCGCAATTCCAGGAAAAGCTTCAGCTGGCGGTCGTTCTGCGGATGGTCGGGCTCTTGGGCGTGATCGAGATGGCTCATCACGAGCGTGATGCGGTGATGCGGGGAATGCACGCGTGTCGCCAGCGCGGCCGCCTCGTCGGCCGAGATGCCCAGCCGGCCGGTGCCGGTGTCGATGTTGAGGGCGAAACCGCCGGTCCATCGGTTCGAAGCCGCGAACACGTCCCATTCGGCCATCTCGACCAGGGTGTTGATGACGGGTTGCGCGTTGATCTCGGCGAAAGCCGGCCCGGTGCCGGTCACGAGGCCGCTGAGAACATAGACGGCGGCGTCCGCGGTCATCGCGCGCACCCGCCGCGCCTCGGCGAGATTGGCGACAAAGAACGTCCGGCAGCCGGATTTGGCCAATGCGGCCGTGACCTTCTCGATACCGCAGCGGTAGGCGTCAGCGTTGACCAAGGCGGCGCATTCGCCGGTGCTGCGCCGCGCCAGCGCGCCCCAATTCATGACGATGGCGGAGAGATTGATCTTCAAAACCCCGCCGACTTCGGCTTCCAGCGGGCCCTCGGCGGCGACGAATTCCGCGATGCCGTTGTTGTTGACGATGAGCCGGCCGCCGCGATTGACGACCTTGCCGTCGACCGAGCCTTCGACGACGACCTTCGCGCCTTCCTCGATGGTCAGACTACCCTTGAGGTTGCCGCGCACGTGCAGGTAGCAATTTTTCTGAACAATCGTGTCGTTGTTGACCGACCCGTTAATGTCGGAAGAGCCACTGACCAGCAGCGGCTCTATGACGTCTTGTCTTGCTGACAGCATCACGATCAGGCCGGTTGGCCGGGACTCCCCATCCCCTACTACCGATGATTCTCGCGCTTTTTCAATTTTACCGCAAGGCAACGGAGGCGCGACGGGCACCAAAGGAAAAGGGTTTTTTCCGTTATCCCAAGATAACTGTCCGAAGATAAACCGGTGCGACAAGGCGCCGCCAAGAACCGCCAAGAATCGCGCGGCGAGGGCGCCGCATGACGTTGGCGTTACAAAATAATGCTCGGATTGCGGATCGATTGGTCGCAATCGATCAAATTCACCTGCTTTGCCTGTATTTTCCAGTTTCCGCCAAGGCCGCTTGCATCGCACAGCACGCGGTGTCCGGCCCAGCCCGTCAATATCCGCGTCTCGTCGCCCCAGAATTCGCTGATCATGAAATTCGACCGCAGCATGCGCGCGTCGGGGTCCGCCGTGGCAAACACCTCGACGTTGGTGATGAGGCGAACCGTACGTGACGCCGGCGCCTGCGACCAGGCGAAACCGGTACGCAACCGGTAGACGCGGTCCTCGAGCCGGCGCCGGTCGTCGAACATGACCGCGACCTCGCGGCGCGGATCGCCGGCTTGCGGCGTCGAAGGCACCCAATAGATGCACTCGGCGGTGTACATGCCGAGCCAGTCCTCGTAGCAAAGCTGGTCGAGGAGCCGCGCCTCGCGCTCGAGGAGCCGCCGGAATTCGTCGCGCACGGCGGCGTCGGCGATCGCGCGGCGATCATCCTGCCAGGCGGAGAAGTTTTCGATCAGCGCGCGGTAGAACGCGTCGGTGACGTAATAGGAGTTGCGCGAAGGATCGCGCGGCCCGCCCGGCGACGGCGGCAGCGGCGCGTTCATGTCACGGCTCCCGTCGGATTGCGAGGTTAGGCCGCGTCTGCATCAGCCGCTTCCATTCCTTGAAATGCTCGCGCATGAAGGCTTCGTCGGTCGCCGGCGCGGTGATGGTGCCGTCGGCGTTTGTGGTCACGCGGCCGGGAATGCCGAGGCCGCGGTTCATGTAGACCCACTCGTCTTCCAGCGCCAACAGCCCGCGCTGGATCTGCTCGAAATTGGCGATGTCGTCGACCTCGCCGAAATTAGGGAAACCTTCCTGCGTGCGCATGCGCAGCGCATTGATGTCGGTGGCCGCTTCGGCGCCGAGCGTGCCGTCGTCGACGACCATGGTGCCGTACCAGATGGCGTTCGTTTCCTCGACCGAGACCGGCTCGAACACCTGGATGTGGTTGCCGAGGAGCGACAAGTTCGGAAATACGTTGATGTTGACCGGCTCGGAGCCGGCGAGGTCGAGCAGCGCGAAGGCGCGGTCGCCGTAGCGGCGGATGAACTCGGCTTCGTAGTGTTCCATGCCGGGGTGTGCGCTTTCGAGCGCCCAGAGGCCGCCGGGCCGTTTTTCCAAGTTTGGCCGCTTGTCCTTATAATGATTGCCGCGGCCGGTGTAGCGCATGTACATCGGCTGCGTGTCCGGCGAATTGCGGTAATACGCCATGCCCTTGGCGTTCTCGCCGGCGAAACGATTCTCGGTCTCCAGCAATGAGCGGTGCGAATAGGCGACGTGATAGCCGTCGCAGGAATTGTCGTAGGCGAGCTTCCAGTTGCCTTTGTAGCGGAAGCGGTTCGCTTCGCAGACCACCACCTTGCCGCCGGGATTGCGGTCGAGCCATTCGTCGATGACGGTCGTGATGGCGCCGAGATGCTCGGCGAGCGGCAGCGCGTCGAGATTGAGCGTGCCGAAGATGAAGCCGCGATAGGACGTGACCCGCGGCACCTGGGCGAGATTATATTTCGGATCGCGCAGGTCGGCGGCGTAGCCTTCCGGCCACGGCACGCCGCGCAGCTTGCCGGTGTTGAGGAAGTTCCAGCCGTGATAAGGGCACTGGAACGATTTGCTGTTGCCCTTCTCCCAGCGGCACAGCGTGGTGCCGCGATGGGTGCAGCGATTGTAGAGCGCGCGGATCTGTCCGTCGCCGTCGCGCACGACGATGAGCGGACGCAGGCCCAGGCGGCGGGTGATGAAGTCGTTCTCGTGCGGTATTTCGCTTTCGTGCGCGAGATAGGTCCACGTGCCGCCGAAGATGCTGGTCATCTCGGCTTCGAAGATCATGGGATCGGTGTAGATCAGCCGGTGCGCGCGGTCCTCCTGCACCAGATGATCCCAGTCGTACAAAGCGGTCCCGCCGAGCCGGGTCGGCTGCGGTCCGATTTTCTCCAGCGCCGTCATGGTGCGCTCCTTATCTGTTCCCCTCCCCTCTGTTCCCCTCCCCCTTGTGGGGAGGGGTTAGGGGTGGGGGTCGGGACGAGATGTACGGGCGGCGACGCATGTACTTTAATTTCGCGACCCCCACCCCTACCCCTCCCCACAAGGGGGAGGGGAAATCTAAAAGAAATCGAAATACTCATTCTGCTCCCACGCGCTCGGCTCGTCACCGACCTCGGGCGTGGCGTCCGCATAGCGCCCGGCTTCCGTCCGTTTCAGTTTGACGAAGTAGTCGACGAACGTATCGCCGAGCGCGCGGCGGAACAACGGCTCGCGCTCGAACGCGTCGAGCGCCTCGGGCAGGCTCTTGGGCAAGGGCGGCCGCTCGGCGGCGTAAGGCTCGTCGTTCGGCGCCGGTGGCTGCAGTTCGGCCTCGATGCCGGCGAGGCCGGCGATGATCTGGGAAAGAATATAGAGATACGGATTGGCGGCGGGCTCGCCGACGCGGTTTTCGAGGCGGGTCGCCGGGTCGCCGACGCCGCCGAGGACGCGGATCATGGCGCCGCGGTGATCGTAGGCCCAGGTGGCGCGGTCCGGCGCCAGCGAGTTCGGCCGGAAGCGGCGATAGCCGTTGACGGTCGGCGTGGCGAACACCGTGCCGGGCACCGCGTACTGCAACAGGCCGGCGAGATAACAGCGGCCGAGCGGGGAGAGAACCTCGCCGGCGTTTTGCGGCATGAACAGATTGATGCCGTTCGATGCATCGACCAAAGACTGATGCAGATGCCAGCCGCTGGAATAAAAACCTTTCAGCGCCGGGCGGGCCATGAACGTGGCGAAATAACCGAGGCGGCGGCAGATTTGCCGCGTCGCGGTGCGGAACAACAGAATGTTGTCGGCGGCCTGCAACGCGGCGCGCGGCGCGAAGGTGCATTCGACTTGGCCGGGCCCCCACTCGTTTTCGATCGAGCGCAGGTCGAGCCCGAGCGACGCAAAGGCGTCGGCGAGCGCGTCGAACACCGGTTGCATCAGGTCCATATTGGATTCGGAATGGTAGTGGTAGCCGGGCTCGACCGGAAATGTCCGGATCGGACGCCCGCGCGTGCCTGGGGTGGCGATATTGTCGTCGCCCAAAGGCTCGTCGGCGACGCGCAGCAGATACCATTCGATCTCCGCGCCGATGACGCCCTGCGCGCCGCGTTCGGCGAGTCGCGCCAATGCCCGGCGCAGCAGCGCCCGTGGCGAGAAATCAAACGGCCGGCCGTCGTTGAAATATTCATCGCCCAGGATCCAACCGACACCGGGCGCCCAGGGCAATATGCGGAAAGTCGACGGGTCGGGAACGAGCGTGAGATTGGGCGAGCCCGTCATCTCGTCGAGCCCCATGCCGCCGCCGCGCGTGAACGAGGCGAAGACGCGCGCGCCGGCGGAATCGAGCGTCGTGGTGGCGACGCCGATATTGTAGCCGCTCTTCAACGCGGCGGCGAAAGCTGGCACCGTCAGCGTCTTGGCGCGCGAATAGCCGTGGGTGTCGCCCCAGGCCAGCCTGACAAAACGCAGCTTCTCCGCCTCGACGCGCCGCAGCACGTCCGCGGCGAGGCGTTTTTGCTCGTCGCCTTGCAAGCCGTGCCGGTCGATGAAAGTCGCCCGCTCGTTCATCGTCATTCGTATGGCGGAGGAAGCCGCGAGGCGCAACTCGGAAGGACGCTGAGCTTGAACTACCGCGCGCCGAGAATAAAATCGGCGCAGCGCTCCGCGATCATGATGGTCGGCGCGTTGGTGTTGCCGCGCACGATCTTGGGCATGATCGAGGCGTCGCAGATGCGCAGCCGCGGCACGCCGCGCACGCGCAAGCTCGGATCGACGACGGCGCCGTCGTCGGTGCCCATGCGGCAGGTGCCGACCGGATGATAGATGCTCTTGGCGTAACGTTTGGCGTGCTCGGCCATCTCTGCGTCGGTTTGCATCAGCGGCTCGCCGAGCGGCGAGATTTCCGTGCCGCCGAGCCGCGTCAGCGAAGGCTGGCTGCCGATCTTGCGCGCCACCTTGATGCCGCGGGCGAACGCGGCGAGGTCCTCGGGCGCCGACAGGAATTTCGGGTCGAACAGGATCGGGTCCTGCGCATTCGTCGAACGCAGCCGCACCGTGCCGCGCGACTTCGGATCGAGAATGGCCGGGTTGATGCTGATGCCGTGGCCCGGCGGACCCTCGCGCGGCGGATCGCCGAGCAATTGCGGGATGAAATGGATCTGGATGTCCGACCGGCCGGAGCCGGTCGTGTCGATGAAGGCGCCGGCTTCGACGATGTTCGAGCACAGAAGCCCAGAGCGGAACAGCTTGTATTGCAGATAATGCCGTGCCGCCTTGAGGCCCTGGTCGTGGCCGAGCAGACTGATCGGGTCCTTGACGCGGATGTAGAACGGAGCGTCGAGATGATCCTGGAAGTTCTCGCCGACGCCGCGCAGCTCACGCACCACCGGTATGCCGAACGCGCTGAGATGTTGCGCCGGGCCGATGCCCGACAGCATGAGGATTTTCGGCGTCGCCAGCGCGCCGGCGGTGAGGATCACTTCCTCGCGCGCCCGCGCCTCGCTCGTGGCGCCGGAACCGTCGATGATCGTCACGCCGACGGCGGCGCCGTTCTCGGTGACGAGCTTGCCGACGCTGGCGCGGGTCATGACTTTGAGCTTCGCGTTGCCCATGAGCGGGCGCAGATAGCTTGCGGCGGCCGAACCGCGCACGGCGTCGCGCTGCGTGACCTGATAGAAGCCGACGCCCTGCTGGGTCGCGCCGTTGAAATCGTCGTTGTAGGGATAGCCCGCTTCCTGCGCCGCGCGCAGGCCGGCGTAACTCAGGGGATGGTGGAAGCGCGCGTCGGAAACCGGCAACGGCCCGTCGGTGCCGTGGAACGGTTCGGCCAGACGCTGATTGCTTTCCGCGCGCTTGAACACCGGCAGCACCTCGTCCCAGCCCCAGCCGGTGCAGCCCATGTCGCGCCACTCGTCGTAATCGTGCGACGTGCCGCGGATATAGATCATGGCGTTGACCGACGAGCCGCCGCCCAGCGTGCGGCCCTGCGGCACGGCAATCGGACGATCGCCCGCCGCGCTCTGCGGCACGGACAAATAGAACTGCACGCGTTCGGTCGAAAACAGACGGACGAAACCGCCCGGCATATTGACGAATTGATTGTTGTCGTCGGGGCCGGCCTCGATCACCAAAACGGATTTGCCGGCCTTGACCAAGCGATGAGTGACCGTGCAGCCGGCCGATCCACCGCCGACGACGATATAGTCGAACGTTTCCATGACATTTCCCCCCCACATATATTTTTTTTGTAGGTTCGATCATACATGGGACGCCACGGCCGCTGTCAATCGAGATGACGGCGGAATGGCTCGTCGGCGCTGACGATCGGCGTTGGGCGTTCGCCCGCGCGCTGCTTAAAGCGGCGGACGCGCCGGATAATCCGGCCGCGTTTTCGCCGCCCGCTCGATCGCGGCCATGGCGGCGAGCGCGACGTGGTCGCGCCATGGCCGCGCGATCACTTGCACCGTGACCGGCAGGCCGGCGCTGCCGCGTTCGGTCTTACGCGCGATGCGGTCGACCAGGTCGAAATTTGCCGCGCGGTCGCTTTCCTCGCCGGCGGCAACTCGCGTCACCGGGACAACGCCGGCGGGAAAGCCGGTGACATTGGCGAGCGGCGCATAGGCACCGGGCATCGGCATCAGGACGTTCGCACCGTGCCGCACGGCCGGCAGTGGGTAGGCGGGACAAACAATGAGATCGATCGGACCGCCGTCGGGCCGGTCGAGCGAACGCAGGAGATCGCGGCGAAAATCCGCCATCGCTTCGACGGCCTGCCAATAGTCGTCGGTGTTTCCGGAGCCGAGCCTCGCGAGCGTCACCGCGGCGCGGCGCTGGCCCAGCGCCGCGAGCGCGGCGCCGAGAGCGCCACGCAGCCTGTACGGGACCTTCATGGTGAGAAGGAGCTGCGCGAGATGCGGATCGCGGCGGTTGCCGCGCAATAGCCGCTTGAACGCCTCGCCGCGATCGGCGGAAAGGCAGGCGAACAGAAAATCGCTCGCCCGGCTGAGCGCGGGCGGCTTCCAGGCGACCTGCGTTGCGCCCGCCGCCGTCAACATGGCGGCGGCTTCGCCGACCGCGCGACGAACGGCCGGCGCGACGACAAACTCGCCGTCGTCGGTGAAGGTCGCAAACCGCAGGCGGCTCATGTCGACGGTGGCCGGATCCTCGAGTTCCGGGCCCGGATCCATCAAGGGATCGCGGGCGCGGTCAAGGACGCGCAACGCCATGACCAGGTCCGCCACGTGGCGCGCCATGGGGCCGGCCTGGCTCACGATGCCGCGCTGCCCGACCGGCAAGCCATGGCCGCAATGGTCCGGCGTGCGTCCGGCGGTCGGCCGGATCGAGGTGATGCCGCAGAACGCCGCGGGCACGCGCAGGCTGCCGCCGATATCGTTGCCGAGCCCGAGCGGCGAGGCGCCGGCGGCGATCAGCGCCGCCTCGCCGCCGCTCGAGCCGCCGCACGACCTTTCCAGATTCCACGGATTGTTGGTGCGGCCGTACAGCGGGTTGTCGGTTTCGGTATAAATCAGGAGCTGCGGCGTGTTGCTCTTGGCGATCGGGATGGCGCCGGCGGCCACGAGTGCGGCGACATAAGGATCGCTCTCGCTTTCGATCACATTGCGCCGCGACGGCAGCCCGAAGGTCGATGCGGTGCCGGCGAGATCGAAACATTCCTTGATCGTAATCGGCAGGCCGGCGAGCGGACCGAGCGTGTCGCCGCGCGCGCGGGCCTGGTCGACCGCGGCGGCCGCCTGGCGCGCGCTGTCGAACAACTCGACGGTCACGGCATTGAGCTTTGCATCGACGGTTTCGAGCCGCGCGATGAAGGCGTTCACGGTTTCGGCTGCGGATAACTCGCCGCCGGCGATCTTCGCAACGATCTCGCGCGCCGGCATGTCGCGCAACGAATCCGCGGACCGTGGCGCAGAGGATGCGGTGATGGTGGTTGGGCTAAGGGAAGATTCAGCGAGCGTCATCGTTCGAGCCCCGGCAAGCGCGAAGATAAAAGTCCGAGCAATGTCGGCCCGTTACCCGGTCGTGTCAATTTGCCGCCGGACCGGAACGACGCCGGCTTGATCGAAATCAACGCGACGAGGCCGCGGTTGTGAAATGCAAGCCGTCACGCGATCGAGCGAAGAGGGTCCCATGAGCTACTATTTTGCCAAGACGCTGCCGGTCGGTTTCGACGAGGCCGTGCGGCGCACCATCGAAGCTCTCAAACAGCAGGGCTTCGGCGTCATCAGCGAGATCGATATCAAGCAGACCCTCAAAGCCAAAATCGGCGTCGATTTCCGCAACTACCGTATTCTCGGCGCCTGCAATCCCAAGCTCGCGCTCGAGGCGCTGTCGCTCGAGGACAAGATCGGAACGATGTTGCCGTGCAATGTCGTGGTGCAGGAGACCGGCGCCAACAAGACCGAGGTCGCCGCGATCGATCCGGTGGCCTCGATGCAGGCGATCGATAATCCGAGCCTCAAGGCGGCGGCGGAGCACGTGCAGGCCTTGCTGCGCAAGGTCGTCGATGCGCTATAGTGCGGCATGGTTCCGGGGGCGTACGATTACATCATCGTCGGGTCGGGCTCGGCGGGGTCGGTTTTGGCAAACCGGCTGTCCGCGGACCCGGCGGTCAAGGTGCTGCTGATCGAGGCCGGCGGCTCCGATCGATCATTGTTCGTGCGCATGCCGGCGGGAATCGCCAAACTTTCGACGCCGCGGTTCGACTGGCAGTACAATACCGCGCCGCAGGCGGCCATGGCCGGCCGGCGGATGTATTGGCCGCGCGGCCGCCTCCTCGGCGGGTCGAGCTCCGTCAACGCCATGGTCTATATCCGCGGCCAGGCGGCGGATTACGACTACTGGCGTCAGCTCGGCAATGCCGGCTGGAGCTATGCCGACGTGCTGCCGTTTTTCAAGAAAGCCGAGCATAACGAACGGCTGCGCGACGACTTCCATGGCAGCGATGGTCCGCTCAACGTCGCCGAGCGGCCCTACACCAATCCTTTGAGCCACGTTTTCGTCGAAGCGGCGCAGCAGGCGGGGATTCCGCTCAATCCCGATTTTAACGGCGCCGTGCAGCGCGGCTGCGGGCTTTATCAGGTCACGCAGAAGCACGGCGTGCGCTGGAGCGCCGCGTCGGCCTATCTTCACCCCGCCGCGGCGCGCGGCAACCTCACGATCATTTCGAAGGCGCAGGCGAGCCGTATCGTGATCGAGAACGGCCGCGCCGTCGGCGTCGAATATGAACGCGGCGTCGGCGTCGAGTATGGGCGCGGCGGCCGGCGGCGCACGGCGCGAGCCGAGCGCGAGGTGCTGCTCGCCGCCGGCGCGATCAACTCGCCGCAATTGCTGCTGCTGTCCGGGATCGGACCCGCGGACGAATTGCGGGCCGTGGGCGTGCCGGTCGTGCTCGACCTTCCGGGCGTCGGCAAGAATCTCCAAGACCATCTGAACGTCAACATCGTGCAACGCACGACGCGGCCGATCACGCTCGACGGCAAGGACCAGGGCTTTGCTGCGCTCGCGGTCGGCCTGCAATGGCTGCTGCGCCGAACCGGTCCGGGCACCAGCAACGTCGCCGAGGCCGGCGCCTTCGTCGCCAGCGGACCCGACGCCGCGACGCCGGACATTCAGTTTCATTTCATCCCGGCGCAGGTCGTCGATCATGCCCGCAAGCGGCTCGACGGCCACGGCGTGACCCTGCACGCATGCTGCCTGCGGCCGCAAAGCCGTGGCGAGATCCGCCTCGCATCTGCCGATCCGGCAGCGCCGCCGGTCATGGATCCCCGCTACCTCGCGTTCGAGCACGATCTGCGGATTTTGCTCGAAGGCCTGCGGCGAGGACGCGAGATTCTGGCGATGCCGGCGTTTCGGCCGTGGCTCGCCGAGGAGCGGCTCCCTGGAGCGGCGCGGCAATCCGAGGCTGAACTGGAAGAGTTCGTGCGCGCGACCGCCGAGACCGAATATCATCCGGTCGGCACCTGCAAGATGGGCGACGATCCGTCGGCCGTGGTCGACGATCAACTGCGCGTGCGCGGCGTCGAAGGGCTGCGCGTGGTCGATGCTTCGATCATGCCGACCGTGGTCAGCGGCAACACCAACGCGCCGGTCATCATGATCGCGGAGAAAGCCGCCGCGATGATCGCGGCCTAAAACCCGCGGCGCAAAAATTTCAGCATCAGATCGGCGACGCGGCCGAACGGCGGACGCAGGAAGCTCGTGCCGCTCAGCCGGCTTTGCAGAAAGACGCCTTTGCGGTGCGAGAACGTCTGGAAACCAAATTCGCCATGATAGGCGCCGATGCCCGAGGCGCCGATGCCGCCGAACGGCAGCTTCTCGACCGCGAATTGAAACAGCGTGGCGTTGACCGCCGCGCCGCCGGAAATCGTCCGCGCGAGAACGTGGTCGCGCGCGGCCGCGTCCTCGCCGAAATAATAAAGCGCGAGCGGACGCGGCCGGGCGTTGACGTAGGCGATGGCGTCGTCGAGGCTGCGATAGGTCTTGATCGGCAGCACCGGCCCGAAAATCTCCTCGCGCATCAGCGCCAAATCTTCGGCCGGGTCGATCACCAAAGTCGGCGGCAGCTTGCGCGCCTGCGGCGGCAAGGCTTCGTGCTTCGGATTGATTTCGACGACACGCGCGCCGCTCGCCTTGGCATCGGCGACATATTGGGCAATGCGCCCGTAGTGCCGGTCGCTGACGATCGAGGTGTAATCGGGATTGTCCGCGAGCGTCGGATAAAATTTCGTCACCGTCGCGGTCGTGCGCGCAACGAACTCTTCGAGCCGGGCCTCGGGCAACAACACGTAGTCCGGCGCGATGCACGTCTGGCCGGCGTTGAGGAGCTTGCCGTGAACGATGCTGCCGACGGCGCCCGCGAGCGCGGCGTCCTCGCCGACGATGCAGGGCGATTTGCCGCCGAGCTCCAGCGTCACCGGCGTCAGATTCTCGGCGGCGGCCTGCATGATCAGCCGACCGACCGCCGTCGAACCGGTATAGAGCAGATGATCGAACGGCAGCCGTGAAAACGCCTGGCCGACGTCAGGGCCGCCGACGACCGTCGCGACCTTCTCGGGCGGAAACAGGCCGGCGAGAAATTCGGCCAAAAAGTCCGACGTGCGCGGCGTCAGCTCCGACGGTTTGAGCATCACCCTATTGCCGGCGGCGAGCGCCGCGACCAGCGGCACGATGGTGAGATTGAACGGATAATTCCACGGGCTGATGATGCCGACGACGCCGACCGGCTGGTAGAGAATACGGGCGCCGGCCGGCATGAATTCGAGGTCGACCGCCACCCGCTTCGGCCGCATCCATTGGGCGAGGTGACGCGAGGCGTGGCGGATTCCCGAGACCGCCGGAAAGACCTCGGCCAGCTCGGTCTCATAACGCGAGCGCGTGCCGAAGTCTGCTGCGATGGCCTTGTCGAGGTCGTCGAGACAATGGCTGACCGTATCACCGAGTTTGGCCAAATCGGCGAGGCGCTCGTCCAGCGATGGTGCTCCCGCGCGCAGGAAGGCGGCGCGCTGGGCGTCGAGGATCGCGCGCATGTCCGGCGGCGATTGCGTGCGCGCCGGCTGCGCGGCGGTGCCAGTATCCGTTAACGCCATGGTAAGAACTCCCGAGGGGTCTGCACAAAAGCGCGCCAATTTCTAACGTCGGTCATTCAGTTCGCCGGGTCAATCCATGCTGTGCCGCGTCCGCGCGCGTTGGCGGGTTTTCCGCGATGCACAAAACAAAAGGTCGCGGCGCACCGTCGAAACGCGCTTGGTCATTTTTTGGTCGAGACAAGCGATGCTGATTTAATAAGCAACCGCAGATTAATCCTTGCGCAACTTAAAAATGCGGATCATATCAATTTGGGGGGCGATGAGACCCCGCTAGGAAACGCGAATTTGCTCGATACCCATGGAGGGTAAGATGCTCAAGAGCTTTGTTACGGCCGCCGCCGCGCTTGCGATCGTGTCGCTGGGATCGTTCGCAGGGCCCGCGCAGGCCGGCTCATCGGCGAGCGCGCCGTCGAAATACAACAATGCGATCGGCGCTACGCGCGTCAGTCAAACGGCGACGACCCATCACCGGGCGCAAGTCGCCGATTACCGGATCACCGAATTCTCGTCGTCGTCGGCGAGAGGCACTGGGTCGAAGCGCTGAGCCGATAGGAACGGCCGCCGGCTATTCTGCGCGGTTGTTTGCATCCGGCGTCTGGTCAGGCGCGGTGAGGGCAGCGTGCGAGTTCGCGCGAGGCTGCGCGTCTCGCGGCGGGTTGGCGTTGGTCACCCAGGTCCGCACCGCCGGCAGCACGTCCGGCAATAACCGGTCGACCTCGTTCTTCGTCATGCCCGGCCGCACGCGCGGGTCATAAAGAATATTGAGCAGGTGCTGATCGTAAATATCGAAGAATCCCATTTGCACGTCGTCATTGAACATGGTCCACGGCACCGAATTGTCGTCATTGATGATGCCCAGGCCCTGCAGCAATTCTTCGTAGGCGCAGTCGTAAAAGAAGAAGTCGCCGTTATCGACCGGCAGGATCGCCTCGGCGCGACGAATGCGATGGCTCGCGTCCTTGGCGATGCCGGACAGGCATTCGGGCGCAAGCTTGCGGTCGATCTCTCTGGCCTCGTCGCGTCCGTAATGGGCGCGGATGGTCGCTTCGAGACGGCGACGGGGCACCAGCGTGAGGACGAAATTTGCCGTCGCGCGATCGTCCGTCATCGCCAGGTCGAGATGATCGATGTGGGCGCGGATGTCTGCGACGATCGCCGCCAGTTCGGCGCGGCGGTCGGGCTCGCCGCGATTGACGACGAACACCCGCACCGGCCCGTCGAATTTGCGGATGCGCTCGTCCGCGCGATCCAACTGCAGTTCGCCGTGGAACGCGGTCTTGAAGAAGCCGTCCTTGATCTCGTCGTTGCTGAAGCTGGTGCGCTCGGAAGCGCGCCGCGCGCTGATCTCGGCATCTTCGGCATGCGCCGGCGCGCCGGACAGTGCGGCCGCCATCGCGATGGCCAGTGACTGCCCGATAACCAACCGCGTGGCTCGAATGGGGCTAAACCCGATCATGATCGCTTCCCGGCTGGCGGTACGTTATTTTGCTATTTCGCCAATAATTCCAACATGCTGCTGCAAGACACGTGCCAAAACACTCGCCACGCAGGTGCAGACGCCAACATGCGGATCGCACCATAGGAATTCCAGACGGAAAGCCCGCCGGTCGTATAGGGATTGCGTAAATGACAGCGTGTGGGTTGGAACCCCGTCGCACGGCTGCGCCAATCGAACCGCGACGACGGCGCCGCTACACCCCGAGATGCCGGTGCAGCTTTTCCGGCTGCGCGCGCACGGCTTGCGCGGTCAGCGCTTCGACGATGTGGCCGTTTCTGATAATGTAGAAGCGGTCGGCGAGCGTCATGGCGGCGATGATGTTCTGCTCCACCACCAGGATCGTCTGGCCCGCCTCGGCGAGCTTGCGGCAGGTGGCGAGGAGATCGCGCACGATGATCGGCGCCAGCCCCTCGAATGGTTCGTCGAGCAGCAGGATTTTCGGCTCGCGCACCAAGGCCCGCGCGATGGCCAGCATCTGCTGCTCGCCGCCGGACAGATCGGTGCCGCGGCTTAAGCGCCGCTCCCTGAGCCGCGGGAACATGGCGTAAACCCGTTCGAGCGGCCAGCGGTTCGGCGCGGTGAGCCCGGCGAGGATGATGTTTTCCTCGACATTGAGGCTGCCGAAAATACGGCGGTCCTCATGGACGAGCTGCATGCCCGCCTGCGCGATGCGGTGGCTCTTCTTGCCCGCGAGCTCGACGCCGTCGAGCACGATCGATCCCGCGCGCGGCGGCACGACGCCCATCAGGCTCTTCAACGTCGTGCTCTTGCCGGCGCCGTTGCGGCCGAGCAGCGCGACCACCTCGTTGCGCTCGACCGTCAACGCCACGTCGAACAGGATATGGGAATCCCCGTAGTAGGAATTGAGGCCGGAGACTTCGAGCAGGCTCATTCTTGCTGCACCCCGCCGAGATAGGCTTCCTGCACGGCCGCGTTGCCTTTGATGTCCTGCGGCGTGCCCTCGACCAGCACGCGGCCTTCTTGCAGCACGGTGACGCGTTCGACCAGTTCGAACAGCGCATCCATGTCGTGATCGATGATGATCATGGTGCGGCCGATCCCGATCGATTTCAAAAGCTTCACCATCTCGATGCGCTCGAGCGGGCTCATGCCGGCGAGCGGCTCGTCGAGCAGAAGGAGCGACGGCGAGCTCGCCAGGGCCAGGCCGACCTCGAGGCGCCGTTTCTCGCCATAGGCCAAGGCTGCGACCGCAACGTCGGCGCGGCCGACGAGGTCGACCAGCGCCAAGGTGTGCTCGACCTGCTGGTCGAGCCCCGGGATTCGCGTGAGCCGGCGCAGCAGGTCGAGCCGAAATTTCCCCCGCAATCCGGCCAACGCGGCGATCGTCACATTCTCACGCACCGTGAGCCGGGTGAACAGCTGGTTGACCTGATAGCTCTTGGTCAGGCCGAGCTGGCAGACGTCGGTCACGTTCATTCCGGTGATGTCGCGGCCTTCGAACACGATTGTGCCGGACGTCGGCGCCACTTCGCAGGTCAGCATCTTGAAGAACGTCGACTTGCCGGCGCCGTTCGGGCCGATCACGCCGCGCCGCTCGCCGTGCATCACCGCGAAATCGATGTTGGAATTGGCAAGGAGGCCGCCATAGCGCTTGGTCAGCCCGGTCGCCTGCAGGATCGGGCCGGAGCCGTCGGTCGGCGGCCGCCGCCGTGCCAAGATCGCGGCGGCCGGCGCGGTCTTGGGCGCCTGCAGCGCGGCGTTCGGCTCGTTCACCATTGCGGCGCTCAGCGACGCCGTCTTGAGTTGGCGGCGCGAGGCGGGATAGCGGCTCAGGAATCCGAACAGATCCTTGAAGGCGCCGACCAGGCCGCGGCGCAGGAAGCAGACCAGCAGGACGAAGACCAGACCCAGCACCAGCTTCCAGGCGGCGCCGAGGTGCAGCGTGTTCTGGAGGAAGTCGGAGAAATAGAGCCAGACGGTGGCGCCGACCAAGGGCCCGAACAAAGTGCCGGCGCCGCCGATCGCGGTCTGCATGACGAGTTGGCCGGAGGTGTCGAAGGTGAAGGCGTCGGGCGGCATGAAGCCCTGCAGCACGCCGAGCAGGCCGCCGGCGAAGCCGGCATAGGCGGCGGCGATGACGAAAGCGGTGAGCTTGTAGCCGTGAATATTGTGGCCGACGGCGGCGGCGCGCAGCGGGTTGTCGCGGATGGCGCTGAGCACGGCCCCGACCGGCGAGCGCACGATGCGCAGCGCGATCACGATGCCGACGAAATACCAGAACGCCAGGAACGCATACATCTTCCAGTCGGTGTCGAATTTGATGGTGGTGAAGCCGAGCGGCAGTGTGGGCGTCGGCACGCCGGGGAGCCCGTTCTCGCCGCCGGTATAGTCCGACAGCGGATTGAACTCGACGAAATAGAAGACTTCGGCGATCGCCACCGTGATCATGGCGAAATAGATGCCGGTGCGCCGCAGCGCGATCAGGCCGACCAGAAAGCCGACGACCGCGACCGCGATGGTGCCGATGATCACGCTGGTGAGGACGTGGGGAAAATCCAGCTCGGTGAGCAGATAGGCGGCGACCATGCCGCCGGTGCCGAAGAACGCCGATTGGCCGAACGACAGGAGCCCGGTGTAGCCGAACAGGATGTCGAAGCCGATGCCGAACAGGCCCCACGCCATGATGCGGCTCATGGTCGTCGGCGCGAAGCCGAGATGAGGCAGCACGAACGGCGCCGCGATCAGGCCGATCGCCGTCAATGTTTCGACCAGAAAGGAACTCTGCCTGGACATCAAGCAATCGTGCTCATTCGCGGCCGGCGGCGCCGAGCAGACCATAGGGACGAAGCACCAGCACCAGCGTCATCGCCACGAACAGCATGACGTAGGAATAGCCGGGATTGAACATGGACGTTACGCTGATGATTTCGCCGGCGATGAAGCCGCCGAGGATGGCCCCGGGAAACGACCCGACGCCGCCGATGACGACGACCACGAAGGTCTGCACCAGGATCGATTCGCCGACGTCGGGGACGATCGAGACCACCGGCGCATTGACGATGCCGGCAAAGCCCGCGGCCATGGCGCCGATGCCGAACACCAGCATGAAGATCTTGTAGACGTCGATGCCGAGCGAATCGACCATGACGGAATCTTCGATGCCGGCGCGCACGATCATGCCGATGCGGGTGCGATAGAGCACGAGGTAGAGCGCGATCAACGCCACCGCGACGATACCGAGCAGCGCCAGGCGATAGGTCGGATAAAACATGAAACCGATCGGCGTGATGCCGGCGAAAGCGGCAGGCGGGGGAAGCGTCTTGGTCAGGCTGCCGAAGAAAAAGCGCACCGTCTCGACGAACACGATGCCGATGCCGAAGGTGACCAGCAACTGGTCCTCGTGCGGGCGGGAATAGAAGTGGCGGATGACGACCCGCTCCATCACCACGCCGACCAGCATGACGAACAGCGAGCCGGCAATGACCGCGACGATGAAGGAGCCCGTATAGGTGTAGGCGAGCCAGCCGGCATAACCGCCCAGCATGAACATCGCGCCGTGCGCGAGATTAAGGACGCCGAGCGTGCCGTAGATGATGGTGAGCCCGGACGAGATCAGCGCCAGCAGCGCGCCGAGCACCACGCCGTTGAACACCTGCGAGACAAAGTTAGGCCAGTTGATCACGCTGTCGTCCGCAATTTGTTGCGCTGCATTTTCGCCGGTTCCCGATTTATTTCAACACCAATTGGCCGGGCTCAAGGGGCGAAGACATGCTTCGCGGCTTCAACCCGGCCTTGGAAACCGGCCAGCATGGGATCAACGCGACGGCTTGACGAGCCTTCTCCGCACCACTGGTGCGGAGAAGGCGCCCTGATTGGCCGTCAGGAGTAGTCGCCGAGATGGCAGCCGAACGCGTCCGGCTTCTGCATCAGCCCCTCGCCGGGAACGACTTCGACGACATCCCAATAGTCCTCGGCGTTCTTCATGTCCTTCGGCGCCTTGCCGCGGACGATGACGACCGGACGGACCAATTGATGATCCTCCGGACGGAAATGCACGTCGCCCACCATGGACGGGAAGGTCTCGCCCTTCTCGTACTGCTTGATGACCGTCGGCGGGTAGAAGGTGCCGGCTTCCGAGACCATGCGCGCCCAGATCGCGAACTGCATGTAAGCGTTCTCGGCGCCCCATTCGGGTCGGTAGCCGTACTTCTTGTTGAAGGCCTCGACGAACATCTTGGCCAGCGGATACTTGTCCTCGAGTGTCCACCAGAAGTCGGTGGCGGCGAAAACGCCCTCGGTGAGCTCCGCACCGACTTCCTTGGCCAGGAAGGGGATCTGGTAGGGAATGACCATCTTCATCTTCGGCGTCAGGCCGAACTGCTTGGCCTGCTGGACCGACAGCACGGCGTCGCGGCCCCAATTGACGTTGATGATGAACTCGGCGCCGGAATTGCTGATGTTGGTCAGGTATTGACTGAAATCCTGCGTGCCGAGCGGAGAGACCTGGTTGGTGACCATGGTCCAGCCGCCGTTCGCAGTCAGATAGTCGTTCACCGATTTGGTCACGGTGTGACCATAGGTGTAGTCCGGCGTCATGAACGCCGCTTTTTTGTTCTTGCCGAAGTTCTTCAAGAGCACCGGGCCGATCGCATTGGCCGCGGTCTCGCCGTAGAAGCACTGGCGGAAAGAATAGCGCACGCAATCCTTCCCGGTGGTGTCGTTCGAACCGGAAATCGCCACCAGGTAAAGCACCTTTTCGCGCTGGGCGAACTTGTTGAGCGCCACCGCCACCGCCGACGAGGTCGAGCCGGTCATGGCGATGATCTTGTTGTCGTTGATGAAGGTCTGCTGCTCCTGCACCGCATTGTTCGGCTTGGCGCCGCTGTCGGCGGACACGAGCTTCACTTCCTTGCCGAGCACGCCCTTGGTGATCTTGGGCGCGATCTTCTTGATCAGCTCATGGCCCTCGTTGATGTGCTCGACGGCAAGCTCCATGCCCTTGAGCTCGTCTTCGCCCTGCGCCGCATAGGCGCCCGTGCGCGGCACGGTGGCGCCGATGGTGACCGACGTACCCTGTGTGCCGGCGGGCCAGGTGCCGATCGGGGGCTCGTCCGCCGCGAGCGCCCCCTGTACGAAGCTCAACGACGATGGGCCGCCGACCGAAAGCGCGCCGATGCCGGCGCCGGTTGCGACCGCTTGTCGCAGCATGGTGCGCCGCGAAATGCGAGGTCCGGAAATACCACGTCCAAAAGGCGTTTGTTTGCTGGTCACGTCTCATCTCCCTAGACTTGTGTGCTCGCCTCCGACGCAGTGTGACCGCCTTTAGTAGGGGTGGCTTTCATGGTGCTTATTGATCCAGATTACGAACATGAAGCAGGCTCCATCCGTCGCCGCGCGCATGACCGCCCCGCCGCCCACGCGGGCGCCGGGTGCCGCCGTCAAGTCGATTTGGGGTGGGGACCCCGTGGTCGCACGGATCGGCAGCTTGATCGACCTGGACGCGGCCGATCTGCGCAGCCTGCGCGCGGTGATCGAAACCGAGCTGACCGTGACCAAGCGCCGCGACCTCGTGCTCGACGGCTACGAATCCTGCAAACTCTTCTTCGTCAAGGGCGGCTTCGCCGCCCGCTACAAGCTGTTGCGCAATGGCAAGCGCCAGATCATCAACTTCGTGCTGCCGGGAGACGTGGTTGGGTTGCCGGGCAGCTTTCTCAGCCGCGCCGCGAATTCCGTCGTCGCCGTCACCGACATGACACTGCAAATCTGCTCGCTGCAGGCGTACGTCGATCTGTGCTACCGGCAGCCGAAGTTCGGGCTGTTGCTCGGCTGGCTCGCCGCCCAGGAGGCGGCCTATTGCGCGGAGCACGTCATCAATGTCGGACGCCGTGCGCCGACCGAACGGCTCGCACACCTGCTGCTGGAGATTCATTCCCGGCTGGCGCTGGTCGGCCTCGCCGACGCCTACGCCTTTACGCTCCCGTTCACGCAGGAGATGATGAGCGACGCGCTCGGCTTGAGCGTGCCTCACCTCAATCGCACGCTGGGGAAGCTGCGCGCCGAACGGCTGATCGCGGTCAACGAGCGGCACGTGGCATTCATCGATCTCAAGGCGCTGCAGATGCTCGCGCAATTCCAGCCGGCGGAGTCGGCGCGCATTCCGCTGCCCGAAGCGATCGCGATCAATTAGGCGTTCGCGCCGGCCGATGATACGCGTGGCGACGGCTCTCGTGGCTTATAAATTCATGGCTTATGAATTTGACACGATCCCGTGACAGTGTTGCGGGCTCATTGCATCGCTAATCATTGCTCGAGGGAGGCGCGTCATGGGATTGATGGATGTTCTCAACGGGATGCAGAACGGACCGCATGGGTCGCGCGGCGCCGCCGGTGGTGGTGGCACCAGCGGCGGGGGCATGTCGCCGATCACCATGGCGATCCTCGGCCTCTTGGCCTACAAGGCGTTGAAAAGCCTCACCAGCCAGCCGAACGCGGCCCCGGCCGGTCGCGGTCCTTCCGCGCCGGCACCGGCGCCGAGTTCCGGCGGCGGGCTCGGCGACCTCCTCAAAACGGGTTTGGGCGGCTTGCTGGCCGGCGGCGCGGCGGGCAGCGTTCTGGGCGGCGGCCTCAACGATTTACTGCGGCAATTCCAGCAATCCGGCCAAGGCGCAGCCGCCAATTCCTGGGTCGGCAACGGGCCGAATCAATCGATTTCGTCGGACGATCTCGCCAAGGCGCTCGGCGCCGACCAGATCAATACCCTGATGGCGCATTCCGGGTTGTCGCGGGACGATTTGCTCGCCGGCCTGAGCCAGCATTTGCCGGAAGTCATCGACCAATTGACGCCGCACGGGCGGTTGCCGACCGAGCAAGAACTGTCGCAATAGATTTGGCCGGCGCACCCCGCATTGGCCGGGGACCTGTGTCTTGTTGCCGCGGTGAACTTGGTCTACGCATTCAAACCCGATGTTCGAGGAGGAAACGGATCATGAAGATGCTCGGTACCGCCGTCCTGCTGTCGCTCGCGATCGGCATGGGCACCGCGTTCGCGCAGGATAAACCGGCGGCTCCGGCCGCGGCGATGGACAAGAAGGCGATCTCCAAGTCCTGCAGCGATCAGGCCAACGCCAAGGGCCTGCACGGCAAGGACCGCAAGAAATTCCGCCACGAGTGCAAGCACAACGGCGGCAAGGCGCCGCAATAATCGCGCCCTTGTTTTTGCACTGCAGCAGAGCCGGCAGCTTGTGCCGGCTCTTTTTCGATCGATGCATGTTGCAATCGGGTGTGTGATTGTGTCCGATCGGTGGGGCGCAAACCTGGAGTCACGCCAAATCTGGAGTCGTGCCATGACACGCTTGACTGCGGCGGCCTTGACCCTGATGGCGGCGGCGGGTTGGCTGATCGCGACGATAGGACCGAATGCCGAGAATAATGCCATGAGCAAAGAGCCGCGCTTCCCGTTGCTGACCATGGATCAGCTCAGCGACCAGCAGAAGCCGCTCGGCGAACAGATCATGAAGGTGTCGAGCGTCGGCCTCGGCGGCCCCTACAATCCGCTGCTGCGCAGCCCCGTGCTCGGCCAGCGTATGTTCGATCTCCTGCATTATCTGCGCTGGGAAACCTCGGTGCCGTTGAAACTCAACGAGTTCGCCATCCTGATCATCGGCCGGCAATGGCGCTCGCAGGTGGAATGGTTGGCGCACGCGCCGCTCGCGATCAAGGCCGGGCTGTCGCCCGACATCGTCGCCGAGCTCAAGGCCAACAAACGGCCGTCGAACATGCCGCCGGAAGAGGCGGCGGTGTATGATTTCGTCACCGAGCTCACCACGCAGCACGTCGTCTCCGACGAAAACTTCGCCCGCGCCAAGAAGCTCCTTGGCGAGCAGCAGGTGGTGGATTTGACGGCGGTCGCCGGCACCTATATCGCCGTCGCGATGCAGCTCGCCATGGCCGAGCAGAGCGTGCCGCCGGACAAACAGGAGCCGTTCAAGCCGGGGGAGCCGTGAGGGGCGCGGCGGCCGGGCGCGGCGGCGTGTGGCCCGCGTGTCGCAAGCGCGAACTCAAGTTGACTTGTGCGTCATAAATACGGTCCCCGACCGTAGTATTCCTTAAATTGCACGGAAGACGGCGCTCCCCTGCAACCGTGCAATTTAAGGAATATCAGCCGCCGAGAAACAGCCATGTTGTACGACATGGTGCAAACGTCCTATGCGGTGGCGCAATATTTGCAGGCTGAGCCAAACATCATGACCGAACCATCCACGCGCGACCTCGGCGCGCTATCCCATCTCGACGCATTGTTAGCGACTGTCGGCCCGGTCACAGGCCTGCGCATCCTCGACATCGGCTGCGGCGAGGGCCAGCTGTCGCGCGCGCTGGCGAAGCTCGGCGCGCACGTCACCGGCTACGATCCCTTCATCGCCGGCACCGAGGTGACGCCGCACGGCACCGGCAGCTATCGTCTGGCCAAGGCCGCCGCCGACGCGCTTCCCGAGCCGGATCACGAAGCCGACCTCGTGCTGTTTGTTTTCTCCCTGCACCACGTGCCGGCGGCGAAGCTTGCCGGCGCGCTCGCCGAGGCGCGCCGCGTGCTGCGGCCGTCGGGCCGGCTCTATGTGGCGGAGCCGTTGGCGCAAGGCCCGCATCAATACGTCATGGAGCTGTTCCACGACGAAACCGCGGTGCGCAAAACTGCCGCCGAGGCGCTCGCCCGGTTTGCCGCGCCGGATTTCGCCGCGGATCAAATCTCGACCTACACCGACCGGCGCAGTTTTGCCGACTTCGACGCCTTTGCCGAACGCATGATCGCCAACATGCGCTTCAACGACTACAGCCGGGAAGCCGTGCTGGCGCCGGCAGTGCGCGAGCGCTTCGCGGAAACGCTGTCGGCCTATGGCGGCAAGTTCGATCAGCCCGTCCGCATCGATTGCTTCGGTCCCGCAAACTAGGCCGGTTTCGGGTCTGTTCCGTTCACATTTGATCTAAATCAAACGCACCGCGCCGAAATGCGGTATTTGAATTTGCGACGCATACCCCCGCTGAAATCGCAGTGTAACGACGCGATAAATGCCGGGTATTGCGCAATTGCTGAAGCTGAAAGTCGATCGGATCGAAGCGGCGACGCCGCGCATTCGCCGCATCGAACTCACCGCCGTCGACGGCGGCGCGTTGCCGGCGTTCACCGCCGGCGCGCATATCGACGTCGAACTACCGAACGAGGAGACGCGCTCCTACTCCCTGCTCAACGACTGCGGCGAAGCCCATCGTTACGTGCTCGGGGTGTTGCGGGAGACGGAGAGCCTGGGCGGCTCGGCCTATCTGCACGACAAGCTCGAGGTCGGCGACGTTCTCAACGTCTCGGCGCCGAGCAACGATTTTCTGCTCTATGAAGCCGGCGAAATCAATATCCTGATCGCCGGCGGAATCGGCGTTACGCCGATGATGTCGATGGCGGCGCGGCTCGCCGCGCTCGGTCGGGATTACACGCTGCACTATTGCGCGCGCGCCGCCGAAGATGCGGCGTTCCTCGACGAATTGCGGGCGCGTCACCGCGAGCGCCTCGCGACGCACTTCGACGGCGGCGATCCGTCGCGCGGCTTGGATTTGAAAGCGTTGCTCGGCGTGCGCCCTCCCGGCGCCCATGTCTATGTCTGCGGTCCGCTCGGGCTCATTCGCGACACCATCGCCGCCGCGGCCGACTGGCCGCAGGGCACCGTGCATTACGAATTGTTCAAGGGGAGCGCGGCCGACCTTGCGCCGGGCCACCGCGATCAGGCCTTCGACATTGTCCTGAACAAAGCCGGCAGGACCTTAACGGTGCCCGCCGACCAGAGCATCCTCGCCGTGCTGCGGGCCGCCGGGTTCAAAATAAAGACGCTGTGCACGACCGGCCGCTGCGGCACCTGCCGCGTCACCTATCTGTCCGGCAAGGTCGACCACCGCGACGACGTGCTCGACGACGACGAAAGGCAGAGCGTGCTGCAGGTCTGCGTGTCGCGCGCCATGCCGGGCGAGACGCTGGTTCTCGATCTATAGCAACAACAGTCAGGGAGATCGCCATGAATATCGAGGTGAGGCCGCAATCAACGACGCCCCAAACCAAGACGCCGCACGTCAAGGCGCAATCGCTGATCTGCGGCACGCTGGTGACGACGGATTTGCAGCGCGCGCGCCGCATGCAGGAGGAAGCGTTCGACATGGAGTGCGTCGAGCCGGCGAAGGGCCTGATGTACGTGCGCGAAAAGGGCCACCGTCCCGGCGAAGCGCGGTACGGCAAGCCCTACTGGGTGCTCGAAGTGCGCGAGGCCGCCACGATCGACGTGCCGCAGGAGATGCTCAATCACTGGGGTTTCGAGGCGTCGAGCCAGGCCGCCGTCGACGAAGCCTATCAGAAGCTCAACGGCCACAAGGCCGAGTACGGCATCACGCGCGTGCAGAAGCCGGCGTTCCGCAACGGCTCCTACGCGCTCTACTGCGTCGACAAGGACTCCAATTGGTGGGAGATCGAGTATCGCACGCCCGATCTCGTCTATGCGGCGCTGCGCCAGAAGGGCGACCAGTTCGCCGATTGACCGATAAATCAAAAATCTCCGGAGGAAGACCGATGCCCGCCGTCACGCCGCTGTTCAACAACGAATTGTTCTCCCACGGCACCTACGAGTGCAACGACATGGCCGCGACGCGGCGATTTTTGGTCGATTTCCTCGGCCTCGACCTCGTCCGGCCGCTGCCGGAAGCGCAGTACATGTGGAAGGGCGGGCCGTGGTCGGTCATCTGCGTCTGCGTGCGCGACGGCGAGGCCAAGGAGCAGGGCGCCCAAAATCACTTCAAGCTGTCGGTCGCTTCCGACGCCGAAGTCGACGCCGCCCGCGCCGCCGCGCTCGCACACCGGGACGACTACGGCATCAAGCGGGTGCTCGACGTCGAAACGGTGGACGGCCATCGCGCCTTCAGGCTGCTCGATCTCAACAACACCTGGTGGGAGATCAGCACGATCTCGCAGGCTTATTTCGACGACGTGTTCGCCCGCGGCGATGCGGCGCGCGGGCAAGCTGCGAATTGAATGTGACCCTTGTCATTCCGGATCGCCGCCAACGGGTCCGGCCCGAAGTGGCCGGCCCGATGACAGGCTCCGCGGCGAGTCCGGAATCCATACTCCCCGCGCCGGGGTTATGGATTCCGGGCTCCCAGCTCCGCTGGGCCCCGGAATGACGATGGCTTATGAAATCGAAACAACAATCTTCCCGAAATGCTCATTGGCCTTCATCATCGCCAGCGCCGCGGCGATGTCGTCGAGCGGGAAGGTCTTGTGGATCGGCAGCGACAGCTTGCCGGCCTCGACTGCCGGCCAAAGGTCGGCGCGCATGAGGCGGTTGATCTCGCGGATTTCCTCGAGCGAGCGGGTGCGGAAGGTCGCGCCGATATAGTCGATGCGCTTGAGCGCGTGGACGTCGAAATTGAACTCGCCTTTGTTGCCGCCGAGCCGGCCGACATTGACGATGCGGCCGAGCACCGCCGCGGCGTCGAGATTCTGGTTGACGACGGCGCCCGCTATCATGTCGACGATGACGTCGACGCCCTTGCCGCCGGTCGCCTTCTTGACCTCCTCCGGCCATTGCGGATCGCGTGAGTTGAGCGCGAGATCACAGCCGAAGTCTTTCAGCCGCGCCCGGCGATCCGGATCGGTCGAGGTGCCGATCACCAAGGAGGCGCCCATCAGCTTGCCGATCTGCATGCCCATGAGGCCGACGCCGGAACTCGCGCCCTGCATCAACAATGTTTCGCCGCGCTCGAGGCGGCCAGCGGTCACCACCGCGTTGTGCATCGTCTGCAGCGCGAGGGGCAGGCACGCCGCCTGCGCGTAGCTCATGGCGCTGCCGGGAATGTGATGCACGCGGCCGGCGTCGGTCGTGACGTACTCCGCGAAGCCGCCCGCGCACGACGCCATCACCCGATCGCCGGGCTTGAAGCCGGTCACGGCCTCGCCGACCGCTTCGATCTCGCCGGCGCATTCGAGACCGAGCTTTCCGCCGCCACCGCCGCCGGCAAAGCTGCGCATAGAGGCCAGAAGATCGGCGCGGTTGAGGCTCGACGCCCGCGCGGCGATCAGAACTTCGTTCGGCCCGGGCGCCGGCTTCGGCACATCGCGGATTTCGGCGCCATTTTCGCCGACGACTGCTGCTTTCACGCCCGGTTCCTCCATTGTGTCTTGCCGGCGAGAATATACGGCGCGACTGTGCGCCGCCACGGCTTCCCGTGCGTCCGCCGTGTGCTATCGTCGGTCGTCACGAAGTCGAACCGGGAGGACTTCGGTCAAGCTGTGCCACGGCTCAACAGACGCGATCGATCATGAACCAGACCTTCCGCCCGCAGAAAATCGCCGCGTCGGCCTGCCCGCACGATTGCCCATCGACCTGTGCGCTGGAAGTCGAGGTGTTCGGCAATCAGACGATCGGCCGCGTGCGCGGCGCCGCCGACAACGCCTATACGGCGGGGGTCATCTGCGCCAAGGTCGCGCGCTACGCCGAGCGCGTGCATCACCCGGATCGTCTGACCAAACCGCTGCGCCGCACCGGCGCCAAGGGCAGCGGCGAATTCGCGCCGATCTCCTGGGACGACGCGCTCGACCTCGTCGCCGAACAATTCCTCCGCGCCGAGCGGGCGCACGGCTCCGAGGCGGTGTGGCCCTACTTCTACGCTGGCACCATGGGCTACGTCATGCGCGACGGCATCAACCGGTTGCGCCACGCCAAGAACTATTCCGGCTTCTTTTCCACCATCTGCGTCAATCCGGCCTGGACCGGCTTCATCGCCGGCACCGGCAAGCTCGCCGGCGCCGACCCGCGCGAGATGGCGGCGTCGGATCTGGTGGTGATCTGGGGCACCAATGCGGTGAACACCCAGGTCAACGTCATGACCCACGCGACGCGCGCCCGCAAGGAACGCGGCGCCAAGATCGTCGCGGTCGACATTTATATGAACGGCACCATGAAGCAGGCCGATCTGGCGGTGCTGATCCGGCCGGGCACCGACGGCGCGCTCGCCTGCGCGGTCATGCATTGTCTGTTCCGCGACCAGAACGCCGATTGGGATTATCTCGATCGCTATACCGACGCACCGCGCGAGCTTGCCGAACATTTGCGCACGCGCGACCCGGTGTGGGCGTCGCGCATCACCGGCTGTCCGGTCGAGACGATCGAGGCCTTCGCCCGGCTGGTCGGCGAAAGGAAGCGCGCCTATTTCCGCCTCGGCTACGGCTTCTCGCGCTCGCGCAACGGCGCGGTGAACATGCATGCCGCGAGCTGCATCGCGGCGGTCGCCGGCGCCTGGCGCCATGAGGGCGGCGGCGCCTTCCACAACAATGGCGGCATCTTTCATCTCGACAAAACCGTGATCGAAGGCAACGACGTGCGCGACCCCGCAATCCGCATGCTCGACCAGTCGCGCATCGGCGCGATCCTCACCGGCGACCGCGACGCGCTGCGCGGCGGTCCGCCGGTCACGGCGATGCTCATTCAGAACACCAATCCGGCATCGGTCGCGCCCGATCAGGACACGGTCAAGCGCGGCTTCGCCCGCGACGATCTGTTCGTGTGCGTGCACGAGCAGTTCATGACCGACACGGCGAAGATGGCGGACGTGGTGTTGCCGGCGACGATGTTCGTCGAGCACGACGATTTCTATCAGGCCGGCGGCAGCCAATATCTGCTGCTCGGACCGAAGCTGATCGAGCCACCGGGCGAATGCCGGTCCAATCACGAGGTCATCTGCGCCCTTGCCACGCGGCTCGGCGCCGAGCATCAAGGCTTCGCCATGACGCCGCGCGAGTTGATCGACGTGACGCTGCGCCAGTCCGGCTGGGGCGGTCTCGCCGAACTGGAGCAAAACCGCTGGATCGATTGCCAGCCGGATTTCGCCACTGCGCATTATCTCGACGGCTTCGCCTACCCTGACGGCAAATTCCGCTTCAAGCCACACTGGCCGACGGTGCCGTTCGATCGTGCGCACGGCAACATCGCATGCCCCTCGATCCCGCCGTTGCCGGATCATTGGGAGGTGATCGAGGAAGCGGACACCGAACATCCGTTCCGCCTCGCCACGTCGCCGGCCCGCGGCTTTCTCAATTCCAGCTTTACCGAGACGGCGACCTCGCTGGCGCGCGAGCGCCGGCCGGAAGTGATGATCCATCCCGACGACGCAGCCGTGCTCGCGGTCGCCGACGGCGAGGAAGTCGCGCTCGGCAACGCCCGTGGCAGCGTGCGGCTGCATGCCCGATTGTTCGACGGCGTCCGCCGCGGCGTGCTGATCGCGGAATCGATCTGGCCCAACAAGGCCTACGCCGACGGCCGCGGCATCAACACGCTGACCGGCGCCGATCCGGTCGCGCCATTCGGCGGCGCGGCGTTCCACGACAACAAAGTGTGGCTGCGCAAGGTGGCGGGGTGACCGCGGCCTTCGGTTCGATGCCCGTGCTCAACCTCCGGCAGCACGACCATACCAGCGCACCGATGGCCTCCGAATAAAATCATGGGCTAACCCACTCGGTTCGGCGCGTTGCCATTGTCGGCGCGCACCACGTCGCTGTAGCTTGCATGGGGTTGCGGCAGACGTAGCGTTGTCGCGCAAATGCGTGGGGGCTGCAAAAAACATGAACGGCAGAAATCATGCCGCCATTGCGGGTGCTATCTTTGCGGTGATGTTGCCGGCGCTCGGTGCCGGCGAGGCGCGAGCCGCGCCGCCACCGTCGGCGGCTCCCTCCTGGGAAGGCTTCTACGTCGGCGGCGATGTCGGCTACGGCTTCGGCGTCGACGGCTTGGATGTCAACACCTTCAACTTCACCGGCTCCGCGACGACCATCAACACCGATTTCCTCGGCGGCCAGGGTTTCATCGGCGGCGTGCTCGGCGGTTACAATCACATGCTCACGCCGCGGTGGCTCGTCGGCATCGAGGGCGACGCGAGCTGGTCGAACATCAGCCACACCGACACGCTCAACGACGGCGTCGGCGACGTGATCTCGCAGCAGATCGCGCAGCAACAGGTCTATTCCCTGCGCGCGCGCGTCGGTTATCTGCTGGCGCCGGAGACGCTGCTTTACGGCACCGCCGGCGGGGCCTGGTCGCATTTCACCTATTCGCTGAACTACCCGACCGGCGGTTATTCCGAATCCGACACGCAGTGGCTGGGCGGCGTGCAGGTCGGCGCCGGCGTCGAGACCATATTCGCGCGGGGCTGGAGCGCCCGGCTGGAATATCTGCAGACCTTTTATAATGCGGGGACATTCAACCCGGCCCTCCTTGCAGCGCTTGTCGGGCCGATCGAAGTGCGGCCTACGACCGGCGTCGGACGCGTCGCCGTCATCTATCGCTTCGGGCCCGACAAGGCCGCGCCCTGGACATCGCCGCCGGCGCGGCCGTCGTGGAACGGTCCTTATGTCGGCGGCGCGCTCGGAGCGGGCGTCGCCGATGCCAAGGTCGATTTTCCACAGTTACCCGGCACCTCGATCGGCGGCGTCGGCATCGCCGGCGCTTTCCCCACGCTGATGGTCGGCTACAATTGGCGCGCCGCCGCGCGCTGGGTCGTCGGCGCCGAAGGCGAAGCAGCGCCCGGCATATCGACGGCCGACTTTCAGGTCGACTGGACGGAGGCGGTGCGTGGGCGCGTCGGCTATCTGCTCACGCCGGCAACGCTGCTCTACGGCTCGGTGGGCTGGCTGACGACCGGCATCAGCACGAGCTCGCTCGTCGGCAATGCCGTGACCGTGCCGAGCCAGCGGGTGGATGCGCTCGAGGTCGGCGGTGGCGTCGAGACCGCGTTCACCGAGCATTGGGCCGCGCGCTTCGATTATCAATACGCCGTCCCGGGCGCACTCGACGCGGTCGCTGTCAACATCAACACGTTTTCAGGTCCCGTCGTCGTGCACGCGCAAATGCATTATGCGCGGCTCGGCGTGGTCTACATGTTCGACGGCCGCTGAGCCTGTCGCCGCAAAACACGCGTTAGCGGGCGATGGCTTCGAGGCTGCGCCTGGTCATGCATCGGCGAAGATGGCCTTGGCCGTGGTAATAGATGTCATGGCGCGATTTTCACGGGGGTTCGTTCCGCCGCGAACACAAGCGCATCGTCGAGACGGTCATTGCCCCAGAACATCTCGCTGCCGACGAAGAATGTGGGGGCGCCGAAGATCCCCCTGGCGCGGGCTTCTTCCGTTTGTTGCCGCAAGCGCGTTTTGTTGGGCTCCGCCTGAGCCTGCGCCAGGAGGTCCACGGCGGGAAGGCCGAGCTCGTTCAAAATCGCGGCCAGGGGCTCGGGTTGATTGATGTCCTGATCGAGGGCGAAATTAAGCTCCATGACCCGGCGGCAGAACGGCCCGATCCACGGCGCTTCGGCACCGATGAGGGCGAGCCGCAGCGGCAGCACGCCGAGCCGCGGAAAGGCGCTCGGCTGCACCCATGCGAGCCCGTATTTGCGGCACTGGCGCACCATGTCCCGCCACATATAGGCGCCTTTTTCCTTCTGCAACAGAAACGGCGACGTCTCGAAACCCAAGGCGCGAAATATCGGTCCTAACAAAAACGGTTTCCAGACGATCCGGACGCCGTGTCCGCGCGCCGCCTCCTCGATCCGCATGACGCTGAGATAGCTGTAATTGCTGCCGAACTCGAACCAAAACTCGATTTCCGGCGCCGGTACGGACATTGTGGTCTCGTTCATCCCCTGCGGGCGCTACCGAAGCTACCGCAATTCGATTTCGGCGTCATAGCGGGACAGGCCGATTTCGGTCAATTCGCGCGGCGACAACCGCGCCAATGCCCGGCGTTGTCTGGCTTGTTGGGCCGAGATGAGCCGCGCCCGCACCCGGCGCTGCTTCGACTTTGCGGCCAAGGTTTCAAAAGGCCGCAGCAGCGGCGCGAGAATGCCGCGAGCGCGCCCGATCCACTGCATCGGCGCGGGCCGCCGTGAAAGCTCGGCGAGCGAGATGACATTGCTGTGGTATGGCGGAAGGTAAGTCATGGTGCTGCGCCGTTCGTTTGTCTTTGGTTGCCGGCGCAAAAATGCGGCGATCGTCTTGCATCGACAAACGAGAAATCCGACGCGAGGCGTGAAATTCAGTCATCGGCCGGCAGAGCCGCCCGGTACGGCGCCATCAGCCGAAGCAGGCGACAAAGCCGGTGCGGATGGTCTCGAAAAATACGACGGTGCCGTATTGCGCCCAAAGCCAGACCGTGCCGGCGAGCGCAATGAGAATTGCTGCTCCCGTCCAAATGGCCGGCTGAGACATCAGGCGTGATGCAACAAGTTGGCGCATCTTCTATCCTCGCAATGCAGAAATAGGCCGAAACGCGGTAACCGACAAGCCATGTCGCCCGCGCTCCGGCCCGATATTCGGACATGAACCGGAATAACGGCCCGATTAATAATATTCGCTTGGGTCACGGTCTTTGGCGCCTTACGGTCGCCCCTCCTTCGGAACTCGTTCGACGATCGAGGCGATCATGACCAGCAGCAACAATCGGATTTCTCCCGCGCAGTTCGGCACTGCGCCGTCGACGTGGCGTACGCCGTTGTTGATCATTGGCTTCGGCTGCTTGATCTCGCTGATGTCCTTCGGGCCGCGCTCCTCGCTCGGCTTCTTTCTCACCCCGATGTCGTCCGCCAACCATTGGGGCCGCGACGTCTTCGCTTTTGCGCTGGCGTTGCAGAATCTGCTGTGGGGCATCGGTCAGCCGGTCGCGGGCATGATCGCCGACCGTTTCGGCACCATCCGGGTGTTTTGCGCCGGCGGACTGATGTTCGCCGCCGGCCTCGCGCTGATGGCCTGTGCCGGCAGCGCGCCGGTGCTCGATGTTTCGGCCGGCGCGCTGATCGGCTTCGGCCTGTCCGGCACCTCGTTCATGATCGTGCTGGCGACGTTCGGCAAGTTGTTGCCGCCGCAATGGCGCTCGATCGCCTTCGGCTTCGGCACCGCGGCCGGCTCGTTCGGCCAATTCCTCTACTCGCCGCTTTCGGTCGCGCTGATCGACAAGGTCGGCTGGCAACAGACGCTGCTGATCTTTGCCGTGAGCACGCTGGCCGTGCTGCCCTTGTCGCTGGCGCTGGCGACGCCGCGCGCCGAGGCGACCAAAGAGGCCGCGCCGCAATCGCTGCGGCACGCGCTCGCGGAGGCGTTCGGCCAACGCTCCTACGTCCTGCTCGTGCTCGGGTTTTTCACCTGCGGCTTTCAGCTCGCGTTCATCACCGTGCATTTGCCGGCGTATCTGGTCGACCGCGGGCTCTCGGCGACGGTGGGCGGTTGGACGTTGGCGACGATCGGTCTTTTCAACATCTTCGGTTCGCTCGCCTATGGCTGGCTCAGCGACCGAATGCCGAAGCGCCATCTGCTCTCATTCAACTATTTCGTTCGCGCGCTCGCCATCTTCGCTTTCATTTCGCTTCCGGTCACGCCGTTCTCGGCCATCGTGTTCGGCGCGGTCATGGGGGTGGTGTGGCTCTCGGTGGTGCCGCCGACCAACGGCATCATCGCCGTCATGTTCGGCACGCGCTGGCTGGGGACGTTGGCGGGCTTTGCGTTCCTCAGCCACCAGATCGGCGGCTTCCTCGGCGCCTGGCTGGGCGGCATCGCATTCGACCGGTTCGGCTCTTACGACCCGGTGTGGTGGCTGTCGATCCTGCTTGGCATCATGTCGGCGCTGATCAATATGCCGATCGTCGAGCGGCCGGTGTCGCGTCCCGCCGCCGTGCCGGCGTAGCGATCGTCGCCGTTTCGTGCCGCCGGCGTTGCGTACCCGAGCCCGCCTATGGCGAGCTCGGGTACAGGCGTTGCAGCGGTCGTTCAGCGGAGCGCGAATATAAGCTCCACAGTGAAGGCGTTCGCCGCGCGCTGCACATAGCCGATTTTCGCCGCGAGGCGCAGCACCGCACGATTTTCCCGCAGCACCACCGCGCTGAGCGTGTCGAGGCCCTGTCGCGCCGAGCGCGCCAGCATGGCGCGCAACAGACATTCGCCGATGCCGCGCCGCTTGCGGTCGGAACGCACGATCAGGCCGATCTCGGCCTCCCCAGGCGACACCATGATGCGGTGAGAAATTCCGGCGATCGCCGACGTTTCGTCCAGGACCCAGGCGATTTCTCCCGTTCCCGGCCGGATATCGAAGAAGCGCCGCATCGTCGCCTCGTCGTTGAAATCGATCGGGTGGCCGAAGCGCAGGTGAAGATCTTCTTTTGTCATGCGGCGGATGAAGGCGCGTACAAGGTCCCATTCGCCCTCGCTCAGCGGCCGAACAACGACAATGGGGCTGCAACTGAACCGCTCGCAAAGCGGCCGGATGGCCGGCAAGCCGACGGGAGGATGCAGCGCACGGATACGGGAATCAAAAATCGTCGCCGCGTTCATGCGTCAGTAACGCGCCGACGGGGCGCAAACGCACGCGCGACTTTTTCACCTGCCGTCGAGCCGGATTTGACAGCCAGGTGAAGTGATTGAATTCAGCGCGCTAGTGAATGCAGCTTGCCGGACCCTGAAATCAATTCATTTGCCTTGCGGGGGAGGAATGCCGCAAAGAATTGCCGTACGGGCAAGCATCGGCACATCCATGGCCATGGGAGCTGATTACCAAATACACCGCGCCGTAGCGCAGCCCCGTCGCGAGATCCGCAGCTGGGTGGCCGCGGTCGATACGTGGTGGCGCCGATTGCGCGGGCGGCGGATCCTGATAGCGATGAGCGACAGGGAACTCAAAGACATCGGCATCACGCGCTACGACGCCCAATACGAAGCCCGCAAGCCATTCTGGTGCGCCTGATCTGGTCGGCGTCCGCGGCACGAGATCGGTGCCAGGCGAAAGCGCCTTTCAGGTCATAGCGTCATCACGGGGCGATCTGATTTCGGCTTCTCCGCAGCGACGGCAAGTTCCGCTAATAGCCAGCGCTTGAACAGCTTGACCTCGGGCTTTTGAAATTCCGCTTGCGATGTGACCAGCCAGTAGCCATTGCCGCTCGGGATATCGCGGTCGGCGAGCGTGACGAGGCGACCGCTGTCAATGTCGTCGTCGACCATCGGCCGCCGCCCCAATGCCACGCCGAGGCCGCGGATGGCGGCATCTAACGCCATCTGAATGGTGTCGACCCGCAATCCGGTCTCGATCGACGGCGGCGCCTCGATGCCGTTTGTGCGAAACCAATGGTTCCAATCGGCGGAGACCGCGGTCATGTGGATCAACGGCACCCGCGCCAGCATGTCGGCGACCGCCGCACCGCCGAATTGCTTTTTCAGACGTGGACTGCAGACCGGCACCAGCGTTTCCGCCGTCAGCAAGGTCCAGTTTGCCGCCGGTTTCTTGGTCGAGGAGAAGCGAATGGCGAGATCGAAATCGTCGAGCGCGAGATCGACCAGGCGATGCGAGGTATCGATCGTCACGCTGATATCGGGAAACTGCGCGGCGAACCTTTCCAGGCGCGGCAGCAAAATCTTGCTGGCGAAGGTCGGGGCGCTGCTGACCGCAAGCGTCCCGGTCGCTTGGCGGCCGGGGAGCTGTTCGGTGGCCTTGGCCAGTACGGTCAGCGCTTGATTGACCAAGGGCGCGTAAATCGCGCCGGCGCCGGTCAGTCGCAAGCCGCGCGGTTCACGCGAGAACAATTCGACGCCGAGCCAGTTCTCGAGCGTCTGGACGGCGTGACTGACCGCGCTTGCCGTCAGGTTCAGCTCTTCGGCCGCCTTGCGAAAACTGTTGTGCCGGGCGGCGGCCTCGAACACGCGGAGCGAACTCAAGGGGGGTAGCCGGAATGCCATGCCTCTGATCCGATGCGATGCAGCAGTCGCGTCAGTATAAAGCGGGGGCGCCAACCGGCCAATGCGGCGGACAAAGGCGCGGCGGCGCGGGCGCGTGAGGCTTAAGAGCTTCGGCGGCCGGGCTTTGAGAAGGATTCATTTCGACATGAAGATATTTCACGACGGGGCCGGGCACCAATACAAGCTGCCGCGATAGGCGGGGTGACGTCGGTGCAGGGTTATCTGTTCAAGCGGCCGTGTCCGCCGGCGGAAATCGACTTCAACGATTCGTGCGGCGGCGAGCGCCTTGCCGGCGCGGCGTAACGGCGGGTTGCCCGCAGTTCGTCAGGGTTCCGCGCATTGCGCTTCGGATCGATGCCTTGCCAGCTACAATCGGCAACCCGTCTACATTGGAATTCTACTAATTCAAATCAGTGCGTCTGACGTATTCGTGAGTTATCAGAATTTAGTTGTAGGTCGATCTCACCGTAATTATAGAAAATCCAGTTGCGCGGTAAAATTATACTTCAAAATGGCTCTAAAGTACCTGGAGTGCGAATGCCCGGCCGATCGGTAGCGAGGCTTGTACGGTCGTCGGTCGGTCGCGTCCGGCTCCTGAGTGGCATAACGCTGTGCGTTTTCGGAGCGATGAGCGGGGCCGACGCGCAACAACCACCGGCGGCGCAATCACAACAGGCCCCGACCGGGCAACAACAGGCGCCAGCGGCGTCGGCGCCATCGCAGCAGCCGTCCGAACCGGCGCCTGCCGTCGGCACGTCAGGGAACGAAGCGGAACTCCCGCTCATCGTCGTCAGCGCGCCGAAATCCAAACCGAAACCAAAACCAAAGCCCAGCGCGCCAACGCCGCAGCGCACAGCACAGTCGAGCGACGTGCCGACTGCCGCGCAGGCGGCGTTGGACGCCAAGATGAAGGGCATGGATCAGGCGCGGGACAATCTGCTGCCGAAGATCGGCGCTTCGACTTACACCATCAGCCGCGAGGCGATCGTCGCCCTGCCGCAAGGCGACAATACACCGATCGACAAAGTCATCCTGCAGATGCCGGGCGTGTCTTACGATTCGGCCGTCTCCAATCCCGACTTCCACGTCAGAAACGAGTACGCCAACGTTCAATACCGGATCAACGGCGTCGTGATTCCGGAGGGCGTTTCGGGCCTCGGCCCGGTGTTCGACACCAATTTCATCGGCAGCATGTCGCTCCTCACCGGCACGCTGCCGGCGCAATACGGTCTGCGTACCGCCGGCGTTCTCGACATCACCAGCAGAAGCTTTGCGACGCCGGGCGGGGAGGTCAGTCTCTATGGCGGCAGCCGGCAGACGTTCACGCCGAGCTTCGACTATGGCGGCAGCGTCGGCGACACCGAGTATTTCGTCACCGCGCGCGGCAATTGGAATGCTCTCGGCCTGGAAAATCCGACGCCCAATGTCGATGCGCTCCACGACTACACCCAACAGGGCAAGTTCTTCGGCTACACGTCGACCCTGCTCAATGAATCGACGCGGCTCAGCTTTATTTCCGCCGCGTCCTACGCCGCGTTCCAGATACCCAACAATCCCGAGCAGGTGCCACTCGGCGACTTCGGTCCGACGAACTACAATTCCTCGTCTCTCAACGAGAACGAATACGACACCTACATCGTCAATATCGCGGCGCTGCAGAAAACGGGCACCGATGGCGACGCGCAATTGGCGGTTTTCTCGCGCTATGCCAAAGTCAATTTCGTTCCCGATGTCTATGGCGACCTGGTGTTCAACGACGTGGCGTCGAATGTGACCCGGGAGAGCCTCCTCAACGGCACCCAGCTCGACGTGTCCGACAACGTGAACGACCGGCACACCGTGCGGGCGGGCCTTGCGGTGAGCGAAGAGCAAACCAACGTCAGCAACATTTCGACGGTCCTGCCGGTCGATCCGGTGAGCGGCGCTATTTCGCCGACCCCTTTCACCATCGACGATCTCAATTCCAAGCTGGGCTGGAACATCGGAACCTATGTTCAGGACGAATGGAAAATAACGCAGCAACTCACCATGAATGCGGGCTTGCGTTTCGACCAGCTGTATCAATACGTCGACGCCAACCAGCTCAGTCCGCGCCTGGCGCTGGTCTACAAGCCGTTCACGGGCACCAGCATTCACGCCGGCTATGCGCGTTATTTCACGCCGCCCTACCAGGCTCAGGCCGCCCAATCCAACATCGGCCTGTTCACCAATACCACCAATCAGCCGGAGGTTCCGCTCGACGATCCGGTGAAACCGGAACGCTCGAATTATTACGATGTCGGCGTGGATCAGACCGTGGCGAAGGGTCTCGATGTCGGGGTCGACACCTATTACAAGGACGCGCGCGACATGCTCGACGACGGCCAGTTCGGCCAAGCCGTGGTATTGACGCAGTTCAACTATGCGCGGGGCTACAGCGAAGGCGCCGAATTCAAGGTCAAATATCAACAGGGCGACTTCAAGGCTTATGCGAACTTCGCCTACAACGTCACGAGGGCGATAGACGTGGAGTCGAACCAGTATCTGATCGACCTCGCGACCTACAATTATCTGCTCACCAATTGGCACTACACCGACGACATGCAGCTGATGACCGGCTCGGCCGGCGCATCGTACCGCTGGGACCGCACGCTGTTCTCCACAAGCCTGATCTATGGCAGCGGCCTGCGCTCGGGATTCGCCAATCTCGATCACGACCCGCCATACGCCGTAGTGAATGCGGGCGTGTCGCGGGAGTTCAACTGGTCGCCGGACGCCAAGCCGATCACGCTGCGTTTCGACATCGTCAACCTGTTCGACCAGGTTTACGAGCTTCGCAACGGTACCGGCATCGGGGTGTTCGCGCCGCAATACGGCGCGCGCCGCGGCTTTTATGTCGGCATTTCACAGAAGCTGTAGGTCTTCCGTCACGTCGTTCCCCACACCTCGCGTGCCGTCTCGGCGACCAGTCTGAGCTTGGCGATCTCGTCCTCGATGGTCATGGTGTTGCCGCCGATGCCTGAGGAAAAGCCGCATTGCGGCGACAGCGCCAGTTGTTCGAGCGGCGCATAGCGGCTCGCCTCGTCGATGCGGCGCTTGAGCTCGTCCTTGGTCTCGAGCGCCGGGCCCTTGGTGGTGACGAGGCCGAGCACCGCGATCTTGCCCTTCGGCAGGAACCGCAGCGGCGCGAAGCTGCCGGCGCGCGGCGAATCGTATTCGAGGAAATAGCCGTCGACGGCGATGTCGTTGAACAGAAGCTCCGCAATCGGCTCGTAGCCGCCCTCGGCGACCCAGGCGCCGGCGAAATTGCCGCGGCACAAATGCATGCAAACGGCCATGTCGTCGGGCCGGCCGGCGATGGTCTCGTTGAGGAGGCGCGCGTAGGTCTGCGGCAGCGTATCCGGATCTTCGCCGATGTTGCGGACCTGCGCCCGCAATTCCGCGTCGCACAGATAGGCGAGATTGACCTCGTCGATCTGCAGATAGCGGCAACCGGCGGCGGCGAGGTCGTGGATTTCCTCGCGGTAGACGCGCGCGAGGTCGGCGTAGAAGTCGCCCATCTGCGGATAGGCCTCGGCGTCGACCGCGCTGCGACCGCCGCGAAAATGCATGGTGGTGGGCGAGGGAATGGTGATCTTCGGCGTGACGTGCGCCACGGATTTGAGAAAGCGGAAATCGTCGACGAAAATGCCGTTCGGCCGCGCCAGCTTGCCGGTCACTTGCAGCGACGGCGGCGAGTGGTCGCGCGCGCCGGCGGCCGAGTGAAAGCGCACGGTCAGCTTCGAATCGACTTGCCGCACATTGCTGAACTTCAGCAGAAAATCGCGCTGCCAGAACGTGCGGTTGTATTCGCCGTCGGTGACAAGCCGCAGTCCGATCTCCTCCTGCAGCCGCACGACGTCGCGGATCGCGTCGTGCTGAATGCGCGTGAGTTCGGCGGCCGGCAGCTCGCCTTGTTCCACCGCCTGCCGCGCCGCAATAAGGGCGGCGGGCCGGATCAGGCTGCCGACATGATCGGCGCGGAACGGCGGTCTGGTACGTCCCAGCATAGGTCATCTGCCTCTTTGTGTTGTTTCTCCCCTGACATCCTTCTTGGCATCGGTGTAAAAGGAAGGCAACGCTCGCACGAGGCAAGCCAATGGTCGAACAAATTGGTCCGCAGAGTTTGGGTTATGTCGGCGTTCGCGCCAAGGAACTGGGCGATTGGGCCGGTTACGGCTCCGGCCTCCTCGGCCTGCAGCGCATCGACAAAACGCGTTCGACGCTCGCCTTCCGCATGGACGACCGCAAGCAGCGGATTCTCGTCGACGCCGACGGCGGCGAAGGCATCGGCTTCTTCGGCTGGGAAGTCGCCGATGCGGCGGCGCTCGACGTACTCGGCGCGCGGCTCGACAACGCGGGGGTCAGCGTCGCACGCGGTTCGCGCGCGCTCGCCGACGAGCGGCACGTGCACGACCTGATCGTACTCGACGATCCGCAGGGCAATCGGCTGGAGATTTTTCACGGCGCTGAGACGACGGCGGAGCCGTTCAAGCCCGGCCGCTCGATCTCCGGCTTCCGCACCGGCCCGCTCGGGCTCGGCCACGTCGTGCTCAACGTCGACTCAGCCGAAACGACCGAGCGGCTGACGACGTTCTACCGCGACACGCTGGGTTTCCGGCTGACCGATTATTATTCGCACCCGTTCATCGCCCGGTTCCTGCATCTCAATCCGCGTCATCACAGCCTCGCCTTCGTGCAGTCCGGCAAGAACGCGGTCCATCACCTCATGATGGAGCTGTTCTCATTCGACGATGTCGGCCAAGGCTACGATCTCGCTTTGGGCGAGGAGGGCCGCGTCGCGGTCACGCTCGGACGGCACACCAGCGACTTCATCACTTCGTTCTACTCGTGGACGCCGTCGGCGTTCATGGTCGAGTACGGCTGGGGCGCGCGGCTGATCGATGTCGATACTTGGCAAGCCTATGAGCGCAAGGAAGGCCCCAGCATGTGGGGCCACGACCGCGGCTGGCTTTCGGCGGCGGATCAGGCCAAGGCCCGCGCGCTGCGACTCGAAAACGCGGCGCACGGCTTCCGCCGCCCGGTCCAGGTTATCGAAGGCAATTACGAGGTGATGTCCGGCGTCTGTCCGTGGTGGGACAGCGTCAAGGCGCGCGCGGCGGCGCAATGATGCGCATGGACGCTCAGGCTTAAGCCGTCGACCGCCTCGCTGCGTCGCGCACAGCGCCCGTCATCAACAAATTTATTTGTTGTCCGCCGCCCGGCCCCCGGCATGGCCGAATCCGGCCGTGGCAAAGGCACTGCGCCGCTTTCTCAGCAATGTCCGACGCCGTGTTGCCGTGATTTGCCTGAATCCGGCCATCGCACGGTCATGCGCCAGTCGAGGTTGGCGGGCAATGGCCTTAACACGTGACCGTTTGCAAGCAGGGGTGAAGCGAGGGAGCGCCCGATGCGAGGCTGGGGGTCAGACGCGCGCGACTTTCAGATCGTGGCGCTCGCGTCGCTCGTCGTCATCAACTTTGTTTGGATCGACTTCGGCGCCAAGCCGCTCCACTGCGCGGTGGCGATCGGCGGCGCGCTGGCGACGCAAGTGGCGCTGTCGCGTTGGTACAAGCTGCCGCGCCTGGACCTGCGGTCGCCGCTCATTACCGGCCTGTCGCTGAGTCTCCTGTTGCGGGCCGATGCGGCATGGCTGCCGGCGCTCGCCGGCGTCATCGCCATCGGGTCGAAATTCGTCCTGCGTGTGGACGGCAAGCACGTCTGGAATCCGGCGGGCCTTGCCATCGTCGTGCTGCTCGCGTCGTCCGACGGCGTCTGGATTTCGCCGGGCCAATGGGGCAGCGCCGTCTGGTTCGGCGCGTTGGTCGCATTGCTCGCCATCATGGTGCTGCGCGCATCGCAGCGTTTGGACGTCGCGTTGTTCTTCCTTTGCAGTCATGCGGCGTTCTTGTTCGCCCGCGCGCTATGGCTCGGCGATCCGGCGGCCATTCCGCTGCACCAGCTGCAAAGCGGATCGCTGCTGATCTTCGCCTTTTTCATGATCTCGGATCCGCGCACGACGCCGGATTCGCGTCTCGGCCGTTTTCTGTTCGCGTTCGGCGTGGCGTTGCTGGCGCATTATTTCGCGTTCTTCATGCAGATGCGTCCGGCGCTCTATGTGGCGTTGATCGTGCTGTCGCCCGTCGTCCTCGTGCTCGACAGGGTCGTTCCGGGGCGGCGCTTCCAATGGAGTGCAACGATAGAGGGAGCATTGCGATGAAGCGAAGAACTACGGCGCGTTTGAAATCGGGCATCGCGCTCGCGGCCATTGTCGCCCAGCTCGGCGTCTGCGCGGGGCCGGCGAGCGCGTTCTGCGGCTTTTATGTCGCCAAGGCCGACGCGAAAATGTTCAACAAATCGTCCAAGGTCGTCATCGCCCGCAACGGCCAGCACACGGCGATCACCATGGCGAGCGATTACGAAGGTGAACCGAACGAATTCGCACTCGTGGTTCCGGTGCCGACCTTCATCGCAAAAGACCAGATCAGCGTCGTCGAGACGGGTACGATCGATCATCTCGACGCCTATACGGCGCCGCGATTGGTGCGGTATGACGATCCTAATCCCTGCCCGAGCCACGAGGTGGTGCTGGCTTTTGCGAGCAAACTTGCGCCCGAGGCGGCGCCTGCCGCGCCCGTTTACCGCGGGGTCAAACTGGAAGCGCAGTACGATGTCGCCGAATACGACGTTGCGATCCTCTCGGCGGAGGAGAGCGACGGCCTGGCCCGTTGGTTGACCGATAACGGCTATCGGCTTCCGGCCGGCGCCGCGCCGGTGCTCGCGAGCTACATCAAGCAGAACATGCGGTTCTTCGTGGCGAAGGTGAATCTCAAACGGATGCAGAAAATCGGCAAAACCTATCTGCGGCCGCTGCAGGTTCGTTACGACACGGCCAAGTTCATGCTGCCGCTGCGCCTCGGCACGGTCAACGCCAACGGACCGCAGGATCTGATCGTCTACGCCTTGACGCCACACGGCCGCGTCGAGGCGGCGAACTACCGCACCGTGAAAGTGCCGTCCGGGATCGAGGTACCGCACTTCGTCCAGGACGACTTCGCCGGTTTCTACAAGGCCGCCTTCGAGCGCGCCGTGGCGCGCGAGACGATGCGCAGCGTCTTCGTCGAATATGCGTGGGACATGAGCTCGTGCGACCCTTGCGCCTCGATGCCGATGAGCCGCGACGAACTGGCCGAACTCGGCGTACGCCAGATGGAAGGCGACGCCGATTTTGCCAACCGCTGGCAGTCGCAGCCCGGCGGCTTGCCGTTCGTGACCCGACTGCATGTGCGTTACGACGCCGCGTCGTTTCCCGAAGATCTCAATTTCACGGAAACGCGGGATCGCGAAGGCTTCCAGGGCCGCTACATCCTGCAATATCCCTGGACCGGGCCGGCAAACTGCGCCGCCGCCGCCGACTATCGCGCCTCGCTGCCGCTACGGTCCCGGCAGGAAGCGAAGAATCTGGCGGACCTCACCGGGTGGCCGCAGAAGGACATCGAGCAGCGCATGGCGACCAGCGGCGAGCCGTTGCCCGGCGGACGGTGAAGGATCAGACCGCGGCTTCCCCTCCGGCGCCGAAAAGGTGCCGGAGGGCGCCAGCGGACCGTCATGCCTCCCGTGTTGACTATCGACGCCGTTTGCGGCTGGGATCGGTCCGGTAATGACAGCGGGCACGGAAGAAGGTGATGGGAAAAGATCGGCTGGCCGCGTTCAGTGACGGCGTCGTCGCCATCATCATCACCATCATGGTGCTGGAGCTGCGCGTGCCGGCCGGGGCTGACTGGACGGCATTCTTAAGCGTGGCGCCGAGCTTCGCCAGTTACGTCATCAGCTTCATCTATCTGGGGATCTATTGGAACAACCATCATCATCTGCTGCACACGGTCGCGCGGGTCGACGGGCTCATCCTGTGGGCCAATTTGCACCTGTTGTTCTGGCTCTCGCTTATCCCGGCGGCGACGGCGTGGATGGGGCAGAATCTGTTGGCGCCGGTGCCGACCGCGGTGTACGGCGGCGCTCTCTTGATGCCGGCCATTGCCTATTTTCTGCTGCAGCTGGCGATCGTGCACAAGCAGGGCGCGGACTCTGTTCTCGCCAAGGCGCTGGGCCGCGATTTCAAGGGCAAGATATCGCCGGTCTGTTACATCGCCGGCATTGCGCTGGCGTTCGTCAATCCGTGGCTGTCCATGGCGCTTTATGTGCTGGTCGCGGTGATGTGGCTCGTGCCCGACCGGCGGATCGAAAACGCGCTGCGTGAAATGTGATCGGTCGTCATTCCGGATCGCCGCAAAAGCGGCGAGTCCGGAATCTATACTCCCAGCGCCGGGGTTATGGATTCCGGGCTCGCCGCTGCGCGGTGCCCCGGAATGACAAGGTAACCGGACGGGTGAGTTTCCCCACCCGCCTCATTTCAACAAGCCACCAGCACGTTGCTGAACTGCCAGGGATCCTCGCGGTCCACCTCGTCGGGGAACAGCACGCCGCGGCCGTCGACCGGCGTCCAGTCGGTGTAGTGGCCGGTGACCGGCCCGAGATAGGGCCGCTGGATCTCGAGGCAGCGCCGGAAATCCATCTCGTCGGCCTCGACGATGCCGCGGTCGGGATTCTCCAGCATCCAGACGATGCCGGCGAGCACGGCCGAGGTGACCTGCATGCCCGTTGCGTTCTGATACGGCGCGAGCCGCCGCGTCTCCTCGATGGAGAGCTGCGAGCCGTACCAATAGGCGTTCTTGGCGTGGCCGTAGAGCAGCACGCCGAGTTCGTCGATGCCGTCGAGGATGTCCTTCTCGCCGAGAATCTGCCATGCGGGCTGCTGCCGCCACGCCGCGCCGGCCATCTCGTGCACCGACAGGACGGCGTCGTCGCACGGATGGTAGGCGTAATGGCAGGTCGGCCGATAGCGCACCTCGCCGTCCTGATCGATGCCTTGGCGCAGCGTGAAATAGTCCGCGATCGAGATCGCCTCGTTGTGCGTGATCAGGAAGGCGTGCTGCGCCTGCGCGGTCGGCGTCCATGAGCGCACGCGCGTTCCGGCGCCCGGCTGGGCCAGATAGATGGCGGCGCCGCAGCCGGCGTCGTGGCGGCGCCCGTTCGCCGGCAGCGTCTTTTCGTGCGTACCCCAGCCGAGTTCGGCCGGCTGCAGGCCTTCCGAAACAAAGCCCTCGACCGACCAGGTGTTGACGAACACGCCGCGCGGCTTCGGACTGCGGGCGCGCTGGGTGTCGCGTTCGGCGATGTGGATGCCTTTGACGCCGGCGCGCTGCATCAGCCGCGCCCAGTCGTCGCGGGTTTTTGGGGCGTCGAACTCGAGCCCGAGCTCGGTCGCGACGTTGACGAGCGCCTGCTTGACCAGCCATGACACCATGCCCGGATTGGCGCCGCAGCAGCTCACCGCGGTGACGCCGCCGGGGCGGCGGCGGCGCAGCGCCAAAAGGCGCTCCCGCAGCGCATAGTTCGACCGCGCCGCAATCGACAGATTGCGGTCGGTATAGTGCCCCGGCCACGGTTCGATGACGGTGTCGATGTAGAACGCGTCGATGTCCTTGGCGAATTCGATCAGATCGACCGAGGAGGTATCGATCGAGAGGTTGATGATCATGCCGCGGCCCGGCCCCGCCGTCAGGAGCGGCGTCAGCACGTCGCGATAGTTCTCCTTGGTGATCGCGGCATGGATGAAGCGCAGCTCGCGCTCGTCGAGCAGGCCGCGATTCGCGTCTTCCGGCGCGATGACCACGAACTTGTTGCGGTCGAAGCCGAGGTGCCGCTCGATCAGCGGCAGCGTTCCCTTGCCGATCGAGCCGAAGCCGATCATCACGATCGGGCCGTCGAACCGCGCGTGCAGCGGCGAGGCGTTGGCGATGGCGTCGGTCACGTGGGTCATGGCGTTCATTTTCGTTGCTCCTCGTGGAGTGCGAATGACAAGGGGAGGAGCACGATCCTTCTGGAAAACAGGCTTACACCCCCGGATCAAGTCCGGGGGCGAAGCATTTTCCGGATCATGCTCTACGCGGCGCGCCGCGCAACGGTCGCGCCGCGGGCGAGGTTGGCGATGAGGACCTCGAGGCTCGGCGTCGGCAGCGGCCGGCCGGTGGCGCCGATGAGACCGCGTGCGCCGTCGAGCGCGCCGGCGGTAAGCTCGCAGCCGAGCAGGCGATGCCGCTCGAATGGACCCGGCAGCCACAGGAAGCCGGTCTTCTCCGCCGAGAAGCCGAAGCGGTCGTAGTATTCGGGGTCGCCGACCAGGATCACCGCCTGATGGCCGCGCCGCCGCGCCGTCGCGAGCGCGCGCTGCATCAACGCGGCGCCGACGCCACAGCCGCGCTGCGCCGCCTCGACCGCGAGCGGACCGAGCAGCAAGGCCGGCCGCGCCGGTCCGGCGCAGACGTGCCACAGCCGGACGGTGCCGACGACATTTTGGTCGTTCTCCTCGGCGACCAGCGCGAGCCCGGCCGCCGGCGTGCGGCCTTCGCGTAGCCGCTCCGCGGTCTTCTCAAAGCGCGCCGCGCCCCACACGCGGTCGAGCAAGGCTTCGCGCGCGTCGACGTCGCCATGCGTTTCGTTGCGGATCGTTACCATAGCGCACTCCCTCCCGCGCCCGTCCGGGGCGCAGTCCAAGCAGAAGGTGTGATTGGAAAGGGAGCCGGCGGTGCCGGCTCCCGGCGAGGTTCAGATGTGAAACGTCTTCAGCGGCGCGAAGCCGTTGAAGGCGACGGCGGAGTAAGTGGCCGTGTAGGCGCCGGCGCCTTCGATCAGCACCTTGTCGCCGATCTCGAGGCTCACCGGCAGCGCATACGGCTCCCGCTCGTACATCACGTCCGCCGAGTCGCAGGTCGGACCGGCCAGTACGCAGGGGCCAACCTCGCCGTCGCGGGAATCCCGCGGCGTCCGGATCGGGTAGCGGATCGACTCGTCCATCGTCTCGGCGAGGCCGCCGAACTTGCCGATGTCGAGATAGACCCAGCGCACGTCGTCGTTTTCGCTCTTCTTCGACACCAGCACGACCTCGGCTTCGATGACGCCGGCGTTGCCGACCATGCCGCGGCCCGGCTCGACGATGGTCTCCGGGATGCGGTTGCCGAAATGGCGCCGCAGCGCGCGGAAGATCGACGCGCCGTAGGTCCGCACGGTCGGCACGCTCTTGAGGTACCTGGTCGGGAAACCGCCGCCCAAGTTGACCATCGAGAGCGACATGCCGCGCTCGCCGCAGTCGCGGAACACCGCGGCTGCCGAAGCGAGTGCGCGGTCCCAGGCATGCGGATTGCGCTGCTGGGAGCCGACGTGGAACGACACGCCGTAGGGCTCGAGGCCGAGCCGGTGGGCGTGCTCGAGCACGTCGACCGCCATGGCCGGCTCGCAGCCGAACTTGCGCGACAGCGGCCATTCGGCCCCGACGCAGTCGGACAGGATGCGGCAGAACACGCGGCTCCCCGGCGCCGCGCGGGCGATCTTCTCGACCTCGGCCTGGCAATCGACCGCATAGAGGCGCACGCCGAGCGCATAGGCGCGGGCGATGTCGCGCTCCTTCTTGATCGTGTTGCCGTAGGAGATGCGGTCCGCCGTGGCGCCGGCCGCGAGCACCATTTCGATCTCGGGGACCGAAGCGGTGTCGAAGCAGGAGCCGAGCGCGGCGAGCAGCGACAGCACCTCCGGCGCCGGATTGGCCTTCACCGCGTAGAACACGCGCGTGTCGGGCAACGCCTTGGCGAAGTTCTGATAGTTGTCGCGCACGACGTCGAGATCGACGACGAGGCAGGGGACGTCGTCTTGGTGGTTGGCCTGCCGATTGCGCAGGAATTCGCGGATGCGCGCGGTCATGGGCGCTCTCCTTACCCAGGTTCAATGAGCCTCGCGGCTCGGATTGAAATGCAGGCGAACGGATTCGCCCGGCGTCAGCGGGTGAGGGTCGGCACCTGGCCGTGGGATGGAAACACGGAAACAGGCGACGGGCACTCGACCCGAGATGCTGCCTTGGCTTGGAGCGGGAAATCCCGTTCCGCACGGCCGGCAAGGATTGAACAAGCCTCTACGGTGTCGACTTTGGAGGGCCGACGAGACCAGAGAAGCCCGCTCCGTCGTTGCTTTAAGCCGCGTCCCCCGTTGAGCGCGGGGTGCGCCGGTTTCGCCTCCGGCTGCCGGTTAAGTGGTTCGGAGCTCAGGCGGTCAAGTCTGTCGCCGTCGGGTTTGGAATCCCTTGGCTTCGAAACTTGACCTCACTCCGGGCGGCTGTCCGGCCTCTTGTCCGGATGCCCACCAACCGACACGCGGCCACAGGCACGTGCGAAATTGGGCGGATCGGCAAATAGGCGCGTTAGCCGCGCGATGCAAGAGTTTTTTGTTCCCGAGCGAATTTTTTTGCGGACGCGGCGGAAAAGTTACGCGGCGACCGCGGCGCTGCTCCGGCGCGCTGGAGGGATCGCGCGCGCGAGTCGTCCGCGAGCTGCCCCGCAGAAATGAAAAAGCCGCCCCACCGGGGCGGCTTCGGTCGTCGCTGGCGCCGCGAGTGCGCCGAGGCGTCAGGCCGCCTGGATGGTGCCGACGGCGATCTTGCCGGTGCGGCGGTCTTCCTGGGTATCGAAGGAGACCTTCTGGCCCTCGACGAGCCCGCGCATTCCCGCGCGCTCGAGCGCGGTGGCATGGACGAAGACATCCTTGCCGCCGTCGTCCGGCTGAATGAAGCCGAAGCCTTTTTGGTCGTTGTAGAACTTCACGGTGCCCGTAGTCATGGAGATATCCTTTCGCTGATCTCGGTGCACGAGAGCCTTAAGCCGCGCGAACGCGCGATTCCAGGCTCGATGTTTCGATGTTTGGAGGGTCTGAACGTGCGCCAAGCAGTCAGCAAAGGCGAAACGGCCCGATTGTCCGGCCAAATGTCGATGTGCAGCCGTATGGTAAAAGCACGGCTTTTACAAGGCTGGGCGCAAGGCTGGCTGGGTGCAAGGCTGGCTGGGTGCAAGGCTGGGTGCCGGTGCTCGCACCCGATCAGAGAGCGCGCACGCACGCCTGCGCCCGGGATGGTGCGCCGGCGCGGCGCCGAGCCTGCAGTTCGCGGAAGCTGACCAGACGACGCGCCGTTTCATCCCAGAGCACCAGGCGTACGCACGAAAAGCTCTGCAGCAGCGTGAGGCGGCCGATGTCCGCGAGCTCGGGGTGACGGCGCAGGATCAGCGGCAGGCGGTAAAACGGAATCCGGCTGCAGAGGTGGTGAACGTGGTGCATGCCGATGTTCGCCGTGAACCAGCGCAGGACGACCGGCAGGTCGTAATGCGAGCTGCCGTAAAGCGCGGCGTCGTGGACGTTCCAGGCGCCGTTGCGGTCCCAGAACGTGTCCTCGAACTGGTGCTGAACATAGAACAGCCAAACCCCGAGTGACGCGCCGATCAGCATGATCGGCACCTGCACGGAAAGGAACGCGCCAAGACCGACGGCCCGGATCGTGACGGCTGCGACGAGCGCAATACCGAAATTCGTCGCCATCGTGCTCAGCCAAGGCCGCCAACCGGCGCGCATGAAACCGACCGGCAGGCGCTGCAGCACGAAGAACAGATAGGCCGGGCCGACGCCGAACATCACCAGCGGGTGGCGGTAGAGGCGATAGCGCAGCCTGCCCCAGCGCGACCGCGCCAGATATTCGTCGACCGTCAGCGTGTCGACGTCGCCGATGCCGCGCCGATCGAGATTGCCGGAGCCGGCGTGATGGATGGCATGGCTGCGCCGCCAGAAATCGTAAGGCGTCAACGTCAGCACGCCGATGACGCGGCCGACCCAGTCATTGACCCGCCGGTCACGGAAAAATGCGCCATGACCGCAATCGTGCTGGATCATGAACAGACGAACCAGAAAGCCCGCGGCCGGAACGGCGAGCAACAAATAAAGCCAGTGGCCGAGGCCGAGCGCGAGCCACATCAGGAGCCAAAGAAGAACGAGCGGCACGATCGTGAGCAGAATCTCGACGACGCTGCGCCAATGGTTCGGTTCGCGATAGCGCGCGATGGCCTGTACCAAAGCCCTTATGTCGGTCGGCGCGGGGCCGGCGTCGGCGCCGGCGTTCGATCTGTCGTTCAAAAACACCTCCGTGGCCGGCGCGGGCGCGCCGGCCGGCGTTATTGATTTTTCAAGTCCCATTACAAGCACAGCCCGTGGAAGACCGCGCAGTCGCTATCCGGCGGCGCTTCGCGAAAACAGCCGTTCTCGGCGGACGGCTGACCAGGCAGGAGTCTCTCGACAAAAAGGCGAGGTTTCATCGGCGGTACTCTATGCGGAGCGGCCGTGTACGTCCACCGCAAAAGGGTCGCGGCCTGCCGGCCTTCCGAATGTAAATTAAGGTTACAAAAAGGCGCTCGTTAGACTGGTAACGTCGCGTTCCGTGCTTATATGCCAATGGTCGTTTGAATGATGCTCGTTCAGATGATTGCCTGTTTGCTTTTTTCGCGACCGCGGCCGCCCTCCGGCGACTTTGTTTGGCGTTCGCGTGTGATGAGCTTTCACATATCGCGTTCACGACAGAGGGTCGGACCATGAGCGAATCCACGAACTTGCCGGTGAACGCAACCGCGGGCGAATTCGACTACGACGCCGCCGCCGAGCTGTTTCCGACGCGGGGACGAGCTTCGCGGTTGCGGCCGCTCGCCTACAAGCGGTTCGCGCGCGCGGCGCACGCCATCCGTTTCGCCATGGAGGACGTCGCGCCGGAACTTCTTGTCGGCGCCTGTCTCGAAGTCGACGAGCGCCGGTACGGCAACAACGACATCCGCCGTTTGTACGAGAGCGCCGAATATCCGCTGACCCGGCGCGGCGGCCGGTCGTGACCGACCAGACTATCGATCTCGACGGGCGTCGCGGCATGGCGGCGCAGAAGGCGACCGAGCTTCGTCGGCTCCTGGCCGACGTGGAAGCCAATGAAAAGGAGCTGCGGCTCCGGCAAAATGAATTGGAAACGCACCTGATCGCGGCGCCGGCGGCGAATTGGGATGAGGCCGCGGAAAAAGCGTGCTATCTTCTCAGACTGTTTGCGGCGACGCTGGACGCGCGGGATCCGCGGCGACAGACCTTGATCGCGTCCGTGCTTGCCGACTTCAAGCGGCTTTCGAGCGAAAGCTAGCGGTCGGCGACTCCCGCTCGATACCGACCCGGGCAGCATAGGAGGGCGAGATGGCAAAGGGCCAACAAAGAAGCAATCGCGAGAAGAAGAAGCCGAAAGCGGACAAGAACAAAAAGAAAAGCGCACCGGCGGTGTCGCCGTTTACGCCGGTGCGATTGACCGGAAAGGACGGCGGCGGCAGGAAATGATCGCGGTCGTGCGGCGGTAACTCGGCTTGGTAAACCGCGATGAATGCGCGCGCCTCCCTTGATCCTAAGGGAACAGTTACCAATGGCGTGGCACGGTCGGCCGGCGGCTGGGCGCAAACCGGTTCCCGCCCGCCAAACCGGTTCCCGCCCTATGGCTCGCCGCACGGCCGCAAAGGAAATCGTCTCATGAGGAAAGCCGTGCCGGACGCGATGTTTAGCGACTCGGAACGAAGCCGGCTCAGCATGCTTCGCACCTGGGTGCTCGACAATAAGGTCACCGAGATCGAGATGAACGAGACCCAGTTCTGGAATTTTGCCCAGCTGCAGCCGCCCGCGGAAAAGCCCTGGGCGACATTCATGGGCCGCCTGATCTGCGTGCCCGACATGCCCATCGACGCGCAAAAACATCTCGGGATTTTCGATCGGCGCACGCTCGGCGCGATCTGATACCGACAAGAGACAAGAGATCAGAAATCGGCCGCGGCGAGCTCGTAGGACCCCTTGCGGCCCCGCGTATACGCCCGCTTCGCCGCCGCATAGATCGCGGAGCGGTTGGAATCGAACGCATCGAGGCAGCCCGCCTCGTCCCGCCGCATGTCCGGCTGGATGTGCCTGAGCGCGTCTTCGCTGACGAAGAACGACCACTCCATGGCGCTGTCGTATCCCCAGAACCGCACGGCGCGCCGCGTCGGATCAAAAAATCGGCTCTGGTTGGGGAAATCGATCATGCGCTGCCCGTCGCCCCTCACTCGGCGTTGGCGATCCAGTATTTCCGCAAGCCGTCGGCGTCGCGCGCCCACCAATAATCCCCCTCCGGATTGCGGCCGGACACGTTGAAGGTCTTGAGATGCCGCTTGATCGCGACCGCGGCCTCCTCGCGCGTGGAAAATCCATGGCCGACCTCACCCGTTGGGGCGGAGCCCGCACTTTTGAGTTCGAGAATTTTGAACGTCATCGGATTTTGTCCTGCGCCGCTAGACCGCATTCCGTTTCGGTCAAACAGGAATGCGGTCTAGTTTTCCTGTTTGTCGCATTTTCTTTCGGAAAACCGGTGACCACTTTTCCGGAAAATGCTCCATCCGCGCCGGCAACGACGTGGCATCGCGGCATTGCCCTCAGTCGAGGTCGAAATTCAGTCTCGACGAAAGTATAAGGTCGGCTTCGGCCACCACGCGCTCGTGGGATTCGCTCTTGCTCTTGATCAGATAGCGCGGAGTACCGTCTTCGGCCGGCCGCAGACCGAGGATTTGATAGTTTCCTCGTGCCGCGGAGCGGAAACTCGACGGGATGAGATCGACGGTCTGTCCGATCTTGAACTTGTGGGTACGGTCTGTTGTCATCATCGATGATACTCCTGCGACGCACAAGCGGGTGCGCCGTCGATCTTACTCCTTTTCAGGCGGATCCGCGGCCTTTTTGCTCATGCGCCAAAGCTGATATCCGTTGTCGTTGATAGCGGTTTCGATGACGTCGCGGGAAAGTCTGTGCGGCGGGGTGCCGCCGGGGGCGACGGAGCCGACCGCCCGCCAGGGACTGAATTGCTTCGGCAGCCGGCTGCCGATCAAGTCGGCGCCGAACGCCCGCAGATCGGGGCTCGCCTCGGACTTGAAGATGAAAATTCGCATCGTCTCGCCTCCGTTTGTCGCGACGGCGGCCGTCGCGAGAACTTCCGCCGTTGAGGTCACCGCCGGCGGAATTGATTGCGCTGCGGTGGCCGGCTGGCGGAAGCGGCACGTTCGTCCTTGTGGCGAAAGATCAGCCGCCCCTTCTCGGGATCATAGGGCGATATCTCGACCGTCACGCGATCGCCGGCCAGCGTTTTGATGCGGTTCTTTCGCATCCTGCCGGCGGTGTAGGCGACCAGCTCGTGTCCGCCCTCGAGCTGAACGCGAAAGCGGGCGTCGGGCAGCGCCTCGGTCACAAGGCCTTCGAATTGCAGCAGCTCTTCCTTCGGCATGTCACGATCCCTTCGAATGGCCGGGCGAACGCGAAGCGTCGTCGCGCCGAGGCCGGGCGTTGCCATGAAGGAAGGCGACCGAGGCAATCCCATTCGATGCCTGCGGGCGGTCGGCGTTGCCGTTTCGCTGCCGCCGCTCGCCGGAGCCGTGGTTGCGGGACCCATGATTACCGGAACCAGGATTGCCGGAGCCGTGCTTACCCGAGCCCCGATTTCCGGAGCCGCGATTTTCCGAACCACGACTGCCCGAGCCTTTATGGCCAGAGCCGTGGTTGCGCGGGCCGCGCTCACCGGACCGTTGCCCGTTGGCGCGATGTTGCGCGGGCCGCTCGGTCGCCGGCTCGCTGTTGCCTTGATGGGTGCGCCGATCGGTCATCGGAATGGATGCGCGGATGAGCTTCTCGATATCGCGCAGGAACGCCACCTCTTCGGCGTCGCACAGCGAAATGGCGATGCCTTCCGCGCCGGCGCGGGCGGTGCGGCCGATGCGATGCACGTAGGTCTCCGGCACGTTCGGCAGGTCGAAATTGACCACGTGGCTGATGCCGTCGACGTCGATGCCGCGGGCGGCGATATCCGTCGCCACGAGCGTCCTGAATTCGCCCTGGCGAAAGGCCAACAGCGCCCGTTCGCGCTGGCTTTGCGATTTGTTGCCGTGGATGGCGCCAGCCGCGATGCCGGCCTTGACCAGGCCGCGCACGACCTTGTCCGCGCCATGCTTGGTGCGGGTGAAGATGAGCGCCCGCTCGACCGTTTCTTGCTGCAACAGGTCGACCAGGACCGCGGGCTTCGCGGACCGATCGACCCGGATCACGCGCTGCTCGATGCGCTCGGCCGTCGAGGCGACCGGGGTCACCGCGACCTTGAGGGGGTCGCGCAGGAGCTGCGCCGCGAGGTCGGCGATGGCGCGCGGCATGGTCGCGGAGAACATCAGCGTCTGCCGCTCGCGCGGCAGCTTGGCGACGATTTTGCGAATATCGTTGATGAAGCCCATGTCGAGCATGCGGTCGGCTTCGTCGAGCACCAGGAATTCGACGTCGCCGAGGCGCAGCGCGTTGGCCCTGACGAGATCGAGCAGCCGTCCCGGCGTGGCGACGAGGATATCGACGCCGTTGAGAAGCGCGCGGACCTGGGCGCCCATCGACACGCCGCCGATCGCCAAGGTCGAGGTGAGGCGGAGGTGGCGGCCATAGGCGCGGAAGCTGTCGAGGATTTGCCCGGACAATTCACGCGTCGGGCTCAGCACCAGGACGCGGCAGCTTTTGCGCTCCGCCCGCCGCGGAGAAGCGGCGAGAAGGTGCAGGATCGGCAGCGCGAACGCCGCGGTCTTGCCGGTTCCGGTCTGGGCGATGCCGATCACGTCGCGGCGCGACATGACGACTGGTATTGTCTGAGTCTGAATCGGGGTCGGGGTGAGGTATTTCTCTTCGGCGAGGGCGCGCATAATAGCGTCGTTCAGGCCGAGGTCGTTAAACTGGGTCAAAGAGTAAACTTTCTGTTGGCGCTGCGGCGGAGCCGCTACGCTGGAAACCCGCATTGCGCACCGGGCGAAACGCACCGGCGCGATCTGGGTTGTAAGTGGATCGCGCGATCCAAGTGATGAGCGGATAATGAAGAACGAGCCGGACGCGAACCGTCAGACGGGCGAACCGTCATACGCAACTCGTAAGCCAATCGAGGCCGTAGCGTCCCTAGAACATTTGTGTGTTCGTTTCAAGGCACACTGGAATCATTCAGGATTTACGGCCGGTAGGCTTCGCGGCGGCCTTGCGTTCCACTTCCTTGGCTTCTTTGGCTTCCGCTTCTTTGGCTTCCTCGGCCTCCTTGGCCAAACGAAGCGCCCGCAGCTTCGCCGTTTTTTCCCGAAGGGCGGCGTTCTGGGCTTGATATTCCATCATGGCCTTGGCGCCGTCCTTGGCGCGCTCTTCCTTCCTGAAATTCGCTTCCGCCCGCGTCCGGGCCGCGCTGGTATCGGTCGACAATGCGCTCTCCTTAGCATAGGGGGCCGCGCTTGACGCGGCGATAAAACCGCCTATTCGGCCGTTTGCTTTTATTATGTATGTATCGGAACGCGAAAAGTGAACCCGGCGGCCGATCGTCGGTTTCGGGACGAATTCCGAGGCTCCCGCGCGGGCGGTCGAGCGGGGGCCGATGCCGCTCCCGGAAGCGGGTAGGAGGGCGACTCAAAGTGGCGAAATTTGCGTTCGCGTTATCGCTTCTGCTGGCCTTTGCGGCTTGCGGCCATGCCGTGGCGTTCACCGGCCTGCAACAGCAGGGTCAGGCGCTGGTGGAAAGAATGTGCGCGCGCTGCCACGCCGTCGGCCCCAGCGGCGCCAGTGCGCACGCCGGCGCGCCGCCATTCCGCACATTGGGTCGGCGCCTCGACGTCGATGCGTTGGCGGGCCGGCTGCGCGAAGGGCTGGCATCGGGCCATCCGGACATGCCGGTATTTCGCTTCTCGCGTGACGACGCCCGCGCCGTCGCCGCCTATGTGCGGGCCATTCAGGAGCCGTGAGCGCCGCAGCTGCGCTTGCGTCAAACCGGCGGAACACCGGCGGAGCGCGCGTAGCGGCAGGCCGCGAGCGCGAGGACGGTGCCGAACGCGCCGGCAGCAAAGGCCGCAGGATAGCCGAACGTTCCGGCGATGAAGCCGGCGACCGGCCCGCCCGCGGCGATGCCGACATCGAAGAAGGCCGCGTAGGCGCCGACCGCGGACCCGCGGTTCGCCGGCGGCACTTGCTTCATCGCCTCGATGCCGAAGGATGGAAACACCAGCGCAAAACCCGCACCTGTCAGGATGGCGCCGGCGATGGCGAGCGCCGGATGGAAGGCGAGCCAGAGCATGATGAGACCAGCGCATTCCACCATGAGCGATGCCGCCGCCACCCGAGCGCCGCCGAAGCGGTCCGGCCAGCCGCCGAAAATCATGCGGGTCGCAATATAGGCCAAGCCGAAACAAGCGAGCGCGAAGCCCGCGCCGGGCCACCCCTTGGTCTGAAAGTCGAGCGCGGCGAAACCGGCAAGCGCGCTGAAGCCGACGGTCGCGAGCGCAAGCCCGGCGCCGAACGGCGCGATGCGGCCGGCGACGCGGAAGAACGGCAGCCGTTCGCCCGCGGCTGGCGCGGCGCCGGCCATGAAAACCGCAGGCGCAGCCCCGAGCGCCGCGGCCACCACGGTCGCGATCGAAACGGCCGCGAAGCCGGCGACCGCGCCGTGCGTGTTCATGAGAGCGATGCCGAGTGGCCCGCCGGCGGCGATCGCGGCGTACATGCCGATGCCGACCCATACCATGACCTTGCCGGTGTGATGGCCGCCGACCGCGGCGATGCCCCAAGATAGCGCCCCGGTCATCACCAGACTTTCGCCGACGCCGGAAAGGGCCCGGCCGGCGAGCAGGATGCCGAGCGCAGTCGGCGCCGCGAACGCCGGCGATGCCGCGACGAGATAGATCGCCCCCGCGACGACCGACAGCGCCCCGCCGAAGAGAACACTGCGCTTGGCGCCGCGACGGTCGCACAAGGTGCCGGCGTACTGGCGGGTGAGCAGCGTCACCAGCGACTGCAGGCCGACGGCGATACCGACGACGACATTGCCGAAGCCAAGCACATCGTGGATCTGCAACGGCAGCGTCGCGAGCGGCATGGCGATGGCGAGGAAGGTGAAGAACACCATCAACGCGAACGGCGCGATGCGGGCGACGACATTGTGGGGCGGGGCGAGGGATGCGGCCGACACGGGATTTTTCCGTCCTTTTGCAAACAGCGTCGGCGCCGATACTTGCCCGGACCGGTCATTACTTACAGTGCAATGAATTTAGTTTATAGTTGCGTTTTATGCATTCCACCGACCTCAACCTGCTCATCGCGCTGGACGCGCTGCTCACCGAAGGCAGCGTCGCCGGCGCGGCCGCAAGGCTCAATCTGTCAGCGCCGGCCGTGAGCCGGACATTGGGCCGCATCCGCCTCGCCTTCGGTGACCAGATTCTGGTGCGCGCCGGGCGGCGCATGGTGCCGACGCCGCGCGCGCTCGAACTGCACGCCCGCGTCCGGGCGCTGGTCGAAGACGCGCGCGCCGTCATGCGGCCGGAACGGCTCGACGATCCGGCGCGCCTCGTCCGCAGCTTTTCCATCCGCGCCAGCGACTATGTCGCCGGCGTGTTTTCGGCTGCGCTCGAGGCGATCGCCGCGCGCGAGGCGCCGCAGATCACGCTGCGTTTCGCCGACCAGGACAAGGAGGACGTCGCCGCGCTGCGCGAGGGACGCATCGACCTCGACATCGGCGTCCTCGGCGACATCGGCCCGGAAATCCGCCGCCAGACCTTGCTGCGCGACCGCTTCGTCGCCGTCGTGCGTCATGGACATCCCTTGTTGAAAGGACGGATGACGGCGCATCGCTTCGCCGGCGCCGTCCATGTCGGCGCATCGCGGCGCGGCCGGAGCCACGGCCCGATCGACGACGCGCTCGCCGTGCAGGGATTGTCGCGGCAGGTCCGCCTGATCGTGCCCGGGTTCTACACCGCGATGCTCGCCGCGGCGGCGTCCGACATCGTCGCCGCCGTGCCGCTTGCCGTCGCCGCGACCGCCGCCCACCTCGGCCTGCGCATCCGCCACTTCGATCTGCCGGTCGCGACGCCGGCGGTCGAGATCGTGCAGGCCTGGCATCCGCGCTTCGACAATGACGGCGGCCATCGCTGGCTGCGGCAGGCGGTGCGGCGGGCGCTTGCCGATAAAAGCTTTGGCGACAAAAGCGACGGCGCGCGGCGTCCCCGCGCGTCCGCCGGCGGCACGAAATCCAACAACGCGAAATCCAACGAGACGAAGTCCAACAACACCAAATCCAACAACACAAGAACCATGTAGATTTACCTGGCCATTTGCGATCCAGTAAGGTTAACCGGAGCTTTACTCCCGCGGCGCTATCACCCGTTCGTGACGACGAGAAAGCAACTGTCCGGCTGCACCGTGGGGGGCCTCGCATGATCGAGGCTTTCATGCTGTGCGGCATCGGTTTGTCGGCAGGCGGCCTGATGATGCTGGTCGCTTTGCCGATGGTGCACGCGCGCGCGGAGCGTCTCACCGCGGCGAAGCTGCTCGACGCGATGCCGCTCGCCGCTCATGAAATTCAGGCGGACAAGGATCATCTGCGCGCGCAGTTCGCCCTGAAGGTCCGCCAGCTCGAGGTCGGCATCGAGACCATACGGGACAGGAACGCCGGTCAGCTCCGCCAGATCGGCCGGCATATCGCGGAGATCAATCAGCTGCGCGCCGCGCTCGAGGAAAGCGCGGCGCAGATTGCGGACCTGCAGGCGCGCGAAAAGGCGCGCCGCTCGGTCGTCAAGCGGGCCGTGCGGCTGCTGCTGTATCTGTCCAAGCGCGAGGAGCGCCGGCCCGTTCAAATGATGCGCGCGACGCACGCGAGCATGGCGCGCATGGCGGAGCGCTACGCCGGTCTTATTTCGCTGTAAAAAGCGCTTCACCGCCGCCGGCTCACCGGCGCCTAGATCAAGCCCGATCATCGATCCGTCGCGAATTTAGGTTAATCGGCGAGTTGTCTCGCCGCCTGCGACGTTTCATGCCACAGTGATCAAACAACAACAATGTTTCGTCGTGGCAGGGTCTCGATGATTGAATCGCTCATGTTGTGTGGCGTCGGATTGTTGGCCGGATGCCTCCTGATGCTGATGTTCATGCCTCTGGTTCACCGCCGCGCGGTGCGGCTGACGACACGCAACGTCGTCGACGCGATACCATTCGCCGCCAACGAAATTCAAAGCGACAAAGACCTGTTGCGGGCGGAGTTCGCCATGGCCATGCGCCGCCTCGAAGTCAGCACCGAAGGCTTGCGGCTCAAAATCGCGCGCCAGCAGGGCGAACTCGGCCGGGCCGCGATCGAGATCAGCCGCATGCGCCTCGAGCTCGACAGGAAAACGGCGCGCATCTTCGCGCTGCAGGCGCGCGATGAGGTGCGCCGGTCGTTCGTCCGAAGGGTGGCCAAGCTCGTGCTTTATATTTTCGTGCGCGCCAACCGCGACCCGCGCATCAAGTTCGCGACCGAACGCCACGCCCAGGCGCCCGTGAGCTTCGCGCGCGCGGCGTAGCGTCTCGCGGCGCTAGGACATCGACTCATTAAATCGCATCCAAATGCGGATTGAGGCGAGCTGGACGGATGCGAGGTAGTTGTCGTCGCGCTTGTCGTATCGGGTTGCGACGGCGCGAAAATGCTTGAGTTTGTTGAAG